>Ga0073934_10000397_pt1 | contig 126824 bp, 119 predicted proteins | sample LarsenN4metaG_FD_76834 | JGI IMG/M metagenome (GOLD analysis project Ga0073934, IMG submission 76834) | Hot spring sediment bacterial and archeal communities from British Columbia, Canada, to study Microbial Dark Matter (Phase II) - Larsen... ... | reverse complement strand
TGAGACGCTGGCAGCCGGCGAGCGCACCCGCGTCGGCAGCGGCCTGAAGCTGATGGCGTGCGTCGAACGCGTAGCCGAGATCGACGACGAGCGCAGCGAATCCGATCAGCACGACCATACACAGCGCGACAATGACCGCCACCGCACCGGAATCGTCGTGTAGCGGTGAGCGGTTCATCCTTCGACCCGCTGTGTCGCCGTGGCCCTGAGGTTCACGGTCTGGCCCAGAAAGCGTGCCATGATCGGCGCGAACACCGGGACCTGGACCGACGCGCTTACGGTGACAGCCGCACCCGTGACCGCGGTGGTCGGGTCCGGCGAGACCGAGATGGCCCCTGCAGTGAGGGGCAGCCCGGGCGCCGCCGCCTGGGTGACCGCCCGCACGTCGGAGCTGCTGTTCCTGAGACTGGCCCAGCGGGCGCCCTCACGCGTGGCGTGTTCGAGCTGCTGCCACTGGTTGAAGACGTGTCCGAACTGAACGATGCCTACCAGCAACAGGACGAGGATGCCGATGACGAGAGCGAACTCGACGGCGGCAGCCCCTTCCTCTGAAGCGATGCGACGTGCGAACCAGGACATGGCTCCCCCCTCCAAGTCCTTCGTAGCGCACGAAGCCGGCGCAGCCTTGACAACACGGCCACGCCGGCACCCGTGCGAAACGTCGACTACTGAAGCGCGGCCTGGACCTCGCCGAACAGAGTGTTCAGCTGGCCGCCGACGGCCATGACCGTGCCGATGATCGCGACCGCGATGAGGGCGACCATGATGCCGTACTCGACGGCAGTCGCACCCTCGTCGCTGTCCATCCAGGTGCGGGCGTGGACATACAGCTTCGAAAGCATCCCTACACACCTCCTCCCCGTGGAGAGATCCCTGCTCTCCGGTCCGCCAATGGCGTCCCCCCTGGACGCGTCGTGCGAAAGCTGAGTGGTTCAGCGGACCTCGTGGTTCAGCTCTCGCTTGGATTCTTCACCGAGCCGGGGCGGAGATGGCATCGGTCGAGACGGCGCACCATAGCGCGACAGGGCGCATTCCACGCTCATACCTGGGGAGGATGCCGAGGAGTACCGAGGAAGGAGACGGCAGGGCGCGGGTCTAGTGCCCCAGCCGCACGAGGCCGGCCTTGACCGCGGCGAGGACGGCCTGGGTCCGGTCCGCCTGCCCGAGCTTGCGCAGGATGTGGCTCACGTGCGTCTTGACGGTGGTCTCGCCGATCCACAGCGCCCGACCGATCTCCTTGTTGGAAAGGCCTTTCGACATGAGCTGGAGCACTTCCATCTCGCGCTCTGAGAGCGGCTCGTCAAGCGCGTCGTTGCCGTGCGGGCGCCCCGTGATGATGCGCGTCGCCACGGCGGAGTCGAACACAGCCTGGCCGTCTGCGACGGACCGGATGGCGTGCACGATCCGCTCCGGGCGAGAGTCCTTGAGCAGGTAGCCGCACGCGCCGGCAGACAGGACGCCGAAGAGCTCCTCGTCCTCATCGAAGCTCGTCAGCACGAGTACGGTGGTCTCCGGACACGCTTCCCGCACCCGCCGGCAGACCTCGACACCATCCTCGCCGGGCATGCGCAGATCCAAGACGAGCACGTCCGGCCTCGCCTCGACGCACAAGGTGATGGCCTGGTCCCCGTCGGCGGCTTCCCCCACGACGTCGATGTCCGCCTCCGCCTCGAGCATGGTCTTGAGCGCGTAGCGCACCAGCTCGTGGTCATCGGCGACGAATACGCGAAGCTTGTCCATCACGCTGTCCCCCCGACAGGTAATGTTGCCCGCAAGAGTGTTCCCGAACCCGGCACACTCTCAATCTCCAGCCGACCCCCGTCACGGTCGACGCGATCCGCGATGCTGCGCAAACCCATTCCGTCCGAGCCGCCCGCAGTGGCCTCTCCCACGTCGAAGCCGGAGCCATTGTCACGCACGCTCACCACCACGTTGTCCTCACTGAAGTCGAGAATCACCTCGAACTCACGCGCACCCGAGTGCTTGATCACGTTGCTGACGGACTCCTTGGCGATACGGTAGAGGCATGCCTCTTGCGCGGGGGCCAGCCGAGGTGCCTCACCGTGCACCCGCACACGCCCCTTCACGGGGCGGCCCAGCGTGACCTCGCGCACCCAGTATTCAACGGCGCCGACCAACCCGAGCTCCGCAAGCTTCATCGGCCTCAGGTCGTAGATGAATCGCCTGAGCTCGGTCATGGAGGTGTTCAGGTGCTGCTGGAGCTCCTCGAGCCGCTCGGCGACAGCCACGGGATCGCGCACCACCTGCTTCTTGCACACTTCGAGGCCCAGAGAGATCGAGAACAGCGACTGCACGACGCCGTCGTGCATCTCCCGGGCGATGCGGTCTCGCTCGCTGGCGAGCAGTACGTAGCGCGACTGCTCGGCCAAGCGGGCGTTCTCGATAGCCGACGACGCGAAGGCCGAAAGGACCGCGAGGAAGTCGATCTGCTCGGTGGTGAAGGGCCTGTCGGCCGAGTTGATGACGCATAGGAGGCCGACGAGGTTGTCCTTCGTCATCACCGGGCTGAAGACCGCGATAGCGTGCTGCTCCGGATGGTCCTCGACGAATGGGCGGCCGAGCGACATCGCGCGCTCGGCCGCATCGTCAAGCCGCTGCTCCCACCAGTCCTGCTGGTGCTGGCTCATGCGGCCGCGCACGACGATCGTGTCGAGATCGACGTGCTCTCCATGGGTATCGCCGAGCACGAGAACCGCCTTATCGGTGTCGGTGATACGCTTCGCCCGCTCGACGATGACCTCGAGTACCTCGTCGATATTGAGGGCGGACGAGACCGCGTCGGCTACTTCGTTGAGTGTCGCGATCAGCTCGACGGCGTGTTGGTGCTGCGCGTCGCCGGCCAGACGCTGAAGCGCCGTGCGGACCCGCGCGCGCACACCCGGCGTGCCGGGCTCACCGACCTTTGGCTCCGCCTGAGGTGTGAGGAACGCGTCCTCGTTGTCCGGTGACTGCACGATGCCCGACCCCCCGACGGGTCACGATCCCCGGCCCCTGCCGCGCATCCCCCCGACGCGCTCGGCAACTTGTGGAGCCGGTGTCCCCAGTCTAGCAACTCGGCGCGCCTGCCGTCAGCCTCGCCCGCGGCCCTGCAGGTGCATGGCAAGCACCCGCCGAGACGCCCGCTCGAGCCGCCGCCGCACACCCGGTCCCCGATGCTCGAGCCGGTCGATGCCGGGCCAGTGCCACAGGTGCCCGAGGAAGCCGTGACCGATGGTGTCCTGCAGCGCGTGCAGCGCCTCGCCGAGAGCGACCAGGTCACCGCTCTCGCGGGCGTCGGCGGCCCGCCGGCGCCACACGAGCCACGACCCGAACAGCGGCCAGTGATAGCGCTTGTGCGCAAGCGTTGTCACATAGCGCGCGTCGCACGCCCAGTCGGCGGTAGCGATCACCTCGGCGTCATCGGCCGAGAAACCCTCGTCGAGGGCCCATCGCTTCGTAAGCTCGTAGTGGACCTCGCGGTTCACGCGACGGACCGGATACGTCTAGGCGTTGAACACCGGCGGAGCAGCGGGCGGCGGCTCCTCAGTCGACGACGCACTCTCCGCGGCTTCCGGCTCGTCGGGAGTCGAGTCGTCGTCCGCATCGCCGGCGTCCGCATCGCCGGTGGCCGCCTTCTTCTCGGCCTCCTCGATGAGGAACTCGCCCCAACGGTTGTCCAGCAGCGCGGCGAGCTCGTCTCGGTCGACGGTCTCTCGCTCGATCAGGACGGTGGCCATCAGGTCGAGTTGCTCGCGACGCTCCGACAGGATCTCGCGCGCCTTCTCGTAACCCTCGTCGATGAGGCGCGCGACCTCCTTGTCGATCTCGTAGGCGATCTCGGGGCTGTAGTCGGCGTTGGCCGAGAAGTCGCGGCCCAGGAAAACCTCGTGGTTGGCGTCGCCGAAGGTCTGCGGTCCGAGCCGCTCGCTCATGCCGAAGCGCGTGACCATCTGCTTGGCGATCTTGGTCGCCCGGTCGATGTCGTTGGATGCGCCGGTCGTCACGTCGCCGATGGCGAGCTCCTCGGCGACACGGCCGCCCAGCAGCGACGCGATGTTGTCGAGCATCTCGGCCTTGGTGTCGAGGAAGCGGTCCTCTTCGGGCAGGCTCCACGTCGAGCCGAGCGAGCGGCCGCGCGGGATGATCGTGACCTTGTGGACCGGGTCGGACTTGGGCAGCACGTGACCGACGAGCGCGTGGCCCGACTCGTGGTAGGCGATGACCTTCTTCTCGTCGTCGGAGATGAGGCGGCTCTTGCGCTCCGGTCCGGCCACGACGCGGTCGATACCCTCCTCCATCTCGTGCATGTCGACCTTCTTCTTGCCGTGGCGAGCGGCCAGAAGCGCGGCCTCGTTCACCAGGTTGGCAAGGTCGGCACCGGTGAAGCCGGGCGTGCGGCGGGCGAGGACCTCGAGGTCGATGTCGTCGGCCAGCGGCTTGCCACGGGTGTGGATCTTGAGGATGCCGAGACGGCCCTTGAGGTCGGGGCGGTCCACGACGATCTGACGGTCGAAGCGGCCCGGGCGCAGCAGCGCCGGGTCGAGGATGTCGGGGCGGTTGGTCGCCGCGATCAGGATGACGTTGTCCTTGATGTCGAAGCCGTCCATCTCGACGAGCAGCTGGTTGAGCGTCTGCTCGCGCTCGTCGTGCCCGCCGCCGAGGCCGGCGCCACGCTGGCGGCCCACGGCGTCGATCTCGTCCATGAAGATGATGCAGGGGCTCGACGCCTTGGCCTGCTCGAACAGGTCACGGACGCGGCTCGCGCCCACGCCGACGAACATCTCGACGAAGTCGGAACCGGAGATGGAGAAGAACGGCACGGCCGCCTCACCTGCGACCGCGCGGGCGAGCAGCGTCTTGCCCGTACCCGGAGGGCCTACGAGCAGCACGCCCTTGGGGATCTTGGCGCCGAGCGCCTGGAACTTGCCGGGGTTTGCCAGGAACTCCTTGATCTCGTGGAGCTCCTCGATGGCCTCGTCGGCACCCGCGACGTCCTTGAACGTCAGGCGCGGCTGGTCGCGCGTCATGCGCTTCACGCGTGCCTTGCCGAAGCTCATGATCTTCGAGTTGCCGCCCTGCATCTGGTTCAGGAAGAAGAACATGATGCCGACGAGCAGCACGATGGGCAGCAGCGAGGTGAGAATCGTCAGCCACGGGCTCGGCGGAGCGTTGTCCACCTTGTAGTCCAGGTCGTTGGCGAGCGCGAACTCCGTGAACGAGTCGCTGCCCACCCACGTCGAGATGAACTGGTCGGGGTCCTTCTTCGCGGTCTTGTCGGCCTCGGTCTTCCAGTACGAGCCGCTCAGGCGTCCGTCGCGCGCGAAGTAGGTCACCTCTTTGACGAGGTCGCTTTCGACCGACGAGACGAACTGGCTCGTGGTGAGCTCGGTCGGCCCGCTTTGGCCGGTGTTCATCTGGGTCATCACGAACCAGACGAGCACGCCGAGAAGCACCAGGTAGATGATGACGGTGCGCAGGTTCTTGTTCACGTGCATGGTCTCCTTGACCGGGCCCCGGCGTGAGACGGGACTGAGTTACTCGGCGTAGACCTCCGGCTTGAGGACGCCGATGTAGGGCAGGTTGCGGTACTTCTCCGCGTAGTCCAGGCCGTATCCGATGACGAACTCGTCAGGGATGTCGAATCCGACGTACTTACAGTCGATAGGTACCCGCTGCTTGCCCGGCTTGTTCAGCAGAGTCACCACTTCGAGTGACTTGGGCTTGCGGGACGCGAGGTTCTTCAGCAGGTACTTGAGCGTGAGGCCCGTGTCGAGGATGTCTTCGACGACGAGTACGTTCATGTCGGCGATGCCCTCGTCGAGGTCCTTGATGATGCGTACGACGCCTGAGGACTTGGTCGAAGAGCCGTAGCTCGACACCGCCATGAAGTCGAACTCGACCGGCGAAGTGATCTCGCGGGCGAGGTCGGCGACGAAGATCGCTGCGCCCCTGAGCACGGCGACGAGCAGGATCGGCTCATCGCCGTAGTCGGCGCTGATCTGCGCGCCCATCTCGGCGATGCGCTCGGCGATCTGCTCCTCGGTGAGGATCACGTGGGACACGTCGCGGTGAAGGTCAGCCATCTGCCTATGCTTCCTCGTCTTCTTGGCGTCGACCCGGCTTCCATTCGAGACGGATGGCCTGTGTGGTCGACTCGGTCACCTTGTACTCGTCACTCATGCGTACCCCTGCGAGCCATACGACACGCTCGCCGTCCCGCACGACCGGCACCGCTGCACGGTGGCGGCGGGCCACCTTGGCGTCGATGAGGAGGTCGGAGAGCTTGCGGCTCCCCTCCATCCCCAGCGGCCTCATGCGCTCGCCTTCGGCCGCGGAGCCGACGTTCAACCCGGACACCACGGCCGCCGCATCGATCAGCGCCGAGGACACAGAGCCGTCCACCGCGCCGGGGTCGCTCGGCGTCGCGCTCACCATGCCACCGGCGAACTCCAGCTTTCCGGGTACCGGGAGCAAGCGAGGTGCCACGCGCGGCTCGCCGTCAGGCGTGCGGGAGACGACCAGTCTACCGTACTCCCGCCAGGCCCTGAGGCCCTCCCCGATGTCGCGGGCGAAACCCTCTTGTGTGAGTCCATCGGCGATTGCCTCGACGTGTGCCGACTCGATGCGCGACGCCTCGGGGAAGGCCGAGACGAGCGCGGTCCGGATGACCCGCCGGGCCATCGTCTTGTCCAGCGTGGCCATCCACTCGACCTCGAAGGTCACCTCGCCGGTGTCCTCACAGTACTCCGAGAAGTCCCGCGCGAACGCCTCGGCCATCGAGGAGAGCAACGCGTCGTCGTCGGCGAGCAGGTCCATGGTCCGTGCGAGGTTCGCCCGCATCGCGGGGTTGAGCCGCTCGAGCGCGGGCACGACCTCGGCTCGCACATACGCGCGCGAGCGATCCGTGTCGTAGTTGGTGGTATCGTCGCGCCACTTCAGGCCCCCTTCGAGCAACCACGCTCGCACCTCGGCGCGGTCGGCGTCGATGAGGGGACGCACGATGCGCCCGGAGGCCGGCCGGATCGACGCAAGGCCGCCCGGGCCCGTGCCATCGGCCGCGCGCATGAGGAACGTCTCGACACGGTCGTCGCGCGTGTGCGCGATCGCGATGCGGCCCGCCTGCGGCATCACACCGAGCTCGGCACACCACGCGTCGAGGTGAGCGTCGGCGGCGGCTCGCCGCACCCGACGCCCGGCGTCTTCGAGGTTGAGGCGCTGCTCGGCGGCGATCACGGCGACCTCGACGCGCTCGACAACGCATTCGACCCCGAGGCCGGCGCACAGCGTCTCGACGAAGTGCTGGTCCGACTCGGCGTCCGCACCTCGTAGACAGTGGTTCACGTGCAGCGCGCGCAAGGGGCGCTCGCCGAGCGTGCCCGCAGCGAGCAGGTGAAGCAGCGCGACCGAGTCACCGCCGCCGGAGACCATGATGAGCACGGGAGCGCCCTCGGGCAGCAGGGCGCGGCGCGAGATGGTGGACCGGACGGTATCGGGAAGCGAAGTCATGTGAGGAGGGTACCCGACCCGGGAACTAGACGTGCCCCTGCTCCTCGGCGATCTCGACGACCCAGCGAGCGGTGCGCCCGACGAGCATCGTGCAGTGAGCCCAGCGCTCCGGCAGATGCATGCCGCCGATGCGCTTGACGACCTCGTCGCAACTCTCGGCTTCTTGGTCCTCGGTCCAGCGCCGCCTCAGCTCGCCGGCGAAGTCGTAGCTGGGCTCCCACGGGTCGCTCGGCGCGCTGCGGCCCGAGACCAGGCCGGACGCCATGACGCCGCCAGCCAGGGCGCCGCAGATGCAGCGCGATCCGCCCAGCCCCTCGCAGAAGCCGGACGCCATCTTGTAGACATCGGGCGGCATGGGGTGGCCCAGCGCCTCGTTGACTGCCTTGAGGACCGACTCTCCGCACCAGTAGCCCTGTTCGTAGTACGAGGACGCAGCGAACTCCGCCTCATCGGCGCGACCGAACGCCCTCGACTCGGCGAGGGGTCTGGCGGTGTTGTGAGTGGTTCCGCCCATCGGTCCTTCCACGGTTCGCGAGCCGGTCGTATCAGTAGGCGTTATGGATTGTATCACGCGAACGGGTGGCGCGCGAGAGCGGCTCACGCACGCGCCCCGGTACCTGCCGGAAGGGATCGATCCCGCGAATGGGAACAAGACAACCCAACGGAGAAGTGCTTTCGGCTCACAGACGGGTGGACTGCGCCGAAACGAGCCTGCAATAAGTCGCCATTATGCTATCGTTCAAGCATCGTGAACCCGTGAAAGGAGTGTGCGCCGATGTCGCGTTGGTACCTGAGGGGTGCGCTGGCACTGATGCTGGCGATGTCGCTGGCCTTGGCCGGCTGCGCGACCCCGCCCGAGGAGTCGGCGGCGCCGCAAGAGCCCGTCGCCAAGGAAGGCCCCACCGTCAAGGTCGCGTCTCTCCTCGACTCCGAGGGCGTCGTGCTGGGCTCGATGGTCATCAAGATGCTCGAGTCGGAAGGCATCAAGACCGAGGACAAGACAAAGTTCGGAACCCCGGATGTCGTTCGCAAGGCGCTGCTCGCCGGCGACGTGGACGCGAGCATCGACTACACGGGCTCGGGTCAGTACTACGTCGGCCCCGAGGGCGACCCGATGTGGAAGGACCCGGTGAAGGGCTACGAGCAGATCAAGGCCGAGGACGCCAAGAACGGCCTGGCATGGCTCACCCCGTCACCCGCGAACAACGGTGAGTACCTCGCGGTCACCAAGGAGTTCGCCGACGCCAACAAGCTCGTCACTATGGAGGACTTCGCCAAGTTCGTGAACGGCGGGGGCACCGTCAAGCTCGTCGGCGACCAGTCCTGGATGGACAACCCGGCCGGACTCAAGGCCTACGAGACCAACTACGGCTTCACCCTGAAGCCGGAGCAGAAGATCGGCCTGTCCAACGGCGTGACCGCGCAGTTCATCGAGGCGGTCGTCAAGGGCACCGACGGCGCGAACGTCGCCGAGGTCTACGCGACCGACGGCGGGTTGGCCGAGCAGGGCCTGGTCATCCTCACCGACAGCAAGAACACCCCGCCGGTCTACGCGCCGACCCCGGTGTTCCGCTCGCAGATCGTCTCGGCATATCCTGAGATCGACTCGATCCTCGCGCCCATCTTCCAGTCGCTCACGACCGAGAAGCTGCAGCAGCTCAACCGCGAGGTGGCGTTCGGCGGCAAGGATGGCGCGACCGTCGCCGAGGAGTACCTGAAGGCGAACGGTTTCCTCAAGTAGAAGGTCGGAGCGTGTCGAAGAAGCCCGGCACCGTCCGAGAGTATGCGAAGGTCGTCGCCGTCACCGGTGCACTCACCGGGGCGGCGGCGGCCTTTGTCCCTTCGGGCATCTCGTTCAACGAGAACCGCATCATCGAAGGCGAGCCCGTCTCGCTCGTCGTCGGGCTCGGGGCGTGGGGCTGGGTGATCGTCGGCGTCTGGATTGCAGCAGCGCTCGTCGCACTCAGCCCGCTGCCCGACCGCGTCCGCGGGAACGTGGCCACGCTGCTGGGAGGAGCCGCGCCCGTGCTCATGCTGTGGGCTGCCGGCGCCGCTGCGGCCGCTTGGGTGCAACAGTCCTCCGACATCGCACGCACCTCGTTGCTGTGGGCGTCGTGGCTGTCGCTGTTCGCGTCCTATGTCGTGATCTTTGCGGCAACGGCGTGGCTTGCCCCGGGGTGGCGTCGCGGGTTGCTCACCTACCTGCCGGTCATCGGCGTCATCGCACTGGCGCTCACCGGCCGGCTGTCGCAGCTGTCGGTGGCCCTCGAGTACGCCAACAACGCCGACGATTTCGCCGTCCAACTGAGGTTGCACCTCGCCTACGTCGCGGGCGCGGTCTCGGTGGGCCTGGTCCTGGGGCTCGCACTCGGGCTGCTCGCGCACCGCAAGCGCGCGTTCGAGCCGGTGGTGTTCGGCACGCTCAACGTGCTGCAGGTCTTCCCTACCCTGGCGTTCATCGGCCTGATGTACCCGGTGCTGTCAGGGCTGTCGGACCGCTTTGCCGTGTTCGAGCGCCTGGGGGTGCGCGGCGTGGGCTGGGCGCCCGTGATCATCGTGCTGTCCGCGTACGCCGTCTACCCGATCGCGCGCAACACCTACACCGCGCTGACCTCGCTCGACGGCGGCGTGCTCGACGCGGCGCGCGGTGTCGGAATGGGCCGCACACGGCTGCTGCTCGAAGTCGAGCTGCCGCTCGCCTTGCCGGTGATCGTCGCGGGGCTGCGGGTCGCGCTCGTCCAGACAACCGCCGGCGCCATCGTGGCGGGACTGATAGGCGGAGGCGGGCTCGGCACGTTCGTGTTCCTGGGAGCGGCGGAGACCGCGACCGACCTGATCTTGCTCGGCGTCATCCCCATCATGGTGCTGGCGCTGTTCTTCGACCGGTCCGCACTCGCGCTGCAACGCGCCCTCCAACCCTGGGACACCAAGCGATGATCGAGATCCGCTCACTCACCAAACGCTACGACTCACTCACGGCGGTCGACTCTGTCGACCTGGACGTGGCCGACGGGCAGTTCGCGGTGCTGCTCGGACCGTCCGGCTCGGGCAAGACGACTCTGCTGCGCATGGTCAACCGGATGATCGAGCCGACGAGCGGGACCGTGCTGCTCGATGGGCGCGACACCGCCGAGCTCAAGGTCGAGACGCTGCGCCGCTCGATGGGCTACGTCATCCAAAACACCGGCCTGTTCCCCAACATGACCATCCGCAAGAACGTCGGCACCGTGCCTCGGCTGCTTGGCTGGGACAAGAAGCGCATCGATGCCCGCGTCGACGAGCTGCTCGACCTGGTGGGGCTCGACCCGGACACCTACGGGCCCAAGCGCCCCGACCAGCTCTCCGGCGGAGAGGCGCAGCGCGTCGGCGTCGCCCGAGCGCTGGCGGCCGATCCACCGGTCCTGCTCATGGACGAGCCGTTCGGCGCGGTCGACCCGCTCACCCGCGAGCGGCTGCAGCAGGAGATGAAGCGGCTGCAGGCAAAGGTGAAGAAGACGATCCTGTTCGTGACGCACGACATCGACGAGGCGGTCCTGCTCGCCGACCGGATCGCGCTGCTCAAGTCGGGTGTCTTGCAGCAGTACTCGACGCCGGAGCAGATGTGGCGCGAGCCCGCCAACGAGTTCGTGCGCGGCTTCTTCGGCGAGAACCTGGGACTGAGGATCATGGCCCGGCACTGCCTGAGCTCGGTGCCGCTGGACCCCGCCCCGCCCGCAGGCACCGAGACGCTCCCGCGTGTGCCGGCAAGCGCGACGCTCAAGGAGGCGCTCGCCGAGCTCGTGGGCTCGGGTGCCTCGGCGGTGCTCGTGGTCGACGGCGATCGGGTGCTGGGAAGCTTCGGCTTCGAGGCGCTGGTGCGGGCCCTGTCCGACGGATCCGGCGACTCGATCGCGTGCGGCCCCGGCGCGACGGCGGGCGGCACGGCGTGAGAACCGGCCGAACACGACTGGTGCTGCACTGGACGGGGATCGCGGCCCTGGCTGCCGCGACGCTGTGGATGACGTTCGACACCGAGGGCTTCGCTCGGCTGTTGTCCGCTCTGGTGCCCGACGCCGATCCCGTCCTGTACCCCACCAAACCCCTGTCGCAGCTCATGGCCGAGCAGGTCTTCCTCGTCGCGGTGGCGAGCGCGATCGCACTGGTGGTCGGTGCAGGGCTCGGCGCGCTCGCTCTCTCGCGCGTGGGCAGGCCGTTTCGGGACCTCATCGTGAGCGTGGGGTCGCTCGCCCAGACCGTGCCCAGCGTCGCGATCATGGCGCTCGCTGTACCGCTCATCGGCTACGGCGCCGAACCGGTCGTGCTGGCGCTCGTGCTCTACTCGATCCTGCCGATCATCCTCAACGTCGTCGCAGGCATCGAGGGTGTCTCGGCGGATGCCTACGACGCGGCGACCGGCATGGGGATGTCGGCGGGGCAGCGGTTCTTATCGGTGCAGTTGCCCCTCGCGATGCCGGTCATCATCGGCGGGGTGAAGAACATGCTCGTCATCAACGTGAGCGCGGCGACGATGGGCGCCGTGGTCGCAGCGGGCGGTCTGGGCATGCCTATCCTCGCCGGCTTCTACGAGTACAACGACGCCTTCATCCTGGAGGGCGCGCTTCCGGCCATCACGCTTGCGCTGCTGCTCGACCGGCTGCTCACCAGCCCGGGCGAGCTGGCGGTCGAACGGGCAAGCTGAACTGAGCCCTGGCGCTGGCACTGAGGCGTCGGCGGGCATAGACTGGTCGTCGTCTCAAGCCCCGAAGAAAGGCCGGGTACACCCGTGCAGCAGTTCCGACTCACAGACCCTGCCCTCGAGCCCATCGCCGCCAAGGTCGTCGCGGGCGAGCGGCTGACCCGCGAGGACGGCATCGCGCTGTATACGAGCAACGACCTCATCGGCATCGGTCAGATGGCCGACCACGTGCGCACCCGCATCAACGGCGAGCGCGTCTACTTCATGGTCAACCGCCACATCAACCCGACCAACATCTGCCGCAACCGCTGCAAGTTCTGCGCGTTCGCGCGAAACGCCGGCGAAGATGGTGCCTACGAAATGACGCTCGACACGGTCGCCGAGGCGGCCGCCGAGGGAGCGGCCGACGGCGCCTACGAGATCCACATAGTGAGCGGCCTGCACCCGGACTGGGACTACGACTTCTACCTCGACATGGTGCGCCGCACGCGCGCCGCGGTGCCCGACCACGTGATCGTGCAGGCGTTCACCGCGGTCGAGATCGAGCACATGGCGATCATCTCCGGCAAGACCACGCGCGAGGTTCTCGCCGACCTCAAGGACGCCGGGCTCGACGCGCTGCCCGGCGGCGGCGCCGAGATCTTCAGCGACCGCACCCGCATGGCCGCCTGGGACAAGAAGACCAAGTCCGATGTGTGGCTGCGCATCCACGGCGAGGCCCACGAGCTGGGCATCGCGACCAACTGCACGATGCTCTACGGCCACATCGAGACCCACGAGGAGCGCGTCGATCACCTGATCCGCCTGCGCGAGCAGCAGGACGCCACCGGCGGCTTCCTGGCCTTCATCCCGCTCGCCTTCCACCCCGCCAACACCGAGCTCGAGGACCTGCCGGCCACCACCGGCTTCGACGACCTCAAGACGCTCGCGATCGCCCGCCTGATGCTCGACAACATCCCGCACATCAAGGCGTTCTGGATCATGGTGGGTCTCAAGATCGCCCAGATCGCCACGAGCTTCGGCGTCGACGACATCGACGGCACCGTGGTCGAGGAGCGCATCACCCACATGGCCGGCGCGACCACGCCCGAGGCCCTGTCGAAAGACGACCTGGTCAACATGATCGCCGAGACGGGCCACACCGCGGTCGAGCGCGACACGCTCTACCGGGTCGTGAAGACCTACGGCGCCGAGAAGACCGCGCCCGCGTGGGACGCCGGCGTCATCGGTGCGCCTCCGACGGCCGGGGTGGCCAAGGGGACCGTCGCCAGCGGAGGGTAGGCTCACACGCGGGCGCGAACCCGCGTGCGGTTGCTCGGGTATGAACCCCTCGTCCGACATGCGGCCTTGAGGGGGGCGCTTCATGCAACGCTCGGCACTCGGCATCCGACTCGCGCTCGTGCTCGCGCTTCTCGGCGTGGGTCTGGTCCTGACGGCCTGCGACGATTCCGCCGGTGAGAGCGCGTCCTCGCCGCCTCCGGCAGAGCAACCCGCACCGCAAGAGCCTGCGCCCGAGGAACCCGAGTACACCTCGTGGGTGGTGAGCATCGTCGATGACGACTCGTTCGCGCAGGGCGACGTGACCTACGAGATCGCGCTCAACCTGCAGGCCACCAATCCCTCGGGAGACATCGCGGGGACCTACAAGGGCGAGGCGACCGCCAAGACCTCGACCAGCGGTGTCATCAATGGTCAGCCGCTGCAGGCCGATGCGATCGCCCAGAGCGGGCCGCTCGAGTTCACGCTGGCTTCGGGTGAGGGCGACCTGGCGGCGCTGGCCACCGACACTGTCGTCTACGGCGGCTCGGGCTCGATCACGATGGCAGCGGCCGGTAGCGGGACGATCGGTGCGGCGGGAGGCGGCTTCTCCAACACCTCGAGCCAGCAGTTCACCATGACGGTGGTCGGCGACTCGATCACCATGAAGATCCCGATCCAAGGGCACACGTACACCTTCACGGGCACGATCAGCGGCCGGTGAGGGCGGCCGCCGGCTCCGCCTAGATCAGGGTCGTCGGGTCGAAGTCGATCGGGCCGATCACGAACAGCACGTCACCGGCGCTCAGCCGCAGGTCACTGTGCGGGTTGCCGATCACCTCGTCACCCTTCGTCACCCCGAGCACCGTGACGCCATGGTCTGCCCTGATGCGGCTCTCGGCGATGGTGGCGCCGACAAGGGGCGACCCCGCGGTCAAGCGCAGGGTGTGGGTCGCCAGATCGGGCACATCCACGCGTAGATCGGCGACCGAGGTCGAATCCTTCGACAGCGACCGCGCCATGCGACGCCATTCGCCGCGGACGTCCCCGATGAGCTGCTTGATGTCCTCCCGCGGCACGAGCATCCGCGCGAGCACTCGAGAGAAGACTTCGATCGAGACCTCGAGCTCGTCCGCGATGACCTCGTCGGCCCCCAAGCCGCGCAGTGGCTCGACCTCGCGCAGATACCGACTGCGGACGAGGATGTAGGCGTCGGGAGCGAGGCGCCGGGCGGTCTCGACGATCCGCCGGGCACCGGCGGGGTCGTCGATCGCGACGACGATGGCCCGCGCCCGCTCGGCGTGCACGTGCCGCAGAACCGGCTCGCTGCTCGCGTCGCCGTAGTGAATGGGCTCGCCGGCGCCCTTGGCCTCGCGGACCGTTGCGGCGTTGAGTTCGACGATCGCGTATGGCACGTTCGAGGCGCGAGCCGTCATGGCGAGGTTGCGGCCTGTGACCCCGAACCCGACGATGACGATGTGTCCGGCGTAGCCCGTCTCTGTCGCCTCGCGGGCCGGCAGGTCCCCTCGGCCCAGCCGTACGAGCGGCGTGGCGCACACGGCGTCGGCGCAACGCGGCCCGATCGCGAGCAGCACCGGCGTGAGCAGCATGCTGAGTACGGCCACGTCGAGCACGGTCTGGAAGACATCGGCGCCGAGCAGTCCCGCGGCGACGCCCGCCTGGGTCGCAACGAGCGAGAACTCGCCCACCTGCCCGAGCGCAAGCCCCGAGAGCACCGCTGTCCGCAGCGGCAGCCCTGTCACGAGCGTCGCAGCTGCGCCCACGAGCGGCTTGATGACGATGACCCCCAGAGTCAGCAACGCGATGCGCAGAGGGTCGGCGAGCAGGTACTGGAGGTCGAGCAGCATTCCGACCGACACGAAGAACAGGCTGATGAACACGTCGCGGAACGGCAGCATCACGCTCACGGCCTGATGGGAGTACTCGGACTCGGCGATGATGAGTCCGGCGAGAAACGCGCCGAGCGCCAGCGACAGGCCCGCCGACTGGGTGAGCACGGCGATGCCGATGCATAGCGTGATGACACCCAGGAGAAACGCCTCGGAACTGCGCGTCCGGGTGATGCGCTCAAGCACCCACGGGACCGCCCAGCGATATGCGACGAACGCGAAGATGGCGACTCCCGCGACACGAGCCAGCGCACTCGCGATCTCCGGGGCCCCGTTGTCCAGCGCGGCTCCCGCCAGAAGCGGCGCCGTCAGCATGACCGGGACGACCGCGATGTCTTGGTAGATCAAGGTGGCGACGACCATGCGGCCGTGCGGGGTGTTGGACTCGGATCGATCCTGCAGGATGCGCAGCACCACCGCGGTGCTGGAAAGCGCGACCACGAAGCCGATGTAGGCACTCTGCTGCGCCGACGAACCCATCATGAAGGTCGCCGCGCCGACGATGAACGCGGTCCCGAAGAACTGCACGGATCCACCCAGCAGGAACTGCCGCCTCAGGTTCGAGATATCGGCCAGCGAGAACTCGAGCCCGATCACGAAGAGCAGTAGCACGACGCCGATCTCGGCGAGCAGCTCGATCTGATGCACGTTGCGCACCAAGCCGAGGACATCGGGGCCGGCCAAGACACCGGTCAGCAGCAGCCCGATCGTGGTGGGAACACGCAGCCGATGGCACACGACCGCCGCCACGACGGAGAGCGCGAAGATGACGACGATGTCGGTGAGCAGCGACTGCATCGGGAGGATCCCCTGTCGAGCGAGCACGGCACGGACCTTCCTCGAACATGGTAGCTCAGCGGGCACGTGCGGCCGACACGCACCCCGCACGAAGCGGTACCATGAATCGGTTCGCGCGAAAGGAGACCGCTCGCCATGCAGCGTCCGCGCCTGGGGCACATCCAGTTCATCAACTGCCTGCCGCTGTACTACGGCATGGTGAAGAACGACGTGCTGCTCGACGTCGACCTGGTCAAGGCCAACCCGGCCGACCTCGCGGCCGAGCTTCTCGGCGGTCAGCTCGATCTGGCGCCCATCCCGGCCATCGAGTACGCGCGCCACGCCGAGGACCTGATGCTGCTCCCCGACATCGCGATCTCGAGCGACGGTGAGGTGCAGTCGATCCTGCTGATCTCCACCGTCGAGGCCGAGCAGCTGGGCGGGCGCACCGTCGCGCTCGCAGGCAACTCGCGCACGTCGCAGGTGCTCACGCGCGTGCTGCTCGAGCGGCGTTGGGGCGTGACGCCCGACTACGTCGAGATGCCCCCGGACCTGCCCGCGATGCTGCGTGACGCTGACGCCGCGCTGCTCATCGGCGACGAGGCGCTGCGCGCCTACTGGGAGCCACCGGCCGGATTGCACGTCTACGACTTGGGTCGCGAGTGGAGCGCGTGGACCTCACTGCCGATGGTCTACGCCGTGTGGGCCGTGCGGCGCGACTACGCTTTGGACCAGCCCGAGGGGGTCCGTGCCGTGGTCGACGCGCTCTCGGGCTCGCTCGCTTACTGCCGGGCACACCTCGACGACATCAGCGAGTACGCCGCGCGCTGGGAGCACTTCGGCCCCGAGCGCTACCGCAGCTACTTCGACGCGCTCAAGTTCCGCTTCGAACCGCGCTTCCGGGAGGGGCTGACCCGCTACCTCACCGAGGCCGTGTCGATCGGCCAGCTCGACTCAGTCCCCCACCTGACCGTCTTCGGCGAAGAGGACCCCTCGTGACCACGCCCCTGTCCGAGCGAGACGGCGCCGCCGCGCTCGCCTTCGGTGCCGCAGCCGGCACGATCCGGCTCTCGGAGTCCGACGCGCTCACGCTGTTTCGCCACGGCGACCTGCTCGATCTGGCGGCCGCCGCGAACGACATGCGCCGCCGCCTCGTACCGGGCGACGAGGTGACCTTCATCGTCGACCGCAACGTCAACTACACCAACGTCTGCGTCTCGGAGTGCCGCTTCTGCGCCTTCTTCGCCACCGCGGACTCCGAGGCCGCCTACGTCCTCACGCGCGAGCAGCTCGCCGAGAAGGTCCGCGAGACGATCGAGCTCGAGGGCACCGCGATCCTGCTGCAAGGCGGCATGCATCCCGACCTCGGCATCGAGTGGTACGAGTCGATGCTCGCCGAGATCAAGACTGACAACCCCACCATCCACGTGCACGGCTTCGGCCCGCCCGAGATCGTGCACATCGCCAAGCTCTCCGGCATCTCGACTCGCGAGGTGCTCACGCGGCTGCGTGCGGCCGGGCTCGACTCGCTACCCGGCGGCGGCGCGGAGATCCTCGTCGACCGGGTGCGCGGGCACGTCTCCCCCAAGAAAGCCACGAGCGACCAGTGGCTCGACGTGATGCGCGAGGCCCACAAGCTCGACATCTCGACGACGGCCACCATGATGTTCGGCGGCATCGAGACCGTGGAGGAGCGCATCGAGCACCTGCGGCGTGTGCGCGAGGTGCAAGACGAGGCCGTCGGCGCGGGACACGTGGGATTCCGGGCGTTCATCCCGTGGAGCTATCAGCCGGGCAACACCGCCCTGGCCGAGGACGAGTACGCCGCGCGCGGAGTGGCGCTCGAGGCCGCGAGCGGCCACGACTACCTGCGCACGCTGGCGGTCTCGCGCCTCTACCTGGACAGCGTGCGCAACATCCAAGCGAGCTGGGTGACGCAGGGTGCGAAGATCGGCCAGGTCGCTCTCGCGTTCGGGGCCAACGATCTGGGCTCCACCATGATCGAGGAGAACGTGGTGGCCGCGGCCGGCACGCGCTTCATGCTCGCACGCGACGAGTTGGTCCGCCTGGTGCGCGACGCGGGCCACACCCCGGTGCAACGCGACACGCTCTACCGCGAGGTGCGACGCTTCTAGACTGCGCGGGCGGGCCTCGGGAAGCGTTCACGGCACCCGCGCCCGGCGTTCACACGCGGTTCACAGGTGCGGTGCATCTTCTTCGGTGAAGGGACGACACGTCCACACCAACGAAGGAGGCACCTTCATGAGCAAGATGAGAGTCACCGCAGCAATCGTCGCGGCACTGGTCGTCGGCCTGGTCGCCGGCAACGTGGTCAGCGGCTTCGCCGCCCCGGCCCCCGCGCCGGCCGCGACCGAGACCGCCGGCCCGCTCGCCGGAATGGGCCTGAGAATGGGTGCAGCGATGCGCGAGGCCGGCGGCCGTATGGTCGACGCACTCGCCAAGCTCACCGGCCTGTCGGTCGACCAGATCCACGAGCAGCGCGTCGCCGGCAAGTCGATCGCCGACATCGCCAAGGCCGAGGGCGTCGACCCCGACAAGGTCGTGAGCGACACCGTCGCCGTGCGCAAGCAGGTCCTCGATGGCCTGGTAACCGACGGCAAGATCACGGCCGAGCAGCGTGACGCGGCGCTCGAGCGCATGACCACCCGCATGAACGACCGTGTCGACTCCACCGAGCTCGGTCGCGGCATGGGCGGCGGCCGCGGCGGACGCGGCATGGGCGGCGGCCAGGGTGGCGCCGGCTGTGGCGCGGCCGGCCAGGGTGCAGGCGCCTGCGGCGGCACCTGCACGACTGCCACGCAGTAGCACCTCGCACGTCGATCCCGGGGCGAAGGCCGATCGCGGTCTTCGCCCCGCTCGCGTGGGATACTCACTACGACACCCGAACCGACGAGGAGTGACGATGCCGACCATCCTGGTCGTCGATGACAACGTGAAGATCGTCGAGGTGCTCGCCGAGTACCTCAAAGCCGATGGCTTCTCCACCGTCGTGGCCACTGACGGCCTCGAGGCCATGGCGGCCGCCGAGAAGCACCGGCCCGATCTCGCGCTGCTCGACATCATGCTGCCCGGCATCGACGGGCTCGAACTGACCCGCCGCTTCGAGGCGCTCGGCATCCCGGTGATCCTCGTGACCGCTCGCGCCGACGAGGTCGACCGGCTCGTCGGCCTGCAGATCGGCGCCGACGACTACATCACCAAGCCGTTCAGCCCGCGCGAGGTGGTGGCACGCGTCAAGACCGTGCTGCGCCGGGTCGCACGCGGCGCGGAACCGGCCGCGGCGGCGGCCGTGACCGTCGGCGACCTCGTGATCGACGCCGAGAAGCGCTCCGTGGAGGTCGCCGGCGCGCCGGTCGAGCTCACGCGCACGGAGTTCGACATCCTCGCGACGATGGCGGCGCACCCGGGCCGCGTCTACACGCGTCTGCAGCTGCTCGAGGCGGCCTCCGGTGACGCCTTCGAGGGCTACGAGCGCACCGTCGACGCACACGTGAAGAACATCCGACGCAAGCTCGGCGAGGATCCGCGCGAACCGCACCACCTCAAGACCGTGTTCGGCGTCGGCTACAAGGTCGAGGGCTGAACGCATGCGACGCCGCATCAGCGTAGGCTGGCAGATCTTCCTCGGCATCCTCACGGTGGCTCTGGGCGCCGTGCTGGCCGTCGGGCTCGTGACGCGCCGGGTGGTCACCGGCGCCGTCGGAGAGTACGTCACACGCATGAATCCCACCGTCGCTCGGCCGCGCATGATGGGCCGTGCGCTTCTCGGCGCCGCCGAGCAAAGCTTCATCGACGGCGTGAACCGCGGGGTGCTCGTCGGAGCAGTGATCTCGTTCGGGATCGCGGCGGCGGCTGCCTTCTTCATCGCCCGCTATCTCACGAGGCCGCTGCGCAGCCTCGAGACCGCGGCAGAGGAGCTCGCCGGCGGCGACCTGACCCACCGCGTCGAGCTCGAGGGCCCGGCCGAGGTCGTCGCGCTGGGCGAAGCGTTCAACGCGATGGCCGACTCGCTCGAGGAGGCCGAGGACCTCAGGCGGCGCATGGTCGCCGACGTCGCGCACGAGCTGCGCAACCCGATCGCGGCCATCCGTGCACAGGTCGACGGGATGGCCGAGGGCGTGCTGCCTGCGGACGCGGCGCGTCTCGGATCGGTCTCGGAGGACGTCGCGCACCTATCGGCGCTCGTCGACGACCTGCAGGTGCTGGCGGTCGCAGAAGCCGGACGCCTGGCATACGACATGGGGCCCGTCGATCTGGCGGACTTGTGCGAGCGAGAGGCTCACCGGGCCTCGGCCTCGGCGCGTGAGGGTGTGACCGTGGACGCACACACCAGCGGACCGACACTGGTCGACGCGGACGAGCGGAGGCTCTCCGAGGTGCTGCGCAACCTTCTCGGCAACGCGGTCCGGCACACCGAGCGCGGGTCTGTGTCGGTCACGGTCAGCACCGTCGCGACCGGATGGGGCACCGTCGCCGAGGTGCGCGTGAGCGACACGGGTGAGGGCATCTCGGAAGATGATCTGCCCTACATCTTCGAGCGGTTCTACCGCGCCGACTCGTCGCGGGCGGCTGCGACCGGTGGCTCCGGGCTGGGGCTGTCGATCTCGCGCCGCATCATCGAGGACCACGGCGGCGAGATGTTCGCCGAGTCGGTGGCCGGCGAGGGGACCACGATCGGCTTCAGGCTGCCGCTCGCGTAAGGTTGAGGCAACGCGAAGGGGCGGCCCCTCGAATCGAGGAGCCGCCCCTTTCGATTGCTTGTGTGCCGCGGATTACAGCGGGCGGACGTTCACGGCCTGCTGCTTGCCGTTCTGGCCGGTGGCCTCCTCGAACGAGACTGCCTGGCCCTCATCGAGGGTCTTGAAGCCGTCGATCTGGATCTCGGAGAAGTGAACGAACAGATCGTCGCCACCCTCACGCTCGATGAAGCCGTAGCCCTTGTCCGGATTGAACCACTTGACCTTGCCTTCTGCCATGCTCAACTCACTCTCCGCCCCCTGTGGGGCTTGAAACAGACGACGCCTGGTGCCCTCGACACCGTTGGTGGCGCCGCAAACCCCGAGCCCTCGTATGGCCCGTGATGAAGATTCTGCCACAGTGCGAAACAGTCGTCACGCACGAGTTCGTGAGGGTCCGCGGCACTTCACACGGGCGCAATCAGCGCGAAACAACGGCGTGGTTCACTCCGTAGATGAAGACACCCGCGAACCCACCCGCACCAGAGCGCACCGACGAGCTGACCGCGCTGCTCGAGGTCGCCGAGACGATGACGTCGAGCTTCGACGTCGATCGCAACCTGCGCAAGGCCATGCGCATCCTCGCCGAGCATCTGGGGCTGAACCGCGGCACGATCGCGCTCGTCGACCCTGAGTCCCGCGAGATCCGCATCGCCGCGGCCCACGGACTGACACGCGCCCAGCTCGCGCGCGGCATCTACCGGCCGGGTGAAGGCGTCGTGGGGCGGGTGGTCGCGAGCGGCCGTGCGATGGTCGTTCCCGACATCGGCGAGGAGCCGACCTTCCTCAACCGCACCGGCGCCAGGCCCGAGAAGGCCGACATCAGCTTCATCTCTGTGCCGATCAAGCTCCGCGGCGAGGTTCTCGGCGTGTTGTCGGCCGACCGGGTCTTCGACGAGGCCGAGCCGCTCGAGGAGGACGTCCGCGTACTCGAGATCGTCGCTTCGCTCATCGCGCACGCGGTTCGCCTGTACTGGACGTACCGCCACGAGGTTGACAGCAAGGAGCGGCTGCGCCGGGAGCTCCGGTCGCGCTTCTCGCTGCCCAACATCATCGGCGACTCCGACGCGATGCAGGAGGTCTTCCGGCTCGTGGGCAAGGTCGCCGGCAGCAACGCGACGGTGCTGCTGCGCGGCGAGTCCGGCACCGGCAAGGAGCTCATCGCGCACGCGCTTCACTACCAGGGAGCCCGACCAAAGGGCCCCTTCATCGCGATCAACTGCGCGGCGCTGCCCGAGAACCTGCTCGAGGCCGAGCTGTTCGGCTACGAGAAGGGAGCGTTCACGGGCGCCGTGACCTCCAAGCAGGGCCGCTTCGAGCTCGCGCGTGGGGGCACGATCTTCCTCGACGAGGTCGGCGACGTGTCGCCCGCGCTCCAGGCCAAGCTGCTGCGCGTACTCCAGGAGCGCACCTTCGAGCGGCTCGGCGGGACCAAGACGCTGACCACCGACGCGCGGATCGTCTCGGCGACCAACCGCGACCTCGAGCAGATGTCGCGCGACGGCGAGTTCCGCGAAGACCTGTACTGGCGCCTGAACGTGGTGCCGATCTTCTTGCCGCCGCTGCGCGGCCGCAAGGAAGACCTACCGCTGCTCATCGAGCACTTCCTGGAGCGGTTCGGCCGCACCGCCGGCCGCGAGATCACGATGTCTGCGGAGGCGATGCGCCGTCTCATGGCGTACTCGTGGCCGGGCAACATCCGCGAGCTGGAGAACACGATGCAGCGGCTGGTGGTGCTGGCCGAGGACGACGAGATCGGCGCGGGCGACCTGCCGATGCACATCCTGATGGCCGACATCGCTGACGGCGGCCCCGCCGAGGGCATGACGCTGGAGGAGGAGGTCGAGGCGCTGGAGCGCCGGCGCATCCTCGCGGCGCTGCGTACGACCGGGCACGTGCAGGCCAAAGCGGCGCGCGACCTCGGGATCACGCCGCGGCAACTCGGCTACAAGATGAAGAAGTACGACATCGAGGGATGACGGCGCGGGCGCCTGCACGGCGCACCGCGAGAGATACGACGAGGGCGGCCTCCTTTCGGAGACCGCCCTCGGTTGCGAGCGATGGTGTTGCTCGAATGAAGCGGCGAAGCTTAGAGCGGGCGCACCTGGGTGGCCTGCTGCTTGCCGTTCTGGCCGGTGGCCTCGGTGAACGAGACGGCCTGACCCTCGTCGAGGGTCTTGAACCCGTCGACCTGGATCTCGCTGAAGTGAACGAACAGATCGTCGCCACCGTCGCGCTCGATGAAGCCGTAACCCTTGTCCGGGTTAAACCACTTGACCTTACCTTCTGCCATGCTGACTCACTCTCCTGCCCCACTTCTTGGGGCAACAAAAAGGACGTGCACTGCGTCCCTTCGATCTGCGAAGGGCCAGGCACGTCGCAAACAGGGTGGTTCCGTATCGGTGGAACCAACGACACAGTAGCACGAACCGTGCCGCAAGCGCCAACCCTGCGGATTCGCGGATGTGTGAGCGGCGCCCGCACGCGGCGATGGCGCCCTACTCGACGCCGAGGATGACCGCGGACGCCTTGAAGATCGCGACCGTCTCCTTGCCTTCGACGAGTCCGAGCTCGTCGCAGGCCTCGGCGGTCAGGGTGGCCGAGAGGTGCTGGCCGCCGACGTCGATCTTCACGAGCGCCGTGACCGGTCCGCGCACGATCGACACGACCGTGCCCTTGAGCTGGTTGCGTGCTGAGAGTCGCATGTCCCATTCCTCCTTCGAAGGCGGCGGCCGATGTGGCCCCCGCCGCTTCCTACGCCGCCGAGGTCAGCACCGACAGCGGCAGTTCCATCGCGTGCAGCAGACGCCTGATCTCGGGCGTCCCCGGAGCCGCGATCAGCTCGGCCGGCGCCCCGGTCTGCACCACCCCGTCACCCGCATACACCACGAGCGAATCGGCGAGCGCGGCGGCCTCGTACAGGTCGTGCGTCACCATCACAACGGGGATCTCCCACTCGCGCTGGACACGCTTGAGCAGCGCGCGCATCTCGGCGCGCACCGGCAGATCGAGAGCCGAGAGCGGCTCGTCGAGCAGCAATGCCCGCGGGCGCGGTGCGAGCGCGCGGGCCAGGGCCGCCCGCTGCCGCTGACCGCCGGACAGCTGCCCGGAGCGCTTCTCGGCGAGGTCCTCGAGGCCGAAGGCGGCGAGCATCTCGTCGACGCGCTCGGCGCGCCGGCGCCGGTCGAGGCGGTGGAGTCCGTAAGCGATGTTGCCTCTTACGCTCAGATGCGGAAACAGCTCGCAACTTTGCGACACGAAGCCGAAGCCCCGGTCCTGCGGCGCGACGAACGTGCGCGTCGCGGTGTCGGCGAGCACCTCGTCGCCGAGCGTCACCCGGCCGGAGTCCGGCCGTACGGTGCCGGTGAGCATGCCGAGCGTCAGCGACTTGCCCGCGCCGGAGTAGCCGAACAGCACGGTGAAGCCCGCCGGTGAGCGCCATCCGACATCGAGGTCGAAGCCGGGCAGATGCTTGCGGACCGACACCGAGAAGCCCTCGTTCACCACGTCACCCTCCTCGACAGCGCTGAGGCGGCCAGCATGAACCCCGCCGAGACGACCGTGAACAGCACGACGAGCGCCGTCGCGTGCCGCCAATCGCCGTAGACGACCGCGTTGTAGATCTCGAGCGGCATCGTGTTCGTGCGGCCCGGGATGTTGCCGGCGACCATGATCGTCGCGCCGAACTCCCCGAGCGCGCGGGCGAACGACAGCACGAGCCCGGCGAGCACCCCGCGGGCCGCCAGCGGCAGCATCACGAACACGGCGGTCGCCAGCTCGCCGCGCCCGAGTGTGGCGCTCGTGGCGAGCAGGCCGCGGTCGACGCCCTCGAAGGCCGCCCGGGCGGTCTTGATCGTGAACGGCAGGGCTACGGCGAACGCAGCGAGCACCGCCGCGACCCACGTGAAGGTGATCTCGGGCGCCTGCAGTCCCAAGGCGTCGGCAAGCCGGCCCACGGCACCGTTGCGGCCGACGAGCAGCAACAAGTAGTAGCCGGTGACGATCGGCGGCAGCACGAGCGGAAGTGTCAGCGCGACATCGAGCAGCGTCTTGCCGCGGAACTCGCGGGTGGCCAGCAGGTAGGCCAGCGGCAGCCCGACCAGCGCGACGAGCAGCGTGGCGCACGCGGCGACGAGCAGCGAGAGCCGGATGGGGAACTCGATGTCGGCGATGGCGGGCATGACGGCCTCCCCTACTCCGCCGGCGCCGGCAGGAAGCCGGCCTCGGTCAGTGCCTGCTGGACCTCGGGGGCGGCCAAGAACTCGACGTAGGCCGCGGCCGCATCGGGTTGCTCGGCGTCGGCAAGTGCGGTGGCGACGATGACGGACGGCGGGACGACATCTGCCGGGACGGCGAACATCGTCTCGACGCCCGGGGTGGAGGTGGCCTGGGTCGCGAAGATGAAGCCGGCGTCGACCTCACCGGCGCTCACGTGCGCGAGCGTCTGCTCGGCGTTGGCGCCCAGGGTGAGCCGTCCGGCGAGCGCGTCCCAGACGCCGAGCGACTCCAGGTATGCCTTGGCCATCGCACCGTGCGGCGTGGTCTCCGGGTCGCCGACGGCCAGCAGCTCGAGGTCGGTCAGGTCGCCGGGTGCGAGCGGCGGGGCGGGCGTGCCGCTTCTCCTCGCCAGCACGATGCCGTTGGCCGCGACCGGGCTGGCCGCCCCTGAGGTGAGCCCCGAGGCCGCCAGCGACGCGACCTGCTTTGCGCTCGCCGAGACGAACACGTCGGCCGGCGCACCCACCTCGATCTGCTTCTGCAGCACGCCGGACGCGGCGAAGTTGAAGACGACATCGACGTCGTGCTCGGCCTCGAACGCGGGCGCGGTCGACTCGAGCACCGCGCGCAGCGAGCTGGCGGCAAAGACCATCAGCTGCCGGCGCGGCGTGGCGCCGGTCGCACCCTCGGGGGCATCGGCGGCCGGGGCGCAGCCCGAAGCGCCGAGCAGCACGACCGCGAGGGCCAGCAGCGCCAGCCACGCCGCCACCGCGCGCGTTGTCCGCGCAGACCGCCTCACAGCACGACGTCCTCGTAGACGTCGCCGAGCCGGGCAAGAAGCAGCTCGGTCTCCATGTCGCGGTCCCTGCCGATGAGCCCGCAGGCGTCGGCCCGGCACTGCTTGCAGTGCGTCATCTGCGACAGGTACTCGCCGCACGCCGCGCGAGCCGCGTGGATCTGCGCGGGGGTGGGGACCTCGTGATCCTTGAAGCGATTCTGGGGGATGAGTGGCAGGATGTTGTGCTTGTGAGCGCCATACTCGGCCGCGAGGTGCGCGATCATCGGCAGCTCGAGGTCGTTGACGCCGGGAATCAGCACCGAGTTGACCTTGACCACGAGTCCGGCCTCGACGGCCTTCCGAAGCCCCTCCCACTGGCGCTCCAGGATATAGCGCCCCGCCTCGATGCCGCGAAGGCGCTCGCCGTCCGGCCCCGTGACCCACACGTAGACCTCGGCGGCGGTCTCGGGCATCACAGCGTTGATCGTGACGGTGATCGAGCGGACGCCCGCAGCGGCGAGATCGGCCACGCGGTCCGGCAGCGCCAGACCGTTGGTCGAGACGCAGCCGATGCGATCCGGATAGTGACGCCGTACCAGGTCGAGCGTCGCGAAGGTCGCCTCGTTGGCCAGCGGGTCACCGGGACCGGCGATGCCGATCGCGGCGATGTCCCCGGTGCGCTCGATGACCGCCTCGACGCGGTCGATCGCTTCCTCGGGCGAGAGCACGACGCTCGCCACACCCGGGCGCGACTCGTTGACGCAGTCGAACTTGCGGACGCAGTAACCGCACTGGACGTTGCAGTCGGGGGCCACGGGTAGGTGGATGCGCCCGCCGCTGCGGTGCGCCTCCTCCGAGAAGCACGGGTGGTTCCTCATCACATGACGCTCGTTGCTGGCTGCGCTGTGCATCGGGGGCGTCCTTTCGCTTGTGCGTTCGCGTGACCGAGCACAAGCGCAACGCGCGTGCCACTCCCGCACCGCATTTGACCTGCGGTTTTGCAGCGCCTCAGCAGATCCGGGCCCACGAAATCGTAGGCGGTCCTACGAAAATGTCGCAGGCGTGTGCCTGTTTCGTTCGTCAACGAACTGCATAACCGATACTTGAATCGGACTATTGGATTCGCTTATGGTCTGGGCACAAGAGGTTCCGCACCGAACGAGAGGGGAATTGCGCGATGACCCAAACCGAGGCACCCGACTACCACCAGATGTGGTCCGAGCTCGGGCTCGACCTTCCGACCCACGACATGCTTCTCGAGGCCGTCGGCGGCATGTACGGTGACGCATTCCTGACGCAGGTGAACCGTCCCGAGGGAACGGGCTACCTGGACTTCGTGCTCTCCGAGGTCCACGGCCTGCGCATCAAGGAGCTCGATGACTTCCGCAAGTCCGGCGGCAAGGTCGTCGGCACATTCTGTCTCTACGTGCCCGAGGAGATCGTGCGCGCAGCCGGCGCGTGGTGCGTGGGCCTGTGCGCGGGAGCCGAGTTCGCCTACGACCAGGTCGAGCAGATCATGCCGCGCAACACCTGCTCGCTGATCAAGAGCTTCATGGGCTTCAAGCTGGCGAAGGTCTGCCCCTACATCGAGTCCTCCGACCTGGTCGTCGGCGAGACCACCTGCGACGGCAAGAAGAAGGCCTACGAGCTGCTCGGCGACATTCACAACGTGCACGTCATGGAGCTGCCGCAGACCAAGGACGACAAGTCCCTCGCCTTCTGGCGCGAGCGCATCGTCGAGTTCATGAACAAGGTCGAGGAGCTCACGGGCACCAAGGTCACCGCCGAGTCGCTCAAGGCCTCGATCGCCGAGGTCAACGACAAGCGGCGCGCCCTGCAACGCGTGGCGGCGGCCTTCTCGGCGGACCCGGTGCCGATGAGTGGCAAGGATCGCCTGCTGGCCACGCAGATCGCCTTCTACGACGACGTGCCGCGGTTCACGCAGATGATGAACGCACTCGCCGACGAGCTCGAGGGCCGGGTCGCGAGCGGCGAGGGCGTGGCACCCAAGGGCGCCAAGCGGGTGCTGGTCACCGGCACGCCGATGGCGATCCCCAACTGGAAGCTGCACGACATCATCGAGAAGGCCGGGGCGGTCGTGGTGGGCGAGGAGATGTGCACCGGCTCCCGCTACTACCAGGACCTGGTGAGCGAGGATGCCTCGACGCTCGACGAGATGATCGACGACATCGCTGCCAAGTATCTCGACATCAACTGCGCGTGCTTCACCCCGAACAACGGCCGCATCGACGACGTCGTTCGCATGGCCAAGGAGCTCGGCGCGGACGGCGTCATCGACTACACCCTGAACTTCTGCGGCTTGTACGCCATGGAGCAGCACTCGGTCGAGGAGGCCGTGAAGGCCGCCGGGTTGCCGGTCCTTCGCATCGAGACCGACTACTCCATGGAAGACGTCGGCCAGCTCTCGACGCGCGTCGAGGCGTTCCTGGAGATGCTGTAGTCCGTGCGCGTCTTGGGACTCGATATCGGTTCACGCAGCGTCGACGCGGTCTGGCTCGAAGCGGGCCGGCCCGTCGGCGCCGCGGTGACCGACTCAGGATTCGACCCGCAGGCCGCGGCACGCACGTTCGTCGAGCGAGGTGACCACGACGCGATCGTGGCCACTGGCTACGGCCGTCATGCGGCCCGCGAAGCCCTGGGATGCCAGGTCGTGACTGAGATCAAGGCCTACGCCTTGGGAGCGCATGCGCTGTTCCCCGAGGCGGTCAGCGTGCTCGACATCGGCGGCCAGGACACCAAGGTCATCTCACTGGGGCCGGGCGGCAAGGTCCTCGACTTCGAGATGAACGACAAGTGCGCCGCGGGAACCGGTAAGTTCCTCGAAGTCATGGCGAACGCGCTGGGGTTCGACCTGGAGCGGATGGCGGCCGAGGCGCTCGACGCCCAAGCCGGTAGCGTGCAGATCTCGAGCATGTGCACCGTCTTCGCCGAAAGCGAGGTCACCGGTCTCGTGCACCGGGGTGCCGACCGCGGGGCTGTGGCGCGCGGGCTGCACGAGTCGATCGCGAAGCGGACGCTGTCCTCACTCAAGCGCATCGGAGCCACCGGCCCCCTCGTGTTCGCCGGGGGCGTCGCGAAGAACGAGGCGATGGTCCGGCTGATCCGCGAGGGGTTCGATGGCGAGGTTCTCGTGCCCGAGGAGTCCCAGACGGTGGGCGCGCTCGGGGCGGCGCTGAGCCACGGAGCCGGCGCTCACGGATAGACCGCGGGGGGGTCGCGCACGCGAGAGCGGCGCGACCCCCGGATCACTCGGGTCGTAGGCAATTGCAGGTCGGACCCGCTCAGCAGACCCCCACGTGCGTGTGGGCCTTCTTGGCACAGACCTTCGCGCAGGCCTCGCAGCCGATGCAGTTGCCGGCGTCGGCGACGCTCATCACCGTGGTGATGCACTCCTCGTCGTCATCGTCGTAGTCGTCGTCGACCGGCTTCTCGATGGGCGACATCACCGACTGGCCGCAGACCTTGAAGCACCTCCCGCAGCCGATGCACGCGTCGTAGTCGATCGACTCCAGGTAGCTCGGCGCCCACTCACGCCCATCGCGCGTGGGCAGCGTCGCGGGCATCTAGGCCACCGCCACTTCATCACGGTCTCCGGTGCGGATCGTCATGGCCTCGTCCACGGGGCACACGAACACCTTGCCGTCGCCGTACTGCCCGGTCGAGTTGACCTTGAGCAGCGCCTCGACCACGGTGTCGACCGCCTCATCGGGCACCATCATCGTGATCATGCGCTTGGGGACGAACAGCGCCACCTTGGGCAGCGTGTGGTCGAGCGCGTACGTCGACGGCGTGGGCTTGAGCTTGACGTGCAGCGAGTTGCACGCGGCGCCGTCCTGGTCCATGTCGGCCAGCGTGCAGGCGACGTCGCCCTTCTGCTTGCCGCGGCCTTCGACCGACTGGATGGTGAGCGCCGGGTACCCGACCTCGGCCAGCGCAGTCTTGGTCTCGGGGAGCTTGTCTCGGCGGATGATCGCGCAGATCTCCTTCATGGCTGACCCCCTACAGTCCGACTTCGCCGGTACGGATGGTGTAGGCGGTCTCGACCGGTGAGACGAAGATCTTGCCGTCGCCGATGAACCCGGTGCGGGCCTTGTCCTCGATGACCGAGATGACCGAGTCGACCTCGGCGTCCTCGACCACCGTCATGAGCATGGTCTTGGGGAGCTCGTCGTAGTAGATCGGACCGACCTGCAGACCCTTTTGCTTGCCGCGGCCGAACACGGCCATCTTGGTGAGCGAGCCGTGGCCGGCGCCCTCGAGCGCCTGGACGACCTCCTGCTCCTTCTCCGGCCGGATGAACGCACGTACCATCTTCATCTCTTCAACCCTTCCTTTCGTCGGTTCTTCGCCTGCTTGGACGGGACTAACAGCAGCCACCCGAACCGCAGCTGCACGGTCCCTCGGGGTCTGCGATATCTGCGGGGCCCGCGCACTGCTCGTCGGCGAGCGCGCGGCGCATCCACGGCGCCGGCTTGGTGCGCATCTGCTCGGCGAGCTTCTCGGCGATCTCGCGGATGTTGGTGCACGGCTCGGCCTTGAGCGGCATGATTCCGCGGCGGACGAGCTTGGCGGCGGACGGGCCGCCGATCTCGGTGAAGTAGACGATCTTCACGTCGTCGAGCTTGGTGATCTTGGTGGCGACCTCGTCGTCGTGCAGCGAACCCATCCCGCGGGTCGACACGACGTCGGTGTCGAGGTCTCCCTCGGCGACCTTGCGAAGCTCGACGAACTCGGTGCTTTGGGGCGTGATGTCGTAGATCGCGAAGGTCCCGGCTCTGCCGAAGTGCTCGTCGATCGTGGTCCCCGCGGTGGTTGCGAATGCGACCTTCATCGGGGTGACTCCCTTCTCGTTGTGGGCGGCGGCGCGCTCGCGTGCGCCGAGTGAGTTGGCGGCTTCGTCGACCAGGCGCGTCGCACCCTCGTAGCCGACGGTCAGCTGCCGAGAAGCGCCGTAGCGTTCTGCGACGGGGAAGCCGGCAGGCAGCAGGGCCGCGCCGAGCCGCGCCGCGGTGTCCGCTCCGTGCGTGGAGCCGACGAGCAGCGCGGTGTCGGTCGGCACGCTCGCGAAGTCGCCGACGACGACCTCGGACGCCCTCGTGCGCGAAGCATGCGGCGGTGCGGTCGGGACGACGGCGGTGACGTCGCAGGCGGCCTCTGCGAACAGCGCCGACAGCGACAGCGCGTGGTCGGGCTCGAGCGCCAGCGTGACGCGGGCCCCCGACAGCTCGAGGTGCGCGTCGCGCAGCGCGTCGACGGCGATGCGCCGCTCGCGCTCGAAGCGCGGATGGGGCGGGTTGCCGGACAGCAGCGACAACGTGGCGAGCAGCAGGTCGGTGGCGGCCAGGCCGTGCACCGAGTCGAGCAACGTGAACGGCGTGCCGAACCGGTCGCGCAGCGAGCGCGCCGCACCCTCCAGCGAGGCGCCGAGCACCAGCGTGTGCGCGGCGTCGCCGAGCGTGCGCAGCTGCTGCAGCGTCGTTCCTCCGGAGGCCAGCGGCGACAAGCCCGCGCGCGAGCCGTCGAGCGCCGAGAGGTCCGGCACGATCACCGCTTCGAGTCCGAACTCCTCGGCGGTCTCGCGGATGCGGCGTGCGTCGGCCGGCGTGAGGTGCGCGCCGGCGAGCACTGTGATGCGTGCGGCGTCCGGCCCGGCGGCCTCGCTGCGAGGCCCGGCGAGCGCGACGAGCGCCTCGACGGCCGCGGCGTACCCGCTCTCGAGCCCGCCGTCGTAGTCGGGCGCATGCACGCCAAGCACCGCGGGTGCGAGCTCGCGATCGAGCTCGGAGACGAGCGCGTCGACGTCGTCGCCCTTGACCTCGGCGAGCCCTCCGCTGATCAGTGCGACCAGGTCGGGCGACGCTGTGGCGGCCAGCGAGCGCACGGTCTTCTCGGCGGCCGTATCGCTGCCCATCACGACGTCCTCGGTGAACAGCTTGGTGGTGGCGAGCGCGATGGGCTCGTTGTAGTGGCGGATCATGAGCACCTTCTCGAGGAAGGTGCAGCCCTGTGCGGCGTGCAGCACGGGCAGCGCACGGTCGACGCCCTGGAGCGCCAGCGCGGCGCCGAGCGTCGGTGCGTTGTGGACCGGGTCGATCGCCGAGACGCGGCCATCCACGCGCACCGGCGTCTCCGGACGCGGGGCGGGGCAGCCCGGCTCGGCGGCCTTCTCGGCCTCGTAGTAGCGGATGGATGCGGTCAGGTCGTGGGCGATCGTGACGAGACCCTCGTAGCCTGCGTAGGCGTGCTCGCGCTCCTGGTTCACGTCGATGAAGGGCCAGCCCTCCTTGGCCGCGAGGTAACGGTTGCGGCCGCCGGCGACGAGCAGGTCGGCTTCACCGTCGGCGAAGAAGCGGCGCAGCACTCCCGGTGAGGTGTCCTCGAGGCGCGGCACGTCGTCACCCAGGATGTCTCGGACCTTCTCCTCGTCCTCGTGGCTCGACTTCTTCGTGCCGACCGCGGCGATCCCGATGCCGAGGTCGCGCAGGGCGCTGCCCATCGACCAGCTCTTCACGCCGCCGGAGTACAGCACGGCCCGGCGGCCCGTGAGCGTCGCCCGGTACGGCGCGAGCGCCGCGTCGAGCTCGGACTCCCGGCGTGCGATCACCGCGTCGACGCGCTCACGCACGCCCGCGGCCTCGGGCACGGTGGCCTCGAGCACGTCGGCGATCGCACGCAGCGAGCGGGCGGTCTCGATCGCCCCGAAGAAGCTCACCTCGACGGCGGGCATGCCGTAGCGCCGAGACAGCCCGGTCGCGACGTTGATGAGCGCGCGGCTGCACACGACGGCGGCCGCCTTGGCGCGGTGCGCCCAGCGGATCTCGGCGAAGCGCGCGTTACCGGTGACGTGCGAGAGCACGCGGATGCCGCACTCGGCGAGCAGCGGTTCGATGTGCTCCAGGTCGCCCGCGACGTTGTACTCCCCGATCAAGACGATGTCGGTCGGCGTGGTGGCGGGTGGCTCGGCGGTGCCGATCACGTGCTCGAGCAGCACCTCGCCTGCGATGCGGTTGCCCAGGTTCTTGGGCCCGACGAAGCCGGGTGCGTTGACGGGGATCACGGGCAGCCACAGCTCGGTGGACAGGCGCTTGCACGCCGCATCCAGATCCTCGCCGATGAGCCCGGTCACACACGTCCCGTACACGAAGACGGCTGCTGGCTCCTCGCGCTCGACGACCTCGCGCACCGTCGCCTCAAGCCGCTTCTCGCCGCCGTAGACGATGTCGAGCTCGCCCATCCGGGTGGAGAAGCCCCGCCGGTGCAGCTCGCCCACGCTCGAGTGCACGCCCCTGCCCTGCCACGAGATGCCGCAGCAGGAGATGGGGCCGTGCACCACGTGCGCGGCGTCGGCGATCGGCATGAGCACGATCGCTGCGCCGTCGAACGCGCAGGACTCACCGCCGCGCGACCTGCACAGCTTGTGCTTGGAGTCGGTCGCGCACCCATCGGCGAGCAGTCTGTCGAGTGAGAGCGTCATCGGGGCGTCGTCAGCGGGTCTCGGCTAGCGGACGAGGTCGAAGCTCGGGGAGTCGGTCGCGATGGCTCGGCGGTCCATCTCATCGAGCACCGTGTTCACGAACTCCATCAGCAGGTAGGTCGCGCCCTCGTAGCCCAGGATCGTGTGCTTGTAGAGGTGATGACGGTCGAACAGCGGGAAGCCGATGCGCACGAGCGGGGTGCCGGTGTCCTTCCACAGGAACTTGGCGTTGCTCGGGCCGACCAGCAGATCGACCGGCTCGGTGAACATGAGCGAGCGCAGGTGCCACAGGTCCTTCTTGATCCACACGGTGGCCTCGGCCCCGAACGGCGAGCTCGCAAGCAGCTCCTCGGCGGCCTTCTTGAACTTCTTGTCGCCGTTGGTGCACACGACGTGCACCGGCCTCATGCCGATCTCGAGCGCGAAGCCGATGAGGCCGAGCAGCAGGTCGGGGTCGCCCACGAGCGCGAGGCGCTTGTTGTGGATGTAGGGGTGCGAGTCGACGATCGCGTCGACTGCGCGGGCGCGCTCGGCTTCGATCGAGGCCGGCACGCAGGCGCCGGTCAGGCGGGTGATCTCGGCGAGGAAGGCGTCGGTGGCGTTGATGCCGATGGGCTCGCCGGTGACGACGAACTCCTGGTCCCACTCCTTGCTCACGAGCTCGCCGGTCTTCAGCGTCGCCCAACGCTGCAGCGACACCGTCGCCTTGGCGTTCACGGCGTCGGCGGTCTCGGCCAGCGGCGTACCGCCGGTCGGGTACATCTCGTAGCTGCCGGTATTGCCCGAGTCCACGACGTCGGCGTAGTCGGCCAGCAGCGTGAAATCGACGCCCATCTCGGAAAGCAGGCGCTTGATCTCGCGCAAATCACCCGAGTAGCCGTCGAAGCCGGGGATGACGTTGATCTTGCCGGTGGCCTCACAGGGAGCCGCAAGCTCGCTCAAGATGCCCTTGAGCATCATGTCGTAGCCGTTGAGGTGGCTGCCGACGAAGCTCGGCGTGTGCGCGTAGGGCACCGGCAGCTCGGCCGGGACCGCGCCCGAGGCCTTCGACTGCTTGATGTAGGCCTGCAGGTCGTCGCCGATGACCTCTGCCATGCAGGTCGTCGACACGGCGATCATCTCGGGCTTGTAGAGCGCGTAGGCGTTCTCGAGACCCTCGGACATGTTCGACAGGCCGCCGAAGACCGCCGCATCCTCGGTCATCGAGCTCGAGACCGTCGCGATCGGCTCCTTGAAGTGGCGGCTGAAGTAGCTCCGGAAGTACGCCGTGCAGCCCTGCGAGCCCTGCACGAACGGCAGCGTCTTCTCGAAGCCCAGGGCGGCGAGCACCGCGCCGAGCGGCTGGCAGGCCTTGGCCGGGTTGATCGACACCGCCTCGCGCGAGAAGTTCAGCTCGCGGTACTCGGCGGTCTTGGTCCACTCCTCGATCTCGGCGATCTGAGCGGTCGAGCAGCCGTTCTCGAACTCCTTCTTCGCCTCGAACTGAGCCTGGTACTCGGGCTCGGCGAACAGTTCGTTGTGATCCTTGATCTCCATGGGGTCGCCTCCTTCCTAGCTCGCCTGGCGCTCGGGCACCGGGGCTGCGCACGCCTCGGGCGCGGCGGCTCGGACCAGTCCCCACACCGGGCTGTTGACGGTCATGTCCATGTCGCGGGCGAAGATCTTGAAGCCGTCGAAGCCGTGGTACGGGCCCGAGTAGTCCCAGCTGTGCATCTGGCGGAAGGGCACGCCCATCTTGTGGTAGGCGTACTTCTCCTTGACGCCCGAGCCGACCAGGTCGGGCTTGAGGCGCTTGGTGATCTCCTCGAGCTCGTAGGGCGTGGCGTCGTCGACGACCATCGCGCCCTCGGCCATGAGCGGGTAGGTGCGCTTGTACTCGTCGTTGTGACCGAACTCGTAGCCCGCGGCGATGATCTCCATGCCCAGGTCCTCGTAGGCGCCGATGACGTGGCGCGGGCGCAGGCCGCCGACGTAGAGCATCACGGTCTTGCCCTCGAGCTTGGGGCGGAACTCGGCGATGACCGCGTCCATCTCCGGCTTCATCTTCTCGATGAGCGCCTCGGCGTTGGCCTTGATCGTGTCGTCGAAGTGGCTCGCGATCTCGCGGATCGACGCGTAGATCTTGGTGGGGCCGAAGAAGTTGTACTCGACCCACGGCACGCCGTAGGCCTCCTCCATGTGCCGGCAGATGTAGTTCATCGACCGGTAGCAGTGGATGAGGTTGAGCTTGGCCTTGGGAGCGTTGGCGAGCTCGGCGAGCGTCGCGTCGCCGGTCCACTGCGCGATGACCCTGAGCCCCATGTCCTCGAGGATCCGCCGAGAAGCCCAGGCGTCACCGCCGATGTTGTAGTCGCCGATGAGGGCCACGTCGTAGGGGCCGGTCTCGATCTCGGTCGCCTGCTTGTCGAAGACGTGGTCTCGGATGGCGTCGTTGGCGATGTGGTGCCCCAGCGACTGCGAGACGCCGCGGAAGCCCTCACAGCGCACCGGCACGACCGGCTTGCCGATGTCGGTGGTCTTCTTGCGCGACACGCTCTCGATGTCGTCACCGATGAGGCCGACCGGGCACTCGGACTGCACCGAGATGCCGCGCGCCAGCGGGAACAGCGCATCGAGCTCGTCAACGATTTTGTCGAGCTTCTTGTCGCCGCCGTAGACGATGTCGCGCTCCTGGAAGTCGCTCGTGAAGTGCATCGTCCCGAACGAGTCGACCCCGGTCACACCGTTGTAGTAGTTGCGACGGCTCCAGTTGGAGTAGGCGCCGCATCCCACCGGCCCGTGGCTGATGTGGATCATGTCCTTGACCGGGCCCCACACGACGCCCTTCGAGCCGGCGTAGGCGCACCCGCGCACCGTCATCACACCGGGACGGGACTTGACGTTGGACTTGACGGCACAGCTCGAGCAGTCGCCTGTCGGGTCGTTGGGACGGAAGTGCTTCGCGCGGTCCTTGCGGGCCTTCTCCGGATAGACCTCGAGGATCTCGTCGATGACCTTCTGGGTCTGGTTGATCTTGGCGCTCGGCGTCGTCATGGCTTATGCCACCGCCGTGTCGGCCGGCTCGGCCTCCATGATGCCGAACTCCATGAGCAGCTCCTCGAGCTCGTCTTGGCTGATCGGCGTCGGGATCACGAGGTTCTCGTTCTCGGCGATCTTCTGGGCGAGCTGACGGTACTCGTCGGCCTGGGCGTGCTCGGGGTTGTACTGGATGACGGTCTGGCGGCGAAGCTCGGCGCGCTGGACCTCGTTCTCGCGCGGCACGAAGTGGATCATCTGGGTTCCGAGCTTCTCGGCGAGCGCCTGGATCAGGTCGTACTCGCGGTCGGTCTTGCGGGAGTTGCAGATGAGGCCGCCCAGGCGAACGCCGCCGGACTGCGCGTACTTGAGGATGCCTCGGGCGATGTTGTTGGCGGCATACATCGCCATCATCTCGCCGGAGGTGACGATGTAGATCTCGCGAGCCTTGCCCTCGCGGATCGGCATCGCGAAGCCGCCGCAGACGACGTCGCCGAGCACGTCGTAGAAGACGAAGTCGAGGTCGTCGGTGTAGGCGCCTTCCTCCTCGAGGAAGTTGATGGCGGTGATGACGCCGCGGCCGGCGCAGCCCACGCCCGGCTCGGGACCGCCGGACTCGGCGCACTTCACATCGCCGTAGCCGGTCAGCAGCACGTCCTCGAGCTCGAGGTCCTCGACGCTTCCGGCCTCGCGCGCCATGTCCATGACGGTGGCCTGGGCCTTCTCGTTGAGGATCAGGCGGGTCGAGTCCGCCTTGGGGTCACACCCGACGATCATGACCTTCTTGCCGGCCTCCGCGAGCGCCGCGACGGTGTTCTGCGTCGTGGTGCTCTTGCCGATGCCACCCTTACCGTAGATGGCGACCTGTCGAATCATGGCTCCTCCTTCTTCGTGTCGGCCACGGTGAAAACCGCGAGATATGGGGCGGGATAAGCGCGAGCGCTGTGCCAACTCCGACAACGCCCTGAACTGCGCTTTTGCACTCCATCGCCGAGGAGGACACGACACTTTGGGGAGGCGGTGCGACAGAAATGTCGGCTTGTTTCGGCCGGGTTTCTCGCGACGACGGGTACACCATTCGAAGCGGGCGCGTGCCGGCACGCGCGCCCATTCCGCCGCCGAGAGACAAGGTCGCACGATGTGCCGCAACATCAAGGTGCTGTTCAACTTCGAGCCGCCGGCGACCGATGAGGAGATCCGCGCGGCGGCCACCCAGTACGTGCGCAAGGTGAGCGGGTACGCCAAGCCGTCGTTGGCCAACGAGGACGCGTTCTACACCGCCGTTGAGCAGGTGAGCGCCGCGACACGCGAGCTCGTCGATCGCCTCGAGACGAGCCGCCCGCCGAGGAACCGCGAGGTCGAGGCCGCCAAGGCCAAGGAGCGCGCGCGGAAGCGGTTCGGGGAGTAGCACCCACCCGCAGCTTCAGACGGGCGCCATGGGGCTCAGCGGCGTCGTGCTACTCCTCGGCGCCGAAGCACTCCTCGAAGCTCGGACACGCCGAGCAGCTGGGGCGCGTTCAACCCTCGAAGCCGGGCCACCCGCACAGCCGCTTGTAGAGGTACTTCTTCCAGCGCATGTCCCGGTCGTTGCCTGCGGCGAGCTCGGGGAAGTGGGTCTCGAACAGCTCGCGGAGCTCGCCGCGCGAGCCCAGCTCCATCGCCCGCCACAGGTGCCCGTCGTCGAGGCAGGCCCGCGCGATGCGGTCAGCGACCGCTGCCGCGTCGGGGTCACCGGCAGCGGCGTGCTCCATGAGCAGGCCGATGATGCCGTCGTACTCGGTGCTGCGCGAAGTCGGGATGTCGGCGGGGCGTGTCATGGGAGCAAGCATAGCCGTGCTGTGTTACGCAGGCGTTTCGCCCTCGCACGCCGGTGAAGTCGCCCCGCTTCGCGTGGCGCCGGGCGGGCGGCTCGGGTACGCTCTGTTTCGAGGAGGAATGCCCCATGTCCGACCAGCAGGTACCCCGCGCACAGTTCGGCATCTGCGGTGGCTCAGGCTCGCTGAGCTTCGACTTCCCCGCCGCACTCGACGACCCGCGCGTGACCGTGCACGCCGACGACCTGATGTTCGACACCCCGTTCGGCCGCTCGCCGGCGTTCACGCACTTCTCGGTCGAAGGCCCCCATGGTCGCCGAGACGCCCTGGCGGTCAAGATGCACGGCTGGCGCCGCGGCATCAAGCGAGCAGACGCGTCGCTGCAGACCTTCTGGGTGTTTCACGAGGCCGGGGTCGTCAAGGTGCTCGCCGACGGTGGAGTGGGTTCGCTCAACCACCTGCTCGACCCGCGCGACATCGTCATCCCCAACGACTTCATCGACCTGACGATGAAGCAGGACATCTACGTACGCGGCGACCACTTGCTCATCATGCGCCGCCCCATCTGCCCGGATCTGGCCGACCACCTCTACGCCGGTGCCTCGGCCGAGTTCTCCCGCGTGTTCAAGCGCGGCAGCTACCTCGTCACCGACGGCCCGCGCTTCGAGTCAGTCGCCGAGGTCGACTACATGCGGCGGCTGGGCGGCGACGTCATCGGGCAGTCGCTCGCGCCCGAGGTCTTCCTCGCGCGAGACATCGGCGCGTGTTACGCAGGCATCTACATCGTCGTGAACTACGGCGAAGGCGTCGTCCGCGAATGGGAACACAACGAGCTCAAGGCTGTCTTCTTCGAGGAATCCGAGACGATCTCGCGAATCGTACTGGAGACGGTCGCAAACGCCGATCTTGCGGCGGGCTGCGGCTGCTCGGAGTACCGAAAGCCGAGTCTTCTCGGCATCCCGGACGAACGGAAAGCCTGAGACACATGGCGATGCTCGTCACGGCCGACTGGGTGGTACCCATCTCCCGGCCCCCGATCCGCGATGGAGCGGTGCTGATCGAGCACGGCGTCATCGCGCAGATCGGGCGCTTGTGCGACTTCGGGTCCCTCGCGGAGACCGTCCCCACCCGAGTCGACCTGCCGGGATGCACGGTGATGCCCGGGCTCGTCAACGCCCACACGCACCTGTCGCTCACGGCGATGGAAGGCCTGCTCGAGCCGGCCGACTTCGAGGTCTGGCTGCCACGGCTGGTCTCGGCGATGCGGGCGTGGGAGCCGGGCGACTACGCGGCCTCGGCGACGCTGGGGGCCCGACGCTGCCTGGAGGCGGGCGTCACGGTCGTCGGAGACATCGTCTACGGGCCTGAAGGCGCGGCCGTCGCGGCCGACGCCGGGCTCGGCGGCACCTTCTACTGGGAGCTGCTCGGCCTCAAGGCGCCGCAGCTGTACGCGGAACTCGAGCGCCTCGAGTTCCCTGCCGGCGCAGAGGGCGCGTGCGGCACGCGGGTGCGCTGCGGGCTGAGCCCGCACTCCGCCTACACCTCCGGCCCCGGCTTCCTGCGTGCAGTACACGCCGCCGCGGAGGAGCTCAGCTTGCCGGTCGCGATCCACGTCGCTGAGTCACGCGCCGAGTTCGACCTGCTGATGCACGGCACCGGACCGCTTGCAGATGTCGCCGCCCGCTTGGCGCCCGACTTCGAGGTCCCGGGCATGACCCCGGTGTGTTACCTGGATCGGCTCGGCGTGATGGACGGCGCGACCGCCGTCCACCTGTGCCACGTCTCCCCCACCGACATCTCCCGGCTGTCCGCCACCATACGCGGCGCTGTGACGTGCCCGAGGTCCAATGCGTTCCTCGGCAACGCCCACCCACCGATCGGACGACTGCTGGCTCACGCGCTGCCGGTCGGGGTGGGAACGGACTCTGCGGCCAGTAACCACGACCTCGACCTGATGTCCGAGGTGCGCGCTATCCACGAGATCGATCCCTCGATCCCGACATCGACCCTCCTGCAGATGGCGACGCTCATGGGAGCGGTCGCCTTGGGTGTCGAAGACCGGTTCGGCGTGCTGGAGACGGGCATGCAAGGCGATCTGGCCGCATTCCGCCTCGGTGAGACGATCGAACCCGAGGCCGACCTCGTCAAGCGCGCCGGCCGAGACACCCTCGCAGCCGTGTGCACCGCAGGCAAGTGGCGCGTGCGCGAGGGTGAGCTCGTCGCCGGACCCGACATCGACTCCTCGGCCGAGAAGGCCCGTGCCCGCGCCGCTGAAGCGCTCAAGAGCTCCTGAGACGCGAAACGGGCGCCCCGAAGGGCGCCCGTCGCGAAGCAGCGATCCGCGTGCGCGAGACTACTGGGCGGCAGCCTCGGGCACGATGAAGGGCGTCCAGGCACCCTTCTCCACGCGGTAGACCGTGATGGCCTTGTTCAGCGTGTCGCCGTTCTGGTCGAACTTGACCTGGCCGGTGACACCCTCCTTGTCGGTGGCGGCAACCGCAGCGATGATCGCGTCGCGACCCTCGGGCGACTGCAGCTTCTCCACGCCCAGCTCCTTGGCGACCTTGAGGATCGCGTCGGTGAGGACCATGGAGGCATCGTAGGAGTAGGCGTCATAGGCGCCGATCTCGTCGTTCGGGAACTCCGCCTTGTAGGCCTCGGCGAACGCCTGGCCGTTCGGGAGCTTGTCGATCGGCAGACCGACCGAGGTGCACATGTCACCATCGGCGGCGTCGGCCGACGCGAGGTTGATGAACTCGGGGTCGAACAGGCCGTCGCCACCCATCATCGGAGCGGCAACGCCGGCGGCGCTCATCTGCTTCGAGAGCAGTGCAGCAGCGTTGTAGGTGCCGCCGTAGTAGACGACATCCGGAGCGGCGGTCTTGATCTTGGTCGACAGGGCGGCGAAGTCGCTCTCCTTGTCGGTGGTCTTCTCGCGGAAGGCGACCTTTCCGCCCAGCTCGACGAACTTCTTCTCGAACTCGTCGCACAGGCCCTCGCCGTACGGGGTCGAGTCATCGACGATGACGGCGGTCTTGGCGCCGACCTTCTCGCCGAACATGGCCTCGGCACCCGCCGGACCCTGCACCGAGTCGATCGTGCAGGTACGGAAGATGTTGTTGAAGCCCTGCGTGGTCAGCGCGGGGTTGGTCGCCGCCGGGGTGACGACCGGGATCTTGTTCTCGTTGTAGATCTTCGAAGCCGGGATGGTCACGCCGGAGTTCAGGTGACCGACGATACCGAGCAGCGCCGGATCCGACACGAACTGGTTGGCGACGTTGACGCCGACCTTCGGGTCGCCCTGGTCGTCGCCCGCGACGCCCTCGAACGTGATGCCCAGCTCCTTGGCCTCAGCCGACTCGCTGGCCTGCTTGAGCGCGAGGCGAACGCCGCGCTCGATACCCTGGCCCTGCGCGACCGAACCAGCGGTCAGCGGAGCGCCGATGCCGATCTTGACGGTGGTCGAACCGCCGCCGGAACCACCCTCGGACTGCGAGCCCGAGCCACCGCAACCGGTGGTGACGAGCGCCAGCGCCACGAGCGAGGCCGTGGCAGCCAGCAGACGCGAAGAACGCACCTTCATTGCACCCTCCTAGGAAATCGCTTGCCGGTGCTTACCCGGGAGTGCGGCGCCGAGACGAGGCGCACCCTCCCCTCGCTGCATCACAGTGCAGCGGCGCAGATGCTACACCGACGTTAACTCCGAGTGATGCACTTTTCGGGCGCGCCGATACGTTTCTGCCTGCGAATCGACGGGGTTTCCGGCCCCCAACATACGAAACGGGCGCCCGGTGGGCGCCCGTCACGGCAGGTCATGAAGTGGCGTCTCACGACACCCGCGAACCTAGCCTTCGCCGAGGTATGCCTTGCGCACGTCGTCGTTGGCGAGCAGCTCCTTGCCGGTGCCGGCGAGCTTGATCTCACCGGTCTCCAGCACGTAGCCGCGGTCGGCGATCGAGAGCGCCAGGTTGGCGTTCTGCTCGACGAGCAGGATCGTGATCCCGTCAGAGTTGAGCTTCTGGATGATCTCGAAGATCGTCTCGACGACGACCGGCGCGAGTCCCATCGACGGCTCATCCAGCATGAGCAACTTGGGGTTGGCCATGAGCGCACGGCCCATCGCGAGCATCTGCTGCTCGCCGCCGGACAGCGTTCCGCCCTTCTGCTGAGCGCGCTCTTTGAGACGCGGGAACAGCTCGAAGACGTGCTCGAGGTCTGCGGCGATGTTGTCCTTGTCGTTGCGCAGGTACGCGCCCATGTCGAGGTTCTCCATGACCGTCATGCGCGAGAAGATGCGACGGCCCTCGGGAACCTGAATGATCGACTTGGCGGTGATCTTGTGGGCGGGCACGCCGCCGATCTGCTCGCCGTTGAACTCGATCGTGCCTCCAGCCGGGGCAAGCTGGCCGGAGATGGTCTTGAGCGTGGTCGACTTGCCGGCGCCGTTGGCACCGATCAGCGTGACGATCTCGCCGTCGTTGACCTCGACCGAGATGCCCTTGAGGGCCTCGATCTTGCCGTAGTTAGTCTTGAGGTCGGTTACCTTGAGCATCAGTTACTCCTCCTCGCCCTCGGACTCGGGGGCGACGGGCTCGACCGCTTCGGCGGCTTCTGCCTCTTCGGCGGCGTCGGCCTTCGCGGCCACCGCGGCGTCACGCTGGTCGCGGGCCTCGTCGTGGGCGGCCATCATCGCGTCGGCGCCCTTGCCGAGGTAGGCCTCGATGACCTGCGGGTTGCTCTGGATCTCTGCGGGCAGGCCTTCGGCGATCTTCTGGCCGAAGTCGAGCACGTAGATGCGGTCGGCGATGTCCATGACGACCTTCATGTCGTGCTCGATGAGCAGTACGGTGACGCCAAGCTCGCGCACCTTGCGGATGAGGCCGTTGAGCTTCTGGCTCTCCTGCGGGTTCATGCCGGCGGCGGGCTCGTCGAGCAGCAGCAACGTGGGCTCGGTGGCCATTGCGCGTGCGATCTCGAGGCGGCGCTGGTCACCGTAGGGCAGGTTCTTGGCCAGCTCGTTGGCGACCGCATCAAGCCCGACGAAGTTGAGCCACTTGCGAGCCTGGGACTCGGTGCCGCGCTCCTCCTTCTTGAACTTCGGAGTGCGGAACACCGCGCCGACGGGTCCCTCGGCGGTACGGGTGTGGCGACCGACCATGACGTTCTCGAGCGCCGTCATGTTCTGGAACAGACGGATGTTCTGGAACGTGCGGGCGATGCCGGCGATGCAGATCTTGTGCGGCTTGACGCCGCCGACCGGCTGGCCCTTGAACGTGAGGGTGCCCGCAGTCGGGGTGTAGATGCCCGTCAGCAGGTTGAAGAACGTCGTCTTGCCGGCGCCGTTGGGGCCGATGAGCGCGACGATCTCACCCGAGTCGATGTGCAGGTTCACGTCACTGACGGCCTTGAGGCCGCCGAACTGCATCGTGACGTTGTTCGCTTCTACAAGGCGTGTCATGTCTCGCGCCTCTCTACAGATCCTCGCCCGGGACGGCCACGTCATGCTGGGCGTCGTAGAGCGTCTGGTTGCCTTCGTCGAGCATCTTCTCGTCGTCGGGGTGAAGCTCACGCGCGCGGCGCGACGACGGCCAGATGCCCTGCGGACGGACCGCCATCATGACGACCATCAGCAGGCCGAACACGAGGTAGCGGTAGTTCGAGATCGCCGACTGAGCCTCGGCCGACACGTCGATGAGTCCCGACGACGCCATGCCTCGGATCAGCTCCGGCACGCCCTGGATGATGATCGCGCCCAGGATCGCGCCGGGGATGGAGCCCATACCGCCGAGCACGATCACGCAGACGATGAAGACCGACTCCATGAAGGTGAACGACTCCGGGCTCACGAAACCCTGGTAGTAGGCGAAGGTGACGCCCGCGATACCGCCCCAGGTGGCACCCAGGGAGAACGCCCAGAGCTTGGCGCCGGTGATGTTGACACCCATCGACGAGGCAGCAACCTCGTCCTCGCGCATGGCGGTCCAGCTGCGGCCCAGGCGCGAATCGTCGAGGCGGCGCACCACGAAGATGGTGAACACGCACAGGGCGACGATGATGAAGTACCAGTACAGGTTCGACGTGAACTTGAAGTTGAACCCGTTGGCGCCCAGGTTGGGCAGCGAGAAGTAGAGGTTGTTCTGCAGCCACTCGAGACCCAGCGGCTTGGGCATGACCTCGCCGGCCTTCGGCAGTCCCGCCGCGCCGTTGGTGATCCCGAAGATGTTGTTGGTCAGCGCGATACGCACGATCTCGCCGAAGCCCAGCGTGACGATCGCGAGGTAGTCACCGCGCAGTCGAAGGACCGGCGTTCCCAGTGCGATACCCGTGGCCGCCGCAGCGAGCGCCGCGACCGGGATCATCAGGAAGTACGACGTACCCGGCAGCCATTCGACCGTGGGGAACGCCTTCTCGAACCACTGTGACAGCGGCATACCCACGAGCACGCCCGCATACGCTCCGATCGCGTAGAACGCGACGTAGCCCAAGTCGAGCAGGCCCGCGTAGCCGACGACGATGTTGAGGCCGAGGGCCAGCATGACGTAGAGGCCGACGACCGCCAGGATACGGACCATGAAGATCTGCCCGAAGCCCTGGAACAGGATCGGCAGCACGAGGACAGCGAAGCCGATGGCGATGAAGATCGCCAGCTTCTTCGGGGTCATCTTCTGAGACTGGACCTGGGTTGCGATATCCATCTTGCTTCCGGCCATGGCTTACACCTTCTCCACGACGGACTCGCCCAGCAGTCCACCCGGCCTGAAGATCAGGACCAGGATGAGGATCGCGAAGGCGATGACGTCCTTGTAGCCGGTCGAAAGGAACCCGGCGCCCAGTGACTCGACTATTCCAAGCAAGAAACCACCGAGCATCGCGCCGCGAAGGTTACCGATGCCGCCAAGGACGGCCGCGGTGAACGACTTGATGCCCGGAATGAAGCCCATGTTGAAGATCACGGTGCCGTAGTACATGCCGGAGAAGATACCGGCGACCGCACCGAGCGCCGGGCCGATGAAGAAGGCCAGCGCGATGATGTAGTTGATGTCGATGCCCATGAGGCCGGCAGCCTCACGGTCCTGCGAGGTGGCGCGCATCGCCTTGCCGATGCGGGTCCGCGACACGAACGTGTCCAGTGCGACCAGCAACAGGATCGAGGTGGCGATGATCATCACCTGAAGCGTGTTGATGCTTGCGGTCCCGAACGACACGATCGTCGTCACAGGGAAGAAGTTGGGGAACGGGATGGCCTTCGAGTCGACCCACAGCAGAACGGCGTTCTGCAGGAAGATCGAGACACCGATGGCCGAGATGAGCGGAGCCAGGCGTGGCGCGTGGCGCAGCGGCCGATACGCAAGCCGCTCGATCACGACACCGAGGATGCCGATGGCCACCATCGACACCGCGAAGACGATCAGGTAGAGCAGGATCAAGCCGAAGGTGCTCCCGGTGAAGAACGAAGAGGCCGGGAACGATTCGCTGGTCAGCCAGGTAAGCATGCCCAGACCGACGTACGCGCCGCACATGAACATCTCCGAATGCGCGAAGTTGATCATGAGCAGGATGCCGTAGACGAGCGTGTAGCCGAGAGCGATGAGCGCGTACATGCCGCCCAGCGTCACGCCGTTCACGAGCTGTTGGATGATGACATCTACAGACACTTGTCGGGTTTCCGTTCTGAATCTGGACGGCGGCGTTGCCTACCTCGCCCCCGACGCACAATCCGGGTGGACACCACTCGGGTGCCCACCCGGACCGTTGCGTCGTAAGCTCCTACGCCGTCAGCGGATTACTCTCCCGGGACGACGACCGGGGTCCACGCGCCACTCTTGACCTGGTAGGTCGTGATGGCCTTGTTGGTGGTGTCGCCGTTCTGGTCGAAGGCGATCGCACCGGTGACACCCTCGCCCTGGTAGGCAGCGACGGCCGCGATGATGGCGTCCTTGCCCTCAGGCGTGGTGATCTTGTCGGCGCCCAGGTCAGCAGCGACCTTCAGGACGGCCTCGATGATGACGTTCGTGGCGTCGAACGCGTAGGCGTCGTACGCAGCGATCTCATCGTTCGGGAACTCCGCCTTGTAAGCCGTGGTGAACTCCTGGCCCTTCGGCAGCTTGTCGATCGGCAGGCCGACCGAGGTGCAGTAGTCGCCCTCGGCCTGCGCAGCGCCGGCGAGGTTGATGTACTCACCGTCGAAGAGGCCGTCGCCGCCCATGACCGGGGCCTTGATGCCCGCGTCAGAGGCCTGCTTGGCCAGCAGCGCGCCGGCGTTGTAGATGCCGCCGTAGTAGATCAGGTCCGGGTTCTCGGCCTTGATCTTGGTGACCAGGGCGTTGAAGTCGGTGTCCTTGTCCGAGGTCTTCTCGGTGAACAGGACCTTGCCGCCCAGCTCCTCGTACTTCTTGGCGAACTCGGCCGCGAGGCCCTCGCCGTACGGGGTGGAGTCGTCGACGACGACAGCGGTCTTGAGGCCGAACTTGGTGAAGGCCGACTCAGCGCCCATGGGGCCCTGGACCGAGTCGATCGTGCAGACACGGAAGACGTTGTTGAAGCCCTGCAGGGTGAGCGCGGGGTTCGTCGACGCCGGCGAGATCTGGACGATCTTGTTCTCGTTGTAGACCTTCGACGCCGGGATCGAGACACCCGAGTTCAGGTGGCCCATGACGCCGACGAGGTTCGGGTCCGACGCGAAGGTGTTCGCGACGGTGTTGCCGACCTTCGGGTCGCCCTGGTCGTCACCATCGACGCCCTCGAACGTGATACCGGCCTCCTTGGCCGCACCCTCGTTGGCCTGCTTGATGGCGAGGCTGGCGCCGCGCTTCATGCCCTGGCCGAGTGCAACCGCGCCCTGCGTGAGCGGAGCACCGATACCGATCTTGATCGTGACACCCTCGGCAGGCTGCTCGCCGTCCGTGGTACCTCCGCCGCCTCCGCAACCCGTGGCGATCATAGCGACCGCGACGAGCGCTGCGAGGACGGTGAGGAAGCGCTTGCTGCGCACCTTCATACGTCCCTCCCTTGCTCCCGTGACACTCTTGCTCATTCGTGCGGCCGCGCGTGCCGTCCCCAGGTCACGCGGGCCCCTGCGGCATCCGACCGCAGGACCTTCGTACCGTAGCACAACGAAAAAACGTGCAACAACGCATTCGTATGGTCGGTATGGGGGAGTCAGTTTCGATTCGAAAGCCGCACTAACCGCATCACGCACGTGCGCGCGTACGCTTTATATGCAGTCATAGCCCCGTTCATGCAATACAGAGGCCTCGATATGCATCAGATGAAGTACATGGGGCTCGCTTTGTGATCGAGCTGGCGCTGCCGCACCGCAAGCTGTTCGAGCGTGACCTCGCCGATGTACCCGGCCATGGCGACAGCGGCCTTCTGCCACAGCTCTGCCGTCGCGGAGTCGGTCTGCTGCGGTACGTCCATGACCTCGCCGTGCAACGCGTTGACCACGTCGAGCGCGGTGATCTCGGAGGCGGGGCGCATCAGCCGGCAGCCCCCCGAGGCGCCCCGGCGGCACTCGACGACCCCTGCGCGGGCAAGCTCGGTGATCTGCTGCTCGACGAAGCGCCGGGGGAGCCCGAGGCGCTCGGCGACGTCGCCTGCGGCCGTGAAGGTCCCCGGCGGTTGTGCGGCCAGGAGCACCACTGCCCGCATCGCATAATCGAGACGCTGTGAGACCCTCATCGCTACCCCACCCCCTCCCACAGCTTGGTCGACAGGTAACGCTCGCCGGTGGACGGCGCAACGGTGACGATCGTGGTGCCCGCGAGTTCGGGACGCGCGGCCAACTGCAGCGCGGCCGCGATGTTCGCACCGCTCGAGATACCGACGAGCAGCCCTTCCTCGGCGGCCGCTCGCCGCGCCATGGCGATGGCGGACTCTGCATCGATCCGGATGACCTCGTCGAGCAAGTCGAGGTCGAGCACGCTCGGGATGAAGTTGGCGCCGATGCCCTGGATCAAGTGCGGGCCGGGGGTGAGCGCCTCGCCGGCCTTCTTCTGGCCGATGATGGGCGACTCGGCCGGCTCGACGGCGACCGCGAGCGTGCCGGGGCGAACCTCCTTGAGGTAGCGTCCGGTGCCGGTGATGGTGCCGCCGGTACCCACGCCGGCGACGAAGGCGCCGAGTGTGGCCTCGCCGATGGCGGCGTGGACCTCCGGACCGGTGGTCGCGTAGTGGATCGCGGGGTTGGCGGGATTGTCGAACTGGCCGGCGATCCAGGCACCCGGGATCTCGGCGGCGATACGCTCCGCCTCGTCGACGGCGCCCTTCATCCCCTTCTCGCGCGGGGTGAGGACGAGTTCGGCCCCGTAGGCCGCGAGCAGCGTGCGGCGCTCGACCGACATCGACTCGGGCATGGTGAGGATGACGCGGTAGCCGCGGGCGGCACCGACCAGCGCGAGCGCGATACCGGTGTTGCCGCTTGTGGGCTCCACGATGACGGACTTGCCGGGCTCGATCAGACCCTTCTTCTCGGCGTCGTCGATCATCGCCAGACCGATGCGGTCCTTGACCGAACCGCCGGGGTTGCGGGACTCCAGCTTGACGAGAACCCTGGCACCCAGGCCCTCGGCAAGCTTGTTCAGGGGGACGACGGGCGTGTGGCCGATCGACTCGGTCACGCTTGCGAAGGTGTGATTGAACTCGGACATCGTGTCCCTTTCGTCAGCGCCGGGGCGCGGTGTGGGTATGTCTACTCACCGAAGGTACCCCGAATGCGGACCGAATTCACGCACCACTCATATGCGGTTCATGCGTTATTGTTTGAACGAAGTTCCGGACCTCATGCCGTTGCGGTGTCACCACTATGCGTTACCCTCTGAAGGCAGAACCGAACGAACCGAGGGGGCTCGCATGAACGAGTGGTTCTGGGTGTGGGTGACGCTGGCCGTGGTGCTATCCGTCGCCGAGATCTTCACCGGGGGATTCTTCTTGCTGCCATTCGGCATCGGCGCCGCCGTCGCTGCGGCGATCGAATTCTTCTGGCCGGGTTCGATCGGCTGGCAGTGGGTGGCCTTCCTCGGCGTGTCGAGCGTGATGCTCATCGCATTGCGTCGCATCGTCGACCACACGACTCACGAGCCGCCGGTCAAGATGGGCGCGCAGCGACTCGTCGGAATGACCGGCATCGTCACCGAGACCCTCAAGCCGCACTCCCCTGAGGGCCGCGTGCGGGTCGATCGCGAGGAGTGGCGCGCCGAGACCGAGGACGACGAGACCGAGGTCGTGCAAGGTACCCGCGTCGAGGTCATCGCCATCGATGGCACCCACCTGGTAGTCAAGCCCGTCGAAGGGAGCGCGTCGTGAGCGGCATCTTCTCGATCATCGCACTCGGCTTCATCCTCACCGTCTTTCTGCTGATCTACGCCGCCGTCGCGGTGCGCATCGTGCGCCCGTACGAACGCGGCGTCATCGAGCGCTTCGGCAAGTACCAGAAGACCCTCGAGAGCGGCCTGCACTTCATCGTGCCGTTCGTCGACAAGATCACCAAGGTCGACATGCGCGAGAACGTCGTCGACGTGCCGCCGCAAGAGGTCATCACCAAGGACAACGTCGTGGTCACCGTCGACGCGGTCGTGTACTACGAGGCGACCGACCCGGTGAAACTCATCTACAACGTCGCGAACTTCTACCTCGCGGCCACCAAGCTCGCCCAGACCAACCTGCGTAACGTCATCGGTGAGATGCAGCTCGACGAGTCGCTGACCAGCCGCGAGAAGATCAACGCCGCGCTGCGCCAGATCCTCGACGACGCCACCGACAAGTGGGGCGTGCGCATCGTGCGCGTCGAGCTGCAGCGCATCGAGCCGCCGGTCGACGTGACCGAGGCGATGCACCGTCAGATGAAGGCCGAGCGCACGAAGCGCGCCGTCATCCTCGAAGCCGACGGCGACAAGCAGGCCGCGATCACCCGCGCCGAGGGCCAGAAGCAGTCCGCGGTCCTTGAGGCGGAAGGCCGCGCCATGGCGATCAAGGAGGTCGCCGAGGCCGAGAAGTTCCAGAAGATCGCGATCGCGCAGGGCGAGTCCGAGGCCATCACCACCGTCTACTCCGCGATCCACGAGGGTAACCCCACCGGCGACCTGCTCGCCGTGAAGTATCTCGAGGCGCTGCCGAAGATCGCCAACGGGCAGGCCACGAAGATCTTCCTGCCCTACGAGATCAGCGACGTTCTCGGAGCGGTCGGCGGCATCGCCGAGGCGTTCAAGGCCGGTTCGATGCCGGCAGCGACGATCGTCGACGCGACGGCCGCGGAGCAGCCGGGCGCCTAGCGCGAGCGGCCCAGCGTCACAGTGACGAACACGAGACCGTCGCGGACGGTCGCCGGATAGGTGCGCACGTCCGCACCGGGGTGATCCGTCGTGCCGTCGCGCACGTCGTAGCGCCAGCCGTGCCACGGACACACGAGCGTGTAGCCGTCCACGAACCCCTCGGCCAGCGGCGCGAACGCATGCCTGCACACGTTCGAGAGGGCGAACGCCTCGTCCTCGGCGGTGCGCACCACGGCGATATCGTTCTTGCCGATCTTGACGTGGCGCGCCGAGCCCACCGGCAGGTCCGAAGTCGTACATACCGGGACCTCGACACTGGTGCCGGCCTCCGGCTCCTCAATCACGCCGATCAGCTCGGCGCCGTCCTCAACGTCTGCTGCGATGAACAGGCCGCACCAGCACTTGCGGATGGCGGCGAACTGGTCGCGGTAGAACGGGATGCACGGGCAGACGATCTTGAGGTCCTCTTTGGGATCGCCGGTACGGATGCGGCACGGACAGTAGACGTCGCCGTCGCGCTCGAGGATCTCAAGTTCGCTGATGAGCACCTCGTCGACGAACTCGGTCTCGGTGTTGAACTTGTAGCCCAGCCGCTCGGCGAACGGGCCCATGTAGGCCTTCAGGTCGTCGAGGGTGACGTCGGGTCCGAAGACGCGACGGGTGCGCGCGGGGTTCTCGGCCATGGGTTCTACAGGCCGAGCAGGTCGGCGATCTTCGTCTTGTTGAAGCCGACGACGACCTTTCCGTCCGCTACGAGCACCGGGAACGACGTGCCGCCGGACAACGCCTTGACCTCGTCGACCACCGTCTGGCGCTCGTCGCCCTCGAGCAGGTCGACCTCGGTGAGCGTGTACTCGATACCGTGGTCGTCAAGGAAGCGCTTGGTCATGCGGCAGTACGGGCAGGTCGTGAGCGCGTAGAGACGGATATCCATGAGCTCTCCTTGGTGGCGGAGCGGCGCCGACGTGCCCTGACGGTGGCCGCACCGATGAACGACATCTTGTGTGCGTGTATTCCCGAAAGCGCGGCCCTGCGACACCGGCGACGCCACGGCGTTGGCGCCCGTCGCGAATCAGCGGCATCTGACTCCCCTTTTGCGCCACTTGACCTGCGTCAATGCGAGTGTGTGGGCGCGGGTATGCAATGAAGTGGAGCGGGTCGACAAACGACCCGGCCACGAGGGGACGGTGGGGACGATGTTGACGCGACTCGGAGCACCGAGGCGCCGCGCGGCGACCGCGCTGGCGATCACGGTGGGGTTGGTGGCAGCGGCCGCATTGGCGGGCTGCTACGGACAGTTGGACTACAAGGGCTCGCAGACCAAGGCGAACGAGACCGCGTGCGGTGCCGAGGACTGCCACCCGGGCGCGGTGAGCGCGCAGGCTGCGAGCGTGCACGAGGGACTGCCGTGCGAGCTGTGCCACAAGGGGACCGGGCCCGAGCACGGCAAGGACCCCAAGAAGGTGATCGCGACGACGGACTGGACGGTCCAATCCTGCAACCCGTGTCACGCGGGTGAGGTCGAGACCTACCTCTACGACGACAACGCCCAGGTCGGGCCGTTCGGCGGGTCGCAGCGGATCCCGCCGCAGCCCAAGGTGGCGACCTTCCCGGAGTACAAGACGATAGTCGCGGGACACCCCTTCTCGCGCGACTACAACGAGGAGGGCGCACACAAGTTCATGCTCGAGGACCACTACGAGACGACGCGCGGCAAGTTCGAGACCTGCGTGCAGTGCAAGTCGAGCAAGATCGCCTACGCGTGGAAGGAAGGCAAGCCGGTCCGGGTGGCCGCCGAGCAGGAGATCACGCTCACCCACACCGCCACCCAGGGTGTGCCGCCCAGGAGCGTGAAGATCCCGGCGGGTACCACGCTGACCTACGCAACCGACCCGTTGACCCGCCTCGTGGACGCCAAAGCCACGCTGCCTGACGGCACCGTGTACACCTCCAAGCCGCAACCGAGCGAAGACGCCACGCTGTCGAACAACATGATCTGGGCGTCGACCATCGCCGCGATCAAGGACACCTGGCCCTATGGCGCGGGCTGCAACCACTGCCACGACCCGCACACCGGCGCAGACCGCTTGCTCCGCCAGGCGATGCTGCAGTCCATCGAGGGTACGGGCGGCCCCAAGGGCGCCGGGGGCGTGAACCCCTACGCCGCCGAGCCGAGCAAGGAGGTGTCGGCCGCCTCGGCGCGTGACCGGCGCATCCTCGCGTGCGCCCAGTGCCACGTCGAGTACACCTGCGGCAAGAGCGCCATCGACAGGAACGACCGCGACGCCTACGGGTGGAGCAAGGCGGCCGACCTGCACGACGTCTACACCAAGCAGTTCGGCTATCAGCAGGACTGGAGAAACGCGATCATCGGCCAACCCCTGATCAAGAACCAGCATCCCGAGACCGAGCTGTATTGGAACTCCAAGCACTACGAGGCCGGCGCATCCTGCTCCGAGTGCCACATGCCCGAGGTCCGGCGCGGCGGCAAGACGTTCCGCAGCCACTGGATGACGAGCCCCTACAAGTACGGCAACGCTCAGCGCTTCGCCGCATTCGCCGCGGCAACAAAGCTCGATGCATCCGCCGCCAAGTCTCCGTGCGCGACCTGCCACGAGGACCGCACGGCCCAAGGCGTCGCACAGCAGAGGGCGTTCTACGCGGCGCAAGGCGCGGTCGAGAAGCTGCTGGCGGCATCGGTGACGCAGCTGGGAGCCGTGAGGGCGGCCGGCAAGGACACGGGGGCCGACTACGCGGCGGCACTCGAGGCCCACCGGCGCGCGCATGCGATCTGGGAGAACCTCGCGGTGTCCGAGAACTCTATGGGCTTCCACAACTTCGAGGAGTGCATGACCTCGATGGCGGAGGCCAAAAAGCAAGTCGACACAGCGCTCGCCACGGAGAAGAAGCTGCTGGGCAAATAAGGAAACCGAATTCGCGTGAAAGAGCAGCGTTAACTGCGGTATACTCGCAGCGGTGAATCGCGATCCGGCTGTATCGCACTCGAGAGAGAAACGCGTAGGCCGGTTCGCGATGAGGGGTATCGCACGGAAAGGGCGGGCCACAGCGGCCCGCCCTTTCGTGTGTCTCGGGGGCGACGTGTCTGCTTCTGCGACGCGCCCGTGAGAGCCATGTCATCTGCGGCGTGTACACTGACCCCCGTGAGCACCCGATCCAACACCCCCGCCTCGAGTCAGGCGCCCATGCGTGTGGTCTTCCTCGGCTCCGGCTCCGCGGGCAACGCGACGGCCGTGTGCTTCGGCGAGCAGATCGTGCTCGTCGACTGCGGGCTGTCGGCCCGCGAGACCGCGAGACGGCTGGCGTCGGTGGGTCTCGAAGCGGCAGACGTCGCGGCGATCCTGTTGACCCACGAGCACGGCGATCACATCCGTGGCGTCGACGTGTTCGTACGGCGCCATGCGCCCGAATGCGTCGTGTACGGGACCGGGCCCACGCTTCGGGCCGCCGGTATCGAGCGCGAGCGGATCGCGGTCAAGCGCGGTGAGCCGTTCTCGGTGGCGGGTGTCGAGGTGCTGCCCTTCGCGACCTCGCACGACGCGGCGCAGCCGGTGGGCTATCGCCTGCAGGCGTGCGGGCGCGCGGTCGGTCTTGCGACAGACACGGGCGTGCTGACCGAGGAGGCGCTCGAGGCGCTGGCCGACGTCGACGTGCTCGGCATCGAGAGCAACCACTGCGAGCGGATGCTGGAGCGTGGGCCCTACCCGCCGCACTTGAAGCGGCGTATCGCCTCCGACGCGGGGCACCTGTCGAACTCGGCGGCCGCCGAGGCACTGACCCGGCTGGCGAGCGACCGACTCGCGTACGTCGTCGGGGTGCACCGCTCGACGACGAACAACACCGCCTCGCTCGCGCTGGAGACGCTCGCCGCGCGCGCTACCTCACTCGGGCTGTCCGCCTGCGTCAGCGTCGCCTACCAGGACCGCTGCTGCGAGTGCGGCGACGGTCTCGTCGACATTCGCGACGGCGACCGCGCCGCCCGTTAGCGCCTCGACCCAGTAAGACGCGGCCGCGCCACCGGCGAAGTCGCGCCCCTCGATGGGGCCGACGAGCACGACCGGCTTGCCCGCCCGCACAGCCACCAGCAGGTTGTCCACGTTGCCGTGCCCGAAGGGGACCTGGGACACGACGATCGCGTCGGCGGCCTCGGCGAGCGTGGCGACCTTGATCGCCGCTTCGGCGTCCATGGGAGCGAACGGGGGTATCTCGGCGAACTCGATGCCGAGCGCAGTGGCGAGCGTGGCATCGGCGTCACCGGCGTTGAGCGCGCCGGCCGTGACCTCCCAGCCCTCCCTCACGAGGCGGCGCATGAGCGGCGCGGCACTCCCGGCACCCCCGATCACGAGCACGCGGCCGGGACGGGCCGTCGCGCGCGCACCCTCGCGCATGACCGGCGTGACGCTGACGGCACCGGTCACCGGCTCGACGCCGACGACGGCGCGCACCGAGAAGACCCGGTGCAGCGTCTCAGCGGTGATGACGTCGGCGGGCGGCGCGGCCGGGGCCACCCGGCCACCGGCGACCACGGCGATGCGATCGGAGTAGCGGGCCGCCATGTCCAGGTCGTGGAAGACCGCGAGCACGGCCAGGCCGGAGTCGGCCAGATCGCGCGTGAGGTCGAGGACCTGGAGCCGGTGATTGAGGTCCAGATGGCTCGTGGGCTCGTCGAGCAGCAGCAGCTGCGGCTCGGCGGCAAGCGCCTGGGCGAACGCGAGACGCTGCAGGTCACCACCGGACAGCTCGTCGACCGCGCGCTGCGCCAGATGTGTCGTGTCCGTGAGCTCCATCGCGCGCTCGACAGCCGCGACGTCGGCTTCGCCGAGCGAGGCGAAGCGCGGCAGGTGCGGATGGCGCGCCATCGCCACGAACTCGGCGCCGGGAAACGAGAAGGCCGCCGACACGGTCTGCGGCACCACAGCGACCACCCGCGCACGATCGCGCGCGGAAAGCGACGCGATCTGGTGGCCGCCCAAGGCCAGCCCGCCGGACAGCAGGTCCGAGTCGCCGGTCACCGCACGGAGCAGCGTCGATTTTCCCGCACCGTTGGGACCGATGAGGCCGACGACCTCGCCAGGGCTCACGGCCAGGTCGACCTCGGCCAGGATGCGCACGGAGCCGTAGCCGACGTCGGCCGCCGAGAACGACAGCAGGGGTGTCTCGGCGCTCATCGGCGCTCCCCTCGCACGAGCAGCCAGACGAAGAACGGGCCGCCGGCGATCGCGGTGACGATGCCGACCGGGATCTCGACCGGAGCAAGGATCGTGCGTGCGATCAGGTCCGAGACCACGAGCATGATCGCGCCGCCGAGCATGGAGGCCGGCACGAGCACGCGGTGATCGGGGCCGACGACGAGGCGCACCATGTGCGGGACCATGAGCCCCACGAAGCCGATGAGGCCGGCGACCGCGACGGCCGCCGCGGTCAGCAGCGAGGCGACCAGCAGCGAGACGCGCTTGAAGCGCTCGACGTCGAGGCCGAGCTGGCCGGCACGCTCGTCTCCGAGCAGCATGAGGTTGAGCTCGCGCCCCATCGCGATGGCGGCGACCCCACCGACGGCGGTCATCGGCCCGACGACCGCGATGTAGGGCCACGACGCCGCGCCGAGTCCGCCCATCATCCAGAACACGAGCGTGGCCATCTGTTCGCGCGCGAAGACCTGTACGAACGATGTGAGGGCGGCCAGGGTGTAGCTCACGGCCACGCCGGCCAGCAGCAGCGACACCGTGTCGAGCCGCCCGCGCAGGCTCGCCAGCCGTACCACGAGCATCAGGGTGAGCAGGGCGCCCACGAACGCGGCGGCCGGCACCGCACCGAAGCGCACGCCCGTCACCGTGGCGGTGGCGGTGAGCGCCAGCACCGCGCCGAGCCCCGCGCCGCTCGAGACGCCGAGGATGTAAGGGTCGGCGAGCGGGTTGCGGAACAGCGCCTGGAAGATGCAGCCCGCAACCGCGAGCGCCGCCCCGACAAGCGCGGCGAGCAGCACGCGCGGCAGCCGGATGCCGACGATCAGCGTGTCGGCCATGCCGCCGGCCTGACCCGTGAGGCCGCGGCCGATGGCGGCGACCACCTCAGCGGCCGGGACCCGCACGGCGCCCAGCGCGATCGCGGCGATGACGGTGACGACGAGCGCCACCGCCAGCGCGATCAGCGCGGGCACCGCACGGGTGTTTCGGCCGAGGTCCACTCTTGGACTACTGCCCGAACGCGTCCGGATGCAAGCCGACGGCGATCTGCTCGAGGCCCTCGACGATGCGCGGCCCCGGGCGGGATACGAGATTGTCCTCCAGGATCACGACCCGGCCGTCCTTGACCGCAGCCAGGCCATCGTAGCCAGGACGCTTGGCCACGGTCGCGGCGTCGGTCGCCGACGTCTTGGTGGCGAGGTAGACCGCGGGGTTCGCCTTGACGAGCTGCTCGGCCGAGTAGCTCACGTAGCCGGGCTCGGCGACGACGTTCGCGCCACCGGCACGCACGATCAGATCACCCAGCAGGGTGGCGGCGCCTGCGGTGAACAGCGGGTTCTGGCCGATCTCGATGAACGCAGTGGTCTTCTCGGCCGAGGCGACCTTGGTCGCGATCTCGTCGGCCTTGGCCTTCATGTCAGCCACGAGCTTGTCGGCCTCGGCGGTGTTGCCGGTGACCTGGCCCACCTCGCCGATGGCCTCGTAGACGCCGTCGAGCGTGGTCGGGTCGATGGCCACGACGGTGGCGCCGAGCGCCTCGAGCTTGCCGATCACGTCGGCCTGCACGCCGGTGGTGACGAACACCACGTCGGGGTCGGCGGCGGCGACGGCCTCGAGGTTGGGGCCGGAGAAGTCGCCGACCTTGGCGATGTCGGCCACCTCGGCGGGGTAGTCGTCGTAGCTGGTCACGCCGACCACGCGGTCGCCGGCGCCGATGGCGAACAGCGTCTCGGTGTTGGCCGGGGCGAGCGACACGATCTTCTCGGGGCGCGCGGCGATGGTGACCGAGCGCGAGGCGTCGTCGGTGATCGTCACCGGGAACGCCGCAGCCGGGGCAGCGGGCTCAGGGGCGGCCTCAGGGGCCGCCGGCTGGGTGCAGCCGGTCAGCGCGAGCGCTGCGAGCGCTGCGGCGAACAGCAGCGCCGCGAGGGCGCCTCGGGTGGTGCGGGTGGTGCGGGTCATGCGGGTCTCCTTTCGAGAGCGGGTCTTCGACGCGCCTCGAAACGAGAGAAGACCCGCCCTTCGCGCCGCAGGGATTCGCGGCATGAACGGCGGGTCTTCGAGGTTCGCTTCGGTGCGGTTCGGGTCTCGTACGCGGGTGCGCACGGACGCGAGCCGGCCCTGTGTCCTCGAAGGCCGCGTCGCGCATCGACCTCGGCAGGTCTCCTGACTTCGCGATCCGCACCGGCGTCTGCGCCGTGCCGTCTCGCTTCACAGTGGCGGGTCCCGTCCCGGATTCTCACCGGGTTCCCTATTCTCCCCTGCTCGCCGCGTGCGCCGTGTGGGCACGTGCGGCTGCTCGGGGCACCGAGCGATGCCTATCCGATTGACAAGGTGTGCAGTCTAGCATGCGCCAAGACGGCGCGCCGAGGTTACTTCGGAATCGCGTTGATCTGCATCGCACCCTCGGCGTCCCGGGTCGTGAGCACGTCGCGCGCGACGTCCCACACCACGCCGGCCTCCAGCGCCTTGAGGTACGCCGCTTCCTGCTCCATGAGGTTGTCAGGGCCGGCCATCTTGGTTGTGGCGAGCGGTCCGATCTTGATGGTGTCACCGTCCACGGTGAACGGACCGTTGAACTGGTTGACGCCCGCGCTTCCCGAGACAGTCCCGTCGCTACCGAACACCAACGTGAGCTCGGATTCCTGCTCGACACCCACGACCGCTTCCTTGCCGTTGTTGTAGCCCTTGATCAGCCAGCTGGTGCCGGGGAGCGTCACGGGCTCCACCGCTTCGAACTCGAGCGTGTCGCCGGAAGGGATCGTCAACGTCAGCTTGCCCTCTGCGACGGCGAACTTGTCCGCCGTATCCAGCAGCTTGAGGAACGCCACCTCCGTGCTCGCCGCAGGCTCGGGGCCGGCGATCAGCGTGGAGGCGAGCGGACCTGCGTCGAACGAACCGTCCTCGCCTGCCGTGTACGGACCGTTGTAGGTGTTCACGCCAGAGAAGCCGGAGATCTGTCCGTCCTTGAACGCAGCGGTGATGCCGACGACCTTCGAGTCCACATCGGCCACGCTCGTTCCCGTCAGGACCCACTCGACGCCTTCGAGTGCCGCCGGGTCGGCTGCCGGCGCCTCCGGCTCCGGATTCGTGGGAGCCGAGCATCCCACCATCGACAGCATCAGAGCCACGAGCACGAGTGCCGAGACGATCCTGCGCCGATCCATAGAGCACCTCCGAGTGTGTACGGGTCACGGCGGTGGCGTGCGCGGCGCGACACAGCGGCCGGCGCGAAGCAACCGATACCGGTTGGATACCCATTCGGTAGACGCGGGCGGCGACCGCCGGCTCGCTTGGCAGCCCCGGGGCCTAGAACAGCTCGCCGAGCGCCTGGCCCGCGGCGGCGGCCGCATGCTCTGCCGGGAAGTCGCTGACCGCGAGGTAGATGCGCGGCTCCAGCGGACAGCCCAGCATCTGGAGGCCCTCGAGCACCTGGTCGAGCAACTCCTCGTGCTCGACCAGAACCGCGAGCATCGAGTGATCGATACGCGAGCGGGCATCGCCGTGCAGGTAGAAACGAGCGGTCGTCGTGTACACCACGACGCCCTCGCAGTCGGTGCCCTCGCCCAGGAACTCGAGGCCGAACACGTCCTCGGCCTCAGAGAACATCTTGCGATACGAGCGGCCGGTGGCCTCGTAGCCGGCCACACGCTCCAGCACGTCGAGTCCCTCTCCGGCGACGAACGGGGTCTCGGGCAGCTCGGCGATGATCTCGCGCAGGTTCGCCAGTGCCACGAGCTGTGGCTCGTCGAACGTCTCGCGCAGCAGCGAGTACGCCATCACGGCCTCAGCGTCGGAACGCGACGTGAGCAGCATTTCGACCAGGTCGATGTCGCGGTCGTCGGCCTCGATCGTGCGTATGACTCGCCGGGTATCGGGCATCGCGGGTCGCCTCGTTCGTGTGCGGCGCGAAAACGCTTCTACCTGCGGTATCGGCATCGCGCGGCAAGCAGGTTGTGACGGGAGTCACAGTGCGACGCTACGACACCGTCCGTGTGGTGTCGCGCAGGCCCCGGCGGGGCTACTCGGCGGAGTCGTGACCCCAGCGCTCGTGAGCCCCGCGTCGCAGCCTGAGCACGAGCCACACACCGCCCGCGAACGCCACGGCAAGGGAACCGACGATGCCGAAGAACAGCGCCTTGATGATGATCTCATCGGAGTTCATGACCGGGCTGTCGGGATGAAGCGCCCGCCCCGGCCCGAGCACGGCCTGCATGAGCACAACCCACATGATCGCGACGAAGCCCAGGTCGGCGGCGGCGAGCCAGCGGCGATCGTCGAGCAGCAGCCCGAGGGCGAGCACGCCCAACGCGAGCATGACGATCCAGAACTGGGCGACCAGGCGCGGATCGGCGGCGGCCACGGCGAGCGGCGAGGCCTTGGAGCCGGTGAAGTCCCAGGTGTTGAGCGCGGCCATCAGCCCCAGGCCCGAGCCGACGAGCCACACGCCGACGGCGACGTAGCGCACGGCCTCTTCGAGCCGGTAAGCATCGGTGCGCTTGCTGACCAGGTACACGACAGCGAGCAGGCCCATGAACGAGAAGGCGGCGAGGTTGACCCACGTCATCGCGCCGTGGAAGACGGGCAGGCGCACCTTGGTGCCCAGCCCCTCGACTGCGGGAAACGACAGGGTGCACGCTGCGGCCCCGATGAGGCCGACGACGAGCAGCGCCAGCGGCGCGAAACGGGACAGAGGGTTTGCGGAAGCGCTCGTGGTCTCGGTGCTCATCGGACTCCTCGGCGACGGATGACTCGAACTGCATCAGAAGCGGTTGCCCGCCCGTGCGTCGCGCAGAAGCGAACGCCACGCCGAGACGAACCACGCCAGTCTAGCAGTCGGGCGCTATCCGTTCGCGGGAGCGGTGCCGGGAGCCGCCGCGCGCGACGTCGCGGGGACTGCGGTCGCGCGCGGCGGGGACTGGGCAGGCAAGAGGTCCGTGCGCACGCGAGGCCTGATGGTCGCGACGGCGACGCCGGCGATCGTCACGAAGCCGCCGAGCACGGTCATCGTGTCGGGAACCTCGCCGACCCACGCCCACGCGATGGGCAGGCCGAGCACGGGGATGAGGTACAGGAAGCGGGCGGCCAGTCCCGGCGGCATGCCGGCGACCGACCGCGACCACAGCACGTAGGCGATGCCGCCCGGGAACAGCGCGAGGAACAGCAGCGTGAACAGGTCGCCCGGCGAGGCCGTCGTGAGGGCCTCCATCGAGCCGGGCGCGAAGAACAGGAACGGCAGCGAACCGGCGACGACCGCATAGGTGGTCACCTCGAGCGGGCGATACCGCGCGAGCAGCGGCTTGGTCGTGAGCGTGTACAGCGAGAACGACAGCGCGGCAAGCACGACGAGCAGGGCGCTCGGCCCGATCGCGCCGAAGCCGCCGGCCCCAAGCCCCATGACCGCCAGTCCGGCGACGCACAGCACGAGGCCGCCCCAGACGAAACCGCTCGAGCGCTCGGAACCGCGGGCCACCCCGATCACGGTCGTGAACACCGGGCTCATGTTGACGAGGAAGCCCGCCATCGCGGCGCTCACGCCGGTCTGGCCGTTGACGAGCAGCAGCTGATAGACCCCGAAGCCGAGCAGCCCGGCGAGCACGAAGCGCCAGATGTCGCCGCGCTCGGGAAGTCGCATGCGCGTGACGACGGCGTAGCCGGCGAACAGCAGCGCGGTCAGCGTCCAGCGCAAGAACAGCAGGTGCTGGGGGCTGAAGTGATCGAGCGCGGCCACGAGCGCGGCAAACGTCGTGCTCCAGATGAGCACCGTCGCAAAAACCGCGATGACCGTACCTGCTCCGAACCGCTTGACCACGAACGCACCGTCCACTCGAAACGCGCTTCGCCCACGCGGGCACCGACGCCCAGCAGTCTAGGGCCCGCGGGGAAGCCGATGAATGGCATATCGAAGCCGTCGAGTGTATCCTGTCTGCGAATCACCACTGCTTCGTACATGTCGCCGTCGAATCGAAACCAATGGACACCATCGACCATCAACTCCTTGCAGCACTCCAGGACGATGCGCGCGCCAGCTACGCGGAACTCGGTCGGCTCGTGGGCCTCTCGGCACCGGCCGTGGCCGAGCGCGTGCGGCGCTTGGAGGCCAGCGGCACCATCCGCGGCTACCACGCCGAGATCGACCTGAAGAAGGCGGGCTACGGCCTCGTCGCGTTCATCCGCCTGAGCGCCGCGCCCGAGCTGGCCACCCAACTCGACCGCGTCGCCGTCGCGATGCCCGAGGTGCTCGAGTTCCACCGCGTGACCGGCACCGAGGGGTTCGTCGTCAAGATCGCGGCCCGCTCGATCGCACACCTCGAGGAGTCGATCGCGAAGCTGCTGCCATACGGCATGACCACGACATCGATCGTGCTGTCGTCGCCGATCACCTGGCGCCGCATCGAGTTCGCCGAGTAACCGAACTCGCCCGGAAACAGAAAAGAGCCGCAAGGCCCCGCGCCTTGCGCCTCTCTTCTGCCGACGACGTGTCGAGCGTCGTCGGGTGCCTGTGAGCTGCTTCGCGCCGGACCGCTACAAAGCAGGCTCGGGTGCGGGCTCGACCGTGCCGGTGGGCGGTACCGTCGCAGACGGTTCCGGCGTGGCGGTCGGCTCCACGGTCGACGTAGGCTCGGGAGAGGTGGGGGGATCTCCGGCTCCGTCGTCGACAGCGCCCGGCATGGTGGAGGGATCGACCCCCAGCCAGGCGGCGAACTTCATCCACACGCGCACCAGTCCCGGCGGCACTTGCTTCTTCTGGCCGGACGCGACTTTGGCGAGGGACTTCTCGAGATTGGCGGTGATGCGCTCAAAGGCATTGGGGATGCCTGCACCGACGGGCCCTGTCGGCTCCACGGACCCGGTCGGATCGACCGAGTCGGTGGCCTCATCGGCCGCCGGCGCTTCCCCATCGGGAGCAGCCTCGTCGGGCTGCCCCTTGCGTGCCTGCTTCTCGGCTGCCTTGTCGGCCTTGCGGGCCTCCTTTTCGGCAGCCTTCTCCGCCTTACGAGCCTCCTTGTCAGCACCCTTGGGAGCGTCCCCATCGGGGGCAGACGGGCGCCCCTTGCCCGTCTGAGAGTCCGAAGCTGCGGCGCCGTTGCCTTGGCCGTTGCCCTGCCCGCCCTTTGCGAGCGCGAGTGCGGGCATCGCCAAGGATGCGGCGAGTGCGAGTACTACGACTGTGATGACCGTCCGCTTCATGACCGTTCACCCCTCCGGGAACCTCTGACACCGTGACTATCGCCATGCGACGCGCAGTGCTCAACAGCACAGCGCACTATGCATGTGATTTCCGTCACGAAGTCGGAGTCGCACTCATACGGTGGGTGGAATGCGGGCGCCCGCAGCGGCCCGAACGGGGCGATGGCCCGGGTGGTGAGGCGATCAGCCTCGCGCGGCGAGCAGCGCGCGAAGCTCGGAGGCCCGCTCGATCGCGTCGGCGACCGTCGTTCGGCCGAGATACTCCTCGATCATCCGATCGAGCTCGGTCCACACGCCGTTGTGCATCGGGCACGCGTCCGTCCGCGGACACACGGTCGGGTCCGTCGAACACAGCGCCATGGACATGGGTTCGCCGGTGGCCTCGAAGATGTCGCGAAGCGTGATCTCCTCGGCGGGCCGTGCAAGCTCGAACCCGCCGGTCACACCGCGACGCGACACGAGCAGTCCCGAGTGAGCGAGCTCGCGAGCGATGCTGCGGCTGAAGTCGTAGGGAACCCCGGCCGACTCGGCGAGTTCGCGAATGGTTGAACGGCCGCCGGCACGGGCGGCTTCGAACATGATCCGTATCGCGTAGTCGGTTCGCCAGGTGATGGCCATGTGGGAGTAGCTCCTCTCGGCGTGCACGTTCGGGTCGCTTGACCCCGGCGCCGCACCCCACCATGCTTAACCTTTGCGGGCGGGGCGTCAACCGGGGACCTGAGGGGGCACGGCGCGGCATGGCGGGGAAAGAGGACAACCCGATACTGAAAGTGCTCGAGCGACTGCCGATCTCGGCAGTCATCGCCAACCCGTTGACCGGCCGAATCCTGTGGGTGAACGCGCACAACATGCAGCTTGCCGGGGCCACTTCGCCCGAGCAGCTCGTCGGGCGAAACCTGCTCGACTTCGTCACTCCCGAACAGCACGGGGTGGCGCTGCGAGACGTCGCTGCCGTCGCGCTGGGCCAAAGCCCCTCCCCGGTCGTGTACAACCTCAAGCGACTCGACGGCGGCATCACACACGGGCAGATCTCGTCGATCCCCATGCGCTTTCGGGGCATGCCGGCGATGCTGTCGCTCGTGGCTGACGTCACCGAGCGCGAGCGGGCGACCCGTGACCTCGCCGAGAGCGAGGAGCGCTACCGGATGCTCGTCGAGACCTCGCCCGACGGTATCGTCGTGGTGACCGGCGACGAGATCCGCTACGCGAGCCCCGCACTGCTGCTCGCCCTCGGAGCCGAGCGCGCCGAGGATGTCGTCGGCTTGTCGATGTACGACTTCATCGCGCCCGAGCTCCACCGCGCGATCAGAGAGACCCGCCGCGAGCTCGTGCTCCGTCGCCTGCCGTCGCCACCGACGCCGATCACGCTCGTGCGCCTCGACGGGCAGCGCCTGGAGACCACCGCCGCCTCGACCGTGGTCAGGTGGCACGGCGAGATCGCGACGCAGACGATCATGCGCGACGTGGCGGGCGCCGAGCCGGCGTAGGGCGGGGCCGTAGTCGCGAACGCCTCAGGTCATGCCGAGAACGGCACCGCCCAGGTAGGGCACGAGCCAGATGAGCCACACCACCAGGCTGTAGCGGTGGAACCTCGTCAGCGCCGCCTCGTCGCCACGGCGGATGGTCACGGTCGCCCAGATCGCGTGGGCGAACATGAGCCACAGCGCCACCTGGCCGGTGATGGTGTGCGAACTCGTCCAGTCGAACCCGGGCCGGATCAGCTCCATCGCCCAGGTGCCCGCGACGTCGAAGAACAGCCCCGTCCAAAACATCGCGACGTGCCACGGCTTGAGATAGCGGGCGATGCGCTCGGCCCACACCCCGATGGAGTAGAAGACCAGTGCGAGGTTGATGAGGACGGTCGACCACAGCACGACAGGGGCCATCGGCCATACTCCCTTCGCCGATGACACGATACCGCGCCACGCCCTCTCCACGCAGCCGGAGTGCCCGGCCACAGCGACCCAGGACGCTACGCCGCCGGTATCGCCGGCGGGACAGCGTGCTCGTCGCCGTGGTGCGAGAACAGGTCACGCAGCATGAGCGAACCCGCCACAATCATCTCGACGACCATCGCCACGTACAGCGCGATCGCACCCGTAACCAAGGCCCACGGCCATCCGGCGGGCTCGATCTCCCCGCTCGCCAGACCGGTGACCTGCGCGAGCACGGCGCCGCCCACAAGCGCGACGAGCATCACACCGATGCCCCACAGCACCCAGGCGCGACGAACGTGCGAACGCAGAGAGGCCGCCAGCAGCAACGCCGAACCGATGCCGACGAACGGGAACAACTCGGCCGGAATGAGCCAGTCGACCAAGAACCTGCCGCCGGTCAGGAACGGTGACGCGATGCCGGTCAGCACCATGAACGCGATCGGCGCCGCCACGAGCAACGTGCCGATGATCGCAAGCGACTTCGACAGCCAGTCCACATGCTTCATGGCTCTCACCCCCTTCCCACACCAGGATTATCCCCGCGCTCTCACGCAGGGGCGCCCGGCCCATGCCGACCCATCGAGGGCCGGGCACGGACCGGGCGAGTGACCGCGAACGTGCGAGACGTCGTTCGTCTCGGCGCTACTTGGCCTTGTGCACCACGATCGACCCTGAGTTGATCGCCGTGGTCGGAGCGGCATCAAGCGCCGCGCCCAGCTCGTTGTCGTAGATGACGTCGCCGGAAGCAGCGTCCCAGATCCGGATCCGGAACCGGTCGACTCCGCCGCCGCCTGTCACCTGCCCGTCGATCGCTGTCAGCATGAAGCGGTACTCACCCGCCCCGTTGATGGTGCCGAGGCCCTTGTACTGCGCCTTGGCACCGGCGATCACGAGCCACTCGTAGCTTGTGGACGAGAAGTTCATCCCGCCCGCATGGAACACGAACTCGGTGTTGCCCTTCGGCACGGTCGCGCCCTTGAGGTACTTGGACACGAAGCCGAAGTTGGCCTTGCCGGCCAAGGTCGCATCAGGCGTGTAGGCGCCCTCCGGCGACATGATCGTGCCGCCGCCGGTGACGAACCCGCCGGCCGGGTCGTAGACGACCGCATACCGGAACGCGCACGTCGAGGTGCCGCCGTCCTTGTCGGTCACGGTCGCGGTGACGGTGTAGACGTCCGGTGCCGCATACGTGTGCGTACCGACAGCTGAACCATCGCCGCCGGCCTCAGTCACCGCGCCCGCGGACGTGGTGCCGTCACCCCAATCGATCGAGCACGTGTGGGTGTCGAGCGAGCCGGGATCGGTGAACGGCACGGTGACGCTCACAGGTGTGCCGAGTGCGACCGGTACGCCCGGACCGAGGATCGGTCCGCACGACGGATCGACGTTGGTGACCGCGACATCGAAGCTCGCCGTCACGACACCGCCGTTGCCGTCGTCAGCCGTGATGGTCACCGACTCGCCGAACGGCCCGTCGTCCTCCGGCTTGACCCACCGGTACGAGCCGGCGCCCAGGTCCTCAATCGTGCCGCATGACGCGGTGATGCTCAGCGCATCGCCGTCGGGATCCGTGCAGGTGAAGCCCTCAACCGCGTTGTCGCCCTCACAACAGCCGACGTTGGCGGTATCGAGCGCGAGGACCGGCGGCTCGTTGGAGCGCGCGGTCAGGTCGAACAGCACCGGAGACTCGCCCGCAGGCGATGCCACGAAGCGCACCTCGAACTCGAGGTAGCGACCCGCCGGCACCGCAGGCGCCTCACCGGAAGCCACGTCGTCCCACGCCGAGAAGGTCACGCCGTCATCCGACGAGCGCGCCTTGACGGTCAGCGCCGCACCTTCGGGCACTGCGGCGTTCCAGGACAGCTCGTCCCACGAAGCTCCGGCGTGTCCCGCGTCTGCACTGGCACGCCAGGTGCCGACCTTGGTAGTGATGTTGCGTGCGACGATGCCCGTCATGTCCGAGTAGCTGTAGTGCCCACCCGAACCCGGAATCGCGCGGATGAAGTCGATCGCGTTCAACGCCGGATCGATCCGCACGACCTGGTCCGAGCCGAGCATGCAGGCCCAGACCTTGCCGGCAGCATCGACCGCCACGCCCGTCGGGTTCGCCGGCATTCCGATGCCGCCCTTGGGCACGCCTGCCGACGAGTATCTCCACACCGCGTTGGCGTTGGTGTCGGCCACCCAGATGTCCCCATCGTCGGTGACAGCGATGCCGCGGTAGAAGTTGCCGGGGCCGCCGACGTTCCATGCCCACGTGTTCGTGGCGATGGTCCACGCGCGCAGACGGTTGTATCCGCCTACGAGCACATGACCCTGACCGTCGAGCGCCACACCGTACATGTATGCGCCATCGGGCGAGCCGATCAGCTGCACGGTGGCAGGATCTACATTCGGATTCACCTTGGCCATCGGGCTCCCGAGCCCCGCAGACCAGATGATCCCGTCGCCGTCGATGACGGCGCCATACGGATTGTGTCCGGGCGTCTGGATGACCCGCTTGATCGTCGAGGTGGTCCCGTCGATCTCATAGAACCGCGACGTCCCGTAGCACCCGATCCACACGTCGTTGTCGGCCGAGATGGCCAGCGAGCGCGGACCCGGGTTCCAGTGGTCACCGGAGTAGATGCCGGGGTTCGCTCCCGGAGCATAGGTGCGCTCAGCGCCGGCGATCAACACGACCTCGGCGAGCACCGCCTCGTCAGCCCCCCACGGCAGCATCTCCAGTGCAGGGTTGATCATCCCGTCGTCGTTGAGGTCCTTCGACGTGTCGCAGACCCCGTTGCCGTTGCGATCGACCCAGTAGTCGGCCTCGACGAGTCCGATCTTGACCGCCGTTCCCGCCGTACGGTTGCCCACCCAACAGCAGCCGTTCAGATCGACGGTGGTCCTCGACGGGCTCAGATCACGACCCAGAGGCCCGACCCTGTAGCGGGCCAGCTCCTTGCCGGAGACCGTGTCGAGCTTCGACACGCTGCCGTCGAGGTTCGGCACCCAGATGAACGGCAGCGTGACCGACTCCTGCGAGAGCTGGAGCTGATCGGCCACCGTGGTGTACTCGACGCCGGTCAGGGTGCCCGTGGCGAAGTCGGCGTCGTGCGTGAAGGTCTGCCCGCCAACCGCTGCTGATGCAGGGCTGACTGCGACCAGTGAGGTCGCGATGGCGAGAGCAAGCAGCCATCGGAACCCCTTTGAGCCTACTGACATAACTGATAGCGCCCCCTCGTTATCGATGCCCCGCCGCACACACGGGGCCTCCCCTTCGATGAACGGTTCGCGCGTGTCGATCTCGCCCCCCTCCGAACGTGCGTGACGCGAGCCTGCCGCACGGCGCCCGGCCGCGAGGCGAGGGGGCGGACGAGACGGCGGACCCCTCGGACCGCCGGCCGAGCACGCCCCCTCGGGCATCCTTCCACGCCGTCGGGAGGACTGTCGTCGTCCGGCGGGATGAACGCCGGGGTGAGTAGCGGACGATAGCGCACGCCGAGGGGGCCGTGGCGCTCTCGCACCGCGGCGTGCGATGATGCGCATGCGCGTAGCCGCCCCATCCGGCGGCACGACCTGCGTCCGGCAACGTATGGTCCATCGAGAGGAGCACTGAACCACATGACGAAGACTCGCGCGGCCGTTCTGGTCGCACTGATGCTGACCCTGGCGATCGCTCTCACCGGTTGTGGGGGCGGGGGCACCGACCCGGCGCAGCTCGAGGGCACCTGGAATCTCAAGTCACTCGGCGGAGCGTCTGACCTCAAGGACGCCGATCCGGCGATCGCGACGAACATCGCGTTCAAGGCCAAGGACTCGTCGGCTTCCGGCAGCGGCGGCGTCAACTCGTTCAGCACCACGTACGTGGCGACGGAGGACGGCAGTCTGTCGTTCGGGCCGATCGCCGGCACCATGAAGGCCGGCGAGCCCGCGGCCATGGAGCAGGAGCAAGCGTTCTTCGACGCGCTCGCCTCCACCGCCAGCTTCGAGCTCAACGGCAGCGATCTGGTGCTCTCCGACGTCGGCAACAACACCGTCGCGGTGTTGGTCCGTCGGTAGACGAAATAAGGAGGGGCGCTCGGCCGAGCGCCCCTCGGTTGTCACTGCGGCCAGTGGGGGGGCCACGATGACACTTACAGCCTGTACGATCCGTCGAGCCGTCACGATCTATATGACCACCCCTCTCCTTCCTCTCATTCGCACGAGGCGCAACCGGAAGCGGCCCCCTCACACGCGGCTGCCCGAAACCAGCCCCACCGGTTGCGACTCCCCGAATGCGTCCACGAGTAGCGAGTGCTGAGGCTCGAGCTCAAGCGCCTGCGCTGCGAGCGTGAGCCCCCGCCGTCTCCTGGAATCGACCACTGCCATCAGCGCGCGGGCAACCGTTGAGTCATAGGTCGTACCGGCGTGAGCTCGTATGTGGACGAGCGCAACGTTCTCTCGCTCTGCCTCATCCGCATCGGGGACACAGACACCTTGGAACGCCTCACACGCCGCGAGGACGAGCACCGGCATGGACGGACTCTGATTGGGTGCACAGTGGCGCTTGATCTCCCTCAGGCTCATGTGATGACACATGATCGCGTCCTGGACGTCTGCACCGAAGTTCGCCGCCTCGGCGATCTCGGCTCCCACCCTCGCGTGCTGGTCGTAGATGAGCCGCTCCTCGAGGGTCATGTCGACCGTCGAACACCTCGCGGCGGCCGCTGGCAAGGACAGAAGCCCGATGTCATGGAGCATGCCGGCGATCCGCAACGTATCCAGCTCGCGAGAGCTCAGGCCGAGTTCATGTCCCACGCGGCAGGCAAGCGAAGAGACCGCCTCGGCGTGCTTTGCGTAGTCGCGGCTACGCTCGGTCCCCAGGTGCTGTAGCACCGCCAGCGTTCCCTCGAGTTGCGTGCGGGCCTGTGCGATCGACTCCTCGTTCTCGATCGCAAGTTCGATCATCCTGCCGGCCAAGCCCAGGGCGTCGACTTCCTCGTCGGCGAAGACCCCTTCTCGGCGCCAGACGCACAGCACTGAACGAAGCTCACCGTGGACCCGCAGCGGAATGGCCGCCGTCTCTCCATCATCCGCCCCGAACGGTGTCACCCGCAGAGGCTCCGGGTGGCCGACAGCCTCGATCGCCGCATGCATGAACAGCCTGTCTACGTCGCCGCGGTCGATGCTGTCCTTGATGTGCAGGTGTCGCACCTCGCTGCTGACGACCGCGGCCGCGCTGGCATCCAACAGCGACGCGATCTGGCGCAAAACGTCTTCGAGTCCAACGCTGGTTCCGCGCTCGGCAAGGATGGTCGCCGCGCCGTGTGACAACGCCAGCCACTTCACGGCCCGGTCGAGTTCCTCTGCCTTGCGCCGCACCTCGATGCGCAGCCGCTGACGTTGGTCCCACAGGTACAACATCACCATCAGAACGAAGCCCACCAACAGCACCCTCACCGGATTCGTCGAGAGCGCTTCGCTTGCCTCAAGCGGTCCGCCCTGGATCACGGCCGCATACCCGAGCAGGACGACTGCGGTCAGTAGGCCTAGAGAAAGGACGGCCGCGATGACGTCGAGCTGGGTCTCCCGACGCTGCTCGCCGCCTATGTCAGAACTGGTCACATCGATGGTCGGCATCGTTGGCTCCTCAGAGGTTGTGGCTGACGAAGTCGTGGTCGCCGGCGGCAAGATCGAAGCCGGCAACCTCGTTGCCGAATGCGGCACAACCGCTGCACAAGATGTAGTCGACATGCTCCGACCCTCCGTCCGAGAACCCGAACCGCTGCTTCTCGAACTTCGAACCCGTCAGGCCGGACATGCATCCGACGATCGATATCCGCGCGCAGGGATGTTCCTTCGTGCCCCGAAACGCGAACCCGTCGTGCCCCCGGGCAGACTGGTTGTTCTCGTACGCCCTGCACGACTCAAGGGAGATGTCCGTGCACCCCTCGAACAAGAACCCTTCGTTCCGGCACCGCTCACAACGGACCTGGACCAGATGGGCATTGGCCGCCCAGTAGCCGTGTACGCCGGTCACACACTGCCAGATGGTGACGTCGGAAAGGAAACTCGAGTTTGGGAGCACAACCCCCTTTGCACATCGGCCGATGTCCACTGCATGGATCTTCACATCCGTGCAGTAGGCGTCGCGGTCGATGCCTGCCCCGCCACACTCATAGACTCCGCAGTTCAAGATCCACGGCGCGATGGTGGGGGCACCGGACGCGCCACCCAGCATAATGCCGCTGCCCGCGAAGCCGACGAGCTTCACCGCCTCGATGCGGTAGTTGATAGCCCCGTGCAGCCTGATTCCGCAGCCCCGGTTGTTGTGGGAGCGGTTGCCGTCGAGACAAAGATCCTGCACGACCCCGTAGTAACTCGTTCGGCCAGTCGGAGTCACGATCAGGTCCACGTTCGCACCGGAACGGAGTCGAAGGATGGACTGCCAGCCGCATCCCTGGATGGCCACGCCGCCGGGCAGCGTCAGCGTCGACGTGCAGAAGATGCCAGGGGGCAGCCAGACCCTGCCTCCACCCTCGGCCCGTGCGCGATCGATAGCCGCCTGCAGGGCGTTCGTGTCATCGGTGCGGCCGTCCCCCTTGGCACCCATCGTTCGTGCATCGATCAGGCCGGAGAGCGAGTTTGGCCGCGAGGTGGCCGCTCGCGCAGGCTCGGCACCTACGAGGAGCGCCACTCCACCCGCCGCTTGCAGAAACTGACGACGATCCATCCCGACCACCCCCGGGTGTCGAACTCACACAGGCGCCCCTCCCATGTACGACCCGCATTGGGGGCCGTGCCAATTAGAGCGGCATCGGGGGTGTCGAACTCCATAGACGGTACGGTCAATGTCTCGTGCCACATCGAACAATCGGTCGGTGTGGCACCCGACAACCGGGTGGTTGGCCTATCGAACTAGATCCTTCGGGTACGTGGGTGGATCCGCGTCACAGCATGTCGCGCCGGAGCGCCTCGGCTACCGCCGCGGCGCGAGACTCCACGCCAAGCTTGGAGTAGATGGTATGCAGGTGGTTCTTCACAGTGCTCTCCGAGACGTGCAAACGACCTGCGATCACGTGGTTGGAGAAGCCTTCTGCGAGCAAGCGCAGTACATCGGTCTCGCGCTCGGTCACCGCGTTTCTGTCGAGGCATGCTGCTCGCGACGAAGAGCGCGCCCGGTCCCTCAACCTCTCGAGCACCGCAGATGACGCGCGGAGGTCCAGGGTGGACTCGCCCCTGGCTGCAGCCGTGACGACCTCGCGCACGCGCTGCAGATCGACATCGTGGAGTGTCAGGTAGCCGGTGGCGCCCGCCTCGAACGCGTCGAGCACCGAGCTCGGGACGTCAGGGGCTCCCACGACGACCACGGGTACATCTCCGAACTCGTTCACGAGATGCCCTACAGTCGCGTCGCCGCCACCGGGACAGTCGATGATGTCGAGCACCACGACATCGGGCTTGGTGATGCTTGCGAGCCGCAGGCCGTCCTGCCAGTCGCTCGTCTTGGTGACACGGCCTATGTCATCACACGTCTCCAGAATGGCCCGCAGGCCCTCGAAGCACATCGACGTGCGACCTATCATGAGCACTTGCATGTTGTCCTCCGGGTTGGCTCAGGCCCGTGCTAGATGAACTCTACGGTGCTATCGGCACGTTCAGATATCGACGTGAGCGTGACCGTCGAGCGGACCGCTCGCACGTTGGCTCGCGTATCAAGACCGAGCTCAGCCAGTCGACGTTCGTGGCCGCTTGGGCACGCGCCGACCGCGATCACCTCAACTCCGCACGCCAAAGCCCGACGAACGATCAACGTCGCCGGCCTCGACTCCGCGTGCTCCATGCACAGCGACGCAGCCATCATCGACACGCAGTCGATGACCTCAAGCAGCCCGTCGAGGTCCCGTGAAGGCAGGGCCATCGTGCAATCCAGCGTCAGTCCGATGATGGAATGCTGTGCCGCGCGCATCCATGCCCCGGGGAGGTCGGCGATCGCGCTGTTCGCCGAGAGCTCAAAGGCGAGTCGGGCGGGATCAACGCCACAGTGCCCGGCAAGCACCTCGGTGCGCTCGAAGATCATGGGGTCTCCGAGTACCGACGCAGGGAGTGCGACCGTGCACATCACATCCGGCAAGTCGCTCAAGGCGCCATGCAGCTGCTCGAGCGCCGTCATCGCGAGTCCGGTCGGGCCGCCCACCACCCCTCCCTCCAAGGCCTGTGCGAGAGAGATCTGGCCGTACTCGGTCTCCACGCTGAGTACGGCAGCAACGTGATGGAGGTGCCGAGTCTCCACGACGTAGAACGGTGTGTAGCTGATGCGGACAGCAGCGTGCTCTTGAGCATCGTGCGTCGACACCTGCACTGTCGGGGCCGCCGCATCGGAGAGGTCCTGTCCTCTGATCCCCTCGTCGGGCGCCTGACGGCCGAGCAGCTCCGACTCGATTACGACACCCAGTGTGTACGAGGGGTCGGCCCCCATCACGCGAACCCGACCGACCTGGGATCGTGCGGCTTCAACCAGCTCGGCCGCGCCCGCCGCCCCGACGCAGTATGCGAGCAAGCCGAACTCAGCTTCGCCCAGCCGGGAGACGACATGCTCGCCTTCGCCCAGCTCTCGCAGCGCCGTTGCCACCGCGCGCAAAGTCGCCTCGGCGGCTGCATGACCACATCTGTCGGCCACCTCGCTCAGGCCTTCCACTCTGACGTAGACGAGCGCCGACGGTATGCCGCCCGCACTGCGCGAGATCACCGCCTCAAGACGCGACTCGAACGCCTCTCGATTGAGCAGCCCTGTGAGCTGGTCCGTCTCGCTCAACTGCCTGAGCATCTGGTGGCATTCCCTTTCCTCGGTCACGTCCAAGCAGGCGACGACGACTCCGAGATGCTGTCCATCCGGCCCGAAGTACGGCGTCACGCTCGCTCGAAGCACCCGCCACGCTCCGTCATGCCGAGTGACATGTGTTTCGAACTGATCGCTGACACGCTCGAGGAACGCGTTTCTCAGCGCCCCTGAGAAACGCACTGCTCGCCGAGGATCCATGCCCGCTGTCAGCCGACCTAGGCAGGCTCCGATCTCGCCGGCACCGATGAACTGCCGGGCCAACTTGTTGACGAAGTCGACCCTACCGTCGAGCGCGAGCGTAGCCACGAGCATCGGGAGTTCATCCATAAGTGCCCAGTAGGACTCGCGAGATGCTGCGACGCAATGCTCCGACACGGTTGCACCTGTCGCCGAGGTATCGCTTCCATCATCTTGCGCAGGCATCGGTGCAATGACTCGTGAGGAGGTCAGAAGTTGTCGCTCCCCGGTTCGGTGGACTCCGTCAAGCACCCGCTGGACGGCCTCAAGCAGCCCTCGACCGGTCTCAAGCATGTCGAGCAGGGCGTCGGCGCCGGCTTCTCGCGCCAGCCGTTCATCCTCGTCGGTAAGGGCGAGTCCCGCGAGCATCACAACCGGGAGACTCGCCACTCGAGCATCTGAACGGACTCGCGCGCATAGTCGATACGCCTCATCCCGACACTGGGTGGCATCGACCATCAGCACGTGGTAGTCGCCACCGGTGACTGCATCCCAAGCCGCAGGGCAATCGTAGGCGAAATCGACCACATGTCCGCCGCCACGAAGGCCCTCGCCCAGCACGCCCGACCGGTAATCATCGGACTCCATGATCAGGATCTTTGCCACCGCGCACTCCCGTCCATGATTGTGTCCGCGCACACCCGTAGGTCACAACCCGTAGCGATTGCTACCCAAAGAGGATCGGGTGCTGTGCCTGCAACGAGGCCTCCTTGACGGATGCTATCATCCGAGTACGCGCCGCGGCCGTCTGAGGGCCTTGCGGCGCACCGGGTAAGGGGATGCCTCTCGTCACCGGCCGGCATACCGGGGTGAGGGGCGCGGGGTCGCGTTCGCGCGTTGCAGCGAGCCGCCTCGCGCAGGGAAGGACGAGCGGGTGGCGGCTGACTCGACCCGCGACACCGTCGCGGCCGACGCACCCAGGGCGCAGCGTTTCCTGCTGCCCGTTGGCGTCGCGCTCGCAGCCAAGCTGATCCTGGCCCGCTACCTGGTCTTCGGCGAAGCACTGGGACCCGGAGCGCTGGCAGACATCCTCATCGTGGTGGCCCTCATGGGCTTCTGCGGGGCGCTGGGCGGCCAGCTTGGTCGCCGAGCCGGGGCGGTCCTGGCGACTCTGGCATCCCTGTTCACGCTCGCGACGGTGCTCTACGCGACCTACTTCGGGCAGATCCCGGGCCTCGGCGTGCTCGGCTCGCTCGACCAGGCCGCCACGCTTGGCGAAGACGTCGCCGAGCTGGTCGCATGGCCGCACATCCTGTTCGTGATCGACCTGCCGTTCGTGCTCTACGGCGCGTTCTCGACGCGCGGAGCGCACCACCGCCACCCACGGGTGCTGCCGGCGCTCCTCGGCTCGAGCGCCCTGCTCGCCTTCTTCGTGTTCGTGTTCGCCGCCAACGCCGGCGGCTCGACCACCGACAGCCTGCGCACGTCCTACACACACGGCATCACCGCGTTCCAGATCTCGAGCATCGCCGCCCGGCAGCCCACCGAGCCCATCGTCACGACCGCCACGCCCGACGCAGCCGCGCTCACGCAGGCGCGCATCGACGAGCTGACGCTGCACCGAGACGGGGTGCGCAAGGACGGGGCGCCCGCCGCCGGCTCGGCTGAGGGCTACAACCTCATCCTCATCCAGGCCGAGGCGCTGCAGGACTGCCTGATCGGCGCGCGCGTCGGCGGCAAGCCGGTGATGCCGGAGCTCGAGGCACTCGTCGGCGAAAGCATCTACTTCCCCAACGTCTACTCGCAGACCGGTCGCGGCAACACGGCCGACGCCGAGTTCATCGTCAACACGTCGCTGTACCCCGGCATCGATGAGCCGGCGAGCCTGGCCTACGCCCGCAAGGCGGTGCCGGGACTGCCGACCGCGTTTCGCGCCGCGGGCTACGAGTCCTACACCTTCCACACCAACGACATCCGCTTCTGGAACCGCAACCAGCTCTACCCCGCGCTCGGCTTCGACCGGGCCTACGAGCGCTCGTTTTTCGGCGACGAGGAGCTGGGGCGCTACGGCGCGAGCGACAAGGTGCTGTTCGACCGCTCAGCCGATGAGCTGCTCGGCAAGGCCGTGGGCGGCACGCGCTTCTACGCGCACGTCATCACCGTCTCGGCGCACTCCCCCTACACCGCGGTCGCCTCGCGCGGCGGGCTCGACCTGCCTCCCGAGATCGCCGAGACACCCACCGGGCGCTACCTCCAGTCGCAGGCCTACTTCGACCAGCAGCTCGGGCGCCTGATGCGCGAGCTCAGCGAGTCGGGGCTGATCCGCAACACCGTGATCGTGATCTACGGCGATCACTTCGGGATGCGGTTCGGCGACCAGACCCCCGCCGAGAAGGCCTTCCGCGCCGAGCTCACCGGCCACGGCTACACGCGCGCCGACCTGCACAACATCCCGCTGATCATCCGGATGCCCCAGGACAAGACGCCGCGTCGCTACGAGGAGGTGCTCGGCCAAGTCGACATCGCCCCGACGCTCGCCGACCTGTTCGGGCTGGACTTCTCGGCGCCGCACTTCGGACGCAGCGCGTTCGTGGACACGCCGAGCGTGATGACGAGGGGCGCGGACCCCGGCACCTACATCGACGGGGACGCGTTCTATGTGGCAGGCGTCACTCCCGGCCAGGACCGCCGGTACGTCTCGGCGAGCCAGGAGAAGATCGCGCCGGGCGTCCGACCCGCGCGGCTCGGCAACACCAAGCGGCTGCTCGAGCTGTCGCACGCGTACGCCTCCTCGCTGCCCGAGCGGCCGGACGCCACCGACGAGGTCGGCATCATCCCGGTGCACGTGGGACGCGAGGGCAAGTAGAAGGTGCGACGAAGGGGTGCCGACGCATGAGCATCGGCACCCCCCGATTCAGCTGTGGTGAGCCCTACTTCGCCTTGTGGATCACGATCGATCCGGACGCGACGACGGTCGTCGGGTCTGCATCGAGCGCGTCACCCATCTGATTGTCGTAAACCAGTTCATCGGTCTGAGGATCCCAGATGCGCAGCCGGATCTTGTCCAGCCCTCCGGCACCGCTGACCTGGCCGTCTATCGCGGTCAACATGAAGCGATAGTCGCCGGTCCCGTTGATGGTCCCGGCACCCTTGTACTGGGCCTTGCCCCCCGCGATGACCAACCACTCGTAGCTCGTGGAGGAGAAGTTCATCCCCGCCGCATGGAACACGAACTCCGTGTTGCCCTTCGGGACCGTCGCGCCCTTCTGGTACTTGGACACGAAGCCGAAGTTGGCCTTGCCGCTCAGCGACGGATCGAGACGATAGGCACCGGCCGGCGAAAGCACCGTACCGCCACCCGTGACGAAACCACCGGCCGGGTCGTAGACGACGATGTAGCGCAGCACCCGGGTGGTCTGCCCGCCGTCATCGTCCTCCACGGTCGCCGTCACGGTGTACACGTCCGGCAAGACGTAGCTGTGAACACCTCGCGCTTCGCCGGCGCCGGCGACCTCAGACACCACCCCAGCCGAGCTGGTTCCGTCGCCCCAGTCGATCAGTGCCGAGTGCGTGTCTTGCACCCCTGCGTCGGAGAAGGGGATCGCGACCGTCGCGGCAGCACCGATGGCTACAGGACCCGCAGGGCCGACGATGGGCCCGCACTCCGGCACCACGTTCGTGACGTTCACGTCGAAGCTCGCCGACACGGTACCGCCCCGGCCGTCATCGACCGAGATCGTCACGGGGTCGACAAACGGCCCTTCGGCCTCCGCTCCACTCCAGAGATACTGGCCGCCACCCATATCGAGCACGGTCCCGGAGCTTGAGGTCACCGCCAGCGAATCACCGTCGGCATCCGTGCACGTGAAGCCCATGGTCGCCCCGGAACCTTCACAGCACGCCGTCGACGCCGCGTCGAGCGCGATCTGCGGCGGCTGGTTGCTGTTGCCAGCGACGTGCGCCGCGATCTCGGCCGGCGTGCGGGCGACCGAGGACACGCGGACCTCGTCGAGCACCGGCGCGAACGCCGAGCTCTGCGGCCACCAACCCAGATACAGGACCTGCGGCGAGGCCGGCCAGACCTTGGCCGCGGTGTGTGCGGTGGGTACGCCGTTGATGTACATCGTGGTACCCGACGCGTCGCTCCACGTCACTGCCAGGTGCACCCACTGGCCACGTGGGATGATGCCGTCGCCCAGCCAGCTGGTCGGTGCACCCCAGACACTCCAAGTGAACCGGCCCGGCGGATCAGTGGTACTGGCGTTGCCGCAGACCGTGTAGTGCCCCACCCAACCCCCAGACGGCGGAGTCGGACTCCAGATCCACTGCAGCTCGCACAACCCGATTGCGCCATTTGCCGGATACTCGTCCATCTTGACCCACATCTCGATCGTGCCGGCGCCTTGGAGACTCGGCAGACCGGCAGGACGGTATGCGAGCAGGTCTTCGGTGTAGTCGAGCCGCGCACCGGTGCCCAGCGGGGCGAGCGACGGGACGTAGTCCGGCGCACCCCACATGGCGGTTCCGCCATGCGACCCGTTGAAGTGTTCGAGCAAGACGGTGTTTGCATCCCATGCATATTCCGCCGCGACCGCCTGCGTGGCGGTCATGAACAGCGCCAGCGCAGCCACCGCGCATACTGCCACCACACGCCATCGCCGCCCACACGCCCGAGCGGTGTCAGGGCGTCGTCCTCTCACGCTCATCGTCGCACCCCCTCACCATCCCGGTGCCGGATCGCCACGCTCCGGGACGCAAGGGACCGGTCCGAGGACCGATCCCAAACCTCGGCTCCCCCGGCGCGCCGACCTTGTGGCCGCACGACCGCGCACACGGGATCTACGCCGTTGTCATCCACTAGGTGAATAGACCCGCCGAAGGTACGTGTGCACCTCCGACGCTGGGGGGATTCGGGGGAGGAACCGCGCTGTGGCCCGCTCGCACTACTTCGCCAGCTTGCCCCTCCACGCCGAGGTGCCCCCGGCGACGTTGATGACGTTGGTGAACCCGGCGCGCTTCATGAGGCGCACGGCGCTGGCGCTGCGACTGCCCGAGTGGCAGATCACGTAGATCTCGGCGTCGCGCGCGTAGCGGTCGAGTTTGCCCTGCAACGACCCGAGGGGCACGTTGACCGCGCCCTTCACGTGTCCCGCTGCGTACTCGTAGGGCTCGCGGACATCGAGCAGCGTGATCTTGCCGGCAGCCATGCGCTCGGCGAGCTGGGCGGTGGTGACCGATTTGATCCCGAGGCCGAAGATCACGAGCGGTCCTTCGGGCCGATCTGGGGCTCGAACTCGATGATCTCGAAGCTCGTGATCACGTTGCACTGCGGCCCGAGGCTGCCCTTGACCGAGCAGTACTTCTCCTCGGACAGCTCGATGGCCTGCGCGACCGAACCCGGCTTGATGCCCACGCCGGTGACGCGGTAGACGACCTCGATGGTCTCGTAGTAGTGCGGGTAGTCGTCGACGAACGGCTCGCCATGCACCTCGATCTCGACCCCGCGCACATCCTCGCGCTTCTTCTCGAGGATCGAGACGATGTCGACACCGGTACAGCCGGCCAGACCGAGGAGCAGCAGCTCGACGGGACGCCAGCCGGTGCCCTCGCCGGTGCCCTCGGCGGGGGTGTCCATCACGATACCGTGGCCCTTCGAGTCCCAGCCCACGAACTGCCGGTTCTTGGTCCAGCGGACGTTGACGATGTCCATTCACATGCTCCTTCGATGGCCGGGTGCGAAGCGCCGAGAGCGGGCCCACCCATGGGTTGTTCCCGATGACGCTGCCCGCATCATACCCCACAGGGTATGTGCCGTCTCACCTCGATCCGCCGAGACACCCTCACGCGCGGCTACAGCTTGATGACTCCCAGGCCGTTGAGCAGCACGAGCAGGATCGCGATGGGCGCCACGTAGCGGATCAACACCGACAGCACGCGAAGCACCAGCTGGTTGCCGAGCGTGCCGCCGTTGGACGCCTCGTCGGCGAGCACCGCCGGTCCCAGCTTCCACCCGACGAACACGCAGATCAGGATGCCGCCCACCGGCAGCAAGATGTTCGACGACACGAAGTCGAACAGGTCGAAGAAGGTCTTGCCCATGACGAGCTTCTCGGCGAGCGTGCTCGTGGACAGGGTCGCGAGCAGGCCCACGGACCCCATCAGCGCCGCCGAGGAGACCGTAGCGACCACGCGGGACCAGCCGTGCTCCTCCGTGAGATACGCGACCGGCACCTCGAGCAGGGAGATCATCGCGCCGGTGGCCGCGATGGCGGCGAGCACGAAGAACATCGTGAGGAAGACCTGCCCGAACGGCATGGTCTGGAAGACTGCCGGGATCGTGATGAAGAGCAGCGACGGGCCCGCGTCGGGCTTGAAGCCGAAAGCGAAGACCGCGGGGAAGATCGCCAGGCCCGCCAAGAGGGACACGAGGGTGTCTGAGAGCGCCACCTTGATGGCGTTCGCCGGCATGTTCTCGCCCTTGCCGATGTAGCTGCCGTACGTCGTCATCGTGCCCATGCCGACCGACAGCTTGAAGAATGCGAGGCCGAGCGCGGCGAGGATGACCGCGGGCGTGATCTTGGCCAGATCGGGCTGGAACAGGTACTTCACGCCGTCCATTGCACCCGGCAGCGACAGCGCGCGGATGTCGCACACGATCAGCAGCACGAACAGGATCGGCAGCAGCGTCTTGGTCATCCGCTCGATGCCCTTGGTGACCCCGGCGATGATGATGACGCTGATGGTCACGAGCACGATCCACTGCCACGCTACCGGCCCGGCGACGCTGCCCACGTAGCCGCCGAAGATGTCGGCGGTCTTGGTGGCGTCCGCGCCGGCCAGCTGACCCGTCAGTGCCTTGAAGGCGTACGCGTACACCCAGCCGGCGACGTCGGTGTAGAAGAACATGATCAGAAACGCCGCAGCGACCCCCGAGACACCCGTGAGGTACCACGGCGTCTTGGGTGCGAGCTTCTTGAAGGCTCCAACGTTGTTGGCCTGGGCCCGCCTACCGATGACGAACTCCGAGATCATCACGGGCAGCGCGATGAGCGCGACGCACACCAGGTAGACCAACACGAAGGCCGCGCCGCCGTTCTGTCCGGTCATCGAAGGGAACTTCCAGATGTTGCCGAGACCGACCGCCGAGCCGAGTGTTGCGGCGAGTACGCCCAGCGTGGAGGAGAAACCCTCGCGCTTGGTCTTGTCGGAGGTGGACATCGGCGGCTCCTTGCGTGACGGGATCGGACACAACCCGCCGACTATACCGCGCGGGCCGCCCCGTCGAACATCTGCCGCTTCCGCGTCAGGCGTAGCGCGCCAGCAGCGCCTCGGCGCAGCGCAGGCCGTCGACGGCGGCCGACATGATGCCGCCCGCGTACCCGGCGCCCTCGCCGCACGGGTAGACGCCGCGCAGGTTCGACTGCAGCGTCTCGTCGCGCACGATGCGCACCGGCGAGCTCGAGCGCGTCTCGACCCCGGTGAGCAGCGCCTCGGCGGACGCGAAGCCCTTGAGCTTACGGTCGAGGATCGGCGCGGCCTCGCGCAGCGACGCCACCGCGAACTCGGGCAGGCACCCGGCCAGGTCTGTGTAGGTGACGCCCCGCGTGTAGCTGGGCCGCACCGAGCCGGCCGCATCGGATGCGCGCCCCGCCAAGAAGTCGCCGAGCAGCTGCGCGGGCGCGCGGAACTCCCGGCCGCCGAGCTCGTAGGCCGCCCGCTCCCACCGGCGCTGGAACTCGACGCCGGCAAGCGGCTCGGCGCTGCCGAAGTCGGCCGGCACGACGTTGACCAGGAACGCCGAGTTGGCGTTGGCCCCCTCGCGCGCGTAGCGGCTCATGCCGTTGGTCACCACGCCGCCCGCCTCGCTCGCGGCGGCGACCACCCACCCGCCCGGGCACATGCAGAACGTGTAGACGCCTCGGCCGTTCTCGAGGTGGCAGGCGAGCTGGTAGTCCGCAGGCCCGAGCGCCGGATGCCCGGCCGCCGAGCCGTACTGGGAGCGGTCGATCATCCGCTGGTCGTGCTCGATACGCACGCCGATCGAGAAGGGCTTGTGCGCCAGCGTCGCGCCGCAGCGCTCGAGCAGCTCGAACACGTCGCGGGCGCTGTGACCGGTGGCGAGCACCAGCGCCTCGCACGCAATCTGCTCGCGACCGTACGGCCCGTCGACGACGACCGCGCGCAGCTCGGCGTCGGGCGCGAGCTCGAGATCGACCACCTTCGCCGAGAACCGCACCTCGCCGCCGAGCTCGATGATGCGCTCGCGCAGACTGCGCACGGCGCCGACGAGCATGTCGGTGCCGATGTGCGGCTTGGCCTGCCATTCGATCTCGGCCGGTGCCCCGGCCTCCACCAGCGCGCGCAGCACGTCTCGGCTACGGGGGTCTTTGGTGCTCGCCGTGAGCTTGCCGTCGCTGAAGGTGCCGGCACCGCCCTCACCGAACTGGATGTTGCACTCGGGATCGAGCACGCCGTCGCGCTCGAAGGTCTCGACCGCGCGGATGCGCTCCTCGACCGCCTGACCGCGCTCGAGCACGATGGGTCGCGCGCCCGCGCGCGCGAGGTGCAGCGCGGCGAACAGCCCCGCGGGCCCGGTGCCGACCACGACGGGGCGCGGCACGGGTGTCTCGGCGAGGCGGACGAGCGGGGGTGCGGGACGCGGCTCGGCGATGACGGCGTCGGCTCGGCCGCAGCGCGCGACCGCCTCGGTCTCCTCGGCGCTGCCGCCGGTCAGCGTGACGCCCAGGGTCGCGACGAAGTGGACGTTGCCCTTGCGCCGCGCGTCGACCGAGCGCCTGAGCAGCCGGACCTCGGCGATGCGGTCCTCGGCGATGCGCAGGCGTCGGGCGGCCGCGCACAGCATCTGCTGCTCGCCGCCTTCGAGCCCGGCTGACAGGGGCAGCTCGACGTTTCGCAGTTCGATCAACGCGGGTGCCCCCTTTCCGGTGGACGACGCCCCGTGCGGGCGCCGGTGCGGTCATCGCAAGCCAATCTAGCATGCGGCGCGAAGGCGGCAGGGAAAGCCGCCGATGTGATGGCGTGGGTAGGAACCCTTTGTGGCCCCCAGCATCGACTGCGGGACGCGACGATCGCCGACGACAGACTCGGTCACCCCCGTGCGTCGGCGTGAGCGAACGGTGAGACCGGCCTGCGCGCGCCATGCGCGCCTGCCCGACAGGACAGGGCCGGCTGCTCGGAGCCGCTGCTTTTCGCGGCGCACCGACACCGTCGCAGGGAGGGGGTGAGCATCATGAAGACAGGCAAGTTTCCGTTCGTGCTTGCGCTGGCCTTCGCGCTCGTTCTGACGGTCGTTCCCGTCGCTTCGGCGCGCACGCTCGACGGCGCCATCAGCGGCCTGGTCTTGCTACCGAACGGCAAGCCGGCGGCAGGCGTGAAGGTGCAGGCGTTCGCGGGCAAGTACACCGGCCTGTACAGCAAGGACTGGGAGCGCTTCGGCACACCGGTCACCACCGGGAGAAACGGCGCCTACAAGATCACCGTGCCTCCGGGCACGTACCGTGTCTGGTTCGAGCCGGCCGACCTCGAGACCTACTGTATGGAGGCGTATCCCAACGCGCCGACCCCCTACGCGGGCGACGACATCGTCGTGCGTGCGGGCAGGACGGTCACGCGCGTCAGCGTCACGCTCGACACGGGGCCGGGAGTGCTCGAGGGGACCGTGTTCGACGCGACCAACGGCCAGCCGATCGAAGGCATCGATGTCGCGCTGGGCTTCCAGGCTTACGCGATCATCAACAATCAGTTCGGTAGCACCCATAGCGACGTCGATGGCCACTACCGTTTCGCGGGCCTCAAGTCCTTCAACTGGGGCGCGTGGGCGCAAGATCAGCGCGGCGTGACGCCCTACTACCTCGAGGTCCTGCGCTTCGACGAGAACCTGTGGGTCGACCAGGGTGGGGTGACCACAGTCGACTTCGACATGGAGCCTGAAGGCTGGATCAGCGCGAGCGGCTACCTCACGGACGAGTCCCTCCAGCCGATCGAAGGCGTCGAGGTCTACGCGATGTTGCAGGAGTCCGAGGGCTACTGGGACTACGCGATGACGACCACGGACGCGAACGGCCACTTCGAGTTCGCGAATCTGCCGGCCGGCTGGTGGATGTTCTTTGCCGGCGGCAACGGCTACGAATACCGCTACTACCACGGCGGCGACGAGGCTGGCGAGGAGTTCTGGCACACGCGCGGCACCACGATGACGCTCGGCGAATGGACGTTGTTCCCGCTGGCGCCCTGACCGCACTTGAATGACCGGCAAGCGAAGCGCCCCGGACCCGCAAGGGACCGAGGCGCTTCGTGTCGTCGCGTGGTGAGCCGAGAAGTAGCTACGCCGTCCCGACCGCCTTGGTCTCGCGCTTGTCGATCCACGAGCAGTACAGATCCCCGCCGAGAACCGCCATCGCCCCTGCCAGCGAGAACGGCACCATGAAGATGCCCGCCTCGCCCATCTCCGATCCCTGGATCGCCCCGACCAGCGGCAGCGCCACCACCCCGATCGCGATGATCACCGCGAGCGCGATCCAGCGCAGCATGTCGAGCCGCGCGTGCGCCTTGGGGCCGCGCGCGTCACGGACCGCGTCGACCATCGGCATCGCCAGCAGCGCCATCACCGCCGCGGCCAGCACGCCGATGGCGATCCACGGCGGCCCGTCGCCGAGCGGTATCAGACTCATCAGGACCGCCAGCCCGCCGAACAGCCCGAAGGCGACCGGCGTGCCGATGAGGATGCCGAACACCATGAACACCGCGACCGGCGAGGTGAGCTGCCGTCCGTGCAGGCGCCACGCGAGCACCGCCCCGCCTCCCACGGCGAGCAGCGACAGCAGCAGTGAGCCGCCCTGGATCGCGAGCGCCCCGAGGGTGGCTTCGGTCGTGTCCTGGTCAAGCGCGCCGGTCAGCTGGTTGATCACGATGAGCGCGACGCTTCCCGTGATGCTGAACGCGGCAGCGAACAGGAACGCATCGGCCGCCAGCAACAGGCGTTTCACGGCTCCCGATCCCCCATTCTCGGATGCCATCGTCGATCACCGCCTCCCTGTGGGACGGCAGGCGCGAAGCACCGAGGTGTCCGCCCCACGTACTACTATCTTCCGCGATTCGCCCGCCGTGCGGTGCGCGTATCGGTGAGCGGCTAGCCGGCGGCACCCCGCCCGGCTACGAGCCCCGACGCCCACGCCCAGTGCAGGTTGTAGCCACCGCACCGGCCGTCGACATCGAGCACCTCTCCCGCGGCGTACAGCCCGGGTACGAGGCGCGACTCGAGCGTGGCCGGATCGAACTCGGCTGTCGGCGCGCCACCCCGCGTGACCTGCGCGGCCTTGGCATCCGGCCCGCCCAGCACCTCGACTCGCACGCCCTTGAGCAGCTCGGCGAGCGCCGCGGCATCGAGCTCCGAGGCCGGCGTGCCCGCATCGATCCCGGCCGAGCCGAGCAGCGCGGTGGCCACCGTGTGGTGCAGCATGCCGTCGAGCAGCGTGTCGGCCCGTCGCCAGCCGAGAAGCCCGATACGCTCGGCGAGCCGGGCGGTGAGCTCGGCGGTCGCGAGATCCGGGAACAGGTCGATCGACAGCGTGCGCGCCCCGTCGAGGTAGCGCGACAGGTCGAACACGAGGATGCCGCTCACGCCGTAGTCGCGGAAGAGCAGCTCGCCACGCTCGGTCGCGAGCACGGTGTGGTCCGCATCGAGCAGCGACGCGGCGCAGCGCACGCGGATGCCGGAGAGCCTGCGCACGAGGCGCGGGTCGGTCTTGATGGGGCCGAGCACCGGCACGCCCGCGGCGTGTCCGTGCCCCAGCCCGGACAGCAGCCGGCTGCCGCCTCCGGTCGCGACCACGACCGCGCCGGCGGCCAGGCGCTCGCCTGAGGCGGTCACGACCTCGAAGCCGTCCGCCGTCCGCTCGATGCGCGCGACCTCGGCCTCCACGCGCTCGGTCACGCCGAGATGCGCGCACTCGAGGCGCAGCACGTCGAGCACCGAGTTCGCGACGTTGGTGGTCGGGTAGAGCCGGCCCTCGTCGTCGGCGTAGGTCGTCAGCCCGAGCCGGTCGAAGAAGTCGCGCACCTCGTCGCAGCCGTACTCGGCGAGCACCGGTGCGACGAACCCGGGGTCGTTGAAGGCGGACGGCTCGACGTGCGTGTTTCCCAGGTTGCAGCGCCCGTTGCCGCTCGCAAGTATCTTGCGGCCCACCCGCGCCGAGCCCTCGAGCACGGTGACGCGCGCACCGGCACGCGCCGCAGCGATCGCGGCGGGCAACCCGGCGGCACCACCGCCGATGATGAGGACTGCTCGTGCGGGCATCCTTGGCCTCCCCAACTACAGCGGACGCCACCAGTGTACTTCGCCGTCACGCCCCTGCGGTCGCCCAAGCGACACGCCGGACTCAGTCGCCGTGCACCTTGTGCATGAACGGCGAACCGCGGCGACCCGACTCCCAGCACATCCCGACTCCGGGCAGGAGCTGCTCGACGGCGAGTTCGATCTCGGCGATGCGGTTTGAACAGCGAAGCATGACCCTGCCCATCTGCCACCAGATGGCGAGAAGGAACGCGGCCGCAACGGCAAGGAACAGGGTCTGGTAGTCGCTCGCGCGCTTCACCTCGAACAACATGTAGCCGCCCACCACGCCCGCGAAGCCCATGATCGCGAACCGGTGCGACATCCTCTGAAGGATCTCGGCGCGTAGCGTGTCGTACTCGTGCATCAACACCGTGACTCGAAGCTCAAGGTCGCCCACCGATTCCCCCTCGGACGTTCGCCTTCACATGGCTGACGCGACACGCGCTCAGGCACGTGGTCCGCCGTCCTCGATTCTATCGGCATCGTCCCTGACGGCATACCGCCCGACCCGATGGCCCCCGCGCCACCCGCTCCATAACCGCACTGTTCGGGTATCTGTTCTGCAGTCACCCGGCATCGCGACAAGGAGTCCCTCATGAACGGACCCGTCCCGCCCACGTCAGATCAGATCGCGGCGCGCGTCGAAGCGATGATGCCCCAGCTCACCACCGAGCTGTCCGACCTCATCGCCATCCCGTCGGTCTCCGAGGTCGGCTACCCGGCCTCCACCCACGCCGAGCTGCTGCGCGCGCGCGACTTCATCGCCGAGCTGCTCACCGGCGTCGGCTGCACGGTCGACAACCTCGAGCTCCCCGACACCGCGCCGATCATCGTCGCCGAGATACCCGCGCCCGAAGGCGCCCCGACGGTGCTGCTCTACAGCCACTACGACGTCGTCCCCGCGGGCGACGAGGCGCTGTGGGAGACCTCCCCCTTCGAGCCCACACTCAAGGACGGCGCACTGTTCGGCCGCGGCGCGGGCGACACCAAGTCCAACATCGTCGCCATCGCGGGCGCCCTGCGCGCGTGGGACGGCAAGCCGCCGGTCGGCATCAAGGTCGTCATCGAGGGCCTCGAGGAGGTCGGTGGCGGCGCGTTCACGCCGTATCCCATCGAGCACCCCGAGTGGTTCGACGTCGATGCCATGGTCATCGCCGACATGGGCAGCGTCTCGCCCGGCGTGCCGACGCTCACCGTCGCGCTGCGCGGCATGGCCAACGTCATCATCGAGGCGCGCACGCTGGCCTCGGCCAAGCACAGCGGCCAGTACGGCGGCGCCGCCCCGGACGCACTCATCGCGCTCATCCGGGCGCTCTCGACGCTGTTCGACGAGGCCGGCAACGTCGCGGTCGACGGCCTGCTGCGCGAGGAGTGGACCGGCGGAGGCAGCTCCGAGGAGGAGTTCTACAAGCTCGCCGAGGTCGTCGACGGCCAGCCGCTCGTGGGCACCGGGTCGCTCGGCTCGCGGGTGTGGTCCGGGCCGGCGATCACCGTCATCGGCATCGACGCGCCCAGTGTCGACGCCGCGCTCAACGCGGTGCAGCCCTACGCGCGCGCCAAGATCAACGTCCGCGTCCACCCGCGCCAGAAGGCCGAAGAGGCCCAGGCCGCAGTCATGCGCCACCTCGAGGCGGTCGAGCCCTTCGGCATCAAGCTCACCGTGACCCCCGGCCCGACCGGCAACGGGTTCGCGGCCGACACCTCGAGCCCGGTCTTCGACGCGGCGGCCGCGGCGTGGTCCGACGCATGGGGCGCCGAGACGATCACCGCCGGCGGCGGCGGCTCGATCCCGCTCGTGAGCGCGCTGCAGCAGGCGGCTCCCGGCGCTGTCGTCATGCTCGGCGGTGCGACGGACGGCTACGCCAACATCCACGGGCCCAACGAGCGCGTGCTGCTCGACGAGTTCTCCAAGACCGTCGTGGCCATCGCCGACTTCCTCGGCAGGCTCGGTTCGATGGATGACGGAGGTGCCCGATGAGTGGCTCGGCGAGCGCGACGGCCGAGGCGAAGAGCTCGGGAGGGTTTCTCGACTTCATCGAGCGCGTCGGCAACAAGGTCCCGCACCCCGCGGTACTGTTCCTGATCCTGTGCGCGGGCATGATCGTGCTCTCGCAGGTCTTCTACCTGCTCGGCGCGAGCGCCACCTACGAGGTCGTCAAGCCGGTGCCCGTACCGGTCGAGCAGTACGACATCGCCGGCTCCGTCATGCCGGGCGAGTCGCTGCCCAACGAGCAGGCCGACGCGGGCGACTACAAGGTCGTCACCGAGTCGGTCGAGGCCCAGGGGCTGCTCACCGCCGACGGCATCCGCTTCCTGTTCACCTCGTTCGTGCACAACTTCATGGGCTTCACGGCGATGGGCATCATCCTCATCGTCATGATCGGCGTGGGCATCTCGGAGCTCTCGGGGCTGATCGCCTCGCTCATCAAGAAGCTCGTTGCGGTCTCGTCGCCGGCCACGCTGACCTACATCATCGTGTTCCTCGGCATCATCTCCTCGATCGCGTCCGACGCCGGCTACCTCGTGCTCATCCCGCTGGGAGCCGCGGCGTTCAAGAGCGTCGGGCGCCACCCGCTCGCCGGCATGGCGGCGGCATTCGCGGGCGTGGCGGGCGGCTTCGGCGTGAACCTGCTCGTGACGCCCACCGACGCGATCCTCACCGAGATCACCAACGAGGCCATCGGGCTGGTGGATCCGACGCTGACCATCGACATCACCGCGAACCTGTACTTCGGCATCGCCTCGACGATCGTGCTCACGGTGCTGCTCGCGGTCGTGACCTCGCGCATCGTCGAGAAGCGCCTGGGTGCCTACGACGAGTCGGTCGCACCGGCCGAGGAGATCCACGCCGATGAGCCCGACACCTTCGCCAACATCACGCCCGAGCAAGACTCCCGCGGCCTGCGCCTGGCCGGCATCGGCACGCTGATCGTGCTCGTCGGCGTGGGGCTGCTCACCTTCCCGGCCAACGCTCCGCTGCGCGACACCATGACCGGCGCCATCATCGGCACGTCACCGTTCATGGACAGCCTCATCGTGATCATCGCGCTCGTGTTCCTGGGCGCGGGTCTGGGCTACGGCAAGGGTGCGGGCACGCTGTCGGGCAGCACCGAGGTCATCGGCGCGATCCAGAAGTCGTGGGCGGGGCTGGCCGGGCTGCTGTTCCTGTTCCTGCTCATCGCCCAGTTCATCGCGTACTTCAACTACTCGAACCTCGCGCAGATCGCGGCGGTGCAGCTCGGCGACCTCATCGAGACGATGAGCGTGGGTACGCTGCCGCTGCTGCTGGGCGCGATACTCATCACGGTCGTGGTCGGCGTCATCATGCCGCAGGCCATCGCCAAGTGGGCGCTGCTCGCGCCGGTGTTCATCCCGCTGTTCCTGCGCCTGGGCGTCGCGCCCGAGGTCGTGCTCGCGGCGTATCGCGTGGGCGACTCCCCGATCAACATCGTGACGCCGATCATGGCGTACTTCCCGCTGATCGTGGTCTTCGCGGCGCGCTACGACAAGCGCAGCGGCATCGGCACCATCATCGCGCTCATGCTCCCCTACTTCGTCGCGCTGACGATCGTGTGGACCGCGCTGTTCGCCGTCTGGTACGCGCTCGGCCTGCCCTGGGGCCCGGGCTAACCAATCGCCGAGAAGACCGGAAACGCACCCGTGAACATCGCAGAGCTTGCCGCGATCGCCGTCGGTATCGCGCTCAACCCGCCCGCGGTCGTGGCGGTGATCGTGCTGCTCTCGTCGCCTGACGCCCCGCGCCCCGCGCTCGCGTTTCTGGGCGGGTGGGTGGCGGGGCTCGTGGCGGTCGCCGGACTCGTGTTGCTCGCTGGCGATGTCGGAGCGATGGCCGGCGACACCGGGCCGTGGCTGCTGGGGGTCAAGCTGCTCATCGGCGTCGGGCTCGTGGCCGCGGCGATCGCGAAGTGGGTCAAGAGCCGCGCGGCCACCGGTCCCAAGGAGATGCCGGGCTGGATGAGCTCGCTGCAGGGGTTCTCGGCGGGCAAGACGTTCTGGGCCTCGGCGGCGTTTGCGGGGCTCAACCCCAAGACGCTCGCGCTCAACGTGGCCGGCGTCGTGCTGATACTCGAGGCCGAGACGAGCGTCACGGTGCAGCTGGCGGCGCTCGCCGGCTTCGTGGCGCTCGCCAGCGCGACGGTCGCGGCGCCGGTCGTCTACCAGCTCGTCGCGCGCGAGCGCTCGGAGGCGGTGCTGGCGCGCACGCAGACGTGGCTGGTCGACAACGCGGCCCTGGTGACCGCCGGGGTGCTCGGCGTTCTGGGCGCGATCGTGACGGCCGACGCGGTGACGGGGCTGCTCGCGCTGGTGTAGGGCTGCGCTACTCCAGCTCCTGCAGCTCGGCCGAGGCGCTCACGATGTGGCAGGTCCAGCACGGCGCCGAGACGTGCTGCTCGGGTGCTTCCTGCTCGGGGTTCACTGGCGAGATCACGACGTGCAGCACGGCCCAGCCCACGAAGAGCGCCGCGACGATGCCGCCGATCCACGCGAGTACCCTGCGCACGCGTGCGCCCCTAGCCCTCGGAGCCCGGTGCCGCGGCCTCAGCGGCCTGGCGCTCGGCACGCTCGGCGCGGATGGTACCTGCGCCCTTCTCAAGCGTGCTGGCCATCAGGAAGCCCGCGAGCAGGATGGCGCTCGCGATCATCTCGCCGAAGTACAGCCCCTGCGTCATGCCTGCGCGCGCCATCGAACCCGCGCCGGCGATGCAAAGAGTGCCGGTGAAGATCAGCACGTTGGCCCACGCGCGGTAGCGGTACTGCTTCTTGGGCCAGAACTTGATCACCGACCACGCCGAGCCACCCAGCAGCAGCAGCGTGCCCGGGATGTTGAACACGAGCGACATGATGCGCGGGAACGAGCCGCTGGGCCCGAGTCCCGCGCCGCCGACGACTATGCCCGGCTTGAGCGCGGCGTAATCGAGCGGCGCGTTGAAGGCGCCCCACAAGAAGATTGCCAGCATGACCAGGTTGAACCCGAGGTAGATGTGGCCCCAGATGCGGCGCTTGGTGATGAGGTAGAGCGTGCCCAAGCCCAGGAAGCCCACCATCGAGGCGGCGCACACGATGTAGACGCGGTAGACGGTCGGATCCCAGTTCTGGGTGTACTCGGAGTAGAACTCCATGAACGCGGCCGCGCCGTAGAGGAAGAAGCCGAACGCCCAGGCCAGCTGGTGCGGCTGGCGGCGGTGGTGCCACTGGTTGAGGAGCAGCCCGACGTAGACGAAGCCGACGAGCGCGGTGACCGCGGGCCACCAGTAGCTGCTCCAAAACGACATGAGTCCTCCCCCTGAGCTCAGCGACACGTCCGAGGGTCATTGTAGTACGGGCGCCGGGTGCGCACCCGGATGCCGAGAGCATCGCGAGCGAACCGGCCAACGGCGGCGGTGCGCGCCCGCCGGTTGCGCTGAGGCGGGTATGAACGTACCTGTAGGCGTTTGCGTGCAAACCGAAGGTGGTGAGTGCGATGCGTAAGGTCGCGCTTCTGGTACTCCTCCTGGCGGCGTGTCTTGCCATCGCCGCCCCCGCCCAGGCCCGGCTGAAGTGGGATCTGCCCTCGGCGGGTGTGACGCACGCGAGCGACGGCATGGGCCTGACCAACGGCTCGCTGTCGCTGCACCGGGTCTACGCGTCGCGCCACTGGATGCTCGACACCTTCACCATCTACGGCACGCAGTACACCTGGACCCGGCCGGCCGACAGTGCCTTCCTCAAGCCCGGGTGGACGTTCGAGTCGGTCGTCACCTGCGCCAGCTGCCACTCGTCGATCGCGCCGGGCGGGTCGACCTCGGATCCCAACTATCCCGCGCTCTACGAGACGCTGCGCCTGGACGACGCCGAGGCTGACGGCATGGCGAGCACCACGGGACAGGACGCCATCTGCGAGAAGTGCCACGACCTCGTGAACGGCACGACCTGGAGCAATGCGGTCCACTCCAGCACCCAGCATCGCGGTGCCGAGGGCCAGTGCATCATGTGCCACACCCAGCTGCCTCACGGATCGGGCCTGCCGAGAATGCTCGGCTACGCGCAGGATCCGTCACCGTACTCAAGCGCGGCCGGCGGGCTCCAGGCGATCGCACGCCAGAACTACACCCCCACTTCGTGGCGCAAGCGTGACTGCTACTCCTCGTGCCACGGCAGCGGCCCCGGCGCCAACCCGTGGCCCAGCGGCGGCTCGCTCGCCGGCATAGTGCGCGACACCAACAACACTCCGATCCCGGGCGCGACCGTGCGGCTGTGGTCCGGTGCGACGACCACGACCGCGGTCGACGGCACCTACCGGCTCGACAACCTCGGAGCGGGCTACTCGAAGATATGGGTGACCGCGCCCGGCTACACGACGCACTACGTGACACTGCCGATCACGGCCGGAAGCATCACGCAGCTCGACGCGACGCTGGATCTGGTGCCGTAGGCGAGACGCTACCCGCCCAACAGGGATCCACTCGACCGTCACGCCCTACTCGGTGGCAGAGCAGACGGTCGCCCCGTCGACGCGCCCGACTTCACTGTGATAAGCATGAACAAGCGACAGCCCGAGGGTGAGCTTGGCCGTGGGGGCCCGAGACGGGAGCCGAGTTGGAGAGCACACAACGGAAGAACGCCGGCGAGCGCGGAGAAGACCTGGTCGCAGGCGTTCTGGCCCGGTACAAGGCACCCGAGGCCGTCGTCCTCAACGACCTGCTCTTCGACAGCGTGGACACCACCACGCAGCTCGATCACATCCTGATCGACCGATTCGGACTGCTGCTGATCGAGACCAAGTTCTACAACGCCTCGATCTCGGGAACGAGCAGCGATCGTAACTGGATCGCGCACTACCGCGACGGGCGGACCCGCGACCTGCACAGCCCCCTCAAGCAAAACGAGAGTCACCGGACCAAGATCCTGCGGGTGCTACAGCAGCACGGCCTGCGCATCGGCCCGGAGTACACGCAAAGCGTCGTGGTGTTCGCGCTCGGCTCCATCAGCGACCTTGAGCTGACGCCGGAAGACAGCGCGCGCGTACTGGACACCAAGGGCCTCGAGCACCACCTCGCGACCCGCGCCGACTTCGCGCCCAACGCCGGCGCCCTCGACACCAGCACGATCGCGTCGGTCGCAGCGCTACTCGAGTCACTGGACAAGTCCGGTGACGCCGAGGTGCACGCCCGCCACCTGCAGATGGCCAAGGAGACCGCCGAGCGACACCGCGCGCGCCGTGAGGGCAGACGCCCGGCACGAGACCGTGGCACCTACGCACCCCGCCGAAGCCACCCACGACCGGACTCGTACGATCGCGAGCAGCCGCTGCCGTGGCGGCTTCTGGCTGGGATGCTGGGTATCGCGGCTCTGCTGGTGCTCTCGATGTGCAGCGGGCGACTCTAGCCGCCCTACCCGCCCGCGACCGCCTCGAGGAACGCTGCTCCGTAGCGCTCGAGCTTGGCCGCACCCACGCCGTGGCACTCCAGCAGCTCCTCGGGCGTGGTAGGCCTGCGCGCTGCGATGTCAGCCAGCGAGCGGTCGGCGAACACGACGTAGGCCGGCACGCTTTGCTCGGCGGCGATGGTGCGTCGGAGCTCGCGCAGCCGCTCGAACAGCTCCTCGTCGATCTCGGCGCCCTCGAGCGCGATGGAGCGCTTCGGGCGCTTCTCGGCGCGTGACTTGGTCGGCGGGCGGTGGCGGGCGAGACGCACCTCTGTCTCGCCGCGCAGCACGGTGCCGGCCGTCTCGGTGAGCTTGAGCGCCGAGTAGGCCGCGATGTCTTGCCGCAGGTAGCCGAGGTGGATGACCTGGCGGATGACGGCCATCCACTCGTCGCGCGAGTGCTCGGCGCCGATGCCGAAGACCGACAGCTGATCATGGTCCCACTGCGCGACCTTCTCGGTCGCGGTGCCGCGCAGCACGTCGACCACGTGCCCGGCGCCGAACCGCTGCCCCGTGCGATAGACCGCCGAGAGGACCTTCTGCGCATCGACGGTGCCGTCGTAGAGCTCGGGCGGGTCGAGGCACACGTCGCAGTTGCCGCAGTCGTCTTCGAGCCGCTCGCCGAAGTAGCCGAGCAGCACCCGCCGCCTGCACGAGGTGGCCTCGGCGAAGCCGATCATCGCGCTGAGCTTGTGCAGCTCGATGCGGATCTGCTCGGCGTTGTCGCCGTTCTCGATGAGCATGCGCGCGGTCACGACGTCTTGCAGGCCGAACAGGCACAGCGCCTCGGCGGGCAGCACGTCGCGCCCGGCTCGGCCGGTCTCTTGGTAGTAGCCCTCGATGTTCTTGGGCATGTCGTAGTGGACCACGAAGCGCACGTCGGGCTTGTCGATCCCCATCCCGAACGCGACGGTGGCCACCACGACGCGCACCTCGTCGCGCAAAAAGCCCTCCTGCACGCGCGAGCGCTCGGGCGCGGGCAGCCCCGCGTGATACGCCGCCGCCGAGACACCCGCGCCGCGCAGGCGTCGCGCGGCCTCCTCGACCCGCTTGCGGCTCAGGCAATACACGATGCCGGAGTCGTGCGGGTGCTCTGCCAAGAAGCGCTCGAGCTGCTTGGGAGCGTCGCGCTTCTCGGCGACGGTGTAGCGGATGTTGGGGCGGTCGAAGCCGGCGACGAACAGCGGCGCGTCGGCCAGGTGCAGCCGCGCGCGAACGTCGGCGAGCGTCTGCTCGTCGGCGGTGGCGGTCAGCGCGAGCACGGGCACGTCGGGGAAGGCCTCGTGCAGCCCGCCGAGCTGGACGTACTCCGGCCGGAAGTCGTGCCCCCACTGGCTGACGCAGTGCGCCTCGTCGATGGCGAACAGCGAGACTTCGGTGCGATGCAGCTCCGAGAGCATGGACGGCATCATGAGGCGCTCGGGGGCGACGTAGAGCAGCTCGAGCCGGCCCGCGCGCAGGTCTGCGATCACAGCCGCGGCCTGCTCGGCGTCGAGCGAGGAGTTGAGGTAGGCGGCCGAGACGCCGTTGCCCCGCAAGGCGTCGACCTGGTCTTTCATGAGCGAGATGAGCGGCGAGACCACCACGGCCGTGCCCTCGCGGTGAAGCGCCGGGACCTGGTAGCACAGCGACTTGCCGCCACCGGTGGGCATCAGGACGAACGCGCTGCCGCCCGCGATGACGTGCTCGATGATCTCGAGCTGGTGCGAGCGGAACTCCGCGTAGCCGAAGACCTCGGAGAGCGTGTCGTGCGGCGACGTGCTGGATGTGGCGTGCGGCGGCAACGGGGGCCCTTCGGTGTGGTGGCGGACGCGCTGGGGGTCAGTGTACAGGGGATGTCTGACGAGTCTTCGCGGTAAGGATGCGGTTGGACTCGCCGCGTATACCCGCGGCTGTCGCCTGCCGACTGTGCCCCTACGGATTGCACCGCCCACACGGGACGTATCCGCCGTCTATCGCCTGCTGGCGCGACGACAGCGGGACCTTGTTGCTCGGGTTCATCTGACCGACCGAGCTGCAGCTGGGCTCGTGGAACTTCATCGTGTTGCGGTTGCCGATGTAGCTGCCGCCCGAGCCACCTGACGAAGACGCGGCAGGCTCCTCCTCGGCCGAGCCCCCCGCCCACAGGCCCCGGTTCGCCTGCCGGGCCTCTCGGACGAACTCGGTGAAGTAGTCCGCGTACTTCGAGTTGGGCTGGATCGTCATCTGCTGCGCGTAGCCGTCGAGCGCGAGCTTCGCGTTGAGCATCTTCGCGCGGATCTCGGACTCGGATGCCTGCTTGGGGGTCCCGAGCCAAACGTAGGCCAGCATGCGCCCGTAGCGGTCGCGCTCCTCGACGTCGGGCTCGAGCTTGACGCTGCGCCCGGCCGGCAGCGCCTTACGCGTGTAGGCGGCCGCCTCCTTGCCGTATTCCTCGACCTTGGTGGTCGACTCGGGCGTGTTGATCCCGATGAAGCGGACCTTCTCCTCGCGCCCGTCCGTCAGCGCGAAGACCGCGGTGTCGCCGTCGACGACCCGGACGGCCTTGGCCGAGATGAGCTTGAGATCGGACGGGGATTCACTCGCCGAGGAACCCGAAGACGCGTCCTTCTCAGTGGGCGCGGAGTCTGCCGGGGCCTGTTGACCGGAATCGGACTCTACGACGTAGGGCGGCGGTGCGATTGTCTCCGCTGGCGGGGGCGCCTCGACCTGAGCGGCCTGAGCGGTGCAGCCCAGCAGCGACCCAACGACGAACAGCCCAGCCAGAACCGCAGCTAATCCCCGAGTCGTACGCATGCGTGCCCCGATTCGCGTCTGGTGTGTGAGGGCACGGTTGGTGCCCCTCGGTCCAGTATGCCATCGGGCGGGCGTGGGGCGGGGCGGCGGATCATTGCGCGGCTCAAATGGATACCGTAGTATCCATAGTGCTATGCGAAGCATCCAAACACTCGAGGATCTGCTCGCCGGTACCGGACGAATCGCCGTGCTGCGAGCTCTGGCGTTCGCCACCGAGCCGCTCACAGGCCGGCAGGTCGCCCGCGTCTCGGGACTGAGCCACGCGGGTGCGACCCGTGTCCTGTCGAGACTGCACGATGCAGGACTCGTGACTCGCCGTTCAGTGGGCCGCGCGATGCTCCACGAGCTCGCCGGCGGCGACCCGGTGGTCTCCCAGTTGGTCATGCCTCTGTTTGAGGCGGAGCGCGATCTGCTGGGGACCGGCGTGGCACAGACATCCGCAGCCGAATCGAACCTCGAGCGAGTGAACCCGCATGTGCGCCCCCATCTCGCGGCGATCGAAGACGCGTGCCGCCGGCATCACGTGACATCCAGCGCGCTGTTCGGCTCCGCCACACAGAGCCGCGATGACGTCGTCCCCAACGACCTCGACGTGCTCGTCACCTTCGCGCCACTCGAACCGCGGATGAAGGCCGAGGAGTACGCCGCCCTCTCAGCTGAGCTCGAGGCCATCATGGGCATGCCCGTCGACGTCATGGTCTCCACGGCCATTCGCAATCCTGTGCTGGCCGAGGAGATCGAGCGCACCAAGGTGGTGCTGTATGAGGCCGCGTGACGTGCGTATATGCCTGACCGACGTGCTTACGGCGGCCGACGCCATCCAGAGGTTCGTTCGCGATGAGACCCTTGAGACCTACCTGGGCGATGACAAGCTGCGCTCGGCTGTGGAGCGGCAGTTCGAGATCATCGGCGAGGCGCTCAATCAGGGTCGTGCCGCCGACGCCGAGCTGGTGGGCACCATCGCTCACGTGAACGCGATCATCGGGTTCAGGAACCAGCTCATCCACGGCTACGCGCTGGTGGATGACGAGATCGTATGGGGCAACGTGCTACTGCTGCCCGAGCTGATCAGCGACGTGCGGCGCGCGCTCGGGGAGGAGTGAGGGCGCCCGACCGTCGGGTGGGGGACCCGAAGGGCGACCCGGCGCGCCCAGCTCCTACTTCAGGGCACGCTCCGTTGCGGCGACCAGCTCCGTCAGGAATCGAATCGCCTTTGCGAGTTCGTCCCGCTTCACGGGATGAGCCGCCGGTGGCTTGCCGGGGATCGCGGGGTTGGATCGGTGCGCGATGTCTCCGCGCGTCGAGATCAACTTGTCGAGCGTCTTTCGCGCATCGGCGGCCTTGTAGTTGTTCCACTCCCACGCGGCAGTCACATCGAAGTCAAGGTAGTCGCGGTACAGCTTCCGGACCTTGTCGGAGGTGGGATTGTTGCACCGACGAAGATCCTCGCGCAGCCGCTCGACCATGAACTTGCCGGCCCGCCCTGCGCCCTTGTTCGCGAGTCTGGATGTCACCTCTTCGAGCAGTCGCTCCTCGATGTAGGTCTCCCAAGCCACGGCGGCCATGATCAAGCCGGCACGTTTGAGGACTTCACCATCGGATGGAGAGGACTTCGGACATGAATCGAAGTACGCCAGCAGCGCCCTCGCATCTGCGATGGAGTAGGCAAAGGTCTCTGCTGTGGCCGACATATCGCTCCCCCATCCTGGCCTAGTGTTCAGAGTCTGCATAACCCTGCGCCGCATCGCAACCACATTGCGCGGCGAGCAACCGCCTCACATCAAGGACGGTCCCGAGCGCCTCGGCAGCATCGACTCCGGCAAGCACTCACCTACATGCTCAGGGGCCCGCGACAGCTATGACGGCAGCGGTGCCGTGTGTTTGCACTCCGGAAAGCCGGGGCACGCCAGGAACGACTCGCCGGCATGCGCTCCCTTCCGCGCAGTACGCACGACGAGCGTACTGCCACACTTCGGGCATGCCGGTCGAGCTGGCGCGGCCGCGGGCGCAGGTGCCGCCGCAGGCGCGGCCGTGCGCGGCACAGTGCGGACGACCCGCCCGAACCGCACGATGTCGTCCTTGAACGGCGTCCGCGTACCGACATCCATCTGGTCATAGAGCACCAGGGCAAGCCGAGACGCCCTGTCGTGATCGATCGCCGTCTCGCGGTGGTCCAGGATCGTCTTCACGAGCAGTCTCAGCGGAAGCACTCGCACGTGACCTTCCCAGAGACTCGTGACGCTCGCGCCGTCCTGCGCATAGACAAGCACCGGCACGACGAAGAGACCCTGGAGCTGTCCCCCAGACCACCGCACCGCTCGATTCTTGAGTTCCAGCGCGTTCGCATTCGCCTGCTTGACGTTCCGCCGAGTGATCCCGCTCTCGGCAGCAGACGGCACGCGCGCGTTCGAGTAGTGCTTGGTCTCGATCACGAAGACGCCGGACGGGCCGATCACGATGTGATCGACGTTCCATGCGGCGCGCGTGCCGTCCTTCACCGGATGGAAGTCGTTGAAGACGATGAACTCGTCAGGGAGCTTGCCGAGCTCAGCCGAGACACGTCGTTCGCCCTCGGCGCCCTTGAGCCAGTTGCCGCCCTCAGCGTAGAGCTCGAGCACCTCGGCGATCGTCTTCCGGTAGTACACGATCTCAGCGATAACTACCACCACCGGGACTACCACCACCCACCAAGCGCGCGACCCGCCGAGCAACCACGCGACGCCAGCGACGAGGATGCCGGCAAACAGGGTGATGAAGACCACCGCGAGGACACGATTGAGCAGGCCGCGCAGTAGCGCACCCTCGCCGGGATTGCCGATGATCACTGCCACTCTTGTCCACCCATTGCTCGAACCCCAGTCCGAGCCGAGCCCCCTACGGGCCAGGCTCAGAACTCGTAGGTCAGCCGGCTATTCGTCTCTGAGGTCATCTTGCTCGCGCACGGCAGATCGATGACTCGGCCCAGCGCCCGCTCGGGCTCGCGAGCTGGATGGTGCTTGCGCGTGCGAGCTGCAGGTGCGAAGCCGCTCATCCCTACTGCGAGTATTCGGCATGTGGGCAGCCGCGCTAAAGAGGCGTCAACTCGCCCTTTCCACGGAAGCCGATCCGCCACCCTCCCCTTTCGCTGCCGATTCTGTGCAGCCCGGTGGTGCCACGAGGGCCCAACGTTAGTGACGACGTGGGCGTGTGGGGATGACCTTCGGGGTGCAGGCCCGAAGGTCACTTGTCGTACACTCGCACTGAAGCGTCCCTTGCGCTTGGAGACACTGTGAAGTATCAACTCCACTCCCACAGGAATGGCCTTTTCCTATTCGAGAACGAGCCGACGTTTCGAAGAGACTGGCTGTCGATACGGGAAGTGCTGGACAGCATCACCGATGCGGACTTGATTGCGGCGCATAGGTCAGCCAGAGCCAAGAGGCGCGGTTGCAAGAGTCTGTCAGACGCGATCAACGGGCTTCTGCGCGCCCGACTCGACAGTGACATCTGGGACGCCGAAAGCGCGATCTTCAACCACCCGGAGTACGCAAGACGACGAGAGACCCGCTGGCGCTTGGACTTCGCCAGCCAGACCATGGCAGTCGAGGTTGCATTCAACCATGGCGAAGCTATCGCCTGGAACTTGCTCAAGCCGGCGCTGTCAGGGGAGCTCAACCATGTCGAGAAGAAGATCCAGACCAGCGGCGGAGTTGTCATCACTGCTACGAAGGCGCTGAAGGCCGCGGGCAACTTCGACGGAGCCGTGGGCGAGTACGAGAAGTTCCTGCGCTACCTTCCGCCGATGATGAACGTGCTGACCGTGCCGATGGTCGTTATTGGCCTTGAGGCACCCGAGACGTTCAGCATAGGAGCCAAGGGTTCACTCCGGGGCGAGGTCATCCCCCTCACAAGGGCCCACCCCAACGACTCGCAGCTACCGCTTGCGGCCGAGGACTCCAAGGATTACGGCTAGCACTCGATTCGGCTCTTCTCGCAGTTCACACTCCCATACAACCAGCACTGTCCACTCGGCCTCCTCGAGTTCGCGCTGCTTCCGCGCATCGCGCTCCTGATTAAGCTCGAACTTGCGCTCCCAGAACTGGGAATTCGCCTTGGGACTGGGCGGCCGACAGTGCGGGCAGCGATGCCAGTAGCAACCGTTCACGAAGATGGCGACTCGCCGGCCAGGATAGGCGATATCGGGATGTCCCGGCGCCTTCTTCCAGTGAAGTCGATAGCCGGGGTACCCCGCTTCACGAAGCAGCCGGCGCAGCTCCAGCTCCGGCTTCGTGTTGCGCGCCTTATTGCCCTTCATCGAGCGCGACACAGCAGCCGAAGACGGCTCAGGAGGCGGACCAAGACGAGCGGGCATCGTTCTACCCCTCAGATAGGCAGGCCTCGGCGTCCTTCTTGATCTCGGCGCCGATACGTTCGACGATACCCACGACCAGCGCGTTTCCCATCATGAACGCGCGGCGGCCGTCGCTCATGCCGGTCGCGGTCCAGCCCCTAGGAAAACCGTTCAGCGCCTCAAGTTCCTCGGGGACCAAGCGACGAAGCCGACCTGTCGCTGGGTCCTCGATGATGTGCTTGAACCGAGAGGCCGATGTGCCGCCCTCGCCGGTAAGGATTGTGCGAGCCGGGCGGTCGAGCGGATCCGGGAACGCCATCCCGCCCTCTGAATAGTTGTACTCGTGGCCGGTCTTCTTATCGACGCGCGGTTCCGACTTCGGGCCCTTGAGGTATGCCCACCGGGCAGCTTTGTCGCCAGAGACGAAGTAGCTCTCGGGCACGTGCTGCGTCTCGCCGACGATGTCTCCGAGCGTCGCGAACGGTCCGTCGTAGTCAGGGACGACTCGTCGCGTCCATACACGTCCTTCGACCATGACGCCCGCATTGAGGAACGGCGAGAGACGCTTTCCCCGCCCGAAGGTCTCACTGACCACGTACGGATTCGCGTCCAGCTCGAAGTCAGGCGCCGCAGGATGTTGGCCCTCGGTCTCCGGACCCTCGGACTCCGGCGTGGAGACGGGCAGGGCTCGCGCCATCACGCCATCCTTAAAGATGCGCCTGACCGGTTGCCACCGATATCCGCAGTGGTCCAGCCGGTGGGCGTAGAGGAAGACGCGCCGCCGCCGCTGGGGGAAGCCGTACTCCGCAGCGTTGATGACGCGCCACTCAGCGACGTATCCGAGCTGCGCCAGGCACGAGAGGATGATGCCGAAGTCACGGCCTCGCTGAGTCGATGGGGACTTGAGAAGACGATCCACGTTCTCCAAGAGCACGAAGGGTGGGCGCCTCAAGACGAGCATGTCGTAGATCGACCACCACAAGACACCCTTCTTGCCTTGGATGCCCTCCGCCTGCGACAGCGGCTTGGCCACGGAGTAGTCCTGGCACGGGAAGCCTCCGACGAGCAGCTCGAAATCGGGCAGACCCTCAGACGGCTCTGAGCCGACCACCTTGGCAATGTCGTCGCACACATGGCCGTCGTCGCCAAAGCGCTCGACGTAGCAGGCAGAGGCATGCTGCGCTTTGGTCGAAGGCTCCCACTGATTGCTCCAGACGACCTGCCAACCAGAGGCCTCAAGCCCAAGACGAAAGCCGCCGACGCCGGCGAAGAGCTCTGCGACACGCAGTTGGGACGAATCGGGCACGAAGCGGACTCCTGGATTGGGGCGAACAGACGTTCACATTGTAGCCGGTCGGGGTGACAGGATCAACTGCCTTGGGTGGCTGCGGCCTTGAAACGAAGGCCGGCACAGCGGCCGGCCTCGAGCCATACGTGAGGCCGAGAAGCGATATGGCCGATGCAGGAGTACTCGCCCGCAAGATCGACGAGGCGCCTTCTTGCGCTAGTGCAATACCGCGTTCGGACTTCTCGGCGCTTTTCCGAAGTGCGGCCGTTGGCACCCTCCAGGCTGGAGGCCAGTCTTGCCCAAGCAATCCGGTCGCAATGCAGGATTGAAGACACGTTGATCGTCGCCTGTTTTGAGACAAGCTCGTGCCTCGACCGCACCGGCCCACGCGCCTTGCGAGATGTCCGGCTGCACGCTTCCATGGTGAGCAAGACCACCGTCGACGTGAAGATGCTCATCCGCTGTCCGCGGACCACAAGTACCCGGACGGGATCGCTCGGATGTCCGATCCCTCAGGTATGATCGAGTTCCCCTGATTCGAGGTCCACACTGTCGAGCATGACGAGTTGAACCGCCATCCCAACGGAGGCCCAGTGAAGCTGAACGAGCAGGACATCACGGATTTCAGGCGACGTGTCCGGGGCCTCAATACTGAGGAAGACGTCAGGATTGCCACCAGCGAGTTCCTGACACGCTTGTCCGGAGTGACATTTTCGGCGATCGACGGACGACATGAGGTCGTCTCCGCGTATGGAGGGCGCGCTGACAGCGTCTATCAGGATGTCATCTTCGAGTATAAGGCGCCTCAGCTCATCGCGAGCCCGCGAGGTCAAGCAGAGGTGCTCGAAGGTCGTCCTGGCTCAACAGACAGAGGTCTGCGTCACTACTTGGTCAACTTCGCTCTGGATGAGGCGGCAGCCGGCGACGACGAAGGCTTTGGACGACTTCTATCTTCAAAGGTGGGTGTCGGCTTTGACGGAACCACGTTCATCTTCGCCCGCTACACACCCTCGTCGACACCCCTGGAGCTGTTCGACCCATCCAAGACAAAGGAGTTCCCAAGGGGCGTATGTAGCAGCCGAAACGTCAAGTTCGACTACGAGGTGGTCGACGACTTCACTCTAGGCCTGAAGAAGCTACTGCTTTACCTGCGCTCAACCACCAGGGTGAGACTATCACCTCGTAACCTGCTCTCAACGTTCGGACCCGATGCGGAGATGTGTCGTCGCCACGTCCTCTATCTGCATGAGCTTCTCGCACAGAATCTCGCTTCGAACCCACGAGTGGCCACTCTATACCAGGAGTGGGACCGCATATTCGGCGACATCTATGGCGAACTCGAGACCGACTTCACTGGGTACCGACAAGAACTTAAGGATGCATACAGTGCACCCGACGATGTAGACGTTCGGATGATGCTCTTCTGCATCCAGACGTACTACAACCTCATTCTGAAGCTGCTCGTTCATAACCTCCTGAGCTCCCTTGAAGATCCGGTGACGGGAACAGCCCGTCCACGGAATCGACATGACCTGAACCAGTTGTTCTCGGGCAAGTTTCGGCAAGATCGAAAGATCGAGAACTTCTTTGAGATCCACTACTTCGAGTGGTTCATCTACTCGGATTCCTTCGACAAAGACGTGGTCGACGAGATCATCCTGCAGCTCGACCAGTTCGAGACCACTGCGTCCATCATCAAGCCGGAAACGACGGAGGACCTCTTCAGAGAGATGTACGAAGGCCTAGTGCCGAGAGGCCTACGCCACCTTCTTGGGGAGTACTACACGCCCGGCTGGCTGGTCGACTTCGTTCTCGAGACAGCCGGCTACGACGGGCAGGCCGAGAGGACGGTGCTGGACCCTTGCTGCGGATCTGGCTCGTTTATCGTGCACGCGATCAAGAGATTCATCCAGAAGAACCCGGGGCTGACGCCTGCCCAGCGCATCACTCAGCTGACTCGGAACATCGTCGGATACGACATCAACCCCATTACGGCGATCTCCGCAAAGACGAACTACCTGCTCGCCCTGGGAGACCTCTCGCAGGTCACCGAGCCGATATCGATCCCGATCTACATGTGCGATTCGGTGCTTGTTCCGACGGTTCACGCGAAGCAACGAGAAGCCACCCACAGTATTGATATCAACACGATCGTCGGCCGGTTCCACGTGCCCGTATTCAAGGACAGGACAGAGAGCGACAAGTTCCTCCAAGAGATCTCGCGTCGAGTCGAGGACTACTCGTTCGATGAGTTCGTCGAGTACATCGAGAAGAACGATGTCGTCGACATGACCGATGTGAACATGGTCGTGGCAAGGGAGTTCTATGAACAGGTCGCGGAACTCCACCTATCGAGCCGGGACGGCTACTGGGGCACGATTCTTAAGGATGCGTTCGCGCCCCTCTTTGCAATGGGTGGCTTCGATATCGTGGTCGGCAACCCGCCCTGGATAGCCTGGAAGGCCATGTCGGACACGTACCGAACCCAGACACTCGACATCTGGCTTAGCTACGGAATCTTCGAGAAGAACGCTTACGACAAGATCACCACACATGATGATTTCGCGATGGCAGTCACGTACGTGGCTGTCGATCACTACTGCAAAGCAGATGGCGAGGTTGTGTTTGTCCTTCCGCAGACATTCCTCAAAGCCTCCAAGGGAGGCGAGGGGTTCCGGAAGTTCGAGATCACACGCGACCAGCTGAACGTTCCGTTCGCCGTGACGGCCGTGTACGACATGGAGGAGATCAAGCCGTTTCTGGGCTTTGCCAGCAACCGTGCTTCTGTGTTGAAGTTCAAGAAGAACCGCAGAATGACGTACCCCATGGGCGAGTACGTTCGGTGCGTCTACGCCGGGTCGCAACGTCTGAACGCACGGGATACGTACGAGCAGGCCATGAGCAAGATCGCCTTTGTCGATCTGAGTGCTCAGCCAATCAACGCTGCCGACCCGAAGAGTCCTTGGCTTACCCTACCCGCCTCGGATCTCATTGCGGCAGAGAGGTTTCTTGGGGATTCTCCGTATCGAGGCCGGAAAGGTATCGAGCCATGCGGAGCCAAAGGCATCTACCTCATCGAGGTACTAGATGCCAAAGGCGACACAGTCCGCATCAAGAACCTTATCGAGAGGTCCCGGCTGCCAAAGGCCAAGGCGCTCGGCGAGCACGTCGGCTACGTTGAGAAACAGTACGTGTATCCGATGGTCGGCGGTCGGGACATCCGTGCATGGGGAACTGTTGCTCACCGGTACATGCTTGTCCCGCATAACTCATCCGGTGACGGCATCTACAGGGGCGTCCCGGAAACGGAACTCAAGGTTCATGCTCCAAGGACCTATGAGTGGTTGTCGTACTTCCGCGAACTTCTCTACGAGACCCGGGTACGCAGTGGAAAGTTCTTCGATCCGAAGGCGCATCCCTTCTACCGTCTGGACAACGTCGGACCCTATACGTTCAAGCCACACCATGTCGTATGGCGCGAGCAGGGCAAACGCATGATGGCATGCGTGCTTTCCTCGATTGACACGGATCTGCTCGGCGACAAGCCGGTCGTTACCGACTCGAAGGTCCTCACCTGCTCGACCGACGACATCCGGGAAGCTCACTACCTGTGCTCTGTGATCAACTCGCCCCTCATCGCACGACTGATCGAGGGCTACACAATCGACACACAGCGAGGCGTGGACATCCTGAACAACATCCGGATTCCGAAGTACCAGCAGAACGACCCAATCCACGAACAGCTGGCGAGACGATCAATGGAGGCGCACAGGCTCTTCAGCCTGGGCGAGTCACCCGACAACGCAATCACGGACCTGGACGACCTTGTCACGCAAGCGTTCTTGAACCAGGGCTAGACGCAAGCGAGCTGTCAGTGGCCGGCAGGTGCCAGAGTCCCTTGGTCTCGGCGCTTACCCGTACCCAATGAGAGGCGCGGCCAGCGACGAGCGATCGTTCGGTCCGTTACGGGTCTTAGTTGTGACTTCGCTGAGCCACTGGACTACAAATCCTGCAGCGGCGTCACTGATCGACCCCACAACTTGCGGCCGAAGGTCTTCGAGCCCGCTGCTAGAATGACTGGTTGCCCGAGCTTCGCACGCTTACGGGCACCGAGCGACCTAGGCTCAAGAGCTCATGTATGTCGGTCGCGTTGACAGGACTTGGATCTGTGAGACCTCTTGGGTTGTGCACCCGAGCGTGCCTTCACCTGATCTGCGTCGCTCGCTCTGCGGCGAAACGCATCGCGCGACCGCGCAGAAGTGCGACGCGTTCCCGAGAGACCCACCTAGCCCGAGCGGGACTCCATGGCGTGGCGCATCACTGGCGCGGCCATGTCAAGGTCGTCGTCACCATGAATCGGGTATGAAGTCCAAACTCCGTCACTGTTATAGGTCTCCACTAGGAAGTGCTTGCGCCGTGCAGAGAGGTACGCGAAGACATGGCCGTCGACCTTGAGTGACGTGTTGTACTTGATTGCATCGACGGACACTCTTCCGGGCAGCCACTGAGGGACCTCGTCTAGCAACTTCGAGTACCGCGCCCGCGCCGATTCATCTGTGATGTAGTTCAGCTGGCCGCTCACGTGGTAGACCTCAATGGTCTCTGGTGCCGACGGAAGTGTCAGCTCGTTGAACACGGGGACGATCTCGTTCGAACCCTCGAACTTGAGGCAGCTGTACGTGAAGAGCGAGATTGGTGCGTTAATCCACCTGCAGCGGCTGATCAATGTCTGTGAGTAGCTAGGGGCGATTAGCACCAATCTGACCTGCTGTGTGGCCGAGGCAGGGGGCAGATCGTACAACCGGACGAATGCCTCCAGATTCGACGCAACGTAGTCGTAGTAGTCAAGCCCTTGGAGAAGCATGCCGTCGTCCTCGACCACCTTGAGCTCAGCGACAACGAGGGATCCACCGCTGTCTAGGAGCAGTACATCGAGCCGGCCGCCAACCCGAGTCACGTGTTGGTGGTCCACATACGTGAGTCCGGACTCGACCTGACCCGCGTACCGCCGAACCAGGTCCTCAAGCTGCTGTTCGGCTATATCGATTCGCTGGTATTCCATGATTCCCTGCCCCCATAATCCGGTTTCGCCTGGAGTCCGTTCGACAACCCACGAACGAGGCGAGTCGGCCTGATCGCATCGCTAGACCCCTTCGCCATCCAAACCCTCACGCGTTCGCCATTCGGCCCCTGTGACAGGCTGTGGCAGTGAAGCTCCCATCTCCGTGATGAATGGGGTGAATGCGGTCACGGCGTGTTTGACGCCACCGATGAAGACCGAGCGCCGAACCGTGGCTCCGTTGTGCATCGCGTCAGCATAAAGCAGCCTCGTGGAAGAACTGATGACCAGAACACTCGTCGCCCGAGTAATGGCGACGTAGAAGAGACGCCGCTGCTCCTCCAGCTGAGCTGCCCGGACTTGTGGCGGGTCGGAAGGGTCGATTGAGGGCAATGTGCCAGCCATACAGCCAACAACGAAGACCACATCCCTAGTCAGACCTTTCGACTTGTGCAGGCTCATCACTTGAATGATGTCCCCATCACTGCCCGGTAGCTCCGGTTGCGTGATGGCGGTACGTAGTTCGTCGAGCAGATCCGAAGGCTCTGGGATCCGGAAGGCGATCGAAGTGGCCAACAGCCGGATATCACGACATTCGGGGTTGCCTTCCGACCAAAGTGCGTTCACCAGGTCGAGTCCCGTGAGGCCGTCGAGTTCCCCCAGTCTGGCGAGCAGCGTTCGATATCTGTCCACCACTGAGGCCGTGTATGGCAAAGACAAGCTGCCAGCCGCGAGCTGGTCCATCACCTCGCGGAACTCAGCATCCTCGCGCTCACAGTACGCGCGGACTCTGGCGGCACCAGTCTTGCGGCAGTCGTCAGCGCCGAGACCGAGCCAAGCACGAAGGGATGCACGATCTTGAGGATTGACCAGCAGTGTCAGCAGGCAGAAGCCCTCTGCCGCGCCAGTCGACGACACCGCATCCTCGTTGAAGTAGCTCAAGGCATTGCGTCCGCGAGCGATCAGCGCGTCCTTCACGGCATTGCCGATGAACTTCCTGGGGGACAGCACAAGCACTCTACCGGGAGCAACTTCTGGGTGATCGTGAAGGTACTTGTCGATGTAGTCGGCCGTGCCTTCAATCTCATCGCGCAGGTGTGCGTGCTGTACGACCGATACGTCAGCGGGTTGTCCCCCTCCCGAAGGCTGAAGTGGAGTGGGGCGAGTGGTGTGTGGATCATGCGAAATCAGGGCATTGCTCAGTTCAACGATATTGTCAGGACAACGCCTGCAAGCGGTGATCTGATACTGCGTGGTCCCCGGAACATCAGCAGGAAAGGTGCGTATGCCTTCGGGGTTCGCATGACGGAACCGGTATATGGACTGATTGTCGTCGCCGATGACCAACAGCGCGTGCGTGTCTGCCAGCAACCGAACCAGGGCCTGATCAGACTTGTTGAGGTCTTGGTATTCGTCGACCAGCACGTGTTCGAACTGGGGCAGAGTGTCATGCGCTGGATTAGAACGGACGAAACCAATCGTTAGTGGCACTAGCTCGCCAATCAACATTGCTTCATGGAACCGAAGCCATGCGAGCAGTCCAGCTTCAAAGGCTTGGTCTTCAAGCGTCGGAGCGAACCCCGGCTCATCCCTCTGTAATCTCGCCCACGCTGCCTCGTATGCCGAGACCAATCGCTTGACTGCACGCTTCCCCCCGTACTGCGCCGCCAAGTCGGTGATGAGGCAATCCCGCTCGTAGGACATGAGAGGACGAGCAGTGCGGTTGGTGAACTCAAAGGCTTGCTCTGACGCCAGAATCGAGAAACACAAAGAATGGAGCGTCTGGGCCTTGACCGCGTCAGCTCCAGGTACAGCTAGATTCTCAAGCTGCTCGCGAAGGTCACGGGCCGCGGTTCTCGTGAAGGAGCACACCAGAATCCGGCTCGGATTGGCCCCCTCTTCAAGCAGTCGAGCGACTCGTCGCATCATCGCGAAGGTCTTGCCGGTCCCCGGTCCAGCGAGAACGTACAAGATCGGACTTGGATCCCGCGCAATTTCGAGATGCACGCCCCGCAGACCCTGATCCCAAATCGTCAATGCTCCCCCAATCATCCCGAGAGTGGGTCCATCTTGGCGTGTGCTTGCAAGCGGTGACTGCCGTCAAGCCGATGGACCGTGCCTTCACATGCTCTCCCAATACCACCCGCCCCGCAACACAGAGCAGCCGGCCCAAGGAGGATGGCTGCGAGTGTGTTGTTCGCGGGGACCGGACTTGAACCGATGACCTCCGGGCTGTGCGCCCGAAGTCTGGTTACGGTTGCACCAGGCGACCAGCGCGGCGAGACTGTTGGTCAACTAGAGTCCATGGTGCCACCCGCACAGTCATCCTGAGCGATGCACTCGTTCCTCGGAGGCCGAGATGTACGAAATCATACAGGCGCTGGGTGCTGGAAACGCCGTAATAATCTACGGTGCCGGCCCCTCTTGCCAGGTCGGTCTCCCTTCGTGGAGGAGACTCGCCGAAGACTGCGTCGGCAAGGCGGAGGGGATGTTGAACCGAGAGATTCCCTCTGCGCGCGCTGCGATATCCGCCGGGCGCTTGGACGAAGCGCTGGGAATCATCGCTCGCACGCTTACCGAAACCGGAGTCGATGGCAAGTCCACGCTTGATGGCTGGATTCGGCAGGCCACGCAAGACCCTGGCGGCAACGGGCGCATCTATGAACTACTCGCTCGACTACCCGCTCATCTATACATCACGACCAACTACGACTGCGTCTTTGAGCGTCACTTGCGACAAGTCGGTGCCGCCCCGGAAGTCCACACCTACACGCAGGCATCCCTTGAAGAGGTCGACATATCCTCATTCGACAAGACGGTGGTACATGTGCACGGTCGTGCAGATGACTCGTTGCCCCTAGTGGTCACGGATTCCGACTACCACCGTGTCAGGCAGGCCAATGAATTCATGGCCATGCGACGGTTCATGCAGTCCCACTTCACCGTGAGTTCGATACTGATGATTGGCTTCTCCATGTCCGATCCGAATGTCCGCAGCGTCGCGCGACAAGTATCCGCCGAAATCCGTAGGAAACAGCAACCCGTAGTCATTCTCGCTGACGCATCAAGGGATCAAGCGCGCGAGTTCTCCCGGGAGTTCAATGTTGAGGTCGTGCCTTCAAGTTCTGACAATGACTTTGCAGAACTTGAATCTTCACTCGCACTAGCCGTGAAGTGGCTCGAAGCGCCCCAGACCGTCGGCTCCATTGAGTCGACCGATATGCGACTGTCGCAGGCCTTGTACGTTATGAAGGCCGTTCAGAGGGCTGGAGATACGGTCGCCTTACAGGCCACCAAGGCTCTGTGCGTCAATGTCTTGAGCCAGTGCGAGTCAATGACCCGCGATACGCTTGATGGTCGGCTACGAATCGAAGCCGGCGTCTCCGAGCGCGGGCTCACCTTCCTTGAGGCCGCGCTCGATGATCTCGCCACCGCAGGGATCGTGAGAATCGCTAATGACATTGTCGCCCTCACTCCGGCGGGTCTGGAGATGGCGGATCTGTCGTCGCGAAAACTGAACCGGATATGGGCCAACCTGTCAGAGGACGTCGAGTTGCACGCCCGGGGCGACGGCTCACTTGGCGCAGTGTTGCGCGATGTCTTGGTTTCGCTGTTCAGTGAGCGAGCCGCGGAAGCAGTGTGTCTTGCGTTTAGCACGGCATCAGTTCAAACAAGTTCGCTCGACCTGTACGACACGATTGCCGCAGCATCGGCGCGTATCGCGGATGGTGCGATGAGGTTCAGGTTCATGACGTATGTGGTGGACATGCTTCGCCGCCCAAACACAGCGCAGAGAACAATCATGGACTACCTAGGGAAGGCACTCTTCTGCTCGCACGCGCTTTCAATGGATGCGCCGACAAGTGGCCTCGCGGCCGGGCTGATCACGGAGAAGGCGCTTCTCGTGGACTCAAACGTCCTGATTTCGCTGATGGCGGTAGGCGGCCCACTCCACGAGGACACTAGGCGCCTTGTCGAGTCAGCACGGGATGCCGGCATCACGCTACTTACAACATGCGGGTTCATCGAGGAATGTGAGCGTCATGCGAGATGGGCCAGGGAGTTCGAGGAGAGCCATGTAGGTGACGAAGTCTCGCTGCTGTCCGCAGCGACGGGCACTGCCGGGTTCGATGGGAACGAGTTCCTCAGTGGGTTCGTCGCGTGGCGCACGGAAGCAGGTGCCACTCGCATCCATCCTTACCTAGCCGAGTGCACCGGAAGCGGTCTTGCTGAAGCCGAGAGCATTGCGGCCACCTTGTCTGAGCGATGGGGCATTTCGGTAGTGGATGTCGATCCGGCTCAAGGCGAATGCGTGGAGTATGATCAAGTCCTCGAACAGACAATGGAGTTCGTACGGTCCGGGGCTGGGGTTGATAAGACCTCAAGGCGAATGCGGAGCGAGGCGGAGGCCTACTCCATCATGTACTGCTGGCCTGACGTCGCCGCCGCGCTCTCGCTACCAACAACCGTCCTGCTCTTGTCTGCCGGTGGCTATCTCAACAAGATCGCGAGACAGGGGCCGCGGCCTATTGACCAGAACGTTGTCATCACCCCCTTCGCCTTGGCGGGATTCCTGTCAACCTACGTGAACTCGAACGCCATCCACGATTTCAGCACCGTGATTCGAGCCGAGTTCTTCGGGTCGTCGGCCGACTTCCTGGATGAGGCCGTACTGGAGAAGAGCTTCGACGATGTCATCGTCTCGGCCGAGAGGGTCTACGCAGAGAAACTACGTCCGCTGGTTGAACAACTCGAGCAGGGTCTACTACCTGACGAATTCCCTCAGGACCTGAGTGAGATTCCCCGGCTCAGGCGTCCCGAGATTGTCCAGAGCCTCGGCGAGGCCATGCGTGACTTCGTCTCTCCCACAGTCATCGCAGAAGTGAACGCAGAGAACCGTCGCCTGAGGCAGCGCGTCTCCGACTACGAGGAAGAAGAAGCACGCAGCGCGGCCGTCGAAGAGAAGCGAAGGCGCGGGAAGGCGAAGTACGAGCGCGCGCAGCAGCGTCGCGCTAGAGACTCCTAGCACTGCGCTCCCGCAGAGAGTGAATCTGGGCCTCACGCCAACTGGACACCGATTGACACGCCTCAGCCTGTCAATCTAGGCAAGGCCCACTGCGCCCTGACGCATGTTGGTCAGGTTCTGGGGTCCAAGCCGACGCTCCGCGTAGACGAGGAGGTTGTGGCGTGCCAGCAAGCGACCAGTCCGTGTGGCTACCACGATGAGCCCACACTACTCCAATGACTTGCCGTGAATCGCCCGTCACGAACCAGTGAACGCAAACAGGTCAGAGGTGATAGGCCTCTGACCTGAGTACTTATTGGTCGCGGGGACCGGATTTGAACCGATGACCTTCGGGTTATGAGTTTGATGCCCGCAGACGGGAGATGCGCCATACTTAGCCGTCTAACTGCCCGTCTTCCCTGTCTGCCAGGTCGCCATTTGCGCAGTCCTCACGCTCACGTGCTCACGGACTTTCGGTGATACTTTTGGTGAATCTGGGTCGGAAGGTCCTGGCTCTCGTCGCGCCGATGTATGAGCACTCAGACCGCTCGTCGTGCTGCGACCGAAACATGGGGCTGAACATTGCGCCCGATGGCTTCAGATTGTGGGCTGCATCACACAGTGGTTAGGTCCAGTGGACACCGTCTCTTCGGGGCGAATTTCTGTGCTTTCTGGGGATCATCCAGCCCGACAGAAAAGGAGCTGGTTCGCTCGATGTAGGCGCCCTCTTACATCTTCACAATTCCTCCATTTGCATGCTCGATGGGCTGCGCGTACGCTCTCTGAGTTCAGGTAGGCGCCCAGGCCCGGCGACCGTCCCGACAGGGACAGACCCACTCGGAAGCGGCGCTGATGTCGGAAGTGCGAACGCGTATCGAACGTGAGTCCTCCGCAAGTATGGTGGGCGAACCCAACGAGGCACGGGGCTTGCTTTGGATCGGTTGATATGAACGCTCTCAGGATCCTACTCGTCGTGTTGGTGCTGGTAGTCGGCGTAGCGGTTCTGTCGCTCTGTGGCGACGGTATCGGCGTCGGATGCGCCCATGCGTGCTGTACCGGCTCAGAGCGCCCACGTACCCTCCGGAGACTCGCCCGCAGGCTCAAGTGCGTGGGCAGGTCGTTCACGGACCTGTGGCTCCTCTTGGGGGGCTTCACACGCGGGGTGTACGCATCGTGCACATCACTCGCTTCTACACCAGCGCTTCTCAAGGTCTCCGCTCTCAGGATCTGATCTCCGACAGCATTTGCCGTCGTTGAGCCCCAGGTCAGGAGAGTCCTATGAGTCGCACGCTTCGTCTTGTTCTTCCTGTTGCCATGCTTCTGTCCGTCCTTCTGTGGGCGGGTGCAGCCATGGCCAAGCCCGCAGAATGGCAGCGGGTCGATGTCACTCTGCACTCGGAGCAGTCGGGTGGTGTGATGCTTGTCTCAGGCGAACTGCCCGAGGCGGTGAAACTGCCGGCCGAAGTGGAGCTCTCTGTCCCCGCAGGCTCCTCTCTGCAATGGGTCGGCGAAATACTCGGCGGCGATCCATCAGCCGACCCTGAGCTCAAATACACGAAGTCGACGGTTGACGGTTCGGACCTCTACCGGTTCACGTTGACAAAGTCTCGCACTGCCCAACTCGAGATCGTGACCAGCGAGGCCGCCGCCTTCGACGGTACGAACTACACATCGGGCCTCAAGTGGTCGGCTACCCAAGATGTCCCCGAGGTACGGTTGAGCGTACGCATCCCGCAAGGTGCCCAGATCGTTCAGCCATCGCCCGAGGCCGCACTCCAGCCGGGGGCCTCTGGCTACAGCTTCTATACGAAGTCGTTCAAGGACGTGAAGCCGGGCGACCAACTCGACATGGCGTTCTCTTACAAAGTGGCGGCCACCCCTGCCTCAACCACGGCGACATCATCGGGCTCGACAGCCCAGATCGTCATCATTCTGATCGCCGTGGCAGCTGGCGGGTTCTTCGTCATGGCGGTTCGGCGCAAGATGGCGCCTGCGTCGGGTGATGCCGTAGCGCCCACGAGGACTTCCGCTGCCGGCGTCAAGTCAGACACAGCCACAAGCGCGAAGATCAACGCAAAGAACACTCGCTCGAAGAACCCAACCAGCGCCCCCGTCGAGGCTGAAGCCGAGAATGGCCCGTCGACGCGCTTGACGGGTGCCGCGAAGCGCAACATCCTGACCGTAACCATTGTCGGTTCGATCATCGTGGTTACGCTCGTGGTCGGAAACCAGACCAACAAGCCGCAGATCGAGGGTGACTCGATCAGCCAAACATTCTCGCAAGGACAGCCGTGCTCAACGGCGACGATCGCGCTAGCCGTGCCGGCGGGTGAAGATCCGGCCAAAACGGCCGAGACCCTATTCGACGCGCTGAGAACCGCCGACGGCATGAACACTGCCACCTACAACTTCAAGACATCGACGCTCGAGGCCGGCTTCTGCGAGTCCAAGGCGACCGAGGAGAGCGTCCGCCAAGCGCTCGCTCCGACCGGGTTGGTGGATGCGTCCGCCCCAGCTCAGTCAGCTGCTCCTGCCCCCGTCGAGAGCGCGGCGGCGACTCCGTCCGGCGACGGACAGGTGCTGACTGTGGACACCTCTTCGGGGTCGTTCGCGCCGTCACAACTCTCCGCTGAGGCTGGCAAACCGGTTGAGATCACGTTCGGCCAAGGTACGGGCTGCCTCGGCGAAGTCGTGTTCCCCAAGCTGAACGTCCGGCAGAGTCTGGAGGGCGGTCCCGCCACCGTGAAGTTGCCGGCGCTTGAACCTGGAACATATGCCTTCGCATGCGGCATGGACATGCAGCACGGTACGTTGGTGGTCCAGTAGTGCGGTGGCCGGTAGCCGGTCGCATCAGCCAGTCGTTGCGTCTCACCAGACTCAGTCCTCTCGCGGCGGTATTCGTCGCCGTTGTGCTGCTGTCGATACATGCTTCTGCGCTCACGGCGCCGTCCATCGCAGAGGCAACGCCCAGAGACGAGATGTTGGCCCGTGCCACGAGGGCCAAGGCCCAGGTCGATGCTCTCGACAAACAGACCGAGATCCTCTCGGAGGACTACAACGCTGCTAAGGAGCGCCACAAGAAGCTGGCCAAACAGGAGAGGGCAGCTGCCAAGAGACTCAAGGCGACAACGAAGCGCACTGAGGCGATGCAAGAGCGTCTCGGCTCTCGTGCGGCAAGCATGTATCGCAATGGGCCTCTAGGTTTCGTAGATGTTCTACTCGGAGCCTCAGACTTCGAGGCGTTCGCCCAGACATGGGACTTTCTGAGCGAGCTAAACGAGGAAGACGCCCGAACGGTCGATGATCTGAAGGTAGCCAAGGCCGAACAGGCAGAAGCGCGAAGACAACTTGAGCAACGTACCGAACAAGCTGCGGCCGTCTCGCGCAAGCTCGCAGCTCGCAAGAAGTCGATCGAAGGCAAACTCGCCGACCGAAAGCGCATGCTTTCGGGACTCGAAGCACAGGTCGCTGCGCTCGACAGAGCCGAGGAGCAAAGGCGTGCCGCCGAGGCGGCCCAGGCGTCACGTCGGCCCGAACCAGGCGGTCGCAGCTTCCCACCGCCGACACGAGCCGCACGTTCGGAAGTTGTCTCGATCGCCAAGCGTTACCTGGGCGCAAGGTACGTGTGGGGCGCGGAAGGCCCGAACACGTTCGACTGCAGCGGGTTCACGATGTTCGTGTACCGACAGGTCGGCGTCCGGCTACCTCGCGTCAGCCGAGACCAGATCCACGCCGGCCAGCGAGTGAACAGGAGCGACCTTCGGCCTGGCGACCTCGTCTTCTTTGGAAGCCCTATCCATCATGTCGGCATCTACGTAGGTGGCGGCAAGATGATCCACTCCCCACGCACTGGTGATGTCGTGAAGATCTCACCCCTGCACAGCGACTACGTCGGCGCCTGTCGACCATAGGACACCCGTATATTCGGCGTCTGCGATAGTCGCAGGCGCTCCAGGAGGACTCAATGGCAACGTTTGGGACCGTGGCGCTCGGAGTAGCGCTACTCGCATCGATCTTCTCAGTCTTCGTGCTACCAAGAGCGCGAACGGATCGCGCTGGTGAACCAGCGACCAGGCTGCACCCTGGCTATCTCGCCACCTTCGTTGCTGCAGGAGCCTTGACGGTCGCCAACCTGATCATTGTCGCAGGCTTCTTCGGCAACGACTTCTCGCTGATGTACGTCGCAGAGAACCACAGCACGGATGTATCGAGCTTGGCCTGGCTCTATAAGCTCTCAGGACTCTGGGCCGGACGTGAGGGCTCGTTGCTCTTCTGGGCGTGGCTGCTCGCACTGTTTGCCGCGTGGATCGCATACCGTCGCATGGACATCACAGACAAGCTGTCCAACATGGGTCTTGCGATCACGAACGTGATCCTCGCACTATTCAGTGCCGGCATGATGCTCTCGGATCCCAACAACCCGTTCAAGGCATCCCCCGCCGAGTGGCTTGGCCCGAACGGCGAGCTCCTCGTGAACACCGCGATGAACCCGCTCCTGCAGCACTGGGCGATGATCCTGCATCCGCCGACGCTGTTCATAGGCTATGCCGGTCTCACGATCCCCTTCGCCTTCGCCATAGCTGCGCTCATCATCAACGACGGGTCCGACGCTTGGGTCAGGATCGTCGACCGCATTACTGTGTTCTCTTGGCTCTTCCTCGGCGCTGGTATCGGCTTGGGATCGGTGTGGGCCTACGTCGTTCTCGGATGGGGGGGCTATTGGGCATGGGACCCGGTTGAGAACGCCTCGCTTCTGCCATGGCTGACCGGTGTGGGGCTCATCCACAGCTTCACCGTCTACCGACGACGCGACGGTTTCAAGCGCTGGACCGTGATGAATGCAGCGGTCACCTTCGCCCTCGTGATCCTGGGTACGTTCATCACGCGATCGGGCGTGGTGCAGTCGGTGCACGCCTTTGAGAAGGATCCCGTGTCGCTGGTCCTGTTTCTCACGATGATCATCGGTGCAGTCGTTGCTGGAGCTGTCGGGCTTTGGTACCGCTGGGACACCTTCGCCGGCAACGACGAGTTCGAGTCGCTCACCAGCAAGGAGGCGGCCTACTACTTCAACAATGTGATCATGCTCATCTCAGCGTTGATCGTCGCGTATCTGACGGTCTCTTCCGCGTTGCCGGCATGGCTTCCGTTCGGCGGTCAGTCGATGAGCGCCACCGCTTACAACCTACTTGCTCGGCCACTCGGTGTGCTGTACGCCTTCATCATCGCGGTCTGTCCGATCCTCATGTGGCGCAAGACAGATGGGTCGACATTCGGGAGCCGGATCCGCACCCCCCTCGTCGGGGCCGGCGTGCTGTTCGCGCTACTCGGGCTTGAGTGGTGGTTGAACCTTCGCCCGGTCTACTCGGCCATGGTCGCCGAGGGTGGCACGAACGCCCGGAGCTTCCTGGCGTTTGGTCCAGAGATCATCTACAGCACGATCGCGCTATTGGGGTTGGCGGCCGCTTCGCTGATCATCTCGAACACGACATGGCTGTTCGTCGACGGCACACGTAAGCGGGCGACCGCGAAGAACGAGAGCATGCTCACGGCCTTGGGCAACATTCTCATGAAGGCACGCACACAGTCCGGCGGCTACCTCGCCCACATCGGGATGGGGATCATCCTCATCGGCCTCGTGGGTTCATCGATGTACGTGCGCGACGTGCGCACCGTTGTCGCCGACAAGCCGGGTGCCACATTCGCAGTCTCTGACTACACGTTCACCTACAAGGATACGAAGGATGTCCAGCAAGCCAACGGCGACACGAAGTCCGTTGCCGTGTTCGGTGTATCGCGTAACGGGCGTCAGCTCGGAGACATCACCCCTGGGCAGACTCAGTTCGCTCGACAGGACCAGACCCGTCTGGACGCATCGGTGCTGGCGGAGCCCCTCCGCGACATATTCGTTGTCTGGGAGGGCACTCAGGGCGGTCAGCTGTCGATGAACGTGAAGATCAACCCTCTGATCGGCTTTGCGTGGGGAGGCTTCGCTCTTCTTCTGCTTGGTGCAGCGCTTGCCGCATGGCCCAAGAAGAGCGGCCAGTGACCCGAGACTCACGGCCGTCATATTGGCTGGGAGCACGTGCCGTTCATGCCATGGCGCTGACCCTCCTATTGGGCGTGACGTCGACAGTGACGCCCTGCTATGCCGCCGGTGCCGGCGATGCAAGCGCACACGACCGTCGAGCGTCGCAGGCGCGTGAGAAGGCGCAGCAGGCGGATGAAGACGCGAGCAGGCTCGCGGAAGAGATCGCGGACCTCGACCGCCGGATCGAAACCGCAGCTGACAGGGCCAAGAAGCTAGACCCTTTGGTTAGGGAGGCGAGCGAGCGAAGCAAGCGACTCCAGACAACGGTGGATGCGATGGCCACAGAGGTCACGTCCGCACAGGAGCGTGTCGACGCCAACACGGCAGAATACGACCGTCAGCAAGGACTGCTCGCCCAACGCGCACAGGCAACTTACCGCCAAGGCGACTGGTTCTACCTTGAAGTACTGATCGGCTCCAACGACTTCTCCGATCTGATCTTGCGCACGGAACTCGTGCGCCGAGTGATGGAGGCTAACTCGCGGGTTGCATCTGACTTGGAGCGGGTTGGGCTCGAGCTGTCGCGCGACAAAGTGCTCTTGGAGCGAGCACTCGAAGCTGTACAGCTCAAGCGTACTGAGGCTGCCGCCGTGGAGACTCAGCTGAAGGCCCTGCGGTCAGAACGACTGGCACGGGTGCGAGAGGTTGAGCGTGACAAGGTGAACCGTGCGGGAATGATGGCTGCGAGCAAGGAGAACGCGAAGCGACTGCGAGCCCTGGCAGACGCCGAAGAGGCTGAGTCCCGACGCATCGCGGACGAGTTGGCCTCGAACAACGGGGGGTCGGGTCAGTACAGCGGCAAGATGACGTGGCCGGTACCTTCATCGCATCGGATCACATCCCCGTACGGATGGCGCACTTGTCCATTTCACGGGCGTGAACTCCATCCCGCGCTCGACATCGGCGCACCCGAGGGAAGTGCGATCATCGCCGCAGGGTCAGGCAAGGTCATCTATGTCGGATACCGTGGGGGATACGGCAACACCGTGATGATCGATCACGGCGACGGTGTCGTTACGCTGTACCCGCACCAAGCGGCAGGCGCGATCAGGGTGAGTGTGGGTCAGCAGGTGGAACGCGGTGAAAGGATCGGCGGCGTTGGCAGTACCGGTAACGCCACCGGTCCGCATCTCCATTTTGAGGTGCGAGTAAATGGATCCCCGAGGAACCCGAACGACTGGCTTTAGACTGACCTCACGGGGCGCCTGGGTCAGTAAACGCCGGGGATGTACCGTTTGGTCAGAGCGAAGTACGCCTCGTAGCTCTCGCCGTGCTGCCGGAGCATGTACTCCTCCTCACACCGTACCTGCACTTCTAGCATGACTACAAAGAGCAGGGCAAACGTCAGCACCGCCCACGTCGGCCATATCAGCCAGAACCCGAGGGTGAGCGCGAACAGCCCAGCGTAGGTGGGGTTGCGGATGAGCCGGAACGGACCTGAAGTGATGAGCTCAGTGGTGCTGGTCTCATCGATGCCGACCCGCCAGGAAGCCGCCATGGTTCGCTGGGCCAACCAACACAGCGTGAGACCCGCCACGCCGAGGATGAGACCGACCTCATCGAACCCTGGATGATCCAATAGAGGTAGTTGCCGAAGCCCCCACGCAGCCGTGGGCGCCCACGCATGCGCCACAAGGAGCAAGACTACATAGCTCTGTAGGGCGCGTGACAGGCTCGCCATGTAGCCCTGAAGTCCGCCGGAAGGGCGCCGCGCGAAAACATCGGGGTCGATCCCAGTTGCGAGCCTTTGGCTCCGTCGCTTCAGGGACCAAAGCGCAGCATAGCCGACAAAGAGAAGTCCGGCGTACAAAGCGCCCGGCATGTCGAGGCGAACGCTCATTGCGCTCGATCCGTGTAGTGAAGGACCTCCCCGATGAGCTTCGCAACAGCATCATCTGCGAGCCGGTAGTAGACGAGCTTGCCCTCACGTCGATACTTCACCACGCCCACGCGGAATAGGTTGCGCAGGTGGTACGAAACGCTCGAGCTGCTCGCCTGCACGAGTGCGCCGACGTCGCACACACATAGTTCTGACCGACTCAGCGCCACAAGGATCTTGAAGCGGGTATCGTCCGCGAAGATCGACATGATCTCACCAACGCCATCGAGCGTGTCCACCAACGGTGCCAGCCGTTGCACGACCTCCATGTGCACGCATTCGACGTCGCAGCGGGGGATGCTTTCGCTTGAAGCCACAAGGATCCTCTCATCGCAGCCGTCATTCACACGTTCGCTTGAATGTTTGTTTGTATGAGGGTAGTCTTCAGTCAGCGGTGTCGTCAACCCCGACACTGTCGGCCCCGATCGAGGCTGGAGACGATGGCTCACTCGCACGACATACCGGACGGCCATCTCGGCCCGAAGCTCCTCGCAAGCATCGCGATCAACGTCATGATCCTCACCGCACAACTCGTCGGTGGCGTGCTCGCCGGCAGCATCGCCCTCATCGCCGACGCGTTGCACAACCTGACGGATGTCGCGGCGTTGTGCCTGAGCTACGGTGCATTCCGCGTATCCAAACGACGGGCGACCCCCCGGTACACCTTCGCATTCCAGCGTGCCGAAGTACTTGCGGCGGTACTGAACGCGGCCAGCCTCATTGCAGTTTCCACGTTCGTGTCAGTGGAGGCGTTCAAGAGACTGGCTAGCCCCGAGCCGGTTGCTGGTGGACTTGTGATGGCATTCGCGGCGTTCGGTATGGTCGCCAATGCCGCAGCGGCATGGCTGCTCAGGGGACACGGGTCGAACCTGAACATAAGAAGCGCGGTGCTCCATTTGGTGTCGGACTCGGTCGCCTCATTCGGCGTACTCGTAGCCGGAGCCTTGATGTACTGGTTCGGGTGGTTCGTTGTCGACCCGATCGTGTCTCTGGTCCTCGCTGCGTGGATGATCAAGGAGTCTGTCGGCCTACTGCGCACCGCCGCGAATATTCTCATGCAAGGCGTGCCCGACGGAGTCGAGTTGGCGCTGGTGGAGTCTGCGATCAGGGAGCACCCGCTCGTTGAGGACGTGCACGACCTGCACGTCTGGGCCATGACGTCCAGCAACATTGTGCTGTCGGCACATGTGGTCCTTCCATGCGAACTCGATGAGACGGAGCGGCTGAAGACGGTGAAGCAACTGAAGTCGATGCTGCACGATCAGTTCGCGGTGGAACACGCGACGATGGAAACCGAGACGACGGGTGTTTGTACCGGCATGAGTTGCGACAAGGAATGAGTGTCCATGTGCGACGCAGACAATGAGTACCGGGAAGCGGCCGAACTTGAGCGAAGGACGCTGGTGGTTCTGCTGGCCCTGAACGCCGTCATGTTCGTCGTGGAAGCATTGATGGGGTGGTACGCGGACGCCGCCGGCTTGCTGGCAGACTCCCTCGACATGCTTGCCGATGCGTCGGTGTACGCGGTGGCTCTGTATGCGGTCGGGCGATCTTCGCGGATCCAGTCAGGCGCGGCAACAGCCAGTGGGATCGTGCAGATCGCTCTCGGCCTGGGCGTGCTGCTCGAAGTTGTACGCCGGTTCTTGGTTGGGAGTGAGCCTGTGAGCGCCCTGATGATGATCGTCGGCGCGGTGGCACTCGCTGTGAACGTCACTTGCCTCGCCCTGATAGCGAAGCACCGTCACGGCGGAGTACACATGAGGGCCTCATGGATCTTCTCGGCGAACGACGTGCTCGCGAATATCGGCGTCATCGTCTCTGGGGCGTTGGTCCTCGTGCTGGGTACGCGTATCCCCGACCTCGTCATCGGTGGAGTCATCGCTGTCATCGTGGTGCGTGGCGGCATGCGCATCCTCCGCGAGGTTCGTCACGAACGCAAAGGTGGCACCTGCTGAGTGGCCGCCTCACACTGCCTACTCGTGAGACTCTTCCGCAACGTCGTGGGAGTCGGCGGCTGTGCCCGAATGCGTCTCGTTTGAGGTGTCGGTATCGGTCGATGCATGGGTGCGCTTGCTCAACGATGCCGAGTAGCGCCGTCCGCAACGGGCAGCATCCGCATCTGACCGCGCAGTCTGTTATGATTTTTGGTGAATCCTTCGTGATAGAACCCGAAGGACAAAACAGGCCAGAGGGCTTGATGCCTCTGACCTGCGGTTTTGTTGGTCGCGGGGACCGGATTTGAACCGATGACCTTCGGGTTATGAGTTTGAGTGCACGCGCCTGATGGTTTCGTGCTTCTGTGGTCTGACCTGCTGTTTCTCCGTCAGCAAGCCACCGTCCGTCCCCGAACCCCTCACGCTCATGTGCTCAAAGACTTTCGGTGATACTTTTGGTGAATCTGAACCGGGAACGTCCCGGTTCTCGCTGCGCGACGCATGAGCCGCTGAAGCCACCGAAAATCGAATCTCGGCGGGCATGCGAAACCCCACGTTTCCGAAGCAGCAGTCTGGCATGGCACGTGCTCTAATTCTTACAGAATGGGTAAGAATTCGTGTACGACGGAAGATACACCTAGGAAAGGAACCGACATGCAGAAGACACTCGCGGTATTCGCACTGGCTGCGGTACTCGCACTTGCGCTGGCCGCTCCTGCTTTCGCAGCGACCGGGGCAGGTGGAGCGGGCCGTGACTTCGGTCAGCACCACGCTACGCATGCACAAGAGATGGGTGGCTTCACCGGAGCCGAGAACCCCGGTGTCATGCACAAGGGCTTCTCTGGCTGGACCGGGATGTAGCCTGATTCACTCGATTCAAGCGGGCGCCCCGTTCCCCTCGCGGAACGGGGCGCTCTCACTTTCTAGGCGAGATGCATCATCCGCTCACCAGCGGGTGGCCATGTCAGTTACGGTGCGATTCGGAGCATCCGAGCGTTGATGGCGACGATGACTGTGGATGCCGACATGAACAGGCCGCCGATGGCGGGGCTGAGCAGAATACCCATGCCTGCCAAGACGCCAGCTGCGAGCGGAATCGCTATGACGTTGTAGCCGGTGGCCCAGACGAGGTTCTGGACCATCTTCCCGTAGGTGGCTCGAGCCAATGAGATCACCGTGGGTATGTCGTTCGGATCGTTTCGAACGAGCACGACGTCGGCCGTGGCGACCGCCACATCTGTTCCGGCACCAATGGCGATGCCGACATCCGCAGTCGCCAGCGGGGGCGCATCGTTGACGCCGTCTCCGACCATCGCCACGACCTTGCCCTCCGAGCGGATCAGCTGCACCGTGGCAGCTTTGTCTGCGGGTAGCACCTCGGCGAAGAACCGCTCTATACCGAGTTGTGAAGCAACCCGTTCGGCCACAACAGCGTTGTCGCCGGTGAGCATGATAGGCTCGATGCCCATCTCCTTGAGCCGACGCACAGCGTCAGCAGACTCGGGTCGCACGATGTCTGAGAGTGAGATGGCGCCGATGATCGATGCGTCCCGGAGCACGAACACCACGGTCCGCCCACCAGAGGACAGGTCGTCCACGTCGACCGGCGACTCGATCCCCGATTCAGACAGGTAGCCCGGGCTCACAACAGCGATCGTGTTGCCGCCGATACGACCTTGGGCACCTTTGCCGGGAATGGCCTTGAAGTCTTCCACCACTGACTTGCTTTCCGTGGTTGCGGCGATGGCTCGTGCTATCGGGTGTTCGGAGAGCTCCTCGATCGAACCGGCGAGCGTCAGGACCTCATCGCGAGTGGAGCCGCCGAAGAGCACGACCTCTTCGACCCCGAAGCGCCCGAGCGTCAACGTTCCCGTCTTGTCGAAGACGACTGCGTCGATGAGACGAGCGTTCTCGAAGGCCATGCGATTGCGAACGAGCAGGCCGTTGGTCGCACCGAGAGCAGTCGAGACTGCGACCACGAGCGGGATGGCCAGCCCCAGCGCATGGGGACAGGCGATGACCATGACCGTGACCGCACGCTCCATCGCGTAGGCCAGCGACTCTCCCAGAGCGAGCCATGCGGTGAACGTAAGCAGTCCGCCACCGAGGGCGACGACCGTGAGCCACATCGCGGCCCGGTCAGCCAGGTCCTGAGTCTTAGACTTCGACTCCTGGGCTTCACGCACGAGCTCTATCACCTGCGACAAGAATGATTCCGCACCGGTTCGGGCGACGGTGACGGCCAGCGCCCCCTCGCCATTCACCGACCCACCTATGACACGGTCACCTGTCGACTTCGCGACCGGAACCGATTCGCCGGTGAGCATCGACTCGTCGACCGAGGAGCGACCCTCGAGCACATCTCCGTCAGCCGGGATCTTCTCGCCGGGCTTGACCACGACCACGTCGCCTGGCTGCAGGCCCTCGAGATCCACGTCCGTCGTGGTGCCGTCGGGGTTCCTGCGGTGCGCTTGGGAGGGCATGAGACGGGCGAGTGATTCGAGAGCCTTGGATGCCTCGCCTACCGAGCGCATCTCGACCCAGTGGCCGAGCAACATGATGTCGATCAGGGTGGCAAGCTCCCAGAAGAAGGGCATGCCTTCGAGTCCGAAGACGGTGGCCGCACTATAGAAGTACGCGACGCTGATCGCGACTGCGACAAGCGTCATCATCCCGGGCTTGCGATCACGAGACTCCCGGACGAAGCCCTTCAGGAACGGCATGCCGCCGTAGATGTAGAGGACGGTCGAGAGTACGAGCAGAATCCAGTCGGCGCCGGGCACGTCAAGGATGCGGCCGCCCGGGACGAGAGGTAGGCCCGGTGAGATGAGAATGACGGGGACGGTCAGCGCGAGGCTCACCCAGAAGCGACGACGGAAATCGGCTACCGAGTGACCCTCGTGCCGACCACCCGAATGCGCTTCGTGAGATGGGGCGCCGCCGTCTGTCGACTCAGCGTGCTGAGGCTGAGCACTCGCGACATGATATGAAGGGTGCTCCGGCATCGCTACGCTCCGAGCGCACGCATGATCTCGTCGTACTCCTGTGTCGTGATCTCGCCGCTCGCACACCTGCGCTTGGCGATGGCGACGGCTTCGTCATGGCCAACCGCTCCAGGAGGCGACACCGCTCCGCCGGCGGTCGGATGCTGAGTCGAAGCTCGCACCGCCCAGATGATGAGAAGCACGATCCCGGCGATGACCAGTGCCCCGAAGAAGAACATGAGCAGCCCACCGAACCAGCCGTAACCGCCCATCATGTTGTATCCGTACCCGTATCCTCGACCCATCATGGTGTGTCCAGCTCCTTCAGTTGTCAGGTGCGACCCGGATCAGCGTCCGTACCATTCCTCGTACCAAGCCTGCATCTTGTCGATCTCGGTGCTCTGCGCCTCGATGATCGATGACGTGAGTCCACGCATCTCGGGCCTGCCGGAAGCGCCGCCGGCCATCCGCGACATCATGATCGCCATCTGGTGATGGGGGATCATCGCCTCGATGAACGCCTTATCGAACGGCTCGGCGACCTCGAGGTCTGCAATGTCCATGGTGCCAGAACCCATCATGCCGCCCATCATCGGTGACGAGCCGCCGACGTCAGGGACAGCTGTCCCGAACCACTCCCGGTACCAGGTCCTCATCTGTGCGTTCTCGGCGGTCTGAGTCCGCTTGATGTCGGCCGCAAGCTGCTTGATCTCGGGATGCTCGGCACGCGTGAGCGCCACCTCAGCCATCTCGATCGCATCATCGTGGTGGGGGATCATCTGCTCGATGAACATGGCGTCCATACCGCTCGCGGGCATGGTTCCAGCAGGGACGAGAGGCTGGAGGTACGCTGCGGTCACGATGATGCCGATCAGGCCGATGATGACGAGCCCTGCAGCGATGAACGGTGTGACCACCCTGTTCATGGTTCACCTTCCCTTGGGGGAGTCTGTGCTGAATGCCGCCGAAGAGCCTGGGCGAGCGCACCTTGGCACGCCAACAAGCAGCGCGACCACGGCCCGGATCACTAAGGTCTTGTTCCTCGTGACAGGCATGTACCCCAGCGGCACTTCCACGAGACCCAGACCAACCGAGAGCCGAGGGCCGCAGCACTCGACCGGAGATGTTCAAGGTGCGTTGAGGGGGTACTCTCTCAGGGGAGGCCCGATCTCACATTCGCCCACTGGAACTGGGAGGAACCGCGATGCCCGACCAAGTCCTTATGCTGATCCTACTAGTCAGCGGCCTGATGCTGGCGGCCGGGATTGGTTTTCAACTCATTACGGGGATGCGCATGCACCGTCCAGGATCACAGTCGCGCAGGAAGTCGCACAAGGTGATCGGCTACTCGGTCATAGTCCTTAGCCTGCTCCATATGCCGTTCGGGATACTCGATTTCGTGGAAGTGTTCATGCAGTAGCTCACGTAGACGATTCCGTCTCCACGTCGAACCCCGCCGCCTGAATCGCGGCGACGATGGTCTCCCTGGCAACGAGATTCTCATTGAACATCACCGAGGTCGTGCCGCCCGACAACGCCGCCGTGACGCTCACCACCCCAGGAAGCCCTCCGACCGCCTTCTCGACCTTGCTCGTGCATTCATGGCACATGAGGCCGGGCGTCTTAGCGTGTACCGCATCCATGACGTTCCTCCAATGTCTCAGTCTCGTGACTACGTGTTACTGTGCGGCATTCCGGTCGCGAAAGGCGATGTTCGCTCTCCTGGCGAGGGCGGACGGGTGACGCGGGGCATCTCCCGCCGACACGAGCCAGTGATCGATGCGCGTGATGCTGAGCAGCGGGATCAGGACGAAGATCGCCGCACTCACGAAGGGTACCGCTACTCCTACCGCAGTGGCGACCGCATAGCCCGTGACATTGAGCAGAGCAAGGCGGCGACCTTCTCGGACCAGCTTCGC
>Ga0073934_10000391_pt1 | contig 127614 bp, 108 predicted proteins | sample LarsenN4metaG_FD_76834 | JGI IMG/M metagenome (GOLD analysis project Ga0073934, IMG submission 76834) | Hot spring sediment bacterial and archeal communities from British Columbia, Canada, to study Microbial Dark Matter (Phase II) - Larsen... ... | reverse complement strand
GGTCTATATTTCATTTTTGAACAAGCTGCCTGGCGCTAAATCTAACTATCGTAATTATTTACCGCTATTTCCACTGGCAATTGAGCAATTCGATCTATCGGCTTACGAATTGATATTTTCATCAAGTTACGCGGTTGCACACGGGGTCCTGTTACAACCCGATCAGCTTCACATCAGTTATACCTATACTCCTTTGAGGCAGGCCTGGCACGCCTATCATTCAACCCTGAAAAGGTCGAATTCTCGAATAAATCCAATGCTTTTGCCGGCCAGGCTCGTCTTGCATTATTTTCGGCTGTGGGACGCTGTTGCCGCTTCCCGGGTCGACCACTTCGTGGCTCCCTCCCAATGGACCGCCCAGTGTATCTGGCGCGCCTATCGTCGGGAAGCCGAAGTAATCTATCCTCCGGTCGATGTCGATCGTTTTATACCGCTGGTACCACGTGAGAATTATTACGTGGCCCTCTCGCGACTGGAAAGACATAAGAATGTCGACCTGGTAGTGGAGGCTTTTAATCGCTTAGGCAAACCTCTTTTCGTCGTGGGTTCAGGCGGGGAATTCGCACGTATTTCAAAAAAAGCCAACAAGAACGTTCACATGTTAGGAACCCAACCCGATTCGATCGTGCGGGCATTGCTTGGCAAGGCGAAAGCTTGCGTGACTGCCGCAGTGGACGATTTTGGAATATCAACCGCCGAAGCGCAGGCGGCCGGGTGCCCCGTGATCGCTTTCCAAGGCGGGGGAGTATGTGAGATTGTAATCGATGGTGAAACGGGGATATTTTACTCTGAGCGGAACGTCGATAGCCTGATCCAGGCAATTCAACGGTTTGAGAAGTCCGGGAGAGATTTTGTTCTAGCAAGGATACGATCTAACGCCGAGCGGTTTAGCAAACGGCGTTTTCAACGCGAGATGACAGAATTTATCAATCATAAATGGGACCTTTGGAGAGAGCAGTGGATCGACCGATAATCAACCTGCCACTTTCACATCGACATATTTCCCGTTCACGACCATGGGGATTGACAATTAAACGGTTACTTGACGTGATCGGTGCCATTGTTGGGATAATCGTGATTTCTCCAATTGCAGGGATTATTGCTTTAGCAATCCGCCTAAATTCGCCTGGTCCAATTCTGTACCAGCAGGTGCGAGTTGGTAAAGAAGGGCGACTTTTCAAGATGTTGAAATTCCGCACCATGTTCGAAAATGGATCAGGCTTATTAGAAGCCGAATTCGATAAGCAGCCGGAGTTGAGAGCGCGCTTCCTTAATTACCAAAAAATCAAGGCCGACCCTCGGCTGACGTATATCGGAAGGATAATCCGCCGGACCAGCCTGGATGAGCTACCGCAGTTATGGAATGTATTGATAGGCGAAATGAGCCTGGTTGGGCCCCGGCCCTTCCTACCGGAGCAGCGCGCATTATACGGTGCATCGTTCGCTTATTACATCCAGGCATTGCCGGGGATCACAGGTTTGTGGCAGGTCTCAGGCCGGAACAGCTTGACTTTTAGAGAGCGTGTCCTATTGGATGAAGAATACATTAAGGGCTGGTCCACGAGGCTCGATTTTTCAATTCTTTTGAGGACCATCGTAGTTGTGATCAGAGGGGAAGGTGCATATTAAATGCAATATAGTCTGATCCTAGAAACAACAAACCGGTCCCCATTTTTCGGACCGGTTTCGTTCTATCCTGGGTGCCAGATGGGTCTCGAACCCACAACCCCCGCATCCACAGTGCGGTGCTCTGCCATTGAGCTACTGGCACCAATTTGGCGGGAGAGATTTTATCACGAAGGCGGGTGCTGATCAAGCAGGCGGCGAATAACTCTGTGTGCTTCATCCTTGGGCACAGTTTGCTGCTCGCCATTGATCAAATTCTTTATTGTGACCTTTCCTTGACGCTGCTCGTCAGGTCCGAGCACGACGACTATTCTTGTTCCAACCCGATGCGCATATTTAAACTGCTTGGCTAGCTTTACGGCTTCCGGGTATACCGATATATCAAGCCCAGCCTGGCGCAGCTCCGACGCGATGCGGTAAGAGGCCAGCAGGGAATCTTCGTCGAAAACCGTGATTAGCACTGGCGTAGGCGACAGGCTGGCTTCATCAGGAAGGCAGCCATAGCGCTCTAATACCAGCGTGATTACGACATCTCCCATGGCGAAGCCAACCCCTGGCAGGGGGTCTCCGCCAACATCAGCCATGAGATTGTCGTATCGACCGCCGCCCAGGATTGCCCGGCGAATGTCGCCTCCAACCTCCTGGGCTTCGAATACTGTGCCTGTATAGTAATCGAGACCGCGGACGATATTAGGGTCAAAACATACATAGTCTGCTACACCGAGGGCGTCGAGTGCTTCGAACAGGCGGACTAATTCTCTAGATTTTTTCCACAGCTCCTTGTTTTCTAATAATTTTATTGCCCCCGATAATTGAGCATTCCCCAAGCCGATCGTTCGGGCATAAGATTCCCATTCGGCGGGGCTCATCTTGCCGCGCCGGTCGATCCATCGTGCCACGGATTGCCTTCGGTTGGCGGGGATTCCCAAGCCTCCCAGTTCATTGTCCAACAGGCGGCGGTTATTGACCAGGATCATCACCTGGCCCGGCGATAAGCCGACAAGTTTAAAAAAGGAGGCGATGATCGCCACCAACTCAGCATCCGCTTCTGGAGTGTCTACTCCGATTAAATCGATATTCCATTGAAAGAATTCTCTTGTACGGCCTTTTTGTGGGCGTTCGTAGCGCCAGAAAGGCCCAAAAGACCACCATCTCAATGGAAAGACTAATTGCTTCTGACGTTGAGCGATCATCCGAACCAGGCTGGGAGTAAGCTCAGGACGTAAGGTAATCAGGTCCCCCCCGCGATCTGGGAATACGAAGGATTGCTCTTTGACCAGCTCATCCCCCGATTTTGCAGCGTATAGCTCGATGGGCTCTAAGAATGGCCCTTCGTACTCCTGGTAGCCATACGATTCGGATACCTGGCGGACCCGGGCATACAACCAATTGCGGATAGCCATCGTACGTGGATAAAAATCTCGAGTACCTTTGATAGGCTGAATTACGTTTGTCTTCATCGGTCAGAACACGCCATCATAATTTCTTGGGGTGGGTAATAATACCCCTGGATTTTAGCATAAATTATTAATGGGTATCAACTTATCTGGAATTAGGCGAAATGACCTGGCTTTAGTCGTGTGCTAACTGCCATGCGTCTCGAGTACGCTCAAGCACAGATCGGCATCGGTTCCCAAAATTATGTTTTGAATGATCGACTTTACTACGAAGGACCGGCAAGCTGTGCCAGCAGTTCTTGTGGGTCGGTTACTGGCTCTTTGCAGACAAGATTTTTACACACATAGGCGGTCGGCTGGCCATTCTTTAACGGCCGGTTCACAAGGAGATCGGGAGATCCACGCGGCGCAGGATAATCGGATTGTGCGTAGATGATATTCGGCCGATATTCGGACCAGACGGCCTCGACTAATGCCCGAGTGCGGGTGTCGTCTGGATTTCCTATGATGGCAACCTCCTGGGGAGCGGCGAGTGCAAAGTCTAAGGTGCATAACCAGTTACCGAAAGCCAGCGGATAACGAGAGGCAACATCCTGGAGGGGTATCAGCGAAGTTTCGGCAATCTCACGCCAATCATCTCTGCCAGTGTAGCCAGCAAGTTTCAGCAGCAGTAACGTAGCTTGGGAAGTACCTGAGGGGGTAGCATTGTCTTGCAGATCTCGAGGCCGGGCGAATAAATGCGTGTGGCCTTGGTGAGTGTCGAAGAATCCCTCCGAGGGATTGTAAAAAAGGTCAAGCATCATTTCTGCCAATCGATATGCGGTTTGGAACCAATAAGGTTGGGGATCAACCTGGTACAGGCTGAGCAAGGCCAGGCCAAGCCCGGCATAATCTTCCAGAAATGCAGGGTGCTGAGCGGCACCATTGCGCCATGATCGCATCAGTCCTGTTTGTGACCACAAATTCCGGATTAAGAAGTTGGCATTTCGTATAGCCACTTCCACCCAATCTACACACAAATAAACACTACATTCACTAAACAAACACAACCCCAGCGCATTCCATGCTAACAATACTTTATCATCCAAACCCGGTTTACCACGCAATTCACGCACCTGTAAGAGTTGTCGATTGATACCATCAAGTTTAAACCAGATCTCCTTGAGAGGAAGATCATAATGATCCGCTATTTCCCGATCAGACAAAGTCCTCTGAAGGACGTTAGATCCTGAGAAGTTTCCAGACGCAGTCACACCATAAGCTGCTATCGCAAGGTCAGCATCCTCAGGGTGGGGAAGCGCGTCGCGAATTTGATCTACAGTCCAGAGATAATACCTACCTTCTTGCCCTTCTGAATCAGCGTCCAAGCTGCTATAAAAACCTCCCATAGGGTGTGTCAATTCCCGGGTGATGAAGTCTGAAGTAGCCTTGCATATACGGAGGAATTCATCTTTTTCAGTCAAGAGATAGGCATGTAAGTACACCCGTGCAAGTTGAGCGCTATCGTATAACATCTTCTCGAAGTGAGGTATGAGCCAATCGCCATCGGTGCTATAGCGCGCAAAACCGCCTCCAACAACGTCATACATCCCACCCCTTGCCATCACAGATAAAGCATGGGTGGCAATCTCGAGTGCAAATTTATCCCCGTGAGAGGCCCTTTTCAGCAAATACTCGATCACCATCGGTTGGGGAAATTTAGGAGCATGTCCCCATCCGCCGTTTTTCCAATCGTAGGCTTGCGCCAGCGCAAAAGCTGCCTTATCCAGGCTTGCCGCGTTCAAATTCTGACCAGCCTCGCCCGCAGAATATATCTGTCTCAAATGCTCGCCAATCTCCTTGCCAGATCGAAGAAGCGGTTCCCGGTTATTCCTCCATGCATCTCTTATATATTCCAGCACCTCTCGGAAGGATGGCAAATTGTGACGACTCACCGGCGGAAAATAAGTGCCACCGAAAAAGGGTTCGCCATCTGGGGTGAGAAAAACGCTCATCGGCCAGCCACCCTGCCCGGTCATGGCTACGACTGCATTCATATAAATACTATCGAGATCGGGTCTCTCTTCTCTATCCACCTTGATGTTGACGAAACTCTCATTCATGACTGTAGCAGTGTCAGCATCTTCAAAAGATTCATGAGCCATGACATGGCACCAGTGGCATGCTGCATAGCCGATGCTCAGGAAAATCGGCTTATCTTCTTTGCGGGCACGTTCGAAGGCAGCCTCCCCCCACGGATACCAATCGACCGGGTTTTCCGCATGTTGTAACAAATAAGGGGAATTCTCATTCGATAGTCGGTTCACAATCACTCACCAAACTCTAATTCGAGGTCATCAAGATTTTCCCACGAGTCCGTGGGATACACCTCAATCTCTCCAAACATTGATTCCTGGTAAGCATCGATCACAAAACGTTTGATTAATTCCAAGACAGCCAGAAACGTTACTACGACCTCTAACCTGGATTTCGCATCTTTCACAAAGGATCGAAAAGTAGTGCGTGGGGATCTCTTCAACAAAGATGCAATTAGACCAATCTTCTCACGGATTGTTATCTTTGGCGCTGCTATGACAGTGTTGAGCTCCAGACGATGTTCGACATTGGCTAAGGCCTCCTTAGCCGCTTCGAACAAATCACGTATGCCCAATCCGCTTAGATCGACTACACTGGTCATTTTTGGAGGCGGTGTCAGGCGTATATAGGTCCTGTAATGACTGGCCTCACGTTCACCCAGTTTCTCGGCGATGCTCCTGACCTTCCTATAATGGATCAATTGCATGGCCAGGGCTTCACCAGGGTCTTCTTCTCCCACTACCCGCTCGATCGGTCGAGGGAGCAAGGCTTCTGATTTGATCTGGAGTAATTTGGAAGCGATCACTAAGAACGCCGAGACCTCTTCAGCGCTCCGTTCTGTGATCAACCGTAAATGCTGCAGGTATTGGTCCGTAACCTGGGCCAGTGCTAATTTAGTAATATCTAACTGTGCCCGTTCGATTAGCTGGAGGAGCAAATCAAGCGGTCCTTCGAATACAGGCGTCGAGACCGAATAGGCTTCCAGTGCACGTAAGGAAATGTTGATCGACATCGTCAGGATTATACCTGACAAATACAAACCCCCATGCTATACTAGCCCATGCTGCCAAGAGGCGCTGGCAAGCCCGAGGGAATTATCTACCAACTCATTTACGCCTATCAGGAGAATTATATGATCGATGAACCAATCCACGTAACAGACGCAGCATTCGAGAAAACCGTCCTGCAATCACCAGTTCCTACAATCGTAGATTTTTGGGCGCCATGGTGTGGACCTTGCAAGATCATTGCACCTACCCTGGAGAAATTAGCCAAAGAGTACGCCGGACGTCTGTTGGTTGCAAAAGTGAATACCGATGAAAATCCCGAATGGGCAAATAAATATGGGGTTCAGGGGATACCCACTATGCTATTCGTAGCCCAAGGGAAGATCGTCCACCGACAGGTTGGAGCCTTACCCGAAGGGATGTTGCGTGACGTGGTCCAACAGTTTATGGAGGTAGTGAATCAACCACCTGCGCAATCCGGAAACTGACTGAAAAATCCCGGGTGTTCAGTCATGCTTCACTAACCCGTTCAATCCGCGCTCCAAGGGCGCGGAGTTTTTCATCCACCCTTTCATAACCGCGATCAATCTGCCCAACATTGCGGATGACTGACTTTCCTTCGGCTGCCAGGGTAGCCAGCAAAAGCGCCATGCCGGCTCGGATGTCCGGGCTTTCCATCTTTTCGCCATACAGGGTAGTAGGTCCCTGGACAATACAGCGGTGAGGGTCGCATAATACGATCTGTGCTCCCATCCCGACTAATTTATCAATAAAAAACATGCGGCTTGGATACATCCAATCGTGAAAGAGCACGCTGCCACGAGACTGAGTTGCAACCACGATAGCGATACTCATCAGGTCAGTGGGAAAAGCTGGCCATGGCATGACACTGATCTCGGGGATGGCATCTCCCAGATCAGGTGCAACCGTTAAAGATTGGTCCTCCGGGACAAGTACATCTTCCCCCTCCACCTGCCACTGAACGCCAAGGCGTTTGAATACGATTGCGATCATATCAAGATACTGAGGGGCAGCCTTGAGTATTCTGATGGTCCCCTTGGTAACGACGCTGGCACCAATAAAGCTGACCACCTCCAGGTAATCCGGTCCTATCGTGAATTCACCACCTCGAAGCCGCGACACCCCATTAATGTACAGGGTATTTGAGCCAATGTTTTCTATCTGTCCACCAAGCAGGTTCAGGAAGTGGCAAAGTTCCTGGATATGTGGCTCCGATGCTGCATTTCGCAGTATGGTAGTGCCAGGGGCTAGGACAGCGGCCATGATTGCGTTCTCGGTTGCTGTCACACTGGCTTCATCCAAGAGAATATTGCCCCCTTTCAATCCATTGGTTTTGAAATAAAAGAAGCGTTCACTGCGGTCATAGACCGATTTCACACCCAAGGATTCCAGGGCCAAAAGGTGGGTATCTACTCTTCGCCGGCCAATAATATCTCCACCTGGAGGTGGGAGGTGTAATTCTCCAATCCTGGCTACCATTGGCCCTGCAAGCAAAATCGAAGCCCGAATCTGCCGGCATAGGTCTGGATCCAAGCCTGCGGGGCGTATCTCGCGGGCATTTACCCTCCAACAATGGCCATCAATTGGCTCGAACTCAACCCCCAGGCTCTCGAGCAAAGAACGCATGTTTTGTACGTCACGGATATCGGGGATGTTATGCAGGATTACAGGCTCTTCCGTCAATAGACACGCGGCCAGCAATGGTAAAGCTGAGTTCTTATTGCCAGCAGGCGTCATCTCCCCGGATAGAGGATAGCCACCTTCGATCACAAACTGATCCATGTGCTTCTCCAGAATCTTAGACTGATCACTGCGTAACAGAGGGAAGAGGCATCTACCGGCACCCTGCTATAATACACCCATGCACGAGATTCTGCCAGTTGCCTTATTGGGTTGGGGATGCGGCATGCTGGTAAATTACCTGGCAGAGATATTGCCTTACCACCGTAGTCTGTCCTATCCTGAATGTCGCAATTGCGGTACACGCCCCAGCATATTGAATTACCTCTTCTGGCCGAGGCAATGCCAGAAATGTTGTCATAAATTCACTAAATATCGATATTTGCCCGAAATCGCTTATGTTGGAATCGCCATCTGGTTATGGATCTCACCGACACCGGAATTACCCTTCTGGTTAGGTATGGTGTTAATGATCTATTTCGGCGTGATCACCATTATCGATGTCGAACACCGGCTGGTAATGCATCCAGTGAGCCTGGCAGGAGTTGTGTTGGGTGTCGGAGTTGGCATCTGGTTACATGGCTTTATTGCGACTTTGCTTGGAGGGATTACCGGTTTTGGGATCTTCCTGCTCCTTTACCTTTTGGGTAACCTGTATGTACGGTTAGTTTCCCGACTCCGGAGTAGAGAGCTAGATGAAGCCTTGGGATTTGGAGACGTAAACTTGGCGGGCGTGGTGGGATTGATGCTGGGTTGGCCGGTAATTCTACCTGGGATGGCCTTGGCGATACTAAGCGCCGGCCTGGTTAGCCTTCTCTACCTGGTTGTGGGGGTCATTAAGCGCCGAGAGTTATCCGGCCTGGCGATCCCATACGCGCCATTCCTGGTTCTCAGTGCGCTGATATTAATTTTTTTTCGGATGGATTGAGAGATACTATGCCACAGCTTCTCTGCCGCTGCCCCGCCCGAACCACCGCCGCCACTCCCGGTTCTGCCAGGCAACTAGGATCGGCGCTGCGATGAAGATCGAAGAGTAGGTGCCGCTGAAAAGACCAACCAGTAAAATCAAGGCGAATTCGCGCAGGGTAATGCCTCCAAACAAAGCCAGTGCGAGCAACATGAATTCGACTGTCATCAATTGGGTATTGATCGAGCGCTGGAGCGTCTGGACGATTGAGTGGTTCACCAGTGTTTCAAATGGCAGGCGGCGGTAGAGACTGCTATTCTCCCGCACACGATCAAACACTACAATCTTGTCCTGAACGGAAAATCCAATCACAGTAAGCAAAGCTGTCAGGAACAGAGAGTCAATCTGCCAGCCAAAGAAATGACCGCCGATCGACGCCAGGCTGATTACTACCGCTACATCATGTACCATTGCGATGATGGCACAAACGCCATATCTGAAGGCGTTCTGCACTCCACGAAAGGCAAATGTGATGTAGATCACCACTGCCATTGCTGCTACCGCAACCGCTAAACCGGCTCGGGTTGTGACTTCCCTCCCAATGGTTGGCCCAACACTATCGAAGCGTAACACCGTTATTGTGTCGTTAAAGCGAGCCTCCATTGCACTGACGACCTGAGCACGTGTCTCATCGTTCATGAAGCTGGACCGCACCAGAATGGTGCCTTCACCCGTCGTTTGTACCTTGGCATCGGTAACATCCATCTGGTTATACAGGTCGATGATCTCGGCAGGCTGAGGGGTTCTCCCTGATTCAAAACGCACTTCCAACAAGGTTCCCCCGGTAAAATCGATCGCCAGCGGTAGTTTGAAGATCGCCAGGACAATCAACCCCGGCAGGATAACCAGGAAGGAAACGGCAAAAAACAGGTATCTTTTTCCAAGGATATCGATCATGGAGGAATGCCCTATATACCAAACCACCTGGAATTGTCTTTGGGTTTGAATGCTTCCAAAACCAGGTTGATGATCGTACGCGTGACGAGAATGGCAGTAAACAAGCTGACGACCACGCCCAATGCCAGAGTAAGTGAGAAACCTTTGACGATTGTTGCGCCGAAGGTGCTGCCAAACCAGAACAGGATACCGGAGGTGATCAGCGTGGCGATATTCGAATCTCGGATCGAAGGCCAAGCGCGTTGCCACCCAAGATCGATTGCCTGGCGTAAATTGCGCCCGGAGCGAAGTTCTTCCTTCAACCGTTCAAATATCAGGATGTTCGCATCCAATGCGCTGCCGGTACTCAACAGGAAGCCGGCCACGCCGGGTAGGGTGAGGGTGACCGGGATGAAACGGAAGAGCGCAAAGGCCACCAATGCATACATAAGTATAGCCAGTATCGCAACCATGCCCGGCAAGCGGTAGTACAACCCCATAAACAGGATTACGATCGCAAAACCGACCAACCCTGCCCGCAGGCTGCGCTGAAGGGAATCCTGGCCTAGCGTTGGGCCAATTGTCCTCGTTTCTACAATCTTGAGGGGGATGGGGAGCGAGCCATATCGCAGTTGGATGGCCAGGGCATTTGCAGATTCATATGTGAAATTTCCGGTAATGGTGCCCTGGCCGTCCGTAATGGCATCATTGATAACAGGCGCGGAAATGACCGTTTTATCCAACACGATCGCCAATACATCCCCGATGTGAGCTGAGGTAAAATCGGCGAATGTCTTGGCTGCCTCCCCCTTAAGAGAAAAATTTATCTGATATTCTCCCACCGTATCGGTCGTCACCTGGACAGTGTCGAGCGCTGCGCCTGTCATCACGGTATGGAATATTGGGCCTGTTTCCGCAGATACACTACCGGTTGTTGGGACTGTGGAAGTGATGACCTCAGACGAGGCAGTTGGAGTGGCGGTAAACTCAGGTAATTGTCCCTCAGATAATCCAAAATCAGTCCTAATTGCAGAAAATTCAAGTGCACGGGCTTCCTGCTGTGTCAGGGAAGACAAATCCACAAATTCCAGCAGGCCGGTCTGCTTCAAGGTAGAGAGTGCTTTTTCTGGATCTGTCTCGCCTGGCAATTCCACAACAATCCGCCGGTCCCCGGCTTGTTGCACTACCGCCTCATTCACTCCCAATCCATTGACCCGGTTCTCCACGATCTTCACTGCTGTGACCATAGCATCAGCGTCAGGTGATTGGTTTTCAGGCAAGTCAGCTTCTAATAAGGCCTGGACACCACCAACCAGGTCCAGACCCAGTCGGGTGGAAATAGTCCGGTTATACCCAAACAGGTGGATGCCGGGGTTGTTCGGTAGTACCAGCCATATTGCCGCTGCCAGGATGATCAAGATTATGACAAGCTGGCGATAATAGCGTTTCATCATCCGAAATGGACCTCCGCAATCAAACAAATGCCAGCCAGCGGCTGGCAAGCAGGCATTATACTCCTAATCAATGATTTTGTGAATCCAGGAACCGTACGACGGCAACCAGCACATCCGAAGGGGTCATCGAATCGGTATAGATGACCAGGTCGGCGTGCTGGCGTGCGTGTCGCAAACGGTGTTGTTCTTCTTCATATTCCCGGTAGCTCCAATCGAGCCTCCTGCGCTGGACCGTGACTGGATAGGATGCATCCAGGAAGATCAACCACCTTGGGTTGGTCACGCGTCTCCACATGTCTGGCACATATGAATGTTCTTGTGCGATTGGCTTGGCGGAAATGCCGTGCTTCTTTAGCGCAGCGGTTAAAGTTGTCTTTCCCGCCGCACACGGTCCAACCACTCCAATCTCCGTTCGGGATTTCATGGGCATTGCTCTGGCGGATAGCTTAAGAAGACATCAGTCAGGTTCGACCGATGCATTGAGATTGTGCCAAGATCAGGGATTTAGTGGAAGTCGGACGGTCATCCTGCGGGCGTCATCACCGCGGTGGCTGGTCACACGCAGAGCAACCACGCTGATATCATCTGAAGGTCTTCCTTGATCAAGTCGCATAGCAAACCCCAACAGATCATCAGCGATCATTTGGGGTGAAGGATCTTCTTCTTCCAACAATGATTGCAGGCAAGTGGCGATGTCCATGGGCTGACCATAGCGGCTCCCAGCATGGACTAAACCATCGGTGAACATTACCGCAGTTAGGCCTGGTTCCAGATTAACCTCGTTGATGACCGGGCGAGTGTCTCGATATAAACCGATCGGGGCACAATTTTCATCCAGGGCCTTGATCTGGTCCCCGAACGCCAGCAACACAGGGGCAGGATTGTTGCGGGTGATCACCAGGGTTGAGGTTACTTTATCTATCGACAGGATGTTCAATGTGGCAGATACTTTGCCGCTTCTTTCGGTGTACAACGAGTCTGAAGCTGCCCGTGCAGCAGCGCCATCCCGTACTCCCTCAGCCAAAAGTGAGATCACCTTTCGCACAACCAGATTTGAAATCCACTTGGCTCCCTTACCCGAAGTTTGCCCATCTGCCAGGACAACAGATAATCCACCTTGAGGTCGTTCAACGACCTCAACGGTATCGCCGCTCTCGGAGGTTGCGTATTTCGCAATCTTGCTGACGCCAATCTCTACTTGCATAGAATTAATTTTACATCAAATCATAAGTTACTCAGGTGAACGATAAATTGGACCGAAAATGTGGGGGCTTTCAAGATTCGCCTGGTTGAACGATCACACCTGGATGGTGTTTAGAGGCTTGGCAGCCGTGATAAGAAACAAACGGTTGATACCCGATGCTATGGTTTTTCGCTTAACGAGAAAACCCGCCTGCCGAAAGGGCGCCAACACCTCATCACCGAAGGATGGCGCCTGTCCAGTCGCTTTGAAAAGCCAGGCAATAGCTTTCTCAATCCAACGATTGCCATAAAACAATACACCCGGCAGGATGATTAGTTCTCCCCCCGGTTTCAAGACCCGATGTATTTCAAAGATGGTCTGAACGTTGAAGATATATTCGCTTGGGAAGGTAGCCACAACCTGGTGGAAGGCCTGGTAGGGGAAGGGCAGGGATTGCGCATAGCCGATCACAACCTCCACTCCCAGTCCGACCTTTACGCCCCTCCGCCTTGCCATAAAAGCCATTTGCCGGCTTTCGTCCACGCCTATTGCTTTCAGCCCATGCGCAGCCATCGCCAGCAGGAGATGCCCCGGCCCGGGTCCCAGCTCCAGGACTGATGGCCCTCTTAGAAAAGGCATCATAGCAAGAACCCACTGTTTCCATTTTCCCAATGAGACCAGCCAGGCTACCCAGTCATAGGCCCAGGCAAATTGATGGTACAGGAGTCGGAAGAATATCCGCAGAAGGATAGCCATGCACTATCCATCTTCTGGCTGTTCTTGCACCTCAATGCCCAGCGATTGAAGCCAGGCAATCGCCTCCTCGATCTCAGCCGGGTTGCCAGACATGGAGACTTCCAACCAGCCTTGTTCAGACCCGATTTCAGCCCTCAAGATGTTGATCGTCAAGTCGTATCGACGTATCAATTGATTAATTACCGGCACGCTGAGCAGCGCTGCTGGATAGTTCAATCGGACTACATGATTTCCCATGACAGACTCCAGGAAAAACAATCACTCGAAGCGAAATGAACTGGCTATCTTCCGGAAGCGAGCTGTCCACAGCCCGCCTGAATATCGATCCCTCTCCTTAGCCGAATTGTGCAAGGAATCCCGTGCAGCTCTAGGACTGACTTGAATTCGAGGGCACGCTTGTGAGTGGTCGCCTGACCGGCAAAGCCCTTGGTAGGATTGAGTGGGATCACATTCACGTGGCACAAAGCCGATCCATCTCGGAAGAATGGCTTCAACCTCCCTGCCAACCTGTATGCCTGCTCAGCAGTATCATTGATTTCCCTGATCAACGCCCACTCGAAGCTGATCCGCCTGCGGCTACGATTGATGTATTCCAAACATGCATCAAAGAGCTCGTTTAAAGGATACTTACGGTTTATGGGCATCATCCGTGAACGAAGCTCGTCATCGGCTGCATGGAGGGATACTGCCAGGTTTACCTGCCGGCTCTCTTCAGAGAATCTTCGAATTGCTGGCACCAGTCCGGCCGTCGATATAGTGAAACGCCGGGCTCCCATGTTGAAACCTAGGGGATGGTTGAGACGATCAATGGCAGCCATGGTGTTTTCGTAATTATGAAAAGGTTCACCCATTCCCATCAATACAACGTTGCTCAATCCTTCACCCTGGCTGGCGAGCATGCGTTCAAAGTAAATAACCTGCTCCACGATCTCGCCACTCGTCAGGTGCCTGCGGAATCCCATTTGGCCAGTAGCGCAGAATTCGCACCCCAGGGCACAGCCTGCCTGGGTGGATATACAAAGCGTACGGCGCCGGGGATATACCATCAGAACGGTTTCGATCGCACTCCCGTCCGGGAGGCTGAACAGCGCCTTGCTGGTCATCCGATCGGTCGCTTGATAAATCGCTTGTAACTTAAGGTGAGAGAAAGAGAATTTGTCCCTTAATGACCGACGTATCGAACGAGGCAGGGTAGTGAACTCATCTGTGGTAGCCCACAGTTCCCGATACAACCCTTGCCAGGTTTGCAGAGCACGATAATCTGGTTCTCCCCAAGCCTTTATGGTACTTAGGAGCATTTCGAGATCCACATCATAAATCAGGGGAGTGCTGTCCATTTTGTCAGGAATCAGATTTGCTCCAGCAGTGCGGTCAGATCTTCGGCAATCAGGTCTGGGGGTGGTTGCCAGCTAAATGCCATCTGGCGAGTGGTCACCCCTGATAGCACCAGGGCCGACCGACAGCCGATCTTCTGCGCGCCGGCAATATCCGTCTCCAATCGATCACCTACCACAAGCGTTTCCTCAGGAGAGACATCCATCCGCTCCATGGCAACCTGGTACATCTCGGGGGCTGGTTTCCCGACGATATAGGGTGCTCGACCGGATGCCGCCTGGATGGCGGCCACGATCGCCCCTGCACCAGGAATCAATCCACCAGGTACCGGATAGGTGCCATCGGCGTTGGTGGCGACAAAATGCACACCGGATCGAACCAGGTCGGCCGCCTGGCTTAATTTCTGATAATTGATATTCCGGTCGAGCCCAACGACCACGGCGGATACGTCGGTTTCTGCGACGATGAAGCCCTGTTCGCGGAGAGCTTCCTCTAGCCCCCGCTCGCCAACAGGAAATACTCTGCCATTGTTTAGATGCAGTCGTTTAAGAAAATACGCTGCAGTTTGGGAAGAGGTGATTATCTGGTGAGGTTCCAATCGAACCCCGAATCCGGCCAGCTTCGTTAAATATTGTCCTGCGGAGAGCATTGAATTATTGGTTGCCAATACGACCTTTAATCCCCGCTCAGCGATAGTATTGAACGAATTTACCAGATCACCGATAGGCTCGTTGGCACGCCACAATACGCCATCCATGTCCAGGATTAAACCTCTTAGCGCTTCCGGTCGCCATGTATCCATCCATTTCTCCAAAATGAGCCAAATATATTACTTGGCCAATTATAAGGCAACCCTGCCAGAGATATAGAAACCGAGGGTTTTACCCTCGGCTCTTATTACAAATCACCCGAATGCTGTTGATTATGCGGGCTCTTTCTGTCGTTTTAGCTCGGGTATTTCCATTACCTGGTCCACGATGCCATAATCTACTGCGTGTTTCGCGTCCAGGTAAAAATCCCTCTCAGTATCCCGTTCGATGGTCTCCAATAACTGGCCAGTGTGAAAAGCTAGGATTTCGTTTACCCGGTTTTTCAAGCGCAAGATTTCACGGGCCTGTATCTCGATGTCCGAAGCCTGACCTTGAACTCCGCCCAGAGGCTGGTGCATATGGATGGTTGCATGGGGCAGAGCATAGCGCTGACCTTTCGTGCCAGCGGTGAGCAGCAGAGTCCCAAATGAGGCAGTCATCCCCACTGCTAAGGTGCTGATTGGGTTTGGAATCATCTGCATCGTATCGTAGATTGCCATCCCGGCATACACCTGGCCGCCCGGACAATTGATGTACATTGAAATCTGGCCATCCGGATCTTCGCTGCTGAGGAATAACAATTGGGCAACGATAAAATTAGAGACCTGGTCATTGATCGGTGTTCCCAGGAATACGATCCGATTTTTCAACAGAAGGGAATAAATATCGTATGCCCGCTCGCCATGACCGGAGGTCTCGATAACCATAGGGATTAAGGACTTGGGATTGATCATTCGTTCGTTTCCTCTCTACTTAATCGGTTTGTTTCGTTACATCCGCTTGACTTAGTTCAACCTCACCCGATGAACCTCGGGCGATATCCCTGAGTTTCTCCAGGGTCCGTTTAATGAGCATATCGACAGATATGCTGCCAGCCAGGTCGCTGATAGTTTCCCGACGAGTCAATTTGCGGGCTTCTTTCTGGGGCAAGATTCTCGCCAGGCTGTCGATTGTGCGCGTCGTTTCCTCCTGCAGCTCTTCAGCATCCACCTCGATACCTTCGCTTTTGGATACTTCCAACAGAACCAAAGTTCGTTTCAAGCGCTTTTCGGCAATGGGTTTCAACTCTTCCCGCAGTGATGGCATGTCCATCTGGCGGGCCTTCAAGTAAACCTCGATATCACTGTTCTGGCGCTGCAGGCGTTCTTGCAGTCGATTGACAACAGTGTCTAATTCTATCTCGAGCATTTGAGGCGGGTATTTGATCGTGGAAAGCTCGATAATTTTATCCAGCACTGCCTCATCGTAATCCTCGTGATATTCCTCAATGGCCTGGCGCTCAAGTCCCTGTCTGATCTTGTCTCGCAGCTCTTCCAGGCTGGAGAACTCGGATACGGTGGTGGCGAATTCATCGTTTAACTCGAGCAATGTGCGAGATTTCACAGCCTCGATCTCGACGTGGAACCGGGCCTCAACCCCAGCCAGCGACTTGTAAGGGGTATCGGGCGGAAATGTATATTCAAAGGAGCGGGTCTCTCTAGATTTTGCACCGAGAAGCTGGCGGGGGAGGGCAGGATACGGCCATTGGTCCGGATTTTCTTGTTGGTCTTCTCTAGGTATGAGTACAGTCAAAGGTGTCCGCGTCGCCAACTCAACATCCTGCCCATCGGAAGGATTAACTCTCTCTCCGCTGACTTGTACGAAAACCAGGTCCCCATGTTGTGCCGGCCGATCGACAGGCTCTATGATCGCATAGCGCTCCTGGAGGTCCGCGATCACTGCGTCAATATCCTGGTCGGTGATCTTCTTAACCTCATAAGGCACTCGTACGGATTTGTAATCCCCTAATTCCACAGCAGCTCGCAGGGGGACAACAAACTCAAAGGTGGGCGGATCAACACTCTTGATTTCCTTCAGGCTGCCTGGACCATATGGCTCGATTCCGCTTTCGTCGATCACCTGGGGATAGAGGTCCTTCACCAGCAACTCAATTGCCTCATCGATGATTAATTCTTCCCCAAGATGGCGCAGGATCACAGAATATGGGGCTTTTCCTGGTCGAAATCCAGGGATCTTCGTCTTTTGTGCCAGCCGGCGGGCTGCGCGCTGTTTCGCCGCTTCGAACGGACCAGGGTCTGCCTCTACGATTATTCTGACCTGGTGATCATCAAGTGTTTGTGATTCGATCTTCAACGGAAATTCCCTTCAATTGCGAACGTGCAACCATGGAACAAACGTGCCGGATTATAACATGCGAGTATTAGATGTTCATATGAAATATAAACTGCCACATTTCCCCCCGCACAGCCAGAAACGACCGATTACTATGATAGTGGGGAAGGAGGGACTTGAACCCTCACGCCTTGCGGCACGTGATCCTAAGTCACGCCTGTCTGCCAGTTCCAGCACTTCCCCGGACAGGCAAATTATAAGGGATAATTCGTTGTATATCGGATATAATCTCGGCGATGCGCTCCAGAAAAAGAGGAGGATGTAATGCATTCGGCCGGAGGTGCCGATGAGCAGGGTCATCCATACCGATGGTATGGGCAAAGAACGCTCACGCCTGATCAGGTCCATTCTACTCGCACTGCGGGAATTAATTCAACAGGATTCTACAGGTATTGCCACCCGGGACCTGGCAGCCTACATAGCCCTGGCGTTGGAGGCCATCTCCAGGTCAATCGACCCGTCTGTAGAAGCCTGGGAGAAAAGAGGCTATTGGGTTAAGGCTGACCGATTTCGGATGGAATGGCAGTGGACTGAGAAGCTCGGCAAGGAATTGCGCATTGCAGTGATCGGCGAAGATTGGCCAGCAGTCGCCTCGATATCAGGCCAGATTGCAGAGAGAATGGGTAAGATGAAGCCACCAAAACGAAACAATCTTGGGACACCATGGCGTGGTGCCTGGGTAAAGTTAGTCCACCCCGATTAGCTCATAGCACACTAAATCAACCGGATTCATACCGCAAACCATAACCACCCCCACCCGGAGTCCGGATGCTGATGATATCCCCGGCCTTTAGCTCAACGGTACATTTTCCAGGCAGGCGTGTTTCCAGGCCATCCCGAATCAATACGTTCTCCCCGGGTTTCCCGTCCTCGCCACCTGCAAGCCCATAGGGGGATAACACTCTCCGCTCGGTGAGCAACGTGAGCTGGCAATTCGTCAATACCAAAATGTCCCGGCGAATCCCATCCCCACCTCGATATCGCCCCTCTCCGCCTGAATCCCGGCGGATCTGGTAACACAACACTCTCAGAGGGTAGGCATATTCCAGGGCCTCGATGGGAGTGTTCAGTGTATTGGTCATGTGGCTGTGGATCGCGGAGAGGCCATCATCTTGAGGCCTGGCACCCATCCCCCCACCGACGGTCTCGTAATAGGAGAAAGCAGATTTTTGAATTGGGTCCCAGCCTCCAATCGTGATGTTATTCATGGTCCCCTGACTCGCAGCGGGCACTTTAGCCGGCAGGGCTTTAGCCAGCGCGCCCAACAATACATCTACAATACGTTGGGAGGTCTCGACGTTTCCTCCGGCAACCGGGGCGGGGCGATTTGCGTTTACCACACTGCCCTGGGGGACGATGACCCGGATTGGGGCAAGGCATCCTGAATTATTCGGCACATCCAGCCCAATCAGACTGCGGAACACGTAATAGACTGCCGAGTGGGTGATAGCATAAACCGCGTTCATTCCCCCATCCAGTTGGGCAGCGGAATCGGAAAAATCAACCACCGCCTGATCTCCATTGATTGTGATCACCACTCTGATCGGAATGCGTACTTGATCATAGCCATCGTCATCCAGGTAGTCGGTAAATTGGTATGTCCCGTCAGGCATTGCCGCCAGTAATCGACGCGTCATTCGCTCGGTATATTCTATTAACTCCTCGATATTGGTTTCTACTTCCTCCCACGAATAGCGCGCAACCATTTCAATGAAACGGGCTGTTCCACGCCGGTTGGCAGCGATCTGCGCCCACAGGTCTCCTTCCCTTTCAATGGGTGTTCGAACGTTAGCCAGAATCATGTCCAATATCCCTTTATTGAGCCTCCCAGCCTCAAATAACTTGATGGGTGGGATGATCAATCCTTCCTGATAGATTTCGCGTGCCAGGGGCATGGAGCCGGGAGAAATGCCACCCACATCTGCATGGTGTGCACGGCTGGCGACGAAACCAATCAATTGGCTCTCCCGATCTATCGGATGCATGAATACGGGAGAGACAAGGGTGATATCTGGCAAATGTGTTCCACCCCGATATGGATCGTTTAATATGATCATATCGCCCGGAAGGAAGTCCGAGGCTTCTGGGGTGTGCCCGCTGTATGCCTGAATCGCTTCTGCCACTGAAAGAGGCATGGATCCCAGGTGTACAGGTATATGGGATGCCTGTGCAATCATGCGGCCCTTTGGATCAAATACAGCGCATGAGAAATCTCTGCGTTCTTTTATGTTCGGAGAGAGGCTGGCCTTCTGAAGCACCACCCCCATCTCGTCCGCGATGGCGCTGAAAAGATGCTTGTAGATTTCCAACCGTATCGGATCACGGGCAGCAACTTTCACCATCAGCCAACCTCGATCAACAGATTGCAGTAGCGGTCTATATAAGCCCTGTCACCGGGATTGAGCAATATCGTTGTATCCGAACGCAAGACGATTGCCGGTCCTTCAAGATGATCTCCAGGCATGAGCGCCTCTCCTCGGAAAAATGGGATTTCGGTCACGCCCCATCCGAAGACAACCCTGCGGTTTTCAAACCAGGCTCTGGTAGTGGCCCCATCCCCTTGGGGGATTTCTCCCAGGATCGGCGGCGCTATTTTTCCACTGGCACGCACCCGTATGTTTACGATTTCGAGCGGCGTATCAGACCGATGATAGCCATATATACGCTGATGTGCAGCATGAAAGTCGTCAGCCAAACGTTTGCTCCAAGGTACAGTGAGTTCATACGATTGCCCTTTATATCGAATATCGACCAGTCTCTCGATCCAGATAAGCTCCGATGGCATTCCCTCATCCCGAAGATCAAGTATGCCTTTTCTGACCAAGTCTGCTAGCCTTTCTTCAATCTTGCCGGGTGGGGTATCTCCGGGGAGCATAATGGTCTGGGAATAATCTTTTACAGTCTGGGCGACGAGCATTCCAAACGCAGAAAGAATTGACGCAAAGGGAGGGATGACAAGGCGTGGAATCCCCAACCGGCGTGCTAGATCCGAGGCATGCAAGCCGCCCGCTCCGCCAAACGAAAGCAGAGTGTAATCTCGCGGATCATGGCCCCGTTCAACCGAGATGACACGCAGGGCGCGCTCCATATGTACATTGGCGATCTCGATCACTCCCAGGGCAGCCTGGTCTCGTTTGAGCCCTAAGGCATCCCCAAGGCGCGAGATCGCACGCCCGGCGCGGGAGGCATCGAGTCTTATCTGCCCTCCCAGGAAGGAATCTGCATCCAGCCGTCCGAGAATCAAATTGGCGTCGGTAACCGTCGGAAATTCTCCCACACCATAACAGGCCGGCCCCGGGATAGCCCCTGCGCTTTCCGGCCCCACCCGCAGTGCACCTCCCGCATCGACGAAGGCGATCGAGCCGCCACCGGCACCAATGGTGTGAATGTCCAACACCGGGATACGAATTGGGCAACCGGATATTACTGTCTCTGTGGTGACCAGAGGGGCATCCTCTATCAGCGAGACATCGGTCGAGGTACCCCCCATGTCAAAGGTGATGACATGCAGCGCACCTGGCCTACCTGCCAGATGTCCAGCTCTCGAATGCAGCGCCAAGCTGGCTACATACTGCGCTCCGACGACTCCTCCTGCCGGTCCTGAGAGGATGCTGCGTACCCCATTTTTACGAGCCTCAGAGAGACGAAGAATGCCTCCATTAGACTGCATCACCCGCAGTCGAATATCCGTCTCGGTCGATTTTTTTATCAGGGAGTCTTCCAACTGCGAGAGGTAACCATCCAAGATCGGTGAGACATAAGCATTGACTGCCGTGGTGCTCATCCGTTCATATTCCCGATACTCGGGAAGTATTTCGCAGGATGGCGAGACAAAGAAACCGGCCTTTCGAAGCACAGCAGCCACATCCAGCTCGTGCCCTGGGTGCAGGAAAGAAAATAGCAGGCATACGGCGACCGAAGTCACCTTTTGTGCATATAATTTCTCGATAATTTTTTCCAGCTCATTTAGATCCAAGGGGACGAGGACTTTGGCGTGGGCTCCTACACGTTCATTAACTTCAAACCGGAGTTCCTCGGGGATCAACGGGACAGGCAGTTTCACACCCAGATCATATAATTCAGGGCGGGCCTGGCGACCAATCTGCAAGATGTCTCTGAAACCACGGGTGGTAATCAACGCCGTGATCGCACCTTTCCTTTCCAGAAGGGCGTTGGTGGCCACTGTCGACCCATGAATCACATCGTAACCTGGTGTTTCCTGCCCGCTTTCAATGATGCGCGTCATACCCTGGATCACCGCCTGGGAAGGATCCTGCGGCGTTGAGGGCAATTTGAATGATTCGATTTCACCTGTAGCTGAGTGATAGACGACAAAGTCCGTGAAAGTCCCCCCGATATCGATCCCGACCCGTATCGCTCCATTGGGGTTGGCTGCCAGATCGCTCATACCAGGGAGTAATTATACGCCGTTCGTTGTCCATGAATTTACCATAGAGTCTGCTGGTACGTCGGTCGTCTGCCCTCCAGTGTTATAAACGGTGCCATTTGCTTGGGATTGAGACCAATCTTTGCGAGATCGCGCAAGTCTCTAATGCGCTGGACGCGGCGGGCCTCCATGATAGCCAGCGCGCCCTTTTGGCCCACCCCGGGAATGCGCATTAATGAGGATCGGTCGGCGAGATTGACTTCCAGGGGTATTTGAGACAGGTTCCCCTGGGCCCAGGAAAGCTTTGGATCCACGTCGATGGGCAGGTTTCCATTTTTATCAAATGGTAATTCCTCGATGTCAAAACCATAGTTCCGAATCAAAAAGGATGCCTGGTAGAGGCGATGCTCGCGAAGTGGTGATACAGGTGGCTGTTGGTCAAGAGGGGTATCCGGAACAGGGCGAAAGGCAGAATAATAGACCCGACTGAGCTTTAGATCACGATACAGGTGTTGTGTTGTGCCCAAGTATTCAAGGTCATTCTCGCCGTTTCCTCCGACGACAAACTGGGTCACCGAGGTAGGCCATCTTCCATTCCAACTACACACTGATGGTTCTCGCTTGCGTACCTCCTCGATCCAGCGCAGTGGTTGATACAGTTCAGCCTGATAATTCTTTCCAGGCGCCAGTTTCTCAAGCCGCTCGGGATTTGGCGCCTCAAGGTTGATCGAGACCCGATCTGCCAGTTGCATGCTGCGATAAACCTGCTCCTTCTCGACACCCGGCATCAACTTGAGGTGCAGGTAACCCCGATAATTCAGCCTGAAGCGCAGGATCTCAGCAGTTGCGATCAACAGGTCCTGTGTCCTGACCCCACCGCCAACCACTCCAGAACTCAGGAAAATGCCGTCAGCAATCCCGTTCAGGTAAAGTCGGTGAAAGGTTGATGCCAGCTCGTCCGGTTTGAACGTGGCTCGCCGATAGTCTCGTCCTGCTCGAAATGGGCAATAATAACAATTTCTTTCACAGACAGAGGTCAATAGTGTCTTGAGCAGCGCAATGCTTTTCCCGCCAGGCAAGACAGCCTGAGTTACCAGTCCATGCTGGGTATTGGATGAGAGACGAGCGCATTCAGTCTCCTCGGCAGGTTCTATCCCCATTTGAGCTGAGAGCAGCTTTAGTTTATGGAGTGAATCCATGTTTGTATTATAGAATAAATGTTCTATTTGTCAAGCAGTATATCTCATGTTCGGACAAGAGATCGGACATTTACCAGCCCTGCCTGGGTTTAGATGAGTGGGGGAGAGGGGCGTTAATAGATCTTACGCCGGATTTCCCCTGAAGCCATGTCGCCTGCACCTGTGTTGATCGGATCGATACCATCATTGGTATGGACATTGACATAGGTATTGCCATTAACCATCTCCATCCACAGATCCTCGATCGTCATGCCGGCCAGAGGCCCGACCAGGTCAGCAGCAGTGATGGTTCCCTGTGCCAGTTTGCCGTTGAATCGTCCTCCACCTGGCGCTGCCGGGCCGAATAAAAAGGCCCACTACAGGCCCGTTCACGCCTACCGCTCCGACGTGGATATGGGATGCAATCACGTTACGATCTTAGTCACCACCAGTTTGCAGCGGATCTCCGTGTGATCCTTGTTAATCTTGAAATGTGCATGGCCATTAGCCAATGTCTCGACTAGTGGGACTTCATCGGCACCCAGTAAACGGGCATTGAACACGTGTTGATCCTCTCCTTGGGCAAATACATTTGCAACCACGCTGAGGGTGAACAGTAAGATTACAAGTCCAACCAGTAAGATGCGTGACTTATTCATCAATATCATTTCCAGATAGTACTCGTATATTTTGCTTGACATGTGGGGTAGGGGATGATAGACTATAACCAATAAATGTTTTTGATAAGTATTATTATATAAAACATAGACTTGATACCACAGGAGGCAGAATTGTCCTCAAAAACCGCAAAGAAGGCCACCATTTTCCAGGCTGGAGAAGATTTCCTGGAAACGGTTCGTCTTGCACGCAGCCCACACACGGCCCGCACCTACGCCAACGCGTTGAACAAATTCTACGAAGTTCTGGATAGCAAAGATCTCCCCCACCGTTCTGCATCCGTGGGGGAGTTGACAGAGGATGCCATAGCATGGTTTGCCTCCGCCCTCAAGAATTACTCACCCGCCACGGAAAGCCTCTACCTCACTGTGGGCGCTCGCTTCTACGAATACCTGGCCGCCGAGCGCCTGTCTTCACCGAACTTGCCGCGCCTGCGCCTGCTGATCCGCCAGCGCGCCCGCCGTCCCGGACAGCGCCTGCCGCAGTTTCCCAAGAACGATATTGAAATAGTGACGGATTATGTAAATAATCTTACATATTCTTCGGCAGAATCCGCCAATGAACGCCTGCGGGTTCTTCGTGATCGATCTTTCCTGCTCACCCTGTGTGACACTGGCTTGCGTGTTCAAGAAGCCTGCTCTTTGCGGCGCGGCGACCTGGACTGGAACGAACAAAAAGCCATCATCACCGGTAAGGGCAACCGGCAGGCGGTGGTGCGCTTCTCTAATCGTTCTATCGCTGCCCTGCGCACTTATCTGAATGCCCGCGCTCTTTTGGACGGTGCTTCCGGGCGGCCGTTGGCTTCCCTGCCCCTCTTCGCCCGCCACGACAAGGGAGCCGGCAAAAAAATCAAACCAATCACAACCGCGACCGGGCGCAACATCGTCAAGCAGCGCGTGGTCGAAGCACTCGAAAAGCCCAGCAGCGGATCTATCACTCCCCACTCCTTCCGCCACTATTTCGTAACGCGCATCTTGGTTGCCTCCGGGGGCAACCTCAAGCTCGCCCAGGAACTGGCCCGCCATCGGAACATCGCCGTTACCCAGCGCTACGCCCACCTGTCGGATGACGAACTTGACCGTGGTTACTACAATGCATTCGAAAATTAAATAATCAGGGGGATTAATAACCAATTAAATCCAAAATTCTGGCGCGACTTTTACTGCCTTACCACGACATCATGAACGATAAAGCGCAGCAATCCAGGGGCGTGGTAAGGAGTCTTATAATGCGGATCTTGATGATAATTTCAGAAGCGCCGCCTATCAAGAGCGGGGTATCCCGAGTGGCGGAAAAATTGAGTGATGGACTGAAAAACCTCGGTTACAGCATAGACCTGCTCTCCCTCAAGGACATTCCTCGTTTCGAGTGGGGAGAAATGCGCCTCTCTTCCATGCCGTTGAAGCTTTCCAGCATAAAAAAACGTATGCATAATTACGATATTGTTAATCTACATGGTCCTGTACCGACCTTTAGCGATGTCTTCCTGCTATCGGGTTTGCGTGGCCTGAACCACAAGCGGCCTCGCCTGGTCTATACCTACCACGCTCCTGTGGACCTGAAGAACATTCTTTTGCAGCCCCTGATCTGGAGCTACAACAAATCCCAGGAGTGGCTGGCCAATCTGGCCGATCACGTCGTAGTAACCACGCACAGTTATGGCCTAAGGCTTTCACGGCATGTACCCATCCACAAGCTTTCGGTAATCCCCTGGGGGGTGGACTACACACGGTTCTCCACGCCAATCCAGAAAGAAGGCCCTTACACCGTGGTTTATCTGGGACAGATTCGACCCTACAAGGGGCTGCCGATCTTGCTGGAAGCATCTCAAGGTATGCAGGGCATTCGCCTGTGGGTGATTGGCAATGGACACTCGGCAGATACTTATCGCCGCCAGGCATTCCAGATGGGCATTCACGACGTGACTTTCTGGGGCCAGATACCAGACGAAGATATGGCGCGCCTTGTCAAGAAGGCCGACGTGTTGGTGCTCCCTTCAATCTCCCGTTCCGAAGCTTTCGGCATCGCCTTGCTGGAGGGTATGGCTGCCGGTCTGGTGCCGGTAGCTTCTCACCTGCCCGGCGTAGCCGACCTGATTGGCAACGAGGGCATCACCTTCCCTCCCGGCAACGCCCAGGCGCTGCGCGATGTTTTAATTCGTCTACGTGACGATGTCGCATGGCGCGCCCACCTGGCTGGCCTGGCCCAGGCTAAAGCTCGTCTGTACTCCTGGGAGCGAGCGGTCTTTGGCTACGATCGAATTTACCAGAACCTGCTGGCCAAGCCGCTCGGTCTTGGTGATCTCATCCCGGCAGATATCCGATCCAAAAGCCAGATCCAATATGGCTAACGTAACCCGCCACAGCGCCATCCTGATCGCGGCCTACGTTTTGACCTCGCTGCTGAACTATGGTTTTGGGGTCGGTTTGAGCTGGTTCTTCAATCCAGTCCAGTTTGGCATCCTGGGCGTAACTCAATCGATGTTGCTGCTGTTGGCACTGGCGGCCGGCTCGGGATTTGCCTGGACCGCTGCCCACGACATCGCCTCACTCGGGCTGACAACTGACACTCGAAAGCGACTGCGCACGGCATTCCTTGCGAATGGCGTTCTTGGCTTAATCCTCGGTCTTGGTCTGTGGCTGGCCTATGCAATCGGCTTGTTGCCCCTGGGCGACGCCTACCGGTGGGTAATTCCCCTGGCAGCATTGACCATTACCCTGTTATCTCTTCGAGCCGTGTTAAACGGCGTGGCGCGCGGGTTATACCATTTCGGGTCGGTCGCCCTCAATCTGGTGCTTGAGGTTGTGGTGAAGGTGCTTATCGGACTGGCGTTGGTAGCATTCGGGGGTGATGTGGTCATGGTCATGCTCGCATTCGCCGGGGGAGCGTTGATTGCGCTTGTCCACAGCCTGTGGATGGTGCGGCACACTCATATTTTTGAAGGTTCAGGCTGGATCGATATGAGAGTAATCTCCTCCACCCTACCGCTCTTCGTGGGTATGATCAGCACCGCAATTATCCTGAATCTGGACGTAATCGGGCTCAAGCTTCTCTCTCCCGCCGATCAAGGTGATATCCTGGCAGGATATTATCAGGCGGCTGTGATCCTGGCGCGGACCCCGGTATTCATCGCCCAGGCAATTGCGTTGGTACTCTTCTCATACGTTGCTGGTAACAAATACCCTTCCATCCCGAGCAAGACTAACACTGCACCAATCTCCAATCCATTATTTTCCCTGAAAGATGGCTATGTCCAATCGATCTTTTACACCTGGTTGCGGTTGCTGCTGCCGGCCAGCCTGGCCCTGATCCTGGCCCCCAAGACAGCCCTATCGATACTTTTCCCGCCAACCTATCACGGAGTAACAGGGCCGCTGCAGGTCTCGGCCTTCGGTTGCTTGTTGGTCTCGTTGATTACCCTGCTCAATGGTGTCTTGCAGGCTGCAGGGAATCGACGCAACACGGCCCTGGCCATAGGAGCTGGGATGATGGCGCAGGTAATTGTCCTGGCGCTGACTGTTCAAGGGAGGGGTGTGATCGGGGCGTCGCTTTCCCTGGTGGTGGCTGGTAGCGTTTCCCTGGTCGGCATTCTACCTTCATTGAGATCTTCAATCCGCTCATTTAAGCCCGCCCTTTGGACGGGTCCCTCCAGGATCTTATTCGAGTGTGTCCCGTACCTGGCCTTGAGTCTGCCCTTGCTGGTTATTCCAGATGGCAGCCGGATGATAAATCTCTTTAAATTCAGTCTATCTGCTTTGCTCTATTTAGCTGTGCTATACGCGCTCCGCGTGCCTCTGGCGAATGCAACGAAAAAATCCCTGGTTAACTATATCAACCAATTCATACAGGTTTTAATGGGAGGCTAATGTGTATCAGGTAGAACAAGGTGCAACTTCCAGATATGCCACCAGCCGGCCAATGGTCTGCGTGGTGATGCCAACCTACAATGAAGTTGAGAATCTGCCCAGCTCGATAGGCGAACCTGGTACCTGCGCTGGAGCTACCAGCATCTGGCTGTAAATCAGACCTCGCCGAGGACCGAATCGCAGCCTAAAGCGATTAATGTGCTGGCAGACCGAGGTTATTCCGGGCGCAAATGAACTCTGCTAGGCCTCATATCTCTGTCATCATCCCGAGCTTGAATGGGGAGGCCTCCAGGCTGCAAGAATCGCTGGCAGACCAGACCTGGCCGCCTGACGAGGTGTTCATCATCCGGGGAGTCAGTCCGAATGGGCTGGCCCGGAACATGGGTGTGGCAGCTTCGACCTCCAATGGCGACCAGGTACTGGTCTTCATTGACGATGATGCGTTTCCTGGAAAGCGAAATCTGATCGAGAGCATGGTCCTCCCTTTGATCGTCGATGATACCGTGGGTATGACCGGGGCCGCGCGAATCTTGCCTAGAAATGCAAGCTGGTTTCAACGTAGAGTAGCTGTGGAAATTCCGCGAACGGTGAATCAAGTTCCGGCTGAGCCGCTCGAGACAAATCCGCCGTTAGAAGGCTATGGACATTCGCTCATTACCACCACCTGCTGCGCCATGTGGCGCTCGATATACGAAAAAGCCGGCGGCTTCTCCGAGGCGCTTATCAGCGGGGTAGATACCGATTTTTTTTACCGGGTGAGGCGGCTTGGATACCGCTTTTTGATGGTCCCGGATGTGTATGTCGAACACCCTGCCCCGACGAACCTTCGCACCTTGTTGCGAAAGTATCATTGGTATGGTATCGGATATGGACAGGAGACCCAAAGGCGACCGGAACAGCACATGGGCCCCCGCCTGCCCACGATGTTCCACCAGATAGTGTTCTTGCTGGCGGCAACAATTTGGTTACTTCCCAATGTATTTATCCTGTATTCGTATGGCTATCCGCATTTTTCGCTCGGATTCCGCCCGATAAAAGCCCTCAGCACCTACGCGGTCTCCTGGGGTTATGTAAAAGGCTGGAGAAGAGGGTATCAAGAGAGATATGGATGATCGATCAAGGCAGTCTCATCAAAATATAAATCACCTGTGGGTGCAGATTCTGCTCAGCTTATTTATCTTCTGTTTGGCGTACATCCCCGTCAGCTACCGGTTGAGCCAGGTCCCCGATATATTCACCGACGAGATCATCTACACCCGGGTGAGCATTCGTGTTGCAGGCGAAGGCGCTCTGGTATGGGATAGCGGTGAGCCATTCCTGATCCACCCACCCTTATACTTCCTGGTCAACGCCGCCAACCTCTACCTGACAGGGAATGCAAATACACCGATCTATGGCACCGGGGATATTCTTGATTCCGTATTCGACTCACGGCTGCTGAACGCCTTCATCGCCGGGTTGACGGCTGTCGTCTTGTATTGGTTCGGCGTCCAACTACATAGCAGTCAACTCGGACTGCTCGTAGCCGGGCTTTTCTTGCTGGACCCATTCGGCCTGCGGATCAACCGCCGGGCGATGTTGGAAACCCTAGCTGTCTTCTTGAGCCTAACTGGAATGCTCGTTTTCCTATCCGAAATCATCCACCAGGATAAACGGATACGAGCTTACCTGTTCTCGCCAAGGATTCTGGTCTCGGGCTTCTTATTCGGTGCTGCGCTGCTGGCCAAGGAGCTTTCTTTCATTAGTCTAGTGGTTTTAATGCTCTTCAGCCTAGTCGAGCTCAGCTATCATTTGCTTGGGATCCTGCGCCTCCCAAATGGATTCAAGCTGCACGAGTTAAGCAGATTAGTCTTGCCCGTTGGACTGGTAGTGCTGATTGCCGGGTTGACATACGCCATCTACCCGATTTGGGTGCTGACCAGCGGGGAGTGGGATCCTTATTTTGCAGAGAAGCTGCTGGGAGTCAAACGCCTGCTCGGGCTGGTACAGTTGACCGGCTGGAATCGCCCCGGCATATCCTTCACTAGCTTGCTGCTTCAACGCTTGACGGATTATGGCACCAGCTATTTGATACTTGCCATGGGAGGCGTCTCCACGCTGAGCATAGCCCTCTGGTCGCGGGGATCGCGGTCAGGCAGGTTAATGTTCGCTTGGGGTGCCTTCATGTATCCTTTCTTCGCATTCGTGGCACTTACCGGCAGTGGCAACGACCAGTTCTTTTATTACTTGTTGATCCCGGCGATCCTCCTGGTTGGTTTTGCAGGTGCAACCCTATCCCAGGCCATCGAGCGGCTGCCGAGGGTAGCCAAAAAGCTTGCGATGGCGCATGGCTTTCTGCGGATGGGTAGCTGGGTGTTGGGTCTGCTGACACTGCAGGCAGTGTTCGGCTATAACATGTGGATGTGGTACACCAATTACTTCACTGGAGCAGATAATGGCTACACGCAATTTGTTAGATTCGTCGAACAGAACATCCCACCTGGCGAACCCGTCAATGCCAGTGGAGATCCGGTTAAATTCCGTTACATGTTCCCCAACCGACCAACGGTGGCAGCAGCCACTCCCGAAGAAGCCATGCTAAGCGGCATCCACTACTTCGCCCTAGTGCCCAAAGACGTCCAGTTTCGCTACGGGCTAATTCAACCTGAATTGGCAGCCTGGATCCAAACTCAAGGTACGCCGTTATTCAGCTTTACAGGCGAAAGCTATGGCAGTATCTTCCTATACCGGGTGGATCATCCTGTTGAGAATATACAGGTTGAAAATAACGTCTCCTCGAAGATTGAGGGCGACTCCCACTGGCGTTCCTTCAAGCCCGCCAGTGGGGGATACGTAGCAAGTTTGTCCACCTGGCTGCTGCTTTGGGCTCTCCTATGCACCGGATTAGCCGTAGCACCCAGCTTGATGAGACCGGCGGTAGCCGGATCGAAACGGGTAGTCTCGTACCAATGGACGGATGCCCTGAAGGGATTGGCCTCTCACCCTGCACAGCGACCCCCGGTGCGCAGCACCTCGGACAAACTTGGAAACCAACCGTGAACAGACCACGGATCGGTTTTGACGTCCGCTACATCAATGACCGCTACCACGGCATTGGCCGCTATGCCTTCAACCTGGTAAAGGAGCTTGGCCGACTGGCACCCGAGATTCAATTCGTATTATTCACCGGGAAAGGAACGAACACCCGTTTCAAACTCGAGACCATGGCGAACTGCCCCAATGTGGAATTCACGCACGGACCCTGGCCCCTGTTTTGGCCTACCGAGCACCTCCTTTGGCCAGGAATATTGAGAAAGTATGCAGTGGACCTTTTTCACACCCCGTATTTTGCCATTCCGCTCACCTCCCAGGTGCCCAAATTCCTCACGATCCACGATTTGATATTCGAACGCTTCCCCGGGTACATGCCTGATCGCTGGGCAATGCCATACTATCGCTCGCTGACCAGCGGCGGCATGCAACAAGCCGCACGGGTAATAACCATCTCCCAGGCGACTGCGGAAGACATACGGAAGTATTATCGTGTGCCGGACCAGAAGATCAGGGTGATCCCGGAAGGCGTCGATCCGGTGTTTCAACCCATCCAGGACCCATCCATCAAGGCCAGGGCCAGGGAGCAGTATTTTCTGCAGGAACCTTTTATCTTAAGCGTCGGCGCACGGCGCCCTCACAAGAATCTCTCCAGATTGGTCAAGGCCTTTTCCATGGTTGCACCAATGATCGACCACGACCTGGTTTTTATCGGGCCAGCAGATAGGCGTTTCCCCGATGAAGCATATCGGGCTGCAATTGAGCTCCAAATGATTGGCCGTGTCCGTTTCTTGAATTGGGTGCCCGAGGAGGATCTCTCCACACTCTATTCCCTGGCCGACCTTGTGGTCATCCCCTCTTTGGTGGAGGGCTTCGGCCTACCGGCCCTCGAGGCGATGGCCTGTGGCACCCCAGTCGTGGCCTCAAATCGATCAGCCTTGCCCGAGGTAGTATCAAAGGCAGGCCTGCTGGTTGATCCAGAAGATGAAAATGACTTGAGCCGGGCAATTTACGATATTTTGAAAGACCAGGGATTGTGGCTCAAGATGAGCGTGGCAGGCTTGAAGCGTGCAGCCGATTTTAGCTGGGGCAAAACCGCACAGGCGATGCTTCGTGTTTACCAGGAAATCCTGGCGTGAACGTATTCGTGATTACCTCAGTCCCCATGAATCCACCCTGGGACCAAGGGGACAAGAATTTTGCCTACGTGCTCACCAGCGCGTTGCCGCAAGTGAGCTTTCAGGTGATGACGAGTCGCCAGGGCACTCCGCCAAAGGGTGATAATCTGATACAACATAAGCTGTTTCCATCCCCGCGAGTTTCTTATCTCCAGAAATCAGGTGTATACCTGCGGATGATCGCTCAGACTCATTCCCCGGCCATTTTTGGGAAAGATGCCGTCAATGGCCACACAGACATCTTCCACTTTATCTACCGGCCAAATTCATTGTCAACCAGCCTGTTCAAGTTGCTGCCCAAGCTACATCGCAGACCAAAAGTGCATACGATGCCCGCAATTGGCACGACGAATGGTTATGGCCCCGAGCTTTTCTTCGCCGATCGGGTGATCGCCTTCTCCGAATATGGACGCCAGTTGTTGCAAGACTCGGGAGTGAAAAATGTGATCCACATCCCCCCGGGGATCTATATAACAAATTGGGCCTCCCTCAGCCATCAAACGGCTCACCGAAAAGGACGGCTGGGATTGGGAGATCAGCCGGTAATCCTTTATCCGGGCCATTTCGGAGCCCATCATGGCCTATCCACCCTCCTGGAAGCCCTCCCGAATGTCGTGTCACGCGTCCCAAACGTGTGCTTCATCTTTGCGTGTCGCCTGCGATCCCCCGAGGACTATGTACACGAGAGGAACATCCAGGGGCAGATCTCCCGCATGACGCTGACCGCCAACGTTCGCTTCTACAATACGGTGAGCGATATGCTTACGCTCATTGGCGCCAGCGACATTGTCGTTTTCCCCTTCCTGAACATGCGTGATAAAGTCGACATTCCGACCACTCTCTTAGAGGCTATGGCTGCCGGCAAATCCGTGGTAATCTCGGATATCCCACCAATGAACGAGATCATGGCCTCCTCAACCAACTCGGCGGATAATGCCGGCCTGACCGTCCCACCTGGTGACCCTAACGCGCTCGCCGAAGCCCTATCATATCTCTTGATCCAGGAAAAATTGCGCGAGCGAATGGGTTTGTTTGGCAGTGCTTTGGTTAAAGAAAAACATGATATCCTGCAGGTAGCCAGTAAATACGAAGCGCTATACCATGACCTCCTCGGATAATCTCTCCCGGTTCCTTGCATTTTTCACCTCTGTTCTTTTTCTGGAAGCCAATCTTTTCTCTTCTTTCGGTACCTATGCCAAGGATCCCGGCGACTCTCCCGGGTCTTTATCGACGAATGTCCCTCCCATGAATGGCCCGTCCTTCCTGTTCGGGGTGATCAGCGATATTGGCTCTAATTATCCAGATATGTGGAGCCGCGGTCTGCGCGCTACCACACTTGAATTCCACTGGAGGTTCTACGAACCTCGGGAGGGCGTCTACAATCAGGCTTACATCGACCGCATGAAGCAAAGCCTGATTGCGCTAAACGCCCAGGGGTGGTTTGTTCAGATGATCCCTGGAATCCAGTATATACCCGAGTGGGTTTTTATAAACCACCCCGAGTTCTACTTCGTCAACCAATACGGAGAATCCTACACTCCTGATATCCCCACCCGGGGCGACTACCAGGTGATCAACGCCCCGTTCAACCCGGCCGCGCGTGACCTTATCGCAGGTTATATCGCGCGCATATTCCAGGATTTCGATCAGACTGACCCCCGGTTGCAGTTCGATTCGGTACGCATCGGAGGTGGGCCGCAGGGAGAGCTGCGCTACCCCCCACCCGAGTGGAACGGCCATCACAACTCCTATTGGGCGTTCGACTCGGCCGCACAAAACGCCGCTGTATCGGGAATCCCTGCCGCAGTCGTTGGCTGGCGTCCGGGTATCGACCCCAATCCCGGCACAACTGGCAGAGGGCAATTGATCGTCAACCCGGGATTTGAAGCGACGCACCCATTCCTGCAAATACCTGCCTGGTCTCCCGAAGACGAGATCACAGCCGAATTGACCTCCGAGGAGCCGCACGGCGGAAGCCAGGCGTTGAAAATCACCATCCTGACGCCTAACCGCATCCATCAGTATGTGCGCGTTTCCCCGAATACCACCTACCAGATCGGTGGCTCCCTGCGAAGCGGCGATGGGCAAGGGCGTGCCCGCATTCTGCTGGAACAGTACGATGCGAATAACCAACCGATTCCAGATGCTCCATTTGCCAAGCTTGAAACTCAGTCCACCCTGTGGGCAGACCAAAATGCTTCGCTGGCTACATCAGCAACCACCAGATACTTGAAGGTGGAGATGGATGGCGACCGGCCTGGCATCTACTACTTTGACGATCTTTGGCTCCGCATGGCAGGCTCCGCGAATACCCAGGATCGGGACCTGAGCGTGCCGATTGCCTTCTACGACTGGTACGTGGCTTCGCTGACGAATTATCAAAACTGGCAGATTAGCGAGATACGCAAGCATTTTGCCGGGCAGCTCGATGTGGTCTACGCCGGCAAGGGAGTGCGTAACCATCAAATAACCGATGCCCTGGCAAATGACCTGCGCGGCGATGGCTGGAGCGAGGCCAGCAGCGCACTCTACAGCGCGTCGGCCTATGAAAGGCACGTCGCCGGCTTGATTGATACCCAGGGCATCAGCCTGTATGTTACCGGCATCGAACAACCACCGGCAGGATTCGCCAACGATACCACTCCCTACCCCAACGATTGGAGTGCGGCCCGTTGGATCTCTTTCCTAGGCCAAAAGCGGGGATTACCCGTGTGGGGGGAAAATACGGGGCGGAACTCTCCAGCCGAGATGCGCTTATCCGCCATGCGCATACTTCTCAGTGGATTGCGCGGCATGATGTGGGCCTTCGAGTCCGATCTGTATGCCAATCCAAATGATCAAGGCTTTGCCACAATCGTCGATTATGAGACATTAATTCGAGAATTTGCCAGCATCCGATATACATTCTTACCACTGACGATGATCGGGCCATAGGAAGGTGAACTTAGAAAACTGAAAAAGACCGAATCTTCCTCGATGAACTGCATAAGTCCTAAAATGTACCTTGGCAACGGGGGATTTTGAATTTTTCCAATATCATGTAAAATATATACAAGTTTATACAATGGTCTCCGATAGCGGAATATCCGCGGTTGGTGGGGAAAAAGGATGTTCATCAATGCATATCTACGATTATTTCAGAGTGGGGCTTACCCAACGGGCAATTAACCAGAAGGAAATCCCTTCGCCTGTTCGCCTGGTGGTGGTGCTAACGCTTTCGATTTTTACAAGCGAAGCAATCATCATGACGGCTCTGTACTACCTGCCCCCAATGAATTACGTCATTGAGGTATTGCTCGATGCTGCCACAATGACCGTCATCATCTTCCCTATGTTATACGGACTCGTCTACCGCCCAATGGTTGGATACCTGGCAGAGAGAATCGAAACAGAACGCCGCCTTCGCCTGCAGACGACTGCCCTGGAAGCGGCTGCCAATGGGGTGATCATAACCGACCTCGAAGGGAGGGTCGAATGGGCCAATCCAACCTTCCTGAACATGACCGGCCACTCGTCCGAAGAGCTGATTGGAAAGAATCCAGGTTTTTTAAGCCCTTCGATCAATGACGAGGAGACCGCTCGCCAACTGTGGGAGACCATCCAATCGGGCCAGGCATGGCAGGGCGAGATCGTCAACCGCCGCAAGGATGGAAGCCTGTACTACCAGGACCAGATCGTAACCCCGGTGAAAGACGATGCAGGGTCGATCACCCATTTTATCAGTATCGTTCAGGATATTTCCCAGCGCAAGCAGGCAGAAGAGGCACTCCAAGCCAGCAATGAATTGTTGGAGGAAATCTTCTCCAACCTGCATGTCTTGATCGCCTATCTCGATAAAGACTGCAATTTCATCCGGGTAAACCGGGCTTATGCGCAAGCTGGTGGTCATGAAGAAGCCTTCTTCGTCGGGCGCAATCATTTCGACTTATATCCCAATGAGGAAAATGAATCGATATTCAGAGAAGTTGCCAAGAAAGGAAAGACCTTCACCGTCCTGGAAAAACCTTTCGTCTACGCCGAGTACCCAGAGCGGGGGGTGACTTACTGGGATTGGAGCCTCCAGCCAGTTAAAGATGCCCACAACCAGGTGGCGGGGCTTTTGCTCACCCTGGTGGACCGCACGGAACACGTGTACTCCGAACATGCTCTGCGTAAAACCCAACATGATTACGAAACCCTGGTTAATACCATCGATGGGATCGTCTGGGTGGCAGATTTTCCCAGCTTTCAATTTACCTTTGTAAGCCAACAATCCGAGAGGCTGCTCGGCTACCCGCCTGATCGATGGACCTCACAAGCCGATTTTTGGATCAGCCACGTTCACCCGGAGGACCAGGCCTGGGTAGGAGATTTCTGCCGGCGAGCGACCGAACAAAGAAAAGACCATCAGTTCGAGTATCGCATGATCAACGCCTGGGGCAAAGTGGTCTGGATGCGCGATATCGTCACAGTTGTCGAGGATGAGCGGGGGGCGATTAAGCTGGCAGGGGTGATGGTTGACGTCACCGATCGCAAACGCGCCGAGCAAAAGGTAGAAGCTGAGCGCCGGCGATTGTTCTCCATTCTTGATCAATTGCCGGCATTCGTTTTTCTGGTGGCGCCCGATTACTCTATCCACTATGCCAACCGTCATTTCCACCAGACGTTCGGCTCCCCAGACGATACCCCCTGTTATCAACTCCTGCACCATCAGAACGAGCCATGCGCCGATTGCCGTGTTTTAGAGGCGCTCGAAACCCGCAGGACGACAGAATGGCAGTTCACCGCCTTCAACGGCAGGCGATACCAGATCAGCAATTATCTTTTTACCGATGTGAACAGCGCCTCGCTGGTGCTTATGATGGGCATCGACATCACCGACCGGGTGAATGCTGAAGAACTGATGCGCAGAAACACTGCCCGGGCCGAGGCCCTGGCACACATCTCCCAACTCTTCGTCGAGACACCTTTCGACCAGGATGTGCTCCTGGACGAGATCTCTAAGCAAATGACCTCGCTAATTGGGGATGGTGTATTGATCCGGCTGGCGACAGCAGATGGGCAAGCGCTGGAGGCCATCACCTTGGCCCACCGTGATCCCCAGGTAAAGTCCAAACTAATGGAGATCATCCAGAAATTCTCCCATCTTTCTTCGGAAAACCTGGCAGGCCGTGTGTACACTTCGGGACAACCCTTGCTGATTCCCGAGGTAAGCCAGGATATCATGGAAGGCACCACGCCAGAGTATCGCCAACTTTATCACCTTGTCGCCCCACATTCTGTGTTGATCGTTCCTCTACGCAGCCACGCGAGAGTAATCGGTACGATCACCCTGATCCGCGACCATCCGGGGGAACCGTACACCCTCGAAGACCAGGCCTTCACCCAATCGCTCGCCGATCGGGCTGCATTGGCCATCACCAATGCCCGCCTGTATACTGAGCTCGACCACAAGTTGAAGGAAGAACAGGCCATGCGCAACCAGCTCGTTCAGGCCGAGAAGCTGATGATCATGGGGCGCATGGTGGCTTCCGTCGCTCACGAGTTGAATAACCCTCTGCAGACCATCAAGAATTGCTTATTCCTTACGCAGCAGGAATTGCACCCCGATTCACCAACCCAGGATTACCTTAATATGGCCCAGGCCGAGACCAGCCGCCTAACCGAGCTGGTTAGACAGCTTCGCGATGTCTATCGCCCGAAAAGCGCCGAAGAGATCAAGCCGGTCGACATCAACCAGGTGCTTGATGAGGTTCACTCGTTGATCTCCCCTCACCTGGAAAGGCACCGCGTATCCTGGAATATAACCAAGCCCGACAATCGCGAATTCGTCCCAGGCGTAGCCAACCAGCTCAAACAAGTATTCCTGAACATCTCTTTAAACGCCATCGAGGCCATGCAACCGCAGGGTGGGCGACTGTCGGTAGTGGTGGAGCAGCTAGCCAGCACTCACGAGCTGTCGATCTCATTCAGCGACGACGGCCCCGGCATTCCTCCCGAGGTCCTCCCCAAGATGTTCGAACCATTCTTCTCGACCAAGGAAGCCGGCACTGGGTTAGGGCTGGCCATCACCTACGACATCGTCCAGCGCCACTTAGGGCGGATCGTGGTCGAAAACAATGCTGGCGGAGGCGCCCGCTTCACAGTGACGCTGCCCGCTATGTAAAAGGCAAAGACAAGACATTGATATTGCGGTGCTAAAGCCCATGTCTAGAACAGGTGAGATATTGATTGTTGACGATGAGCCAAACCTGCGCGCCTCACTGGCGATGATCCTGGAACGCGCAGGCCACCGCGTTACAGCCGCCTCTAATGCTGGCGAAGCGCTCCAATATCTGGATGCCGGGCCATTTGATCTGGTGTTCCTGGACCTGCGCATGCCCGAAACGAACGGTATGCGATTGCTTGCCATGATCCGTGAAAAGAATCCGGATATGCCTGTCCTGATACTGACCGCCCACGCCACCCTGGAATCGGCCATCGAGGCGGTGCGCAAAGGAGCGCGTGATTACCTGCTGAAACCCATTGATCCAAATCAAATCCTCAAAAGGGTAGGTGAGTTCCTGTCAGAGTCGGAGGAGGCTCGCCGGAAACGTGTCATCGTGGGTGAGCTGCGTGGGCTGTTGGATGAACTCACCCATCTCGAAGCGCAAACGAAAGCCCCTGCCTCTGCTGTAGCTTCACCAACAACCCTCCCCAGCGATCCTAACCGCATTTTGCGCCGTGGGCCATTTGTCTTGGACCTACACGCTCGCCACCTATTATTCGAGGATCGTTTGATTCCCCTCTCACCAACCGCATTCGACTACATGATCACACTCGTCCGCCACTCCCCCAATCCCGTCTCCTATAGCACGCTGGTGCGAGAATCGCAAGGTTTCACCACAACCCCGCTCGAAGCTCGCGAAATAGCCCGTTGGCGGATTCACGAGCTGCGCAAAGCGATCGAGGTCGATTCGCGCCAGCCGCGCTTTATCATCACCGTGAGAAACGCAGGGTACCGGCTGGTAACTTGAATGCACCCAGAATTATTGAAACTGTTCCAATAAGCCTAAATATTATTCCATATATTATTGCCCGCAGTTCATCTATACTAAATAAGCGTGTATACGAGTTGTGTCTTAATTATCCTGAGAGGGAGGTACTTCACGATTTCCCATGCAGGTGTCCAGGTCCATCCTGATCATCGATGACGAAGAAAATTTACGCCATTCATTGGCGATGATTCTGGATCGGGCAGGCTACTCCGTCCATTCGGTTGCCAGTGCTGCACAGGCTCTGGAAAACATCCAATGTCACACCTACGACCTGATCTTCCTGGATTTAAAGATACCAGATATGGATGGTTTGACTCTGCTGCCGATCATCCACCAAGATCACCCGGAAATCCCGGTATTGGTTTTGACTGCCTACGGCGATCCCGAGTTAGTCAAACAGGCCATGCAAATGGGCGCTCAAGATTACATCCGCAAGCCGGTAGACCCGTCATTAATTCTGGACAGAGTCAGGCGGACTATACCGGGTAATAATTATCTATACTAGCCTGCTTATTGGAACACCAACAATTATTTCCAAATAATTTCAACAATTGCTTCCCCATGTTTCGTTAAGATAAGAATCATGAGCTGGTAACTCTGAGGCGCAAATCCTTTACCGGTTTCGATGGCTGGGTGGAGGGAGGGCTGCCTCACCCTCCTCCACCTCCCTCTTTAGAGTAAATCATGATAGACCTTTACCAGCTGTTATTAATGGCCTTATGGATGCGAAAGTTGAACGCAATACACATCCATTAAGTCGATAGGACGATTTTTTTTAATTCGTTTGGGGAGGTGCTTCATGACGATGGCACAATCAATTATTCCGAAATTTCTTGTTGAGAATTGAAATAGATAGATAAGATTATCAAGGAAAATACCATGGTTACAAGAAGAGGATTTCTCAAAGTGAGCGTGGCCGGGGGCGCGGCGAGTTTGCTGGCCACACGCGCTCGCTTCATACAGCGCGCCTTGGGCGCAGGGCCTGTCCTACCCGGTAGCGCCATCCCGAAGTGGGAAGACCCGCTGCCCCTGTTGAGTGTGGCTGGCGGGCCGATGGAGACCATCATCGCTGGTGCTGGCGAAATTACGCTTGACATATGTGAGTTCCAGGCCAGCGTGCTGCCTTCAACGTTCGTTCCAGCAGTTGGAGCATATACAGGGACCTGGGTGTGGGGTTACCGCGCTGGCATAGAACCGACAAACCCGGCCGGCACGTACCTCGGGCCGGTAATCATCGCCACCAGGGATCAGCCTACCCAATTGCGCTTCGTCAACAATCTCACCGCGGAGCACATTGCCTGGCGAGAATGGACCGACCAGACTCTGCATTGGGCAAACCCGCTAGGCGAGGGCATGAATATGGAGCACTATCATGGACCGATCCCGGCTTGTGTCCACGTTCATGGCGGCGAGCTGCCGCCCGTGCTGGACGGCGGCCCGGATTCCTGGTTCACCAGCGACGGTCTATATCAAGGCCATGCCTATTACACTCATCCAGGCGTACCCGCTGCCGGCAACGAGGCGGTTTATCGTTATCCTAACTCCCAAGAAGCCTCGATGATCTGGTTCCACGACCACCTGCTGGGCGGTACTCGCCTCAATGTCTACGCCGGCCTGGCTGGCGCCTACCCGATCATCGATCCCGGGCTTTCGCTCCCGACCGGCCTACATCCGGTTGGCTTGCAGCAGGGTGCGGGCGGCGCAGTAGACTTCCTCATCCCGCTGGTGCTCCAGGACCGCATGTTTGACGTTTACGGCCAGCTCTTCTTCCCCAACGTTGGCATCAACCCAGAGCACCCGTACTGGATCCCCGAATTTGAGGGCGACGCGATCGTGGTCAACGGGAAGACCTGGCCTTTCCTGGGCGTGGAGCCGCGTCGCTACCGCTTCCTCTTTGTGAACGGCTCAAACGCCCGCACCTACGAGATGTTCATCGTCAATCCGGTCACCAAGGTGATGGGGCCGCCGATCTATCAGATCGGAACCGATGGCGGCTACCTGGATGCGCCGGTCAAGATCGATCCGAATGCGCCCAAGGGCCAGTTGCAGAAGCTGGTGCTGATGCCTGGTGAACGCGCCGACGCGATCATCGACTTCGCCGGCTTCCAGGGACAGACTCTGCTCCTGCGCAACACCGGCCACCACCCCTATCCAAAGGGCGCCCCGCCCATGGGGTCTACGCTTGGCCAGATCGTTCAATTCCGGGTCGGGCCTGGGCCAGCAACCGATGCGAGCTACGACCCAGCTTCCGGTATCCCGCTGCGACCGCCTATGGTGCGCCTGGTGGATCCAGCCGCTGGAGCACTGGCTCCGGGCGTGATCGTCCATAAGACCCGCCAGCTCACCCTCAACGAGGTGATGGGCATGGGCGGTCCGCTGGAGGTGTTGGTCAACAACACCAAGTGGAGCGGATTGCGTGGAGATGGCTCAACTCGACCAGATTTCATGCCGGTCACGGTCGGAGGGGTCACCGAATATTATTCGGAGTTGCCTAACGAGGGCGAGACCGAGGTGTGGGAGATCGTCAACCTGACCGCCGACGCCCACCCCATCCACACCCATCTGACCCAGTTCCAGCTCATCAATCGCCAGAACTTCAACCTCAATAAATATAACCCTACCTATGCCGCCGCCTTCCCCGGAGGACTCTACATTCCGGCTTATGGCCCACCGCTGGATTACAACACAGGCAACCCGCGCGCCCTGGGCGGCAACCCGGACATCGTCCCTTTCCTCCAGGGTCCGGTCAGGCTGCCTGCCCCCAACGAAGCTGGCTGGAAAGACACAGTGATCATGTTCCCCGGACAGGTGACGCGCATCGCAGTGCGCTTCGCCCCGATGAATCTGCCCACCGATACCCCCGCCGCGGATTTACACTACCCCTTCGACCCCAACGCTCAGGGCCACGGTTTCGTCTGGCACTGCCACATCGTCGACCACGAGGACAACGAGATGATGCGACCGTACGCGGTACAGCCGGTGCCAGGTGCCTCCAGGACCTATATTCAGGGGACTGACTATTGATATTCTTTATTGACTTTAGAGAACCATGCGAGAAAGTATCCTGGGCGTGACTATCTTATCCGTTACCACGGGGAGGTAGACCGGGGCACCGTTAATTTCTGCGGTTTCGATGATTGGGGTGCAGGAGGGTTGCCCCGCTCTCCTGCACCCCACTTCTTAAAGACTTCCCCAGATGGTCAAGGAATTTCCGAAAATATGGGGGTTGGGCGGGCACCCACTCAACCCCCATATTTCGGTCATTTTTCCGTTTTCCCACTGAAGATTGTTACATTGACTCGCTTCGAGAATCGGTATACACTAATTCAGCTTCGTCTACCTCATTCAGTGGATCATTTAGGAGTCGGGAGAGCAATCACGCCATGATCATCAGTCAACTCGCCAGGTCAATCGCCGAATCGCCAACCTTTGCTCTAAACGAAGAAGCCCGCATCCTCAGAGAGAAAGGCGAACCAGTGATCAACATGGGGATTGGGGAACCCAAAAATAAGACACCCATCACAGCCGTGCTGAGCTCTGCTTCAAAACTGGCTGAAGGCGATATTAAATATACCCCACCGGATGGCACCCCCTCCCTGAAGAAAGCCATCATCCGTTATACAGAAGAAAATTACGACCGATACGTCGCCCCAGAAAACGTGATCGTCTCGGCAGGCGCTAAACAATCGCTCTATGTCTTGCTTTTCAGTATCCTGAATCCACAAGACGAGGTCATTGTCCTGGCGCCCTATTGGGTCAGCTATCCTGAGATGGTAAAGATGGTCTACGGTGTGCCGGTAGTCGTGACTCCTGAAGATGGGACCTTCCATCCCCGCCTGGTTGATATCGAGCGTGTGGTCACTCCATATACACGGGCCATCATCGTCAACAGTCCAAACAATCCATCTGGATTAATCTTTTCCGAAGAATTCATCAGCCAGATCGTCGATTATTGTGAGCGCAAGAAGATTTACCTGATCATGGACGATATCTACCACAAGCTGGTGTTCGATGGGAGGCGTGCAGTCCCGGCCTACAGGTATACAAACCGGGACATCGAATCGACCATGATCATCGTGGTCAATGGCGTATCGAAACTCTATGGGATGACCGGATTTCGCATTGGTTGGGTGATCGCCGGTCGGAAATTAATCGAGGTGATGAACAACGTTCAGGCCCAGACCACTTCGTGCACCTCGATCGTCCTCCAGGCCGCAGCCGAAGGCGCATTGACCGGTATGCAGAGCTTCGTCGAAAGCCTGCGGTTGACCATCGAGAACAATCGCAACGTGATCATGCAAGAGTTGCGCTCGTTCAATGGCATCCGGACAACAAAGCCTGAGGGCACATTTTATTGTTTCCCCGACTTCAGGGCTTACTCCAACGATTCGGTGGAGCTTTCCAGGTTTCTCTTGAAGAAATCCCTGGTGGTCACCGTGCCCGGCAAGGAATTCGGAATGGAAGGCCACCTGCGATTGAGTTTTGCCGGTAGCGTAAAAGACATCACCACAGCAATCGAGCGCATCAAGTGGGCGTTGGATCCAAACTCCCCCAACGAAATCTATATTGGCGATCGCAGGATGGTCAGAGACTGGCTATGAACAACCTCTTGGATATTAAAACCCCTGCCCAAGCTCAGGCAGCAAGCCTGAAACCTGATTTCGGTCTAGATTTCCAAGGCCTCAGCAATCTAAACCGGATTTATTGGAACCTCCCCACGGAAGCCCTGTACGAGGAGGCGATCTTCCGCAACGAAGGAAAATTAACCACACTGGGACCGCTGGTGGTCAATACCGGAGCACACACAGCCCGAGCCGCCGATGATAAATTCATCGTCAGAGAGAGCACGACCGAGGGCAACATCTGGTGGGGTCAATATAACCGCCCCTACAGCACGGAGAAATTCAGCGAGCTGTACAACCGGGTGCAGGGCTTTCTTCAAGGCCGCGATGTCTTTGTTCAGGACCTTTATGCTGGCGCAGACCTCAATTACCGGCTGTCGATCCGCATCATTACAGAGCTGGCCTGGCATAGCCTGTTCGCCCGAAACATGTTCCTGCTGCCCAAGACGAGCGACGATTACCGCCGCCACATCCCTGATTTTACCGTCATCGCCGTACCCTCCTTCAAAGCGTGCCCTCAAATCGATGGCACTCCTCGGAACACGGTGATAACCATCAATTTCGAGCAGAAAATGTGCATCATAAGCAACACAGGCTATGCAGGAGAGATAAAAAAATCGATCTTTACGATCTTGAACTACCTGCTGCCCCTGCAGGGAGTGCTGCCGATGCATTGCTCTGCCAATAAAGGACCACAGGGAGACGTGGCGCTGTTCTTTGGCCTGTCTGGCACCGGCAAGACCACCCTCTCTGCTGATCCAAAACGCGGCTTGATCGGGGACGACGAACATGGCTGGAGCGACGAGGGCATCTTCAATTTTGAAAACGGGTGCTACGCCAAGGTGATTGCCTTGTCTCCAACCGCTGAACCGCAGATCTACGCCTGTACCCGCCGGTTCGGCACCATCCTGGAAAATGTGGTATACGACCCGGTTACACGCCAGATCGACCTGGATGACGACGAACTAACCGAAAACACGCGTGCCTCATACCCCCTGGAGTTCATCGAAAATTCGATTCCCGAAAAAACGGGGGGGCATCCGAAAAATATCATCTTGCTCACCTGCGATGCCTCGGGAGTGATGCCTCCCATCGCCCGCCTGACCCCTGACCAGGCCTTATACCATTTCATATCGGGATACACCGCAAAGATCGCTGGCACAGAGATCGGGCTGGGAGAGGAGCCGGAAATCACCTTCAGCACCTGTTTTGGTGGCCCCTTCATGGTCCTTCATCCTGCCTTCTATGCAGACCTGTTAAAACGCAAGATCCAACGCTATGGAGTTAATTGCTGGCTGATCAATACCGGATGGGTGGGAGGGCCGTACGGGGTGGGCAAGCGCATCAGTATCCATTACACGCGCGCCATGCTGGACGCAGCCCTTAGCGGGATGCTGGATGTAGTGCCTTATACAACCGATCCCGTATTCGGCTTTGAAGTGCCCCAGAGCTGCCCCGCGGTTCCTGATAGCGTCCTCGACCCTGCCTCCTCCTGGCCTGGCAAGGATGCTTACCTGAAGCGATATCGCTCTCTGGCTTCTCGATTCATTGACAACTTCAGGAAATTTGAAGACGCTGCACCACCCGAGGTAATCGCCGCCGGGCCTTCAATTATTTAGCGACCTGCGTGTGCCTCTCCAGAGAACAGGTATGATGTGTAGCTGGCGATCAGGCGTCCAGGCAGACGACCCTGGATGATCACACCTCCCCGACTGTGCTCGATGCGCTCCACCTGCCCCTGGTCGTGGAACTGGGCGATCAGTGCCCCTTCCCGGTATGGCAGCCGTACCGTTATCGCGCGGTAATTTTCGAACAAATTCTCGCCCACCCTTTGAAGCAAATCAGGAAGACCTTCCCCCGTTAGCGCCGATATGGCGACAGCGTTCGGGAAGTCGTCGTTCGTCTGGTGCGCCCGCGCCCTGTCATCCAACATGTCGATCTTATTCAAGGCAGTCATCACCGGGACGTGATCCGCCTGGATTTCTGCCAGCGTTTGGTACACGGATTGGGCTTGCTCCCTGGCATTGGGATGGGTGATGTCCACAATGTGCAACAATAAGTCTGCTTCAGCGATCTCTTCGAGAGTGGCGCGAAATGCTGCGATCAGGGCGGTGGGCAATTTCTGAATAAAACCAACCGTATCGGTAATCAGGGCCAGGTGACCGCCGGGCAGCCTGACTCTCCGCGTAGTGGGATCAAGGGTAGCAAAGAGCTGGTCAGCAACCAGGACGTTCGCCTCGGCAATCCGGTTGAGCAGCGTGGATTTCCCGGCGTTCGTGTACCCGACCAGGGCAATGACCGGAAGGTGGGTGCGTTTTCTACGCGCCCGGTAAAGTTGCCGGTGCGTACGGACCTTCTCGAGGTCTTCCTTCAAGAAGTCAATCCGCCGGCGTATATCTCGCCTGTCCACTTCGAGCTGGGTCTCACCCGGACCCCTAAGTCCTACACCGCCAACACTGCCGGTTCGGCCACCCCCACCGCCCGCCTGGCGGGCCAGGTGCGTCCAGGCACGGGTGAGGCGCGGTAGGCGGTATTCGTATTGGGCCAGCTCTACCTGCAGAGCGCCTTCGCGCGTGGCAGCATGCTGGGCAAAGATATCCAGGATCAACGCCGTGCGGTCTAGGATGCGCACCGCATCTCCAAAGATCTTCTCCAGCTCTCTGAGGTGCCTGGGGGACAGCTCTTCGTCGAACAGGACCACGTCAGCCTGGAGTTCATCCACCAGTGCGCGCACCTCTTCTACCTTGCCAGGCCCAATATAAGTATGTGGGTCAGGATGGTCTAAACGCTGGCAGGCCTGGCCCACCACGTCGAGTCCGGCTGTATCGGCCAAGAGGGACAATTCTGCCAGGGAATCCTCCAACGAGAGAATCTGCTCTGCTCTATAAATCGAGGTGCCTACGAGGAAGGCCCGCTCGCGTGGTCGCAGGGTGGGCTCTGGAATCTTCTTAGCCATACGCTGATCGTTCGCTACTCTCTCCGTACATGATAATCCAATCAGAGGTCTCTATCAAGGCAGGCATACTTTAACGCGTAATGCTAAGCCATGCCAACAGGGTCTCCCCCACAGTCAGCATGCTGGACGCCGCGACTTTGTCGGTCGTATCCGCCGTAGTGTGATGGAAGGGGTATTCGAAATCGATGATATCCACGGCCGGGATATCGGCGAGGATAAATGGGAGATGATCATCAATCAATGCGCGACCGTACACTGGGATAAAAGCATCGGAATACCCAAGTTCGTGCGCTTGGGACCATATTTCCTGGGCGATAGACAGATCGGAGTTGAGCTCATATTCGATCCCCAGGTCTGCGTCCCCCACCATATCAACGACGACCACTGCCTCGGGTTTCGACTCCAGGCTCTCAACGAAGGCTTGCGAGCCTAAAGCCCATTCCCAACCCTCGATGTTCCCATTGTCTTCTGCATCAAAAAAGACCAGCCATACCTGTCCCGCCCAGGATGACTCGCCATGGATGAATGGGTAAACCCTGCCAAATTCAAGCAGCACCGCGACACCCGAAGCGCCGTCGTTTGCGCCTGGAACCGGCATGTTTCTTTTACTCACGTCTGGATCCTTATCGGCGTACAGCCGGGTATCGTAATGTGTTCCCAGGATCACCCAGGGATCACCATCTCCCATCTTGCCAATCACGTTGCGGATTGGGTGCCCCATGCGAGTTGTCTCTTGAAATGAAACGTTCCAACCATCGTCCACCAGGCGGGAACGGATCCATTGAGCTACCTGTTCACTCGTCGGACTGCCTGGTATGCGTGGTCCAATTCCAACCTGGTATTTGACATCATCCAGGGCACGCTCACCTTGGAATGAGCGATCATTTGGAGTGTATTTACTGGCGTCGCAACCAGGGATAAGTAAACAAAGGAATAAGAAGATTATTGTAATTCTTGTTTTTATTATGTAATAAAAAAATAATACAATATAATAATGGCTATGCGCATAATTCATCGAATCACTTCCATCTCCACATACTCTCTCAATACCTCCAGCGCACGCTCCACGTAAGCCTCCACCCTCTCTCGTCTGCCACCCTTAACTATTTCTCCAAACCCAGGTAGCAGGCTAAAATTTGCCTTCATCGGTTGAAAATCCGCCGGGCTGGCATTAGAAATATAACGGCACATAGCACCCAACATGCATGTAGGTGGCAGCACCAACGGTGGCTGGCCTTCCAGGACCCGTGCTGCATTGACACCAGCCAGCAGCCCGGTGGCAATGTTCCCCACATACCCTTCGACACCGCTGATCTGGCCAGCAAAGAACAGGTCCTCCCGCCCCCGAAACTGCAAGCTTGGCAGCAAATGTGCAGGCGAATTGATAAAAGTATTGCGGTGCATCTGGCCATAGCGGGTAAATTCGGCATGCTCCAACCCAGGAATCATCCGAAAGACACGCCGTTGCTCTGTGTACGTCAAATTGGTCTGGAAGCCCACCATGTTATAGAGCGTGCCTGCCAGGTTGTCCTGCCGTAATTGGACCACCGCATATGGGCGTTTCCCGCTGCGAGGATCGGTCAAACCGACCGGCCGCAACGGTCCGAAGGCCAGAGCTTTCCATCCCCTCTGGGCTATGATCTCGATTGGCAGGCAAGCCTCGAAATATCGATGGATGCCGGCTCGCACACCCCATTCCACATCCTGTTCGAATTCTCTCAGCTCGATGCGCTCGGCCTTCAGCAGGACTTCCACAAATGCCTCGTACTCATCCCTGGTCATCGGGCAATTGAGATAATCGCCATTCTCAGTCTCACCGCGGTCATAGCGAGAGGCCCTGAAAGCGACATCCAGGTTGATCGAATCCCTTTGGACGATGGGCGAGATGGCATCATAGAAGTACAGGTGATCGCTGCCCAAAAGCTTTTGGATGGCGCTTGAAAGGTTGGCGGAGGTAAGTGGACCAGTAGCAATGATGGCCGGCGTAGCTGGAATCTCGGTCACCTCTTGCCGGATCACCCGGATTCGTGGGTGCGCCGCTATCCGACTCGTGACTAATCGAGCAAAGCCTTCCCGGTCCACTGCCAGGGCATCTCCTGCGGGGAGGCTGGTTTCTTCGGCACATTTCAAGAGGAGCGATCCCAGCAGGCGTAATTCTTCTTTCAGCAGGCCGGATGCCGTGTTGCGCCGGTTTGAACCCAGCGAGTTGGAGCATACCACTTCAGCCAGCAGGCTGCTGGTGTGCGCGCCGGTCGCGACCATTGGCCGCATCTCATACAATTCAACATGTACGCCGCGTTGGGCGGCCTGCCACGCAGCCTCGCTGCCTGACAATCCACCGCCAATAACGACTAATACTGCCATTGTTGAGGAATATTTATAACATAGTTTTCATAAGCTCCAGGTATTCTCGCGGCCCAGCTACACTAAATCGCAAAGGACTTATGCAGTCTGTCAGGGAATCAGCGGATTATCGGGGCCGTTGGATTGGGTAGTATAATCTGAGCAGGTTATATCTGGATGAAAATTGGAGAGAATTATATGTTGCCACAATTGGGTTTACCCGAGCTGATCATCATCCTGGTAGTAGTTATCGTGCTCTTCGGAGTTGGCCGAATAAGTAAGATCGCCGGCGAGCTGGGAAGTGGCATTCGTTCCTTCCGCGAAGGGCTGCAGGGCCAGAACAAAGATAAGAAAGACGACGAGCCAGAAACTCCTGACCAGCCCAGACCATGAAGGAATTGCGTGTCCTTCTGGCTGCCTCTTCGAGCAGACATAGCCATCTATGCCCGCGACAGGTTCTTGGCGTAAGGGCAGCCCTGGTAGGCATAGAATCCCTGGGGCTCGAAGTCCCACGGCGCGATAAGCGGCTCTTGATCATCGCCGAGACCGATGGCTGTTTCGTCGATGGCATCGAGGCTGCCAGCCAGGCGACTGTAGGTCATCGCACCCTTAGGGTCGAAGACTACGGAAAAATTGCTGCCACTTTCGTGGACACACTTACCGGCAAAGCCATCCGTGTGGCCCCCAGGCAAGATATCCGCCATAAAGCATGGTATTATACACCCGATGAAGTCGATCCTTATGCCGCCCAACTGGCTGGCTACCAGGTCATGCCAGAGAATGAGTTATTCTTTCTCCAGGACGTCGAGTTGAAGACAGCTATCGAGGTGATCCTGAGCACTCCCGGTATACGCACGGATTGCGATTGCTGTGGAGAGGAAATCATCAACCAACGTGAGGTCATCCGTAATGGGCTCACCTTGTGTCGTACCTGCGCCGGATACGGATACTATCGGACGATCTCGCAACTCGAAGCTGTGATTCCGGCGGATTCATCCCCTCACCCGCACCGTCGACCCTAAAAGCGCACCCAGATCAAATCCCAACTACCATTCCATTTTAATCGAGCCATGCCATTCTGCATGCTGTCTCCAGGGTTGAGCATCCACTATCTGGAACACAACCCTTCCGGAAGCAGGTGCGTGCTCCTGCTGCATGGGCTGGGGGCTAGTGCAGAATCATGGATTTTCCAACTACCAATCCTGACCGGAGCAGGTTTTCGAGTAATTGTGCCGGACGCTCGCGGATTCGGTTGTTCACCATACCCGGGTAAGACAGGTATCGTCCTGATGGCAAGAGACATGGCGGAGTTGTTGCAGCGCCTGGACATCACCCGAACCCATGTAGTCGGCATCTCCATGGGCGGAACCATTGCCTTACAACTTGCTATTGACTACCCAACTCTCGTCGAAAGACTGGTCCTGGTCAACGCGTTTATACGACTCCGCCTCGCAAACCCGGGGACTTGGTTATATTACGCATTCCGATACTTTATACTGCTAACGATGGGCCATCAGACTCAAGCCCGGGTTGTAGCGAAACGTATCTTCCCCCACCCAGGGCAAGCTGAACTACGCCAGGCATTGATTTCCCAGATCACCCAGGCCGACCCTGCCGGCTATCGTGCGACTATGCGCTCGTTGGTGCGATTCAACGGGTTGGCACAGGTAGCGCAGATTCGGTCACCGACGCTGGTAATTACCGGAAGCGCGGATACCACGGTCCCGCCACAGTTGCAGGTAGAACTTTGCGATCGGATTCCAGGCGCCCGGCAGGCGATCATCGAAGGCGCTGGCCACGCGGTAATTGCCGAGTGTCCCGACCAGTTCAATCGGGTCCTGCTTGATTTTCTTCGCCACCCGGATTGACTCGGGACGGAGTTTTCCTCGGTCCCAAAATCCCATAATAATGAAGTTATCGGTTTTTGGGATGTGAGCAGCAGATACCACTCACACCCCTAAAGCCTCATTACCACATCTATCTACTCCATGACATTTTGCCCGGCATTCGATGATGTAACACACCTGACAAGGATTGTGAAATTGATTACAAGATAGAGTGAAAGATTCGAGGAGGTACGCTATGACGAGCGATCCGAAAGAGCTGCGCTCCGCTCTCCAAACTATACCCTGGTTCCAGGAGATCGATCCCAATCATTTTGAGCAATTATGTGGCGTCTCTCGTTTGCTCCAGGTAGAGGCCGGCGACGAGCTCTTCCGCGAAGGCGATAAAGAAGAATTCATGTATATCGTTCTGGAAGGCCGGGTGGCAATTGAAATCTATGTCCCCGGCCGTGGTCGAATGCGCATATACACTGCCGAGCCAATGGACATCGTCGGCTGGTCGAGTGTGACTCCTGTTGTGCGCCAGCGCACCGCCAGCGCACGCGCCGTTTTACCAGGTCGCCTGGTGGCAATGGATGCCAAGGCGTTGCGTCGTTTGTGTGATGAAGATCACGACCTGGGATATGTGGTCATGCGCCGGCTGGCTAATGTGGTCGCCAGCCGCTTACTGGTCACCCGCCTACAACTGATCGACATGTTCGCCCACCCGTCCCAGGAGACTGAGCATGAATGAGATCCTCTTAGAAGCAGGCAGCGTCGTCGCTGTGCAAAAGGGTGATTTCGATTCCTTGCTTGGGGCAATGAATAGCCTCGGGTACAACCTTATTGGCCCCGCTGTGAGAGATGATGCCATCGTCTATGCCCCGTTATTCAGCTCCATTTCATTACCACAAGGCTATATCAGCGAACAGGATGCCGGTCATTATCGATTGATTTACACCGGACATGGTCGCTACTTCGACGTCACACCCGGCGCACAGACCTGGAAGCAATTCCTGTTTCCCGCACGAGCACCTCTATACACCCAACAGCGCAAGGATGGGCGCTGGCAAATCGAGAGCCACGATGATCATCCCGCCTACGCCCTGATTGGAGTGCGCCCCTGTGAGCTGGCTGCCATCCAGGTACAGGATCGTGTGTTTCTACAGGAAGCCTGGAGCGATCCAATATATCGCCACCGGCGCCAGCGAGTCTTTATCGTCTCGGTAGACTGCCTGCACCCTTGCGGCACCTGCTTCTGCGATTCCATAGGCACCGGTCCAAAGACCGGACCTGGCTTTGATTTGAATCTGACCGAATTCGACGACTTATTCCTGGCCGAGGCCGGTTCCGAAACAGGAAAGATTGTGCTCTCAAACGTTCCCTATCAACCTGCCAGCGCGTTTCTGCTCCAATCAGCCCGGCGAGGCCTGGCAGATGCCCGCAAACGCATGGGCCGGACTTTACCAGACATCGACGAACTCCCAGAGGCCCTGCTTGGCAATCTGGACCACACCCATTGGGATGATGTGGCCAGGCGTTGTTTAAGTTGTGGAAACTGCACCCAGGTCTGCCCAACCTGTTTCTGTTGGGATGTGCAGGATTCTACTGATTTACAAGGAACCCGCTCCCACCGAGAGAGAATCTGGGATTCGTGTTTCAATCCCGATTATTCATACATTGCCGGCGGGAACACTCGCCCTGATACACGATCTCGCTATCGGCAATGGCTGACCCATAAATTGGCCAGTTGGAAACATCAGTTTGATGTCCTCGGTTGTGTAGGATGCGGGCGTTGTATTACCTGGTGTCCGGCAGGGATCGATTTGACAGTTGAGGTTGCGGCTCTGCGCCGGGAGTTCGTTAAATGACTACACTCGCTACCCCACAACACATGGCTGTGAACACATTAAACCCCATGTTGCCTTATTGGGCAGAGATCATCCGCATCCAGCCGGAAGCCCCTGGTATTTCGACTTATTGGTTGCGTTTCCTCGATTCCGCTGTCCGGCAGGGCTTCTCCTTCCGCCCCGGACAGTTCAACATGGTGCAAGTCCCCGGTTATGGCGAGGCAGCTATATCCATTAGCTCTGACCCTGCGGACCGGGAACTGATTGGACATACCATACGGCATACCGGCAACGTGACGCAGGCCATCTCCCGCATGAAGGTTGGCGATGTGCTGGGTGTACGAGGTCCATTTGGCACTCACTGGCCGATCGAACAACACCCGGGTGCGGACCTCGTGCTAGGGACCGGCGGTATCGGCTTGCCTCCCCTGCGGCCTGTGATCTATCACATAATTCGCCATCGCCATGATTTTGGCAGGGTGGTCCTGCTATACGGTGCTCGTACACCGCGTGACCTGCAATTCCAAAGAGAATTTGCCGAATGGGAAAAAGGCGGCATCGAGACCATGATCACCGTGGATCGGGCAGATGAATCCTGGCAGGGACTGGTGGGAGTCGTGCCGATCCTGTTCTACCACCTGCGCGTCGATCCCCGCAAGAGCGTGGTTCTCACCTGCGGCCCCGAGATCATGATCCGATTCGTGGTGTTCGAAGCCCTGGCACGCCGGATTCCATCCAACCGCATCTATGTGTCGCTTGAGCGGAATATGAGGTGTGGCCTGGGGATGTGCGGGCATTGCCAGCTAGGGCCCTATTTCGTATGCAAAGACGGGCCAGTTTTCAACTTTGAACTGCTAGAGCCATATGTAAACTTGGAGAATCTCTGATGAGCAGGCCAAGACTGGCTGTATACAAATTTACTTCCTGCGATGGCTGCCAATTATCTATATTGAACCTGGAGGATGAGCTGCTCGACCTGGTTGGTGCGATTGAGATTGGCTACTTCCTGGAAGCGAGCAGCAAGGTCCTGCCAGGACCGTATGACATTGCGTTCGTCGAAGGATCGGTAACAACCCCGCATGAGCAGGAGCGAATCCAGGAGATTCGGCGCACTGCTCGTCTCGTGCTTGCGCTGGGGACCTGCGCTACAGCAGGAGGGATACAGGCCCTACGGAACTTCACCAGCGCCAGCGACCTAGCCTGGGCTGTATACACCCATCCTGATTACCTTCGATTCTTAGATACATCCACTCCGATTTCGGAACATATCAAGGTGGACCAGGAATTGTGGGGTTGCCCCGTAAACAAAGCCCAAATTGTGGAGGTTATCAGCGCCCTGTTGCAAAACCGGCGCCCGATCCTACCAAACCACAGCGTCTGCCTGGACTGCAAGCGAAATGGGACAGTGTGTATCCTGGCAGCAGCAGGCGTCCTCTGCCTGGGCCCGGTGACCCGGACGGGATGTGGTGCCCTGTGTCCTGCCAACGGGCGCGGCTGTTATGGCTGTTTCGGACCGGCCCCCAACGCTGAACTTCCTGCCATGATGGACATATTGCGGAAACTCGAACTATACCCTGGAGAAACCGGCCATTTGCTGCGTTACTTCACCGGCTATGCGCCTGCCTTCCGCAAGGCCATCGACGAGCTTTCGGTCAATTCCACCGGGTAAATGATTGAGGTATCTTTATGAAGAAGAACATTGAAATCACGGCACTGGCGCGCGTCGAAGGGGAGGGTGCGCTGTATATCCGGATGAAGGAAGATTCTAAGGGAAAGCCGCACATCGATTCTATCGAGTTGAATATCTATGAGCCACCTCGTTTTTTCGAGGGATTCCTGCGCGGCCGGCACTATCAGGAAATCCCCGACATCACCGCCCGCATTTGTGGAATATGCCCGGTAGCGTATCAGATGAGCTCGGTTCAGGCGCTGGAAAATGCGCTAGGTATCCAGGTGACGCCTGAAATCCGGTCACTGCGGCGCCTTTTCTACGACGCCGAATACATCGAGAGCCACTCACTGCATATCTATCTCCTGCAGGCGCCCGATCTACTGGGATCACAGGACGCACTCAGCCTGGCGGAAATGGCACCTGAAGTTCTCAACCGTGCCCTGCGGATGAAAAAATCGGGAAATGACCTACTCAAAGCCATTGGGGGGCGGGCAATCCACCCGGTTAACGCCTGCGTGGGTGGATTCTATCGCTGGCCCAGCATAAGCCAGATCCGGGATTTGTTGCCAGATCTTGAATGGGGTTTGGAGGCGGCCGTCGAAACGCTGCGCTGGGCCGCCAGCCTGCCTTTCCCTGAATTCATCGGCGATTACGAGTTCGTAGCTCTTCACCACCCCGACGAGTATGCCATCCTGGAAGGTGAAGTGCTTTCCTCTGCTGGAAAGGCAATCCCGATAGACCAGTTTGAAACTGCCTACCTGGAGACTCATGTTCGCCACTCGAATGCCTTGCACAGCCATTCTATGGACGGGAAACCCTACCTGACCGGCCCGCTTGCCCGGGTAAACCTGAACTACGATCAACTGGGGCCTCAGGCTCGCCAATTGATCGAGGAAAACAACATCCATCTCCCCATTCGCAATCCGTATAGAGCAATGATTGCTAGGTCGGTAGAACTCGTCGAAGTCTATTCAGAAGCTATCCGCCTTGCTCAGGAATATGATCCTCAGGGTCCTAGCCGGGTGCAGGTCGAACCAATAGAGAGCGAGGGCTGCGGCGCCTCTGAAGCGCCGCGCGGATTGCTATATCACAGGTATATAATGAATGAAGCCGGCTTCATCCGCTTCGCTCACATTGTCCCTCCGACCGCACAAAATCTGGCGCAAATAGAAGCCGACCTGTGGAAGCTGGCCCCACGGATTATCAAGTATACCCAGGAAAAGGCCACCCTGGCTTGTGAACATCTGGTTCGTTCATATGATCCATGCATCTCTTGCGCAACCCATTTCCTGCGGTTAGAGATAACCGAAGGTTAACGAGTCTGAAGTGATGATATAGGATAAACGCCAGGTGGTGTACTTCGGGATACGAGATGAAAGCCGCGTGGCGCCAATGTTGATGGTCGGTGATACCTGATTGGTGGGGGCTGCAGAGATACCTGATCATTTCCCAAGGATCATCGAACACGGTCTTATGCGAGTCAGAATCGACTCTTTCCTGGAGTCGTTCGTGATCGGTGCGACTTGCCCATGGTGCCTGGCCTCTGCTGTGATGATGACTATGATCTTGTTGGCTGCGACAGACCTGGCAAAGAGATGGAGATCGTCATCGTTGGCATAGGCCAATCTCTTCGTGGAGACGATGCTGCTGGCCTGGCGGTTGTCCAGTTATGGAAGGATTCCTTTCCGTTAAGTGCTACAGATCCACACGTTCGAATTGAATTCGCCAGTTGCTCTGGAATCGATCTACTATATATGTTGCGCGGGGCTCAGGCTGCCATCCTGGTAGATGCTGTACAGAGCGGGGTAAAACCAGGCACCCTGCATGTGATCGATGAGCAAGACTTACTGAGTTTCGATCAAACAATTGGTTCATCTCACGGGCTGGGAGTTGCAGAGACGCTGGCAATTGGTCGGATACTTGATTCCCAGGATTTCCCAGCACGAATCGTCCTCATCGGAATCGAAGCGGAGGATCTGACTTATGGCGAAGGGCTGAGCCGTGCCGTTCAGGCAGCTCTTCCCTCAGCGGCCCGGCTGATAGAGAGCCATTTGCGCGCTGTCCGGTTATAAGCCAGTCGTGTAAGCAATTCGACTCGCTTCTCGGCGGTCTCGATTGATCCCTGGCTAATCTCCTTTCCACCAATTTCGAGAAGAAAGGTATGAATTTGGCATGACACAATTCACTGTATGAAGCTACCTTCCTGTGGTATCTTATCCATAAGGACTGCCCATAAATATCTGGGTGTACCCTACCCGAGAGATGCACGAGCTTGCTGTAACTGAGAGTATGCTCGAAATAGCCCTCCGCCATGCCCAATCTGCCAGGGCGCAGCGCATCACTGCCCTTTACCTGGTTATTGGGCAGCTCTCCTCGATCGTAGACGATTCGGTCCAATTTTACTGGGATATCATCTCTCAACACACCATCGCTGAAGGCGCCTGTTTACATTTTAAGCGCATCCCTGTTGAGCTGTCTTGCCTGGATTGCCATCATCAACATTCTCCCTCGAACAGTGATTTCATCTGTCCAGCCTGTGGCAGCCTGCGTCAAAAAGTGGTCAGCGGAGAGGAATTTTACCTGGAAGCGATTGACATCGAGGGGGAAGAACCAGCAATGGATGCATAGCCGAATGAACCAACGTGTAACTATTGTTGAAAACATCCTCAGCGCCAACGATCGCCTGGCTGCCCAGAACAGGCTACTCCTCGACCAGGCAGGTATCTTCAGCTTGAACTTTATGGCTTCGCCCGGTGCCGGGAAGACCTCCCTTATCGAAAGAACCCTGCAAGCCATTGCTGATCAATTGGGCATAGCCGTGATCGATGGTGATATTGCCACCAGCCTGGATGCCGATCGCGCCGCAGCCGCCGGGGCACGAGCCGTTCAAATCAACACAGGTGGGGAATGCCACCTGGATGCAGTAATGTTGAAAGACGCCCTGGACAGGATCGACCTGGAGGGGATCGATCTCTTGATTGTCGAGAACGTTGGCAATCTGGTGTGCCCTGCAAGTTTTCAACTCGGTACGCACAAGAGCGTATTGATCGCTTCTATCCCGGAGGGAGACGATAAACCCTACAAGTATCCGGGAATGTATCGAGGGGTGGATGCGTTGGTCATCAATAAAATCGACTTGCTTCCCTATGTGCCCTTCAACATGGATTATTTCCGGAGTGGTGTGGAGGTACTCAATCCCGGGCTGAAAACATTCCCACTTTCCTGCCACACCGGGGAGGGCCTGCAGTCCTGGCTCGCGTGGGTCATCCACGAGATAGAAGCCAGGCGGAATCAATAACATGGACGTTCGTTCGCCAGGGACTTGATGGTCGACATGCAAGAGCTTCGTTGTGCCCGCATCCATATAACCGGTGTGGTCCAAGGGGTGGGCTTTCGACCGTTCGTGTACAATCTGGCGCGCCAAATGGATTTAACTGGTTGGGTCCGTAATACGTCTGCGGGTGTTGATATCGAAGTCGATGGACCGCCTTCCACCCTACAAGAATTCCTGCGTGCTCTTCGAGACGAAGCTCCACCACTGGCGCGCATCGACGAGTTCGATGTCGCATACTCGCATCCCAATGGCTTCTCAGGCTTCGAGATCCTGCACTCGGAGCCCATTCCAGAAGCCTTTCAGCCCATCTCCCCCGACGTGAGCATCTGTCCTGATTGCCTGCAAGAGCTGTTTGACCCCAAAGACCGGCGCTATCGCTATCCATTCATCAATTGCACAAATTGCGGGCCTCGATTTACCATCATAAAAGATATCCCCTACGACCGACCTTTGACAACGATGGCAGGCTTTCCAATGTGCCCGGATTGTCTGTCTGAATATGAGAATCCGCTCGACCGACGCTTCCATGCACAGCCGGTCGCCTGCCCTGAATGCGGCCCGCATATCTGGCTAGAGGTCGGACAGGTATATAGAGGAGATGGCTATGCGCAATATGCGCATGAAGCCGCCCTCTCTGAGACCCGCTCCCTGCTGGCAGCCGGCAAGATCATCGCCATCAAAGGCCTGGGAGGCTTTCATCTGGCCTGCGACGCTGCTAATCAGGCCGCAGTGATTGAGTTACGCCGCCGCAAACTGCGCGTCGACAAGCCTTTTGCACTAATGCTGCCAGATCTCAAGACTATCGAGGCTCATTGCTATCTGCATCCAGCCGAACGCGAGCTGCTCGCTTCCCACCCGCGCCCGATCGTCATATTGAAACGACGGCCTGAATCGACCATCGCTCCCCAGGTGGCTCCGGGCCAGGATACCCTGGGCATCATGCTGCCCTATTCACCACTCCATTACCTGCTGTTCTCCCCCGGACCAATGACGCAGGCCACAGAAGATCAAAACCCTGGTTTTCAACCGCTGCAGTGCCTGGTTATGACCAGCGGCAACCTATGTGACGAACCCATCGCCATCGATAACGAGGAAGCACGTCAGAGGCTCTCTGCGCTGGCAGACGCCTTCTTAATGCATGACCGTCCCATCCACACACGCTGCGACGATTCGGTCGTGCGGGTATTCGCTCGGCCTCCATCACCCCCAGTTGATACTCATCAAGGCGCCTCTGATAAACGGGCGATCCTTCCCCTCTCAAGCGGGGTATTCCCCCTTCGCCGCTCGCGAGGTTACGCCCCTTTCCCCGTTCATTTGCCCTGGAAAATGCCCCCCATTCTGGCCTACGGCCCGGAATTGAAGAATACCTTCTGCCTCACTCATGGGCAATACGCGTTCCTGAGCCACCACATCGGCGATCTGGAAAATTACGAGACTCTGCGCTCCTTCGAAGATGCAGTGCGCCATTATGAGCATCTCTTTCGCGTCACTCCCCAGACCCTGGCCTGCGACCTTCACCCCGACTACCTGGCGACCCGCTATGCTCTCGAAAGGGCAGCCTCTGAAAACCTGACCGCCGTCGCTGTTCAGCACCACCATGCTCACATTGCCGCCTGCCTGGCAGAACACGCGCTAAAACAAACTGAGCTCAGCTCCGTGCCACTGATTGGGATATCGTTCGACGGCGCGGGTTATGGGGAAGATGGTGCCATCTGGGGCGGAGAATTCTTACTGGCAGATTATCGCGGATTCAAGCGGGTGGCCCATTTAACCTATTTACCATTGGCAGGAGGGGCGCAGGCCATTCACCAGCCCTGGAGACAGGCTTTATCCTTGCTGCGCCATGCCCGGCTAGCCTGGGATACCGATCTCCCCCCAGTCAGGCATGTCTGCGAGCAAAGTGGTTATGGACTTGCGATGTTGGATGTCTTGCAGAACCAGTTAGAGCAAGGGCTCAACAGCCCGCCGACCTCCTCCATGGGGCGCCTGTTTGACGCCGTTGCTGCTCTTGTTGGAGTCCGCCAAATCGTCAACTATGAAGCCCAGGCAGCCATTGAGCTAGAAGCGCTGGTGGACGTTACAGAGAACGGATATTACAGTTTCGCTTACCTGGACGACCAAATCAGTCCCGCACCACTCGCCGCTAATCTCATCCAGGACCTGCGCCGTGGCATCCCGGTCAGCAAGATCGCAGCCCGTTTTCACAATGCCGTGGCCAGGATGGTCCTGGAGGTCTCACGCCGGCTGCGAGATCAGCATGGCAGCCACGCTATCGCCCTTAGCGGGGGGGTCTGGCAAAACATGACACTATTGACTCGCACCTGTCAATTCTTACAGGAGGATGGCTTCAGGGTTTTAGTTCATCAACAGGTGCCAACCAATGACGGTGGGATCTCTCTCGGCCAGGCGGTCATTGCAGCTCACCAAATTGGAGCTATACAAGACTGAATCAGGCCATCAATCTGCAGATCATCGGAGAACGACACATGTGCCTCGGTGTACCGGGAAAGATTGTAGAAATCTACGAAGTTGGTGAGTTGAGGATGGGCAAGATCGATTTCGGCGGTGTCACTCGCGAAGCCTGCCTGGCGTACGTGCCGGAGGCTAGGATCGGCGACTATGCCATCATCCACGTTGGATTTGCCCTGAACCTGATCAGCGAACAAGAAGCGCAGGAAACGCTAGATTTGTTCAAGGAAATATTCGGACCATGAAATACCTGAATGAATTTCGCGATGCCCGGCTGGTATCCAATGCAATGGCAGAGATCCGTTCTGCCACTACCCGCCCCTGGGTACTCATGGAGATCTGCGGGGGCCAGACGCACGCCATCAAGCGCTATGGGCTGGACCAGTTGCTGCCGGCGGAGATCGAGCTGGTGCATGGCCCCGGCTGCCCAGTGTGCGTCACCTCCCTCGAACTGATCGATAAAGCTCTGGCCATCGCTGAACTTCCGCATGTGATCTTCACTTCTTATGGCGATATGCTGCGCGTCCCAGGCACTGGGAAAGACCTGTTCACCGTCAGGGCAGCAGGTGGGGACGTCCGGGTGGTCTATTCACCGCTGGATGCTGTCAAAATCGCCCTGCAGAATCCTGACCGCCAGGTCGTGTTCTTTGCCATCGGGTTCGAGACTACTGCCCCGGCCAACGCGATGAGCGTTCTGCAGGCGAAATCGCTGGGGATCACCAATTTCAGCCTCCTGGTATCTCACGTGCGCGTCCCCCCGGCTATGCATGCCATCCTCGGATCGCCAGAAAACCGGGTCCAGGGATTCCTGGCGGCAGGTCATGTATGCACAGTCATGGGATATTGGGAATATTCCGCAATAGCCGAGCGCTACCATGTCCCGATAACGGTTACCGGTTTCGAACCCCTCGACATCAGCCAAGGGATTCTCATGACAGTTCGACAGCTCGAATCCGGCACCTACACGGTGGAAAACGGCTATCCCAGGCTGGTTACTTTCAATGGCAATCGGTCAGCCCAGGCGGTGATCAACCAGATATTCAGGAGCTGTGACCGCAAATGGCGCGGGATTGGCATGATCCCGGATAGTGGATGGTGTTTAAAACCCGAATTTCAAGATTACGATGCCGAGCTCCGCTTCCAGGTCGACCAGATCCAGCCGGAAGAATCGCCGCTTTGCATCGCTGGCCAGATCCTGCAGGGGATAAAGAAACCTCATCAATGTCTAGCATTCGGCGAAGAATGTTCGCCGGAACACCCATTGGGTGCGACGATGGTTTCTTCAGAAGGCGCCTGCAGCGCATATTTCAAGTATGGGTAAACGCCATCATGACAGAACCCAAGACCATCTCCATGCAAGGGGCAATATGTCCACTGCCGTTGGTTCATAACGAAAAGATCGTGATGGGACACGGCAGCGGCGGCAAGATGTCGCAAGACCTGATAGCCCGCTGGTTTATGCCCCCCTTCGATAATCCGGCATTGCGAGCTGGGGACGACGCCGGCGTTGTCCAGGCAACTCCCAGGACCCGCCTGGCTGTGAGCACCGATTCACACGTGGTCTGGCCGCTCTTCTTTCCAGGAGGGGATATCGGGCGGCTAGCTGTGTGCGGCACCGTAAATGACGTGGCCATGATGGGAGCCAATCCACTCTACCTGACCGCTGGATTCATCCTAGAAGAAGGGCTAGAACTCTCCATCCTGGAGCGGGTGGTGAGCTCCATGCGCTCGGCAGCCGAAGAGGCCGGTATCCAGATCATCAGCGGTGATACGAAGGTGGTTCAAAAAGGAAAGGCCGACTTACTCTACATCAACACCAGTGGAGTAGGTCTGGTGCCAGAGGGGGTCCAGATCAGTGGCTCACTCGCCCAACCAGGAGACGTCATTATCCTATCAGGACCGATTGGCAATCACGGGATCGCCGTCCTGGCAGCGCGTGGCGACCTGGGATTCCAGGCTGAGGTGCAAAGCGACGTGGCCCCTCTCAATCACCTGGTGGCTGCTATGCTGAAGGCGAGCAATCCTGCGGATCCACTCGCCTCCATCCATACTCTCCGGGACCCAACCCGAGGTGGTCTGGCAACCAGCTTGAACGAAATCGCTCGCCAGTCGGCGGTCTGCATAGCGGTTGAGGAAGCCAGTATCCATGTGAATCCTGCAGTCGCCGCGGCCTGCGAGATGCTTGGGTTTGATCCACTCTATATCGCCAATGAAGGCAGGATGATTGCCGTGGTCGGTCCCGTTGCTGCGCAGCCCGTCTTAGAATCGATGCACTCCACTCGTTATGGAGAAGATGCGCGCATCATCGGGCACGTTGAAGCCGCTCCTGCAGGTCGGGTATTGATGCGCACCGTATTGGGCAGCACGCGGGTTGTGGACACCTTATCCTCCGAATTGTTGCCCAGAATCTGTTAATCCCCCGGAATTGAGATTCTCTTGCAGGAAGGCCACCTCTCCGATAAAATGCGATAAATAATATCGTTATTCTAAGCATTATCGAGGAGGTGGAGATGAATCAGTTATTCCATCGCTCAGGATTCCTGGGTACACATGCCAATCTTGCCGCAGATCTGACCCTTACCCTGATGATTATCGCTGCAGCCCTGTTCACGATCGGCTTTGCCACGGCTCGCAGGCGGCAATACCAGCTCCATCGCTGGATTCAGACCAGCGCCGCCACATTGAACGCCATCCTGGTGCTGTGGATGATGATCCTGCCTTTTCGGGATTTCGTCCTGAGCGACCAGGGAGGACCCCGCACGGCGACCTTCTACACCATTACCAGCCTGCATGCCCTGATCGGCGCAATTGCACTCAGCTTTGGATTATTCGTCACTCTGCGAGGAAATGAGTTGGTGCCGCGGGCGCTGAAATTCAAGGATTACAAGCCATTCATGCGCATCGCCTACAGCCTGTACATGTTAGCAACTGTGCTCGGAATTGCTGTCTACCTCACCTGGTTTGTTTGGATCCCTAACCCCCCCATTTTCGAGTGACCTGTATCAACCCTTAACGGTGCGTCTCTTCTTTCTTTTTCACGATAATCCAGGCGATATATCCCTGGCGCTGGACGTCAACCTCGGCGCCTGGAAAATCAAATAATGCTGCAATATTTGCAGGAGAACGGAAGGCGCTGCGCATGAACGCCAGCCTCTCAAGGACAGCCACCAGCTTCACCATCCAGACACGGATGTCTGGTTCCTCGATCACGATCCTGCCACCTGGACTCAATACTCGCCACAGCTCTGCAGCCGTTTTCTCCTGGTCGCATACGTGGTGGAAGGCGTCCACGATGACGACTCTTGCGAAACTGGCAGCGGTGAACGGCAGCGCTTCAGTCTGCGAACAGACCACTTCTAGCCCGTTCTTGGAGGTCGCCTGTCGAAGCATCGCCAGTGAAATATCTGCTACTACCACACTCGTGGCCATACCCTGCAGCGCTTTGGAAATCCTCCCGGTACCTCCACCGGCGTCCAACAAGGCGCCCTGGACAGGCAACCCAGCTATGGCGGCTAACATTTCTGGCTCACGCCTGTGTATCAAGCAGTCGTAAAATGGCGCCAGCAGACTAAAATGGTCGATTCGTGGCATGCTCCATCTAGATTCCCGAGAACAATACGAGAGCCACCCCGCGCGCCAATAATGCTGCCAGAGTGGCAATTAGCACCGTGGTTCCAGCGATCACCAGCATGTCGCGCCCACCCAATTCACGACGTAGGACTGCCAGGGTAGCCAGGCAAGGGATATAGAAAACAACGAAGACCGTGAATGTGATCATCTGGGCTGGTAACAAGGCAGAAGAAAAATCTGCCACGTCCAATGCCTGCCGCAGCATGATCAACGATAGCTCCTTGCGCAGGATTCCAAAAATTAGCGGCACGCCAACCTGTGCTGGAAGTCCTAACAGCCAGGTAACAGGCCTCACCAACAAGTTAAAATACACGGCAGAGTGAAAATAGTTGAGGGCTGCCAGGATTACACTGCCGATAATCAAGATCGGCCAGGCTTCCACGATGAACTCGCGTGCCCGAAACCAGGATTTGCGCATTACTGCTATGAGCGTGGGTTGGCGTAGAACCGGTATCTCAAGGATCAATCCCGGCGTGTCTTCTGGGAGTATCCTGGAGATTATTCGCCCGGTCAGCGCGATCACAAACAAGTTGAACAAATAGATGCCAAGGGCAAGGCTCGGGCCAAGATAAAACGCAACCAAGCCAAAAATCACCGCCAGGCGCGCGGCGCACGGTACCAGGGTCGCCAGTGCGGCGGCCAGGAACCGATCTCGCCGTTCTTCCAGCATGCGAGTAGACATCACCGCCGGCACATTGCAGCCATATCCAAGGAGGAATGGCACCACCGCCTTACCGTGCAGTCCAACGCGGTGCATCAGGGCATCCATCAAGAAAGCGACTCGAGGGAGATAACCCACATCCTCTAAAAAGCCAAGTCCGACCAGGAACGGGATCAGATATGGCAGGACGATCGCCACCCCACCCGAGACCCCTTGCACCACACCTACCAGTAATTCAGCCATCAAGGTACCTCCCCCCAGGGTCTGCACGATTCGCCCTTCCAATATGCCAAATGTAGAAAGTAGAGGTCCCTCCAAGATGCTCCCCAGCCCGTAAATCGATTGGAACAGTAGATAAAACACGACCACCAGGATCACATAGCCCCAAAACGGGTGCAGGAGATAATCATCCAGCCCGTCCCGAAAGGTGATTCTCCTTTCACCTTGGCGGATAACCTTCCTCACCAAATTGGCTGCCATACCATGACGCTCGGCGCTGATTACCCAGACCGCCTCCTGGCCGGTTACCTGTTGAATATTCTTTTGCGAGCGTTTTACAGCGGTCGCCAGCCTGGCGATGTCTTCATCCACGCCGCACCATAACACTGCATCTCCCTCCAACAACTTGATCGCCATAGGCTCCGGGCTCAGCGGCAAGGGACGCCCATCCATGATTACCGCCAATTCTGCAATGGCCTCTTCTATTACATGACTGTATCTCTGGCGTTCAGCGGTCCTAGCGGCTTTCGCTGCCGTCAGAGCCGTGGTGAACAGATTTTTTACACCGCGCCCCTTGCTGGCGATCAGGGGCCGGACCGGGATGCGCAATAACTCCTCGAGGCAGGCTCCATCGATTTCGAGCCCGACTCGGACAGCCTCGTCCATCATATTTAGTGCCAGCACCACGGGGCGGCCGAGCTCCATCAATTCAAGGGTTAGCGCAAGACCCGGGATCAGGTGCGTGGCATCTATGACGTTGATGATTACATCTACCTGTCGTGATGCCAGGTAGCGTACTACCTCCCTCTCGGCCGGGTTAGACCCTGAAAGAGTGTAGGTGCCTGGGAGGTCAACCAGATCGATCACCTGTCCCAGCACCCGCACCTTGCTTTCGGTGAAGGTCACAGTAGTTCCGGCGAAATTACCGGTTTCAGCCCGGTATCCTGCTACCTGATTAAATAGTGTGCTTTTTCCGCAATTCGGCTGCCCGATTAGTGCAAATCGCATTCACCTTCCTCCACCTCGATCCTGGCAGCCACATTTCGACCAATCGCAATCACCCGTCCCTGAATTTCAAGCAGCAACGGGCCACCAAATGGCGCCTGGCGGATCACCCGCGCCCAAACTCCAGGCATCAGGCCCATCTGGCGGATCTTTTGGGCTAATCCCCTGCCCCCATCAAATCCGACAACTCGCACAACCTTTCCAGTAGTGACATCCAGTAGACGCATCAAGTGTGTGCACAATTTTTCAGTGAAATCGATCATTCAACGTTGCGGGCGCGCATTTATAAGACTCATTATATCGAAATTGCATCCAGGAAACAGTGAATAGTATCACATAAATCTTATTAATAAAGTAGTGTCATTGCTACGGGCTGGATAGGAATGGCGTCGGACAAGGACCTGGATAGGACGAGATGGCACAATAATCGTAAAAAACCTGGGGCAGGATAACATGAGTGCGGGGAGAATTGACCTCTGTAAAATTGATCAGGACCAGGCTCTTCTCGCAGTCCGCAAAGGTATTAAAGTATAAGATGTCCGATTGCGGGGTTCCGGTGAGGTCCTTGACCTGAATCCAAACACTGTTTTGCGAGGCAATCACACGATCTGCAAGCTTGACGTCGTATCCACCCGGCCCGAGGCTCTTGGTGGTGCCGGTTAACCCCACCTGGGAAATTTCAATGCCGTTCAACGTCCCACCGATTTCGACTACCAGGTTTAAAACAGGTTGCGACGCCAGATCGAATACCTGCCCGCCAACCCCCATCCATCCACAACCGAGCCCTGGGTAGATGAAATTGGCGCTATAAACCGGCGTCCCAACCTGGACGATGTAGTGAAAAATATCGTACTGATTTTCCTGGGGTAGAAAAGTCTGCTGGATCTCAACAGGTGGATTTTGAACGCCGGCAACCGCCGGAGGCGTCTCCGCAACAATGGCGTCGGTCGCCAGTTCGCCGGTGCTGGTAGGCTTCAGGTTTGGGGGAATCTCACCAATCGTTGGGGGAGTATTCGTAGTAATTGTCGGTGGGTTGAGAATATCATCCACATTGATGTCCGGCATAGAACATGCCGCTATGATCGTCATAATGTATAAGGAAGCGAGCTTCAGCATCTTCATGTTTAACTCCCCAGATGTTTCTATCTTTCTGAAGGCGTACAGCGCCAGAAGAGACTCCCCGATTTATTGGCACGCTACCAGGCAGGTTCTGCCGGCAATTATAATGGTTACCTGAGAAATAAAATCAATAATAAGGCCTTCCTTGTGGAAGACCTCATTTCCATTCAAACCAGGGCGATTTTCTCCATCCCTCGACCCGGTAATAATTTTTAGAGGCTGCTAAGTATTCAAGCAGGGTAGTCTTGAGGTACAAAGAGCAGCCCTGGGAGCGAGATACCATAATAGTTAGGTCATGCAGAGAGCATCAATATTCGTCATCATCGTCTAACCAGATCTCGTCGTCCTCATCTTCGAGGTCCATCTCTTCCCAATCTTCCAGATCCTCCCCTTCCTCCTCCTCCCACTCTTCTCCAACCTCCAAATCATCGGCGCGCTTATAGGTCATACACCCCATATCTGGGTCGAGCTCTATAGCGGCCGCGCCACAATATCCATCATCTAGCAAGACGCAGTCGATGTAATGACATCGAATACGAGGCATTTCAATCTCCTCCATTCCCAATTGGGGTTAATTCTGCCTGGTCTCGCGACAGACGGAAAATCGCAAGAATAAGCAAAACAACGAGGGCAATCGCCGAGACCAGACAATATGGGCAGATTGCTCGTAAAACGAAGAGTTCTATGTAGGTAAGGTAGATAGAATACAGCACACCCGCAAGACTGATTCCAAAAAAAATCAACGGCGAGTTAGCCCTCCAAAAACCTCCATGGCGTTCCAGCGCCAACAGTACCAATAGAGATAGATATGCCCCGATACCCAGGATTGCTATAGGTACTCCAGCGATTTCTGCATAAGGGCTCGAATTAACCGTCTGACAGTTGGATGATCCTGCACAATACACTTCGGTATGCGCCAGCTTGGTCCAGGAGAGGTACAGTGAATCCAGGAAGCCTGCTCCCGCCACGATGAAAGAGCCCAGTTTCAATCGACCATCATTGATCATAAATATGATATTCCGACATGATAAACATAGCCCTACTCTAGGATCCAGGCTTCCACCTTGGAGCCAATTGGCAGTGATTTTACACCAGATGGCACTAAAAGCAAAGCATTCGCTTGTACTAAGGAGCGTAAGTTTCCAGAGCCCTGATGGCCGGTGAGCCTGGCAAGCCAAGCGCCGTTGTGATAAGAAACAATCCCCCTGAGGTAGCTTTCTCGCCCATCGGACTCCACCGCTTCAATCAATTGGACTGTATGAGTAGGTCTTGCCCAATCTGTTGCACCGAGCATTTTTATTATCGCTGGTCGAACAAATACTTCAAAACCTACAAACGCCGATACCGGATTTCCAGGCAAACCGATGAATGGGATGCCTTTGTAATTTCCAAATGCCAGCGGTTTGCCAGGGCGCATGTTTACCCGCCAAAATTCCAATCTGCCATGCGATTCCACGATGTGGCGGACAAAGTCAAACGCTCCCACACTCACCCCGGCCGAGGATAGGATCAGGTCCACTCTCTCGGCCACTGCCTCCTCCAGGCAGGCATACACATGGTCTGCCTGGTCAGGGACGATGCCAAGATCGACGGGTTGCCCGCCGTATTTCTCGATCAGAGAGACCAGGACATAGGAGTTGGAATCGTGGATCTTTCCTGGTTCCAGAGGCTGGTCCACAGGGAGCAGTTCGTCACCGGTAGAGAAAATTGCCACCCGCGGTAGCCTGATGACTGGGACCTTCGATTCGCCAAGCATTGCCAGGAAACCGAGATCTTGTGCTCGAAGCCGTTCACCCGCTGCGAGCACAACCTCGCCAGCGCGCACATCCTCGCCTTTCAAGCGTACGTTCTCTCGTAATCTGACTGGCGCAAATACGCGCACCCACTTCGGTGCCGGTACACCGGGTTGTCGTTCGGTGAAATCTGTGCTTTCAACCGGGATTACCGCCTCAGCCCCAGGGGGAAGAGGTGCGCCGGTCATGATCCTGGCAGCCTCTCCGGAATTTAAACACACATCGACCACGTTCCCGGCGGAGATATCTGCCACCACCTCCAGGAGCGCAGGATCGGAGTAATTTGCCTGTTCGACATCTGGAGCGCGAAGTGCAAAACCATCCACACTGGAGTTATCGAAAAGCGGGATATCAAGCTTAGAAATTATGTCTTTCGCAAGTATCCGCCCCATTGCGTTGTTGATATGGACCCATTCGATATCTAATGGCGCGAAGAATTCCAGCAGACGACGGATTGCCTCGGCAACAGCAAGCATTTCTCCCAAATATATGACTCCTGCTTCATACACCAGCGTGGCCCTTATCACACTCAGCCAATCGCGGGGGGGAATTATACCATTGAGAACACGATACTTAGATTGGCTGTTCTAGAACGGAGTAAATCATTAATTCCCCCTGCTGGCGAGCTCTATCCAGGCCGGACGCGCATCGCCTCGGTCACATTCGGTAAATTTTCCAGCCTGTCTAATACCCGGCTCAATTCTGCGATATCGTGCACTTCCAGGGTAAGGTCGAAGATCGCCAGGTTTCGCGATGTTTCAACGTTGATGGCAGATATATTAATACCTTCGTCGGCAATTAGCGTGGATACATCCCGCATCAGTCCATTCCTGTCGTAGGCTTTAATCCGAATTGGCACTGGAAAGGCACTCTTCGCTTCGCCCCAGGAAACACGCACCAACCGCTCCCGGTCCTGTATTCTCAGGATATTTGGACAATCCTGGCGGTGGATAGTTGCACCGCGTCCCCGTGTAATATACCCGACGATCACATCACCAGGTGCAGGGTTGCAGCAGCGAGCCATGCTCGTCAACAAACCCTTCAATCCTAAAACGCTGACCGTATCTGCACTGGGCCGTAGCTGTTCAGCCGGGGGGTAGGCGACGACCGCCAGCTCCTGGCTTTCCTCCTTACTCGTGAGCGTCAGGTGGTTGACAATCCGTCCAAGAGCCAAATCGCCACAACCAATCGCCTCGTACAAGTCATCTACCGATTTGTAATCAAATTCACGGGCCAGGCGATCCAGATTCAGATCTGTAAGCCCTAAGCGACGCAATTCCCTCTCCAGCAAGCCCTTGCCCTGGCCAATATTTTGATCACGGGCCTGTATCTTAAACCATCGGCGGATCTTGGCACGAGCTCGTTGGGTCTTGACCAGGCCAAGGTTCGTATTAAGCCAATCACGACTCGGCCCACCGCGCTTGGCAGTCAGAATTTCTACTTTATCTCCGGTCTTGAGGGCGTAATCGAGTGTCACAAGTTTGCCGTTGACCTTTGCGCCCCGGCAGCGATGACCGATGTCTGTGTGCACGTGGTAGGCGAAATCTATCGGCGTGGACCCTGCCGGCAGATCGATGATGTCACCCTTGGGAGTAAACACGTACACCCGATCCTGGAAAACATCCGTCTTCATGCTGTCCAGGAATTCTCGAGCGTCGTCCACGTCCTGTCGCCATTCCATCAAGGAACGCAGCCAGGCGATGCGGCGTTCGTAGTCCTCATCTCGGGACGTTCCTTCTTTGTAGCGCCAGTGGGCGGCAATGCCATACTCCGCGCTTTGATGCATTTCCCAGGTTCGGATCTGCACTTCCAGTGTCTGGCCATCATCGAACATTACAGCCGTATGCAGGGATCGATAGAAGTTATCCTTCGGGGCTGCGATGTAATCATCAAAGGTATTAGGGATCGGTCTCCAATGGGCGTGGATCACGCCCAGGGCTGAGTAACACGATGGATTATCGGGAACAATGATGCGCAAACCGCGAATGTCGTACACCTGGTCGAAGGTCACCGATTTGCGCACCATTTTTCGATATATTGAATAGATATGCTTTGGCCGGGCGGTCACTTCTGCCTGAATATTTGCCTGGTTCAGGACTTTCTGAAGTTTGTTCTTGATTTCATTGATTTCTTGTTCGCGTTGCGATCGACGCGCTGCCAGGGCGTCGGCGATCTCTTTGTATGTCTCTGGATTGGTATAACGAAAGGCCAGGTCTTCTAATTCCCACTTCATCTGCCTGAGACCCAATCGGTTTGCCAGAGGTGCGAATATATCCAGTGTTTCCTGGGCGATGCGCCGGCGCTTGTTTTCGGACACATGGCCTAACGTGCGCATGTTATGCAGCCGGTCGGCGAGCTTGATGAGCACCACGTTTACATCCTCCCCCATTGCCAGGAAGGTCTTGCGCAGGGTCTCCGAAACCAGGTCGTATTTTCGGCTGCGTAAAATACGATCGGCTTCTTCCTCAGGATCGGGTAGTCCGCGTCGCTCGGCGATCTGACGCTGTTCTTCCTCCTCCAATTCATCTTCCGGGTGTTGGTCGCCGCGAGAAACCCTGGGCAATTGCGTGAGTTTGGTCACTCCATCGACCATCTTGGCAACTTCCACACCAAAATCACGCTGAATATCACCCAGGTTGAGGGGGGTGTCTTCAACCGTGTCGTGCAATAAGGCTGCTGCCACCACCTGGGGTGGTACACGCATCTCGGTAAGGATGGTCGCTACCGCCAGGCAGTGATTGATATACGGTTCACCTGAAGCACGCACCTGGCCCTGATGCGCCTGCTCCGCTACCCGGTAGGCGCGCATAACCAGTTCACGATCGGCAGGTGAATAAGTCTCTGGTAGATTCTCCATTAGCTGATCAATGCGCATGTTAACTTCCTATTATAAACGTTACGCGAACACTGCGCATCTGACCGCGAAAAAGGGGAAACGCCAAGCCGTTATTTACGAAATTATGAGGTGTGAACAGCAAACACCATTCACACCCCATATCCGATTGAACACGTCATTCTAGGGCATCTCTAAGCATTCCCCTACCGTCGAGAAGTATCAGCCTGACAGTCCGATGCCAGGGGTCGGTATCAGCCCTCTTGCAGGCTGCTGAAATGTGCATTCCCCTCGCCCGGGTGTTTAAGGAGAGATCATCTCAGGTGCCACGAAATCCTCAGGAAGCAGCCCAGCCTCGGTCACGATGCGAGGTACGATCTCTTCCCAACCCACTGCCATCAGGTGAATGCCCTGCACGCCCTGTAATTTCCTGATGGATTCGATCAGCTCCAAGGAGATCGTGACACCCTCCTCCGCGGCTCCATCCCCCGCATTCTCCATACGCTTCATTATCTTCTCGGGTATGAATACCCCGGGAACCTCGTGATGCATATACTGGGCGACCTTCCAACTCTTCAGCGGGGTTATCCCTACCAGGATATATACCTTGCCCAGTATGTTTCTCTTTTCCAATTCGTTCAACCAGTTTTCTAATCCCTGCGGATCGAATACCAGGTTGGTCTGGAAAAATTGTGCCCCGGCGTTGACTTTTTTCTGTTCACGAATGGCCTGGTACCTGGGTTGCGAGGCGAACGGGGAAGCAGCCGCTCCAATAAAGATGTTTGGCGGGAATTTTATCGATCGTCCATCCAGGTACTTTCCATCATCTCGCATCCTGCGCAGGATCCACAGCATCTGGATCGAGTCGATGTCCACCACGTCCATCCGACCGCATGGATCGGGCGCCATGCGCATACTATCTCCCGATAAGCAGAGCACATTGCGTATCCCTAGGGCGCTGGCGCCAATCACCTCTGCCTGAAGACCCACCCGGGTGCGGTCGCGGGCTGCGATCTGCATCACCGCTTCCGCTCCATTCTGCACTGCAATTGCAGAGCACGCCAAACTGGACATGCGCGGCGTCGCCGCAGGGCAATCGGTGAAGTTTATCGCAGTGAGATACGGCTTTACCAGCTCAATATTCGAAACCAGCTTCTTAGTCGAGGTTGTCAACGGTGGGGCGACCTCGCCCGTCACGACAAACTCCCCCGCCCGTAAGCGTCTCTCGAGCTCAGAGATCGGCTCACTATATGCCGGCGGGTGATACTCTGCATCTCCCTCCCACCAATCCGGTTGCCTGACGGTCTTAAAGACCGAATCCCACACCTGGGTACGCTGGACTGGATCGCGGGACAACAGGCCCGAGACGAACCTCCCCGGACCGACTCTACGGATCTGGTGCAATACATCACCCCATGTTTCACCCCCCACCTTCCCCCAATCCAAGGGTGGCAGCACTTCCAGGAGTTTTTCCTCTCGCCCCATATTGAAAGCCCGCTCATAGATCTTGTACCAGATGCAGGGGCGTGTCTCATCCACGTAACAACGGGCGGGCGTTGAACCACCACAAGGGCCATTGCGTATCCCCTTGGGGCACTCCATCGAACAGATGAATGCTGTTTCCTGGAGCATGCAATTACCACACATCCGGCAGCCAAACAGGGGCCCTTTTACGGCTCTTTCTACCGCAACCAGGAGTCTTTGGCAAAACGAATCGCGTTTAAATGGCAAATATGGAAGTTGCCAGCGTCTAGCAGGCGTGAAGAGTGGCATGGTGTGTCTCCCTGGTCTCGATGAATCCGGCGACAATGCAGGTTAATTACGCTGGACTGTCACGCAAAATGTGATATTAAATAATCAGGCCACTGCCTCCTGGCCAAGGTAGGCGTCGGCGTAGATTACCGTATTCAATAGTATCTGTACAGTCTTCCAGATGGCACGCTGTTCCGGATCGCTCATATCAACGTCATCGATGGTGGGCTCTTCCGTCGCAGCGATACGATCTGCGATCTTGAGATAAAGCCGGCCGGTAGGCGTACTCTCATCGCGCGCCTCGATCATGCGGACGACCTCTTTCAGACGTTCGTCAAATGGGTCGGCAATCATCATCCGCAGCCCTACTCCCATCAACATGGCACAATACACCCGGTTTATGAGCGAGCGGTTCTCGCGCGGCACCGCGTTGGACACATTCGATAACCCCACCGAGATTGCCGGAGGAGGGTCCCAGGCAAACTGCAGTGTGCGTACGGTTTCCAATAAATGGGGGCAATACTCCTGACAGCCAGAGACCGTGAGCACCAGCGGATCGATGATCAGATCTTCCATCGGGAAGTCGATCTCTAACATGCGTGGGATCAATTGCTCCAGCGCGATGTTGACGCGATCTTCCGCAGCCACCGGTATTCCGCTCTTCCCCATGGTCAGGGCTATTAGCCGGGTGTTGTATTTTTTTGCCAGCAGGGGTACCTTTTCCAGACGCTCAGGCTCAGCGGATGTGGAGTTGATGATCGGTTTGGCTTTGGTGACCTTCTTCAATCCCGCTTCGATGCCCAGGATGTTGGTGCTATCGAAGCTGAGTGGGACGTCGACAACTGCCTCTACAGTCTGGACGATCCAGGGGAACACTTCTTCCCAATCTTGTTTGCGGGGACCGAGGTTTAAGTCCAAGGCCTGTGCCCCAGATTCGACCTGTCTGACAGCCAGCTCCTGAAAGAACCCGGCGTCCTTCTGTTTCAATGCTTCTTTGACTTTGTCAGAAATGATGTGAATGTTTTCTCCGATGATATACATGGGGTTTATCCCTCCTTCTTCACTATGCGAATTCCAGGGTTCATTTGCTCTCCAAGCTTGTGATCAACCCGGCATCGGCCATGGACGCCGCCACCGAAGGGAAACTTGAAAGGTCGGTGTGCGGTAAGAACAACGCCGATGTGAACGCCTCGTAGAAACTATTGTCGGCGGAGAGCTCGATGTAGGTCATGCGGCCAGCGATGTCTTGCAGACGGGCGCGCGCGGCCTGATCCAGCAGGGCATAATATGCCCCGCGCACCGCGGTATTGCCAAGGTACTGGTAGCGATCCCAGGGCAGGTCGGGAAAGAGTCCTATCTGGATCGCCTTTTCTACATTGATATATTGTCCAAATGATCCTGCAATCAGTACCTGCTCCACCGTATCAAGCGGAACGCCCACGCTGGAGGCCAGCACGGTACAGCCGGCGTAGACGGCTGCCTTGGCCCTCAGCAGGTTATCGATATCGATGTGCGTGATGACGATGTCCTCGCCGTTAGCAGTCTCGCTCCCCCAGGCAATCACATACTCTTCCCCATGCTCGCCCTCCCGGATGCGGCGATTTCCCAAGCGGTTATTCAAATTGCCCCCCTTGTCCATTACCCCCGTCATGAACATTTCCGCCAGGAGGGAGATCAACCCACTACCACACAGGCCACGCGGTTTCACGCCGCCGATCACCCGATAGGTGGGATCGAAAGTCCGGGAATTTATCCACACTTCTTCGATTGCGCCCTTCGTGGCTCGCATCCCGTGCAGCACCCCAGCCCCTTCGAAAGCAGGACCCGCGGAGCAGGCGCATGTCACCAGCCACTCGCGGGATCCCAAGACGATCTCCCCATTCGTTCCAACGTCCATGAAGAGGGTCAGTTTATCCGTATCCGCGATTCCTGAAGCGAGCGCCCCCGCGGTGATATCTGCACCAACGTAGCTGGCCACGCCCGGCAGGCAGTCGATCACTCCATCCGGGTGAATGGAGATGCCCACGTCCTGCGCCCGCAACAAGGGCACGTCATTCACTGCAGTAATGAACGGTGCCAGCCGGATGCTGGCAGCCGGTATCCCCAGCAGCAGGTGGATCATCGTGCTGTTGCCAGCGATAGTCGCTTTGACCACCTCAATGGGGTCCGCCAGCACTCTCTTACAGCCGGTCTCCAGGAGGCCATTGATGGTGGTGAGAATCAATTCCCGCATCTCTTCCCCACCGCCATTCTTGCTGGAGTATACGATACGTGAAATCACGTCCTCCCCGCGGGCAATTTGGCCGTTGTATTCTGAGACCTGGGCACGCACCTGCCCGGTGACCAGATCGACCAGCCACAGGGTAACCGTAGTTGTACCAATGTCGATTGCCGCTCCCCAACATGGACTCTCAGGGTCCAAGCGTCTGGGCAGCAAGTCGATCAGCCACTCTCTTGATGGCGCAACTGGTCGGCCAGGCTGCACATCGAGAATCGCAGTTACATCCCAATCGCCTTCGCGCAGCGTGTTGCCCAGCTTTTTCAGGCTTCGAAGTGGAATATCCACTGCGGTGAAACCGGCCTGCTGTTTTAACGCCATGCGCAGGCGGCTCAAATCGTCCCGCTGGTCTTCCAGGCTGGGAGGCGCCACGGATAAATGGGCCCGTTTGATAGTTTGGGAGACTTCAGGGCTGTACCACTCAGGTACGGTGACCTCTGCAGCGGTTCGATCCGTCGTCAGCCGCCGTTCGATCTTCTCCTGGGGCGGGACGCTTATCGCCACGTCGCCTTCGATGACTGTCTGGCAGGCTAGCGCGTAGCCCTGTTCGATGTCCTCCGTGGTCAGCCGCAAAGTGCTGCGGCGGCGCACAGCCCCTTCTATTACCTGGACTGTGCACCGCCCACAGCGCCCCTGCCCTCCGCAAGGTTGCATAACCTCCACACCAGCAGCCCGGGCAGCCTCGACCAGCAATGTGCCGGTCGGCACCCTGACCGGTTCTGGAGCGGCATCGAATTTAACCCAATGATCTGTCATTCCAACGATAAGTGCTCACAATGCCTGCCGGTAGAACTTCGGAATATCCACGGCCTCCCGCGGCCCAACCCGGATCTCCCACCCGGGAAGCTCGCCTTCCAGCTCGCCAGAAAGGACAGCCACATGACCCGGCAGGACCAGCCGCTTACGCGACACCTTTTCGTCCACACCGAAGCCCTTGACACCCTTGGCGATCCGCTCGGCGTCGAATTTCCCTGCCGCCCACGCTGTCAAGACGCTCATCCCTTCTGCATCCGCTACCAGCAGCCAGGCCGGCAGTCCAGAGCCTTCCACCTCATTAGCAACGCTGAAATACGTGATGCTGAAGTTGGTCGTCACCAACACCGGATCTTGAGGAGATGGATTGTTGATTTCGTATAATCCAGGCTGGACCTGGATCGGCTTCTGTGGATCCGTGTAGATATTCTGGCGCAACACCAGCAAAGGGTATGCATATTGCGCCGCGAAGCGGTCCAGCACGATGAAACCGGCATATTTGGTGATCGCCTGGGCTACTGCGGGCAGGCTTGTCGGGAAGGCAATCACCGGGTAACCCAATGGCCGGTAATTCTTCTTCAATGCCAACCGGCGGATTTGAACGTTGTATGTAAGCACAGTACTCAAGCCGGTCTCCGAAGGGTGCAGCACCAAGTCTTCTACCCCCTTGGCCTTGATCTTCTCTGTCAGGTCGGCCAGCTCCTCCAGGGTCTCACCGTCTACAACCAGGGCTGCCCTGTGTTGGACGGCAAGCTCAGCCATGGCCTCCCAATTCCTGCCATCCGCAGCGCTGATCAACGGGGTCTCGCCATCGATTGCCCGCAGGCCGGCAGACATGACCGTTGGATCCCTGCTGATTAAAATCAGCGGCTTGCGGGTCACACTGCGCACCGCACCCACCGCCTGTGCAAACACCTCCGGTTCGCCAGTATGCGACTCGACCGCAAATCCATCTAAAGCTAAATCGATCCCCACGTAATTCACCACAAATTTCTCGGCCGGTGCAAGGCTGGCTTTTATCTCCTCAGCAGAGCTGTCATCTCTGATTTTTACAAAGATGCCCGGCTTATTGTAGAAGGTCTTCTCGTGTCGGAATAACACCACTTCGTTGCCTGCCTTAACCTCATAGCCATCGGAGCGTAGTGAGATCAGGCGGATGGGTGGAGCTGACGATTCCGCTAATTGGGTTTTCGATTCTTCCGTTACATATGGACAGGCAGATAATTCGACCTGCTTTGCCGCCAATTTCATAGCAAACGCCAGGCAGGTAGGAAAGCCGCATTCTTTACAATTCGTCTGGGGTAGAAGCTTGTAGATTTGTATGCCTGAAAGGGCCATTGGTGATCCTCCATTGTCTAGGGCTGATTACCATATTTACACGGTTCATTCTCCGGTAACCAGGTGGCCATAGCTCAAGCCAATTGCGGTACAGCCATCAGCTCATCGATTGCTCCTTTGATAAACTTGACGCTATCCGGGTGGCGTAAAACCAGGATATCCGCACCCGATTCGAGCAGAGTTGCTGCAGTAAGGGTCTCCCAATTGATAGCCCGTTCCTGCCACTCGCCCCATGAAGCCGGTGTCCCTTCACCGACCTTAGCTTCCTTGGTTTTCCAGGCTTCAAAACCGGGGGTTACCAACATAGGGAATTGTGTCATAGCATCCCCTTGCAGGGCTGCCAGGCGCAGTCTTTCCATGACTGAGAAGCCATACTCGATTCCATACCCCAGCGCACCGGTCGTCGGATCCATGATGATGCGATCGAGCGGAAGTCCCATGTCGCTGATCAGGATATTGAGCTGTTTGGCCAGGTTGACGTCCATCGGGGTACGTGCGTCCACCAGGTGTCCATTCGCCATGGCGGCCGCCACAATCGTGCGATAGTTCTTATCCTCGCAGATGCCCAGCACCAACCGTTCCCCCTTGGTCGCTTCGGCAACAGGGACCAGCAAAGTGTTATCTGCCTCTGCCTGTCCCGGTCCGAAGACAATCAGCGGCAGCCCGGTGGCCGAGAGAACAGCCTTGACCGCCGCCACTGCTTGATCCGGCGATTTTGGGTTGCCAGATCTGTCCATCAGGTTCAACGCTAGGAGGATCAGGTCAGCGCCGGCCTGTTCTGCTGCTTGTGCCCATTTAGCTGGATCGTCTGTCACCTCGCCCCAGGTCTCCAGGAGCAGCGGTGACCAATCTTCTGGACGGTGGTCTTTGATTTCGATTGCGACCAAGGGGCGATTGGGTATCTCTCCTTCAAAATGCATGAAGGGCAAAGCCTTCTCGCCCCCAATCGTAAGGGTATGGGAACGAGTGCCGCCTTCCGTGCTGGTGGCGCCAAGAACGACGGTGCGCACGGATCCAGGCCAATTATCCTTCGGTACATCGATTGGCATTATCATCACTCCTATTGGTTATCGCAGCCGGATGTTCGTTTCCGACAACATCAGGCAACCACACAAAGGCGTATCCTGTTTAAAAAATCGGGTCCATCATCAGGGAAGGATGGCCGTGTTCCTGCAACCAGGCAAGCAGCTCATCCACCGTGGTGACATTGCGCTCGTCAGCAATCCGCTCGATCAGGTCAGGGTCGCCTCCGCGGGTGGCTACCGCCTTCAACTCTTCCGCCATGTTCTGTTTGAGGATGCTGCTCATCCAGACGACGCGTTTAAACCCTCCATCTGCGGAGATAAACTTAGGGCTGATCAGGTAATACTTCCCGACCCCCATCACGCCCGGGGTCTGCAACCCTCCGCCGGCAATCCCGGCCAGGGTGCTGAAGGTCATGCCAGCCGGGGTCATGCTGGTATCTTCCCGGCTGACCACCATCACGCCATTGGCTTCGGGGATCAACATCACAATGCACTCGAAGCAACCGCAGGCAGTCATCGGATTCTCCATAATGGAATACATGGAGACCTGCTCAACCACCCCGTGTGATCCGATCTTGGCATAATCGTTGGTGCCGGTCCAGTAGCCCTTTATTGGATCGATCAACTTACCCAGCTTGATCGGCTGGTTAGGACCGGTGGGATTGATGTTGAATGACGCCTTGCAGTCCAGCCAGTTGTAGGCGCCGCATAGGCCCAGCCGCTCTGGGCTGACCACGCACACGTGGTTAGGGGCAAACGACTGGCACAGCGTGCAGGAGTAGAACTCATCCACCTTGTCATCGGTCAGGTCGGCCAAGCGTTTATTTCGGTAGTCATATGCCTGGCGGGCCCTTGAGAGCCATTCCTGGATCTTCGCGGGATCGGTGAAGATGGTCACCTGGACCTTGTCCACGATTGCCCCGAAATCGGCGTGAAAGCGGGCGTGCAAGATTTTTCCGAAATGCTCCAGGTTGAATCCCTTCTCAGCCGCAGCATTTGATATGCGAATCCAGGCAATATCGCGCTGGCCGATGTGTTGAATGCCCGATGCGCCATTGACAAAATAATGGATCTGTCGTTCGAGGACCGGTTCGAAATCTTCCTGCATCTGGCGGCCGGCCACCTGCACCACAATACCCATGTCCATAGAGCCCTGGGGAGGGATGTCTTCAAACCCAGGCCCGACGACATCCACCTTGCCATCCACCACGTCGTCCAGAGAGGTCATGTAAAGGTACTCGAAGCAACGAGAGTACTTGCCTCCCATTTCTATGCGCATGTCCGCCTTGCGCACCACCTCGCCTTCGAATGCCGATCCGTACGGTACTGGCACGGGCACCTGGGCGACTTTCACTTTGACGCCTCGCACCTCGATGCACTTCTGGACCAGCAGTTCGGCACGCTCGAGGTCGTCCTTGCCTTCGATTTCATTAAAAGGCATGCTCACCACATGCTCATAGCGGGTAATTCCGGTTGGCAGAATCTCGGGAATGACCGTATCTGCGATCACCGGAAAACCAAAGTTGATTGCACCAGCCGCCGCCGCGTACTTCAGGTCGTCCACTTCTCCCAGCGCCAGCACGAAGGCAAACACCCGGTCTTTGTTATACAGCAGGATCTCGCGCGCTTGCCCACCCTTCAGACCGCCAAAGGTCAAGGCCGAGCGGACGGCGAAACCCAAGGCATAGATGGCGCTGATGGTATCGGTTCCAAAGGGTACCGTATAGGTGTCGTAACCCAGTTCGACGCCTTCTTCTATCAATTGGTGGATGATGCTACGCCCGTTGACGTTGCCAGACAGGAACGTGAGAATGTTGCGCCGCTGTAGCTCGCGCACGATCTTGACGGCAACTTCATTCGACTTGGCGCATCCGACGACGGCCGCAAATCCCGGCATGCGCCCGTCTACCAGTTGGATGCCCCAGGATCGCAGTTGGATATCGTCTATGGGTCCATTGAGGTGTCCATCCCGCCTATCTTCCCCAACCCCGGCATCCGGGCTGGTGAAGGATGTCCCTCCTGCCAAGTGGAATCCCGGCATCGATTCTGGCTGGAGGTTATAGACAAAACGGATGGCCTCAATCGTCTCCGCTGCCAGCAGTGTAGCCATGCCCGAATCGAGGGTCTCCCCCAGGTAAGGTGTCCAATGCAAGCGGGACGGAAGCGGATGGAGCAATGCCCGTGCGTGTTCGATGACCGGTTTGAGCTGCCCAAGCGTTTCGACTTGCATCCCGGTCATCCCATTGATCAGAGGTAAATAATAGGCGGTGTTGGGGAAGGCGACCGCGGTATCCGGTCCCTTTTCCGCCAGGGCTTTCTTCAGCATTAACTCCGCTTCGGTCACCAGGGCATTTGCCCCGCGAATGGCGCGTGTAGCAATGTAGCGAGACATCTAAGGTCCTCCTATTTTGCGGCCATGCCATACAGGGCAGCGCGGCGCTCCACTACGGGGAGTCCCTCCAATTCAAGCATGCGGGCATCCCCACTCTTCCCAAAGCGAGACGCATCGTATTCGGGTAGTCCCAGCGCAGCCCGTTTTCTGTCGATATGGTCGAGTGTCCGGCGGATCATCTCGTCGGGATCCGCGACAAATTCCATCTTGCCGCCGTACAATTTCTCCCAGCCCTCGCTCAGGTAGCGCAAGACACTATCGCTGTTCGAGACCCGGTCAGGCATCCCTTCGAGCGGCGAATGCCCACCGAAGATCACGTAAGCCCCAGACGCCACGCAATATGCGCCAATCGAAAGCGCCTTCTCGCTCATCCATTCAGGCGCCAGGCCCACTGCCGGGATCTGGTCGATATCATCACCCAGTCCACCCTCTTCGACCATCTGCGTCAGAACCGTCAGGATACGAGAATTATCGACGCACGATCCCATGTGCAGGACCGGTGGGATGCCAATCGTCTCACATATTTCTCGTAATCCAGGGCCAACCTTATTTAGGCCGGCCTCGCCCAGCAGGAATCCCAGCTTTGCACTGGCAATGGCGCCGCAACCGGTCTGCACTACCAGGACATCTTGCCTGAGCAGCTCGCTGGTCACGTAGGTGTGCAGGTAGTCTTGTTTGCTGCGCGGATTGTTACAGCCGACAATCGCCGCCACACCCCGGATTCGACCTGTCATGACGGCGTCGTTCAATGGCCTGAATGAGGCCCGGTAGGTACCTCCCAGCATGTAATTCAAGTACTCATGCGAAAATCCGGGTACCAATTCCTCACGCACCCGGGGGATTTGGGTCTTGCCGCGATTCTTGAAATTATCGATCGCGGTGCGCAGGATCTGCTTGGCGATCGTCAGGGCCTTGTGCTCGTCGAATTCGATGTGGACCGCCCCCTTGATTTGCACCTTGGGCGAGGTAGTGATGATCTTGGTGTGGAAGTTGCCTGCCAGGCTCACCAGCGCCTGCATGATGCATTGCACATCCACCACCATCGCCTCCACGGCTCCAGTGAGGATGGCCAACTCCTGGTGCAAGAAGTTGCCGGCGGCCGGGATTCCCTGGCGCATAAGGATTTCATTTGCTGTGCAGCAGATGCCGGATAGATTTACCCCTTTTGCTCCGGCTGCCCTGGCATACTCAATAATCTCCGGATCTTGAGAGGCTGCCACCACCATCTGACTCAATGTGGGCTCGTGTCCATGCACGACCACGTTGACCATGTCTTCCTTCAATACCCCCAGGTTTGCCTGGGACACCAGGGGAGCCGGGGTGCCGAACAAGATATCGGATATATCCGTGGCGATCATGCTCCCGCCCCAGCCATCAGATAATGAGGTTCGCATGGCATGGTGCAGGATGTGGGTAGCTTCCTGGTCATCGCCAATGTGCGTTCGGTGCAGGGCTTCCACCACCTCACGATCCACACCCCGAGGGACTACACCCAGCTCCTGCCACAGTTTCTGGCGTTTTTGAGGCGCTCTGATGATCGGAACGATCTCCCCTCTTTGCTGCCCGAACTGGGCTATATAAAGGTCGGCCAGGTCATTGGCGATCTCTTTTGGTAAGCGACCTTCGATCGGTATGCCATACTTTGCAGCCAAGACCCGCAGCTTGGCTACATCTCTGATCAAGTATCCCTCTGCCTGATCGTTCGCAACGGCTTTCAAGGTGAAAGCCATGTCGCGCCCATGATCGGAATGGGCTGCAGCGCCGGCTGCAATTGCGCGGATGAAGTTGCGCGCTTGGATTGTATCGATGGTAGCTCCGCACACGCCCGTCTGCCCATCTTTGGTCAATCGACAAGGCCCCATGCCGCATATCTTACAGCACATACCGGCCCCACCGATATTGCATGGCACCATCTCATCTGCCCGCGAGAAGGCAGTGCTCAACCCCAGCTCGTCTGCCAGGATCAGCATCTCCTGCGCGGCTGGATCTGAGGTCTGATCGTCGTAGTTACGTTTACCCTTGGCCATCGGTTATGCCTCCTCCACTCGCTGGATCAATCCCATGCCTGGGCAGGGCCATAGAGGTCTCCCGTCGTTCATCACCTTTTGAGCAAAGCTGATGGTCTGGCGGGTCGTCTCGTATACAGCCGTGTGGCGGAAAAACGATCCGGCTCGCTCATCCTGAGGTGCCGGTACACCCAGCTCAACCGGTAGGGTCCATTCTCCCAGATAACCGGCCTCTTCAAGCTTCTTCACAATATCGGATTCGTTGACAAGCTTTTCATCAATGGTGACCTCGACAACCCCGAAACAGCTGGAGGCGTAGACATCCTTAACCCCTGGGATCTCCAGCATGATACGCCGGACCTCGATCACGTGATGGTCACCGTACATGGTTGGGACTTCGAATGTGGCAGTTTTCATAATCCTCTTCCTCTGATACGTGGTCTGCATCTCCCTCTTCTGCTGGCTGGATCATAAACCTGGAAAAATATCGGGTGAACGGGGGGTTGGTGAACAGGTCTCCTTTCGTATTTATCGCTCTCTCTATCAAAAAGAATACCTGGCTTAAAGAGGTAACCGATTCCCGCCAGGCATTGGTCACTGTTGTGCATTGTCTGGGTCACACCTACCTACCAAAATTTGTGACAGGGCCACCGCCTGTCACCCAATATAGCAAAGATGTCATCGTTTCACAAGTGACATTTATTACTATCTTTATAAGAATAGTTTTCTTGTTTTGTGATATTCGGACCGGTTTTTCCCCTCTGGTGGCAATATAGAGATGTAATCCAATTGGTCAATGGATTTACGATAACAAGGGGGTTGGGCGGGGATCCGCCCAACCCCCTTGTTTTCGGTCATTGTTCTTTTCTACATAAACTTATGCCTCGTGGCAGGCTACCCAGTGATTCGGGGAAATTTCCCTCCAATCAGGGACGAGTCGGGCACAATGCTCTTTGGCAATTGGACAACGCGGGTGAAACCGGCAGCCGCTGGGAGGGGATATCGGGCTGGGAACGTCTCCCCTAAGGATAACACGCGAACGATGGCGGTCTTTCTTCGGGTCCGGGATGGGTACCGCAGAAAGCAGTGCTCGAGTATAGGGATGCAATGGATTCTCGTAGAGTTCATTACGACTCGCCAGCTCCACGATCACGCCCAAGTACATTACTGCCACGCGATCACAGATATGCCTTACCATGCTCAAATCGTGGGCGATAAAGAGGTAGGTCAGATTGAATTTATCCTGCAGGTCCTCCATCAAGTTAACCACCTGAGCCTGTATCGAGACATCAAGCGCCGAAATAGGTTCGTCACAGACCACAAAAAGGGGGTCGGAGGCCAGTGCGCGCGCAATCCCTATCCTCTGGCGCTGTCCGCCGGAAAATTCGTGTGGAAATCGGTTGACCAGGCGACCACTCAAGCCAACCAGGTTCAACAATTCCACCACCCGTTCGGATCTCATCTTCGGATCCTTGATCAATTGATGGACGCGCAGTGGCTCGCTCACGATTGCATCAACCGTCCACCGAGGATTCAAGGACGCATATGGGTCTTGAAAGATCATCTGTGCCTTACGCCGGATAACCAGCATATCCCGGCTTTTCGCCCCAAACACCGGCTGCCCGTCGATGTACACCTGTCCCTGGGTGGCTGGATACAGGCCCAAAATCGTGCGCCCGACCGTGGTTTTACCACAGCCGCTCTCACCCACCAACCCAAGCGTCTCACCCCGCTCGATCGTAAACGATACCCCATCCACAGCCCGCACGGCTCCCACCTGGCGCTCGATGATGATGCCGCGCCGGATTGGAAAATATTTCCGCAGGTTCTCGACTCGAACCAGTGTGCGGTTAGCCTGATTCACCGCAAGTCCCCGCTATTGATATCAACCCAACAGGCGATCTTGTGACGAGCTGCAACTGGGGTTAAAACCGGATTCTCCTTCCGGCAGATTTCTCGTACATATTCGCAGCGGGGTGCGAAAGGGCAGCCTTTGGGTTCAACCAGCAGGCTGGGCGGCGCACCCGGTATCGATTTCAGGCGCCGCTCACGGCGTAGGTCTACCCGGGGAAGGGCTGCCAGCAAGGCCAGGGTATAAGGGTGGCGCGGATCGTCATACAGGTCGTCAACGCTGGCTTCTTCGACGATATAACCCGCATACATGACCGTGACCCGTTCAGCGAGGCCGGCAACCACCCCCAGGTCGTGCGTGATCCAGATCATCGCCATGCCCAGTTGCTCGCGCAGTTGGATCACCAACTCGATGATCTGGGCCTGGATGGTCACGTCTAATGCCGTAGTCGGCTCATCGGCGATCAGCAAATTCGGCACGCAGGCCAGCGCCATGGCGATCATCACCCGCTGGCGCATGCCGCCCGAAAACTGGTGGGGGAAATCGGCGAGGCGGCGGGCAGCTTCCGAGATGCCCACCTGCTCTAATAGCTCAACTGCCCTCTGATTGGCTGCCTTCTGGTCAATGCCCAGGTGCGTGCGCAGGGATTCGGTGATCTGGCGACCGATGCTCAACACCGGATTGAGCGAGGTCATTGGGTCCTGGAAAATCATGGCGATCTCTTTTCCCCGGATATGCTGCATCTCGGCGTCGCTCAACTTCAATAAATCGCGCTTGATATAGAGCGCTTCTCCCTTGGGGATCTCTCCGGGGGGCTTGGGTATCAATCCCATGATGGAGAGCATGGTAACCGATTTCCCGCAGCCGCTCTCTCCAACGACTGCCAGGGTCTCCCCCTCGCCCAAATCAAAAGAGACACCGTTAACTGCGAATACCGTGCCTTCTGGGGTGTGGAATCGTGTTGTCAGTTCCCGAACCTGAAGCAAGGTGTTCACAGGGTCTTCCCTTAAGGCCTAGATCGCCCGGCTGCGGGGATCGAGAGCATCCCGCAAGCCGTCACCCACAAAATTGATGCTCAACACGATCAAGGCAATCAATAATCCTGGAAATAGCCACAACCAATAGGCAGATTCGATGTAATTGTAGGCGCGCTCCAACATATTTCCCCAGGTCGGAGTGGGAGGCCGCACGCCCAGGCCGAGGAAACTGATGTACGCCTCCAGGGTAATTGCGTTCGCAACGCCTAACGTAGCGGAGACGATGATGGGTGCCGCGCTGTTGGGCAGGATGTGCCGGAAGATGATCTGGGAAGTGGGCGTTCCGATTGCCTTGGCGGCTAAGATAAATTCGTTCTCCTTTAGGGATAAGAACTCCGCCCGCACGATGCGCGCCAGGTAGGGCCAACTGGTAAACCCGATGATCAAAATAATGACGATCACGCTGCCGCTGAATGTCCTGCCGAACAATTCGAATTCCGGAATGCTGCCGCCGAAATATTTGGCCATGACGAGCAATAAGAAGATTTGAGGGATGGTCAGCACAGTCTCGGTAAATCGCATCAATAGGCTGTCGATCAATCCGCCGTAATACCCTGCTAACGCCCCGATGACCACGCCGATGATGGTCTCCACCAGCATGGCAGTCAACCCGATGATGATCGAGATCTGGCCGCCATAGATCGTGCGGGCCAGGATATCGCGGCCTATGGTATCCGTACCAAAGAAGTGCTTCGCAGTCGGCGCCTGCAGGATCAGCTTGGTGTCTACGAAATTTGCGTCTGCTTCCGAGAAGAGCAGCATCCCTCCGAATGAGTAGAATCCCAGCAGGATGAGACTGATCATCCCAAAAATCGCCATCTTGTGCCGTTTGAATCGCCTCCAGGTCAATTGCCTCAAACTCAATGGCGGCGTCTCTAGCTCGTCTGGGAAGAGCCTTGCCACGCTGCCGGGGGCGGCGGTTGTGCTTTCCATCTACGGCACCTCGTTAATCGTAGCGAATGCGCGGGTCCAGCCAGGCATAGGTGATATCAGTGATGATCTGGAACAGCACGACCGCCACTGCGATCATCATCACGATCCCCATGACGACTGGCGTATCCCCCTTATCAACATGGTCGAGGAAAAGACGGCCCATCCCTGGCCAGGCGAAAATACCCTCGGTGACGATCGCCCCACCTAACAAAAATGGCAGATCCAGACCGACTACAGTCACTATTGGCAGCGCGGCGTTCTTTAAGGCGTGGATGTAGATGATCTCTCGCTGTGCCAATCCTTTAGACTTTGCCGTTCGGATATAGTCCTGGCTCATGACCTCCAACATGGTGCCTCGAATATAGCGGCTATAGGCGGCAAAGAACCCGAAGGAGAGGGTTACGACGGGCAGCACCATGTGCAGCGCCACCTGGGAGGGAGTCTTTCCGACTTGCGGGTCGAACATACCAACCGTCGGCAGGTAAGGCAAGCCCCAGCGTTTAAAATTGACTGCGAAGATATACATCATGCCCAAAGCAAAGAAAAACACCGGCATGGAATATAACACAAACGAAATCGAAGTCACTACATTATCGACTAACGAATATTGCCGCAGGGCGGAATAGATGCCGATCACCAGCGCACCCAGAATAATGACCACTTCTGCGGTCAACATCAGAAGCAGGGTATTGGGCAAGCGATCCCAGATCACCTGCGTGACGGGTTTTCCCCGGTTCACCAGGGAAGTGCCGAAGTCGCCGCGCAGAATTCCCCTGCGGGTTCCCGGGGTCTCAGCCAGACCATCACCATCCAGGTCAGCGCGCGTCCAATCATTTCCGACCAGCCAGTAGACGTATTGGATGATGATCGGCTTATCCAATCCCAACTGGCGCGCCAGCCGTTCCCGATCCGAGGAGCGCGTGACTCTACGGCCACCCATGCTGGCCAGCGGGTCGCCCATGCTTTGCATCAATGTGAACAAGATCAGGCTGATGAAAAAGAGCAAGGGAATCGCTTGCAACAGGCGCCGGATGATGTAGCGCGTCATGCCTGCCTCTTTATATACCGATGACCACGGTCCATTTTTACCATGTAATTATTGCTGAGGACAATTATTGCCTGCAATGTCGCTGCAAGACCGGGACAAGCTGGATACCTGTCCCGGTCTGCGCAGTCATTCACATTTCTGGATCAGGGAACGAGCTCCCACTCCATGACATTGAAGAAAGGCGTGGCGCCGGAAAGCTTGACGTTATTCAAGCGCCCGGTGATTCCCCACAGGTCAGGATCCTGCCACAAGCCAAGTTGATAGACTTTCTCGTACATCATACGGCTGATCTGGAAGAAGGTCTGCTGCCTCTCGTCGAAATCTACCTGGGTGGCCTGCAGTTGGAAGAGCTGGTCCAGCTCCTCGTCGCAGATCGCCGACCAGTTGGTGCCGACCGGATTCTCATCGCTGGGAATCTCCCGGCATAGCCATTCCTGGATATCGGGGTCGGGGAAGTTCGAGACATCTGAATACTCGTAGATGTCAAGCTCACCCGTGGCAGCCGGTCCACCTTCTCCATAACCGGAGAAGAAGATGTCGGCGTCATAGTTGAGCAGCTCTACCTCGATACCCACCTCGGCCAACTGCTGCTGGACGATTGCTTGGGTGTCCTGGCGCACTTCCCGCGTGGTCGTGCCGTAGGTGAATACCATTTCTACCCCGTCTTTATCGCGGATGCCGTCGCCGTTGGTATCGACCCAACCGGCTTCGTCCAGTAACGCCTTGGCCTGCTCTGGATCATAAGGCCAGGGCTCCAGCGATGGGTCTACGTAGGGGGTGTTGTCCCACATGGTGACTGCCGGCTGGGTCAACCCGAGCAGCAGGTCCTCGTTGATGGAGAATCGATCGATTGCCATGGCAATTGCCTGGCGGACCTTGACATCCTGGAGTGCCGGATGCCCTACTTCCGGATCCAAGTAGAAGAACATCATCTCGTTGTATCCGGAATAGACCTTGATAATCTCTACTCCCGCTGCCTCCAGTTCCGGCACGTCTGGGTACGAGAAGAACGTCCCCAGGTCGCCGTCGCCTGCTTTGAGCGCCGCAATCTGCGAGGCGTCGTCAGGGACGAAGCGGATGAAGATCTCATCGATCTTTGGCTTGCCCAGCCAGTAGTTCTCGTTGGCAGCGAAACTGGCAAAGCTGCCGGATTCCCATTCGGTCAACACGTAAGGGCCGCAGCCTACCGTTGGTGCGCGGTTCCACTCGGCGTTGTCGATCGTGCCCTCGGCTTCATACACCGGGCGCAGGATGTGGGCTGGCAGGATGCCGTGCCACAATGTGCCCAACCAGGAAGCGAAGGGCTCTGCAAAGGTTATGACTACGGTGCGTTCATCGGTCATTTCCATCGACTCGACCAGGTCGTATGGATAGGTAGAGGCTACCGTATTCTTTGGATCGACGTACATCTCGTAGGTGAAGATGAAGTCATCGGCGGAGATCGGCTCTCCATCTGACCACACTATATCATCCCGCAGCTTCATGGTGATGACCCTTCCATCTTCCGAGATGCCGCCATTCTCTACGCTGGGAATCTCGCTGACTAACACCGGGCGTGGGCTGTTTTGCTCGTCGAAGTCCCAGGCCCAGGCGTTCCACAACTGCTGGGTGATCGCCGAGAACCACATGTTGGTGTAGAGCGGATTCAGGCTGTCGAATTCCTGGGTGAAGATGAAGGTGGCGACTGTCTTCTCGGGCGGCGGGGCCTCTTCGGTGGGGGTTGGCTCGGCCTCGGTGGGCTCGACTTCGGTGACTTGCGGGGCGACGGTCTCTTCGGGTGGAGCCTCTGTAACCTGAGGGGCTTCAGTCGCCTCGGGCGTGGGGGTGGCAGCCGGTTGGCAGGCAGCCAGTATCAAGGCGAGGATGGTGGTGATCAATATTACGGGAAATGTAATTCGGGTGAATCGCTTGCGCATTATGTTTTCTCCTCCTAAGACTCTATTCCGTCATTCCTAGACCAGGCTGGATTGCATCCACCCGGTGACCAAAGTATAATTGCCGAGGCCATCACCTCCTTTTCGAGAACGTTTGTAAATATATCCTGGGATACCAATAGCTTCCAAACGCTCTCGAACAATTATTAACGCACAAGGAGAATCTACCACATCTATAAGACTTCTCAACATCTTTATTATAGTATTAACCGATGGAATGTGAAGAAAATACCCTGAGTTGATAAATTCTCTCCATTGAGATTCAGGGTGGGATTGCTATTGCCAATGGTTCTCACTCATGTATGCTGAAAATAGATCGATGCCCATCAACATACCCCAAATTGGAACGCAAGCCAGGCGATGAATCCTCCATTGTCCGAAGAAACATTGCTGGCGATGCACCAATCCAGCCTGCGAGTACTATGCGAAACAGGCTTTATGATCGATGATAAAGAAGCCACCCAATTATTGTGCGCGCACGGCGCCTGGGTAAAGAGAGGGCGACTTTGCCTGCCTCCCCAATTGATCGAAAACTGCCTGCAAGACTGCCCGAAAGAGGTCGTCCTTCAAGGGCGAGCAGAAAAGATTACGCTCGGGGATGGGGGATTATACGTGCACAACATGGGAGGCGCCCGAGATGTGTACGAATTGACCGGTGGCAGGCTGCGGCCTGCAACCTGCCGGGACGTGGCCGAAAGTACCCTATTAATGGATGCCCTGGAGAATGTCTCCAGCATAACCCCTCTCTATACACCCCGTGATGTCCCTCCAGCTTTGATGGCACCAGCCATGTTCGACCAGGTGGTACGCCACACCACCAAGCCCATCAATGGCCCAGGTGTATCCACGCCCGAGGAAGTGAAGGTCCTCTCAGAGATGGCGCGGGTTGTCTTCGGAGACCATCCGGCCGTTTCCCTGGGCGCCTCCCCGGTCAGCCCGTTGAATTTTCTGGGTCCTATCCCGCAGGTGATAATGGAGATCGCCCGCCAGGGATTGCCGTTCGGCCCTCTGCCCTGTCCCAACGTTGGCGCTACCGCACCCATGTCGCTGGCGGGGGCCATTGTGTTGCAGAATGCGGAGCTACTCGTTTGCCTGGTGCTGGCGCATTTGGTGCATCCCGGATTGCCGATCATCTATTGCGGCCGCCTGTCGGTTTTGAATATGCGCAATGGTGCCCCTCTTTGGGGAAATCCGGAGGTGGGGATGATGGCAGCTGCTACCGTTCGGCTAGGGCACCATTACCGCCTACCGGTAAACGTGTATGGCCTGGCAGGCAGCGGCTTCGCCCCCGATATGCAGAGCGGCTACGAGCGCGCCATCAACGCCTTTCTGCCCGCCCTGGCAGGAGCGGACGAGCTCTCCGGAATCGGGGAAATGGCCGGCGGCGTCTATTCCTGCAATGTCCAGATCCTGATCGACAACGATATCATCGGCGCCATCCGGCGGGTGCTGCGTGGATTTCCAGTCGACGACGAAGCCCTGGCGGTGGAGGCAATCGAACAGGCCATGGAATCCCGCCGCGATTTCATGAGATCGCCTCACACCCGTAAATACCTGCGCAATAACGAAGTATGGGCCGGAAGGTTAGGATTGCAGGAGAGCGGTTGGGAGAGCTGGTCGCGTGCGGGCGCCAGGACGATCCTGGACAGGGCGCACTACGAAGCACAGCGACTCCTGGAACAGCACCAGGTACCCTCCCTGCCTGATGAGCAAATCAAAGCCCTGGACGAGATCATGAAATCAACCTGGAAGCAAGTGGAGCCAGGCTGACCGAGGAACCATTTGAAACCGGAGGAGATTCTCCCCATGCTGAATCCAACAACCTGAGGAGCACAACCATGGACCATGAATTCTTCAACACGCTGACCAACAACCTGGTTGAGGGCGACCCGGATGCCACGGTGGCCAATACCAGGCAGGCCCTTGAGGCAGGCATCGAGCCCATGCGGATCATCAAGGAAGGCCTGGTGCCGGGCATGAATATCGTCGGAGAGAAGTTTTCATCGGGGGAATTCTTCCTGCCCGACCTGATCATCGCCGCCGACTGCATGCAGAAAGCCATGGAGCTGCTCGAGCCAGAGTTGCGCGCCCGCCGGCAGGAGGTCGAATCTGCCGGCATCGTGGTGATCGGGACGGTGAAAGGCGACATCCACGAGATCGGAAAATCCCTGGTGGCCACCATGCTGTCGGCCAATGGCTTCAAGGTCCACGACCTGGGCGTCGACGTGCCCACCGCGACCTTTATTTCCAGGGTGCAGGAGGTCGGCGCGCAGATGCTGGGCATGTCCGCCCTGCTCACCACCACCATGACCGTCCAGGAGGAAGTCATCCAGGCGTTGAAAGAGGCCGGCCTGCGCGACCGGTTGAAAGTCATGGTGGGCGGCGCGCCGGTGACCCAGGCCTGGGCAGATCAAATCGGCGCCGATGGCTTCGCCGAAGACGCCATCGGGGCAGTCCAACTGGCCAGGAAACTGATGTCCTCGTGATGGCGGCGCTATGTCACAAAAAATCACCAGCATCAGCAGCCCAAAACTCAGCCTGAACCTGCTCAGCCAGGACGATATCAGGCACATCCACACCGCCACATTGGACGTGATCGAGACGGTAGGGGTCAGGTTCCCATCCGGCAAGGCCCTGGAAATCCTGGAGGCCCACGGAGCGCAGGTCGATCGCCAGGCCATGGTGGCCCGCATCCCCGGTCACCTGGTGGAGGCCTATCTCTCCAAGGCGCCCCCCACATACACCCTGGCCGCCCTCGACCCCAGCCTGGACCTGCCCCTGGATGGCAACCACAGCTATCTGGGCACAGACGGCTGCGGAGTGGAGATCATCGACGCCTTTAGCGGCCAGCGCCGGCGCAGCACCAAGGCCGACGTCTCGGATGTAGCCCGAGTGGCCGACTACCTGGAGGCAATCGCCTTCCACTGGACGCCGATCTCCGCCCAGGACTGCCCGCCGGAGAGCCGCAGCCTGCACGAGCTGGAGGCCATCTGGAGCGTCAGCCGGAAACACGTCCAGACGGAGACCATCGTGACCGATAGGGAGATGCGCGCCGCCATCGAAATGGCCGTTGCACTGGCCGGAGGGCGAGAGGAGCTGCGCCGGCGACCGCTGCTCTCCATCATGCAGTGCACCCTCAGCCCGCTAGGCCACGATGGCGGCAGCCTGGAAGCCGGCCTGCTCGCCGCTGAAGCCGGGCTGCCGGTGGGCTACATGACCATGGCCTCCTGCGCTTCCACCGGCCCGGTGACCCTAGCCGGCAACCTGGTGGTGGGCAACGCCGAAGTGCTCTCGGTCCTGGCCCTGCTGCAGATGGCCCATCCTGGCTGCCCGGTCTACTACGCCGCCGCCCAGACCTCCACCGACCTGAGGAGCGGGGCCTACACCGGCGGCGGGCCGGAAGACTTCCTGTTCGGCGCCGCCACCAATCAGATCGCCGATTTCTACAACCTGCCGCTCTCGATGGGAGCCTTCGCCACGGGCGCCAAGCAGCCCGACTGGCAGGCTGCGGTGGACAACAGCCTGTCGGCCTTCATGGCAGTCTCCACCCTGTCGGATATGCTCCTGGGCGCCGGGCTGCTGTATGGCTCGCGCATCCTGTCCTACGAGATGTTGTTCATGGACGCGGAGATCTGGAGCCTGCTGCACGCCATGTTCCAGGGCATTGAAGTGAGTGCGGAGACCCTGGCGCTGGACGTGATTCGAGAAGTCGGGCCGGGAGGTAATTTCCTGGCACACAAACACACCCGCCAGCACATGCGCGAGCGCTGGCAGCCCACCCTGATGGACCGCCGGCCTTATAACGTGTGGGAAGAGCACCGTGACGGCGCCCGCGACTGGGCGCTGGACCAGGCCCGCCGGGTACTGCAGGAACATCGCCCGCCAGGCCTGGATCCGGCGCTGGCGGCCGAGCTGAGAGGCATCATCTCCGCCCTGGAGGGTCCCCCTTCGCCGCTTTCTTGACGGGCGAGTAGTTGTATAGTAAACTACCCTGCGCTGGGTCCCGTGGTGTAGCGGCCAAACATGCGGCCCTGTCAAGGCCGAGAGCGCGGGTTCGAATCCCGTCGGGACCGTATCGAATTATTGGAAGATAAGAGAAGACCTGGGAAAATCCCCAGGTCTTTGCATATTAATTGCAGACTTCGAATACCAGTCAACTCATTTCTGTACACGCCTCAACTATCGCCACCAAATTTCTTCTGGTATAGCTAACAGAAGTACTCCTATTATTAGCAGGATAATATGCGGAATTGTCTCCATCGGGTGTAAACATTGGGTTGAGGGGCCAATAAAGTACGTTTTCGCATGTAGAACAACGCTAAAATCGCTTGTGTTAGGGCAATGACTATTTAGTAATGAGGCAACCTGCCAGCCTTGCATATTAGTTTATTCCCTTCTATGGCATATTAATTATATGCTCTGGCCAATTATCACGACGTAGATCACCTATAGACCGATAAACTATTTCAAAGCCCAAAGCTTCTACAACTGATGGGCCTGTCACAAGAAATAATCCAACCAATCACATTACCGTTTTCATTATATTGGAACGAAGAGCCAGCAGCAGTAGAAGTCACGGCGTGCCTGTGGTCGGCATCTCATTAGGTCAGGCTCACCCCACCCTTGTTGCTCAGGTTGCCCAAGGAGGCTTTGTAGGTGTAGGCCTCTCCACCGTACTCACCCCCGCTGCCCCTGTTGGATGGGCGGAGGTCAGCCGGTTGGTCACATCGTAGGTGAAGGTCTGCGTCTGGGCGCCGCCGGCGTTGTAGTCCTTGATCTGGGCGTGGTCGCCGTTCGGGTCGTAGGTGTATTCAAGACTACACGCAGACTCGCATAGTCGAAACACCTGTTGCACAATTCAATTATTTGGATTAAAATATATGTAACACTTGTTTCATTCCTTCGGAGACACAAGATGGCAGAAAACAAATGGCTGCTCTTCCTCTCCCAGTTGCCCGCCTCCCCCTCCAGTCCGCGGGTGGCCGTGTGGCGGCGCATGCGCTCCGCCGGCGCCGCTGGCCTGCAGAACGGTGTCTGGGTGCTGCCGCGCTCCGCCGAACACGAGCGCTTCTTGACCGAGCTGGTGGTGTACGTCAAAGAGCAGGGCGGCAGCGGGCAGATTCTCGCCGCAACTGCCCTGAGTCCGGCCGCCAACCAGGAAATCCTGGCTCAGTTTAGGGCCGACCGCAACCAGGAATACACTGAGTTCCGCGAGCAGTGCCAGCAGTTCATCGCCGAGATCGAGAAGGAAACCCTGAACCGCAAATTCACCTTCGCCGAGCTCGAAGAGAACGAGCAGGACCTGGAGAAACTGCGCACCTGGCTGCTCAAGATCCAGCAGCGCGATTTCTTCGGGGCCGACCTGGCCGGGGTTGCCGTGGTCGAGCTGGAATCCTGCCGCCAGGCCCTGCAGCGATTTGCCATCCAGGTCTATAGCCAGCAGGGAATGGAGGCCGGGCATGGCAACCCCGGGTGACTCATCGCCAAAGATGTCGGAGGTCCCAACCAGTCCCGCCAGCCAGTCCTCCCCTACCTGGCATGCACTCCCCATCCACCAGGTAATCAGTCACCTGCGGGTTAATCCAGAGATCGGCCTGAGCGAGGCAGAAGCTCAGGCCAGGCTGGAGGAGTATGGCCCTAACCGACCGCAGGTGGATCATGACGAGCCGCTCTGGAAAGAATTCCTGGAAGGGCTACGGGAGCCAATGGTTCTGCTCCTGCTGGCCACAGGCATCCTGTATGCCATGTGGGGCAAGCCAGGGGAAGCCCTGGCCATATTCTTGATCATCCTGGCATTGAACAGCATCGAACTGGCCAACGAAAGGCGCGCCAAACGCGCCATTCATGGGCTGCAGAGGCTGGCTGAACCCACCGCCCTGGTCCTGCGGGACGGTCGCCAAATCGACCTGCCCGCCGAACAGCTCGTCCCAGGGGATGTGCTTTTCCTTCGAGCCGGCCGCAGAGTACCAGCGGACGCCCGGCTGGAGGAAGCCTATGGCCTGGCAGTCGACGAATCGACGTTGAGCGGAGAGTCCGCGCCGGTCGATAAGCAGGCGCAAATCATTCCAGACCCTGAAGCGCCACTGGTGGATCGCACCAACATGGTGTTTGCCGGCTCATTGGTGATGCGCGGCCGTGCCAGGGCGATCGTGGTTGCCACAGGAATGTCCACCCGGCTCGGCCGGCTGGCCTTCATTTCTAGCCACATCCAGGTTACACGCACCCCGCTCCAGCAAGCGATGGCGGAGCTGAGCGGCTGGCTGGTGTGGATTGCGCTGGGATTCAGCGTGATCGTCCCCCTGCTCGGGGCGACCATCGCCCACCAGCCGATCGAAACCATGCTCCTGACCGGCCTTTCCCTGGCTTTCGCCACGATTCCGGAGGAGATGCCGATCATCATTACCATGGTGTTAGCCCTGGGAGCCTACCGATTGTCGAGGAAGCAGGCCATCGTTCGCCGCCTAAAATCCGTTGAGACTCTCGGCTGCGTGACGGTCATCGTCACCGATAAGACCGGGACGCTCACCGAAAATCGAATGCGAGTCACTGCCATCTACCCTACAATGAACCTTGAGGTGATATTACAGACCGGCGTATTGAGCAGCGCTGCCTCGCCGGATAGCCGAGATCTGGGAGCCGATGCATTGGAAATCGCCTTACTGTATGCAGCCCAGGAAGCCGGCCTCGACATCGCTGGCTTGCGGGAATCCTTCCCATTATTGAACGAGTACTCCTTCGACGACCGGCGGAAGATGATGTCGACGGTTCGCCGCTATGACAACATCTTCCTGGTCACAGCCAAGGGTGCGCCCGAAGTATTACTCGACCACTGCACACACCACTGGGTAGACGGCGGCATAAGGGAGTTATCCCCATCGGATAGATCGGCGTATCTGGCGTCTGCTGCTGAACTGGCAGAAGATGGCCTGCGCCTGATCGCATTCGCCAAGAAACGTACAGCGCAGGCCACCTCATCCCAGGTGCAGGCGGAAACGGGTCTGGTATTCCTTGGCATCGTGGGATTGGCGGACCCGCCCCGTGCCGAAGCCCGCTCAGCCATCGCTGCCACCCGCCTGGCAGGAATTCGACCGCTGATGGTGACCGGCGATTACCCAATGACTGCCAGGCACATCGCCAGATTGGTCGGCCTGGATGGGAACGCAGCTATGATTACCGGTCCTGAGATCGACCGATTATCGGATGAGGCACTGCAGGCAGCCGTCGACCAGGTGTCAATCTTCGCCCGCGCCACGCCCGAGCACAAACTGCGCATCGTGCAGGCCCTGAAGGCTGAGGGGGAGCGCGTTGCGGTTACCGGAGACGGCGTGAACGATGCGCCCGCCCTGGCCGCGGCGGATATTGGCGTGGCGATGGGTCTCTCCGGCAGCGACGTCGCCCGCGAAACGGCCGACGTCGTCCTGGCAGATGACAATTACGCCACAATCGCCAACATGGTATCTGAAGGCCGGCTGCTCTACGACAATCTCAAGAAGGGGGTGCGCTATTATTTGGCCTGTAAGCTTGCGCTTGTCCTGATCACATTATTGCCCATGCTGCTGCGCACGCCGGTCCCCTTTACACCGATCCAGATCATCCTGATGGAATTGTTCATGGACATGGCAGCTGCCGCCACCTTTGTCGTCGAAGGCAGCGAAGCGGATCTGATGCGCCGGCCGCCCCGCAATCCCAAGGCACATTTCATGGATCGTCCGATGGTGACCAGCATCTTCGGCTCTGCCGTGGGTCTCTTTGCCGGGGTATCCACCGCCTACCTGGCGACCTGGTACAAGGGAGAGGGCATCGCCGTCGGACAAACGGTCGCCTTCACTGCCTGGATGATCGGCCACGTGCTGCTGGCCTTGAACCTGCGCTCACTCCGCCAACCGCTCTACCAGTTGGGCCTCTTCTCCAACCATTTGATGGTCTTTTGGGGAGCCGCATCGCTGGCATTTGTCCTGCTAGCGACAACCATCCCTGCCCTGCAAGGAGTCCTGCATACCACTAAGCTGACGGCCAGCCAGTGGGCGCTGGTCTTGGGTTCGATGTTCGTGGCTACCTTCTGGATCGAGATACGCAAGACGCTCACTTTCCGGTACAATCAGAACAGCCCTTTGGGCTGAATTGTCTTTCTAAATATCGAAGCGGAGGGAGGGTATGGCATCCTGCTCATAGCTGCTGGATGCCTAAGGATAATGGCTGCCATACGGATATTGCTTGGCCTGGCCCTGCTAGTTGTGGGCCGCAAACTGTTCTGGATCTTTGTGGGGGCGGTTGGCTTCGTGGCAGGCATGCAGCTCAGCAGCCTGTACCTCAGGCCAGAATCAGAGCTGGTGCTGTTGATCATCGCCTTGATCGGCGGGATTCTGGGCGCCTTGCTAGCTGTCTTCGTCCAGCGGCTGGCGGTGGCCATTGCCGGATTCCTGGCCGGCGCCTACCTCGTATATTACCTGTTTATGACCACCGGCTGGAACACCGGAGGGAGCGCCTGGCTGATATACCTGGCCGGTGGGGTCCTGGGCGCGATCCTGGTAGCCGTCCTATTCGACTGGGCCCTGGTCATACTCTCCTCTCTAAGCGGCGCACTGCTGGTCATCCAGGGACTGGACCTGCGCCCTGGCCTATCCATCGCATTGTTCCTGGTACTGACCCTGGTCGGCATCATCCTGCAGGGCAGCATGCTGCGAGGTAAAAAAAGAGCCCTGAACTCTCAATAAACTTCAATATCTATGCGAAATTACCCCAACCGCTGCCCATGGCTCTTACGCACCCGGCCAGGCGCTGAAATCCCAGCCCTGAAATACTTTGCGCAACTCAACCTTATCGCTCAGACCCAGCTTGACCAGGATGTTGTGCAGGTGAGCCTTGACTGTGCCGCGTGCCAGCAGCAGCCGCTCGGCGATTTCACGGTTGTCAAAATCCTGGCACACCAGGGCCACTACCTCCTTCTCGCGCGGGGTCAGGCTGTTCCAATACCAAACACCGGCCTGCACTTCTCCATACTTCGCCAGCGCCAGGCCGAGCAGCTCTGCCGCCACCTGCTCCACGCCGCGCCCCTCCTGTTCTGACAGCGAGCGGATCGACTGAACCAGCCCCTCTTCGAAGCAAAAGCTGCATTTCAAAGGCAGCAACGAGCGCAGCATCCCACGCAACTTGCGCAAGATGCGCCTCCAGGGCGTTACGGATCGATCGCGATAATAGAACATATGTTCTAATTTATTGTATCGAAATCCTGCCGCTGTGTCAAGGGGTGCGCGAGGTCTTCCATTTTCAGTTGGTCGTCCTGATGCGGTTGCTCAGCATCCCCTGCCGGTTGAACTGTGTCTCGTATAGCTGGGCATACAAGCCGCCCAGCCCGATCAATTCCTGATGGGTGCCGCGTTCTACCACCCTGCCGTGGTCCATCACCAGGATCAGGTCGGCAGCCAGGATGGTGCTCAGGCGGTGGGCGATGACGATGCTGGTCCTGCCTGCCATCACCCGTTTCAATGCTTCCTGGATTAAGGCTTCGGATTCGCTATCCAGGTGGCTGGTGGCCTCATCCAGCACCAGGATGCGGGGGTCTTTCAGGATCACCCGCGCCAGGGCGATGCGTTGTTTCTCACCTCCGCTCAAGCGATATCCCCGTTCACCGACAATGGTGTCATACCGCTCGGGCAGGTCGGCGATAAAATCGTGGATGTTCGCTGCCCGGGCGGCTTCTTCGATCTCCACCTGGGAGGCGTCCAGTTTGGCGTACATCAGGTTAGTCCGAATGGTGTCATGGAATAGATAGGTTTCCTGGGTTACCATGCCGATGTGGGCCGAGAGCGATGCCAGGCTCACCTCTTTTAAGTCATTGCCATCGATCAAGATGCGTCCGCGGGTCGGATCGTAAAGCCGCGGGATTAAATACGTCAGGGTAGTCTTTCCTGCCCCACTGGGGCCGACCAGCGCCAATAGCTGCCCGGGGTTTACGGTGAAGCTGACGTTCTCCAGCGCGTTGGGACGCGCCTGGCTGTGCGGGATAGCCTCGCCTTCCCTGGCCTCGGATGAGCCATCCCCACGCTCCCTCCGTTCACCGCTTGAAAAAACCGCAGTGACGTTATACATCTGCCCAAAGCGTTTTACGTCACGCAGCAGGTGTTCTTCTCCACTCACGTAACGAAAGGTTACATCCTCGAACGACAGCTCGCCGCGGACATTTTCCAACTGGTGTGCACCTAACCGGTCTTCGATGTCCAGGGGAAGATCGATTACTTCAAAGACCCGTTCGAAGCTCACCACCGAGGTGGAAAATTCCACCGGCGCGTTTGCCAATCCCTGAAGAGAGCTATATAGGCTGGTGAGATATGCACCGAATGCCACGATGGTCCCGATCGTAAACACCTCCTGAATGACCAGATACCCACCAATGCCATAGACCAGCGATGTCCCCACTGCGCTGAGCAGGCCGATGATGACGAAGAAAGACGTGCCCAGCACAGCTCTCTGTACACCGATGTCCCTTACCCTGGCAGCTCGCTCGCGAAATCGCCGAACTTCAACCGGTTCGCGCCCGAACAACTTGACCAACAAAGCCCCGCCAATATTCAGGGTCTCGTTCGCCATGGCGTTCATCTGGGCATTGACTTCCAGGTGCTCTCTAGCGATGTCCCGCAGGCGCGCTCCCAGCCGGCGCGCCGCTACGATGAACAGCGGCAAGATCAGGACGCTTACCATTGTCAGGCGCCATTCCAACGAGAACATCACGATCAAAACGGCGGTTGCCTGGATGATGTTCGTGACCATGTTGACGATGGTGTTGCTGATCGCATTCTGCGCTCCGACAACGTCGTTGTTCAGCCGACTCATCAATTCGCCCACCTTGGTGTTCGTGAAGAAGCGCAGCGACATGCGCTGCAAATGGGCAAATAGCGCCACCCTCAGGTCGTAGATCACCCCCTCTCCGACGCTTGCATTCAATCTCCTCTGCCAAACGTTGATCAATCCCCCGACCCCTGGGATGACCAGCAAGCCAATTGAGAGAGGCACCAGACGATCCAGGCGCCGCTCGGGTAGCGCGTGGTCGATCAGCTCGCGCAAGATCAGTGGCGTCACCAGGGTCAGGCTCGTGGTGACGAGAATCAATATCAGCATCGCCGCTATCTGGGAGGAATATCTGCGCCCATATCTCATCACCCGTTTCAGCAGGGCGCGGGTCACCCTGGGTTTTTCGTCCGGGGAACTCAGGTAACTCCACCATCCACTTCCATGGAACATCATCGCACCACCTTCCGGGATCAAACTGAAACCATACTATATCACACAATAATTTCCCAAGATTTGCCTTTATTGATAGCTCTCACCCGATGTCATCAGCATCAACTTTTTGTTCACCGCTCAACGTATCACATGCTCACACGCCAGACATAGATCATGTATACTTATGACCATCGGTCGAATCGGCCGTCCGACGCTGGCAGTCCAGCGCCCACTCGTCAGTCAGAGTAACCCAATGACAACTTCACGCTGGAATATTCTCGCAGCCACGGTATGCCTTACGATATCATTTGGCGCCTACCTGTGGGCGACCGCGATGATGGATTCGATTTATGCATTCCGCTCGCCGCTAAGCGCCAATCCACCGCGGCCCGGCAAACCCCTGAGCCAGGTGACAGGATTCCCCATGACCCTTAGGGTGGTATTTGTCCTGATCGATGGTCTGCGGTACGACCAATCCATGGACCCCCAGGTGATGCCTTTTCTCAATGAATTGCGTCAGCAAGCAGCCTGGACGATCATGCACAGCCGGCCTCCCTCCTACTCGGCTCCCGGCTACACGGTCCTCTTCACCGGCTCCTGGCCCGAACTGAGCGACGGGCCTGCCCTGAACCTGGAATACGATGATCTCCCAATCTGGACGCAGGATAACCTGTTCTCGGCAGCCAGGCGCACTGGCCTTGAAACCGCAGTCTCGGGCTTTTATTGGTTCGAGAAGTTGATCCCCCAGGGGGATGTCGCCAGGGCTTATTACACACCGGGAGAAGATCAACAGGCCGATCGCGCCGTCGTGGACGCCGCCCTGCCCTGGCTGAGAGGGAATAAGTATCAATTCATTCTGATACACCTGGACCAGGTCGATTACGCAGGGCATCACGAAGGAGGGCCGTTGTCCCCTGCCGGAAAAGCCGCAGCTGCCCTTGCAGACAACCTGGTGCGGGAGATTGCAGAGAATCTGGACCTCACTAGAGAGACTCTGTTTGTCGGCAGCGATCACGGCCATATTCTATCCGGTGGCCACGGTGGTAACGAGCAGGCCGTACTGCGTGAGCCATTTATCCTGGCCGGTGCCGGGGTGGTGCCAGGAAAATACGCGGATGCCAACATGGTTGACGTGGCTCCTACCCTGGCTGCCCTATTGGGCGCCAATATCCCCGCTTCAACTCAAGGGAGAGTCCTCAACGAGCTGCTGGATATATCCTCATCCCAGGCAGCAGCCATACGGGAAGCCACGCGCTTGCAACAAGCCCAACTACTTAATTATTATAAGAAAGCCATCGAGGCGGACGGATCATCTCCGGTATTGAGCGAAGAGGTTGTGAGCACCTATCAAGCTGCCCTAACGGCGGCTCGCCAGTCTCGACTGAACCTGGAACGTCTCCCACGCGGCCTGGCGGCAATGGTTGTGGCGGTCTCGCCTCTCGTTGTCCTCATCCGCAGACGCAGCCACGCCACGGGAATCTACCTGCTCGGAGGCCTGATCTACCTGGCGCTCTTCAACCTGCGCTACGCAATTTTAGATCAACATTCCTATTCATTGAGCTGGGTGGCAAGCTCCGACGCGCTGGTCCTATATTGCCTGACCACGACTGCCATCTCCCTGGTGACAAGCTGGTTCATTACTTCGTTCTTTCTGGGATCATTCATTAAGTCTCCCGGAGCGTCGATCAACGCCGCTCTTTCACTATCTTTGATCGTGATCTACCTGCTTGCGCTGCCCGTGGGATTAAGCTACACGCTCAATGGCCCCCTCGCGACCTGGTACCTGCCTGATTTCCCGACCATGTACCTGGCCTTTATATCAATCCTCCAGATCATGGTAGTGGCGTTGGTAGGGATCCTGCTTGGTGGATTGGCCGCCCTCATCGCACATGTCCGACGTTGGGTCTGGGCGCATCGAGCTAGAATACCAACAGAGTAGATCAATAAGATCGCGGAGTAAATAAGATGAGACCCGAATTCTCAGGCATTTTCGAGTATTTACAATATCTGCATGAAGGGATTTTCCTGGCCTTTCACGACCTGCCGCAAGAAGCGCTGGATTGGCTACCTGGTCCCGAGATGAACTCGTTGGCTGTCAATGTAATGCACACAGCTGGCGCGCAGAGATACTGGATCGGGGAGGTAGTGGGGGGAGATCCGGCCCATCGAGACCGCGCTGCCGAGTTTATGACGCAGGGGCTACCTGCGCCGGCTCTTCAAGCGCGCCTGGAAGCGGCATTAAGCCACACTGCCCAAACCCTGGAAAAATTGAGACCCGAAAACCTGGGTGGCTTACGCCTCTCGCCCCGCGATGGTCGTCGAGTTAGTGTCAACTGGTGCCTCTCCCATGCCATCGGCCATACCGCGCTGCACCTCGGACATATGCAAATCATCCGCCAGCTTTGGGATCAAAGAAAAACATGAGTGCCCTTGGGTTTCATTTCACGAACGTACACAGTTTGTCAAGGAAGTACCTATCCGTTTAACGGTGTAGCTCTTGATAACAATACATTAGATCACGGCGCCCCAGGGGTGGTGACGGGGGTGTCGCTCGGAATTGGGAAAGATGGTTCTGTAGGAGAAGGTGTGGGGGAAAACGTCGCCTTTGGCAGATGGGGAGTATTGCTCGGCGTAGGTGTTATGGAGTGTGTAGCGCTTGGCATCGCCGTTACAGTGGCTGTATAGGTGGGCGTAGGGGTGCCTGTCGGCGTGGGTGTGGGGGTCGGGACCTGCAGGTCGATGGATATCTTGGCTTCGGCGTAGGTGTCTTCAGTGCTGTGCATGAATAACCGCAGCGTATAAATCCCTGCTGGAAGATCCTTCACCTCCCAACGGTACAGGATATCGGGCTGGCGAAATGGGATATTTTTCTGATCCAGCAAAACCCACTGTACCGGGTCCTGTCCTATCCCATAGAATAGCTGGTAGTAATCAAACCATTGGGTGGCATCTACTTGGCCATAGATGTCCAAAGGATTGCTGGTAATAATCTCCGCATTCCGGGGAGAAGTGAATGCCATCACTGGTCGTGGGTCGTCAGCCCGGCATTCTCGCTCCGGAGTAAAGGTGATGGGCCTGGAGAAACCGATCTTCTCCGCCCAGGCAACCCCTTCTGTATCTTTCCTGAGCCATTGGATCGCCCATGGATCCTTCACATTGAAGACAAACCTCTCATCCGTGAAATCCGCGCACGCCGTCGAAACCTTCAAGCTGGTCCAGGTATCGACCTGGACTTTTTGCCACAGGTCTTCGCTCGCGGGCAATGGTGGCTGGTCGGCCGCAAACAATTCGGTGCGCTGGCTGGGGCACCAATGAGAAGGAGCTGTACCTGAGATCTCACAGATCGCCTTCTCGACCACACCGTTGGGCTGGACGAAGGGGGTTAGCTGCCCACTCGTCAATATCGGGATTGCGATCTGCATGAACTCAGACCAGATAGGCGCGGCCCCGGTGAGACCGGTGATATTTTGCATCGGCGTATAGTCCGCGTTGCCCACCCAAACCCCCGTTGCCAGCTCGGTGGTATAGCCGATCGTCCAGTTATCCCGAAAATCGTCTGTCGTTCCGGTCTTAGCGGCAGCCGGAAATGGCAGGTTCAGCACGGAGGACGGTCCAAAGGCTGGTGTGCGGGCCTGGTTATCGGACAAGATAGATGTGATCAGGAAGGCATGTTCCGGGCGAAATACCTGCTCTCCCGGAGGCGCCCGATATTCGTACACCACATTCCCAAAATGGTCCAATATGCGGGTTATTGCCACCGGTGGGATGCGCCGCCCGCCGTTGGCAAGGGTAGCGTATACGCCAGTGAGCTCCAACAGGGTGACCTCGCCTCCGCCGAGTGTCAATGAGAGGCCATAGTCTGGTCGGTTGAGCGTAGAGATGCCTGCCCTACGGGCGAAAGCAATCAAGCCGTCTTCTACCGGGGTATTCGGATCGTCGTATATGCCCACGAAGTTTAACGCTTTGACGGCTGGCACATTATAGGAATTTGCCAAGGCATAGCGTACTGTTACCGGCCCATGAAAACGTCCATCGTAATTTACCGGCTTGTATGGTGGGCGGGGATCGTTTGGATCTCCTGAGGGCGGGAATTCCGATGGCACATCCCAGATCAGTGTCGCCGGGGTCCAGCCTTTTTCGAAGGCAGCCAGGTAAGTCAGCGGCTTGATCGATGAGCCCGGCTGGCGCGGGGCTACAGCCATGTTTACCTGCCCGGAAATTGCTTCATTATAAAAATCAGAGGACCCAACCATAGCCAGGATCTCCCCGGTCGTGGGTTTTATTGCGATCAATGCTCCATCTGTGGCGTGCCGGTCTGCAAGGTTGGCTATCTGCTGCCTTACAATCTGCTCTGCCTGGTCTTGCAGCCTGGCATCCAGGGTAGTGTAGATCGAGAATCCAGCCCGGTATATCGTCTGGGGATCGTACTGCGCTTCGAGCAAAAACCGCACGTAATTCACCCAATGGGGGTAACGCATCTGGATATCCGGAGAATTGAAATTATAAGTGCGCATCTCGTTCACTGCCGCAGTCACCGCTACTGGATCCAGGCAGACCGGTTGTGGAGTATTGCTGACATAGATGCAGCCTTGTTCCTGGTGCAAATGGTACATTAAGACCAGCACCTGTTCCATTCTCTCCAGAGCAAGCTCACGATTAGTATAGACGTCGTAAACTGCAGGCGCCTGCGGCAGCCCCGCCAGGAATGCCGCCTGACCCAATGTAAGTTTTTCGGCTGTAGTTTTAAAGTAGGTCTCTGCCGCTGCTTCTACCCCATAAGCCAGGTTGCCGTAGTAGATTTCGTTGATATAGAGTTCCAGGATTTCATCTTTGGTATAACGCCGGGTGATCTCCGCTGCTAGGACTGCCTCCCGAATCTTGCGCTGGTAGGTTTGCTCACTGCGCTCTTCGGGTGTAAACAACAGGCTACGGGCCAACTGCTGGGTGATTGTAGAAGCCCCCGAGACCACTTCTCCCGTGGTGTAATTCTGCCAGAATGCCCTGAATATGGCGAAAACGTCAAATCCGGGATGGCTGTAGAATTCCTTATCTTCCGTCGCAATCGTCGCAGCCACCATGAACGGAGAGATCTTATCTAGCCGGACATAGGTGCGCCGCCCGGCATTCGGATCCAGAATCTCATATAACTCGTTCCCCTCACGATCCAGGATGCGGGTGGTTTCGAATTGCGAAGCCCGCTGGCGCAGCTCCTCCACGTTCGGCAGGTTGCGGGCAATATGGTAATATTGAAAAATCACAAAGGATGCCCCGCACAAACCAAGGGTTACCAGGCCAAAAACAGCCAGGATGATCATTCGAACCAGACAGCCAACCGTCGTTTGCCAATCGAAAGCAATTTCCTTTGGCGGTTGAGGTGGAACCGTAGGCGGCATAACCGGCCTGGCTTCTACCCCACCCTGGGTCCTCCGACGGGACAATGGCGGTACATATGCCGCCGGTGATACCCGGGTCGCGTCGGTATCGATCTCATCGACTCTGCGCGGCAATGGCAACCCGCGCGTGCCCAGAGCGGGAGGTGAAGGCATTGGCGTCCTGCCGATGGAGGGAGGAGGCGGAGGGGTGGGAGTCGGCTGCTGGGGTAATGTATCATCTTCTTTGGATTCTGACGACATCTCACCCTCATCCTTGTCGGACTCCCCATACCACCCCCCTGTCGATTCAGGAAATCCGGTGGGATGCCGCGTACCAGATTCACCTTCCTGCGGAGCACGTTCCACCGCCGGTTCTTGCGCTTGATCTTCAGGGTTGGGTGGATTCTGGTCTGGCATTCCTTTTCTCTATCGACTGGTAAATTTAATGCGGAGGGTGTAAACCAATAAAAGCTTATGCAAAATCTATGCCCGATTGGATACGACCAACGTGGTCCAGGTGCCTTTCATGACCGTCTGTTCATTTTGATTTTTCACGTCCAGCTCGATAACTATTGATCCCCCACCGATACGCTGCATCTCCTTCGTTTCTAACACATTCATCTCCACGTGGATCGTGTCTCCAATGAATACGGGTTTGATAAATTTCCAATTATTGATCTCCCGGAATGCAATGATTGTCCCTTCCAGGACGCCAGTTTGGACTGCCAGGCCAGAAGCAATCGATAATCCTAACAGGCCATGGGCCACCCTCTGCCCGTAAGGTGTTTTCTTTGAGTATTCTGCGTCGATGTGAATCTGGTTAAAATCACCTGACAACCCCGCAAAATCGACAATATCGCTTTCCGTGACCGTCCTGGCAGAGGTTATGATTCGCTGGCCAGGATGGAAATCTTCGAAATATAAACCACGGGGTGAATTGCGATTAATCTCCATCCTCTGCTCCTGGCATGTGGTTTCCTGGCCTCCCAGGCCTGCCCCATTCTAGCATAAAAGCAACAACTTTTTATTCACCCAAAACCTTTGACCGATGGAGCAAGATACCATACAATGGAACTATGCGAGAGTGGAACTTAAAAAAAGGCGACCCGTTATCGCTCTCCCTGGCATCAGATGCTCGCCTTGGTTCAACCGATTACGTGAACGACCATATTTGGACCCTCGCATTGGGAGGAGGAGATCCTCCTGCACTGGCTGTGCTGACCACATACGGCTTGCGTGCCCGCTCAATGCGCCTCTTTCTGCGCTTCCACGAAGACGAACATTCGATAATGGACCCGGACGAATTCAACCAACCCCCAGCAATCCGTCGTTTCTACCCTAACTACCTCCTTGTCCACTTCGCACCATTTCCAGAACTAGACGTCCGATGCGAGTATTGGGTTCCCCAATCCCATGTGATCTGCGGGCGGGTAAAGATAACCAACCTGGGTAAGCGGGCCAGAAATCTACGCATCGAGCTGGTGTCGCAGCTTAACCCCAACGAAGGCTATATCATGGCCCCAATAGAGGTGGATAACGTCCTGGTACTGGGTGGACAGACTGCCGGACTAAACCCGGTAACATTTATGACCGGAGGCGCAGTCCTAGGGGCTGGTCCATTTCCCTCTCTGGCGATCGATGTGCAATCAGGACCTTCCGCAGAGTCAGGTTATTACTGGAGTCATGCAACTTTAGGTGATCATGAATCTTCCTTCGCCTTAGCCAGGGCGTCAGTTGTTGGCCCGTGGCAGGCTGAAATCGCCCGCCTGGAGTTGCTGAACTCTGGATCGGTTGAGATCCATTCCGGCGATTCGGATTGGGACGCTGCATTTGCATTAGCGCAAAAAGTGGCTTATTCACTATTCATTGGTCCAACCAAACACCTTCCCAATAACTCTATTGCCCTTGTTCGCCAGCCTGACAATGGATTCTCAATACGGGGGGATGGAAGTGATTACAACCATCTTTGGAATGGACAGACTCCCTTGGAGTGTTATTACCTCTCCTCTTTGATCCTACCGGCTGGTGTAGATATTATAAAAGGCATGCTACTTAACTTCATAGCTACCCAGCTAGAGGATGGAACGATAGATTGGAAACCCGGCCTCGCCGGCCAACGAGGCCGACTGCTGGCGACACCATTGCTCGTTTCCCTGGCATGGCGAATCTTCCAGGTCTCAGAAGACGTATCAATCATTAATCACGTATATCCTGCTCTGCTTAAGTTCCTGCTGGCCTGGTTTCGTAAGGAGCACGACCGTGATATTGATGGAGTGCCGGAATGGGACCACCCTGTTCAAGCGGGCTTCGAAGACCACCCTACATTTTCTCACGCTCATGATTGGGCATTGGGTATCAATATTTCCACCGTGGAGAGCCCGGCTTTGACAGCTTTCCTTTACAAGGAATGCTGTACTCTATTAAAAATGGCTGAACTGATCAGTCGCAGCGAAGGTGTAACCGAATTAAAGGCATACTCCAATCGACTTCGAAGTGCCCTTGATGCCGCCTGGGACCCGCAAGGGAGAATTTATCGCTACATAGACCGGGACAGTCATCTATGCAGCCGGGGCGAGATGATCGTTCAAAGTAAGGGTGCGGGTGTGATCCCAATTCAACGCTCCTTCGATAAGCCTGTGCGGTTGCATGTCCGGATAGATGCGCAAAGCGAGATGACTCGCCACCCACGCCTCTTCATCCACGGGGCAGGGATCTCCGGGCAGCACCGCGTAGAACAATTGACTGAAACTCATTTTCGCTGGCTGTTGGGAAGTGCTAACCTGACCGGCGAACGCTTATATACACGCATAGATCATCTGGAATTTCAAGGGTTGGAAGTCGATGATCGGATATCGGTCTTTGGCACAGATTTGCGGGAATTAGACCAGACATTGCTGCTGCCATTATGGGCTGAAATGCTCACTACAGATCGCGCCGAGAGCCTTACGCACCGGACTATCACCCGCTCGAAGTCTTTCTGGCGGGCTTATGGATTGCCGGGATGCCTACGGAAAAAGGCTTCCATGCCAGCCGAGGTCTGTGAAAGTATCCATCTACCCTGGAATCATCTGATCGGCGAGGGACTCCTGGCTTACGGCTACCGCACTGAAGCTGCCGAGCTTCTCTCGCGCATCATGTCGGCTGTGATTGGTTGTCTTAAAACTGAGCAGTGTTTTCGCCAGTATTATCATGCAGGCACAGGCCAGGGGCTCGGAGAACGGAACGCGCTGACTGGGTTGGCTCCAGTTGGCTTGTTCCTGGAGACGTTAGGCGTGCGATTTATCTCGCCCCACAAAGTCATATTGCAGGGATTCAACCCCTTCCCCTGGCCAGTTACGGTAAAATATCGTGGATCGACTGTACTGCGTCACAAGGACAAGACCACCGTGGTCTTTTCGGATGGCCAGACCGTGCAGGTAACAGATCCTGCACCGACCATTGTGGTTTTAGAAACAGGCCAATAGCATACGATTTGGGGATTGTGATATGAATTCCTGGAGTCAACCTTCCCTGCCGAGCGAACCATCTGCGCACCCTCACCAGCCTAATTCGCCGAAAGATCGGTTGATGTTGGCCGTAATCCAGGTGCAAGACGTTCAGAAGGCCATTCGTGCACTGAAAAAGGCTGGTCTCTCGGTTACCCGCCTTGCCAGCAGCGGGGGATTTCTTGGGCAAAGCAATGTTACTCTATTAATCGGTTTCACTGCAGACCAGGAAAAAAGCGCAATTGAGGCAATCCATAAGAGTTGCCATCAGCGCGTCGAGTATGTCTCCACACCATTGGAAGGAGCCCCCATGCCCATCCCCCTCTCAACCCCGATTACTGTAGGTGGGGCCACAGTCTTTACGCTCACAATCGAGCATTTTGAGGAGGTGTAGTGCATGAAACTGATCCTGGCCATCATTCGCGATATCGATAACGAGCAGGTTTCCCACGCTCTAATCAACGCCAATTTCCGTGTCACCCGCATCGCTTCGACAGGTGGTTTCTTGCGCCGTGGATCGAGCACCCTGTTAATCGGAGTGAATGACGATAAAGTAGACGAATCCATCAAGATTATTCGAGAAAACACCCACCTCCCTGAGGAACCCGGTGGTAAAAGAGCCACATTGTTTGTATTAAACGTGGAACATTTCTCCCAGGTATGAGGCGGTCTGGCTGCTATTCGCCAAACGATTCTACCTGGTAGGTAAGCACCTGCATCTTGCGGTAACGCCAGTGATTTGGTTCCAGTCCCATCTTCATGCACAGGTGGCCTAAGAACTGGGCTGCGTCCGGCAGTTTCTCCCAGACTTGCGGCAGGAATGTGGCTCTCAAGGCCCCGTCCCTCAGGATGACACCATCGATGTTCGGCCGCAGTCTCTGAGGCAATTCCTCAGATGTATCGTAATCGAGGACTTCGGGTTCGGTCAATCTCGATATCTCGATAGTTATTTCCGGTAATTCCTTAGGGTCAACCGGGGGAAAACGATAATCCTGCAGTCCAGCCGCGATGGCGTGGATGCGCACATCTTCCGCAAGAGGTTGATAAGCCTCCAGGGAGCCAACGCAACCGCGTAGCTCTCCCCCACGTGAAAGCGTGACAAAGCTCGCTCCGGGTGCCTTCAATCTTTGCGGCAGGCTCGATAAGTCCAGCGGGTGGAGTGGCCGTCCATGCACGCCATCTTCCAAAGCCTGCCGGGCCAACGCCAGCAGTATTTCTCTTTCGTCCTGGGTGAGTGAATTGTTCATCGTTTATCAACCCCCCGATAATCCTGGTTGTAATATATTAGAGGTCTATCTTCATTCCTCTCTTTGACCGCAAGCACATCGCCAAGATACAGCGTATGAGTACCCGCCTCATATGTTACCACCACTTTACAATCGAACCACGCCAGACCTCCGGCAAGTAAGGGTGCACCTGTAAGTAGCTTAAAGGTGTCTAGGCCCTCAAACCGGTTCAAATGTTCAGTGTACCGGCCGGCAAATCTTTCTGCGATTTCCTGTTGCCGGCGGTGGAGAATTGTCACGCCAAAATAACCCGCAGTGCTTACCATGCCTTGGGTCCGTGTGCCGCGCTCAAGAGAGACTAAGATCAAAGGAGGATCAATAGAAACAGATGTGAACGAATTTACTGTCATACCATGGAATATTCCATTATTCTCCACTGAGACAACAGTCACCCCTGTCGCCCATCTCCTCATCGTCCGGCGTAGCTCTTCTGGTTCAACCGACATAACAATAACTCTCCACCATTGACCCTCCAAACCGTTGGTCAGCCAATAACATACGGTCCTCCCACGTCATACTCATTGGATCGCTGGGTCATCATACATTCCACGAAGGCAGGCGTCAAGGAGGTAAACCGGATAGGAGCGCTCTAATGTTGTCACCGGTTGGTACGCTCTATTGATGCTGAATTTTCTCCCAATCTAATAACCCTGTGCAAATTGGTCTGTTTATGTTAAACTAATTTTCAGCCACGCCCCCTGCGTGGCTATCTTTCCGCTCCAGACTGGTCGCGGACCATCAACTGGGGCAATCCCACGGGAAGGAGGCGCAAAGATGCGCGATTACGAGCTGGTTTTCATCGTCCACCCTGACCTGGACGAAAATGCATTCAACGAAGTTTTGAACCGGGTAAAAGGCTGGATAACAGAGACAGGCGGTCAGGTGATCAAAGCGGATCTCTGGGGTAAACGGAAGCTGGCCTATCCAATCCGTAAACAAACCGAAGGGCAGTATGTACATCTGCAAACCCAGATGGCACCCGCCTTCAGCGCCCAACTGGAACGGAACCTGCGACTGTTGGAACCAGTCATCCGTTTTCTGATCACCGTACGAGATTGAATCCATAAAATCGAAGTTCTTTATCAGATTAGCGATGGAGTTCGATATGAGCCGAGGCCTGAATAAAGTCATGATCATTGGCCGCCTTGGCCGGGATCCCGAAATGCGTTATACCCCTTCTGGGCGTCCGGTAACTACATTTAGCATCGCAACTAGCCGCAGTTGGAACACCTCAGATGGAGAACGGCGCTCCGAAACTGAATGGTTTAACGTGGTTGCCTGGGGTAGCCTGGCAGAAATCTGCAAGCAACACCTCAACAAGGGTCAACAGGTCTATATTGAGGGCCGCTTACAGACGCGCAATTGGGAAGATGCTGAAGGGAGCAAGCATTACTCTACCGAGATCGTCGCCAACGAAATGATTATGCTGGGTGACCGGCGTGAAGTAAACCAAAACCATATGGATGTCGAGAGCGATGAGGTGGATGATTTTCCATTCTAAACTCGCTTTTTAATATGGCTGATTCCCTGGTTGTTTCTTCCAGATATAGGAGCATATTTTCGTGAATAACCACACTGTCCAGACCGAGCCTCCAGCTACTCAGAGGCGTTTCTACAGCTTGCCGCGGGTTTGCCAGTTCTGTACCGATCACAATGCCATCATTGATTATAAGCAATCCGAGCAATTGCGGCGCTTTATCACCGAAGATGGAAAAATACGTCCTCGCCGGCAGACCGGCACCTGTGCAAAACACCAACGGCTGCTCGCTCGCGCGATTAAGCGCGCCCGTCATTTAGCATTGCTGCAATACACCGGTGAATTTCGTTCCTGAGTCGTTTCATCCTACCAACCCTCGCGGGGCGTAGGGCATCGAACCTATGCCCCGTCTTTGCGTCGAGGTCAAGCATGGCTAAGAATCCACGACAGAAACAACCTCTCCAAACGAAGAAACACCTGGCGCGCATAGAGCGCGAACGCATCCAGAGGCGCTACATCTTAATCAGCAGTATTGTGGTGTTGGTCCTTGTGGTCGCACTGATCGTCTATGGAATCGTCGAGCAGACCTATCTACAGCCTCTTCAGCCCGTCGCAGTGGTAAATGGTCAAAAAGTATCGACCCGCGATTTTCAAACACAGACGCGTTATGCGCGTTATCAATTGGTTAGCAATGCTAGAAACACCATGCAGTTCTTGGAGCTGTTTGGAAACAACCCCGAAGCCCTATCCAGCTTCCAGGGTCAAATCCAGCAGATCCAAGCTCAATTGGAGCCGACTTCGATCGGCCAAGAAGTACTCGACAACCTGATCGAAGCTGAGCTGATTCGCCAGGAAGCCGAGAAACGCGGCCTCCTGGTTACCAAGGAAGAGCTGGATGAGGCAGTGGCGAACGCGTTTGGCTACTACCAGAATGGCACTCCAACGATCCAGCCTACCGAAAAACCCATTCCTACCTCGACCCTCAATCCAACTCAAAAAGCGCTCCTCCCGCCGACTTCTACCCCAACCGCGACCCCTGTCATCACACCCACTGCCACTCCAGTCATCACCATCACCCTCACCCCGACCCAAATCCCGACCATCACACAAACTCCAGACCCCACCTTGACCCCCACCCCCTATACGGAACAAGGCTTCCAGTCACTTTACGATGAGGTCATGGCTAATTTTGAAAAAGACATTCAATTTGATGAATCAGACCTGCGTTATCAGATCGAAACGAACCTGTACCGGGAAAAGCTCATGGAAGCCGTGCTGGCTGAGCTAGAGGTATCTCGAGAGGTAGAGCAGGTCTGGGCGCGGCATATTCTAGTCGCAGACGAGCAGACCGCCCAGGACGTGCTCAAACAAATTCGCGAAGGCGCCGATTGGAATGATATGGCTATGCTTTACTCTACGGATACGAGCAATAAAGAGCAGGGTGGCGACCTGGGGTGGTTTGGCCGAGGGGCGATGGTAGTGGAGTTCGAGAAAGCCGCCTTTGAATTATCAATTGGGGAGATCAGCGAACCGGTGCAGACCTCATTCGGCTGGCATATCATCCAGGTCTTGGGTCACGAGGTGCGGACCTTGAGTGAGAGTGAATACCAGCAATTGCGTGAACAAAAATTTTCCGAGTGGCTCACCCAGGTGCGGGAAAATGCGACCATCGATATTCGAGACTATTGGGTAGACCGCGTGCCGGCAGAACCGACGCTGCCACCAGAAATTGTGCAGTTTCTTCAGCAAAGCGTCCAGAGCATTCCCCAACCAACCCTCCCCGCGGCTTCACCAGATCAGTGATCTCGGGCAATAAAAAAACAGTGGAAAGATCAGGTGTCGGATGGGAGTGCACCATCCGACACCTGTTTTTTCGCATCTAGTCCCTAAATCATTACTATATGACTTTAGTGATCTCATCCAGCTTCAGGCTGATTACCCGGCTGGCAGAATCGCGCCCCATGGTGACGCCATAGATCACATCTGCCACCTGGACCGTATTCCGGTTGTGGGTCACGACGATAAATTGAGTGTTCTGGCTGAGTTCGTGGAGAAGATCTCTGAAGCGGCCAACATTAGTCTCGTCCAACATGGCATCCACTTCATCCAGGATGCAGAATGGGGTGGGAGATACCTTGAGTAGAGCAAATACGAGCGCCGAGGCAGTCAGGCTGCGTTCCCCACCCGAGAGCAGCGAAAGTCCTTGTGTTCTTCGGCCTGGAAGACGGGCTTCGATATCAATACCTGTCCCGGTCAAATCGTCTGGATCGGTTAAAACCAGCCGGGCCATCCCTCCACCGAACAACCTATTGAAAGTCTCTTTGAATTCCCCGGCTACAGCCGCGAAAGTCTTGCCAAACTCAACCTCCATCAGTGTATCCAATTCGCCAATGACTCGCCGGATGTCACTTTCTGCTTTCTCAAGGTCTGCCAATTGGCTAGTCAAATAATCAAACCGCTCGCGCACTTCCTCGTATTCGTCCCTGGCTTCCAGGTTGATCGGTCCCATACGCCGCAATAAGGCTTTCTGATGTTTCAGGCTTTCTTCCAGATCAGGCGGCAACTCTGTAACTCGAGGCAGCTCCTCGACCATGCCCTCCAGTGGGAGAGGATTGGGCCCAGAAATATCCTCCGCGTACTCGAAGGAGACCAATCCAAAATCCTCTTCGATGCGCCGTCTCAGGTTCTCCAGCGCTTCCTGTCGGCGGGTGCAGGTCAACCGAGCCTGGGTATGGTGATGGTCAGCCAAGCTTAATGCCTGGCGCGCGCTGGCTTCTTGTATTTGTAAGGCTTCGTAATCCGCCTGGATGGTTTCTAGGTCCTTCTCCGACGGTTCGATACGCTCCCGCAAGGTTCCGATCTGGGCAGTGGTTTCATTCTCTGCCTGTCGTTGTGCAACTTGTTTCACCTCCAAGGAGCGTATCTCTTCCTCCAAATCCAGCACCTTGCCCTGGGATACTCGCAAGGTTGCCTCTGCCCGCTCTAAGAGCTCCTGCCGCTCCATCAGACGAGCCTGTCCATCCGCCAAGGTTTTTTCGACTACCCTGGCAATGGTCTCCCAGTGGGTATACTGGTCACGCAGTTCCTCCACCTGTGAGGAATTCAATCGCGCTTCCTGCTCATCGAGAAGCGCCCTCGTCTTGAGCAGGTCCTGCCTCACTTTCTCTAACTGCGACTCCGCTTCCTTAATCTGAATGGAATTACGCTTGATCCCAGATTGTATTGAAGCGAAATGGTCTTCTTGCCATACCAACCGAATTTTGGCTTGTTCGGCTTCCATTTCAAGGCGCCCTACCTGCATGCCAGCCGACTGTGCACGATGTTGGGCAGCAGCGCACTGGTTCTCCACCTCTTGGACCGCACGATGTACTCGCTCCAGTTCTTCGTCTAACTGCTGAATCTGCCTGCCGAGGTTTACGCCATGTTCTTGGATCTCCTTGAGGCTGGCCTGCAGCTCACGGCTCTTACGTTGCCGACGAAGCATGAACTGGTCCGGCAGCTCAGCCTGCGTTCCACCGATAATCACCGGACCCGAGGCATGAAACACCTCTCCCTGCAAGGTTACGAGGCGAATCCCAGGTCCATAGTCCCCCAGGATGCTTTGGGCAGTCTTTCGATCTTGCACAACGATAACCTGGCCTAATAACAGGTCAACTGCCTGGCGGAGATCATCTGGTGCGCCTACCAGGTCTGCCGCCAATCCGAGTATCTCGGATCGTTCCCGCAAGGTCTTTCTTCCATCTATCTCGGCGCGTGCGACCGAAGCCAGCCGAGCCAGAGGAACCAATACACCACGCGGCCCTCCGGATGCCAGCAGCTCGATTGCATGCTCAAAGCTTCCCTTCTCTTCGAGAACGATGGCATCTAAATATTCTCCCAATGCTGCCGCGATGGCGAGCTCAATCTCTTCAGGCACATAAAGCTGCTCACCCAGGATCCCCAGGACACCAGGAAGGCGGGCCTGGTGCGCCTGGTCGATCAAGAATTGAGCAGCTCTTGCATAATCGGTTGCTGTGCCAACTGCACGTTGAATGACCTCTAGCTGGGCCTGTATACGAGTCTGCTCAGCCTGGTGCTCAGACAATTCATCTTGGAGCTTCTGACGCCGCGCAGTCAGTTCTCCTAACTGAATGCGATGTTCCGAAAATTTTTTCTCCGCGGATTTGAGATCAGCTTCTGCCGCCTTTTTTTCGCTTTTTGCAGCCTGCAGGGACCTCAGAGCCTTTTCCTTTCTTCCCTTCGCCTTCATCAGCATTTGATCAGCCCGTTGCAAGCTGCCGCTTTGCTCCTCGGACTGGCTACGTAGCTCCATAAGACGCTCAAGCCATTGTCCCTGGCTGGCCTCTAGAGTCAACAGTGAGCTGCGAGTGTCCTGCACTTCCTTCTCGAGCGCGGCCCGTAATTCCAGTTGTTTTTGCAGGGCTTCTCGGGCTTCCTCGGCTTGCTTGGCTGTTTCTGCCTCCTCCTCCTTCAGGCGTTGAAACTCCTGCTCAGCATCGCGCACGCGCCCTTTTTGATAAAGCAGATCCTCATCATAACGGTCTCGCTCGATCTGGAGCGCCTGGAGCAGCTCTTGAGAACTACGGATTCTTTCATCGGTGACCGCACATGCGCGGCTCAAGGCCTCTCTCTGCGAATGCAACTGGGCCTGCAAACGATGCCACTCATTCAACTGTGTGCGCAGATCCTGGATGCGCTGGCGGATACGGGCCAGGTTCTGCTGATGGTCAGCAAGTTCTTTCCTGGCAAGGATGACGGCTTTTTCTTTTTCTCTAGCGACCAAAAGAGCTTCGCTTACCTCTTGTTGTGCTTTGTGCCAGTGATATCCATACCATACCCTCAAATGTTGGCGCAGGGTCTGACGGATTTGCTCATACTCCTGCGCCCTACGGGCTTGACGTTCGAGGCTGCGCAGCCGCGGTTGTAATTCGGTCAATATATCCTGCACACGCTCTAGATTACGGCGCGTAGCATCCAGGCGGCGATCGGCCTCATCGCGTCGGTACCGGTACAGCCCAATTCCGGCTGCTTCTTCGAACAGCCGTCGGCGCTCGTCTGGATTCAAGGACAAAGCCGCATCAACCAGGCCTTGCCCAATTATGGTATACGTGCGTTCCGCCAGTCCGGATTGAGCCAATAACTCCGAGACATCCTTCAGGCGTACTCGTTGCCCATTGATCAGATATTCATTCTGACCGTCACGATAGGCTCGCCTTGTTATCGCTACCTCACCGAAATCGATCGGCAACCAGCCATCGCCATTGTCGAAGACCACAGTAGCCGAGGCCATGCCCGCCCGGGGGCGCTGCTCTGATCCCGAAAAGATCATATCCTCGGTCTTCTTTCCCCGCAGCAGGCTGTAGGATTGCTCGCCTAATACCCAACGCAGGCTGTCGGCGATGTTCGACTTCCCCGACCCATTAGGCCCCACGATTGCGGTGATCATGCCGGGGAATTCAAAGACTGTTCGGCTGGCGAATGTTTTGTAGCCATGCAATTCCAGGGAACGTAATCGCGGCTGCATCGGCGTCAATTCAACCCCAACGCCTGTAGCGCGGCACGCGCGGCCGCTTTAGCTGCAGATTGCTTGCTATGTCCCTGTCCACGGCCATATACATTCTCATTGACTACCACCTCTACCTCGAAAATCTTCGCGTGGTCGGGGCCTATGGCGCCGGTAGTGCGATAAACAGGAGGTCCAAACCCTTGTGATTGAATCCATTCCTGTAACACACTCTTGGGGTCCTGTTCTTTACGGGCAGTCAATATTTGATCTGTTGCTGCCTCCAACATGGGTTCGACAAACATTTTCACCTTGCCGATTCCAGAGTCCAGGTACAGTGCACCAATTAATGCTTCAAAAGTGGCACATAGCAAGGCCGGTCGCTGGTCGCCGCCGGCCTCCAATTCCCCCTTTCCAAGAAGCATGAGCTCCCCCAGGTCGATCTCCCGGGCGAAATCTGCCAATTGTTCCGTGCGTACCAGGGCAGAGCGCAGTCGGGTCAATTCTCCTTCCGTCATTTCAGGGAAATGATTATACAGCCAGGCTCCCACAAGGAAATCCAGCACGGCATCACCAAGGAATTCAAGCCTCTCGTTGTCTTCTAACGCTTCCGGATGTTCGTTGAGATAGGAACGATGCGTCAATGCACGATATAGTAGCCGGTTGTCGCTGAAATTGATCCCCAAACGACGGGCCAGAACCTGAGGGGCTTCTCTCCTCAGGATTCCCTGAGCAGGTTTCATAATGCCTCCTAGTCCTGGAACTCAGGGAGCGCCAAATGCCCCACCCCGGTCGGGAATTTGGCGGTCCATCAGTTCCAATAAACAGATTATCGATTGAATTGACTACCTATCATTTTTACCTCAATTATATTCCTTTACGATTAAAACTGCATTATGCCCTCCAAATCCGAACGCGTTGCTCACAGCCACATTCACCGGTATGCTCCGCGCCTCATTCGGTACATAATCCAGGTCACACTCTGGGTCTGGTTTTTGATAATTGATCGTCGGCGGGACGATATCCTCCCGTACTGCCTTGACGCACAGGATGGCTTCTAGGGCAGCGGTAGCACCCATCATATGGCCAGTCATGGATTTGGTAGATGAAATGGGGATTTTATAAGCCTGTTTTCCAAATGTGGCCTTGATCGCTCGGGTTTCTGATGTGTCATTAAGTGGAGTGGCAGTTCCATGTGCATTGATATAATCGACCTGGTCGATGTCTACTCTGGCTGATTCCAGCGCCAGAGACAACGCCCGGGCACCTCCGGCTCCATCCTCAGATGGCGCGGTGATGTGGAATGCATCGGTGGTGGCACCATAACCGGCTAATTCCGCCAGAATTTCTGCCCCACGCGTGCGGGCATGCCTTTCGGTTTCCAGGATCAAGATCCCACAGCCTTCACCCATTACCAGGCCATCCCTGTCCCGATCGAAAGGTCTCGGCGTTGCATAATCGCCGTCTACCTCCGGTCCACGCCGTGACATTGCACCCAGCCGGTCGAAAGCACCAATTCCGACTTCGGTGATCGTCGCCTCGCTGGCTCCGGCGATGGCAGCCTCGATCATGCCGGCTCGCAGCATCATCCATGCCATGCCGATCCCATCTGCCCCAGATGCACAAGCGGATGCCACCGAGAAACATGGCCCGACAACACCATATTCGATGGCCACCATTGCCGCTGCGCCATTGGACATTAACATCGGTATGGCAAACGGGCTGATCCGATGGGGGCCCACTTCTCGCAATGTAAAGGTTGCTTCCTGTAGGGAACGAATCCCACCGATTGCAGAGGAAATGATCACCCCAATCTTCTCACGATTGTGCTCGTTGATCTCCAGGCCAGACTGCTGAACAGCTTCCATCGCAGCAATCGTGGCAAACTGTTCGAAGCGATCCTTCCTGCGGGCTTCTTTGGGAGGCATATATTCTTCGGGATGGAAATTCTTCACCTCGCAGGCAATCTTGACCAGATAATCACTGGTGTCAAAAAGGGTGATAGGTTGCACTCCAGACCGGCCATTGATGGCGCTCTCCCAGTTTTCAGCTACCGAGTGGCCTAATGCTGAAATAGCCCCCATTCCGGTGATGACAACTCGCTCGGTCATATTCATCGCTCCCAGTCTGCGTATTTCAACCCTGAACCGGTCAACACGACGGCGATGGGTTCTGGTATTCGATCTACCACCTGCGCCAAAGCCGCCCATGTAACCGCCGATGTAGGTTCCACATATAAACCACGTTGAGCCAGTTGATCGCGTCCGGGGAGGATTTCCTCCTCGTCCACGGCAACGAAAGACCCCTGGTGTGACTCCATCCAGCGCAGGATCACGTCCCCGCGGACCGGGTGGTGGATACGAATGCCCTCTGCCAGCGTGTCTCCTTCTGCTACCCAGGCTAACCCCGCGGGACCATGAGTGGTTAGCGCCCAAAATGGAGCGCAAGCGCGTGCCTGAACTCCGACCAACGTTGGAATTCGCTCGATAATCCCGGCATTATAAAGAGCCTCAAACCCACGACCAATACCCAACAACAACCCGCCCTGCCCGACTGGCATGATCACCGTCCCAGGTGAACGCTCCATTTGCTCCACCAATTCGTAGGCAATGGTTGCATAACCGGGTAAATTAAAAGGCAAATAGGCGTGGCTGGCGTATACAGCCCCTCGCTCGGCCTCCTCTTGAGCAACCTTGGCCGCATTCGAGCGCGGGCCGGGAATCGCTACGACCTCTGCTCCATACAACTCGATCTGGCGCCGCTTCGAGCCCGAGACCTTCTCAGGCATCAGTACATGCGCTGTCAGGCCCCCTCGCGCTGCATACGCGGCAAATGAGGCACCTGCATTCCCCGAGGAATCTTCCATGGCGTCACTAACGCCTCGCGCCTGCAAGAAACTCACCAGCAAGGCCGATCCCCTGTCTTTGAAGGATCCGCTGGGGTTGAGATATTCACATTTAAACGCCACCTGGTGTCCAAATGCTTCCGACCACACCAGCGCAGTATTGCCCTCCGACAGGGAGACGATGGGGGTGTGGCTTGTCAGACCCATTGATTCGTGAAAACGCCAGATTCCAGGCAGGTCACGCCGATTCTCAGGCGGTCGATATAGCCAGATTTGGGTGTAATCGAAGATCCCAGTGCAAGCCGGGCAACGATAAGGCACTCCCAGCTCGGGATAGGGGGCGTGGCAGTTCGTGCAGGCTACTGGAAACATAACTGATGAAAATGCCGGTGGGTGCAGTTGCCGACGAATGCAATTACGGACAGATGAAGTTGCCTCCTGGTATAGGTACCGCCGGATGAATCTACCGCCGGATGAATCTACCGCCTACTCCCCTGGTTTTGGGATGTAATGACCCTCAACCCAGACCTCTCCATGGGGACCAACTTCCTTCTTCCAGATCGGAACGATTTCCTTCAAACGGTCTATCCCGTAGCGTGCCGCTTCGAAGACTCCACTATCGCGATGGGCGGCCGTGCAGGCGATCATCACAGTCGGTGTACCTGGGTCCAGCATCCCGATTCGCTGTACGATTGCGATTCCCTCGATCGCAGGCCAACGAGAGCGTATCTCCTGGGCAACCTGGAGCAGCTTGGCCTCAGCCATCGGCCCGTAAGTTTCATATTCCAGGCGGCTGGTTTCACGTGGCTCGGGGCGAGCGGTTTTGGCGCGCACTACCCCGGTAAAGATGCCGGCTGCCCCGCTGCTGGGCAAGGTGATCTGGCTCAGCACCGAATTCAGGTCTATAGCCTGCTCGGTGATTGCGAGGATGGTGGGGAAGTTCGCCTGGTTACCGCCGCTGACCGGTGGGAAGATGCCGACTTCGGCGCCCATCGGGATTTGATCACTGTCACTGGCATACTCTTTATTTACCGCTACCAGGGCGGTATTTATGGCCGGCTTCAGCCGGGGAAATTCTTCTAACAGCCTCATCCTTAAGTCCAGCACATTCATTTCGTCGTCCAGGTCGATATGCAGCTCCCGAACTCCGGTGAGGTCCTTGAAGATTGCGAATAAGAGCACCCGAACGCGATTATTTGGCATGATCGATCATCTACCCCTATCAGTAGGTGGCTTGTTTATGACATCGCCGCTCAACCCACCGTGCTTTTCCACCAGCCGGATATTCTGGATGCGCATGCTCTTTTCAGCCGACTTGGCCATATCATACACTGTCAGCGCGCTGGCGGCCACAGCCGTCAATGCCTCCATTTCAACCCCGGTTTTACTCACCGTCTGCACCCTGGCGGTGATCCTGATCCCTGGCAGGCTGAGATCGGGTTCAAGGTCCACATTAACCATTGTTAACGGTAAAGGATGGCAAAGTGGGATAATCTCGAAGGTTCGTTTAGCCGCCATCACTCCCGCGATCTGGGCCACGGCCAGCACATCACCCTTGGCAAGCCTGTTTTCCAAAATCAGATCGAGCGTTTCCGGCTTCATCAAAACCTCACCCTTGGCGATGGCGATTCGCTGTGTGTCAGGCTTATCGCTCACATCCACCATGCGAGCTCGGCCGGAATCATCCAGATGGGTCAATTTTTGAGCCATGGGGGAAATTATAGCATCTAGCGATGCGACAAGGCAAAGAAATCGTGCCCAAAAGGTGCCATGTTATAATAAGATTTCATGAATGCCCTGTTTCACAAGTGGAAGATTGGGCTGGCGAAAACCAGCAAGACGACCTTTGGCCAGATCGCATCTATTCTGGGGGCAAGTGAGATCAGCAGCGATACCTTCGATGAGCTTGAAGCGCTGCTCATCCAGGCAGACCTGGGGGTTAAGACCAGCCAGGCCATCCTGGATTCGCTCTGGGAGCGCGAGCGCAGGGATGGCATCACTCGCGCCCACGAGCTCAAGGATGCCCTGCGGCAGGAGCTTCGCCACCGCCTGCCAGACCCTCCACCCATCAGGTTTTCAAATAAGCCGGCGATTATCTTAATCGTCGGTGTCAACGGTTCCGGAAAAACGACGACCATTGCAAAGCTAGGCCATTATTTCCTTCATCAGGGGAACCAGGTTCTCCTGGGTGCAGCCGATACATTCCGGGCGGCAGCAGTAGACCAGCTACAGGTTTGGGCAGACCGGCTCAACCTGCCGATCATCGTCGGCCAACAAGGCGGAGATGCGGGCGCAGTCGCCTATGATACCATCCAGTCCGCCGTCGCACGCCACCTTGATATCGTGCTTATCGATACGGCCGGGCGTCTCCACACTCGCTACAACCTGATGGAAGAACTACGAAAAGTCTACCGCGTGATGGGCAAAGCCTTGCCTGGTGCACCCCATGCCGTGTGGTTGGTGTTGGACGCAACAACCGGTCAGAATGCCCTGCAGCAGGCGCGGGCCTTCAAAGAGGCTGTAAACGTGACCGGAGTGATCCTGGCAAAGCTCGATTCGTCCGCTCGGGGCGGTATGGCCTTCGCTATCCAGTCTGAACTCAATCTGCCAATCCTGTTTGCCGGTCTTGGCGAGCAGGCCGATGACTTGCAACCCTTCGACCCAGATGCCTTTGTCGAAGGAATCATGGCCAGCGCATATTAAATCAACAGGAGACCGAATACATGCAAGACCTTATCGAACGCATTCAAATCAGCCAGGAAAAACTACACCACCTCCTGGTGCGTCTTTGACTTTGCACAAAAAGAAGCCCAACTCGCAGAGATTCAAAAAAAAACCGAAGATGCTCACCTGTGGGACGATCCCGAGTCTGCCCAGAGGTTGATGAAGTCACTTTCTTCCCTCCAGGAAGAGGTCGAGGGATGGCAGCGATTGCGCCAGCGCATCGCCGATGCACTGGAATTAGCCAGGCTTGAAGACCAGGCTTTACGCCCAGAGCTCGAGCAGGAGGTCGAGGTAATCGAGCAGCTAGTTGACCAGCGTGAATTCTATGCTATGTTCACTGGGCGATACGACCGTGGCAAAGCCTTGCTGGCTATCCACGCCGGGGCAGGCGGCACCGATTCCCAGGATTGGGCCCAGATGCTACAGCGCATGTACCTGCGCTGGGCTGAAAAGAACGCATTCGAAACCGAGATACTCGACCTAAGCGAAGGGGAAGAGGCTGGCATCAAAAGCGTGACCATCGCCGTGGATGGCCCTTATGCCTACGGTTACCTACGAGCCGAGAAGGGAGTCCATCGCCTGGTGCGCCTCTCTCCATTCGATGCAGCCCACCGCCGCCATACTTCCTTCGCCCTGGTTGAAGTCCTACCTCAGGTGGAAGACGAAACCGAAGTGGAAATCAATCCAAATGACCTGCGGATCGATACCTATCGGTCTGCAGGCGCTGGCGGGCAGAATGTACAGAAGAACGATACCGCCGTGAGAATCACCCATCTCCCCACCGGAATCGTCGTCACCTGTCAGAACGAGCGTTCCCAGACCCAAAACAGGGAAAACGCCATGCGAGTGCTGAGGGCCCGCCTGCTGGAGTTGAAACAATTAGAACAGGAGGAACACATCGCCCAATTGCGGGGAGAATTCCAGAAGGTAGAATGGGGGAGCCAGATCCGTTCCTATGTCCTTCACCCCTATCAACTGGTACGAGACCACCGCACAGACTATGAAACTGGCAATACCCAGGCGGTCCTGGATGGGGACATCAGTGGATTCATCAACGCCTACCTGCAAAAACAAATCGGCGAAAAACCCGCGAAGGCTCCAGAGCGAGCCTGACAAACCCATTAATCCACCCCCACCGGATGCCATGCGCCCCGGGATATGGCTGGCGATGTTTCTGGTGGGGATGGCATTTTTTTCTGCCGGCTGTTTAAATCTCAGCGACCCAGAAGGGTCACATGAACAGCACGTCGATGCGGTGGGTCAAATCCGGCCCGGGCAAACCCTGGGCCAGAGCTTCGTTTCGCCCCGACCGCGCCTCACCGGTATCACCCTTTGGCTGAGTGTCGCCTCCCAGCCTGCTGACCAGGATGCCCAATTAATTGTGGAGCTCTTCTCGGCGCCTGGTGAGGTGCAGCCGTTGGTGCTCGTCCCTTTCGATCTAAAATCGATCTCCACTGCACCCCAATTAACTGTCAAATTGCCTGTACAGAGCCAACAGGCCAACCAGGCATATTACCTCTCCCTGAGAACAACCGGCGGCGTCATCCAGGTGTTTGGGCGCAATGCGGATACCTATCCTGCAGGCCAGGCATATCTCAACGACTCCCCAATTGAGGCCGACCTCGCCTTCCGTCTCGATTACGACTACGACTTGAACGCTGGCGTATCTGATTTCCTGCTCTTCTTGCGATCCTCATGGCTGGCGCTGCCGCTCTGGATGCTCCTGTTTGGGCCCGGACTGGCTTTCATTAACTTGGTCGGTTTGGCTGCTCGCTTTGAGCGGGAGAGCCGTTATGGATTGGCATTGGGATTAAGCCTGGCTTTTTTTCCCGTGTTGATGGCCTGGACTACTTTCTTTGGCATCGCCTGGCGACCACCTGGCCTGTTAGGATTGTGCCTCTCAGTGGTAGGCCTGCTGGCCTGGTTTTGGGTGTGGAATTCAAGGCGCAGGCCAGTTCCGAATCCAGAGGCGCCCCTTCCACAAGAGGGCCTCACATCTCAAGACAACCAGCTATCGAACAGCACCGATGCCAGCCTGCTCTTCCTGTGTATCTTAATCATCGCATTGGCAGTGCGCCTGATCATGGTGCGTGATCTCAGCGCTCCCCCATGGGTTGATTCGGTCCATCACGCCCTCATCACTCGCCTGATCGAAGACCATGGGGGTTATCCGCCTACTTACCAGCCCTACCTGGACCTTACCACCGCCAACTACCATTCCGGATACCATAGCCTGATGGTGGCCTTCCACTGGCTATCCGGTTTAGAGCTGTATGAGGCCATGCTCTTATTCGGACAGGTATTGAATGCCCTCTCTATAATTGCCGTCTATCTCTTTACAATCAGCCTGACTGGAAAGCGAAGGGCTGGCATAGCCGCCGGCCTGGTCGCTGGTTTGTTTACCCCCATGCCGGCATATTACACCAGTTGGGGTCGTTATACTCAACTTGCGGGCCTGTTAATCCTGCCCGCAGCCCTGGCTCTCACCCGCATGGCATGGGTGCCTGCTCCTGGTAGTCTCCTCAACGTCTTGCGTGAGCGCTGGAAGCTATTCCTGGTCGCAGCGCTGGCCTGGGGAGGCCTGGCATTAACCCATTATCGGGTGGCTGCCTTCATGGCCTGCTGGTTTTTCGTTGAAATGATCGTCTCCATCCTGATAAACCCGCGGACAGCGTCCAATTTACGAGCAGTTGGATTCAAGCTCTTTGCACTCGGGATCATTGCCGTTCTTGCCCTTATATCAACCGCTCCCTGGTGGCCTGCAACCTTATCCACGCTCCTCTTGCCCAAGGTGACCGCCTGGAGCGGGACCGGGATCCCTTGGTTTAACGATTTCTCATGGGGTTATCTCACTTCTGCCATGGGGCGTTACGCCCTGGGCGGTGCTGCCCTGGGCTTGCTGCTCAGCTTGATTTGCAGGCAGTGGAACCTTGGATTGGGAGTGCCGCTGTGGGTTGTATCTCTCTTCTTCCTGGCCAATCTGGGCGCATTGCATCTTCATGGATCCGGCTTTGTCAATAATACCTCGGTCGAGATCAGCCTCTTCATGCCTATAGCGACCCTGGCAGGTTATTTCCTCGACCAACTCACCAATCTGACGGATCGAATCCTGCCGGCGAAGCTCCACTCGCCATACAAGATTGCACTGGCTCTCGCCACTCTGGGAATCGGGATATACGCCGGTCGTCAGCTAATACCCATCTTGAATCCGGTCACTTTCCTGTTCCGACGCGGCGATGCGGCTGCAATGCAATGGATCCGCCAAAACATACCGGCCGAAGAGACAATCTTAGTCAATCCGTTTAGTTGGGGTTATGGCCTGTATGCAGGGAATGATGGCGGATACTGGATCGCTCCCCTGACAGGTCGTAAGACGATCCCTCCGCCAGTACTATATGGCTTGGACGATTCCCAGAACAATATTCGCCAAACCAACCAGTTTATTCACCAAGTCATCGAAAAAGGCAGCGACCCGGCTGCGTTGGCCTCTCTCATGCAACCGCAGGGCATTCGGTTTGTATACCTGGGCGCTCGCGGCGGTGTTATCTCCCCGGCCGCGTTGCACGGAAGCCCATTATTTAAACTGCTCTACAAAGAAGAAGGTGTGTATCTGTTCCAGGTAGGAAGCGTGCTTACAAGTACCCATCCGTGACTTCTCGACAGGCCCGTACAAAATCTAACACTGTCGGGACGTTCCGCATCAGCACCAGCATATTGCCCTGGATATGGCCAAATGCTCCTCCTGAAACAAATGCAGATCCCCGCCTACCCAGATTCTATCCAGAGTAACCAATTTCTGTTAAGATTGTAATCAGATCCTCTTGCATTTTTCGGTAAATTCATCTATCCTAATACCATTGAGTTGATGACGGTTGGATAACCCCCGTGTGGGTGTCCGCCGCAGAAACGGCGAAGTAGAGAGAAGGAGAGAGATATGAGGAAGCTAACAGACCTTGCTGCATTGTTATTGGTTGCCAGTATGCTGCTGGCAGCCTGCCAACCCGCCCCAACGCCGGCCCCAGAAGAGACCACGGCGCCCGAGGTTACCGAGCCCCCTGTGGTAGAAACCACAGAGGCACCGATGGAAGAACCCACGGCGACAACCCCCAGTGGTGCAGCCGTAGAGGGCTTACCCGATCTGGAAGGCCGGACCATCACCGTAGCGGTGGAGAACGCCTACCCACCCTTCAACATGATCGACGAAGCCAGCGGTGAAGGCGTCGGCTGGGACTATGACGCCGTGCGAGAGATCTGCAAGCGGCTGAACTGCGTCCCCGAGTTCGCACAGGCCGCCTGGGACGGCATCTTCCCCGCCATGCAGGCCGGTGAGTTC
>Ga0073934_10000390_pt1 | contig 127708 bp, 120 predicted proteins | sample LarsenN4metaG_FD_76834 | JGI IMG/M metagenome (GOLD analysis project Ga0073934, IMG submission 76834) | Hot spring sediment bacterial and archeal communities from British Columbia, Canada, to study Microbial Dark Matter (Phase II) - Larsen... ... | reverse complement strand
GAGGCGGGCGTGCCGGCCGGCGCACTCAATGTCGTGCAAGGTCTTGGCGCGGAGGTTGGGCCACTGCTTGTGGAGCACGACGCCGTCGACGTCGTCTCCTTCACCGGCTCCACGCGCGTTGGCCGAGAGATTGCCGAGAAGGCGGGCGCCAAGCTCAAGAAGGTCTCGCTCGAACTCGGCGGCAAGAACGCGTTCTTGGTGTGCGACGACGCCGACCTCGACAAGGCCGCTAGGTGGGCCGCGCTCTCGGCCTTCTCCAATGCAGGCCAGCGCTGCGCCGCCGGCAGCCGCTTCATTGTGTTCGACGCTGTGTACGATGCGTTCGTCGAAAAATTTGTCGCCGTAGCCAGGGCGCAGAAGCTCGGCGTTGGTGAGGACTGCGATTTCGGCCCCGTGATCAATGAACGGCAACTCGACGTCATGCTCAGGCTCATCGAGCGTGCGACTGAGTCGGGCGCTCGCGTGGTCACTGGCGGCAAACGCGCACGCGGTGAGCTGGCCAAGGGCTTCTATATCGAGCCGACCATTATAGAAGGCGCAGGCCCCGGAGATGACTTGAGCACGCGCGAATTGTTCGGTCCGATCGCGGCGCTATATCGCGTCAAGGATTTCGCCGAGGCGCTGAAGCTCGCCAACGATTCGCCCTACGGCCTGACGGCTTGCATCCACACGCGGTCGATCAATTGCGCATGGACGTTCGCGCAAGCGGTCGAAACGGGCGTGGCCGTCGTCAACGCCGGCACGTTCGGCTCCGAACCGCACATGCCCTTCGGCGGGCGTAAAGCATCGGGCAATGGAACGCGCGAGCCCGGCACGGAAGCGCTCGATGTCTATTCCGAGCTCAAGGACATCTATCTGGTCATCGATCCGGCATGAGCGCCAAGCCTTCCGTCGTCGCCCTGATCCCCGCGCGCGCGGGCTCCAAGCGCATCGCCGACAAGAACATCGCGCCGCTCAACGGCCATCCGCTGATCGCCTACACGATTTGCGCGGCGCGCCAGTCCGGGGTGTTCGACGCCATTGTCGTCTCCACCGATTCCGAGCGCTATGCGTCGATCGCCCGCCATTACGGCGCTGACGTCCCGGGTTTGCGGCCTGCGGAGATGTCGGGTGACACCTCGCCCGATATCGAATGGGTGCGCCATACGCTGCAGCTGCTTGCCGAGCGTGGTCAGCGGTACGACGCGTTCTCGCTGCTGCGTCCGACCAGCCCCTGCCGAAAGCCCGCAACGATCCAGCGCGCGTGGACACAATTCCTTGAAGAGGCGGGCGTCGACTCGCTGCGCGCAGTCGAGAAATGCGAACAGCATCCCGGCAAGATGTGGATCGTGCGCGGGCGCCGCATGCACCCGTTGATGCCGATGGGACCGAAAGAAGTCCCCTACCATAGCACCCAATATGCGGCGCTGCCGGAGGTCTACGTGCAGAACGCGAGTCTCGAAATCGCTCGGACGCGCGTCGTTCTGGAACAGGGCTCGATCGCCGGCGAAGTACTGACGCCGTTCCTCACGGAGGGCGACGAAGGCTTCGACGTAAACCGGCCGCGCGATTGGCGCTTGCTGGAGCTGGCGCTGGAGCGCGGCGAGGCGACGCTGCCGGTCATCGACCGGCCGCCGTTTTTCGGCTGAGCTCAGCTCGACGTCGTCTCGTCCTCTGCGGCAGGCTCGGCGGCTGCTTCCTCGCCCAAGCGCGCCGCCAAGGCCTCGTAGCGCGCCTGCACGCGCTTTGCGACCTTGATGAGATACTCGCGCTTGGTCTCCGACGCCTTCAGCCGCGCACGCAGCTGCTCGTATTCGGCGCGCGTGGCGTTGATCTTTTCCTGCGCGGCCTGCAGCGCGGCTTCTAACGCTTCGATGCGCGCGCGCAGTTTTGCGTCTATCTCGCGCAGCGCGGCGATCTTTTCCGCGCTTTGTTCCAGGAACCGATTGCGCCCTTCGACCGACGCCGTCAGGGAGTTCACCTGATTCTCGGCGTCCAGCGCTCGCTTGCGCGTCTCGAGCCAAGCCTGTTGCATCGCGCGCACCGCTTCCGACCCGTCGCTTACTCCCTCGCCCACGATACTGTCCGCGACCTGGATCACCTCACGCTGCATGAGTTCGGCATGTTGCAGCGCCTCGTTCTGCTCAGCGATGCGCCGCAAGAGCGCCAAGGCGCCGAGATCGCGTGCGTCGGGCGCTCCCTTGCGTGTGCGGTCAAGCGCGCGCAGCAGGCGCTCCGCCGACTCGCCCTCGCGGGCAAGAAAGAGATTGCCGCTGAACGCCTCCGAGGGATCGGGCGGCGCGACGGGACTGGCTGCGTCGCGCCGATAGATGCGGAAGCCGTCGCCGCCGAGCAGAGCGATGGTTTCGTCGAACGCCGCCCGGCGCGCCTCATCCAGGTTCTTGTGGGAAAATTCAAACTGCACGATCGGAGCGCGCGAACGGCCGAGCAGCTCGCGGGCCCCGCGCAGCACGTCGCCCTCGCCGCCCTCGACGTCGATCTTGAGCAGGTCGATCGACGGCAGATGCGCAAGCGCCTCGTCCAACGCGACCACGTCCACGTCCACGGGCTTTGCGCCCTCCTCGAGGCGCCTGGTGCGGTGCAGGGAGCTGAACGAGACGTCGCGTCCCACGTAGAACTGCGCCCGCCCTGCCGTTGCGCCCACCGCCGCAGGTCTGGCCGTGACAAGCGCGCGCAATCCATTCTCGGCGATGTTCTGCTCAAGCAGCGCAAAGGCATCGGGCGCCGGTTCGAATGCGAACACCTTTCCTCGCGGTCGCGCGTAGAGGGCGGCGCTCAGCGCGTAGAGGCCAAAGTTGGCGCCCACGTCCACGACGACGCTTCCCGGACGCACGAGCTGCATGAACGCTTCAAAGTCGCGTCCCTCCGGCAAGTAACCGGCCGAAAGCGTTGCGGCGAACACATCGTGGCCATCGACGGTAAAGCGCAAGCCGGATGCGGTGCGGAACGTCGTCTGCCGGCCCGCAAACAGCGCGCGCACGCGCGGCGTGGTGATTGCGGAAAGCGCGACCGCAACGCTCGGGCCAGCCGATGCGGCCGTCTCGCCGAGCTGGAGCAGGGCGCGCAGCTCGGCGTCCGGCGGCGCGTCCGCGAGTGCAAACCCCCGCGGCCCCAGTATCGAGCGGATTAGCGCGAACGGATCGAACGCATTGGATGTCAAGGCGGGCGCACGCTCTCCACAGTTTGACCGCGCTATGCGCACGGCTTAGTCAAATCTGCAACCGCATAGCTCAAGTCCACTCACAGTCTGTTGGTATGGCGAACCCCGAATTACAAGCCTCTTCGCCAGCAGGCATCGTCACCGGGGCGGGCGGTTTCATCGGCTCTCATGTCGCGGCGGCGCTCGCCAAGCGCGGCTGGCGCATAGGCGCGGCCGGCAATCCGGGGCGGACTTGCGCCGGCGCTTCGGCGCAGACCTGGGGCGCGCTCAGCGTCGAATCGCTGGCGAGCTTGGCGGCGCAGCTGGGGCCCATAACAGCGATCGTGCATTGCGCCGGCGGCTCCTCGGTGGGCCCCTCATTGCAGGACCCGGCGCGGGACTTCGAGCGCTCCGTTGTCTCGACGCTGCGCGTGCTTGAATTCATGCGCGCGCATGCGCCCAGCGCGCGCCTCGTGTTTTTGTCGAGCGCTGCGGTGTACGGGGCGGCGAACCTCGAGCCGCTGCAAGAAGATCTGCCGAAGCGCCCGATCTCGCCTTACGGTGCGCACAAGGCGATCGCCGAGGATCTGGTGGCGCACTGGGCCGGCCAGTTCGAGCTGCGCTTCACGATCTTGCGCCTCTTCTCGGTCTACGGCGCCGGGCTGCGCAAGCAATTGCTCTGGGAGCTGAGCCGCCGCGCGCTGGCTGGCGAAGACCCATTGACGCTGTTCGGCTCGGGCGAAGAGCGGCGCGACTTCATCGCGGTCGAAGACGCCGTGGCGCTGATCGCGCGCGCCGCCGACCCGGCGCTGAACCCGCCCGACGTGATGAACGGCGGCAGCGGCCGCGGCACGAGCGTGCGTGAGCTGGCCGAACGCCTGCTGGACGCGCTCGGCTCTGCGCCGCAGCTGCGGTTCAGCGGCGATGCGAAGGCCGGCGATCCTGTGACGATGGTCGCCGACACCAGACGCGCGCGCGCATTCGGCTTTTCACCCGCCGTCAGCCTGGAGCAAGGGATCGCGGACTACGCTGCCTGGGTCCGACGCGAAGTCTAGGGCGCCACCGCGTCGCGCGTCGGGGCCAGCACTTGCGCCGGATCGGGATCGGGCGGCAGCCGCAGCGGCCGCGCCAGCGGCGACACGCTCTGGCGCAGATGGTAGGGCTTGCCGCGCGTGAGCCAGGGATCGAGCAGGCTGATGTGACGCGCGGCGATCGTGTTGTGCCAATCGCGCGGCAACAGGCCCGCGAACCGTTCATGGCTGTTGATCTTGAACCGCCGCCCTTGCGCTTCGCGGAACAGTTTCCACGCGCCGCGGCGTAGCCAGTAGAACGCATCGAAGCGCCCCAGTGCGCCGTACTTGGCGAGATAGAGGCGCTCCGACTTTTCATGATGCTGTTGCAGCGCGGCCCATTCCGGCGTGCTCTTGTCAGCGGGCCAGTTGCGATAATGGTGAATGGCCACCTCGCGCGTGTAGACGACATCGCGCCCTGAGAAGAGCACCTTCGCGGTCAGGTCCGGATCGATGCCGTAGAAGCCGAAGGTCTCGCTGAAATAGCCGACATCGCGCAGCAGGTTGGTCGGCAGCACGCCTTGGTTGACGTTCAGCACGCCGGCCCTGGAGATGCCGCCGATATAGGGCGCCTTGACGAAGGGCCCCTCCTTGTCGCGCACCTTGAGTCCAACCATGCCGATGCGCGGCTCGCGCTCCAAGATCTCGACGGCGCGATCGAGGCCGCCGTCCACGACTTCGTTGTCGTCGCTGAGCCAGGCCGTGTAGGGCGCGGTGATCGTCTTGAAGACGTCGTTGTAGGCCTTCGCCTGGCCGAGCTTCCGGCCTGCGAGGATCGGCACAAGGTCACGCGCCGCCGCCGCGCGCAAATACTCTTCGGTTCCGTCGGTGGAGCCGGCATCGGTGACGTAGACGATGGTCGGCGTCTTCGTTTCGCGGCGGATGCTATCGATGCAGCGCTTGATCTGGTCGAGGCGGTTATAGGTGCCGACAACCACCGCGAGGCGCGCTGGGCGCAGCTCGGGGGCGTGAGGCGCGAGTGGTTCCGGCATTTTTCCCGCAGTCGGTGCAATGAGCTGCTCAGTGGCTTAGCCGCTCGGACCACGTGAGACAACGGACGCGTACTGTCCGGCGCTGGCATTGGACCATTGCCATCACGCGCGCCATGTCCGAAACATGGCGCAGAAGCGGCGGTGAGGGCGCGACGGAATGCGGCGGATCGCAAGCACCTTGGCGGCGCGAGCGCGTGCGTGGCTCGCCGAACTCACCAGTGCGTCTGCGCCGCGAACGACCCCTACCGCGCATCTGCCTTTCCTGCCGGACGCAGTCGTCGATCCGATTCGGCCGCGGCGGCGGCCGGAACTCGTTCCGTCGCCGCGCGAGCGCCCGCCTTCCATCGATCCGCGGCCCGAAATCTCGATCGTGCTCGGCAGCTACAATCGGCGCGTCCTGCTGGAGCGCGCGGTGGACTCGGTGCGCGCCAATCTCGCGGGCCTCAGCGGCGAGATCATCGTCGTGGACGGCGGTTCCACCGACGGCTCGATCGAATGGCTGGTGAGCCAGCGCGACATCGTCTCCGTCATCCAGCACAATCGCTACGAGCAGCGCGGCCAGACGCGCCGGCGCATGACGTGGGGCCAGTTCATGAACATCGGCTTCCGCGCGGCGGGCGCCGAGCGCGTCGCCATGATCTCAGACGATTGCTATCTCCTGCTCAAGGCGATTCCCAGCGCGCTGGCGCGCATGGATGAAGCCCAGCGCGCCGGCGTGCCGGTCGGGGCCTGCGCCTTCTATTTCCGCAACTGGCCGCAGGACGAAGCGTACTACGTCCAGCGTACGCTGGGCGGCAACCTGATGGTCAATCACGGCGTCTACACGCGCGCCGCGCTGATTGCCGCCGGCTACGCCAACGAAGACGACTACGCCTTCTACAAGGCCGACAGCGATCTCTCGCTGGCGATCTGGCAAGCGGGCTACGCCATCATCGACGCGCCGGGATCGATTTGCGAGCACTTCATGAGCCCGGAAGAGGCCGCACGCATCTCCAACAACGCGACGCTGGAGTTCGACCGCGAACAGCTGCGCAAACGCTGGCCCGAACTCGTCAGCCGCGCGGGGACGCGAAAAATGGGGCGGCAAACGCTGGATTGGCAGGACGCGGAGCGCACGGCGGAGCGGGTGTTCGGGGATCAAGTGCAAACATCGACGGTCACGTCACGCGTGAGCAGCGGGGCGACGTAGCTCGCCAGCGTGCGGTATCCGGTCAGCTACCGACGCAGATAGATCGCGTGCGCGAATAAGGGCTCGCCGTTCGCCGCTTCGTGCTGAGCGCGGAAGCCGCGGAGTTCTAAGCCGAGCGCCGACAGTTCGGCATGAACATCGCCAAACAGCGCGCTGCCTTCGTAGAGAGGCACAAAGCTCGTTTCGACATAGACCGCCTGGGCCTTAGCGAATGTGCTCCGGCCGCCCCGGATGATCGCCGCTTCGACGCCTTGAGCGTCGATCTTGATAAGCAGCGGTTCGCGGAGCGGCTCGAGCGGCAGCCTATCCAGCAGTCGTACGTGCACGGCCTCGTGATCCACGAGCCGAGTTTGCGGATACTCCGCAAGGCAGCGTTCTGAAGGCGAGAGCAGAGACGATGCGGCGTCATTCTCCGAAACGAACAGCTCACTGGCGCTCTCGAAATCGGACAGTGCGCAGGAGTGCACGATGAAGTTCCGCTCACGGAGAGCGGCCTCGTGACGGGAAAGCGGCTCAATCGCATGCACGATCTCGATGCCGAGCTTGTGCTGAAGAAACGCGCCGAACGCCCCGTCATTGGCGCCGATGTCAATCAACGTGTTGAAACGCTGCGTGGTCGCCAGCCAATCAAAGAAGTCAGCCATTGTACGGCGCGCCTTGCTCTTTCTTCAACATCAAGAGTCGCCTTCAGCAAATCCCCAGCGCGCCGTCAGCCAACCGGCATGGCGCTCGTAGGCGCGCCTCACGGCTGGCGTGAACGCGTCCCGCCACGCGCCGATCTGGCCCTTGAAGAACGTGCCGGCTTGCACATTGAACACCTTCTCTGTCGCAGCCTTCACTTCATCAGCTTTAGGCGAAAAACCGGCCAAGGTGGCGAGGACGGCGCAGGCGCGCTCTTGGCGCTGAGCATTGCCACCGCCCCGCGGTCCTATGAGATCCTCGAACCGCAGCTGCGCGACACCTGGCGCGGACAACCAGCCATGATAGGCGTCGAAGTAATCCGCGAAGGGCACAAGGCGTCCGCCGCCATCCAACAGCAAGATTAGCGCGTCTTCGTCACTCAATGGCTCGAGCAGAGCCGCCACATGCGGCGGCAACTGCCTCACACGCGCAAAGCTCAGCATGCTAAGCAGGACGTCACGCGGGTCTCGACAGATGAAAACCGCCGGCACGGCGTTGACGGCGATGAACCGCACCAGCTCGGGTTCGGGTAGGAAGTGATGGTTCGCGATCGTGCCCGTCGGCATGTCGCGCAGCTGCGCTAGCACCCTGTCCAGCGCCACCTGCCGCTCGCCCTCCCGCGCGCCGCCAGCCTCAGGGAAAGCGTAGTTCTGCAAGTGCGGTGTGCGCGCGAAGTGCGCACGGTGCAATTGCGACGGCGCATCGCCCCACGACCACCGCTTCATCCCAAGCGCAAAATAGAAGGAGTAGACCAGGTTCTTCCCGCACTTCGGCAGCGAGGGGAAGAATACGGCGCGGCGCGTCGTCATCAGAACAGGTCATCTAGCATGTCGTGCGTCCAATTGAACATCGGCCGCACCGCGCCCTTGACGGTCGTATAAGGTCCGCGCGCCGACACTTCGCCGAGCCGCGGTTCGTGGATCCAGAACGTCAGCGCGTTCTCTTCCACATGATGGCGCATCAGTCCGCCGCTGTGCGGGGTGTTGAGGCCGATGCTAACGCGATGGAGTCCCACGTTCAGCAGGTGCGCGGGCACGTGCGCGCGCGAGCGGTAACGCCCGCGCGGCCTGCGCCAGTTCTCGGCGCCGGGCGCGCTGAACACGGCGGTGAAAACCAGTTGCCCGTCCTCTGCATAGAACCGGAAGGCCGGCAGCACGTAAGCGTCGTCTTCCAGAATCTCGTAATCGACCTCGACTTCGAACTCGGCGTCGGCCGAGAGGTGCGACGTCGGCAGGCCATCCTCAGCGACCACGCGCGCGGCGAGCAGACGCGCCTTCGGCTCATAATCCGGCTGCGGATCCTTGACCGTTCCCGGCATGCCCCCGCGCGCTGGCTCGCTCCACTTCACGCTCGGGCGCAGGCTCATCACTTGCTCGGCATAGGCCTGGACGACTTTGTCCACCGGACCGTCCATCGTGACCTCGCCCCGTTCGAGCCAGATGCAACGGTCGCAGAATTGGCGCACGGCCGCGAAGGAGTGCGACACGAACAACAGCGTCGGGTTTGCGCCCATCATCTCCCCGACGCGCTGCAAACACTTGGCTTGGAACGCGGCGTCGCCGACGGACAGCACTTCGTCCAGCATCAGCACGTCCGGATCGATGTGCGCGGCGACGGCGAAGCCGAGGCGCGCGCGCATCCCCGTCGAATAAGTCTTCACCGGCTCTTCGATGAAGCGGCCGAGCTCGGCGAAGGTGATGATGTCGTCCAGGCGCGCGTCCACATCCTTGCGCGACAGGCCGAGCAGCGCGGCGTTGAGGTAGATGTTCTCCCGCCCGGTCAGCCGCGGATTGAATCCGGTGCCGACTTCCAGGAGCGAAGCGACGCGACCGCGGATTTCGGCGCGGCCCTCCGACGGCGCAATCACGCGCGAAAGAATCTTCAGCAGCGTCGACTTGCCAGCGCCGTTGCGGCCGATAATGCCGACCCGTTCGCCCTCCTGCACAGTGAAGGAGACGCCGCGCAGCGCCCAGAACGACTGGTCCTCGCGCACGCGCGCGCTGAGCAGCGCGCGCTTGGCGCCTTCCAGCAGATAGCGCTTGCCCAGGTTTTCGACACGGAGCGCCGTCGCCGGCTCGAGCGCCGGAGCGGCGACTGCTTCGGGCTTCGATACGACGACGCTCATAGGAATTCCGCCGCGTTGCGGCTGGCGCGGCCGAGCAGCGTCAGGCCGACGAGGACGGCTAGCAGCGTCGCCGCACAAGAGTATGCCCAGGCCGCCCACGGAAACGCCGCCGTCTCAAACAGCGCCCCCCGCACGCCCTCTAACGATCCGACCATCGGGTTCACCTGGAGCAGCATGCGCGCGGCCGGCGGCATTGCTTCGGGCGAATAGAACACCGGCGACAGGAACAGCCCAAGATAAAGCGCGACATTCGCTGCTTCGCGTGCATCGGGCCAGCTCAGCGACACCGCCGCCACGGCGCAGCCAAGCCCGAACGCCAGCACCATCATTTGGACGATCACCGGGAGGAGCATGAGCAGTTCGAGATCGACCCCCACGCCCAGCGCGATCTGCAGCGCCACGATGGCAATGAGCGCAAGGCCTACGTCGGCAAAGCGCGCCAGCGTCTGCGCGAGCGGTAGGATGAGGATCGGAAAATACACCTTCTGGATAAGGTTTGCCTCGCGCGCCAAGGCGCCCGAAGCGGCCGAGAATGTGTCGGCGAAAATGAACCAGAAGCACACCCCCGTCAGCACGAAGAGCGGATACGGCGCGCCCGCGCCCAAGTCGGCCGTGGCCCGCAACACGACGAACACAAGCGTAATCGTCAGCGGGCGCGCGTAGTACCACAGGAACGAACTCTTCAGATGCATGTACTTCGCGCGGAAGGCGCTCATCGTCATCTGCGCGAGCAGGTCGCGGAAACGCCAGAAGTCCGGCGGAAAGATCGCGCGCCGCGCCCGGGCGGCGTCGATCACGGTGAGCGGTTTTTCCGATGCGTGCGCCATGGCTCAGAGATTCAATTTGCGCCGCACGAAATCGCGCGTCTTGGCCGCGGCGGCGATGGCGCTGAGCGAGATGCGCCCCGCCGGCGAGGCTAGCGCGCTGCGCGCAGCATGCGCCGTCCCCTCAAGGTCGGCTTCGAAGAAGCGCCGTCGCGCTTCCGGCGCCATCTTCGCGAGACTGGCCACGATCATCAGGTTCATGGCGTCGGGATATAACGGATAGGCCTCCTCGCCGATATAGCCGCCCAACCGCGCCAGCTCCTCAGGATGCTCGCGAAACAATGCGCGCGCATTGGCCTGAAACAGCGCTTCGTCCTCCGGCAAGATACGGCCGTCCGCGAGATCCCTCTTTAGCTCCACCAGCGCCGCGGCCGTAATCGGCTTGGGATCGTGCCGCGCCGGATCGTAGCGGCGCTTGGCTTCCGAGGCGATCGCGAGAAAGGTCCGGGCGCAGTCGCGGACATAGCCCGCCTGCCGTTCGCGCGCAGCTTCGGGCGAAAGCCGTTCCGGCGGCGCCGCGAACCAATCGTCGAGCAAAGCCGCGAGCGCGTCCGCGTCGTCCGCATCGAAGAAGCGCGCGCCGGGCGGACTTTGCTCGCGGTGCACCGCGAATTCGGAGAGCAGCGACGGCAGCCCGAGCGCGCGCGCCTCTTCCACCGCCGTGCTCCAGCCCTCGAACCGGCTCGGCTGCAGCACGCCCAGCGCGCCGAGCAACAGGTCAAGCTGATCGTCGCGCTCGATCGGGCCGAGCAATGTCGCGCGGCGCGCCACGTCGGGGTGCGTCAACAGCGTGCGCACCTTGTCGGCGTAGTCTGGCCAGCGTTCGTCCGAAACGACGCCGCTCATCACGACGTGCACGTCGTCGCGGCGCACATGCTTCAGCGCCTCCAGCACGACGAGGTGATTCTTGTGCCGCCAGAATTGGTTGCAGACGATCAGATAGCGCTCCGGCGCGCCGAGCCGCGCGCGGGTCGCCGCCACGCGCGCGGCGCTGCGCGCGTAGGCCTCGTCCGGGAACACGGCCGGGAAGTGCAGCACGCGCCGCGGCGCATCGGCATCCGGAAAGAGGAGCGCCGTATCTTCCTCCGCCATTCGGCTCGAGACGACGCACGCTGGCGCATGCTGCGCCAAGAGCCGGTACTGCAGCATGCGGCGCGCGGTCTCCCCCCGCGAGAACAGCTCCGGCATGTGGCGGCACTGCCAATCCGGGATCCAGCCCGCCCAAGGCGCGCCGAACGGCGCTTCCGCGAGCTGCGTCGCCGGGTAGACAAAATCGAGACCAAGCGCGGAGGTCTGCTGGAAGGGCGCGATGGCGTCACCTAACTCGGCGTGCCGCTCGGCGATCACTTGCGCGGCCGGCGCGGCAGTGAGCAGCGTCACATGCGGGCATTCGTCCCGCGGTAAGCTCCGCAGCGCGCGCGCCCAGTTGAGGACGTAGTTCACGCCGCCCATCCAGCTCGGATTGTAAAACAGCCGCAGCCCGATCCGCATTACCGCGCACGCTCCCTCGAGGCGGCTGCCTTAGCACACCGGGATGCGGCCCGGGAAACCTTGCAACTGCTGACCGTGACGCGCCGCCGAGGACGGTTCCCGCGGACGCCGCAGCAACTGCGGCAGGACCGCTTGCCGTGCTGGCGCTACGCGGCGGCGCTGGCTAGAGGGGTTTCGATGAGCGCTCCGGGGGACGCTGTTTGACATCGCCGAAGACCCTCACCGCGACGGATCACGCCTTCGCCAACGGCTTCGTGTTCGAAGAGCCAGCCAGCGCCGCGGCGGCGCTCGCGGCCCTTAAGGAGAAGGTGCTGCTCGCCGACGAGCGCGACGCGGCGCTGCTGATGGCCGTGTGGCGACAGTTCCGGGAGGGCGGGGAGATCGGCCCGAACGTGCGCCTCGCGCTCGCGGCGCGGCTGATCAATCAGGGTCAGAGGAGCCAAGTGCGCATCCACGGCGACCTTGCCCTGCGCGCTGTGCTGAAAGTCGAGGGCGACGGGCGCCTCGAAATCGGGCGCTTCTGTTATCTCGGCGACGGCGTCCTGATCAGCGTCAAGGAGAGCGTGACAATTGGGGAGGCGACGCTGCTGGCGCACGGCGTGCAGGTGTTCGACAACAACACCCATCCCACCTCCGCTGCGCAGCGCGAATTGCAGTTCCGGCGCATGATTGGCTACAAGGATCGCAACGGTCCCATGGTCATCGAGACGGCGCCCGTCGCGATCGGGCGCCGCTGCTGGGTCGGGATGAACAGCATCGTCATGAAGGGCGTCAGCATCGGCGACGACACCATCGTCGCGTCCGGCAGCGTGGTGGTGAGTTCTCTGCCCGCGGGCGTGATCGCCGGCGGCAATCCCGCGCGCGTGCTGCGCGAACTGACGCCGGAAGAGCGCGAGCCGTGAGCGCCCCGCCGCTGCGGGCGCCCGCGCGATTGGCCGGCGCCGGCTCCCCCTACACGCCGCATCCGGGCTTCTTCGATTGGCCCGCGCTGCTCGCGCGCGATCGCGCGCTGTGGACGCGCGCGGTCGAGAACGCGAACGGGCCCATCGTGCTGATCGGCTCCAACACCGGCATGCATGGCGCCGTCATCACCATGGACAGCGTCTTGGGCGCGGCGCTGACGCTGCGCGGCGCGCGCGTGCGCTATGTGCTCTGCGACGGCGTGCTGCAGGGCTGCCTCATGGCCACCTATTCGGACGCCCTGCCGCCGAAGCTGATCGCCGAACGGGGCCTGTTCGGGGCGCTGTGCAAAGCCTGCTTCAATCGCGGGACGAACCTCTACCGCCCGCTCGGCCTGCCGGTGCATCGGCTGAGCGATTTTCTTGAGCCCGCCGACTACGCCGCCGTGGAGGCCGAGCTCGGCCACATGAGCGCGGCCGACATGGCCGAGTGGGCGCCCGGCGGCGCGCCGGTGGGCGAGCACGCGCAGGCGGGCGCGCTGCGCTATTTCGCGCGCGGCGAGCTGGAGTCCGAACCGCACGGCGAGGCGGTGCTGCGCCGCTACGCCGAAGGCGCAGCGCTCGCGGGGCGCGCGTATGAGCGCCTGATCGCGCAGGAGAAGCCGGACGCCGCCGTGCTGCATCACGGCATCTACAGCCCGCAGGGCATCGCCGCCGAGATGCTGCGCCGCGCAGGCGCGCGCATCGCCACCTGGGTCGTGGCCTATCGCAAGCACTGCTTCATCTTCAGCCACGACGACACGTACCACCACACGCTCATCTCCGAACCCACCGAAGCGTGGGAGAACCTCGCGCTTACCGACTCGCAGAAGCGCGCGGTGACGGACTATCTCGCCAGCCGCGCCGGCGGGACCGGCGACTGGATCTATTTCCATCGCGAGGCCGACACGGCCTTTGCCGATTTCGCCCGCGCGCGCGGCATCGATCTGGACAAGCCGCTGATCACCGCGCTCACCAACGTCATGTGGGACGCGCAACTGCACTATCCGATGAACGTGTTCGCCGGCATGAAGGAATGGCTGGTGGAGACGGTGCGCTGGTTCGCGGACCGCCCCGATCTACAGCTGCTCATTCGGGTGCATCCGGCCGAAGCGCGCGGCGCCATCGTTTCGCGCCAGCGCGTGGCCGACGAGCTGGCGGCCGTGTTTCCGCAGCTGCCGGCCAACGTCTTCATCGCCGGCCCGGAGGACGACGTCAGCACCTACGCCGCCTGCGCGGCGAGCGATGCGGCGATCATCTACGGCACCAAGATGGGCGTGGAGCTGGCGACGCTCGGCGCGCATTGCATCGTTGCCGGCGAAGCCTGGATTCGCGGCAAGGGCCTCACGCACGACGCGCAGTCGAAGGCCCACTATTTCGAACTGCTGTCGAAACTCCCCTTTGGCGAAACCATGCCGCGTCCGGATCGCGAGCGGGCGCTGCGCTATGCGTATCACTTCTTCTTCCGCCGCATGATGCCGCTGCCGTTCCTTCAGCCCAACGGCAAGGGCTCGATGTTCGACGTCGCCATCGGCGGTCTGGAGGCCCTGGCCCCCGGAAACTATCCCGCGCTCGACGCCATCTGCGATGGCGTCATGGCCGGCGCGCCGTTCGTATATGAGGCGGAGCGTTTCGAGCCCTAGCAGTATGTCCGCGCCAGACGCCCCCGCGCCCCAGACGAACGCCTTGCGGCAGGCGTTCCGCGCGCTTGTGCCGAGGCCGGTGCGCGCTGCGCTGCATGGTGGCCTCAAGGTCGTTGCGCGTGCGCCCGGGGCCGCCGCGCGCCAGGTTCGCCGCGCCGGCTGGGCCGTGGCGCAATCCATGTCCCCGCCGCGCCAGCCTGGGCTGTTCTTCTGGCATATGCGGCGCACGCCGTCGCGGCTCGCGCATCTCTTCCGCCGGCGAGACAAGGAGCCTGCGCTCGACGAGCCATCGTTTCAGCACGCGCTGCTGCGCCTGCAGCGGCACGATCTCGGCATCCGCTCGATCGTCAATATCGGCGCCGGCTCGGGCGGCGACACCGAACACGTGCAACGCATCTGGCCCGGAGCGCGCACGCTGCTGGTGGAAATGGACGCCCGCTTCGAGCCCGAGTACCGCAAGCTCAAGGCCGCGATGCCCGACCTCGTCTGGGACATCTGCGCGGCGGGCCCACACGACGAGATCGGCCGCATGCAGAAGGCCGACATCGGCGGCGTCGGCGGCGCGCTCGATCTCGACGGCGCGTCCTCGGCCAGCCTTCCGGTGCAGGTCAAGCGCATCGACACGCTAGTGCGCGAGCACGGGCTTGCCCCGCCCTACTTCCTGCGCTTCGACACGCACGGCTTCGAACTGGACATCCTCGCCGGCGCGAAGGAAACGCTGCGTGAAACCGCGCTCATCCAGATGGAGGTGTACAATTTCAAGCTCGGCTTCACCGGCGGCAAGAATCTCACCTTCGACGAGATGTCGCTGCACATGAAGAGCCTGGGCTTTCGCTGCGTGGACCTGTGCGATCCGCTCTATCGGCCCGGCGACCGCGCCTTGTGGCAGATGCACCTGTTCTTCATCCGCGCCGACCATCCCCTGTTCGCCCAGACCGGCTACGCGGCGGCGGTTGAAAGGGGCGAGTGATTATGTTTGGCTCCCCCGCTGGTCCGTGACACGTGCTCATCTACGTCGCCACATATCCTCGCTGCGGTAACGCGTTTCTGCGCGATCATATCGCCGTCAATTTCCGCCTGCTCACCGCGAACGGCTATCCGTCGGACGATCGCTTTCCCGACAATTGGAACATCGAGCCCCCGCCCGAGGGCGAGATCCTGCAGACCTACGCACATCCCGAAATGAAGAGGCGCGAGCAGCTCTTGCCGCACGGCGCGTTGCCGCTGCTCACGTCCGAGCTGCGCAAAGAGCTCGCCGCCTCGCCCAACCGCATTCTCGTCAAGACGCACGAGCTGCCGCCCACGGACGTGTTTCCTGGCGAGATGGCGGTGCAGTTCGTGCGTCATCCGGGCGCGGCGGTGGTCAGCTATTGGCGTCTGCTCACCGGCAAGGCGCGGCCCAAGCAGATCACGCTGGACGACGTGATCGAGGGCCGCTGCCAGTTCGGCGACTGGTCCGACTATCACCTCGCCTGGGACGAAACGGCGATGCCGGTGATGCGCCTGCGCTACGAGGACGCATTGGCCGATCCGCCGATGGCGATCCGCGCGCTGGCCGAGTTTCTCGGCGTCACGGCGCCGCCCAGGCCAAAGCTCGTCGCCATCAAGGACGCGCGCGCGCGCAATCCGCTGCGCAATCCGGGCGAAGGGCTCGACGGCTGGCGCCGCTACGCGAGCCTCCAGCAGAAGCGCCGCATCTGGCAGCGCCACGGGACGCTCGCCTATCGCTATGGCTACACGCCCTTCCCCGGCGCGCGCAGCGTGCGCGGCTTTACGCGCCCCGGCGACGCGCGGCCAGCCGCGATGCAGGCGTGATGTCCCGAGCACCTACAGCGGCAGGGTTGAGGCGCTTGATGTGAGCCATTAGGGTCGCCGCGATGTCGAGTAGTGCTGCGACCTTCTGGAGCAATCACCAAGGATACGCTGTGAACTGGTTTCAGTTCTGCGCGCCCTACATTTGGAGGCGTGTCACCGGCGATCCGAAGATGCCACTTACGCATTGGGCACTGTCGATCACCGGCAAACCAGCGCACTTGCTCGAAGTAGGTTGCTTAGACGGCAAGAAGCTTGCCGGTCTTTTGAAGGCAGGCTTAGCCGAACGCGCATCGGGAATGGACATCGCCGCTGGCGCTATTGAGCGAGGGCGCGATCTACACCCCGAGCTAGAGCTTTTCGTCGGCGACCTAAACCATCCGGACCTGCCTGAGGAAACGTATGACGTCATCCTTGCAAACGGGGTCCTGCATCACATCGAGAACATCGAGACCTGCGCGCACGCGCTCCGCGCCGCTCTGAAGCCCGGCGGCTGGCTTATCAGCGGCGATTTCACTGGTCCGCGCCGTTATGCGTACTCTGATGAGGAAATCGCACTCATCCATGAGGGACAACTTATGCTGCCGCAAGAGATACGCGGCGATCTATTTCACCCCGATCAAATCGCTACAAAGTTGCAAAACGATCCCTCCGAGTCGATTAGCACGACTATCATTGTGCCCACGCTACGCTCTGTTTTCGATGAAGTGATCGAACGCAAGTATGGAGGCAATGTCCTGCAGCGCGCGCTGACAAAGAGGTTCTTTCGCACCTTTGATGCCGCAAAGCCCGAGCACGTTGCGGCAGTTGAGCGAATGGAAGTCTTTGATGAGGCGGTGTCGCAGGATTACTCATCACACTTACTGTGTTTCACGCAAAGCAGCTTAGGCGGCGAACAACAGTTCCACGAGATAGCTTCGCAGCGTGACGATCTCGCCTGCATTTGCGAGCTGACACCGAAATACGATGTCCACGGCGGACGTCGTATCCACAGTCGAATTCAAAACTGCGTCTGTTGATGCGCCAAATGAAGTGTTCAGGCTGCCGACTTGGCTATTCGCGGCGTTGACATTGCATATTTCCGTCTGATGCCGGAGCGTGGCAGTGGCAGTAATATTGTGAGCGAGATACGACGCGCCGCTTGCGCCGCCGAATCGCACGCGCAATGTCTTGGTGTTCGCACTGTTGGTGTATGTCCAAAACGTCGTAATGCGCACCCGCCCGTTCGGCCCCATCGCGCCGGCCGGGATGGTCACCGTGGCCAGCGTCGTCTCGGTCGTGGTGCCGGTGTGCGAGACGGCGACGGAGGATTGCGCCAGCACGCGCCAGGTCCCCAGCGTCGCGCACATCTCCTGGAACGAGGCGTCGTCGCAGAGCTGGCGCGCCTGCGCGGTGAAGGCGATCTCCTCGGCCGCGCCCCCGCCCGGCGCGCTGCGCCCGAGCACGACATCGCTCGCCGACAACGTCAGCAACTTGTCTGCCGCGAAGAGCGACCAGGCCGCGCCCGCATAATGCAGCAGCCGCTCGTCATCTTTCACGTACGCAAGCCAGCCTTCGCGCGGGGCGATCTCCTCCCACGCGCCGTCGCGATAATAGGCGAGCGCTGCGTCGCCCATCGCGCCCCAATCGGCGCCGGTCTTGCCGGCGGGCAGGATGTAGACCGACCCGTCCGCGGGCGAGGCAGGCTGCGCGCTCGTCGTCGCGCTCACGACGGCGAGCTGCACCAGCGCATCGAGCCGCTGGATCGTCTCGTTGACGGTGACATGCTTCTGCGCCTGGCCCGCGGCCAGGTAGGGGAAGTTGAGATTGGGCGATGTATCCGACACGTCGAGGCGCTCCTTGCGAATTTGCCTCCGATCGTAAGGCCAAACCCTACGCGTCGGATTCGATCGCCCACCGGACGGTCATTCACGCCTGTAAAGCCTTGAAATATTTGGCATTGCCGCGGCAAGGGCGCGCGAGCGCCGCACAATAGCGGGGGTGGCTGTTGTGCTTTCTCTCTCCCCTCGCGCAGGTGACGGCTCGCGCGAAGCGGAAACCGACCAGCAGGGGCGGCACGGAGCGCTAGCCGTGCCAGTCGCGGCGGTCGCGCTGCTCGGCGACGGTCTTCAGATCGGCCGCCACCATTTCGCGCACCAACTCGGCGAACGTTGTCTTGTGGCGCCAGCCGAGTTTTTCGCGCGCCTTGCTGGGATCGCCGAGCAGGAGGTCCACCTCCGTCGGGCGCAAATAGCGCGGATCGAGCGCGACCAGCACCTCGCCGGTCTTGGCGTCGAGCCCCTGCTCGTCAGCGCCCTTGCCGCGCCAATCGATGCGCCGCCCCACCTCCGCGAACGCGCGCTCTACGAATTCGCGCACGCTGTGCGCTTCGCCGGTGGCCAGCACGTAATCGTCGCTCTCGGGCTGCTGCAGCATCAGCCACATGCCCTCGACATAATCGCGCGCGTGGCCCCAATCGCGTTTGGCGTCGAGATTGCCGAGATAGAGCCGCGATTGCAGCCCGAGCTCGATGCCGGCGACGGCGCGCGTGATCTTGCGCGTCACGAAGGTTTCGCCGCGCAGCGGGCTTTCGTGATTGAACAGGATGCCGTTCGACGCGTGCATGCCGTAGGCTTCGCGATAATTGACCGTGATCCAATAGGCGTAGAGCTTGGCGGCGCCATATGGGCTGCGCGGATAGAAGGGCGTTGCCTCGTTCTGCGGCACGCTCTGCGCCTTGCCGTAAAGTTCGGAAGTCGAGGCCTGATAGAAGCGCACGCGCTCTTCCAACTTGAGGATGCGGATGGCCTCCAGCAGCCTGAGCGTGCCGAGGGCGTCGGCGTTGGCGGTGTATTCCGGCGTTTCGAAGCTCACATGCACATGGCTCTGCGCCGCGAGATTGTAGATTTCGTCGGGCTGCACTTCCTGCACCAGACGGATGAGATTGGTGGCGTCGGTGAGATCGCCATAGTGGAGGAAAAACTCGGTCGGCCCCTCGTGCGGGTCTTGATAGAGGTGATCCACGCGCGCGGTGTTGAACGAGGACGAGCGGCGCTTGACGCCGTGCACTTGATAGCCCTTCGCCAGCAAGAGCTCCGCCAGATAGGTTCCGTCCTGCCCGGTGACCCCGGTGATGAGGGCGGTTTTCTTCCTCGCCATGTCCGCTTTCCAGGATTTTCCAGAGGCGCTTCAGCAACAGTCCCCGCGCCGAACGCTCCCATAGCGATTTGTCGCGCCCGCCAAAACCCTTGCACAGCCGAGGGCGATGAAAAAAGCTGCTTCCGCCCGCGGATTTTGCAGCTATTAGCTACGGTCCTTTATCGAGGGGGAGTCTCATGATGATCGGCAGAAGCCTGGTTGCGCTCGCGTTCGCTCTCGCGTTGGCGGCCTGCGGCCAGCAGGAGGGCAAGCAGCCCGAGCAGCCCGCCGTGCAAGAGCCGGTGACGCTCGAGGCGGAGCCGTGGCGCGGGTTCCCCAGCGATCAAAGCGTCTCCATCGACGGCAATACGCTGAACATCCCCGTGGGCGGCGGCGCCATGCGCGTTGTGAACAACCCGAACGCCGCGGTCGGCGACACGCTCTCCGCGCGCTTGCGCCTGACGGCGCGCTCGGCCGCGCCCGTGCGCGTGGCGCTCTTCCGCCATTGCAACGCCGAACTCGGCAACGAAGGCGATTCGCGCGAGATCACGCTCTCGCCGGAAGAGACGAGCTTCACGCTGCAGCACTCGTTCTCCCAGCCCTACGAGTGCGTGCGCGTGCACATCGTCTCGGTCGGCCAGCCCGCGGTGGTCACGGTCAACGAATTCGTGGTGACAAGGGAATAGTTGGAGCTGGAGAGAGGTTCACGCCTCTCTCCAGCCGCCTTGCAGAAAATCGGCGTAGGCGTCCGCCAGCCCCTCGCGCAGGCCGATGCGTGCGCGCCAGCCGAGCGCAGCGAGTTTGGAAACGTCCAGGAGCTTGCGCGGCGCGCCGTCCGGGCGCGCCGTGTTGAACTTGAGTGCGCACTTGTAGCCGACGACATCCGCCACCAGCGCGGCGAACTCGGCGATCGTCACGTCCTCGCCCGTGCCGATATTGAGCATGCCTTCGCCGGAATAGCGCTCCATCACGAACACGCAAGCATCGGCCATGTCGTCCACATGCATGAACTCGCGCCGCGGCCTGCCCGTGCCCCACACTTCGACCTCCGGCGCGCCCGCTTCCTTCGCTTCGTGGCAGCGCCGGATCAGCGCGGCCGGCACATGGCTGTGCTCGGGATGATAATTGTCGCCGGGGCCGTAGAGATTGGTCGGCATCACTGAGACGAAATCGTCGCCGTACTGGCGGCGATAGGCCTCGCAGAGCTTGATGCCCGCGATCTTGGCGATCGCGTACCATTGGTTCGTCGGCTCGAGCGGACCGGTCAGCAGCGCCTCTTCCGTCATGGGCTGGGCCGCATCGCGCGGATAGATGCACGAGGAGCCGAGAAACAAGAGCTTCTCGACCTGCGCGTCGTGCGCGGCGCGAATGACGTTCGCCGCGATGCGCAGATTGCTTTCGAGAAAATCCACCGGCAGCCTGTCGTTGGCGTGTATGCCGCCCACTTTCGCCGCGGCCAGGAACACCGCTTGCGGTTTGTTGGCGGCGAACCAGGCGGCCACCGAACGTTCGTCCTCCAGGTCGAGCGCGGCTCGCGGCGCGCTCAGGAGCTCGCACTCGCTCGACGCCAGGCGGCGCACCAGCGCGCGTCCGACCATGCCGCGCTCGCCGGCGACGAACACGCGTCTGCCGCGCAAGGGATAGACGATCTCGCTCACGCGCCCCTATCCCACACGAACGGCGTCTTTTCCAGAATGCCGCGGCAGATCGCATCGAGCCCGCCCCAGCGTCCCGGCGCGAGGTCACAGGCGCCGTCGATGGCGATGCGGAAGCGGCGCGGCCCGGGCGTGGGCTGCACGAACGGCAGCTCCAGCATGCGGCGGAAGAAGAAGTGGTTGGCGTAGCGCAGCGCCAGCTCCTGCGCTTCCGGATCGAGCTTGCGGCGGAACGGCAAGAGCGCGAGCTTCGCGTCGTAATCTTCCGGCGAGCCCGCGTCGTGGGTGAAGCCCTTGCCGCGCACCCACGCTTCGCCGGCCACGATGACCGGCACGCCAAGCGCGCTCAGCTCCACGCCCATCTTGGTGCCGTAGATGAGCGCCGCATCGGCGCGTTCGGCCAAAGCGTAGCTGGACAGCGCGCTTTCCGGGCCGACCACCTTCACGTTCCCCGGCAAGCTCGGGAAACGCGCCGAAATCACATCGCGCGCGCGCTGACGCGACGGCGGCGAACCGCTGATCTCTGCCGGATGCACGCGGATGACCAGCTGCAAGTCGGCACGCTGGGCGAACCACGCAATCGTGCGCTCCAGCCACTCCTTCTGATTCGCGAACGCGTTGGCGGGGAAGTGCAGCTGCGCGTCCCAGAATACGTTGGTGTAAGCTGCGATCAGCGGCTTGTTCGGATCGAGGCCCAGCTGCGCCAGATCGAGCGGCGCTGCATCCGGATCGCGGTGAAATCTAATCCAGTCCTCCTCTCCGCTACGGCGCGATTTGAGATACGCCGTGATGCGCGCGCGCTCAGCGTCGCTCAGCGGCCGCTCGCGCCATGCCTCCGTTGGCTCGTTCATCAGCGTGTAGTGATAGCTGTCGTCGTGGCTGAAGATGAAGCAGTGGCGACGGTAGGCCGGATTCCATGTCGCCACGCGCACGCCCTTCGCGCGCGCAGCCGCGACGGCAAGCCCTTGCGGCGCATAGATGCCGTGGTGCGCGACGAGCACGTCAGGGCGCAGCCGTTCGATCAGCCTGAAATACGCCGCCGTCGTCAGCGCCGCGGCTTCGACATAGCGGCGAAGCATCGCCTCGCCCAACCGCTCGCTCTCCAGATCGCTGCGCGCGAAGAAGCGCAACGCGCCAGCCAGCGCGTGCTCACCGATGGGGACGCCGCGCCATGAAAGCTTTGCAACTGCGGGCGGGTCTGCGCTTTGGGCCAGCGCTCCTGCCTCAGCGCGGTCGGCCACGCTCAGCGACTCGCCGAGCCGAACCACATTGAGTCCTAACGCGCGCATGCGCGCCTCGGCGGGTGCATGACAATAGCCGCACAGCAGCTTGTCAGGCCCGTTTCGCGTCAATGCGGCGATGTCCGGCGTCAGGTTGAACTCGCACATCTGACACGCCGGCAGGGCGGCATCGCACAGCACATGCGTCACCGCGGCGCCGCGCAGCGTCAGCGCCGCACCGAGCATGCGGTCGATCGTCTCGATCGCGAAGTGGCCGCCTGTATTGGTGGCGATCAGCACGCGCGGGCCGGAGCGCGAGGCCGCAAGTGCGCCGCGCCATTGCGGGTCCTCAGCCAGCCGCGCCAGCCCGTCGCGCTGCGGCGCGCGCGCAATCACATTAAGGCGCAGCAAACGCGCGCGCGCCGCGGCGGGCCAACGGCGCAGGCGCTCTCTCATGCGGAGAGGAAGCGCTGAATGCTGCGCGCGATGCCCGCGCCGTCGAGCCCGATGGCCGCCAGCACTTCGTCCGAGCGCCCCGAAGGCGGCACGTCGTCAAGGCCCAGCATGAGGCACCGCGGATGCGCCCTCGCGTGCGCGGCGATCGCGGCGAGCACCATCTGCCCCTGCCCGCCTTGGCGATAATGGTTGTCGAGCGTAACGATCACTGGATAGCGCGCGGCGATTTCCGCGATCCAGCGCGCATCGATCACGTTGAGCCAAGGCAGCGAGATCACGGCGAAGCTCTTGCCGGCGTCAGCCAGGATCGAAGCGGCATTGAGCGCTTCGGCGACGCCGAGCAGGCCTGCGGCGATGATCGCCCCGTCGCACCCCTCGCGCACGACATAGCCCTTGCCTTTGCTCGGCGCGTAGCCGTTCGGCAGCTTCGCGTCGGTCGCGTGCGGCATCGACGCAAGCCGCAGGAAGCTCGGTCCGTCGTGAGTCTCCACGCACCAATCCAGCAGCGGCCCCACTTCCTCCGGACAGCACGGTTCGACCATCACCAGGCCCGGCACGCCGCCGAGCGCGGAAATCTCGCGCACGCTCTGGTGCGAGTGGCCGGGGCCGGCGGGAATCACGCCGGAAAGGCCGCCGACATAGACGATGCGCGTCTTCTCCGTGGCGTTGTTGTATATCTGCTCGTTCGGGCGCGTGGAGAGAAAGCACGAGAACGAGTGCACGATCGGGAGCATGCCGGCGAGCGCAAGCCCGCCCGCCTGGCTCACCATGTCCTGCTCGGCGATGCCGCATTCGATGAAGCGCTCGGGATAGGCGTCGCGAAACGGAATGAGCCCCATGTCCAGAATGAGATCGGCGTCGAGCGCGATCAGCTCCGGCCGACGCGCCGCCTGCGTCATGAGCGCCTCCGTGTACGCCGGGATGAGCCGAACCTGCGCGGCAGCAGCCGAAGGCGCCTCCGGCCGCGGCGCGACCGACACGCGCACCGGCTCGAGCTTCAGCGCCGCAAGCTTTTCCGCGATGCGCCGCTCCAGCTCCTCCACCGCGCGCTGATACTGATCCGCCGAGGGCGCACCGGAGTGGAACTTGAACATGTCCACATCGGAGTCGATCGCGACGCCCTCCATGAACGACACGCCCTTGCCCTTGATCGTGTCGGCGATGATGACCTTGGGTTTGTGCTCTTCCTCGCGCAGCCGCGCGAAGCAAGCGGCGAGCGCATCGTGATCGTGGCCGTCGAGGCGCTCTATGCGCCAGCCGAAGCCCCCGAACTTCGCTTCGAGATCGCCGAGGTCGGACGTGCGCGCGACCGAATAGTCCGACTGAAACTTGTTGTGATCGACGATCACCGTGAGCTCGCCCATGCGCCGATTGGCGGCGGAGACCAGCGACTCCCAGATCTGGCCTTCCTGCAGCTCGCCGTCACCCGTCATCACGAACACGCGCTTTGGCTCTCTCTTCGCACGCGCCGCTTCGATAATGCCCTTGCCTTTGGAGATGCCCATGCCCAGCGAGCCGGTGTTCGCCACGAGGCCCGATACGGAAATGTCGGGATGTCCCGGCAGTCCGCCGAGCCGACGCAACCTGTGCAGCAGCTCTTCGCCCAACACGCCGCGCGCGATCAGCACGGAATAAAGTGCCGGGGCGTCGTGGCCTTTGGAGGAGAAGAACACGTCTCCGGCGCGGTTCATCTCCGAAAGATAAAGATGCGTGACGATATCGGCGGCCGAGAAGGAGGAGCCGATATGGCCTGAGCCGGCGTTCGCGATCATGTACAGCGCATTGAAGCGCGTCATGTCGGCATATAGCGACATCATCGCGGACTTGTCGGCATTCGCCTTCGCGACGCGTTCGAATTCGCCGCGCGCGATGAAGTAGAGCTCACTCTGGACTACTTCGCCGATCAGATCGCCCAAGGCTCGCTCCCGCTCTGGCCGCGCCATCTAGTTCACTCGGACGCGCTCCCGCAACCTCGCGCGGCGCCCGGCTCACAGCTCCTCCAGCCAGCGCCAGTAATCGTGCTCCCACGCCGCGCGCGCCAGCGCATGCGCCGCCTGCGCCTTCGCGCGCGCTTCCTCGGGGCGCTCCAATGCAGTTTCCACAGCGGCGGCGAAGGCGCCTGCATCTGCTCGTTCGGCCACCCACCCGGCCGCGCCGTCGCCGATCTGCTCGCCAAGTGCGCCGACGCGCGTCACTACGCAGGGTTTTCCATGCGCGAGGGCTTGCGCCAGCAGGCCCGACTGTGTCGCAGAACGGTAAGGCGCGAGCACGATGTCGCACTCGGCGATGAGCGCCTCGAGCTGCGCTTCGCTCAGCCAGTCACGCGTGACGCGCTCGATCTGCGGCAGCGCAAAACGCGCCGCGGCGGCCGCATCAAGAGCGGGGCCAGAGCCGGCGATCGTCAGCCGCCAGTCGTCGCGATGCGCGAGGGCCGGCAGCGCCTCCGCGAGAACGTCGACACCCTTGTAGGCGATCATGCGTCCCGCAAACAGAAGACGCACCGGACCCTCCGCACGCGGCGCCGGCTCGTGCGGTTCGTAAACCGCGCTCAGGGGCGCCATGTGCACTTTGCCCCTGACGCCTGCGGACTTCACGAGGTCCTGCGCGGTGTAGTTCGAGAGCGCCAGGACGCGCGCGCTCTTGCGCAGCAGCGCGGCTTGAGTGGCGCGCTGCAGGAGCGGCGCGTAATCTCCCGGATGCGGGGTGGGATCGTGCGCCACATAGACGATCGGCTTGTGCAGCGTCATCGCCAGCGGCGCGGCGGCTGCGAAGTTCATCGGGATGATCACGCAGTCCGCATTGCGCGCGTGTTCTTCCAGCACGCGCGCGCTGGCGGCGAGATTGGCGGCGGTGCGCAGCGGCAGGCGGCGCGCGGTGACGACGCTCGCCGCCAAGGTTTCAAAACCGAACGCCGCCGCTTTCGCGATGCTGGGATCCTCCGCGTGCAGCGACAGCGTCACCGCGCTGTCGCCGAAGCGGCGCGCCAGGCGCTGCGCCAGCTTGACCGCGTACTGGCTGCCGCCCGCGCCCGTCGGCGACCAATACCAAATCAGGAATCGCTTCGCCATCACGCGCCGACCATCAGGCGCCGCCACGCCTCGGCGGCGACGGCCGCAGCGTGTTCCTCAGTATGAGCGGCGACCACCTTTGCACGCGCCGCAGCGCCCATGGACGCACGCGCGCCGGCGTCATGCGCAAGGCGATGCAGCGCCCCAGCAAGCGCGGGCACGTTTTCGCGTGGCGTGACCAGCCCCATCTCGTCCGTGACGAAGTCGCCGCAGCCGGGCGCATCCGACGTCACGATCGGGCGCGCGCACGCGGCGGCTTCGAGCAGCGAGCGAGGCAAGCCTTCGCCGCCGCGCGACGGCAAGCACGCAATGTGTGCGCCAGCCCAGAACGCGCTCACATCCTCCATGCGCCCGAGCACTTCGACGCCTTCCAGCCCGCGCCAGCGCTCGACTTCGGCGGCCGACACCGCTTCCGGGCTTTCCGGATCGGCCTCGCCGGCAATGCGCAGCACGATGTCTTCGCCTTGGGTCCGCAAACGGTGCACCGCCGCAACCGCAAGGTCGACGCCCTTCGTCCAGATAAGGCGCGCCACGACGCCAACGACGATGGGTCCTGCCGTAGGCTCAGGCGCCGGCGTGTAAGCATCCGGATTGACACCCGCGCCCGGCATGATCATCGTCTTCGCATCGAGATCGCCGTTGCGGCTGAGCCAATCGCGATCAGCTTTGTTCTCGACCAGCAGCAGCGTGCGCGGCTGAAGCAGCGCCCGGCGCAAAGCAGACCGCAGTTCCTGGTTCACCACCTGCGTCCACATCGTTCGGCGCACGCCCAGATAGCCGCGGCCGGTCACGGCAAGCACGCGCCCGCCCTCACGATAGCCGGACAACGCCAACAAGGCCGACGGCTTCAGCGCAATGGCGTGCACAATGTCCGGCCGCTCCCGCGCGAGCAGCTCCCGCAGATGCGCCACTTGGCGCGCCAGATCCCAGGGCTGCATCGACCCGCGCGCAAAGGGCGCATCGATCACACGCACGCCGCTCTCGCCCGCAAGCGCGCCTGACGAGCGTGCGAGCACGGCGACGTCGTAGCCCTCGGCGCGCGCGCGCCGCACGAGCGGCAGGAAATGCGAGCGGACGAACCAGTCCTCCGTCGCAAAAAACAGGAGCCGAGGCTTCGTCAATGCTTCTCCCGCCAAGCGCGCCCGCACGCAACCAGCCCCTCGCGCGTGTCCGATCCCGCAAAATCGAAAGCGGCGCAGAACCGGCTGGAGTCTACTTCCAGGCTGCGCACCAAAGGCGGCGGTCCGAACTTGTCAAAGCCCGGCACATGAAACAGTCGCGCCGGACGCCCCATCCCCTTCCTGAGCAGCGTCGCCATTTCCGTGGTGGAGACGGCAGGCTCGTCGGCGAGGTGGAAGACACCGGCCGGCGCGCTTTCGTTTCGCATCACCGCCACGATCGCGTTCACCAAAGAGGAAAGGGAAATCAGGCTTCGGCGATTCTCGATGCCCGCGAACGGAAGCGGCAGATCCGTATCCAGCTGGCGCAGGAATCGCGCGAAATTGCCTTTGGCGTTGGCCGCGTACACGAGCGGCGGGCGGAGCACCACCGGCGCGAGCGGGGCGCGCGCGAGCACGATGCGCTCCGCTTGCAGTTTTGCGCGGCCATAGACGTCGGCGGGGCGCGGTTCATCCTCCTCGCGCAAGGGGGTTCCCTTGCTCTCCTCGGCGCACGCTTTGATCGAGCTCACGAAAATGACCCTGCGTACGCCGGCGGACGTGGCTTGCTCCACAAGTTCCCTCGTTCCGCTCACGATTGCACGCCGAATCGCGTCATGAGGCGCTGAGGCGCTGGAGGGTCCGGCGAGATGGATCACTGTCGCGACACCTTCGAGCGCCCGGCGCCAGTCCGCCCCGTGCCCCAATGCGCCGACAACAAGATCACCCGAACCGCGGCGACGCTGAGACGAGCGCACATTCCATTCCGTGCGGAGGGCCGCTATCAGAGCGGCGGCGATAAAGCCTGAGCCGCCTGTGACCAGCACAGACTCCTCCGATCCGCGCACGACCCTCTCCGGCGTTTGCTCCGGCGGCTGTATCAAGCCCCGTAACGGACTGGCTACCCTGATGCGCCGACAAATTCGCGCCGGGGCCGTCCTGATTGCCTCGGGCCGCATCTGGTGATTGATCAGCTCCAGCACGCCGCGCAGAGCGCCCGCGCCTGGTTATTCGATCATGCGCTGCCGATCTGGTGGGAACGCGGCTACGACCGAGCCGCACGCTGCTTCCACGAGAGGCTTGAACTCGACGGCGGCCCAACAGCGCCCGAGCCGCGCCGCGTGCGCGTGCAGGCGCGCCAGACATTCGTTTACGCGCATGCGGCGCGCTTGGGCTGGTCCGGTCCCTGGCGCGATGCGGTGGAGTCGGGCGTGGAAGTGCTGCTCACGCGCGCGCTGCGCGCCGATGGCGGCACGCGGCACCTGCTCGCTCCGGACGGCGCCATACTCGATGACCGGCGCGATCTCTATGACTCTGCCTTCGTGCTGCTCGCGCTCTCGGAAGCGGCTCGCGCCTTGAACAAGGACGCGGACCTCATCGCGGCCGCCGATCGGCTCGAAGGATGGATCCAATGGTACTGGGAGCATCCCGAGGGCGGCTTCGAGGAAGGCGAAGTCTGCCCCGCGCCGCCGCGCCGTCAGAATCCGCACATGCATCTGTTCGAAGCGCTGCTCTCGTTGCACGAAACCACCGGCGAAGCGCTTCACTTCGAGCCCGCCGTCCTCTTGGGCCACCTCTTCCGCGACAGACTGTTCGACCAGCAGCACGGCGCACTGCCGGAATATTTCGACGACGCTTGGCGTCCGCTGTCGGACCAGCTCGGGCGGATTGTCGAGCCGGGGCATCACTTCGAGTGGAGCTGGCTGCTGCGCCGATGGCGCGCTCTCGGCGGCGCGGATCTCACGGCCGAAGCCGAGCGCCTGCGCGCGCACGCCGAAGCGCACGGGGTCGACGCAAGCGGCGCCGTCTACGATCAGATACTGATCGACGGGCGGCCGCTGCGAAAGACGTCACGGCTATGGCCGCACACTGAGCGTCTTAAGGCAAACCTCGTCCGCTTCGAAGCGACGGGAGATGGAGAAGCGGCGCGCGCCGCGCTGCAGGCGTACGAGATGCTCAGGGCCTTTTGCGACACGTCCACGCAGGGCCTCTGGTACGACCTGCGCACGCCGGAGGGCGAGTTCGTGCGCGAGCCGGCCCGCGCCTCCAGCTTCTATCATGTCATACTGGCGCTTAGCGAACTGATCCGCGTTGCTGGCGCGCGAAGCTAGGTAACGCGCAGCGACATTGATAGCGCGCGCGCCTGCCGCTTCTTACCGGCCATACCGTTGAGTGCGCTTAGAACGTCTCGTGCGCGAGAAGCAGATCCGCGAGTTCGAGATGCGGATCGCGATAGCTCGGATCGACGCCGCCGGCGTAGCTCACCGGCGTCGCCGCGACCGGCGCGGGCGCGGCGGCTGCAAACGCTGCAGGCTCGCTGGTGCGCGGGCGCAAATCGGCGCTGAGCTGCGTGGACGTCGCAAACGTGACCGCATCGCCGCTCACGGCGATCGAGCGGATGTATTCGATCTTCGCCTCGGTCGCCGCGCGTGTGATCTCGAGCGAGGCGGTCGTGCGCGCAAGCTGCGTGTGGATGTCCGAGAGCTCTTCCGCTGTGAGCGGCGCCGGATAAGGCGGGAGGTTGGCATAAGGATCGTCGGCGCGGGTGGGGTTCGGATCGAGGCCGAAGCCGGACGCAAGGCTGGTGCCGACCATGCCGCCGATGCCGGCCGGAGAGAAAATGGTCACCGCAAGAACAGTGGCGGCGACGCCCGTGAGCCCGGACTTCACCACAGTGTCGCGGACCTCTCGCCCGAAGTCGGCTGGTTTTTCGCTCATCTACCGCTCCCCACGGGCGTGCCCAACGCGCGTCGTACCCCGCGCTGGGGTCTCTTAATACGCGCCAGAGGCGTAACAAAGCTTAAATCTGGCGCGGCGCCAAGGGCTAAGAAGATGCTATCCGGTGACGATGCAGAAATATCGCCCGCCGAATGAGCGAGGCGCCGCTCCTGCCAGCAGGACCAGTCCATGATCGGCCGCTGGGCGCGCGCCGCCTTCTTCGTGCTCTTGCCCGCCCTCGCCGTTGGCGGGGCTTTGGCCGTGCCGGTGCTCATCTGCCTTGCGGGCGCTCTCTCGCTGCGACCCCCTCTGCTGCGGCAAGCCTTTGTAGACCGGCCGATCCCGCTCCTCCTGCTGGCGCTTCTGATCGCGCTGTCTGCGCTTTCAAGCCTGTGGTCGGCGCACGCGGCGGGGAGCTTGGCGGCCAAGCTGGCGTTGCTCGTTCCGCTCGCATTGGCGTTCGCGGCTGCGGCGGCCCAGGACGCTCGGCTCACCCGCGCCGGCGCGGTCGCCGCGTTTGCCGTGCTGTCGGTCCTACTGGCGATCGAGGCGCTGTGGGGGCTGCCGCTCAACCGGGCCGCGCAGCCGGGGGGCGATTACGACGAGCTCGCCCGCAACGTGAACCGCGGCGCCGCCATGCATCTGGCGCTGGTCTGGGGCGCGGCGGCCGCCTTATTGACGCGGCCAGGGGTGGCTTGGACTCTCGCTGGCGCCGCCGCGTTGGTGGCGGGCGCCTTCATCGCTTTGCAGTTCGGTCAGACTGCCAACACCCTCGGCTTCGCGGCTGGCTCCTTGGCCTTCCTGGCCGCCTTCGCCGCGCCGCGCCTTGCCTTGCTCGGTACGCTGGGGGCGCTGCTGGTCTGGCTGCTGGCGGCCCCCTTCGTCACGCCTGTGCTGCTGGGCGGCTTGCCGGCCGATGCGCTGCCGTTCAGCTGGAGCGCCCGCATCGAGATCTGGAATTACATCTGCGCCCGCATCCTGGAGCAGCCCTGGGTCGGTCACGGCCTCGACGCCGCGCGCGCCCACGCGCCCCAGATCCCGGTTCATCCCCACAGCCTGAGCCTGCAGATTTGGTTCGAGACCGGCGTGCTCGGCGTGTTGTTGGCCGCCGCGCTGATCGTCGCCGGTGGCCGCGACCTGGTTCGCCTCTTTAGCGAGAACCGCGCCGCCGCGGCCGCAGCGGCGGGCGCCTTGGCCTCGCTGGGTGTGGTCGGCAACCTAAGCTTCAACCTTTGGGCAGAATGGTGGCTAGCGACGTTGTTCATCGCCGCCGCCCTGGTTGGCGCGATGGGGCGCCCGCCGCCCTGAGGCGCTCCGGTTGCTTTTGCCCAGAGCGGCGCCTATCGAGGCGATGTTGACCCGGCGCCCATGGGGGCGCGGCGAACGCGAGCCCCGATGACTCCCATCCTGGTGACTGGCGCGGCCGGCTTCATCGGCTTTCATCTGGCCGACCGCCTGCTGGGCGAAGGCAAGCCCGTCGTCGGTCTCGACAACCTCAGCGATTACTATGACCTAGAGCTGAAGCGCGCGCGGCTGGCCAGATTGCAGGAACGGCCCGGCTTCACCTTCGCGCACGTCGATCTCGCCGACGGCGCAGCGCTCGACGATCTCTTCCGCCAACACAGCTTCAGGCGCGTGTTCAACCTGGCCGCGCAAGCGGGCGTGCGCTTCTCGCTCACAAATCCGCAAGCCTACGTGCACTCCAACATCGCCGGATTCATCAACCTCTTGGAGGGGTGCCGGCGCAGCGAGGTCGAGCACCTCGTCTTTGCCTCGTCGAGCTCAGTCTACGGCGCGGTGACGAAGACGCCGTTCTCAGTGCACCAGAACGTCGATCACCCGCTCAACGTCTACGCCGCGAGCAAGAAGTCCAACGAACTGTTCGCTCACGTCTACAGCCATCTGTATCAGCTCCCCGCCACCGGCCTCAGGTTCTTCACCGTGTATGGACCCTGGGGCCGGCCGGACATGGCCGCCTTTCTGTTCACGCGCGCCATCATCGCCGGCGAGCCGATCAACGTGTTCGGCCACGGCCAAATGGAGCGGGATTTCACCTATGTCGACGACATCGTCGAAGCCGTCGCGCGCGTCGGCGACCGCATCCCGGCGCCCGATCCGACCTGGAGCGGCGATGATCCCGATCCGGCGACCTCCAACGCGCCCTATCGGCTCTACAACATCGGCAACCACACACCCCTCAAGGTCACCCGCCTGATCGAGGTGATCGAACAATGCGTGGGCAAGAAGGCTGTCCGCAACATGATGCCGGCGCAGCCGGGCGAAGTGCCGGTGACGTTCGCCGACGTGGACGATCTTGCGCGCGACGTCGGCTTTGCGCCCAAAACGCCGCTGGAAGAGGGCGTCAGGAGATTCGTCGAGTGGTACCGCGCCTTCTACAGCGTCTAGCGCGGCGCCTGTTCTCTGTGAACGCCCACGACGCCAACGCCTTCAGTGCGCGCGCGATAGTTCTCGCCACAGCGCCGCAGCGCTCGCGACGGCGTCGGCAAGCGCACCGGCGCGCCCCGCACGAATGCGCGCGCATGCCTCCCGCAGCGCCTCTCCCTGCCCAGACACGGGCGGATCGAACGCTTCAAGGACGACCATATCGTTGGCGTAGCCCAGCAAGTCCTGCAAGCGCTTGAGCGGGCGCACCGCCTCGGCCGGCGTGAGCCCTGCGGCGGCGGCGAGGTCCGTGCCGTATCGCAGCGCTTTCACATCCTTGCGCAGCCGATGTAGTTCCTGATGCGAAAGATGCGGCAGCCGCGCCGCGCCGAGCGCCGCCTTCTCCCGGAACGCCTCGATGGCCGCCGCGATCACCCAAGCCGCCGGCTGCCCGCCGCCGTCGCGCCGCTTCGACCACGCGCCGGTCGCCGCCTTCCGGGCAAGCTCCACCGTGAACGCCGGGGTGCCCATCGCCAGCAATTTCGCCCGCACCCGCCCGCGCACCTCCTGTCGCCAGGCGTTCAGCGCCTCCATCACCGCGGGTTGATCCCGCGCGGCCGGGGCGATGATCTCATCGATCATAACGTCGGCGTCCCGTAGTTCGCCGACGATGCCGCCGAGCGCACGCGCGGCCTCGGTCAGCTCCGTGTTCGCCTTTTTCTCCATCACGGGCCTGAAGACGCGCAGCGCCACGCGAAAGCGCCGCAAGGCTATGCGCAGCTGATGCGGTCCTTCCGGGTCGAGCGTCGTCAGAACGCAATCGAGGTTATGCGCGATAGCCGCTGCGTGCAGTGCGAGCACCGCGCTGCAGCCATGACTGGCGGTAGTGTCCGCCGGCAGCCGGATCAGATGCACCCGCATCGGCGAAGCTGCGCCGTTTTCGCCGCGCACAGGGGCCAGCGCGTCCGGCTTGCGCTCAGCCGGCTCTACGCTCGACAGCCCGATCCTAGACACGCCCCGCCGCATGACTCGCGAAGACTATGAGCCGTCTCGCCCGGCCGTCTATCGCGCCCGTGGATTGCGGCGAATGCGCCAAGCGCACCTTTCCAGAGCTGGCGCCTCACGCGGGGATTGAGATATTTCGCCTTGAGTTCAGCCGCATAAGCGCGCCCGCGAAGGGTGCCGCACGCGCGCTGTCATCGCAGTGTCACAAAACGCCCCGCGCGTTCTCCACAGTTTTTGTTCCGTAGACGAAGCGTGCGCCCCTGGCGCGTGCAGAGCGTCCGCGCAAGCTAGCGCTGCTTGGGAGCATGGGCATGCGGGGCGAACATCCGGCGCGCGAGTTCGAAATCAAGCTCGAGATTCCGGCGCAGGCCGTGAGCAAGGTGATGCGCTTGCCATGGCTCTGGGAGATGGCGAGTGGCGAGCTGCGCCCTTCGCGGCTCCAATCGGTTTATTACGACACGCCGAACTTCGCATTACGCCGGCGCGGCGTCACCCTGCGCGTGCGGCGCGTGGGCTCGACTTGCGTGCAAACCGTCAAGGCCGCAGCGAACGGCGCTGCATTGCCGATCGAACGCGAGGAATGGGAAGAAGAGATCGCAGGCGAAGAGCCGGATTTCCGTCTCGCGCCGCTCGAGATGCTATCGCGCAGGAAGCTGCGGCGACGCCTCAAGCCCTGTTTCGAAATCCACGTGGATCGCAGCGCGTTTCCGATCCAGTCGGCCAACAGCGCGATCGAGATCGCCATCGATCGCGCCCACATTGTCGGCGAGCAGGCGGCCTCGTTTTGCGAGATCGAGCTCGAGCTGAAGCGCGGCGCCTCCTCGGAAATGGCGCGCATCGCCCGGCGCATCGCCAGCGAAGTGCCCGCGGCGCTTTCGCTCATGACCAAAGCCGAGCGCGGTTTCGCGTTGCGGCAGGCTCAGGCGGCGCGGCCGCAGCTTGGCGAGCCTATTGTCCTCGATCCGTCAACGCGCGTCGGCGAGGCGTTTCAAACCATCGGCTGGACCTGCCTGCGCCATTTCGCGTTGAACAAGGAAGCGATCGAGGCGGGAAACGCTGAAGCCGCGCACCAGATGCGCGCCGGGCTGCAGCGCCTGAGCGCCGCGATCGCCCTGTTCGGCCGGCTGCTCGACGGCCCCGAGACGGACGCCATCGAAGCCGAGGTCGCGTGGCTGACAGGCGAACTCGACCCGGCGTGCACGCTGGACATCTTCCTTGAGGGCACGCTCTTGCCGCTGAGAGCGGCGCAAGCCGACCCGGCAGCGATGGATGCGCTATGCGAGGAAACGCGCACGCGCCGCCAGCGCGCGATCGAGCGCGCGATCGAAACCGTCGGCAGCGAACGCTACCGCCAATTTGTTCTGCGCACCGCACTGTGGCTGATCGCAGCCGAATGGTCCGACACGGCCACGCTCTCCTACGAACAACCCAGCCGGCGCATCGCCGCCTTCGCCAAGCGAAGTCTTGCCGCGACTAGGGCCGACGCGGTGAGGCGCCTTCGCAAATTCACCAAAGCAGCAGCCGGCTTGGAGGAGCTGCGCGTCGAGCTGCATCGGCTGCGCTGCGCGACGGAATTCTTCGGCGCGCTCATTGACGGCGAGGCGGCGCGGCGGCGCGCCTTCACGCGCCTGCTGGACCGGCTGCTCGCCGATCTTGGCCGCCTTGCGGACTTCGCCGCGCACGAGCGGCTGCGCGACGAGTTCATGCACTCCTGGATGGATACGAGCGCCGGCGATCCTAAGACAGCTCAGAAGGCGTTTGCGATGGGATTTGCGCTCGGCCAGCAAGCGCCGGAAAAGGCCGCGCGCGCCGAGGCGGTAACCACAACCGGGCGCCGCCTTGCTGCGGCGACGCCGTTCTGGGACTGACGTTCGGCAGGCGAGAGGGCTTTGCCTCGCACGCGGCGCAGGCCAAAGTCGCCGGCGCATGAAGCCCCGCATCATCCCCGCCATCATGTCCGGCGGCGCCGGCACGCGGCTCTGGCCGCTCTCCACAGCGGCCGCGCCGAAGCAATTTCATGCGCTCGCGGGCGCGCAGTCGCTGTTCGTGGAAACGTTGCGGCGCGTGTGCGGCGAGACAGGCGCCGTCTCGTTCACGTCGCCGATCGCCTTGTGCAACGCCAGCCACCTTGCGCTGGCGCGCGCACACTTGAGCCAGGCCGGCGTGACGCCGGCCGCACTCGTGCTCGAACCGTGCGGGCGCAACACTGCCGCCGTCGCCGCGAGCGCCGCCGCCGCGGCGGCCGAGATCGATCCCGACGCGTTGGTGCTGCTCCTCCCGGCCGATCACGTGATCGCCGACACGGCCGCCTTCCACGCCGCGGTCGCCCGCGCAGCGCCCTTCGCGCGCGAACGGATCGTCACTTTCGGCATCGCCCCCGATCGGCCGGCCACGGGCTACGGTTACATCAAGCGCGGCGCAGCGCTCGGCGAAGGCGTGTTCGCCATCGAGGCGTTCAAAGAAAAGCCCGACGAAACTACTGCGCGCTCTTATTTGGCAGACGGCGGCTATTCGTGGAACGCCGGCATCTTTCTGTTCCATCCACAAACGCTGCTCGAAGAATTCGCTGCCAGCGCCGCCATTCGCGACGCCGCGCTTGCCGCGTTCAGAGCGGCGCGCCGCGACGGCGACGAAGTGCATCTAGACGCGGCGCTGTTCGCACAAGTCCCGGCGCAACCGCTCGACATCGCCGTGATGGAAAAAACGGCGCGCGCCGCCGTTGTGCCGTGCGACATCGGTTGGGCCGATATCGGCTCGTGGGACGAGATCTGGCGCGCCTCGGCGCGCGACGCCGCCGGCAACGCCACGCAAGGCGCGGTGTTCGCCCACGACGCAACCGACAATCTGCTCTACGCCGACGGCGTGAAGCTCTGCGCCGCAGGCGTCGACAACCTCATCGTCATCGCCACGCGCGACGCCGTCATCGTCCTCCCGCGCGACCGCGCGCAGGATGTGAAGCTGCTGCGGGAATTGGCGGAGAAGGAATAGCGAAGCAGGCGCTCACGCCTTCAGAGCAGATCCTTCGCCGTCTCGACAATCGCCTCGGCCGTGATGCCGAAATACGCATAGGCGTCCTTGGCCGGCGCAGAGGCGCCAAACGTGGACATTCCAATGAAGGCGTCGAGGCCGAACATCTCGAACCAGCCCTGCCCCACCGCGGCCTCGACGCCGATCTTCAGCTCCTGGTCGTCGCCGCAAACCGCATCCTGGTAATCCTCGCTTTGCTGCATGAACAGTTCGAAGCACGGCGCGGACACCACGCGCGTCGGCACGCCTTCGGCCTGCAGCACCTCGCGCGCTTTCACTGCGAGGGCCACTTCTGTTCCGGCGGCGAAGATCGCCACGCGCGAGGACCCGCCTTCCGGCGCCAGCAGTTCGTATGCGCCGCGCGCGGACAAGTTTTCGCTCGCGTCGGCGCGCAGCGCCGGCGTCGATTGACGCGAGAGCGCAAGCGCGCTCGGGCCGTCGTCGCGCAGGAGCGCAGCCTGCCAGCACTCGGCAACCTCGACGGCGTCGCACGGACGAAACACGTAGAGATTCGGAATGGCGCGCAGCGCGGGGAGGTGTTCGATTGGCTGGTGCGTCGGTCCGTCTTCGCCGAGGCCAATCGAATCGTGCGTCAGCACGTGAATGACGCGCGCCTTGCTCAGCGCCGCGAGCCGGATCGCTGGCCGCGAATAGTCGGAGAAGACCAGGAAGGTGCCGCCGTAAGGAATGACGCCGCCGTGCAGCGCCATGCCATTCATCGCCGCGGCCATGCCGTGCTCACGGATGCCGTAGCGGATGTACCGCCCAAGCCGGTTCTCCGGCGTGAAGTCGGAGGCGCCCTTCGCCAGCGTATTGTTGGAGCCGGTGAGATCGGCGGAGCCGCCGATGAGTTCGGGACAGGCTTCGAACATCGCCTCGATGGCTTTGCCCGAGGCGGCGCGCGTGGCCAGCGCGGGCTTCTCCTCCGCCATTGCCCGCGCATGCAGGCCGAGCTGCGCCACGGCTGCTTCGACGTGGCCCCCGCGCATCGCCGTCGCGAACGCATCGCGCTGCGGCGACCGTTTCAAGCGCGACGTCCATTCTTCGCGCGCGCCCGCCCCGTGCCCGCCGATCTTGCGCCAGGCTTTGAGAATGTTGTCGGGAATCTCGAACGGCCCATATGGCCAGCCAAGCGCCTGTTTGGCCGCCGCCAATTCTTCCGCGCCCAGCGCTTCGCCGTGCGCCTTCGCCGTGCCCGCCTTCTTCGGCGCGCCGTAGCCGATCGTGGTTTTGCAGTCGATGAACACCGGCAGGTTCGAGTGCGTCGCCGCCTCGAAGGCGCGCGCGACGTCGGCCATGTCGTGCCCATCGCACGCGAGCACGCTCCAGCCGCAGGCTTCGAAGCGTGCGCGCTGATCCGTGGCGTCGGCGAGCGAGACGGGACCGTCGATCGAGATTGAATTGTTGTCCCAGATCACGATCAGCTTGTTGAGGCGCTGGCGCCCGGCGAGCGAGATCGCTTCCTGGCTGATGCCCTCCATCAGGCACCCGTCGCCGGCGATCACCCAGGTGCGGTGATTGACGAGCTCGTCGCCGAAGCGCGCGTTGAGGTGCGCTTCCGCCATCGCCATGCCGACGGCGTTCGCCAGCCCCTGCCCCAGCGGGCCCGTCGTCGTCTCGATGCCGGCGGCGAGGAAGTTCTCCGGATGACCTGCGGTGCGGGAGCCGAGCTGGCGGAAGCGCTTGATCTCCTCCAGCGTCATGTCGGCGTAGCCGGTGAGGTAGAGCAGCGCGTAGAGCAGCATAGAACCGTGGCCGGCGGAGAGCACGAAGCGGTCGCGGTCCGGCCAGTTGGGCTCGCTCGGATCGAACTTGAGGTAGCGCGAGAAGAGCACGGTGGCGGCGTCCGCCATGCCCATCGGCATGCCGGGATGGCCGGACTTCGCGGCCTCCACTGCGTCCATCGCCAGCGCGCGGATGGCGTTCGCCAGATCCCTCGCCGGAACGCCTTCGATCTTGTCGCCGTTGCTCATGCGCGATCCTTGTTCGAGCCTCGTCTGCGCCGATTCGCAGATTCGCCCGGCGCTTTGCCTGCAAAGCGCCCGGGGAGTATCAGCGGCGGGGCGCGGCCGCCATGCGGCGAGGGAGCTATTTTGATGCAGATTTTCATCGACAGCGCCGACGTGAAGGAACTGAAGGCCCTGGCGGAGACCGGTCTTATCGATGGCGTCACTACCAACCCCTCGCTCGTTGCGAAGGCGGGGCGGAATTTCTTCGAGACGCTGGAGGAGATCTGCGCCGCTGTGCCCGGCCCGGTCAGCGCCGAAGTGGTGGCGCAGGACTACGAGACGATGCTGGCCGAGGGCCGCAAGCTGCGCGGGGTAGCCAAGAACATCGTGGTGAAGGCGCCGCTGACGCCGGACGGGCTGCGCGCTTGCAAGACGCTGGAGGACGAAGGCCACCCGGTGAACGTCACGCTCTGCTTCTCGGCGCCGCAGGCGCTGCTCGCAGCGAAGGCGGGGGCGAGCTACATCTCGCCCTTCATCGGCCGCCTCGACGACAACGGCCAAGACGGCATGGCGCTGATACGCGAGATCCGCGCCACCTACGACAATTACGATTTCCAGACGCAGATTCTCGCCGCCTCGATCCGCAACGCCGCGCACGTGCGGGATGCGGCGATCGCGGGCGCCGATTGCGCAACGATTCCGCCGGCGGTGTTCAGGAGCCTCTACAAACATGTCCTCACGGACACGGGGCTCGAGGCGTTCTTGAAGGATTGGAGAACGACCGGCCAGTCGATTCTGTAAAAACGTTACCGGCGCGGGGTCAGGCGCCGCAGACGCGCGATGTCGTCGTCCGTCTGCGCGCGCATGGCGTCGATGGTCCGATCGGCGTTGGCGAGCCGGGCTTCGATCGCGGCGACGTCCAGTGGCTCGATCACGGGACGGGTCTGTTGCATTTCCGACGCGAAGGCGTCGCGGACGCTGAGGCCGCCCTGCACGGTCACGGGCGCCACCAGACCCACGAGCACCATGGCGCCCGCGCCAGCGACGAAGCTGGCCACGACCATGCGCGTGGTGACTTTGAGGTTGGACGGCGTCATCTGTGGAAAACTCCCGGACCGGCGCGGTCGCTTAACAAAACGTTTCTTGTGTTGCAATTGCGAACTTATGGCGCCGAAGAGAGCTTGTCTGTGACAGCCGTCACCCTGATCGACACCCATGCCGCGTGTCCCCGCGACTTGGCGGAGATCGTAGCGCACAAACCTGAATTCAAGCCGAATCACCCAGTCGTTACGGTTGCGATTGCTCTAGAGTTCGGGTCTAGAGAAACGCCCGTCGGCGCTTTGCTGCGGCGCGGCAAATGGACCCACAATGACTAGCGCTTCGCCCTCCCGCCGACCGCTACGGAAAGCAGTGCTCCCCGTAGCGGGCTTCGGAACCCGCGTCCTGCCAGCGACGAAAGCGATCCCAAAAGAAATGCTTCCGGTGTTCGATCGCCCGGCGCTTCAGTACGTCGTCGACGAAGCGGTAGCGGCCGGGATCGAGCACATCGTGTTCGTCACCGGCCGCAACAAAGGGGCGATCGAGGATTATTTCGATCACGCCTATGAACTCGAATTAACGCTCCGTGAAAAAGGCAAAAGCGCGGAGTTGCGGGAAATCGAGGCCCCCATTCTCCCCGCAGGCGCGATGAGTTTCGTGCGTCAGCAAGGGGCTTTGGGGCTCGGCCACGCAGTCTGGTGCGCGCGCGACATCGTCGGTGACGAGCCCTTCGCGGTGATGCTGCCTGACATGCTGATGATGGCTCAGCCCCCGTGCTTGGTGCAGATGGCGGACGCTTACGCCAAGGTCGGCGGCAACATCATCGCAGTCGAGCCCACTGATACGCCGGAACGCTACGGCGTCATCACGCCGGAAAGCCGCGAGGGGCGGCTTATCAAGATGAAAGGGATGGTCGAGAAGCCGAAGCGCGAGGAAGCGCCATCCAACCTCTTCATCAGCGGCCGCTACATCCTGCAGCCGGAGATCTTCGCGCTCCTCGAATCGCAAACGCCCGGCGCTGGCGGCGAGATCCAGCTCACCGACGCAATGGCGCGGCTGATGCAGTCGCAGCCCTTCCATGCGCTCGAGTATGACGGCGTCACCTACGATTGCGGCGACAAGATCGGCTATCTGCGCGCCAACGCCGCCTACGCGCTCGCCAATGCTGAATACGGCGACCAGGCCGCGGAAACATTGCGTGCGCTGCTCGGCAAACGCTGAGGCGCTTGCCGCCGAGTGCTTGGCGATCCAAGTGGACGCCTGATGAGGCCGGAGATCATCGCCTTCGAAGATCGCGACGCGCTCATGCGAGCGGCCGCAGCGCGGATGGTTTCGGAACTCGAAGAGGCGATTGACGCCACCGGCGCGGCGTGCGCCGCGCTTTCTGGCGGCTCGACCCCGGAGCCCGCGTATCGCGCGCTCGCCGCGATGCCGCTGCATTGGCCGAAGATCACGTTTGCGCTCGTGGACGAGCGCTTCGTGCCGCCGACGCACGAAGCTTCAAATCAGCGATTGGTTCAGCGCACGCTTGCGCCTGCGTTCGCGTCGGGCGCTCAGCTCAAACCGATGTACGCAGCGGCGCCGACAGTCGAAGAGGCGGCGGATGTTGCTGAAGCGGCGTACGCGCCGCTGCATATCGATGTGGCGCTGGTGGGCATGGGCGGCGACGGGCACACCGCCTCTTGGTTTCCAGGCGCCGCAAGGCTCGATGAGACGCTCGACCTTTCCAACCAGCGCACGGTCATGGCGGTGCGCGCGGCGCAGGCCGCCGGCGCGCCGGAGCGCCTCACGCTCACCCGCGCCGCACTCTCTCGGGCCAGGTGCGTGCTGCTGCTCGTCACCGGGACGGACAAGCGCGCCCGGCTGGAAGCGGCGCTGGGCAGCGACTGGGCGCCGGTGGCCGCCCTATTCGATCCGGGTATGCCCCGACCTGAGGTGCTCTGGAGCGCTTGAGAGTGCGCCCATCTCCCGCTGCGCGTCCCAGATTGCTTATGACACCGGTGTCGGATATGCATTCGCGGTGAAAGCCGGCGACAGTCCGGCGGGAGGGCCTGTGAGTTCAGCGCGCGACATTGCCGCCAGCTTCGTGGCTGCGCGGCGGGAGGCCAGGGCGCTGCCGGGCTTCCCGGGGGCACTCCCGAACAGCCTCAGCGCCAGCTACCGCGTGCAGGACGAAGCGATCGCGCTTTGGCCGGACGAGATCGCCGGCTGGAAAATCGGCCGCGTCCCGGGCCACCAGGTTGCGACCCTTGGCGCTGATCGCCTGGCGGGGCCGATCTTCAGGCGCCTGGTATGGCGCGCCGACGGGGCTGAGGTGGCGATCCCCGTGTTCGACCCCGGCTTCGCGGCAGTGGAAGCCGAGTATGTGCTGCGCATCGGCAAAGACGTGCCGCCGGAGGATTCCGCGTGGACGCGCGAAGATGCCGCTGATCTGGTGGCGGCCATGCACATCGGCGTTGAAACGGCCGGCAGCCCGCTCGCGACCATCAACGATCTCGGCGCAACCGTCGTCGTCTCCGATTTTGGCAACAATCATGGGCTCATCCTTGGTCAGGAGATCCCGAACTGGCGGGCCGAACTCGCGCGCGGCCTGCATTGCGAGACGTTTGTCGACGGCGAGCGCGTGGGCGTCGGCGAGGTGCGAGAGGGCGCCGACGATCCACTCGATGCGCTGGTCTTCCTGCTCGAGCACTTGGCGCGCCGCGGGCGCACGCTGAAGGTCGGCCAGCTCGTCTCCACCGGCGCGGTGACGGGCGTACACGACATCCGCATCGGTCAGCACGCGCGCGTGAGTTTCAACGGCGCCGGCGATATCCTCTGTTCGGCGGTGAAGGCCGCGCCGGACGGACGAGGCTTTGCATGATTTCGCGGCGGTCGCTGCTGAGTGCGGGCGCAGTGCTTGGCGTCGGCGCCGGCGCCGCGGTCGCGCAAGGACGTACGCAGACCATCATCACCGCGGTCGACGTGCACCCAACGGATTATCCGACAGTTGAGGCAGTGCGCTGGATGGGCGCGGAGATCCAGCGCGAGACGCAAGGGCGTATCGCCTTTCGTCTCTATCCGTCGGGGCAGCTCGGCAGCGAGACGGATACGGTCAATCTCGCGCGCTTCGGCGTTCTCGACATCGCGCGGGTCTATCTCGGCGCCGTCAACAACGCCTTCCCCGCGACGCAGCCGCTGGCGCTTCCTTACACGTTTCGGGACGAAGCGCACCTGCGGCGCGTGATCGACGGCGAGATCGGACGCCACATCCTGCGCACGTTCGAGCGGCGCGGCCTCATCGGCCTTGCCTTCTACGATTCGGGCATGCGCTCGATCTACAATGCGCGCCGGCCGATCTACACGCCGGCAGACATGCGCGGCCTCAAGGTGCGCGTGCCGCGCTCCGACATCTTCATGGCCATGCTGGATGCGATGGGCGCGAACGCCACGCCGATTCCGTTCGGCGAAGTGTTCACCGGCTTGCAAACGCACCTGATCGATGCGGCGGAGAACAACTGGTCGACCTACCAATCGACGCGCCAATACGAAGTCGCGCGGTACTGGTCGCAGACCGATCATTGCTGCGCGCCCGAAGCGCTGCTCATGTCCAAGCGCCGCTTCGACGCCCTTTCCGTTTCCCACAAGGAGCTGTTCCTGGCCAAAGCGCGCGAGTCGGTGCCGGTGATGCGCGCGCTGTGGGACGCCAAGCAAGCCAGCGCCCGCCAAACCGTGCTCGACGCGGGCGTCCGCTATAACGAGGCGGATCAGGCGGCTTTCAGACGCGCCGTCGAACCGATGCGGCGGCGCTATCTGGCCGATCCGGAAGTCGCCGCCATGATCCGGCGCATCGATGCGCACGAATGATAAACGGGCGGGGGGATAAGTGATGCGCGCCTTCGATGCGCTCGCGAGAGCCGCCACAGCCATCGCCGGGCTTTGCCTCTGTGCGCTGGTGCTTGTGCTCGCCTGGCAAGTGTTCGGCCGCTATGTGCTGAACGACTCGCCCGGCTGGACCGAGCCCGTCGCGCTGACGCTGATGAGCGTCGCGGCCCTGTTCGGCGCGGCGGTCGCGGTGCGGCTGGAGACGCACTTCAACTTCCCCACGCTGGTGGAAATGTCGCCTGCGCCGGTGCGCGCCGCGCTCAAGGCGCTCGCGCGCCTCATCTCGCTCGCCTTCGGCGCCGCCCTAGCCTTCTACGGCGGCTACCTCATGCTCGACAGCTGGGACGTGCCGATGGCGGGCGCGCGCTTGCCTGAGGGCGTCTCCTTCATCGGCCTTTGCCTGGGCGGGGCGCTGATCGCGCTGTTCGCTTTCGAGCGGCTCGTTTCCGGCGACTATCGCGCCGCGGAGCACGCGTGATGGAAATCGCCATCCTCTTCAGCGTGTTCGCCCTCTTGCTCATTCTCGGCGTGCCGGTGGCGTTTTCGATCGCCGCCGCAACCCTGGCGACGCTCGTCTATATCGGCGTCGAGCCAATCGTCGTCGTGCAGCAGGTCGCGAGCGGCTTCGGCAAGGTTTCGCTGCTCGCCATTCCGCTCTTCATCTTCGCCGGCGAATTGATGCTCCGGGGCGGCATATCCGAGCGGCTCATCGCGCTGGCCTCTTCCCTTGTCGGGCATTTGCGCGGCGGCCTCGCACAAGTGAGCGTCGTTGCGTCGACGCTGTTCGGTGGCGTTTCGGGTTCGGCGTTGGCCGACGTTTCCGCCATCGGCTCGACCATGATCCCGCAGATGGAGAAGCGCGGCTTCAGCAAGGACTACGCGGTCGACGTCACCATTTCAGCCGCGCTCGTGGCGCTGCTGCTGCCGCCATCGCACAATCTCATCCTCTACTCCGCCATAGCCGGCGGCGGCGTCTCTATCGCCGATCTGTTCGCAGCCGGCATCGTGCCGGCGCTGCTGCTTGCACTCGGCGTGATGGCCGCTGCTTACCTGCTCGCCCGCGCGCGCAGATATCCTACGGAAGCTTTTCCCGGATTCAGCGCGGTTCTGGCGCGCCTGATCACCGCCATACCGGGGCTCTTGTTGATCCTCGTCATATTCGGCGGCATCCGCGCTGGCATCTTCACCGCAGTGGAGAGCGGCGCGATCGCCGTGCTCTACGCGCTGCTGGTCACGCTCATCGTCTATCGCGGCATGGACTGGAAGGCGTTCGTTACCGCCGTCTCGCACGCGGCGCGCTCAGCGGGCGTCATTCTGTTCGTGATCGGCGCGGCGGGCGCCTTCGGCTGGCTGATGGCCTATCTGCAGATCCCAGCGATGGCGGTGGAGGCGATGCAGGCGATCTCGCAGGAGAAGACAGTCGTGCTTCTTTTGATGCTCGTGATTCTGCTCCTGCTCGGCACGTTCATGGATCTCGCGCCGATGATCATCATCACCACGCCGATCTTCCTACCGATCGCGCGCGCCTATGAGGTGGCGCCGTTGCATTTCGGCGTGATCCTGGTGCTCGCAGCCGGGATCGGGCTGATTACTCCGCCGGTTGGTTCGGTCCTGTTCGTCGGCAGCGCCATCGGGCGCATCAGCATCACCGAGGCGCTCAAATCGATCTGGCCGTTCTATCTCGCCGCGATCGCGGTGCTGCTGCTGGTGACGTTTGTCCCGGCGCTGTCGCTGACGCTGCCGGAGCTGTGGCGATAGCATCCACGCGTGCTGAAGAAGCATCGGAACGACGCTCAGACAGACGCGTTGTCGGCGTGCTCGTTGATGCGAGCATTGCGAGCGCCGGGTCCTCCACCCACCGCCCCCCGCCCAAGACGGGCCCGGCGTCTCGCAAACTTTTGCGGCGCAAAGGCAGCTCACTGCGCCGCGTGCGTTCCATAATGCGGATGTAGTCCACGCTTCGTTCCTACCAGGAACGCGCTCACCTCATGCGGCGTTCGCCTTTTGAGGTAACCACATGAAGGCACTGGTCGCGCGCATTGCAGGATATTCGGACATCGACGAGCGCGAATTCGCCCCTCTGAAGCAAGCGGCAATAGAGCGCGTGCGCAAGGAGCGCGGCGCCTCGGTCGTTACGGCGGGAGAGGACGTAACGCACGTCTTCGTCATCTCCAAGGGTTGGGCGCTGCGCTATCGGACGTTGGCTGACGGTCGCCGCCAGATCGTCAATGTCATGCTGCCCGGCGACTGTTTCGATTTGCAGGCGCTCATTCGAACCAAGGCAGATCACGCTGTGGAGGCGCTCACGACCCTGGAGCTGCTCCGACTCAAGAACGAGGAATTCATTGACGTGGTCCACTCCAGCGCAAAGCTGGCGATGGCGTTCTGGTGGGCGGGCGTGCAAGAAGAATCCATTCTGCGCGAGCAGATCGTGCGTCTTGGCCGGCGCTCCGGCCGCGAGAGGCTTGCGCACATTCTGCTCGAGCTGCGCCGGCGTCTACTGCACGCCGGGCAGGAGATTGGCGATACGCTGACGCTGCCGATGTCGCGAGACGTGCTGGCCGATCTGTTGGGCCTCTCATCCGTGCACGTCTCGCGTTCGGTGGCCGCGCTGCGTGACGCCGGGCTCATCCGTACGTCTAACGGCGCAATTCAGTTGCTGGACATAGAAGGCTTGTCGGAGGTGGCGCAGTTCGACCCGGCATATCTGCACATTGCGCGCCAGCCGAGCGCCTGATCAAGCGTCCGGCCGGGCCGCGAGCACCGGCAGCGCGCCCTCCATCACATCAATGTCCGTGACACGGGAAAGCCGAATCGGCTCGCCATCCAACACGGCAAGTGGACGCCTGGAGCGCAAATCGAGTTCAATGCGCCGCGCGCTCACCAGCGTCAGCTGGTTGAGTTCGCGCCAATCGCGCAGCCGCACCGCATCGCTGCCCAGGCGCGCGACATCCCAGACTGACTTGAGCTGGAGCGCCGCCGCCTGCAGGCGATCGCCCGTGTGCAGCTCCTGCTCCTCCGGCGTGAGCACGCGCTCTATTGATCCCAGCGCGACAACCAGCGTCTGCGCATGGCGCCACTTCGCGCCGGCGCGCCTCCACTTCACGCCGCCTCGCAACGAAGGCCCCAAGCTGCGCAGGCATGAGAGCGTCGCCGACACGACGGGACTGAATCGGCGCGGCGGCCGCAGCGTCTCTCGGAGCTTTGCGAGCGGCCCTGCGAAGCCGAAGGCTGCGGACAGGAAGAACGGCTCGCCCCCGACCACGCCCACGTCGATGGTCGTCACCCTGCTCACGGCTAGGTCTTGGATCGCTCTGGCAAGATCCGCATGGCCGAAGACGAGTTTGGCCAGCACGTTCATGGTGCCGCCCGGCAATGGCGCGATCGGCGTCTTCGTCTCCAGCGCGCGCCGCGCCGCGCCACGTGCTGTGCCGTCGCCACCGAACACCACCACAGCGTCGGGCGTGGCCGCAAACGCGTGATCGAGCGCGCCTTCGAGCTCCAACGGCCCAGCTGCTGTGACCTCGAAGCTCGTTTGCGGCAGCGCCTCCGCCACCCGCATCACAAGCTTGTCCACATCAGTCAAAGAGGCCGCGCCTGCGGCCTCATTGACGACGAGTGCGATCCTGTTGAGAGGCGCTGGCTGCATCTGCGCGCCAGCGCCTGCTTCGACCAGCGTCATGTCAGCGGCGGCCTACCTCCGCGGGCCAAGCCGATAATCAAGCTGACCGCGAATAGGACCAGGAAGATGAAGAACAGGATTTGCGCGATCCCGGCGGACGCCGAAGCAATGCCGCCGAAGCCAAACACCGCCGCGATGATCGCGACGACAAAGAAGATCAGGGCCCAGCTAAGCACCTTTTACTCTCCATTTCACAACAACCGCGGGCAATGGCGGTCACCTAGCGCAAAAACGCGCGCCTAATGGCCCGCGTTCCCTGTTCACCATTTGCTGAAGACACTAGTCCCACAGCCCATTTCACCCGCCAAGCGGTCGGGCGGCAGCGTTCGGCGCGCCGGCGCTAAGTCACGCTGGTGGTGTTCGAGGCGTCAGCGGCTATGAGCGGCGCCTCAGATTGGGCGTCCTCTGGCGGCACGATGATGCGCGTGAATACCGGATCGCCCGGCTCACGTACGACGTGCGCGCCCAACTGACTGGCGAATGCATCGATGAGCCGCTGCGCCGCCGGCGCCGCTTCGCCGGACACAGGCCGCGGCACGCACGCCAATTCAAACTCCAGGCCGCCGTCCTCCCGCGCAGAGAGCGATATATTGAGCGTGGCGCCGCGCATCGCCACCGCATGGTCGATCGCGCTCGAGACGCTCTCGCCGATCAGAAATGCGAATGCGACCGCACGATCAACGTCGGTGCGGACCGGATCGAGCATCAGCTCCAGGCGCAGATGCGCCGCCGCCGCGCCCCGGCCGGCGATCAGTTGACGGGCGATGTCGCCAGCCAATTGATCGAGCGCGATGTCGCGCACTTCGCCCGAGGCGTAGATGCGCGCATGCGCCAGGGCGAGCATCTGCACGCGATCCTTGGCGCGCGCCAGACCGCGCGCCTCGGCTTCGTCGTCAGTCGATCGCGCCTGAATCGAGAGGATGCTCGCCACCATCTGCAGGTTATTCTTCACGCGGTGGTTCACCTCGCGCAGCAGCACGCGCTCCTCCTGCAGCGCCTCGCTGATGCGCGCCTCGCGCCCACGCAGCGTCTTGGCCATGGCCGCGAGCGTTCGGCGCAGATTGCGCATCTCGAAGGGCGCGGTGCGCAGCGATTCTTCGTCGTGTTCGCTTTCTTCCCCGCGTGCATAGGCCCGGGCGAGGCGCTCGACCGTGAAGAGCGGACGCGCCACGAATAGCTCGATCGCGTACCATGCGGCGCCGACCGCAGCGAGCCAGAGCAGGATGGGCGCAAGCAACGTCCAGGCCGATCGCACGTTGTCGAGCAGCGTGGGCGGGGCTGGCCGCCATCCGTGCACGATGTAGAGGTTGCCGGGCTCAAGTTCGGTGGCGACGATCCATGTATCGCCGACGCGCTGCACATTCGACATCGTTGCAGGCGGCGTCTCGGCGAGCAGCTCGCGAATCTCGCGCCCTTCCGGGCTGCTGACATCGAAGCCCTCGGCGAAAAGGATCGCGCCATTTCCATCGACGACCAGATCGCCGCTGAAGGGCATGTCTTCGCGGTGCATCGCCAGCAGGGGCGCCGCCGGCCGCGTGACGCCAACATACAGGGTCACCCCCTGTGGCCCAAGTTCGGCTGGCGCTACGGCCACGAATGCGCCGGTAGGATCGAAACCGATGACCGTCTGCATGCGCGACGCCGAGGCAGCCAGTGCGGCCTGCGCCTCGATGTGGCGTCCCACAAGGCGACGCTCGTCGGCGCAAACCACCTCGCCTTCGCTGTCGATGACGCTGAGGACCGTCAGGTCCTCATATTGCGAGCCAATGCGTTCCAGCGTGCTCTGGCAGCGGGCGCGGTTGTCTGCGAAGAGATCGGCGTTCGCCGCGAGCGAGCGCGTGATCTCGCGCATGCTGATGATTTCGTCGCGCAAATCCGTGGTGGCCGCGATTTCCTTTGCGCCGATCGACTGCTGCAGGGCGGCGCGCCGCTCCGCCTCCGCCGTCATGCCGGCCTGCACCGCAACCGCGCCCGCTGGCAGAAAGGCAAGGCCGAGCAGAGCCGCCAAACGCCCGCGCAGCGAGCGCAGCGACAGCTCCCTCGGCCAGAGCCTGACTGGACGGAAGCGCTTTACCAAGAGCCGGCGATAACCCCCTGGGGCAAGGATCGGACTTCCTCACCCAGGGGTGCGCCGTCCGAATCGATGCCAAGCAATTCGGCCAAGCGCTTGCGCGCGCGGTTGACGCGGCTCTTCACCGTGCCGACCGCGCATCCGCAGATCTCGGCCGCCTCTTCGTAAGGCAAGCCGAAAGCGCCGACGAGCGTCAAGACTTCGCGGTGATCATTGTTCAGTTTTGAGAACGCGACCTTGAAGTCCTCGAGGTCGACGACGCCATGCTGATTGGGCGCATCGGCGAGCCGCGCGGCGTGCTGGCCTTCGCTGTCTTCGACTTCGCGACGCTTCTTGCGCAAATCCGAGTAATAGGTGTTGCGCAGAATCGTGAACATCCAGGCGCGAAGATTGGTGCCCGGCTCAAAGCGCTCGATATTGGCGAGCGCCTTTACCAAGGCGTCCTGCACGAGATCGTCGGCGCGCGCGGGATTCGAGCACAACGAGCGCGCGAATGCACGGAGGTTCGGCATGAGCTCAACCAGCGCCTCGCGGATCTCGCCCTGCGTCTGCGGCGAAGGGGGCGCTTTGCGCGGTTCAGACATCGTCGTCCTCCCCGGTCCGGTCTCCCAGCTGATCCAGCAGCTTCATTAAATCCGGCGGAATGGGCTCGGCGGCGACCTGCTCATAGACGCGCTTCAGATTGCGCGTAATGGGATCGTCGCCGCGACGGCCCGCCGGGGTGAATTCGGCGGGACGCTTGCGCCGAGGACGGTCCGGCGGCGCCTTGATCTTGTTCTCAGGCGGCTGGCCCGTCATCGGCCACTCCTTGGTAGGTGCTTCAGGAGGCATAGTACCCTTCTCCGCAGGCGAGACGACACATATCCGGGACCAAACGCCCCAGCGCAGGGGTAGTTCCTGGGCCCAGGAACCTTTTTTTGCCTGGCGCGTTGGGGCTGCCGGGATAAGGCTTGGCCGGACGGCCGAGCCTGAAGGAGCCGTTGATGAATCTTTCGAATGTTCTCGCCCCTCATATCCCCTTGCTGCGGCGTTACGCGCGGGCCCTGACGGGGTCCCAACGCAGCGGGGACGCCTATGTCGCGGCGACGTTACAGGCGCTCATCGAAGATCGCACCGCGTTTGATATGTCTCTGCCGCCCCGCGTCGCGCTGTACCGCGTTTTTCACGCGATCTGGGGCAGCGCTCATGTGGAGCCCGGGCCCGCGGAAGGCTCGAGCATGGCAGCCAAGGCGCAGGAGCGTTTGCGCGCCCTGACCCCGCTGAGTCGCCAAGCGCTCCTGCTCACCACAGTCGAGGGCTTCACCACCGACGAAACGGCCCGGATCATCGGTCTGCCGTGGTCGGAAGTGACTGCTCTGGTGGCGGAAGCGCGTGCGGAGATCGAGCGTCAGACCCGCGCGCGCGTACTGATCATCGAGGATGAAACGCTGATCGCGATCGACCTGAGCGACATCGTCACCAAGCTGGGTCATGAGGTGGTGGCCACCGCGGATACGGCAAGCAAGGCGATCGCCGCGGCCGCGCAGCACAAGCCCGATCTCGTCCTCGCCGATATCCAGCTCGCGGACGGCTCATCCGGCATCGACGCGGTGAACGAAATTCTGCATCGCGTCGCCGTGCCGGTGATCTTCATAACAGCTTTCCCCGACCGATTGCTGACTGGCGAACGTCCGGAGCCCACCTTCCTTATAACCAAGCCCTACCTCGAAGAGACGGTGCAGGCTGCCGTCAGCCAAGCGCTATTCTTCGAAAGCAGCGCTGAGGCAGCCTGAGCTGGCGGCGGAACTCAGCAGCCTGGGCAGCGTTGTGGCGGCGAGTCCTGGCGCGACGCCCGGTACCGCAGGAGAGTTTCCATGCGCACGCTCGACAGAGGCACGCTGATCACGCTTGCGGCTGTCTCCGCGCTGGCTGCGGCGGCCTGCGATACCGTTGCCGGCGCGGGTCGGGACATCGCGAACGCCGGACAGGCGGTCACGGAAGCCGCCGAAAAAGCCGAACAAGAACTGAAGGACCCGCAAGGCTAGTCGGATCAATTCAATGACTTATCGCGCCGATCCTGACGACAGAGAGGACAGAGTTGTGCAGGCGATGGCCTCGAGCACGTGGGTGGCGGCCGCGGCCGCCGTGTCGGTCCTGATCATTTCGACCATTACCCTGACGGTCGTGGCGAGCGGCTGGGATCTGGGCTTGCCGTTCGGCTGATGCAGGAATCCTCGGCGACGCGGATCGTTCACATAAGCGACGTACACGTGGGGGACGCCGACAAGTCGCTTCTCGACGGCGCCACGCGAGCCATCGCCGCTCTCAAACCCGATCTCATCGTGCTCTCCGGTGACTTGACTCAGTCCGGACGGCGTCGAGAGTACGCGCAGGCTGCTGAGTTTCTCGCGCGCATGCCGGCGCCGATCGTCGCCGCACCCGGCAATCACGATGCGCCGGTGTTCGATCCCTTCGCGCGCATCGCCCGCCCTTATCACCGCTTTCGCCGGCTCCCGGTGATAGATCGCTGGCACAGTGCCGACCGCACTGCAGGCGTTGCGGCCATATCTACGGCACGTGCGATCCAGGCGCGACTGGACTGGTCCCAGGGCGTTTACCGGATCGAGGCGTTGCGCGCCGCGCTTGCCGCGGTCGGAGCCTGCCGCTGGCGCGTCATCGTCGCACATCATCCCCCTGTCACGCATGAGGGCGCGTTGGTGCGCAGCGACGCACGTCGCGGACGGGAGGCGATGGCGATTCTCGGCAGCTACGAACGGACTCTCCTTCTTTGCGGCCATGCGCATGGCTTCAAGCTGGTGTCGCTGGGCCGATCGTCGAGCGCCTTTATCGTTGCGCCGACACTCGCTTCGGGGCGTCCACGCGAAGGAGGACACGGTTTTGTGCTGGTCGACCTCAGGCCAGACCGCGCAGACGTCGCGCTGCACCTGAGGTACGGCGACGATCTCATCGAAACCGAGCGCTTGCAGCTTATTGGCCAGGAGCAGGCTGAGCCGGCGACCGAGATTTAGAAGGCGGGGTCGTGCGCTGCGCCAGCACCAACGCCACGCCCCCCAGCGTCGCGACAGATGCGAGCACCAGCCGCAGCGTGATCGCCTCCGATAAGAGCAGCACTGCGCCCATCGCTGCGATGACCGGAACTGAGAGCTGAACCGTAGCGGCGCGGCCAGCCGTCAGACCGCGCAACGCAGCGTACCAGATCACGTAGCCGCACCCGGACGCGAGCGCGCCAGAGGCGATCGCGTAGGCGACGCCCGTGAGCGAGAGATGAACCTGGGAAAGCGCGATGACGCTCACCAGCGCCACCAGCGGCGCGCAATAGATGAAGTTCATCGTCGTAGCCGACAGCGGATTGTCGGCCCGCCGACCGAGCAGCGAGTACACGCCCCAGGCAATTCCGGCGATCGCCATCAGCGCCGCGCCGAGCGGGTCGGGCGCGGTGAGGCCGGGGCTCACGAGATAGACGAGCCCGGCGGCGGCCACGGCGAGGCCAAGCCATGCAAGCGCCGGAAAGCGCTCGCCGCTGCTCAGCGCCACGCCGAACATCGTCAGCTGCACGGCGCCGAACAGGATGAGCGCGCCGGCCGCGGCGCCCAGCGAAATGTACGCAAACGAAAAGAAGATCATGTAAGCGAAGAGCGCCGCGGCCGATCGCCAATCGGCGTTGCTGCGCGAAGGGGGGCGCCGCTGTGCGTAGGAAATCAGCACCAGCGTCAGCGCACCCGAAACGACGCGCACCGTAGTGAAGCTCGCCGCGTCGATTTCGCCGGCGCCGAGCGCGAGCCGGCACAGAAGCGAATTGGCCGCGAACGCGACCATCGCCAGCGCCGTCAGCAGAGCCGTGCGCGCGCTCAAGCCGGCTCGGCCCTCTGCAAACCGCCGGTGCGCGAGCGCCGCCACGCGCCGGGCGGCAGGCCGACCTGCTTCTTGAACGCGCGGTTGAAGGCCGCCTCGGACTCATAGCCCACGGCCGCGGCAGCCTGCGCGATGCTGATGCTCGGCTGCTCCAGCAAGCGCGCCGCGCGTTGAAGCCGCCAGTTCGCCAGATACTGCATCGGCGGCACGCCCATGATTTCGGCGAAGCGCTCGGCGAAGGCCGAACGCGACAGGCCAGCTTCGCGAGCCAGGGCCTCGAGCGTCCAGTTCTCCTCTGGCTTGGCGTGCATCAGCCGCAGCGCCGTCGTGATATGCCGGTCGCGCAGACCCGAGAGCCAACCGGTTGATTCCGATGGGAGGCTGTCGATGTACTGCCGCACCGCCTGCAGAAACATTACCTCACTGAGCTTGGAGAGAATTGTTTCGCCGCCGGCGCGCGGCTCCTCGTGTTCGTGCAGCGCCACGCGGATGAGATCGTTGGTCAGCATACCGCCCGTACTGGAGGCGCGGACATGCAGCATGCGCGGCAGCGCGTCGAGGATTGGATTAAATGGTCGCGCGTCGCAGCCGAGATAGCCGCACACGAAGCGAGCGGGGGCGCCGTCACCGCCGAATTCATTGATGACAAACGGCAGCGTGCGATCGAGCGGGCGGTAGTAGAGCTGCATGTTCGGCTGAGAGCGCAAGCCCAGCTCCGTGCTCATGTAGTGCCCCTCCCCGTCGGGGAAGATCACGGCATCGCCCGCCTCCATGCGGATCGGCGGCTCGCTCTCGTCGTCGAGCTGCGCCCAGCACCAGCCGTCGAGCATGATGTGGAAGGCGATCACGTGCTCGAACTCGGGCATCACCTGATTGCAGATGCGCGGCGTAGCGGGCGTTTCGGCGACCCAGGGCGCACGCGCCCGCACGTCGAAATACACGGCCCCGGTCAGGCGAACCGCGCGCAGGACATCGGACAGGACGTCCACTCTCCAACCTCCAAGAACCGCCCCTGGCGGACGAATGAGCAAGGCTTTCAGAGGCCCGGTCATACAGGAACTAGATCGTCCGTTCTATGCTACAGGTCACGAATTCAGCCCCAAGAAGCGGAGTGGGACCCATGTTCGACGCCCAAGCCATTGCTGCCCTCGCCGAAAAGTTCCGCGGCGACCTGATCAAGCCGTCCGATCCCGCCTATGAGGAAGCCCGCAAGGTTTACAACGGCATGATCGACAAGCGGCCGGCGCTGATCGCGCGCTGCGCCGACGTTGCCGACGTGATCGCGGCGGTGAATTTCGGGCGCGAAAACGGCGTGCTGGTCGCCATTCGCGGCGGCGGCCACAACGGCCCCGGACTCGGCACTTGCGACGGCGGTCTCGTCATCGATCTTGCGCGGCTCAGAGGCGTGCGCGTCGATCCGAAGGCGCGCACGGTCCGGGTCGAGCCCGGCTGCACGCAAGGCGACGTCGAGCATGCCGCCGCCGCGTTCGGCCTAGCGGTGCCCGCGGGGATCGTGTCCACGACGGGCGTCGCCGGTCTGACGCTCGGCGGCGGCACGGGCTATCTCACCCGCGCGCACGGCCTCACCGTCGACAACCTGCTCGAAGCCGATGTCGTGCTCGCCGACGGCAGCTTCGTCACCGCGAACGAAAACGAAAACGCGGACCTTTACTGGGCGCTGCGCGGCGGCGGCGGCAATTTCGGCGTGGTCACGAGCTTCCTCTATCGCGCCCATCCGGTGACCAACGTCTACGCCGGTCCGATCTTCTGGGACATCAAGGACGCCAAGCAGGTGATGCAGACGTACCGCGATCTCATCGGCAAGGCGCCGGTGGAGCTCGGACTCTTCGTCGGGCTCAAAACAGTGCCCTCCACCGATCCCTTCCCGAAGGAGCATTGGGGCAAGAAGGCCGCGGCCCTGATCGGCGCCTATAATGGCTCAGCCGACAACGGCATCGCCGCCATGAAGCCGTTCCGCGATGCGCTGCCTGCGCCGCTGTTCGACTGGATGAGCGAGATGCCGTTCACGGCGATGCAGACCCTGTTCGATCCGTTCTTTCCCAAGGGCCTGCAATGGTACTGGAAGGGCGATTACGTGAAAGAGCTGCCTGACGCGGCGATCGACGCGCACGTGGCCAGCATCCAAACTGCGCCGAGCGAACTCTGCCTGATGCATCTTTATCCGATCGACGGCGCCGTTCACAAAGTCGGGCCCGACGCCACGGCATGGGCGACGCGCGATGCGCGCTGGTCTATGGTGATCGCCGCCATCGATCCCGATCCCAAGCAGGCGCCGAAGCTCAAGCAATGGGGCCGCGCGTACTGGGAAGCCGTGCATCCCTACAATCTGGGCGGCGCATACGTGAACTTCTTGATGGACGACGAGGCCGAAGGACGTGTTCAAGCGTCTTACGGGCCGAACTACGAGCGTCTCGCCGCCGTGAAGAAAAAGTACGATCCGGCCAACCTTTTCCGCGTCAATCAGAACATCCGCCCAGCGGCTTGATAGAGCCTCCCCTGACCAGGCGTTGCGCGATGCTATGAACCGCATCGCGCAACGCATGTCCTTCCTGTGCTTGACGAAGGGCGAAGCGTCTTAGTCGCCGGCAGGGCAGAATCCGGCCCGTCTCCAGACTTCCTCCAGCTTCTCTCCAAGCCCGCAACCGCCTCACCGCCTAATCCGGACACCGTTGGCGGCCAAGCGCATCGCCTCGAATGAAAGACCGCCTATGCGTGACGTCACCCAGCAGCTCGCGCCCGACGAGCACTCCAATGCAGTCCTGTTTGCCGCAGGGGTCTTGGCGCGTGTCTCGCCTTTGTTGCTGCTGCGCGATTATGACCTGCTAGAGTGCACCGTCAGGAGGTAACAGCTTGAGCAACGATGTCTCCGCCCTCTTTGCACGTGCAGCGCGGCTGGCGAGCGCCTATCGCGAAGGGCTCGCCTCGCGCCCGCCGCGCCCGACCATTGCGCCGCAGGATCTGCTGGCGCGCTTCGACGGGCCGACGCCGGAGCGCGGCGAAGACGGCGCGGCTGTCATCGAGGAGCTCGCGCAAGCCGCCGATCCCGGACTGACCGGCATGGCCGGTCCGCGCTTCTTCGGCTGGGTGATCGGCGCCTCGCACGAAACTGGCGTCGCGGCAGACATGCTCACCAGCGCCTGGGCACAAAACGCCGGCATGTACGCCGGCACGCCGGCCGCGGCCATCGCTGAGAAGGTCGCGGGCGATTGGCTGCTCGATATCCTTCGGCTGCCGAAGGAAAGCTCAGTCGGCTTTGTCACCGGCGCGACGATCGCGAACTTCGTGGGCCTCGCGGCCGCGCGCAACGAGGTGCTCCGCCGCGCCGGCTGGGATGTTGAAGCGAAGGGACTGCAGGGCGCGCCGCGCGTGCGCGTGCTGATCGGCGCCGACGCGCATACCACGGTTTACGCTTCGCTGCGCTTCTTGGGCTTCGGCGCGGAAACCGCGGAACCGATCGCGACCGACGACCAAGGCCACATGAAGGCGGACGTGCTCGCCCGCGCGCTCGCGCAAGGCGAAGGACCGGCGATCGTCGTCGCGCAAGCCGGGCAGATCAACACCGGCGCATTCGATCCTGTTGGCGAGATCGCCAAAGCCTGCCGCGCGCATGGCGCCTGGCTGCACATCGACGGCGCTTTTGGGCTGTGGGCGCGCGCCGTGCCTGAGATGGCGGCCATGGTCGATGGCCTCGACCAGGCGGATTCATGGGCGACAGATGGCCACAAGTGGCTGCAGCTTCCTTATGATTGCGGGCTCGTGTTCGTGCGCGATCGCGAAGCGCATCGCCGCGCCATGACCATCGCCGCAAGCTATCTGCCGAAGGGCGCCGAGATCGAGCACGATCCTTCGCTCTACACGCCGGAACTCTCGCGCCGCGCGCGCGGCTTTGCGGCGTGGGCGGTGATCAAGGCGCTGGGCCGCGAAGGCATCGCGCAGATGGTGCGCAAGCATTGTGCGTTTGCGCGGCGCGTGGCCGAGCGCGTCAGCAAAGAACCGGGCATTCAGGTGCTCAACGACGTCTGTCTCAACCAGGTGATCATCGCCTTTGGCAACGGAGAAATCGAGCAGCAGAACGAAACAACGCGCGCCGTGATCGCACGCTTACAGGAAGACAACATAGTGTTCGCCGGCGGCGGCGCTTGGCGCGATCGTTGGGTGATGCGCCTCTCCATCATCTCCGCGCCGCTGACCGAGGCCGACATCGACCGGCTTGGCGACGCGATCGTTTCGGCGTGGCGCGCGGTCAAGGAAAAGCAATCATGAAATACGATTCCATCCTCGACACGATCGGGCGCACGCCCGTCGTCAAGCTCGCCAACCTCGCGCCGCCGCACGTCTCCATCTACGCCAAGATCGAGAGCTTCAATCCGGGCGGCTCGGTGAAGGATCGCCTCGCATTGGCGGTGATCGAGGACGCCGAGCGCCGCGGCGTGTTGAAGCCGGGGCAAACTGTGATCGAAGCGACCAGCGGCAACACCGGCATCGGACTTGCCATGGTTTGCGCGCGCAAGGGCTATCCGCTCGTCATCGTCATGGCGGAAAATTTTTCGATCGAGCGCCGGCGGCTGATGCGCTTTCTCGGCGCCAAGGTCGTGCTGACGCCGGCTGCCGACAAGGGCTCGGGCATGCTGGCGAAGGCGGTGGAGCTGGCGGAAACCCACGGCTGGTTCTTGACGCGCCAGTTCGAGAACGAAGCCAACGCCGACATTCACACCGCGACCACCGCCCAGGAAATCCTCGTCGATTTCGAGAACGAGCGGCTCGATTACTGGGTGACGACATTCGGCACCGGCGGCACGCTCAAAGGGGTGTCCCGCGCACTGAAGCAGGCGCGGCCTGAGATCAAGATCGTCGCCGCCGAGGCCGACAATTCACGGGTGCTCGGCAGCGGCATCCCCCAGCCGCCGCCCAACGGCATTCTCACCACGAGCCATCCCGCCTTCCGCCCGCATCCGATCCAAGGCACCGGAGCTGACTTCATCCCGAAGCTCACGCAAGACGTGCTCGACGCGCACTGGATCGATCAGATCATGCCGGTCAATGGCGGCGATGCGCTCCGGCTCTCGCGCGAATTGGCGACGCGCGAAGGCATCTTCGCCGGCATCTCCGCCGGCGCGGCCGTCGCCGCGGCGCTGAAAGTCGCCGAGCAGGCGCCCGAAGGCGCGGTTATCCTTTGCATGCTGCCCGACACGGGCGAGCGCTATCTCTCCACGCCGTTGTTCGACGACGTGCCCGTGGACATGACCGAGGAAGAGGAAGCTATCTCGCGCTCGACGCCGCTTTGCCGTTTCGATCTGCCGCGTCCTCCCGCGCCCGCGGCGGCGAGTGCCGAGATTCCCGTCGATCACAAGGCGGCGCGCTTTGTCGAGGCCGCGCTCAGCGATGCGGACAATCCGGTGGTCATGTTCGCGCTCGAATGGTGCGAATTCTGCTGGGCGGTGCGCAAGCTGTTCAAGGCCTACGCCATCCCTTATCGCTCGGTCGATCTCGATTCCGTCGCTTACCAAAAGGACGATCTCGGCGGACGCATCCGCAACGCGGTGCGCGCACGCACGGGCATGCAGACGATCCCCCAGATCTTCATCGGCGGCGACTTCATCGGCGGCACGACCGAAATCTTCGAGGCGGCGCGCACAGGAGATTTGCAGCAGCGGTTGCGCGATGCGCGCGTGAGCTTTGACGCTGGCGCTAAGGTCGATCTGCCCTCGCTGTTGCCGAAATGGCTGGCGGCGAAGCGGCCTTCGGCGTGAGCCGCGGCGTCACTCGTCGTCCAGCAGGATGCGATTCGCTGCCCCTTTGAGGTCTTCGTACTGGCCCGAGCGCAGCGTCCAGAAGAAGGCCAGCAGTCCGATCAGGCCCATAAGCACGGCCGCCGGGATCAGGAAGATCATGATGTCCATGCGCGGCCTCCGAGCTGCAGGCGCAAAGCGTTGAGCGTGACGATGAGCGAAGAGCCGGACATGGCGAGCGCCGCGATCAGCGGCGTGAGCAGGCCCGCGGCCGCCATCGGCGCGGCGATGAGATTGTAGAGCGCGGAGAAGCGCAGGTTTTCCAGGGCGCGCCTGCGAGCCGCACGCGCGATGTCGATCGCTTCGATCAATGGCATGAGGTTGGCGCCCTGGACGACGATGTCGGAGGCCGCTTGACTCGCTTCCAGCGCCGTGCCGGGCGAGGCGGAAGCGTGCGCTGCGGCAAGCGCGGCGGCGTCGTTGAGGCCGTCGCCGATCATCAACGGCTTCTTGCCCTGCGCGCGCAATGTCGCGAGCCGTGCAGTCTTATCGGCAGGAGCGGCGCCGCCGACCCAGCTCTCGATACCCGCCTCGCGCGCGGCGGCCGCCACGGCGGCCGGCCGGTCGCCCGAGATCAGCTCGACCGCGATGCCCCGGCGCTTCAGCGCCAAAACCGCTTCAGCCGCGTCCGCGCGCAACGCATCGGCGAACGCGAAGCGCACGGGCGGATAGGCGCCATCGTTGAACCAAAGTTCGGCCGCGCCATCTTCCGCGTCCGGCGCGTTCGGGGCGGCGAACGTACGCCGACCGAGGCGCATCGCGCCGGCTTCGATGCCCTCTCCAGGGATCTCGCGCGCGTCTTTCCCCGCGGCGCCGAGTCCTGCCGCTTCCACCAATGCGCGCGACAGCGGGTGCCGCGACACGCGCGCCAACGACGCGGCGGCTAGCAGGGTTTGTCGCGGTGCATCGCTGCCAAGGCGCGGCTTGCCGAGCGTCAACGTTCCGGTCTTGTCGAAGACGGCGACATCGATCTGCGCCAGCCGCTCCAGCGCATCGCCCGACTTCACCAGCACGCCGCGTTTGAACAAGCGCCCGGTGGCGACGATCTGCACCGCAGGCACGGCGAGGCCCAGCGCGCAGGGGCATGTGATAATGAGAACGGCCACCGCGTTCATGAGCGCGATGCGCGCGCCGACATCGGCGACTTCAAGGCCTGCCCAGCGTAGCAGCGCCGGCCCGAACAGCCAGCCGACAAATGTCAGCGCAGCCAGCGTGTGCACGACCGGCACATAAAGTTGCGCGGCCTTGTCGGCGAGGCGCACGAACGCGGCGCGGCCCTGCTCGCCGATTTCGATGAGGCGCGCGAGCTCGGCGACGGAAGACTCCTGCACGCCAGCCGTTGCGCGCATCACGATGCGCTGCGACAGATTGATGACGCCGGCGTGGATCGCATCGCCTGCGCGCGCGGGCTGCGGCAGCGTCTCGCCCGTCAGCATCGACCGGTCGAGTTCGGAAGCGCCCTCTTCGATCACGCCGTCCACCGGCGCCCGGTCGCCCGCCGCCAGCAACAGGCGGTCGCCAACCCCGATGTCGCGCGCTGCGATAGCTGTGATGCGCCCGTCTGCACCGATGCGTGACGCGGTCAGCGTCTGCAACGCCAGCAGATCGCGGGCCGCCGTGCGCGCCTGCTCTCGCAGCCTGTGATCGAGATAGCGGCCGATCAGCAGGAAGAAGAGCAGCATGGTGATGCCGTCGAAATAGGCGTACTCGCCCTGCTGCAACGTCTCGAAGACGCTGATGCCAAGCGTGAGGAACACCGCGAGCGAGATCGGCACATCCATGTTGGCGCGTCGCGCGCTGAGCGCCGCCCAGGCGGAGCGGAAGAACGGCTGCGCCGCATAGAGGGCAGCCGGAATGGCGATCAGCGCCGAGACCCAATGCAGCAGCGTGCGGGTGCCATCGCCCATCTCGCCGTGCCCGGACCAGACAGGCACGGAGAACATCATGATGTTCATCGCCGCAAAGCCGGCGACGGCGAGATAGCGCAGCAGCTTGCGCCCCTCTTCGTCGACCTGCTGCTTGGCAGCTTCCGGATCGAACGCCACGGCGCCGTAACCCAGCTTCGCCAACGCCGCGGTCACGTCGTGCGGATCGACGGCGCCAGTCGCCCAGGCGATACGCAATCGTCCGGTGCTGAGGTTGAGCCGCGCGTCGCTGACGCCGGGCAGGGCCAAGAGCCCGCCCTCGATCTTCCTGATGCAGCCGGCGCACTTGGCGCCCTTCACCATCAACTCCAGCGTTTCGTGCGCGCCGTCGCGGTGCACGAACACGGCCGGATCGGCGCGAGTCCGTGCTTCCTCCGCCGGCGCCAGGCCGGACGGGCAGCCCGGCTCCGTTAACGCGAGAGCCATGTCAGCTCCGATTCGAAATCGAGCGCGCCATCGGCGCGTTCGGCGCGCGCGCGAAGACGCCAGCGGCCGGATGGCAGCTCGTCGATGCGCGCTACATAGCGGCCGGAGCCAGCTTGCTCGAATATCAGCGCGCGGTCGAACCGCGCATCCGTAGGCCATTGCAGCTCGCCGGTGAGCGCGGCGCCGTTGATCGGCGCGCCGTCGCGAGCGCTCAGCCTAATCTCCAGCGCGGCGCCGCCTCCGCTGCGTGCGAGTTCAGCGTTCGCCCGCCATCCCAAGGCCGCCTGCGCGCGACGCTCGGCCAGCGTCTCGTTGTACTGCAGTCCCTGCAGGTAGGAACGGCGCACATCCTCGCCCGGGAAGGACTGCACCGCAAAGGCGATGAAGGTTGCGTTGACGACGATCACCGCGCCGAAGAACGCCAACAGCGCGGCCAGCACATGCCAACCACGAAGTTCAAAGCGTGACCAGCTCATTGTGCGCCTCCCGCCAGGAAGGCCGACTCGCTCGTCGCCACATCGCCGCTGTCCAGATCGCGGATCGTGAAGGTGAGGTCGTGCGAGCCGGAAGAAACCGTGTTCGGCGCGATTACATGCACGCGCACATTGCTTACACTATCGGCCTCAACCTCCGCCTCGATATGGCCGTTGCCCTCGCCGCTGGTCGTGCGCAGCCGCGCCCCGTCGAGGCCTTCGACCGATATCGCCAGTCGGCGCGGTTCGGCGGTCATGTTGATCAGCTTCAGCGCGTAATCGTTGCGGATGGAGCCGTCTGACAGACGCACGAACGGCGGGCTGCGGTCGCGGATCACGTTGAGATCGAGCGTGTTGCGCGTCGCCAGGCCGTAGATCATGAACACGGCGACCGCCGCGAACAGCGCGCCGTAGAGAGCGGTGCGCGGGCGCAGGATGCGGATGCGCGCCGGCTTGCCTTGGGCGCGGCGCGCCTGATTGGCGTAGGAATCGTAGCCGATCAGGCCTTTCGGGCGGCCGACCTTCAGCATGATTTCATCGCACGCATCGATGCAGAGCGCGCAATTGATGCATTCGAGCTGATCGCCGTCGCGAATGTCGATGCCCATCGGACACACCGCGACGCATTGGCGGCAATCGATGCAATCGCCGCGCCCTTCCCAGCTCTGTCCCTTCTTGTGCGCGCCGCGCGGCTCGCCGCGGTCGGCGCGGTAGGTGACGCTCAGCGCATCCTTGTCCATCATTGCCGCCTGGATTCGCGGCCATGGGCACATGTAGGTGCACACCTGCTCGCGCATCGTGCCGGCCAGCGTATAAGTCGTGAATGTCAGAAGGCCGATGAAGAAATACGACGTTACCGAGGCTTGGCCGGTGAACATGTTCACGAAGAGTGTCGGGGCGTCCGTGAAGTAGAACACCCAGGCGCCGCCCGTCGCCGCCGCGATCAATAGCCAAATGACGTGCTTGGAGAGCTTCTTCGCCGCCTTCGAGAGCGAGAGCGGCGCCTTGTCGAGCCGCATGCGCGCGTTGCGGTCGCCCTCGATGGCGCGCTCGACATACATATAGAGATCGGTCCAGACCGTTTGCGGACACGCGTAGCCGCACCAGACGCGGCCGAACAAGGCGGAGGAGAGGAAGATGCCAAACGCAGCGAGGATCAGCAGGCCGGTGATGTAATAAACTTCCTGCGGCCACAGCTCGATGAAGAAGAAATAGAAGCGCCCGCCCTCGAGATCGACCAGCACGGCTTGATCCGGCCGCCCAAGCCCACGGTCCCAGCGCAGCCACGGCGTGACGTAATAGATGCCCAAGAGCACCACCATCGCCGCCCATTTGAGGTTGCGATAGAAGCCATGCGCCAGCTTGGGATAGATCTGCTCGCGCTTTTTGTAGAGCCGGCGCGCCTCTTTCGAATTGACCGCCCGTGCGTCCACGTTCAGCTGCTCGCCGCTGCGCGAACGCGTGTCGACCAGCGTGACCGGCTTGTTCATCGGACTAGCGTAGCGACTCCGGCGCGGACTGATTTTGAGCTGGCGCAGTCGTCGGCGGCAGATCGGGTTCGCCGCCGCCCATCTCGTGCACGTAGTAGGCAAGTGCGCGCAGCGTCCCGGCGTCGAAGCGCGCCTCCCAGGACGGCATCACGCCGCCGCGCCCGGTCTCGATCTGCCGGCGAATCTCTTCGCGTGAACCGCCATAGAGCCAGAGGTCGTCGTTGAGGCTCGGCGCGCCTATGCTGCGATCACCCGCGCCCGTAGCGCCATGGCAGAGCGCGCACTGCTCCTGATAGATCGCCGCGCCGCGCTGAGCCGCGGCCGAGTCGGGATCGAGGCGCGCGCGCGCCGCGGAGATGGCAATGACGTGCTCGGTCACGTCGCCGATCTGCTGGCGTGTTATAATGCCGTCGCGACCGAACGCCGGCATCTGCGACATGCGCGCCTGCGGATGACCCGAGCGCACGCCCACGCGCAGCGTATGTTCGATTTCCGTGAGAGAACCGCCCCAAATCCACACATCGTCCGCGAGCACAGGATAGCCGGGCGCGCCCGCGCCGCCGACGCCGTGGCAGGTAGCGCAATAGTCCCCGAACACCGACTCGCCGGCAGCGCGCGCGAATTCCTGTAGATCCGGACTCTCCGCGATCGTGGCGGCGCTGGCCTCTGCCAGCCGCTCGAACATTGGCGCGCGGGCGGCGTGCAGTTCCTGCACGGCAGCCGCGACGTTGTTGCGGTCAGACCAGCCTAGAATGCCCTTGGTGTAGCCGTTCGCCAATGGCCAAGCTGGCATCAGCAGCCAATAAGCGACGGACACAACGATCGTGCCGTAGAAGATATAGAGCCACCAGCGCGGCAGCGGCGTATCGAGCTCCTTGATGCCGTCCCATTCGTGGCCGGTGGTCTCCGTGCCGCTGACTTCGTCGCGCTCTCTATTGTCCGCCATGGTCGTCCTCGTTCTCGAGCGGCGCGCGCGCGGCGCGTTTGAACTTTTCCCTGTTGGAAGGCCAAAGCGCGTAAGCGACGGCGACGATGAAGCACGCCGCCAGGATCACCAGCCCCCAGGTCTGCGCGAACTGCGTGGCTTGTTCGTAGTTCATCGCGCCTACCTCTGATTCTCTGGTGCATCGGCCCGGTAGGTGTCGAAGTCGACGCCTGCGCCGAGCATCTGCAGATAGGCGATCACTGCATCCATTTCGGTCACGCGATCGGGATTGCCGTCGAAGTCCCGCACCGCTGCGCCCGGATAGCGCTGCTCGAAGTCATAGGCGCCCGGATGCAGCGGATTGGCCTGCGCGCGCGCATCGACCGCGGCGTTGGTGAGCTGCTCGTCCGTGTATGGCACGCGCAGCAGCTGGTTGACGCGCAGGTGATCGCTCAGCTGCGAGGTATCCACGTCCGCCTCGGCTAGGAGGGCGTATGGCGGCATTACCGATTCCGGCACGACCGAACGTGGATCGATCATGTGCGCGACGTGCCATTCGTCCGAATAGCGCCCGCCGACGCGCGCGAGATCCGGCCCCGTGCGCTTGGAGCCCCACTGGAAGGGGTGGTCGTACATGCTCTCGGCGGCGAGCGAGTAATGGCCGTAGCGCTCAACTTCGTCGCGCAACGGGCGCACCATCTGCGAATGGCAGGTGTAGCAGCCTTCGCGGACGTAGATTTGACGGCCGGCGAGTTCGAGCGGCGTGTAAGGGCGCACGCCTTCAACGCGCTCGATCGTCGACTCGATGAAGAACAGCGGCGTGATCTGCACGAGGCCGCCGATCGAGACGACGACAAGGATGCCGATCAACAGGATCAGCGTGTTGCGCTCGAACCATCTATGGAACTTCCACATGCGACGCGCCCCCTATTCCGCCGCCACCGGCAGCGCCGCTGCCGGCGCATCGCCGACGCGCGCGTGCGCGGGCTCCTTGCTCGTCGCGGTGCGCCAGAGGTTGTAGGCCATGATCAGCGCGCCGATGAGGAACAGCGTCCCGCCGACGGCGCGGATGATGTAGTACGGGTGCATGGCTTCGACGGTCTCGACGAACGAGTATTCGAGGAAGCCGAACTCGTTATAGGCGCGCCACATCAGGCCTTGCATGATGCCGGCGACCCACATCGAGGTGATGTAGAGCACGATGCCGATGGTCGCGATCCAGAAATGCCACTCGACCAGGGCGTTGGAGAAGAGCTGCTTTTTCCTCCAGAGCCACGGCACGAGGCAGTAGAGCGCGCCGAACGAGACGAAGCCGACCCAGCCTAACGCGCCCGAGTGCACGTGCCCGATGGTCCAGTCGGTGTAGTGCGAAAGCGAGTTGACGGCGCGGATGCTCATCACCGGCCCCTCGAACGTCGACATGCCGTAGAACGCGACCGACACGACCAGCATGCGCAGCACCGGATCGGTGCGCAGCTTGTCCCAGGCGCCCGAGAGCGTCATGAGGCCGTTGATCATGCCGCCCCAGCTCGGCATCCACAGCATGATCGAAAACGTCGCGCCCAACGTCTGCGCCCATTGCGGCAGCGCCGTATAGTGCAAGTGGTGCGGGCCGGCCCAGATGTAGAGAAAGATCAGCGCCCAGAAGTGGATGATCGACAGCCGGTAGGAATAGATCGGCCGGTTCGCCTGCTTCGGGATGAAGTAGTACATGATGGCCAGGAAGCCGGCGGTGAGGAAGAAGCCGACAGCGTTGTGGCCGTACCACCATTGCGTCAGCGCATCCTGCACGCCGGAGAACAGCGAGTACGAGTACCAGCCGGCAAAGCTGACGGGGATCGCCAAGTTGTTGACGACGTGCAGCATCGCGATCGTGACGATGAACGCGAGATAGAACCAGTTGGCGACGTAGATGTGCTTTTCTTGCCGCTTCCAGATCGTGCCGAGGAAGACGAGCAGGTACGCAACCCAGACCACGGTCAGCCAGATGTCGACGTACCAGGGTAGCTCGGCGTACTCACGCCCCTGCGTGATACCGAGCAGATAACCCGTTCCGGCCATCAGGATCGTGAGCTGATAGCCCCAGAAGACGAACCAGGGCCACAAACCGCCAGCGAGCCGTGCGCGGCATGTGCGCTGCACGACGTAGAAGCTGGTAGCGATGAGCACGTTGCCGCCGAAGGCGAAGATCACCGCGGAAGTGTGCAGCGGGCGCAGTCGGCCGAAATTGGTCCAGCCCCACTCCTCGAAATAAAGCAGGTTCGGGAATGCGAGCTGAAAGGCGATGACGACGCCGACCAGAAAGCCGGCGACGCCCCAGAACATCGAGGCGAACACGCCGGCCTTGACGACGCCGTTCTCGTATTTGGACTGTCGCTCCGTGGTCGGGCCGCGGCCCAGGAAATGCGCCAGCATCACCAGGGCCGCGATGAAAGCGGCGAGCGCCGTCCACATCTGGATCGCGAAGGCGCGGTCGGTCGCGTGCGCGGCGCCCCAGAGCGCACAGAAGGCGCACAGGACGACGATCGCCCCGATGCCGTACGCGTCGAGGCGTCCTTCCGTTTTCACCAGTGCCGACATGCTTGCTTCCGCCCGAGCGAGTCCGAACTTCGCCGCAGCACCTACCAGCGTTGCTCAAGCCATCAGTTGATCTAGCTCAAGGCGGCGTCTCCGAAGGCGTCTACAATGTCACTTGGCCGCAGGGGTGATCGAATGGAGATGAAGCGACGCGCCGTTCCGCTTGCCATAGTGCTGGCCGCGGCGGGCGTTGCATGGCCATACGTGTTATGCACCTTGGTCGATGTCAGCAGTTCGCCGATCGAGCGCGCGTTGCGCACGGCGTGGTGCGGCAGCGCGCCGCAAGCAGTAAACATGCTGGACCACTGCCCCGCGTGCTGGTCGGGCGCCGCGGCGTTCCTGTTGGCGGCGTTTATGGTGCTTGCGTCGGCGCGGCGAGACGACGTGCGCTTCGCCAATAGACAAGCAGCGGCATGACCGCGAACAGCACAAGCGTCGCGATGTAGATGTAGCCGGGCGGCGTCTGAAAATAGGCGAGCTGCGCCTGCAGCGTCAGACCACGCAAACCAAAGCCGACCGAGAGGTCGGCAATCTGCTGCATGGCCAGCGCGAGCGCGCCCATGGTCAGCCGCGCCGCCCATCCCCCGCCCAGGCCCGCCAAGCGAGGCGCCAGACGTGCGGCCAGCGCCATAGCCATCGCCAGCAGCGGCGCTTCGCACAGGACGGCGAGCGTCGCGCCGAGCCAAGGCTCGATCCACAACACGCGGATCGGTCCGAGGATGAGCCCGACCGCGAACACGATCGCAAAATAGATCGCCGACGCCGTCAGGATTCTGGCGCCGCTGGCGCCGCTAGCTGGGTCGGCAAATGTGCTCATTGCGCGGTGTAGCCGCCGTCGATGACGAGTTCGGCGCCGGTGACGAACTTGGATTCGTCCGAGGCCAGGTAAAGCACGCCAAAGGCGATATCGTTGGGCTCGCCCGCGTGGCCGACCGGATGCATCGCCGCGGCCGCTGTCTCGGCGTCCGTTTCGCCGCGTTTGCCGACGAATTGCTCGAGCATCGGCGTCCAGATGCCGCCGGGATGAATCGAGTTCACGCGGATGCGCCCGCCGTCTTTTGCGCATTCGAGCGCCGCGGCCTTGGTGAAAAGCCGCACCGCGCCTTTGCTTGCGTTGTACGCGCCCAGGTTCGGAAGACCGACCAGACCTGCGACGGAGGAGATGTTGATGATGGATCCGCCGCTGTTCTTCATGACGGCGATCGCGTGCTTGGTTCCGAGGAAGACGCCGTCGCAGTTCACCGACATGAGCCGGCGCCACTGCTCGAGCGACGTCTCCTCGACGCTCGCCGTGAAGAGCACGCCCGCGTTGTTCACCAGGATGTCCAGCTTGCCGAATCGGCGCAGCGTAGCGGCGATCACGTCCTTCCAGTCGGCCTCGCTGGAGACATCCTGGCGCATGAACATGGCTTCCGCGCCTTCACCGATGATCTTCTCGGCCGTTTCGCGCCCAGCGTCCGCGTTGACGTCAGTCGCGACCACACGCGCGCCTTCGCGCGCCAACATCAAGGCAGCCGCGCGGCCTAGGCCCAGACCTGCGCCCGTCACCAGCGCCACTTTTCCGCTGACACGTCCCATGCCGTCCTCCCGATCAATGCGCCAGCAAGAGCGGCACGGGCGCACTCGCCAGTAATTCGCGCGTCACGCCGCCGAACACAAACTCCTCGGCGCGCGAATGGCCGTAGGCGCCCATCACGAGCGCATCGGCGTCGATCGCAACGGCTTCATCGCATAGCGCCTTGGCCTGACTGCGTCCCAGGCCATCCAGATTACGGACTTCCGCACACACGCCGTGGCGGGCCAAGTGCGCCGCCAGCTCGCGTCCCGGCGCTTCGCCATGGCCGGCAGGGCTGGGCAAGGCGTCGACGGTCGCGATCACGACCTGCGAAGCTTTCCGCAGCAGCGCCATTGCGCCGACGACCGCCCGCACGGCATTCGCCGAGGCGTTCCAGCCGATCACGAGGCGATCCCAGCGCCGATCTTTCGACGGCTGCTCCGGCACGAACAGAATCGGGCGGCCGGACTTGAACAGCACGTCCTCGATCAGCGCGCGTCGCGCCCGCGCGTGCGCCGGTCCGCGCGCCAGCACGATGAGATCGGCCATGCGCGCATGTGCGACCACTTGGTCTTCGTCAACGGCATTTTCGATCGTGAGATCGCGCACGTCGAAATCGTGCGGCGACTTTTCCAGCCAAGCGACGATCTCCTGACGGCGCGCCGCGGCATGAGAGCGCGAGCCCGCCGCGATGTCGACGAGCACAGCCGAGAGCGGCTGGATTGTGCTCGCGTAATTGGAACCGATGTGCACAGCGACCACCAGGGCCGTCGCGCGCGCCTGGAACCGGCCGGCGATTTCGCCCGCAGCGATCAAGGCCGCTTCGTCCTCCTTGAGGCCGATCACCGGCGCGAGGATGTCCCTATAGGTCATGGCCGTCAGTGAACGAGCAAGAGATGGGGTGCGTTCTCCGCGTGGACCAGCGAGCGCGTCGTGCCGCCCAAAGCCAATTCATAGAGGCGCGGGCGCCCATAGGCGCCGGCGACCAGCAACTCGCATTGCTCTTCCCTTGCGCCGCCGAGCAGCGATGCGGCCACGTTTGCGCCGCGCACCACCCGCGTCGTCACGTTCATGACGCTTTGGCGCGAGAGATAGTCGTTCAGCGGATCAAGGGCGGCGGCGTCAGGATCGAGGCCGCCGTCGTCGGCGTTCTGCAAGACCACGACGCGCGCCGCACTCTGGAGCAATGGAAGCGCAGTACGCACGGCGCGGCCCGCCTGCGCGCTTCCGTCCCACGCGATCGCCGTAGCCCCGAATGCATACGCACCGCCGTTCGCGATAAAGCACGGTGCGCGCATGCCGATCAGCGTTTCGGCAAACAGATCTGCGAGCGCGGGCGAGCGGGCAGCTGCGCCATTGAAGGCTACGAGGTCGGCCAACACGGCGGCGCTGGCCACAGCATCTCTGGGCTGCAGGGCGCGCGTTTCGACCACAAGGGCACTTGGCGCAAGCTGATGCTGCGCCGCGACGTCGCGCGCGAGCGATTGCAGTTTCTCCAGCGTCTGGTGCATGGATGCGTTCACGCGCGCGAGCATGTCGGGCGTTCCTTGACCCAAGGCCGCTCCGTAGAACACCAGGTTTCCGGCCGGATCGTTGAAAGCCGGCGCGACGCGCACATGGGCGCCGAAGCGCGCGGCCAGCTCGGCGACGACGCTGAGCAGCTCGGCATCCGCGCTCTCGCCCGACGCGGCGGCGATGATGGACTTCAGGCTCATCGTGACACTCCTGACGCCAGATTACCCCGCTCGAACGCGCCTTGGTTGCGCTCGATCAAGCCCACCTATCGCGACGCGATGATCCTCCAAGCGGCGATCCGAAGGTCGAGGCTACCAACGCCAGCCCAGGGCGATGTCGTGCTCTGCCGCTTTTTTGAACCTAGTTCGGCCGGCCGATATGGGCCCTGCCTCCAAGGGCGAGGACGGGCGGGCGATCCCCGTCAACAAGGTTGCGGGATGGGCGGAAGGACCGAACCCTTCAGAGACAAACAGGATTCTTAGCTGTGCCCTAAGGTGACGGCTCGGCGATGGGAATGTCCTGCGCCGCCCGCGTGAGGTCCAACCGTCCCCTCCCCGCTGGGCGCGCGCAGGTGGCGGAGCCCACGCTGATCGGCGGCGCGTTGCGCACGCGCGCGCAGTCGATCTGGCCGAAGCCGTCGGCGAACGGCGTTACGGCGCGCGTGAAAAGCGCGCTTTCCAGCTGGCGCCCGCGCAAGCCGGTCTCGGCCGCGAGCAACGCGAGCGCGGCGGAGACGTGTGGGGCAGCCATGGAGGTGCCCTGTTGGAAGGAGTAGTAGCAGCGATCGGTCGAGTTCTGGTTCACCGGATCGTAGCAGCCGGTGATGGTCGTACGGGTCGAGAGCACGCCGTCGGGACGGCCGTCGCCGTCGCTGTCGGCGAACACGTCGCCGCCTGGAGCAATGAGATCGAGCTGCGGGCCGAAATTGGAATAGAACGACAGCCCGCCGCGCGCATCGCCGGCGCCCACGACGATCACGTTGTTGCAGTTCGCCGGCGAAAACAGCGCCGCCTGGTTCGCATTGTTGCCCGCCGCAACGACGATGACGACGTTGTGCGCCACCGCCGCATCGATCGCCGCTTGCATCGAGGCCGGGCACGGTGCGCGCATGCCGAAGCTCAGATTGATGATGTGCGCCGGCGTCGGATTGTTGAGCTGCAGGTTCTGCGAAGTGATCACCGGCGCTATGCCCGCCGCCCAGCGGAGCCCCGAGACGATGTCGGCCAACACGCCGCCGCAGCGCCCAAGCACGCGCACGGGCACGATCGTCACGCTCCAGGCGCCGCTCGCGACGCCAACACGGTCGTTGGTGTTGGCCGCACCGATGGTGCCGGCGACGTGCGTGCCGTGGTACGAGTTCTCGGTCTCCCCGCCGCACTGGTCGCCCGCATCTTGCGCATCGGGATCGACGCCGTCGCCGTCGCCGCCGCGGATGGCGTCGGCGATCATGTCGGCGCCCGCCGCGACGTTCGCGGAGGCGTTGATCTCCGGATGCGTGAGATCGAGGCCCGTATCGAGCACCGCGACGCGCACCTCGCGCGAGCCGACTTGCGCAACCTCCCAAAAGGAGACGAAGCCGGCGCCGCCGGGCGATTGGCCCGCGCCCGCGCCGGGCGGGCGGAAGTGCCATTGCAGCGCAAACAGCGGATCGTTCGGAACCCCTCCCATGGGCGCCGTCGCCGGCTGGCTCGTTGGCTCTTCTTCGCGCCTTCCCGGCAAGCGATCCACCTCCACCTCAGCGATGTAGTTCGGCTCCACGTACTCGAACGCGCGCGCCGCCTGCAGGCGCTCGATCGTGCAGCGCGTCGCGAGCGCAACGTCCTCCTCGAGCTGGCCTTGCGTGACGATGCGCGGGCAGCGGTCAGTCTCGTTCCACTCGATCGCAGGAGGCAGCTCCGGCTGCGCCTGCGCTTGCTGCGCATGCGCGAGCGCCGTGGGGCTCGCGCCGTTGGTCAGATTCACCAGCACGACACCGCCGGGCCGCACGTCGATTTCGCCGCGAACGCCCAGCCGGCCCAGCGCGTCGCGCGCAGCGCTGCGCGCTTCGGCAGAGGCTTCCGCTTCAGCCCGCGCGCGCACTTGCTCTCGGAGGTCCTCCGGCAATTGCTCCAGCGCGGCGACGCCTTGGGCGCGCAGCGCGCGCACGAGATTGCCCGCAAGCCCCATCTCGCTTGCGGCTTCCGCAAGCTCGGCGCTGACGCGCGGACCGATCAGGATCTGCCCGGGCGCGACCAGCAGGGGCCGCGGCGCCAAGAGCGCCGCGATCTGATCCTGCGGCTGCACCGAGCCCGACAGCGCGCGCGCGGCGAGCGGCACTCGGTTGAGCGGCGCGGGGCCAGGCGCTTCCGCACGCCCGCGCAAGCGGTCCCAGAGACCGCCGATCTGGTCGCACGCGCCCAAAGCTAGAAGCGGCGCCAGCGCCAGCGCGGCCAGACTCCAGCGACGCATGCTTGGCTCTCCACAGATTTTCGCCGATGCTTGAGCCTAACTTGACCTCCCCGCCCGACAAAGCAATGGCGATGGAGGCCCGTGGAGAAGGATCGGTTGCTCGGGCCATGAGCAGTTTCCCACTGGCGGCGAACCTCGCCGCCGCGCGCGATCCTCAAGCGCCCCGCGCGCGGACGGAGGACGAGGCGACCACGCTCGCGGGCGGGCCGGTCTTCCTGACGGTCGAAGAACTGCCGAACCATTTCGAGACGCCCGAGGCCGCCGAGGCGGCTGTGCCGGAATTGTACGGCTCGGGCCTCTACGAGCTCCTCTGGCGCGAAGGGGCCTGGCGCGTGACCATGCGCTATTGGCGCCCCGCCCCGCCCGCGCCAGTCGCGCGCACAGGCGAAGCGGCGGCGAAGAAACCGCTGGGTCATGCCCGCACGCCCGAGGAAGCGCGCGCGCTGTTGGGCGCGCCCGCGGAGCTGGCGCAGGAGATGATGGCCAACCGCTATATCGATCACCGCCAGCTGATGAAGCGCTGGGGCGAATGGGTGAAAGGCGGCCTTGCGGAAATCGTCGAAACCGAAGGCAAGTTCGCCGTGCGCATCACCTATTGGCGTCCGATGCACGCTCCCGGCGTCGCCGCCCCGCTCGCGCCGGTCGAGCGCATCGAACTGGCCGAGCGCGTGCTCGCGCCGCTGAAGCCAGACAAACCGCAAGCGGAGCTGGACATCGGCTTGTTCGAAGACACCGCCCCGGAGAACCCGAACGTAGTGCTGGTGACGGAGGAAGGGGACGGGAGATTCAGGGGGAGCGATTAGATCGCGCGCCCAATCATCTCCACGGGCGCGATCAGGCGCTGCTGCACTGCGCCGATCGCGTTGCCGAGGCTTTCCTGCGTCACTGCTCCCATCAGAATCTGCAGGCTGACCGGCGGCGGCCCCTCCGTTTCCGCCTTGGCGCGCATTTGCGCAAACAGGTCGAGCCCAAATGCGGCGCGGTCCTTCTCCGCCTCGATGCGGAAACCCGCCGCTTCCAGCAGCCGCCGGTACGTCGCTGGCGGCTCGAGGAAGCTCGTGTCGGCCGTCTTCGCCCAAGGCACGGGATAGGGTATCGGCGCGTCGCTGACGCGCATCAAATCGTAGACCACGAACACGCCGCCGCGCTTGAGCACGCGCCGCGCCTCCGTGAACAGCTTGGCCTTGTCGGCGATGTTCATGCCGACATGCATTAGCGTGGCGCCGTCGAACGCAGCATCGGCGAACGGCAGCGCCAGCGCGCTGGCGGTGCGGAAGGTGACGCGGTCGGATTGGCCGCAGCGCCGCGTCAGCGCCTCGGCGGCGGCGACGAATTCCTCGGTGAGATCGACGCCGGTGACGCGGCAGCCGCAGGCGCGCGCGAAGTGGCGCGCAGGACCGCCAATGCCGGACCCGATGTCCAGCACGTGCATCGACGCGGTGAAGCCCGCATCCTTCGCCAGCTCGGTGGTGATCGGGCCCCAGCCGAAGTGGAACTCGTCAACGGTGGCGAGGTCGTTGGGATCGAGCGGATCGACCGGCCTGCCTGCGTTGCGCAACGCGTCGATGATGGCGGCTTCGATTCCTTCACGCCCATAATGGGCGGCGACTTGGCGTTCCAGTTCCATGAGCGACCTCCCTTGCGGAAAAACTACGCCCGTGGCGGGCATCGCGATACACTCAACCCGGCAAGGTCACCCGCAGCAGCGCGCCTTTTTCCGCATCGAGAATGGCGATGTCGCCGCCGTGGGCGCGGGCGATGGAGCGTGCTGCGGCGAGGCCGAGACCGGCGCCGCGCGTACCCTCTTCATTGAGGCGCACGAAGGGCTCGAAGACGCTCTCGCGCTGCTCGGGCGGAACGCCAGGGCCCTCGTCCTCGACATCGATGACCACAGTATTTTCCTCGCGCCTGAGCTTGATGCGTGCGCTGGCGCCGTATTTCAGCGCGTTGTCGACGAGATTGGAGAAGAGGCGCTTCAAGCCCAGCGACTGGCCGGTGATGACGACGCGCTCCTCGCCCTCGTAACTGACGTTGCGCCCATGCGCGCCGTGATCGTCGGCGAGACTCTGCAGCAGCGCCGCCAGATCCAATCGCACGCGCGCCTCTTCGGCCGGATCGTCGCGCGCGAAAGCGATGAAGCTCGCCACCAGCGCTTCGACCTCCTCGATCTCCTTCGCCAGCTTCTCACGCTGCTCCGCGGGCGTATTCTCGGCTGTGAGGCGGAGGCGCATCAGCGGCGTGCGCATGTCGTGCGCGACGGCGGCGAGCGTTTTGGTGCGGTCGGCGATCAGCGCGCGCAGGCGCGCCTGCATCGTGTTGACGGCGCGCGCGGCGCCGCGCAGTTCGCGCGGGCCCTCCTCGCGCACCGGCGCGCTCTGCGGATTGACGCCCACAGCCTGCACCGCGTCCGAGAAGTTGCGGATCGGGCGCGTCAGGCGGCGGGCGAACCAGAGCGCCAGCAGCGAGAGCACGAACAGCGTGGCGCCTATGATCAATGCGGCGCGTCCGATCCAGCTGAGTTCGGCCCAGTTGCGCCCCTGGCTCATCACCAGCCAGCGCCCGTCCGGCAGCTGCGCGCCGACTTGAAAGCCGGAGACGAGCGCGACGCCCGGCGGCGCGCGAGCAAAGATCGGCACGGCCGGCGCATCCGGCGCCGGCGCGACAATTGTCACGCCGCGGCGAGGCGGAGCGGGCGGCGCAGGCGCGGTCGGCACGGCGCCTGTAGCAGGCGTGTCGGGGACGTCTGGAGGCTCCGGCAAGTCGGGCAGATCGAATTCAAATCGGTGCGCGCGCAGCGCGCGGTCAACCTCTGCGCGGACCTCTGCCTCCAGGGCCTCGGCGTCGGCCGGCTCTGGCGGAGAGTCTTCTGTATGGGCTTCGCCAATATGCTGACGGTGACGCTCGCGGACCACGCGCTCCACTTCGCGGCGCAGGCGTTCGCGATCCCGCCGCACCCGGGCCCCATCGCGCGCCGCGTCGGTGACGTCGCGAACACGGAACACGAACGTGTCAGCACGCTCCACATGGTCGGCGGCGAAGCGCACCTGCTCCGGCCGCAGCGCCAGCGCCTCGGCCAATTGCACCTGCGTGACGCGCGTATGCGCCGAGCCTTCATTCTCACGCGGCGCCTGACCGCGCACGCTCCAGGAGACGGCGCCGTGACGCGAGAGCTCGCCCGTTTCGCGCATGTGTTCGTAGCCAGCCTTGAAATGAGCGGCGACGACATTCGCCGGCACCACGTCGGGCGGGCGCGGCGGCAGCCAGATCACGATCGCAAGCACGGCGACGAACGCCGACGTCAGCGCGAGCGCGACGAGCAGCGCCAGATATGCCGCAATGGGAAGTCCGCGTCCGGAGCGGGTCATAGAACGGGCTTCACCGCGAAGAGATAGCCCTCGCCGCGCACGGTGCGGATGATCTCCGGCGCGCCCGGCCGCTCGAGCTTCTTGCGCAGACGGCTCACCTGCACGTCCACGGCGCGGTCGAACACGTCGGCGTCATTGTCGAATGCATAATCGAGCAGCTGTTCGCGCGAGAGCACGCGCTGGGGGCGTTCGACGAAGGCGCGCAAGAGCCGGAACTCGCCGGCCGAGAGCGGGATGACGACATCGTCCGGGTCCACCAGTTCGCGGCGCGGGATGTCGAGACGGAAGCCCGCGAAGCGGATGCTCTCGCCGGGCGGCGCCGTTTCCGCATCGCGCGCGCGCCGCAGCACGGCGCGGGCGCGCGCTACCAGCTCGCGCGGGTTGCAGGGCTTGGCCAGGTAATCGTCCGCGCCGATCTCGAGGCCGACGATGCGGTCGGCGTCGTCGCCCAGGGCTGAGAGCATGATGATGGGCGGGCGGCCCTTGCCGGAAAGGCGCTTGCAGGCCGAAAGCCCGTCCTCGCCGGGCATCATCAGGTCGAGCACGATGAGGTCGGCGCCCGTGACCGCCAAGGCGCGTTCCATGGCGGGCACGTCCGCCGCGGCTGAGGCGACGAACCCCGCCCGCTCGAACACCTGGACGAGGCCGTCGCGGATGTCGCCGTCGTCGTCCACGATCAGCACGCGCGGCGGCTGGGGGGTCTCTGCCATGAGGGCCATAGTACGGGTTCGGACGATGCTCGGACAGGCTCGGCCCCACAGGCGGGGCGGTTCGGGGGCCGGCTTAGCCGGCGGGCGTTTCCGCAGTGTTTCAGCCCTGACGTACGCCCGCAACGCAGCCGCGGCATGGTCCGGCCCGCAACCGAGCCCCGACGGGGCGGAATGAGGGCTTCACAATGAGACTAATCCTGGCCTTGGGCGCGGCGCTTGCCGCCACGACCGCGATGGCGCACGCGCAGACGGAGGAGCGCACCGAGCGCACGCATGTGTTCGTTCGCCACGCCGGCGGGCACGCGAACATGGACGCCGACAATGACGGCTGGATATCGCGCGCCGAATCTGCGGCGGCGGCCGACCGCATGTTCGCCGAGCTCGACCGTAATGACGATGGACGGCTAGACCGCGCCGATCGCCCGCAGATCGAGCACTTCGACCTCCGGATTCCCGGCCCGCACGGGCCGGAGCTCCATGGCGACAACTGCACGCGTACGGAAAGCGGGGAAGGCGACAATCGCCGCATCACCGTCGTCTGCCGCGCCGAGCGGGAGGTTCGCCGGGACGGGGAAGAGCGCCGCGTGCGCCGCGAGGGCGACGTGATCATCCGCCGTCATGACGGCGATGAGGAAGGACACGTCAGGATCGCGCCGATGCCGCCGCATCCGCCGCATGCGCCGATGTTCATGATGATGCTCGGCGAAGAGAGCGAGGCCGATCTCAACAACGACGGCGCGATCTCGCAGGACGAGTTCCGCGCCCAACACCTCAGGATGTTCGACGCGCACGACGCCAACGGCGATGGCCGCGTCCGCGCGCACCGTCCGCCTGCGCCGCCAGAACCCCCAGTCCCACCCACGCCGCCGTCGCCACCCAGGCACGGTTAAGCTTGGGCAAAGTCCCGGGACCGGTCGCCCACCGGCCAGTCCCGGGCATCCCCAAACGACCTGTGCCCGCGGTCACGGCGGCCTGTGCATCCAGCGCCTAGGTTAGATGCATCAAGAGTTCAGACAGTCAGACACACTTCGGGGAGCCAACAATGTCCAAGTTTCTCAGCATCGCCGCCGCCTTAGCGCTGATCGTTCCGGTCGCGCTGGCCACGATGAACCAAGCTGCTTTGATCGTCGCCTGATCCCCCAAACCCGCCCGCGACGGTCAACAGAAAGCCGCGGACCAAACCGGTCCGCGGCTTTTCCTTTTTTTTGGCGGGCCGGCGAGGACGCCGGCGGTCCGAGAAAAAATTGCAGGGCAGCGCATCCATCGGACTTGGCGCCGGCATCTCCAATTCGAACGCACCATAACACCTGAGGGAAATCGAGATGACCAAGCTGTTCTCCATCGCCGCCGCCTTCGTTCTGTTCGCCCCGATCGCCGGAGCGATTCTTGTGCAAGCCGCTCAGATCGTCGCCTAACTCCGTCGGCCCACCCGTCGCGACGATCACAATAGCGCGGACCTTCCCCCAAGGTCCGCGCTTCTTCTTTCGGACGTTCGTGAGCACGCCGGCGGCAGTGCAGGTTTTCTGCAGCACATCGCATCCACGAGCGACGCATGCGGCATCTCAGAAGCAAGATCGCCAACACCAGTTAAGGAGCCGATTATGAGAAAAGTTCTCGCCATCGTCGCCGCGGTCGCGCTGTTCGCGCCTGTCGCCTACGCCGCCGCGTACCAAGCTGCTCTGATCGTCGCCTAAGCCCTCCCCCCACTCGCGACGACAGCGCAAGGCGCGGATGCTCCCTCCCAGCATCCGCGCCTTCTCTGTGTCAGGCGGGTTGCGGCGGGTTCGCCCAGGCGCGCAACGCCTGCAGGCTGACGGCGCCCAAACCGAGTAGATAGGCGATGAGCCACACGACAAAGCCGAGCACAGGAATGAGGCCGACGATGATGAACACGATCATCGCAACGCCGGCCCAGAGCGCCCGCGCGCCCGCCCTCGGCGCCGTCGCATCGCGGCGCATGCGCGCGCGAGCAGGCCGCCCAGTGGGCGGTTCCAGCGCTTGCGCATGGCTCTTCTCCGGGTCTAATCGGCCTTCTCGCCCTGCAACCGGGTCAGCAGATCGATCGGGATGGGAAACACGATCGTCGAGGTTCGGTTGCCGGCGACGTCGTGCAGCGCCGCGAAATAGCGCAGCTGCATGGCGTTGGGCGAGGACGCGAGGATCTCGCCGGCCTCCACCAGCTTACGCGCCGCCTGTTCCTCGCCCTCGGCATTGATGATCTTGGCGCGGCGGAAGCGCTCGGCCTCGGCCTGCTGGGCGATAGCGCGCACCATGCTTTCGTCGATGTCGACGTGCTTGATCTCGACGTTCGACACCTTGATGCCCCAAGCGTCGGTCTGGCGATCGAGGATTTCCTGGATGTCGGCGTTCAGCTTGTCGCGCTCGGCCAGCATGTCGTCGAGTTCGTGCTTGCCGAGCACCGAGCGCAGCGTCGTCTGCGCCAGCTGGCTGGTGGCGGCGGTGTAGTTCTCGACATTGAGAATGGCCTTGTCGGCGTCGACGATGCGATAATAGATGACCGCGTTGACCTTCACGGAGACGTTGTCGCGGCTGATGACGTCCTGGCTCGGAACGTCGACCACGACAGTGCGCAACTGCACTTTGACGATCTGCTGGATGATCGGGATCACCAGCACCAGGCCCGGCCCGACGACTTTTGTGTAGCGCCCCAGCGTGAACAGCACGCCCCGCTCGTACTCGCGCAGGATGCGGATGGCGCTGGCCAGCACCATCGCCACGATCACGGCGAGGGAGATGATTGTGATGAGATTCATGAGGCGTCTCCTTGCGGCGCATCCTCAGGCGCCACGCGCAACTTCAGGGAATCGACGTCGGTGACCCGCACCCAGCTTCCCGCACTCAATCCTTCAGGCCCTACCGCGTTCCAGCGTTCGCTAGCGGCCCACACATGGCCCGACGCGCCGGACCAATCGAGCACCTTGGCGCGCGAACCGATCAGCGCTTCGCGTCCGGTGACGGCTTTTCGCCGATGTGTCTTGAGCGTGAATCCGAGCGCCAGCGCGACGAAACCGCCGGTCAAGGCCGCGGTGGCGACGATGACGAACCAGGAGAGACGATAGGCTGGCAGGTCGGTGTCGATCAGCATCGCCGCGCCGATGAGGAAGGCGATGGCGCCGCCGACGCCGAGCACGCCGAAGGTCGGCGTGAACGCCTCCGCGATCATGAAGCCGATGCCGAGAATGATGAGCGCAAGGCCCGCGTAGTTCAGCGGCAGCTGGTTGAGCGCGTAGAGCCCCAGCACCAGACAGACCGCGCCCAGCACGCCCGGCCCGATCGATCCGGGCGAGGCAAACTCGTAGATGAGGCCGTAGAGGCCGATGAGCATCAGCAGAAACGCGACGTTCGGGTTGGCTAGAATGCCGAGCAGCTGCGTAACGACGCTCGGCTCCACGCGCTCGATCAGCCGCCCTTGCGTGGCCAGCGTGCGCTCGCCGGTGGGCATGGCAACCGTACGGCCGTCGAGCTGGCGCAGGAGGTCGTCGATATCGTTGGCGACAATCTCGATCGCGCCGAGTTCGAGCGCTTCGCTGGCGGAGATCGCTTCGCCGAAGCGCACGGCGCGTTCGGCCCATTCGGAATTGCGGCCGCGCAAGCCGGCCAAGCTGCGGATGAAGGCGGCGGCGTCGTTGACGGCCTTGCGACTGAGCGCGTCGGTGTTGGTGGGCGCTGTTTGATCTTGCGGCGCCTCGCCGTTCTTGGCGTCGCCTTCTTCGTCAATGGGCTCTGGCGCGCCGCCGCCCAGCTCCACCGGCGTCGCGGCGCCGACATTGGTTCCCGGCGCCATGGCTGCGACGTGCGTGGCGTAGAGAATGAAGGTGCCCGCGCTCGCGGCGCGCCCGCCCGACGGCGCAACGTACCCGACCACGGGAACCTGAGAGTCAAGGATATCCTCGATGATGTCGCGCATCGACGTCTCGAGCCCGCCGGGCGTGTTGAGCTGCAGAATCAGCAGCTCGGCATTGCGCTCCTCGGCCTCGGCGATTGCATTCTCCACGTGATGCGAAGCGGGCGGGCCGATGACGCCGGTGACTTCAGCCAACAGGATCGGCGCGCGCGTCTGCTGCGCCAGCACGCGCGGCGCCATCGCGAGCAGAATCGCCAGAATGGCGAAAAGCAGAAGCCGTGACAGGCTCATGCTGAGACTCTAGCGCGAAATGCCGCCGTGTCTGCCCTAATCGACAAACGAGCAGTTCAGCCCGAACTGCGTATCCGCACGCGCACGCGGGCGCGTTGGCCGTCAGCGTCGATGACTGTCACGTCGTAGAATCCTGGCGCGCTGGGCCGCCAGATGGCGCGGCCGCTGGTGGGCTCGCTCTCCACGCGCGCGCCTGCCGCGTACCATGTCAGCGGCGCTCGTCCGCCGCGCGCGGAGAGCGAAAGGCCGCGCGAGTCAGGCCCGTAATCGAGTACGAGCACTTCGGCGCCCGATGGCGGGAAGAGAATGGACAGGCCTTCGCGTTCTTGTGCATCGAGCCGCACGAGCGCCGGCGCGACGGGGGTTCGCTCTTCGGGCGGGCGATGCGGTTCGCTCGGACCGCCGATCAGATCGAATGCGTCGAACAGGATCGGCAGCGCTTCGCTGCGACCGGTCGCGCCGGGCCGCGGAGCGCCGTCGGGTCGGCCGACCCACACGCCGATGGCGTAACCGTTCGACACGCCGAACGACCATGCGTCGCGGAAGCCGTAGGACGTGCCGGTCTTGAATGCGACGCGCGGCGCGCCTTGCGCGACTTGCGCGGGGATGCGGCCTGCGGGATGCGGCGACGTCGCGAGGATTTCCAGCACACGCTCGGCCGTTTGCGGGCGAACGAAACGGCGCGAGAACGCGAATGCGCTCGCTCTGTCGTTGACCAGAGGTCGCGCGCGGCCTTCGTCGCCCAGAGCCGCGTAGAGCTGGACCATGTCTTCGAGCGTGACGCCCACGCCGCCGAGCGCGAGGGCAAGGCCGGGTTCTGAGTCGGCGCGGCGCGGCAAGCGCACGTCGGCGCCGGCGCGACGCAGCGCGGCGTGAAAGCGGCTGGCGCCGATGCGTTCCAGCGTGGCGACAGCGGGCAGATTGAGGGAGTGGCGCAGCGCGTCCTCCAGCGAAACATCGCCGTGGAAGCGGCGGTCGAAGTTCTCCGGCAGATAACCGCCGAAGCGGCGCGGCGCGTCGCGCACCAGCGTCTCCGGCGCGGCTATGCCTTCGTCGAAGGCGATGGCGTAGAGGAATGGCTTCAGCGCCGAGCCGGGCGAGCGGATCGCGCGCGTCATGTCGATATAGCCCCCGGCGCGCTCGCGCCCCGCCCCGCCGATGCGCGCGCGAACCTCACGCGTGCGCAGGTCCACGGCGAGAATCGCGATCTGCGCGTCGCGCTCGAGGCTGGCGGCGCGGCGGCGCGCCAGCGCTTCGAGATCGCGCTGCAGGCGCGCGTCGAGCGCGGACTCGATCACGCCTTGGCCGGGGTGCGCGGCGATCAGAGCGTGAGCGGCGTGCGGGGCGGAATACGGGAACGGCGCGCGCGCCGGTATCGCGCTTTGCTTCGCTTCAACCGCTCGGTTACGCGAGATCAGGCGTGCGCGCACGAACATGTCGAGCACGCGATCGCGCGCGGCGCGGGCGCGCGCGGGATGCCGATCCGGCCGGCGCGCTTCCGGCGCCTGCGGCAGCGCGATCAGGAGCGCCATCTCCGCATCGTCGAGCCATTGCGGATCGCGCTGGAAATAGGCGCGGCTGGCTGCGCGCACGCCTTCGAGATTGCCGCCATAGGGCGCCAAAGTGAGATAGGCGGCGAGGATCTCGCGCTTGCTCATGCGTCGCTCGATCTGCAAGGCGCGGATGATTTCGATCAGCTTCGATTGGATCGTGCGCGGGCGCGGCTCTAAGAGGCGCGCCAACTGCATGGTGATGGTCGAGCCGCCTTGCGTGACGCGGCCGGCGCGGGCGTACGCGATGCTTGCGCGCGCCAGCGCTATCGGGTCGACGCCAGGATGAAACCAGAAGCGCTCATCCTCGATCGCAACCAGGCGACGGCGAAATTCGGGATCGATCTCGTTGAGACGCGCTTCGAGGCGCCACGTCCCTTGGCGCGTCGTGAACGCCATCAGCCATTCGCCGTTACGATCCACAACGACCGGCGAAACCTCCCGTACGCGCGCAAGCGGCGGCGGGAAGAGCTGGTCGAGCGTGAACAGCGTCAACAGCACGACGAGCAGAGCGGTCGCCCAAGGCTTCTGCTTGGCCGTCAGCGGCAGCGCCGCGCGCGGGCCGCGGCGCATCGATCACCCTCCTCGCGGCGCTATGCGGATCGAGCCCGTCTCCGTGCGCGCCATCACACCAGGACGATACATGTCCTCCACCTGGGCCGCCGGCAGCGTATAGCGGCCCGGCGAGACGGCGCGCGCGATGTAGGCGAAGCGGAAACCGCCAGTGATGTTGGCGGAGGCGACATAGCGGTCATCGCGCGCTTCGGAGACTTGCGCGTTGGTGATGGCGCCGATCCATGAGAACGGACCCGTGCGTGTTGTTCCGTCCCAGTTCGAGCCTGAGCCATCCGCCGGTCCGAGCGTGGTTTCGATCTCGAGACCGGCCGGCAACAGATCGACCAGCACTGTCGGATAGTTGCGTGCGCCCTCGGGCTGGCCGGAAAGCACGATGACGACGCGATCGCCTTGACGCACCGCGTCGAGATCGGCGAGCGAGCCGTCGAGCCGGAACACGCGCTTGTCGATCGCGTAGCCGTTCTGCATCGCCGGCGGCGCCTGGCGCGGCGCGCCCGTGAGCGAAAGCGAACGCCACACCGTCCCGCGCGCATTGTTGCTGAACACGAGCCCCGCCGCCAGGCGCTGCGCGTCGGCGATGATCCGCCGCTCGCGCATCTGCTCGCCGTTGAGCGAGACGTTCACGGGACCAGCGCGCTCAAGCAGCGCGTTCGCGGCGAGCAGCAATTGCGCTTGCTCTTGCGTCATCAGGCGGTCGGCGTCCGGCGCATCGCGTTCGAGACGCTGGCGCAAACGGTTGACGAGGTCGGTTTCGCCCGCTTCCGCCGCAAGCGCCAGCACGCCCGCGAGATCGCGCAGCGGCGACTGGTACCAGTCGCCGGTGTTGCGATAACCCAGCGCGCGCTCGGCCAATCGGAACGCGTTGCGCGAGCGGGCGCGGTCGCCCATGCGGGCCAGCGCCGCGCCGATCTGCGCCCGCGCCAGCGGCGAGGGCTCATTGTTGAGATGCGTGTCGTGATAATAGCGCAGCTGGCCGATATCGGCCTCGCCCGCCTTCGCCAACACGTAGAGCGCATACGCCGCCGAACGCGAGCGCAAAAGCTGCTCCGTGTCGTTGGACCCCGGCCAGCGATAGACTTCGAAATCGTAACCGACACTGCCGAAGTCGTTGAGCCGGGCCACGCGGCGTAGCGCTGCGTAAGCCTGCTGCATCGGCTGACGCGGCACGGCAAGGCCGGCGCGTTGCGCGCGCAAGAGGAAGTCGGTCGCATACGCGCCGAGCCAGGGCGATGCATAACCATCGCCGGCGTGCCACAGACCGAATGCGCCATCCGGACCTTGCCGGTCGAGGATTTGCGTCACCGCATCCTGCAGCCGGCGTGTGATGCGCGGATCGCGCTGCCGGTTCGCTTCAGCCGCGAGCGTGTTGTAGTAGAGCAGCGGCATCGCCACGCTGACGAGCTGCTCGGTGCAGCCGTACGGATAGCGGTAGAGCTCGTCCAGAATCGGCGCGGGATCGAGCCCCGCCAGATTCGAGAACGAGATCAGCGCGTGCGCGCTCGGCTGGAACCACGCGAGCGCATCGGGCGGGGCGCGCCAAGACGCGCCGGCCGCGAGCGGCTCGGTCGTTGTGATCGTGATGGGCAGGAACGGCGCGCGCGACTGGATGTCGTAGCTGCGTTCGATCGGCGCAAAACCTTGCGGGCCTTCGAGCCTGAGCGAGATTGTGCCGACGCCGAGCGGGCCGCCGACGATCGGGATCAGCGCCGTCTGGCGTTGATTGCGGTTCAAGCTGAAGCGCCGCGGCTGCGCCTGAATCTGCGCCGTCGATGAGCCTGATACCGTGACAGTGTATGTCCCGTTCGGACCCTCGACGTTGTCGATGTTCAGCGTGCCTTGCGCTTCATCGCCCGGCGCGAGGAAGCGCGGCAAAATGAGTTCGGCCACGACAGGATCGCGTACGATGATCTGTTCGGCGTCCTGGCCGACCGCGCTTTCGCTCCAGGCGACGGCCATGAGCCTGAGCGTGCCGTTGAAGTCCGGGATCGCGATTTCGATGTTGGCGCGGCCGCCGCGCACCTCGACGATCTCCGAGACGATCGCCACCGTGCGCGTCGGCACGACCGTAAGGCCCTCGCCGCCGAGCGAGTCCCCGCCCTGCCGCGCCGTCGCCGGCGCGCCAAGATTGGGATTGAGCAGACGCCCGTAATCGTCGCGCACGTCGACGCCCAAGGCGCGCCGGCCGAAGAAGTAATCGACCGGGTTCGGGCTTTGGTAGCGCGTGATGTTGAGGATGCCTTCGTCCACCATGGCGATGGCGACGCGCACGCGCTCGCCCAGCGGCGCGTTGCGAACCTGGACTGGTACATTGATCGTTGTCCGCGGGCGCACGTTCTGCAGCCCGGCGCCGGCGTCCACTTGCAGCGTGCGCTGGCCCATGTCGACCGGCACGTAGGCGACGCCGACGGCGCGGCGCGGCACCGGCAGGTTCACCGGATCGCGGGGCGTCATCACCGTGACCAGCACATAAGCGCCCGAGCCCCAGTCGTTGGTGACCGGCAGATCAATGGTCGCACCGTCCGCGCCGACGCGCACGGTGCGGGTTTCGATCACGCGGTCGGTGGCGACCACGATCTGCGCTTCGCCCGGATAGGGCGGACGAATCTGCACACGCGCGCGCGCGCCAGGCCGCACGGGATCGGCTGGCGCAACGACGCTGACCATATCGGGCGTTGCGTCGTCGTCCGCCGGGCCGCCCCAGCCGACGCCGAAGCGCTGGCTGCTTTCCGCGCCGGAGCGCGTGTCGCGCACGATCAGGCGGTAGGAGCCTTCGCGCAGACCGTCCTTGGCGATGCGCAGCGGCTGGCCCGCGCCGATCGTCACGGTTGCGCCGTCGACCGGGATGTCGCGCCCGGTGCGCCGCCAGCGCCACGTGCCGTTGTCGAGATACCAGTCGTAGCTCCAGTCCTCGCGCACGATCTGCCATTGCACGTCGCGCACGGCGACGCGGCGGCCGTCGGCGTTGAGCGCAATGACGTCGTACGCCACGCGCTCGCCCGCGCCGGCGCGACGGTTCTCGAACTGCGGCGCAAGGCCGATATAGATGTCACGCAGGCGCACCGGCACGACGAAGTCCTCGCGCACCATGCGCCCGCCCGGATCGGCGACGGAGGCAACAATGCGAGTGCGCAAGGGCAGCGTGGTTTCGGGTTCGCTTGGCAATTGCAGCAGCAGCTGTGCTCGGCCCTGGCCGTCGGTGACGGTCGGCGAGAGCTGGAAGAATTGCTCGTCGAAGCTCTCATCGACGCGGCCGAAACTGTACGTGGCGAAGTCCGGGAACGGGTTGGGGTCGATCATCAGCCGCCCCTCGCCTTCGACCGCGAGCCCCGCGCCGGGCGCGCCATAGAGGAAATCGGCTTGCACGTTGATGGGGCGCGTCTGCCCCGCGCGCAGCACGCTTTCGTTTGCCTGCACCTGCACGCGCAGGCGCTGCGGCACGAAGTCTTCCACCGACCAGCTCACGTAGCCTGCGACTGCTTCCTGGCCGTCGACCAGCAACTCGGCGCGCCAGACGCCGCGTGGTGCGGCGCGGTCGACAGCGATGTTCTTGGCGATGGCGCCGCCATCGACGGCCTCGGTCATGCGAATGCGGCGCGCTTCGGTGCCGTTGGGACGATAGACCACGAGCGTCGAAGGACGATCGGAGATGGCGCGGCCGATCTCGTCACGGATCAGGCCGATCAAGCGGACATTTTCGCCGGGGCGATAGATGCCGCGCTCAGTGTAGAGATAGGCATCGATATCGCCGGGCGCGCGGCGGCCGTCGACGCCGCGGTCGGAGAGATCGAGCGCCGGGCGTTGCAGATCGAGCGCGGTGAAATCGCCTTCGGCGCCGTAGGCCATCACGTAACGCGCGCGCGCCGGGCCCTCGCCGTTCACGAGCGCGTCGGCGAAATGCACGCGGCCTTCGCGGTCGGTGCGGGCGCGCGCCAGTTCTTCGTTGTTGTGCGCAATCAGCGTGACCGTCGTATTCGCAAGAGGCCGCGCCGTGCGTAGCGAACGCACGACCACATCGAGCCCCGTGGCGCCCGAGAAACTCTGCAGCGCCATATCGGTGTAGAGTATCCAGCGATACGATGACGCTGGCGATTCGTTTTCGCTTTCGCCGCCGCCGCGCTGGCCGGCGCCAGGCGACGCATCCCTTACCTTCACCACATAGGCGCCTGGCCGAAGTTCGCGCAGCGCAGCGCCGAGCGCAAAAACCGTGGTGATCGCCGTATTGCGGAGGCTGCCGTTCGCAATGTCGATATGGCCTTCATAGACCTGCACGCCGACGTCCTCGCCGGCGCTGTTGAAGCTCCAATAGCCCCAACCGCCTTCGTCGTTGCTTTCGCCTTGCGCCAGGTAATGCTGCGACAGGATACGATCCGGCACGCGCAGCACTTCGACGTGCAAGCGCGAGACGTTCACAGTCTCGATGGCGATGCCGTCGGCTTCGGAACGCGGCAGGATCACGCCCGAACCGGCAAAGCCGACATAAGCAGGGCGATCGCCGAAGGTCAGCGTGAAGGTCTCATCGTACTCGGTGCGCTCGCCCGAGGCGGACGGCAGGCCTTCGCGAATGGTGACTTGGCGCTCCGGCTCGAAGGGCAGGCCGCTCAAGCACAGCAGATTGCCGGAGACGTCGGTCTGGAACGTCGTCGCCGGATCCATCACGAGATAGTCGGCGTAATTGATCGAGGGATCGGTGGAGAGGTTCTGCGAGAACTCGAGGCACGCGCGCGGCTCGGCCTGGTTCATCTCCGTGCGCAGCCGCACGAACGCCATGCCTTGGACCTGAGGCAGGCCGGCGCGCGGCGCATCGGCGCTACGCGCAGCGCCGCCCGCGCCGATCGATGCGAGCGACGCTAAATCGAACGCAGGCGCGCCCGTCGAGACGCGGCCGAGCACGGCGCCGCCCCACAAGCCGGCGAGCAGCGCCACCGATGTCGAGAGCACAATGGTGCGGTTGGCGATGGCCCAGTCGCGCGCGGGCTTCGCCCACGATGCGGCGAACTTGCGTGGGTCGAGGCGCTCGCCGAGCGCTTTCCAATTGATGGCCATGTGGCGCGTCTCCCATCCCGCCCGGGATCGCACATGCTTGCCCGAGGCTCGCGCCGGGAACAAGCACCATTAAATTCCGGCAAAGTTTCGTCCGAGCGCGCAGTTGCCGGGCGCGGCGCGGCGTGTTTCAACATCCTTAAAGAAAAATGACGCGGGCGGCGCCTTCGCCGGCCCGTGCGGGAGGTTTTTGATGAGCGAAGCCGCCGCCAAACCCGGCTTTCCGGCCATGTCGATCGAGCAGGCGCATGCCCTGCTGACGCAGCCGGGGACGCTGCTGGAGGTCGGCGAGGCCGAGGTGCGCGGCGTCAAGCTCAAGGTCTGGAAGGCGGCGCCGCCCACGTTGCATGACATCTTTGCGCTCTCGGCCATGTTCTCGGCACGCGACCACCTCGTGTTCGAGGACGAGCGCGCGACCGTCGGCGCCACGCGCGCGGCCGCGGCCAAGCTGGCGCGGCAACTGATCGCGGACGGAGTCAAACCCGGCGACCGGGTCGCCATCATTATCCGCAACCTGCCCGAGTGGCCGGTCGCGTTCTGGGCGGGCGTCCTGGCCGGGGCAATCGTGACGCCGCTCAACGCCTGGTGGACCGGTCCGGAGCTCGAGTACGGCCTCTGCGACTCCGGCTCCTCCATCCTGATCGTCGACGCCGAGCGCTACGAGCGCGTGCGCGAGCATCTGCCGAACTGCCCGGACATCAGGAAAATCTACGTCTCGCGCCTGAAGGAAGAGAATGCCGATCCGGCCGTGGTACGGCTCGAAAGCGTGATCGGCGGCACGAACGAATGGGCAAAGCTTCCCCCGCCCGCGGCGGACGATCCGCCCTTCCCGATGCGCGGGCCGGACGACGACGTGACCATCTTCTACACCTCCGGCACGACGGGAAAGCCGAAGGGCGCGATCATCTCGCACCGCAACATCATCTCCAACATGTGGAACAGCGCCGCCGCGCAAGCGCGCGCCTTCCTGCGCCGCGGCGAGGCGCCGCCGCAACCCGATCCCTCGCTGCCGCAGAAGGCGTTTCTCATTTCGGTGCCGTTCTTCCACGCCACCGGCTGCTTTGCGGTGATGATCCCGGCGCTGATGAGCGGGAATAAGCTCGTCATGCAACGCAAGTTCGATGCGGACGCAGCGCTTGAGCTCATTCAAAGGGAGCGCATCACGCACTTTGGCGGCGTGCCGACGATCGCCTGGCAGATCATCGAGCATCCGCGCGTCGATGAATACGATCTCTCGTCCATCGAAGGCATCGCCTATGGCGGCGCGCCGGCGGCGCCTGAACTCGTAAAGCGCATCAAGGCGCGCTTTCCGAAATCCACGCCGAGCCAGGGATGGGGCATGACGGAGACGTCCGCAACGGCCGTATCGAACGTCGCGGAGGATTATGAACGCAAGCCTTCGTCGACCGGCGTGCCAGCGCCGACCGGGGAAGCAAAGATCGTCGGCGAGAACAACAAGGAGCTGCCGCGCGGCGAAGTCGGCGAGCTCTGGTACAAGGGTCCGATCGTCGTACGCGGCTATTGGAACAAGCCGGAGGCGACGGCCGAGACCTTCATCGACGGCTGGATCAAGACCGGCGATCTCGCCAAGATGGACGAGGAAGGCTTCATCTACATCGTCGACCGCGCCAAGGACATGCTGATCCGCGGCGGCGAGAACATCTATTGCGTCGAAGTCGAAAACGTCATTTACGAGCATCCCGCGGTGATGGATGCGGCGGTGATCGGCAGGCCGCACAAGACGCTCGGGGAAGAGCCCCTGGCGGTAGTGCATCTGAAGCCCGGCATGAACGCTTCGGCTGACGAACTGCGCCACCACGTGGCGCAAAAGCTCGCCGCCTTCAAAGTGCCGGTCGACGTGATCTTCTGGCCCACCACGCTGCCGCGCAACGCCAACGGCAAAATCGTCAAGAAAGAGCTGAAGACGCAGATCGAGCAGCCGGCGTTCTAATCGGCCTTGAAACCGGCAGCCCTGCGGAGCAGTTTTCTCTGCAGGAGCACGCCCCATGACGAAGATCACCTACGAGATCATCCAGCACGATCACGGCTGGGCTTTCAAACTGGGCGATACGATCTCGCAATCCTTCCTCACGCACGAAGCCGCCTACAACGCCGCCAAGCGCGCGGCGATGGAGCAGATGCGGCCGGGCCAGACGGTGGGCATCTCCTGGGAGGACGAGCGCGGCCGCTGGCATGACGAGATCTCGCCCGGCGACGATCGCCCCGAAGTCGAGGTGCGCGACCAGCCTTGACGAAAAACAAATGCCGGCGAGACGCCGGCGGTCCATAAAGCCGCCGCAAGGAGCGGCGCATGGACGATTTTCGCAGATGGGCGGTGAAGGCGGCGGAATGGGGTGCGGACTATCGCGCGCACCTGCGTGAGCGGCCGGTGCGGCCGAACGTGAAGCCGGGCGGAATCGCCGCGCAAATCGCACCGGCGCCGCCTGAGAACGCCGAACCGTTCGAGCGCATCTTCGCGGACTTCGAACGCATCATCCCCGCGGGCATGACGCACTGGCAGCACCCGCGCTTCTTCGCGTACTTTCCGGGCAACGCCGCGCCTGCATCGGTTGTCGCCGAGCACCTCGTCAACGCGCTCGCCGCGCAATGCATGCTGTGGCAGACATCGCCCGCGGCGACAGAACTGGAAACGGTCGTATGCGATTGGATGCGGCAGGCCCTGGGACTGCCCGACGCATTCGCCGGGGCGATCCATGATACGGCCTCCATCGCCACGCTCTGCGCGGTGCTGGCGATGCGCGAACGCGCGCTGGGCTGGCGGGGAAACGCGGAAGGCCTCTCCGGCGCGCCGCGTTTGCGCGTCTACTGTTCCGCCGAAGCGCATTCCTCGATCGATCGCGCGGTGTGGTTTTCCGGGATCGGCGCGGAGAACCTTGTGCGCACGCCGATCAAGGGGCCAACGCGCGGCGCCGATCCCGTCACGCTGCGCGGGCTCGTCCGCGCCGATCTTGCGGCAGGTTACAAGCCGGCGGGGATCATCGCCAATGTCGGCGCGACCGGCGTCGGCGCTGTCGATCCCGTCGCCGACCTAGCGGCGGTCGCGCGCGAATTCGATCTGTTCCTGCACGTTGATGCGGCGTGGGCGGGCGCGGCAATGATCTGTCCCGAGTTGCGTCATTCATGGGCGGGCGTCGAGCATGCCGACAGCATCGTGGTGAATGCGCACAAATGGCTCGGCGCGCAGTTCGACTGCAGTCTGCTGTACGTGCGCAATCCCGCGACGCTCGTGCGCACGCTCGCCGCGCGGCCGGATTATCTGCATACGCCGGGCCATGAGCATGTGATCAATTACAGCGAATGGAGCCTCACGCTCGGGCGGCGCTTCCGTGCGCTGAAGCTATGGTTCGTGCTGCGCGCCTACGGGCTCGAAGGCCTGCGTGCGATGATCCGCAATCACATCGCCTGGTCGCGCGGTTTATGCGAACGCCTGCGCGCGGCGCCGCATTTCGAGATCACGTCCGAGCCGTCGTTCTCGCTCTTCTCGTTCCGCTATGCGCCGGCGGGCGCGCGCGATTTCGATGCGCTGAACCTGACGCTCGTTGAAGCCATCAATGCCGACGGGCGCATCTATCTCACGCAGACGCGGCTCAACGGCAAGGTCGTGATCCGCTTTCAGGTCGGGTCGTTCGACTGCACGGAAGACGACGTAATGAGCGCGTATGATGTGATCACGGAGATCGCGCGAGCGCACTAATGCAGGTGCGCTTCCAAGAACCAGAGGTCCATGTCCATCTGTTTGGAGACGCCGACGAAGAGGTCGGACGTATCTTGATCGCCCGCTTCCGCGGCCGCGTCGATCGCCTGGCGCACCGATTTGCCGAACGTCGCCACGCGCTCGGCCAGGGCTTCGATGTGCGCGCGCTCGTTGACGATGTCGGTCGGGTAGGGCGCGAGCTTCGAACCGGTCGCGACAACCTGCGTCGTGCCGAGCGCCTGGCCGCCGAGCGTGACGGCGCGTTCGGCGATTTCGTCGACAAAGCCGTTCACGCGCGTCTGCATCTGATCGAACATTTCGTGCAGCGCGATGAAGTTCGGCCCCTTCACGTTCCAGTGCGCCTGCTTCAGCGCGAGCCTCAGGTCGATCGCATCCGCCAGGCGCGCATTGAGGAGTGAAACCATCGCCTTGCGCGTGTTGTCTGGCAAATCGAGACGGGTCGTGTTCGGCATCGGACGCTCCTTCGGCAAAACACTCCCACTGATGTGGTTTGCCGAACCTGCCGCGGCAACGGCTGGCGGCATTGAAAGCGCGCACATGAAGGATCGGCCGCGCCTATAGCGTGGCCAGCCAGTCGATCAGCAGGCCGGTCGTGACGTCCGGCGCTTCCTGTTGCGTCCAGTGGCCGATGCCAGGAATGATGTGATAACCGCGCAGGTTGGGCACGTGTTCGCGCAATCGCTCGCGCAGATCGTCGGCGCCGAACACTTTGAGCACGAGATCGCCCTCGCCCGCCACGAACAGCGCCGGCTGATGCACGACACGATCCTCGACGCGGCTCATAAACTCCCAGTCACGGTCGAAATTGCGATAGCGGTTGAGCGGGCCGCGAAAGCCGGAGCGCTCGAATTCCGCGACGTAGTAATCGATGTCTTCCAGCGTGAGCCACGCCGGAAAGGGATCGGGATCGGGCAGGCCGCTCAACAGATCGTCGCCGTGCTTTTTCTCTGCCGCGCTCCAGAAGCCGGTGCTGTTTCCGCTCGCCGCGTAATACAGCTTGCGCAATCCGCCGCGCACGTCCGCTTCGAACGCGGCTTCCGCCACGCCCTCTTCCTGAAAATAGACCTGATAGAAAAACTTGCCTTGATCGGTGAAGCGCATCTTGAGGATCTGCGTTACTGGGATCGGCGGCAGACCCATGTAGGGCACCGAGAGCGCCGCCACGGCGCGCACTTTGTCCCGGTGCAGCACCGCGGTGTGCCAGACGATGGGCGCGCCCCAGTCGTGACCGACGAGAATCGCCGGTTCGTTCGGCGACAGCGCGTCGATCACGCCGGCGACATCGGCCGCCATGTTCTGCATCGAATACGCCTCGACCGGATACGGCTTGTCCGAGCCGCCGTAGCCGCGCACGTCAATGGCGCACGCCGTGAACCCGGCGGCCGCAAGCGGCGCCATTTGATGGCGCCACGAATACCAGCTCTCCGGAAAGCCGTGCACCATGACGATGAGCGGCCCTTCGCCCTGCACGGCGGCGCGCAGGCGAATGCCATTCGTGTCGATCATGCGAAATTCGGGCGTCTTCATCTCAAGTGCTCCGGCAGCGTCGGCTGTGTCATGATGCTTTCGTATGCGGCCCAACGCGCCGCTGCGCTCTCGCCGGCGCGGCCGATATAGGCGCGGATGAGATCTTCGCCGGCCGAGTAGTTGATGACGTAGGAACGATACTGCTCGGCAAAGGCGATGCTGCGTTCGGCGCGCTCGCGCGACATCAACTGATAGCGCTGCGCAAGACCGATCGCTTGCTCGCGGTCAATCTCGCCGTCCAGATACATTGCCGCGATAGTGAGGCGTGCGCCGGTCAGATCCTGCATGGCGTCGCGAAAGTCGTTCAGCGCCGGCGCCGTTGCGGGATCGAGGCCGGCCAGCGGGTAGAGCACTTGCGCTTCGTACTGCAGACGCTCCTCGCCCGGAAACGCGAGTTCGAGCCCGTAATCGCCGCCGCCTTCGTTCAGCGGCCCCATCGGCGCATAGAGCGGCAGGATCGAATACTCGACCCAGCCGCGTTCGCGGTACAGGCGCTCAGCATAGATGCCCTGTACGTGATGGCCGGGATAGCCTTCATGACAGCCATAGACGAGCGCGCTGTCGATGCGCACGGGCAGCGTCGTATTGATCTGAATCAGACTGCGATTGTCGCCCTGGTACCAATTGTAAGCGCCCCACGAAACGCCGGTGACGAACTCCATCTCGAAGTGCTCATCGTTTGGCAGATCGAGGTGAACCTCCGTGCGCCGCCGGCATTCGGCGATCGCCGCTTGCATCACCGGCATCAGGCGCTCCGGCGGAATGCTATAGCGGGCGAGGAACGCTTCGACGCGTTGCGCCAAAGGCCCCTCGCCCGGCACGGCTGCTTCGAGGCGCTGCAACGCGGCGTCATAACTCGTCAGCGGACGTACGATAGGCCTGAGGTTGAAGAGCCGCTCCGCTTCTTCCGCGAAGGAGACGCGTTGGCCTTCGATCATGTCCAGACGGAAGCGCGCGCTCGAGACGTAAACCTCCAGCGTGCGTGCGCGCCGCGCCGGCGTTTCATCCCTCGCGCTCGTTGCAATCGCCGCCAGCTCGGCGCGCAACGCGTCCGCATCCGTTTTCAATTGCGATACGGGACGCGGACTGACCTCTACCTGCGTCTTCCACTCTTCGGGGCCGTAATAGGCGTCAACGTAACCTTCCTCCTGCGCGCCAATCTCGAGCGCCAGACGCACATAGCGCTCCGCAAGGGCGTCAAGCTCGGCAGGCGCCGGCGCAGTCGCGCACGCCGCGAGCAACAGAAAAAGCAAGGCAGCGATCGATCGCATGTGTCCCCCAGCTTAGCAGCACTTCCACGTCCGCGCCCCGGCGCCGCTGCGTCAAGTCTGCTCCTCTTCCTCGATGATGTCCGCCGCTTCTTCGTTGAGAGCCCGCGCCTCCCGGCGGGGAACCGTGAATGGCGTCGGCTGCGGCGTCACCGTGTTGTTGCGCATGAGCGCCCGGCCAGCCTCGATGCCGCCGGCCAGCTGCGCCTCGAAACGCGCGGCGTCGCGATCGCGCACGTCCTCGATGGTTTCTGCGATCTCGATGTCCGAGAAGCCGAGTTCGCGCAGCACGGCGCCGCTGAAGGCGAGCGAGGACTCGAACAGCTCGCGGATCTGATAATCAACGCCCGCTTTCACCAGCCGCATCGAGTGGCCACGGTCGAACGCGCGCACGAACAGCTTTGCGTGCGGAAACTCGGACTTGCAAAGCGCGACGATGCGATCGGCGGTCTCGGGTTTGTCGACGCAGACGAGGATGGCTTCGGCTCTTTCCGCACCGGAAGCGCGCAGCACGTCGAGCCGCGCGCCGTCGCCGTAATAGACCTTGAAGCCGAAGTTCGCCGCGGCCTGAATCATCTCCACGTCGGTTTCGATCAACGAAATGTCGACGCCGCGCGCGAGCAGCGATTGGCTCACCACTTGCGCGAACCGGCCAAAGCCGATGAACAGCACGCGGCCGCTCAGGTCGCGCGCGTCCTCGACGCCGTCGCGCGAAACCTCTGGCGCCGGCGTGAGGCGGCGCACGACGATGACGACGAGCGGCGCGAGCGTCATCGAGAGGATGACGATCGCGGTCAAGATCGAAGCGAGGCGCGCATCGATCACGCCTGCGGCGAGCGCCGCCGCATAAAGCACGAATGCGAACTCGCCGCCTTGCGCGAAATACGCGGCGCGCTGGATCGCCTCGCGATTATCGGACTTGAAGAGGCGCGCCACGGCATAGACCGCGAGCGCCTGCGTCGCCATGAAGGCGACGACGCCGAGCGCAATCAGCCGCCAGTCCGCCAGCACCAGCGGCACATTAAGCGACATGCCGACGCTCATGAAGAAAAGGCCGAGGAGAATGCCGCGGAAAGGTTCGATGTCGGCTTCCAGCTGATGACGGAACGAGGATTCGGAGAGCAGCACGCCGGCGAGGAACGCGCCCATCGCCATCGAAAGCCCGCCCCAGTCCATGAACAACGCAGCGCCGAGCACGACCAGCAGCGCAGCGGCCGTCATCACTTCGCGCGCGCCGGCGCGCGCCAGCAACGCGAACAGCGGATTGAGCGCCCAGCGGCCGAGCGCCAACACCGCAGCCACTGAGCCGATGGCGATCGCCGCGCTCTGCCAAGCCGGGCGCGCGGTTTCAGCGACGGCGCCGCCCGCCGTCGTGGCGAGCAATGCGACCAGTGCCAGCAGCGGCACGATCGAGATGTCTTCGAAAAGAAGGATGGCGATGGCCCGCTGACCGGCAGGCGTCGCGCTCTCGCCGGCGTCGTCCATCATCTTCATGATCACGGCGGTCGAGGAGAGCGCAAAGCCGAACGCCGCAATCAACGCGGTCTGCCATGGCAGGCCATAAAGGACGCCCACCAAAGTGAGCAGCGCGGCGCAGGCCGCGACGTGCGCAGCCCCAAGTCCGAAAATCTCGCGCCGCAGCGCCCAGAGTTTCGCAGGGCGCATTTCGAGGCCGATGAGGAACAGGAACATGACGACGCCGAACTCGGCGACGTGCAGGATCGCTTCGGGATCGTCGACCACGCGCAGGCCGTAGGGGCCGATCGCGAGCCCGGCCGCGAGGTAGCCCAGCACCGAGCCAAGGCCCAGCCGCAAGAAGATCGGCGCGGCGACCACGCCCGCGGCCAACAGCGCTACAGCATGTCCCAGGCCCAAGCCGCCGCCCGTTTCCACTGTCATCTCAACATCCTCGGCGCGCGTGCATCGGCGGCACATGGCCCCTTTCTGCGCCGCTTTGAACCCCTCCCCGGCACGAATCATCTATGCTCGCCGCTTCCCCTCCACGGAGCGCGCGATGATCGAGAACACGAAGCTGACTGCGCTTGTCGCCTCGCGCATCTGCCATGACATGGTCGAGCCGATGAGCGCGATCATCCAAGGGCTCGAAATGATCAAGAGCGCGGACGGCAAGACAGATCCCGATGCGCTCTCTCTGCTCGATCACGGCGTCGGCAAGGCGTGGGCGAAGCTCGAATTCTTCCGTTTCGCCATGGCGGGCGCGACAGCTGAGGGCGAGTCGACGCTCGAGGAAGGGCATGCGGTGGCCGAGAAGCTGTATTCGGTGCTGAAGCCGGAGCTCGTATGGAGCACGCCGGCCGTGACCATGCCGCGGCCGGCGGTGCGGGTGATCGTCAATTTGTTGCTGATCGCCAACGAATGCTTGCCGCGCGGGGGAACGGTCGAGGTGACGGCGGAAAAGCACGGCGAAGGCGGCGAGGTCGTTGTCACGGCGAAAGGACCGCGCGCGAAGCTCAGAGAGGCGACCGCCGCGGCGCTTGCCGGCACGGCGGGCGACGAGACGCTCTCCGGGCACACTATCCAGCCGACGCTCACGGCGCTGCTCGCGCGCCAGGGCGGGGTCGAGCTGTCCGCGCGCGAGAGCGAGGAGACGGTCGAGCTGATTGCGCGATCCGCAGCGTTCAAGCTCTGAAGCGCACAACGCTTTAAGCTCCATTAACTCAGCCTCCTCGACACTTGTCCGCGATTCCGACGGAGTTCGCTCAATGAAACGCTGTCTCGTCGTCGACGACAGCCGCGTGATCCGCAAGGTCGCGCGCCGCATCCTCGAAGACATGCGCTTCGAGATCGAAGAGGCGGCCGACGGCCTCGAAGCCCTGCAAGCCTGCAGACGGCACATGCCGGACGCCATTCTGCTCGATTGGACCATGCCGGTGATGAGCGGCATCGATTTTCTAAGGCAGCTCCGGCAAGAGCCCGGCGGCGACAAGCCGACGGTCATCTTCTGCACCACCGAGAACGACGTCGCCAAGATCGCCGAGGCGCTGAAGGCGGGCGCCGACGAATACATGATGAAGCCGTTCGACGGCGACATCCTGCACTCGAAATTCGCCGAAGCGGGCCTCCTCTGATGCTGAACGACGCCGAAGTCGCCCTCATCGCGCGCGAGGTCAAGACGCGTTCGGGCGCGGTGCTGACCCGCGAAATGGGCGGGGCGATCGAGCTCAGGCTGATGCCGCTGGCGCGCCGCGAGGGCTTCGCCAGCGTGCACGAGCTGATCGGGGCGGCGCGCATCCGCGCCGATCAGGCGCTATGGACCGCGATCACCGATCATCTCGCGCTCAGCGACACGCGCTTCTTCCGCGACCGTCAGCTGTTCGAAAAGCTGCGCACCGACCTCCTTCCCGACGCGCTGGCGCGGCGCGGGCACGAGCGCATCCGCGTGTGGAGCGCGGCGTGCTCCACCGGACAAGAGCCGTACTCGATCGCCATGCTGATCGAGGAGCTGCGCCAGCAAGGGCTCAATCCCGCCGCCGACATCGTCGGCAGCGATTTTTCGGAGCGCCTGTTGGTGAAGGCGCGAGCGGGGCTGTACACGCAATTCGAAGTGCAGCGCGGGCTGCCGATCCGCAAACTCATCGCGCATTTCGAGAAGGCCGGCGATCTTTGGCGCATTTCCGATCGCCTGCGCGCCGCGGTCGCGTTCGCGCCGCACAATCTGTTGAAGCACCCCGGCGCGCTCGGCCAGTTCGACATCATTCTCCTCTGCCACGTGCTGTCCAACTTCGACCCCGAGACGCGCGCCGCCGTCGTGCTGCGCGTCGCCGATGCGCTGGCGCCGGGCGGCGCCATCCTGCTCGGCGAAGACGAGACGCTGCCGGAAGCGTGCGAGGGCCTCGCGTGCGAAGGCGGCGTCGTGACGCGCAAGGACTCAGCGCGCGCGGCGGCGTAGCGCGCGAAATCGCGAAGTCGCCAGATCGCCAGATCGCGAAATTGCCGATGGCCCAGTCGGGAACGTGCGTGCGCACATCGGAAAGCATACACCTTCCGATTTGGCGACTTGGCGATCTCGCGATTTGGCGATTTCGCGCGCATCAGCTGCTGTCGGGCCGCGCGCTCTGCCACAGGCGTCGTCGGCGCGCGACGATGGCTTCGCAGCGCGCGAAGCTTTGCGGGCCGATGAGATTGGCGATGCTCTGCGGTTGCGGCGTGATGAGGCGCGCGGCATCGAAGGCGCGGGCCCGCAGCGCATACGCGAGACGGCGCGCGGCAGGTTGCGGATCGTTGAACACGCGCAGCATGGCTTCGTAGCGCTCGGCGACGGGCCAGGCGGAGCGCAGATGCGCGCCGAGCTTGAACGCGCGGCGCGGCGCGGGCGCGCTGGGCGGCGCGGGCGGCAGAGCGCCTCGCCGCTGCGGCGGTGCGGCGCGAACCCAGGATGGCAGGCTCATCGGCGCCTGACGCGTGCGTGCGGCGCGGGATTTGCGCCCGCGGGGTTGCGCAGCGAAGGCGCGGAAATGCACGGGCCAGCCTTCAGGCCGATCGGGGAAGACTTCGATGAAGCGCCGTCGGCGCGGTCTTGGCGCACGCGACGCAGGCGCTGCGCGCAGGTCGGGGATGAGCGCCAGCGCTTCGATGTACAAGAGCCGGCGCAAGAACGCTTCGGCGGCGCGCAGCCAGGGCAGCATCAGCGCGTGCGTGCGGCGCGGCAGCAGCAGGCGCTCGGCGATGTCGGCCGGGCTGCCGAACATGTCGAACAAGAGACACAGCACGACGCGCATGGTGCGCCACAAGGAGAGCGGCGCGGCGCGTTTGGGATCTGGTTCGGTGTCGGTCATGGGCGCTAGTGTACGCGCGTTTCTTCTCCGTCGGATTGGATGGGAGGCGGGGCGTTTGTTTTCAAAGACTTGGGCGCGGAAAGGCGATGATAGGCGGGGGGTGAACTGGACATTCTCCTCGCCGACCCTCCCTCGCGAAGGGGGAGAAGTCACTTCGCGCCTGCGCGAAGACTCTCACGCTTCATCCTGAGCGCTCATCCGGCGATCGCACACTCCAAGCGCCGTGCAAGCGGCCGTGGGCGGGGGCAGTCAAGCTCGAGCGGCTACGAGAAGCGGCCGGTTCAAGCAGTACCGGCCAGACCGCTCCTGCTTGAGGAGCTCTCTCATTGGCGGTGTTCTGTAAGTCATCATCTTAAGGCGGGCGTCGGACAAGCCACGTACGCGAGCAAGGATCCGTGCCAGCAGTTCTTCGGCATCAGGATTGGTCGGCCGCACTTGCGAGGCTTCAAATAAGCTGGCTTGAGAGCCGGCTGCTCTGACGAATGGCTTCCCCTGTCGGAAAATCACCTCGGCTCCCACTCTGTCGGGCCTCGTCAACGCACTGGCTAGATCAGTGCAGTACGGACCTTCCTTCTGGCGAATGAGAAATAAGCTAGTGAACCGTCTGCCATTCAAACGAAGAAACTCATATTCAAAAAGATAGACAATTTTATGCAGTGCAAACAGCGACAACTCGTGATGCGTGGATAAAGTTCGGCTCACAAGCCAACTGAGCTCGGGCGCAATTCTGGACTCGGGTGATAGAATGGGCCGCTTCTTTTTTCGCCCGAAGGCAAGGCGTGCAACAAAATAATAGTCGGATAGCTGATTGTGAAAGTTCCTGTGCACCATTGCCCTTTGGCCGGGATGATAAAGTGGAACAAGAATTCTCCCGAACCAGCGATGCGAAGTTCGGACGTCATCCGAAAGCGTCAGCCCATGAGGTTCGATATGGGCCAGCGCCTCAAGCGCCCTTGCACCGAGAGAAGCGACGACAGCTGGCTGAACGATTTCGATTTGTGTCCGCAAGTGATCGGCGCAATTTCTGATCTCTTGAGACGATGGGGTGTCGTTCGTGCCATCCGACTTTCTCGGGTTGCAGGCGACCGCGTTGGTCACGAAGACTTCATTCCGAGACATTCCGCTGGACGCGAGGAGCAGTTCAAAATTCCTTCCGGCGACGTCTCCGTGAAACGGAACACCCGTCTGGTCGGCGCCGAGCCGCCCCGGCGCTTCACCGATGAACATTATCTTTGCGGGAAGTGGTCCGTTTGCCCAGCTCAGGACACGCGCGACATCATTCATGCGCGAGCATTTGCGGCACGCGCCGACAGCTTTGACGAGCGTTTCAAAACAGATGTCTGCTCTCACGTGATCAGTTTGCGGAGATTCGTCTTCCCCGCACAGTAGGCGTGAAGGGATACGCAAAGCACATTGCCGGGAGAGCGACTTGTCTCCATCGCAACAAAGCGAGCAAGCCGCGTCAGCCCAATGAAATTGCCCAGCGCTTTCACGCCATAGTCGTGTGATCTATAAAGAGCCGTGAGCGATACTGAGGATTCAGTCGTGTGGAAATGCACGTACTGAAGGCAAGGCGCACCCTGCGGACGGATTGCCTGCTTCTGTGGAAAATCGGTGTGCAAATAGAATGCAACGTCACTGTTGCTTTGCCACTCCCCAATCTTCTCGATAATGGATTCTAGCCCTACGTTCTCTCGAGTAAGTCGCTCGAAATATGTATCGGTCCATCCGCTTAGGCGGAGGCCGCGTCGGCGCGCACGACGATAGATTTCCCAACACCTCTCGTACCGCTCTGCACGCGGCAAACTGGAGTCAAGCAAGATCGATGGCGCGAGCACCTCGCAGACGGAGCGAAGGCCCTTCACGCCCCTGTACCGCTCAAACCACTCAGGGTTCTCGACCCCAGCGTCCTCAATAAGCACATTCATGCAGCGGATCGGTCCGGAGTGATCAAGCACCTCGCGAGTGGCGTTGCGCCAAGCCTCCTCGGCATTTCCACCCCTAACGATCTTAAGGTCTCGTGACGGATTCAACTTTCAAAGACCTGTTCTCTAAGTCGACGAGCACGATCGCGCGCCTCGCGCCTTCAATCTCTCGGAAGGCGGCGAAGCCGGTGCAGATTGCATCCTGCCACTCCGGAATGCGACGCACGCGCACCTCGAAATCACGGGTAATGCGTTTTATCAACTCCGACAACCGTAAGGGAATGTCATCGGGCGTCGCATACCAATTGCAGACTTCGGCAGGCCCAAACAGCATTGCAGCAATGCCCTCCTCCAAAATGCGCGCTCGCGCGGCATCATCTGGAATATTCTCGCCGTTCTCATCACGACGTTTGCGCTTTGGCCTCAACAGGTCACGAATTACAGGTGACCACCCGAGTTTCGCCGCTAACGCGAAGTGGAATATGTCATGGTACTTGTAATTGTCTTCGACCGTAGACGCGCTGTTCAAGTCATCTCCCGCAACCTCGCCATTTACGGTGATTCGCACGCGGCCCGTGTTGAGTAGATCGAACTCCACGCGCATCAACCGTGGTAATTGTTCGTCGGTTGTGGCTTGTTCGTCCAAAAGCCCGGACACTGGCGGTCCAAAATAATCGGCCGCTTTGCTTAGGTTATCTGCGCCGATATCGCTGAGTTTGAGGTTGTATGCAGACGCGATTGCCGCGACATACCAAAGGGCGTCGCCCAGTTCTTCCTTAAGCTCTGCGCGATACGAATTGAGGTCGCTGGCAGACTTCTTTGCCCTGCGGGCCTTCTTAAGTGCAGATGCCACACTGCCAACTTCGCCAATTAGACCTAGAGCAAACACCTCGTCATCGTCAGACGTGATGTCAGTACGCTTCGCGCGGGCTTGATAGTCGTCCAAATCCAAGACTGATCCCTATCCTCCTTGACGGCCTGTTCAATCAGTCTCCTTTACCTAACACAGATCGAACTCCGGTGGGCCCACAGTTGATAGAAGCATATTCTCCCCGTCCCTTATCCCCCGCCTCCCTCGCAGAATGGCGCGGCGGCTATCCCGTCGTGCTCGGCGCAGCCACCGGCATGGGCACGGGGGTGGCGCTTTATCTGCTCGTCTCCTCCATTTTCATCGAGCCGATCACGGAGGCGTTCGGGTGGTCGCGGGGGGATTTGGGCGTTGGGGGGATGATTTCGTTCTTGATGGGCGCGGTGGCGCTGCCGGTGATCGGGCGCTTGACGGACCGGTTCGGGTTTCGCCGCGTCGCTATCGTGTGCGCGCTGGGGCTGGCGAGCGTCTATGTCGCCACCGCGCTGATGCCGAACGCGTACTGGTACTATCTCGGGCTGATGATCGTCGGCGGCGTGTTCGGCGGCGGCACGGCGGCGCTGGTGTGGACGCGGCCTGTGATCGCGACGTTCGCGCGTCAGCGCGGACTGGCGCTCGGGCTGGCGACGGCGGGCACTTCGATCGCGGCGATGCTGGCGCCGCCATTGCTCGCGAGCGTGATCGGCGAAGGCGGCTGGCGCGCGGGCTTCTTCGCCATGGCGGCGCTGACGGGGCTCATCGGCATGCCGCTGGCGCTGGCGCTGATCGGACGCCGCGCGAGCGCTGTGCAAGCGACGGACGAAGCGGATGCTGCGCAAGCGGACGTGCGGGCGGGACGCCCGCGGTCCCAGGGGGCCGATACGCCGCTGCGCGAGGCGGTGCGCAGCGCGCGCTTCTGGCTGTTGGTGCTGGCGATCGTGTGCATCAACGTGCCGGGCTCGGGCGTGCTCGGACAACTCGCGCCGCTGATCGGCGACAAGGGGCTGAACGCCGGCGCGGTGTCGCTGGTGATGTCGACGTACGCCGCGGGGCTGCTGGCGGGGCGGATCGTCACCGGCTTTGCGCTGGATCGCTTTCCCGCGGCGTGGGTGGGCGCGGTGACGACGGGCGTGCCGGCGCTCGGCATCGTGCTGTTGATGGCGCCGTCGCCGTCGTTTGCGCTGGCGGCGCTGGCGGTGGGACTGATCGGCGCGCAGCAGGGCGCGGAAGTGGATCTGTTCGCCTATTTCATCAGCCGCAGCTTCGGCTTGAAACACTACGGCGCGATCTTCGGCGTCATCATGATGGCCGGCGCGCTGTCGACAGCGGCCGCGCTGGTGACGTTTCCAAAAGTGTACGACGCGACGGGATCGTACGATGCGGCGCTGACGCTCGGGGCGGTGCTGTTCTGTGTGGGCGCGCTGGCGTTTGCGGCGATGGGGCGCCAACCCGCTTCCATCGTCGCCGAGCGCGCGCGGTAGAGCCGAGCCCCTCCCCTGCGCGTGGGATGGGCGGCGCCGCGTTCAGCTTGCGCTCAGCCGTGCGGTCGTCAGATACTGCGGCCACCCACCCGGAGAGGATTTCATGGCTGACGATCTTTCCCGCCGCAGCGTCGCTTTGGGGCTTGGCGCGAGCGCGCTCGTTCCGGCGGCCGCTTTCGCGCAGGCCGAGCAGACCTATTCCGAAGACGAAGTTCTCGCCGCCGCGCAGCGCTTCTTCGGCGCCGGCGCGGAGGGTCTGGCGACGGTGATCGATCACGTGTTCGACGATCTGGGGCGTCCCAACGGCTATATCGAAGGCAACGAAGGCTCGGGCGCGATCGGCGTCGGCCTGCGCTATGGCGATGGACGTCTGCGCTTCAAGGGCCGCAGCGGCGTGACGCGCGTCTATTGGCAGGGCCCCTCGCTCGGCTTCGACACCGGCGGCAATGCGGCGCGCGTGTTCACGCTCGTGTACGGCATGCGCAATCCCGACCTGATCTTCCGGCGCTTTCCCGGTGTCGACGGCTCGGCCTATTTCGTCGGCGGCGTCGGCGTGAATTATCAGCGCCGCGACGATATTACCCTGGCGCCCATCCGCGCCGGCGTCGGCTTCCGCCTCGGCGCCAATGTCGGCTACCTCGCCTACTCGCGCCGCCGCCGTATCAATCCGTTCTGACGCTCACGCACGTGTGACGACGATCACGCGCCCGTGCGTCGCGTCCGCCCCGATGCGCGCTAGGCTCGCGGCCGAGGGGAGGAAGCGATGCGCGCACTCGGCGCTCTGGTCTTGGCGCTTGTGACGGCGAGCATCGCCGCGCCGGCGCCGGCGCAAAACCTTGCAAGCGAAGCGCCGGCATGGGCCACGCTCGAGCGCTTCCGCAGCGAAGCGGAATTCTACCAGTATCTGCGCGACGTGCGCGCCGCCGAGCGGCGGTTGCGCGGTCTGCGCATGGAGAAGCAGAACGGGCCGGAGGATGAATGCCCGCCGGAGCTCTATCCGTGCGAACCGCCGCCGGGCGCGGGCGATGATGAAGCCATTGTCGTCACCGGCTCGCGCATTCCATCGCCGGCCCCAGCATCGTCATCGCCGGCGCAGCAGCTCAGCAGCGCGAACATCGCCAGCGAAACCTCGATCACCAACGTCCAGAACGCCGGCGTCGACGAAGGCGACATCGTCAAGTTCTACGATCATTACCTGATCGTTCTGCAGGACGGGCGGCTGTTCTCGGTCGACATCGACGGCGATGCGTTGCGGCTCGTCGATCGCGCCAACATCTATCGCAACCGCAACGCCGGCACGTGGTACGACGAGATTCTGGTGCAGGGCAACCGCGTCGTCGCCACCGGCTACAATTATCGGGAAGACGCAACCGAGTTCTCGGTCTTCCTGATCGGCGACGACGGGCGCTTTACGCGCGAGGCGGTCTATTTCCTCTCCTCCGACGACTATTACGACGTCGAGAATTACGCGACGCGGCTCGTCAACGGCAATCTTGTCATCTACACCCCGCTCGCCGTCGGCGAGATCGAGCGCGGCGCGCGCGCGAGCTGGCCGCTGGTGCGCCGCTGGCTGCGGGACGGCGAAGACCGCGCCGTCGCCAGCGCCGGCCGCACGCTTTACGACGCGCGCGACATCTATCGGCCGATCCAGTCCACCTACGATCCGGTCGTGCATACGATTTCCGTGTGCCCGCTCGGCGTACGGCGCCGGGGCGATGAACTCGACTGCCGCAGCACGGCGGTGGTCGCGCCTCCCGGCCGGGAGTTCTACGTGTCCACCAGCCACATCTATCTGTGGACATGGCCGGAGTACAATTACGATCGCGAACGCTACCAGAACTGCCGCCTCGGCCCGTTGGATGCGTTCGAGACCGCCGCTCCGGCCGCGCTGTTTCAGATTCCCATCGCCGGCGGGCGGCCGCGTGCGCAATTCGTGCGCGGCGCGCCGTACGATCAGCTCAGCATGGACGCAACGGCCAGTGAATTTCGAGCGCTCGCCGTGTGGATGGATTTGCGCTGCCCTGACGTCTACGAGGACGAGGACAACCTGCTGCTGCGCTATGTCAGCACGCCGCTCTCGGCGTTCTCGACCACGCCGCGCGCCGTCCCAGAGCGCCGCTACACCGTGCTGCCGAGCGTCGGCGGCGCGATCGAGAACCGCTTCACGGACGACTATCTCGTCTATGCGGGACGCTCCGATTGGAGTTCGTACGCGCCGGAACCTGATTCGGAGGAAATGCAGTCCAGTCGCATCGTCACAGTGCCCACCGACCGTCCGAGCGCGGCGATAATTCTAGAAGCGCCGCACAGCGCGCTGCGCGTGGAGCGCGTCGGCGCCAACGTCGTCGTCACTGGCTATCGCGATTGGCGGGGCCTCAGCCTTTCCTTCGTCAACCTGCGCCACGCGCCGCATATCGCCTCCACGCTGGTTTTGCCCGAGCGTTACGAGTCTGAAGGCCGCAGCCACGCGTTCAACGCCGTGGTCAACGAGGAGGGCGCGGGGCTGCTCGGTCTGCCCACGGTGATGCGGCGCGCGCAGAGCGGGCGCTGGTGGTGGCGCAGCGCGGGCTCGGACGTGAGCTATGTCAGCTTCGATCGCGCCGGCCAGCTGAGCGACAGCGGCGCCCTGCGCGGCACGAGCCCGCGCCATCCGGATTACGTTTGCGAAGTCTCCTGCATCGACTGGTACGGCAACACGCGCGCGCTGTTCATCCGCGGCCGCGTCTTCGCGCTTTCGGGCACCGAGCTGATCGAAGGCGCGCTGGAAGGCGGCCAAGTGCGCGAACGCCAGCGCGTGAACTTGACCGAGCCGGTGCGGAACTAGACCGCACCGCCGGCGCCTCGCCGGCTTGCGCCGTGTCCGTTGTGCTTTCGTTGTGTCGTTGTGGTTTTCTTTTCACCACGACGACACGACGAAAGCACAACGAACACAACGATGCCGGAGAGGGCGCCGGCGGTCCGAGCTTTACTCCGCGGCTTCGCGCTCAGCCTCCTTGGCCTGCAGCTGCGCCCGCTCGTGCCGCTCGCGGAACTCTTCGGCGAAGGCGGAGGCCAAAATCCCCGTCGGCATCGCCACGATGCCGATGCCGGCGATCGCCACCAGGCCCGCCGCCACGCGCCCAAGCGCCGTCTCGGGATAGACGTCGCCATAGCCCACCGTCGTCAGCGTCACGACCGCCCACCACAGCGCGCGCGTGATCGAGCCGAACGCTTCCGGCTTTGCGTCGCCCTCGATGAAGTAGAGCAACATCGCGGCGATGTAGAGCTGGGCGGCGGCCACAGCGAGCGCGGCCATCAACGGCGCCCAGGCGCGCGCCACCGCCGCGCCCACGATGGCGAACGCCGGCACGTAGCGCGCGAGCTTGAACAAACGGAAGAGACGCAAGGCCCGCAACGCCGTGAGCCAGCCGCCGGCCAGATGCGGGAAGAACAGCATGACAATGAGTTCGGGCAGAAACGCCAGCACATCGGCGATGGTGACGAACTGGGTGAGGAAGCGCAGCCGCCCCGCGACGCCCTTGTGCCGCGGGTTCTCTCCTTCCGACCAGAAGCGCAGTGCGAACTCGACGGCGAAGAGGACAACGACGACGGTGTTGATCGTCTGCGTGGTCGGCAGCACCCAGGCCGGGAAAGGCGTGTCGCCGCGGGCCGCTTCGGTCTCGAGCGCGAGCGAGGCGAGGCTGATCATCACCAGCGCGATGATCGTGCCGCTGAAGAAATTGAGCCCGCCCGGCTGATCCGGCGCCAGCCAGTCGTGCACGTAGGCTTTGAGCGTGCTGTGCTTGCGCCTGATCAGCGGCACCCGAACTCTCCCCGCGCGCATTAGAGCGCAGCGCGAGATTGGCGCAAGGGCGCTCAGCTCGGCGTGGTAAGCCGCAGCCCCGCCACGCCCGCGACGATGAGCGCGATGCAGAAGAGCCGCGCCGGATTGGCGCTTTCGCCGAACAGGTAGAGCCCGGCGACCGCAGCGCCCGTCGCGCCGACGCCGGTCCAGACCGCATAGGCCGTGCCGATAGGCAGCGTCTTCACCGCCCAGCCCAGCAGCAGCATGGAGATGGCGAGCGAGGCGACCGTCAGCACCGACGCGATCGGCTTGGTGAAGCCCGCGGAATATTTGAGCGCGATCACCCAGCCGATCTCAGCCAGCCCCGCGAGGCCGAGCAGCACCCAAGCTTGCATGCGGTGTCTCCTAGCGCGGCCGGTTGTCGAGCAGGGCGAGCAGGCCCAACAGGCTCTTGATCGTGAACCACAGCATCACGACGAAGGCGATGATTCCGATCAGCCACCACACCAGCAGCCCAAGCCCGAGCGCAAACACGAGGACCGCGCCGATCACCCAGGCGATGGCCAATCCGACCGCCCACCAGAATGCGACGAACCAGATGCGCACCTGGTCGTCGAGGTGCGAACGTGCAACCGGACCGGCGCCGTCGCGCCCAACCAGCGCGATAATGACCCCGATCAGCGCGAAAATGGCGAAGCTCGGGATGCTGAGCAGATAAAGCACGTAGACAAGAAACGCTGTCGAACGTCCGGGTTCTGCGGCGGAAGAAGGCATCGTCATGTCGCCGACATTGCATTGCGGCTGCGGCGATTCAAGCGGAAGGAACCTATTTCCGCTTCCGCGCCAACGGGTGTTTCGTCTCCACCAGCGTTTTCAGCCGCCCCTCGGCCACGTGTGTGTAGATCTGCGTGGTGGCGATGTCGGCGTGACCGAGCAGCGTCTGCACCGTGCGCAGATCGGCGCCGCCTTCGACCAAGTGCGTCGCGAACGCATGCCGCAGCACGTGCGGGCTGACGCGGGCCGGATCCACGCCAGCTTTCGTCGCCGCGGCTTCCAGGATCTGCGCGACGCGCCGGCGCGTGAGCCTGCCGTCCGCCGCGCTTGCGGAGGGAAACAGCCACTGCTGCGCGCGCTCGCGCTTCGTCTCGTTCTTCGGCAGCGCGCCTGCGCGCGCGGCGAGATGCGCCTCGAGCGCCTTGAGGGCCGGCGCGCCCAGCACGACGATGCGCTCCTTGCCGCCCTTGCCTTCGACGACCATGTGCGCCTGCCCCGGCTTCGGCGCGGCCCGCAGCGGCAGCGACACCAGTTCGCTCACGCGCAGGCCGGCGCCGTAGAGCAGCTCGATGAGCGCCTTGTCGCGCGGGCTTTCCGCCGCCTCGATCAGGCGCGCGATCTCCTCCGGCGACAGCGTCTTCGGCAGCGCCCGCGCGCGCTTGGGCGCATCGAGCCGCGAAGTCGGATCGTCGCCGCGAATGTTCTCTTGCAAAAGGAAGCGATAGAATTGCCGCAGCGCCGAGATGCGCCGCCGTGCGGTGGCGGGGGAAAGCCCGCGCTTGGCCAGCCCCGCCACGTAGGCTTCGATCGCCTTGGCGCACGCGCCCCTGAGTCCGCCGCGCAGCGCCGCGCGCGCATCCTCCAGATCGCGCGCGTAGGCGTCGAGCGTGTTGGCCCGCGCTCCGCGCTCGGCGGAGAGCATCTCCAGAAACGCCTCGATCAGCGCGGAATCGCTCATGGGAAAACAGTAGCAGAACCGACCTGCTCACGCTTGCCACGGCGGACAGCGCCTGCAATCGTTGCGCATGCGCCTCAAACCGTTCGGCGCTCAGCGACTGTGCGAGCAAGGCGCAATAATCTTAAACAGAGTCGGCCGAGGCCCTAAGTGTGCGGTTTGGAATCGGTTGCTTGGTGAAGCTGGCGAGCGCCGCGCGCGCCGTCCGCGCCGCATCTACGAGGGCGGTCAGCGCTGGCTGTTCGTATTGCGCCAGCTGACGCCAGAAGTGCAGTCGCGGCCACAACGGGCGCATTCGCTCCGGCACGTCGGCGCCTGCAAGGGCGCGCGCGGCGTGAAGCTGCGCGCAGAGCGCGATTATCTCCGTACGGTTCCGGCAAAAAGTCACCACCCTGTCCCAGTCGACGCCGTCTTGCGCGAGCGCGGCTATGTCGAGCAGATGCCGTAGATTGTATCCGCCGCGCCAGAATTGCGCGTCGTGAATCTGATCGTGCATCACCAGCACGTAAATCTGCGCTTCCGGTGAAAGCGTCCAAGCCGTGCCGCCCGCAACCCGCGCGCGGCGTGCATGGGAATAAAGATCGCCGCCGCTCTCGGTGAGATGGCCTGGCGCGTGCTGATGAAGGTCGATCGAGCCCACATCGCTCGGGCGGCCGAGAACGATCACGTCGTGAAGCGACGTCGCGCGCTCGTCCTTGAGGATGTCGAATCCAGCCGCGAATAGCGCGCTGAGCCCCCGCTCGACCTCGTCAGCCCTGACCAGAATGTCCAGGTCCCGGATCAATCTCTCGCCCGGCCCTTGAACGGTGGCCCACAAAGCTGCGCCCTTGAGCAGCACCGGTTCGATGTCGGCCGCATTCAAAGCTTGCAACGCATCCGAAAGCGTCGCAAACAGCCGCTCGTTTCTAAGATTTGACCTTCGCTGCGTCTCCCGCAGGTACGAGAGGACATCTGCGGGCAGATCGCCACTAACCGAACCCAAACGGCCGAGCAGTTGCGGGACAATCAGCTCTTCGCTGGCAAGCTCCATCAGGGCGTCCCAATCCGGTCTGGAAGGGATTTCGCCTGATAGCAGCTTGGCAATCTGTGAGAGAGAGCGCTGTCTAGGCACTGACGAGGCTCTTCACGGCGGCGACTGCAGGATCGAGATCGCTGTAGGTGAAGCGGCCGCACTGCGCCCCGCCGATCGCCGCCGCAAAGGATTTCAAGTCCGGCGTTTCGATTCTGCGGCGCTGCGAGAAACTGCCCTCCAAGAGAAAGCACAGCGCCTCAACGGGATCGATCGACTCCACGCGCGGCGATGCGCCCGGGTGTCGCGAGAGGAGCAAGACGAAATCGATGCCGCGTTCCACGGCGTCCGTGTTTGCCGGGCGGACATAACGCACAAGTTTGTCGTCTGCGCGTCGGCGCACTGGGAGGTCCATGAGGTCGGGAACGTATTTTTCGAGAAGAGGCCAAGCGCCTTCTTTCGTCGCCGCCGCGAACGGAAGGCCCAGGACGCGCCCTTCAGGACTGACGTGAATGATGTCGTCCCCTGCGTAGTCAAACCCGGAAGCTGCGAGCGCCAAAGTGAGCGTGGTTTTGCCGGCGCCTGGATGACCGGCGAGCACAATCGTCTTTCCCCCCACAGAAAGCAGCGCGCCATGCATGAGGAAGCCGGTTTCGCACTGCGCCGAGAGCTCCTCAGTCGCGATGGCTTTGATGATGGCTGGCGTCTCCTCGCGCGAGTGCATGCCCAGGCAGGCGCCGCCCAGGAACAGGAAGTCGACCTCATCGCGCCCGATTACGTCGAGCCGAGCAGCCGCGTGTTCCCGCGCTGGCCTGAAGGCACCCAGGACTTCTTCGCCCGTCGCGGGATCAGCATTTCCGAAATAGCGGAGTTCGAAGCTTGACGGGCCGATCTGATAGCGGTGTTGGCCGCATGGCTCGCCGGTCCGGAGGTGTTCCGGGAAGAAGTAGCCGTTCTTGAGCCAGTCGGCCGCAACCGAGCGAACGAATGCGCGGGCTTGCGGTTCAGACGCCCCCAATTCCATGAGCTGCGCAACGGCGGCCTCGCAGGACCCCGTGCTCTCAAGCACGCTCCAGATCCGCGACGCCGTCTCGTTCAGCGACGATAATGCCTGCGTGCGCTCACAGAAGACAGTGTCGCTACGGCCTATGGTTAATCGGCTGACGGAGGCTGCGCGTGCAAGTGGAAGGCGCCAGTCAAATGCGTACTGTCCTTGCGGCTTCACACTGACCTCGCTGAATGGCGCCGACACCGCCGTTATCGGGCGCGCGATCAACCGCAAAAACGAGGCCAACAGGCGCGTCTGAGCATTGTGAACTCAGAACGCGCCTGCCGTGGCGATTCGATCAGGGCGGATCGGTCGAGACCGGAGGCGGACACGTATCCGGGTTGTTCGGCGACGGATCGGGATCCGGGCCGTTGCCGCAGCCTTCATTGCCCCGTCCGCCAACAGCCGACTGCGCAATCGCGCTCGAAGCCATTGTCGTCGACAACAGGAACGTGACGGCTGGCGCGGTCACCGCGAATTTTCCCGCGGTTCGCAAGAAATCGCGACGATCGGCTTCCAAGTGATTTTCGTCTGTCATGATCCCTCCCGCAGCAGCGAGCGCGCCGAATTCAAACTCGGCGCCGCCACGTTGCCATTGTGGTTCCGGACAGACTACTTCATGTTCCAGGGCCGCGAATTAGCGGCGTGCCGCTCTCCACGAGACGCACAAGATTCGCGTGATCATGGCTGCGTTAACCGTTATCCGACGCCGGACCTCGCGCGCAACTTGCTGTCACTCGCTTTTTTAGCGCGGCGCTCCCGCGAGGATCGCCTCCGCCGCGATGCGGCGCGCGTCTTCTTCCAGCCGAAGCGCACGCAACGCGCGGATGATCCGCTCGATCGACTCCGCGTCCAAACGCGCCGGCCCGCCTTCGCCCGCCGCCGCAACTGCAAGCAGCGCGCCTTCCCCGACCGCGCCGCGTTCCACCGCCGCCTGCAGCGCCAGCATGGCGCCGGTGTCCGCGCGCGCGCCGCCTTGCGGCGCATTGGCGAGCAGGAAGCTCTGCACCGATCCGTTCACCGGCGCACCGAGCGCGGCGAGGATCGCCGCATCGCGCGCCGCCGCGCGCGCCTGGCTCGCGCCGCGGTCGATGCGCCGCTGCAGCGCCATCGCGGCTTGGTCGCCGCGCGGGCCGGACAGAGCGACCAGCGCTGCGTCCAGCGGCGCGAGCGCCGCTTCGTCCGCGCCGGCTTGGCGCGCGCTCGCCGTCAGACGTTGTCCGTTCCGCACATCGCCGGCGGCGATCGCGGCGCGCGCAAACAGCAGCGCCGCCGCTGCATCGGGCGCGCTTTCGAGCGCGATAATGTCGCCCTGGAAGAGACGCGCGGCGGCGTTGAAATCGGCGGGCGTGTTCGCGGCGCGCAGCACGCCGGCGATTGCCCCGGCCGCTTCCATCGACCCCGGCGCCGCTTGCACCTGACGCAGCGCTGCGACCGCCGGCGGCAGTCCCGTCGTGGTTTGTGCGGGTGTGGCGAGCAAGATCGTGCGGGCTTCGCCGGCGCCGATCGCGCCGCGCCGGAACGCGAGCGCGGCCGCCTGCGCGCGCTGCGGCTGCGGCGCGTTCTCGTTGCGCGCGAGCGCGACCAGCGCCAGCGTCGAAGAATTGTTCAGCGCATTGGCGCCGGGCCGCAACTGGCCGGCGATCGAGAGCTGCGCCGAGAGCGAATTGTCGTAGTTCGCGGTCGGCGGGCGCGCGCCCGGCGCGCCGGCGGCGGCTGCGACTGCGCCCGTGTACCAGGCGTCCGCCGCGTTCTGCGCGCGCGCAAGTTCCAGCGCGAGATCGGCCGCCGCGCGATCTCCGGTCACCGCCGCGCAGTAGGCGCGCAAGCGCAGCAGGAACGGCGGCGGCGTTTCGCCCGCCTGCGCGTTGCGACCGCGCTGGCACGCTTCCGCGCGCCGGCCGCGCGCGAGTTCGGCCTGCGCCGCGAACATCGCCACCGCCGGATCGCTCAGCGTCGAACCCGACCCTGCGGCCAGCATCGCCAGTTCGTCGGCCGCGCCCATCTTGCCGAGCGCCTCGAAGCGTCCGCGCACATGTTCCACTGTCGCCCCGCGCGGCGCCTCTCCGCCGGAGAACAGCACGCGCCGCGCGAGCGTCTGCATCGCGGGCGAGTCGTACACAGCGGGCAGTCGCGCAAATACGGCTGACAGGAATCCCGGATCGCTGCGCGCCCACAAGTCCGGCGCCAGCGCGCCATCGTTGCGCGAAAGCGCACTGACGCTCCAGCCGTCGAGTTCGCGCAACTGCGCTTGCTCGACCGGCGCGGGAAGGTTGCTTTGCGCCAGCGCCAGCGGCGTCAGCAATGTAAACGCCGCAGCGATCGCCAAAGTGCGAGAAACCATGAACGTCATTCCTTGAAGGCGTCCGGCAGCTCGACGCGGATCTCCTGCGGTTCCGGCGCGAGCACGTCGGCTTGGCGGATGAAAAAGATGAACAGCGCAATGAACGCGACCGCGCCCGCGCCGATCAGCGCCAGCCGCAGCTGCGGCGGCGTGCGCCGGGCGAACCCGCTGCGGCGTCGTCTGCGTCGATACATCGCCTCGTTTGGCCCCTGCCGTTGCGAGCGGGCGAGATTGCCCCCAAAATGTGGCGAGTTTCCAGTTCCGCCCTGCGGTTAACGCCGCCGGGCTTTTTGAGGTGATTCGTGAGCCGCGCGGAAAGCAGCGATCTCGGTGAGCGCCTAGAGGCGGCCGCCGAGCTGCGCCGGCTGGCGCAGGGGATGACCCTGCCGCGCACCGTGGCGCTGGTCGGCCTGATGGGCGCGGGGAAAACGACGGTCGGAAGGCGGCTGGCGCAGGCGCTGGCGCTGCCGTTCGTCGACGCCGACGAAGCCATCGCCACGGCCGCCGGGCGCAGCATCGAGGACATTTTCGCCGAGCGCGGCGAGTGTGAGTTCCGCCGCGGCGAACGCCAAGTAATCGCGCGCCTGCTGGCGGGCCCGGTGCAAGTGCTCGCCACCGGCGGCGGCGCGTTCGTCAATCCCGAGACGCGCGTGCTTATGAAGGCGCAAGCCATCACCATCTGGCTAAGAGCCCCGCTCGACGTGCTGATGAAACGGGTCAGCCGGCGCGATCACCGCCCGCTGCTCAAGGAAGACGATCCGCAAGCCGTGATGCAGCGGCTGATGGACGAGCGCTACCCGATCTATGCCGAAGCGGATCTTGTCGTCGACACGGCCAATTCCCCGCACAATGCCGCCGTCGCCGCGATTCTCGCGGCGCTGAGGGCGTATTTGGCGAAGGCATGAGCTCCACGATCCACATCGATCTCGGCGAGCGCTCCTACGACATTCATGTCGGCGCGGGCCTCATCGCACGCGCGGGCGAGATGATCGCACCCTATGCGCCGAGCAAGCGCGTGTTCGTGGTCACCGACAAGACCGTCGCCAAGCATCACGCCGCCGCATTGGAAGCGGGGCTACAAGCTGGCGGGCTGGAGCTTGTGAAGCTGATCAAGCTCAAGCCCGGCGAAGACACGAAAAGCTACCGGGGCCTGCAGGAAGTCCTGAGCAAGCTGCTGCGCGCCGGCATCGGCCGCCGCGATCTGGTGCTTGCCTTTGGAGGCGGGGTGATCGGCGATCTTGCGGGCTTCGCCGCCGGCATCGTCAAGCGCGGCGTGGACTTCGTGCAGATCCCCACGACGCTGCTGGCGCAAGTGGATTCCAGCGTCGGCGGCAAGACCGGCATCGACACGCCCGAAGGCAAGAACATGGTCGGGCTCATCCACCAGCCGCGCCTCGTGCTCGCCGATGCGGACGTGCTGCAGACGCTGCCGGCGCGCGAGCTGCGCGCCGGCTATGCCGAGATCGTCAAGATCGGCCTCATCGCCGACGCCGAGTTCTTCCGTTGGTGCGAGTCCAACGCACCGCACCTGCTGGGTCGCGCCGCGCCGCCGGCAGATCCGGGCGGTCACTATGACGGCCTCGTCGCGATCGAACACGAGATGGCGGGCCAGCGCCGCGCCGCGCTGGAGCACGCGGTGGCTGCCGCCATCGCCTTCAAGGTGCGCGTGGTGGAACAGGACGAGCGCGAGGAGAAGGACATCCGCGCGCTGCTCAATCTCGGCCACACCTTCGCGCATGCGCTCGAAGCGCATGCCGGCTACAAGGGCGATCTGCTTCACGGCGAAGCGGTCGCCGCCGGCATGGCGTTGGCGTTCCAGCTCTCGGCCAATCTTGGCATCTGTAGCGAAGCGGACGCGCGCCGCGTGCGCCAGCATCTCAACGACAGCGGCTTCGTCACCGATTTGCGCAAGCTGCCCGGCGCGCCCTATGATGTGGACAAGCTGATGGCCCTCATGGCCACGGACAAGAAGGCAGAAGCCGGCAAGATCACCTTCATTCTCGCCCGCGCCCCCGGGCGCGCCTTTGTCGAACGCGACGCGCCGCTCGACGTGGTGCGCGAAATGCTCCAGCAAGAAATAAAATGACCACAGCTCTCCTGATTGCTGCCGGCGTCATCGCCGCACTCATTCTGTTGAACGCCTTCTTCTCCGCGGCCGAGACCGCGCTCACCGGCGCTTCCCGGGCGCGGATGGCGACGCTCGAGCGCGACGGCGACAAGCTCGCCGCGCGCGTCAACAAGCTGAACGAGAACCGCGAGCGCATGATCGGCGCGGTGCTTTTGGGCGCAAACCTCGTGCAGATCGCCGCCTCGGCCATCTCCACTTCCATCTTCGGCACCCTCTACGGCGAATATGCGCCGCTCATCACCACGCTCGTGCTGACGCCGCTTCTGCTCATCTTCGGCGAGGTCGGTCCCAAGACCTACGCCATTACCTCGGCCGATAAGATCGCGCGCGTTGTCGCCATTCCGGTGCAATGGATGGTGCGCTTCCTCGCACCTATTGTCGGGGCGGTGCAATGGATCGTGAACAACGGTCTGAAGCTTTTCGGCGTCCGAGTGGACGAGAGCATCGACGTGCTCTCGGCCGCGCGCGCGGAAATCTCCGGCGCGATCGAGATGCATGCCGAGGAGGGCGGCGTCGAAGCCGAGACGCGCCATCGCCTGATCGGCGCCCTGGATTTGTCCGAGCTCGAAGTCGCCGACGTGATGATCCATAGGAAGAACATCAAGTCGCTCGATATCGATCTGCCCCCGCGCGAAATCCTGGCGCAGGCCATGTCCAGCCCGCACACCCGCCTGCCGCTCTGGCAGCATGATCCCGACAACATCGTCGGCATCCTGCACGCGCGCGATCTGTTGCGCGCCGTCTCTGAACATGGCCGCGACGCGTTCGACATCCGCGACGTGATGCGCACGCCCTGGTTCGCCGTGGAGACGACCAGCGCAGAAGACCAGCTCGCGGAATTCCTGCGCCGGCGCGAGCATTTCGCGCTGGTCGTCGACGAATACGGGGCGCTGATGGGGCTTGTGACGCTGGAGGACATCCTCGAAGAGATCGTCGGCGACATCAAAGACGAGCACGACATCGCCGTCCAAGGCGTGCGCCCCCAACCGGACGGCAGCGTCAATGTCGACGGCGCCGTGCCGATCCGCGATTTGAACCGCGTGATGAACTGGGATCTGCCCGATGAAGAAGCCGTCACCGTCGCCGGTCTCGTCATTCACGAAGCCCAAGCCATCCCCGACCCCGGCCAGCGCTTCGCCTTCCACGGCTATCGCTTTCAGGTGCTCCGGCGCCAACGCAACCAACTCACCGCGCTCAGAGTGGAGCGCGAGCAGGAGGAGGACCTGGCAGGCGGGTAGCGCCGGCATCCCTCCCCGCCTGTGTGGGAGGAAGGGTTTCTGCAGCAGAATTCGAGCCAGGATGCTTTAGTCCACCCAATCGCGTTGAAGAAACCGTGCCGCGAGGGCCATCAGAAGCGCCGCGAGGACGTAGAAGCCCGTGCCGGCGAGGATCGAATAGCGCAACGATTCCTCGGCAAACCGCACGGTCAGCGCATCCGAGAGCGCGCCGATCAACAGGCTGCCGAGGCCAAGGCCGATGAGATTGTTGATAAACAGGAAGAGCGCCGACGCCGTCGTCCGCATCTCCGCGCGCGCGAGATGTTGTACGGCGGTGATGACGGGCCCAAGCCAGACGAGGCCCAAGGCCGTCGGCGGCAGGAAGAGGAAGAACGCGATCGTCGGCGAGGGCGACAGCATGCCGGCGACATAACACGGCAGCGTCAGCACGAACGCCGCCGCGGGGATCAGCGCAAAGCGTGAGCGCTTGGCGCCCATCATGTCGGCAAGAACGCCGCCCAGCCAAACGCCGGCGACGCCGCCGATCAAAAGGATGGCCGCATAATAGAGCGACGCTTCCGGCACCGTGAAGCCGAACGAACGGATGAGGAAGCTCGGCATCCAGAAGAAAATGCCGTAGCCCATGATCGAGGAACACGCGGCGCCGAACGAGAGCAGCCAGAAGCTCGCCGTGTTGGCGCGCATGGCGCGCGTGGCGAACCATGTGCCGATGACGCCGCCAGCAACCAGCAAGCCGGCATAGAACCAGGTCGTCAGTGCAGGCGGAAGGCCGAATGGCGCTGAGAGACGCTCCGGCCTGAACACGAAGAAAGCGTAGCCCAACATAAACAGCGCAATCGCCACCAGCAGGAGCAGCCACAGCGCTGGCGGGATCTTGAGCTTAGGCAGCGCGGCGGCTGGCGCGCGCCGCGCGTCGAGCTGTCCGCGCGCAGGCTCGCGTACGACCAGCCTGAAGATGGGCGCAATGAGCACGCCGGCCAAACCAACGACGATGAAAGCGGCGCGCCAATCGATCATGCCAGCCAGCGCGCCGCCGATGGCGATGCCGGCGGCGCTGCCGACAGGAATGCCGAACGAGTACACCGCCAGCGCGCGCGCCCGCTCCTTCGGCGGGAAATAGTCTGAGATCAGCGAATAGGCCGGCGCCACGCCGCCGGCTTCGCCGACGCCGACGCCGACGCGCGCGAGGAAGAGCTGCATGAAATTGCCGGCAAAGCCGCACAAGGCGGTGAAGCCGCTCCACACCGTGAGCGCGATGGTCATGATCCAGGTGCGGTTCCAGCGATCCGCCAGCCAAGCGATCGGCACGCCGAGCGTGGTGTAGAACAGCGCGAAGGCGAGCCCGCCGAGTTCGCCCAGCTGGGTGTCGGTCAGCTGCAGGTCCGCTTTGATCGCCGGCGCGAGGATGCCGAGGATCTGCCGGTCGATGAAGTTGAAGGCGTAGACGACAAACAACAGCGCCAGCACCACGAAGCGATAGCCGCCCGGCGCAGCGGCTGGCGCCTGCGGTGCGGCTTCGGCGTGCGTGCTGGTCATATGCGGCGCTCCTTAAGAAGAGAGCGGCGGCGCGAACGAAAACCCGCGCCGCCGCCAGCACCCCTACGGGAGAGCTTAGAAGCGCACTTCGACGGACGCTGTCCAGGTTTGCGGCGGGCCATAGAAGCCGATGACCGAATTGCCGAACAGGGCGCCGGGGAAGTTGTAGCCGCCCACGCGATACTCTTCATCGCTCAGGTTAAGCCCGTGCAGACCGAACCGGAAGCGGTCGTTGCCGGAGGTCCAGGTCACGGAGGCGTTGTAGAGCGTGTACGCCTGTTGATCGAGCAGAGGCGCGGCGAACTCGAACATCTGACTGTCGCCGCGATAGGCCGCCGACGGCGTGAACGCGAGTTCACCGCCCGCGACAGGCACGGTGTAGGTGAACGACAGCGAGGCCGTCAGGTCGGGCGTGTTTTGCAGAGCGGCGGCGCCAGACAGATCGATCGGCACGACAATCGTCGCCGGCGGCGGCGCCGGGTTGGGCACGACCGTGTTCGACAGGTACTCGTTGAACTCGCCTTCAATGTAGCCAATCGCGAAATTGGCAGAGAAGTTGTCGGTGAAGAGCAGCCGCCCTTCCAGTTCGGCGCCATCGATCTCCGCCGACGCGGCGTTGTCGACAAAGCTGGCGATGCCGCCGAGCGTGGTCGGCTCCTGGCGTGTGATCTGCATGTCCGTGTAATCGGAATGGAACACAGCGCCGCTCAGGTTCACGCGACCCTGCCAGAACGAGGAGTGGAAGCCCACTTCATAGGTGTCTACAAATTCGGGGTCGTAGCCGTTCACCGTGTCGGGCGTAAACACGGCGTCGCCGCGCATGTCGAAGCCGCCGGATTTGAAGCCTTGGCTGTAGGACGTGTAGAGCGTCAGCGCATCGCTTGGCTCCCATGTGAGCGACACGCGCGGCGTCACTTCCTCGAATTCCGCGCTGTTCGTGTAATTGGTGCGGATGAGACCCGGCACGGCGGCGGCGTTGCCGAAGAACGGACTGCGGATGCCGGTGAAGTTCTGACGATAGACGGTGCCGGTCCGCTCGTCGCGCGTCCAGCGCGCGCCGACGGAGCCGGAGAGCGTCTCGGTGATATCGAAGCTCACGTCGGCGAAGGCCGCGAGTGATTCCGTCTTGACCTGACCTGTCGTGAAGATTGTCGTGTTGATCGCGCCGAGCACGGTGTCGAACGCGCCCTCCGCCGTCGCGTCGAGATAATAGAGTCCGGCTACGCCTTGGACGCGATCGTACTCGAACAAGAGCTGGAATTCCTGCGAAAGCTGCTCGTCGGCGTAGAAGGCCGGGATATCGAGCGTCGGAAACTCCGTGTTGTCGAAATCGATCGTTCCCCGCGTTTCGCCGTCGCGATGCGCGGTGATGGAGCGGAGAGTGAGCGCGTCATTGATTTCATAGTCGACGTGCACGGCCTGGCCGCGCGTTTCGACATGATTGTCGTCGCCGGAGCCGGCGCGCGTGTCGTAGACGCTGCCGAGCACATCATAGGAAGGTCCGCCGGCGGGGAAGCTGGTCAGGCGCGAGCCGTGGCGCGGGTTCGAATCGTCGTCCACGCCGTCGGCCGTGAAGCGAATGCTGAGCGCATCGGTCGGCGTCCATTCGGCGCTGAAGCGGAACGCGTCCACATCCTTGTTGTAATGCTCGGCGCCGGTGACGAGGTTCTGCCCATAGCCGTCGCGCGCATAGAGCGCGAGCGCCCCGCCGATGACGAGCGTGTCCGACAGGGGCAGCGAACCGGAGAGGATGGCGTCCGTTTGGTTGTACGAGCCGTACTGGACGCGCGCGCGCAGGTGCGGCTCGTCGCGGTCGAGCGGCGCGGTGACATAGCGGATCGCCCCGCCGACCGTATTGCGGCCATAGAGCGTGCCTTGCGGACCGCGCAGCACTTCGATGCGCTGGATGTCGAAGATATCCAGCACAGCGGCCTGAGGCCGGGCTACATAGACGTCATCGACATAAAGGCCGACGCCAGGCTCGAAGCCCCACAGCGGGTCCTGCTGGCCGACGCCGCGGATGAAGCCGATCAGGGTCGAGTTGGAGCCGCGCGCGACCTGAATCGTGGCGTTCGGCGTGGTTTGCTGCAGCACCGTGATGTTTTCAGCGCCGCGTTGATCGAGCTGCTCGGCGGTTTGCACGGAGATGGCAATGGGCACGTCCTGCAGGCTCTCTTCGCGCCGGCGCGCGGTGACGACGACGGCCTCGTCCTCCTCCGCGGCGACATCCTGCGCCACCGCCGGCATGGCCAGCGTGAACGGCGCAGCGCACACGCTCGCAAACAGTAGCGCATACCGCGCCGGGTTGAACCGCTTCATGGGACTGCTCCTCCGCTCTTTGTTTCGCTCCGCCGCTCGGCGCGGACGAAAGCTTCGATGTGCTCGAGAAAAGTGTCTGGCGCTTCCAGGTGCGGCACGTGCCCGGCGCCCGCGATGGCGATGCACTGCGCATTGGGCGCGGTCTCCGCGATGAAGGCGGTGGCGCCGTCGGGATAAACCTGGCTGTCTGCGCCCCGGACCACGAGCATGCGCTGAGACGTGCGCGCGAGCGCGGCTCGGAAGTCCTGCGCCGCCATCGACTCCCAGTAGGAGGCCATCGCCTCAGCGTCGGCGCTCGACATTTCCGCCGCGGCCAATTCGACGAGATCGGAGCGAGCGTCGCGCGCGCCCGGCGCAAACATGCGCGGGGCGAAGCGCGTGACGTACGCGGGCCAGTCGGCCCTGATCTCGCTCAACGTGCCGGCGACGTCGTCCGCGCCGTAGCCGCCGGCGAGACCGTGCGGCCACGCCGCGTCGTTCGTCAGCCGCGGACCCATGTCTTCGACGATCAGCGCCGTGAGCCGCGCGCCCAGCTTCGGCGCGGCGGCCCAGAGCGCCATGGCGCCCATCGACCAGCCGAGCGCCGCAAAAGATGCAAGCCCGAGCGCATCGGCGAATTCGGCGATATCGTCGGCGAGCGTTTCGATGGTGAGCGGCAGCGCGCCCCGGTCAGAGCCGGGATGGCCGCGCAACGTGGGGGTGAGCACGCGATGATTGCGGGAGAGGCCCTGCGCGAGATCGCCGAAGAAAGCGCCGTTGGCGGCCCAGCCGTGCACGAGGACGACGGCCGGCCCCGCGCCCTGGTCGGCGTAGGCCATGGCCGCCCCATCCCTCAGCGCACACACCGGCATGACCCGGCTTCCCCCCAAGCGGCCGGCTTCCGCGGCCGATTTTCCTTGTCCTGCCGCCCACTCTATCGGAGACTTGAAACATGAGTCAACATTCAGGTTTGACCGAGACGGAGCGGAACGGTCCCAAAACCGAGCGGGGACGGCGCACGCTGCGCCGGCTGCTGGACGCGGCGGGGGAGGAATTCGGGACGCGCGGCTACCACGAGACGGCGATCAGCCACATCACGCAGCGCGCGGGCGTGGGGCTGGGGACCTTCTACGTCTACTTCAAATCGAAAGAGGAAGTGTTCCGTGCGCTGGTGGCGGACATGGGCGCGCGCACGCGCCATGCGCTGAGCGAAAGCATCAAGGACGCGCCGAACCGCCTGGAGGCCGAGCGGCTCGGCATCCGCGCCTACCTCGACTTCGTGCGCACGCACAAATCGCTCTACCGCGTCGTCATGGAGGCGCAGTTCGTCGCCCCGGAAGCGTACCGCGCCTATTACCGCGTTTTCTCCGAAGCCTATCGCACGCAGCTGGCGCAGGCCGCCAAGCGCGGCGAGATCAGCGAAGGCGACGACGAGGTCCGCGTGTGGGCGCTGATGGGCGCATCAACTTTCCTCGGCTTGAAGTACGGCGTCTGGGAAGACGGCGCCGATGTCGGGGCGGTGTCCGAAGCGGCTGCAGATTTGATGATCAACGGGCTCGCGCCGCGGGCCGGGAAAGGCGACGCTTCGTCATAAGAAGCGCGTGAGGTTGGGAGGAGTGCGATGGGTGTCGACCTCGTCGACATCACGGCCAAGCGAGCGGCGCTGACGCCGCGCGCGGTCGCATTCGAGGACGCGGTCACCGGCCGCACCTTGAGCTACGCAGCCCTGGAAGAGCGCTGCGCGCGTGCAGCGGCGGTGCTGGCTTCGCTCGGCGTCGGGCGCGGGGATCGCGTGGCGATCCTCTGCCGCAACCGGATCGAGTTCTTCGAGATCATGTTCGCCTGCGCCAAGCTCGGGGCCATCCTCGTCCCGCTGAACTGGCGCGCGCCGGCGGCGGAGCTCGCGCCGCTTATGACGGACTGCGCGCCGAAAGTGCTGATCCACGGACGCGAAGATGCGGCGACGGCCGCGGCGCTGGCCTGCGCCTGCCGGATTTCGCTCGATGCGGAATACGAGGCTCTAATTTCTGACTCGCCGCCGCTGCAAACCGATCGCCGCTGGCCGGGCGAGGCGATCTGGTCGCTGCTCTACACCTCCGGCACCACCGGAACGCCGAAGGCGGTGATCCAGACGTACCAAATGGCTGCGGTGAACGCCTTTCATGTCACGCAGGCGTTCGGTTTGCGCAGCGGCGACACGACGCTCAACTTTCTTCCCCTCTTCCACACCGCCGGCATCCAGCTCGTGACGCTGCCGACGCTGATCGCCGGCGGCACGGCGCTCGTGCTGCCGGGCTTCGATGCAGACCGCGCGCTTCAGCTGATGCCGCGGCTCGACGTCTTCTTTGGCGTGCCGACGGTGTATCAGCAGCTTGCGCTCAATCCCGCGTTCGAGCGCTCCGATCTTGCACACGTGCGCGCCTGGGGCTGCGGCGGCGCGCCGTTGCCGGACGTGCTGGTCGAGCGCTTCGCCGCGAAGGGCGCGCGCGTGTGCAACGGCTATGGCATGACCGAGACGGGGCCGACCGCCTTCGTCGCCGCGCCGGAAGATGCGCTGGCGAAGATCGGCTCGGTCGGCAAACCGCAGATGCTGCTCGACGTCCGCATCGTCGGCGCGGACGGGCGCGACGTCGCCGAGGGCGAGACCGGCGAGATCTGGATGCGCGGGCCGGGACTCACGCCGGGCTACTGGAATCGTCCGGAAGAAACCGCGAAGGCGTTCACGCCGGACGGCTGGCTGAAGAGCGGCGACATCGGTCGACGCGATGCGGACGGCTGCTACTACGTCGCCGGGCGGATCAAGGAGATGTACATTTCCGGCGGCGAGAACGTGTATCCCGCCGAGGTGGAGAACGTGCTCGCGCGCCATCCGGCGGTGCAGGAAGCGGCCGTGGTCGGGATCGCGGACGAGAAGTGGGGCGAAGTCGGCTGCGCGTTCGTAATGCTGAAGGGCGAGGCACTGCCTGTCGGCGCAAGCGAACTCATCCAGTTCTGCCGCGCCAATCTCGCTGCCTTCAAAGCGCCCAAGCAGATCGTGTTCGTGAGCGACTTCCCGCGCACTGCGGCGGGCAAGGTGCAGAAGCATTTGCTGCGGGCCGACGCGGAGAAGACAGTGCGGCAGGCCTAAAGGAGCGCGGACCTTCAGGTCCGCATTTCGTTCAACGCCGCCAGAATGCGGGCCTGAAGGCCCGCGGTCCTTTAAGCGCTTGCCGCACTCTCCGCCTCGAATCTGCCGATCGCCATAAAGCGCTCGCGCCGTTGCTGGCGCAGTTCGGCGGGCGAGAGCTTCGAAAGCTCGTCCAGCGCCTCCGCAATGGCCGCGCCGACTTTGGCGACGGCGGCGGCGGGTTCGCGGTGCGCGCCGCCGATCGGTTCTTCGATGATCTGATCGATCACCTTGAGTTCGGCGAGATCCTGCGCGGTGATCTTCATCGCCGCGGCGGCGTCCTTGGCGCGCGCGGCGTCCTTCCAGAGGATGGAGGCGGCGCCTTCGGGGCTGATCACCGAATAGATCGAGTGTTCGAGCATCAGCACCTTGTTCGCCGCGGCGATCGCGATGGCGCCGCCCGAACCGCCTTCGCCCGTGATCACAGCCACCATCGGCACGCCGAGCGTGAGGCACCGCTCCGTCGAGCGCGCGATGGCTTCGGCCTGGCCGCGCTCTTCAGCGCCGATGCCGGGATAGGCGCCGGCGGTGTCGACGAAGCTGACAACCGGCAGCTGGAATTTCTCGGCGAGATCCATGAGGCGCACCGCTTTGCGATAGCCCTCCGGCCGCGCCATGCCGAAATTGTGCTTGAGGCGCTCCTGCGTGGTGCGCCCTTTCTCGTGACCGATCGCCAGCACGGGCCGGCCCAGGAACTTGCCCGTGCCGCCGAGGATGGCGGCGTCCTCGCCGTAGGTGCGGTCGCCCGACAGCTCGATGAAGTCGGTTACGAGCGCGGCGACGTAGTCGCGAAAGCGCGGCCGATCCTGATGGCGCGCGACCTGCGTCTTCTGCCAGGGGTCGAGCTTGGCGTAGATGGCCGCGAGCTGGCTCTCGGCCTTGGTCTTGAGCCGCGACAGCTCGACGCCTTGGCTGATGGCGTCCGCGCCCGAAGCCTCGGCCAACGCCTGCAGCTCCTCGATCTTGGTTTCGATTTCCGCGACCGACCTTTCGAAGTCGAGATACGTGCGCAAAACCTGCCCTCTGCCCCAAAACGCGGGACGTATTACCCGCCCGGTCCCTTGCTTCAAGGTAAAGCGCCAGCCCGGCTAGCCCGATTGCACCTGCGCGCGGCGCGGCTCATGCTGCGGTGGCGAATGGAGCGTGCGATGCGAGCGAGCCGGAACACCTCACCTCCCCCTCGATGGGGGAGGTGGCGCGCGCAGTGCGCGCGCCGGAGGGGGTGGAGCCCCGCGGCTCCAAGGAGCGCCTCCGGAGGCGCGCCTTCCACCGTTGCGCCTGCCACCCCCTCAGTCGCGCTTCGCGCGACAGCTCCCCCATCGAGGGGGAGCATGGGGTATTGCCGCGGGACGACCCTATGAAACCCCCCCGCCACTTCTACGCTCCCCTCGCCGCCGGCGCGCCGACGCCCTTGCGCGATCTGCCGGTCCGTCTCGAGCGCATGATCCACTTCGTGCCGGGCCATCAGGAAAAGGTGCGGGCGAAGGCGCCCGAGATGGCCAAGGACGTGGATGTGATCCTCGGCAACCTCGAGGACGCGATCCCGGCCGATGCGAAAGAGGCCGCGCGCGCCGGCGTGATCGAGATGGGGCGCGCGTTCGATTTGACGAAGGCCGGCGTCGGCTTCTGGGCGCGCGTCAACGCGCTCAATTCGCCGTGGCATCTGGATGACGTGACCGAACTCGTCGCCGGGCTCGGCGATCGGCTCGATGTGATCATGGTCCCGAAGGTCGAGGGGCCGTGGGACATCCATTACATGGATCAACTCATCGCGCTGCTGGAAGCCAAGCACGCGCTGACGAAGCCGATCCTGCTGCACGCGATCCTGGAGACGCCGCAAGGCGTGGCGAACGTCGAGGCCATCGCCGGCGCCAGCCCGCGCATGCAGGGGATTTCGCTGGGGCCCGCCGACCTCGCCGCCTCGCGCAAGATGAAAACGACGCGCGTCGGCGGCGGCCACCCGGGCTATCGCGTGATCTCCGATCCCGAGCCCGGCAATCTCGCGCGCCCGAGCGCGCAGCAGGATCTGTGGCACTACACGTTCGCCAAGATGGTCGATGCGTGCGTCATGCACGGCATCAAGCCGTTCTACGGCCCTTTCGGCGCGATCGACGATCCCGAAGGCTGCGAACAGCAATTCCGCAACGCGTATCTGATGGGCTGCGTCGGCGCCTGGACGCTGCATCCCTCGCAGATTCCCATTGCCAAGCGCGTGTTCACGCCCGACGTCGAAGAAGTGAAGTTCGCGCTGCGCATCCTGGACGCAATGCCGGACGGCGCGGGCGTGGCTATGCTCGACGGCAAGATGCAGGACGACGCCACCTGGAAACAGGCCAAGGTGATCGTCGATCTCGCGCGGCAAGTCGCGGCGAAGGAGCCGGAGACGGCGAAGGCATATGGGCTCTGACTGACGTCCCGTAACCGCCGTCACGTGCGCCGGCGCGCCGACCGCTTACATGCGGCGCATGAACATGCAGAGGTATTTGTTCGGCTTCCTGTTCGTGACGATCATGTACTTCATGATCGCCGTGCTCGCCTCACCGCAGGCGACCGCGCTGGCGGGGTGACGGCCGTCACTGCGCGCAGCCCGCGCTCCTCCAGGCGCCGCAATTTCGGCGCTTCGGCGTTGAAATCTCCGCGCGGATGACGCACCCATCCTCTGACGCACTTGGGGATGGGACTTTCACATGATCAGAGCCGCAGCGGCGGTTGCCGCCATCGTTCTCGCGCTGGCGCCGACGCTAGCGCTGGCGCAGGCGCCCACCGCGCAGGAGCGCGCGCGTGTCGAGCGCATCCTGCGCCGCACGCCGCTGATTGATGGGCATAACGACTTGCCCTGGGAGATCCGCGACAGCCACGGCAATGACCTCGCCGCGGTCGATCTCAACCGCGACACCAGCCGGCTAACTCCGCCGCTGCACACGGACATCCCGCGCCTCAGGCGCGGCGCCGTCGGGGCGCAGTTCTGGTCCGTCTATGTGCCGGCGGCGCTAAAGGGACTCGACGCCACCCAAGCCGTGCACGAGCAGATCGACCTCACGCGCCGGATGATCGCGCGCTATCCGCGCGTGTTCGAATATGCCGACAGCGCCGCGGAGATCGTGCGCATCCATCGCGCCGGACGCATCGCTTCCATGTTCGGCATGGAGGGCGGCGAGGCGATCAACAACAATCTGGCGATCCTACGCGAATTCCGCGCCGCCGGCGTGCTCTACATGACGCTGACGCACTCCACGACGATCGACTGGGTAGATAGCGCCACCGACGCGCCGCGGCATGGAGGGCTTTCAGAGTTCGGCGAACAAGTCGTGCGCGAGATGAATCGCATCGGCATGCTGGTGGACCTGAGCCACGTCTCCGCCGAAGCGATGCACGACGCGCTGCGCGTCAGCGAAGCGCCGGTGATCTTCTCGCACTCTTCCGCGTTCGCGCTCACGCCCCATCCCCGCAACGTGCCCGACGACGTGCTCCGGCTCGTGCGACGCAATGGCGGCGTAGTGATGGTGAACTTCAACGCGCCGTTCGTGTCCGAGCCGATGCGTCAGTGGAGCGCGCAGCGCGCCGGCAAGCAGGCCGAGTTCCGCGCGCTGCATCCGGGCGATACGCCGACCGCCGACCGGCTGCAGGATGAATGGGTCGCCGCCAATCCGCCCCCGCGCGTCACGGTCAGCGACGTTGCCGATCATGTCGAACACATCGGCCGTATCGCTGGCCGCACGCATGTGGGGCTCGGCGGCGACTATGACGGCGTCACCTATCTGCCCGAGGGCATGGGCGGCGTGGACGGCTATCCCGTGCTGCTGGTGGAGCTGATGCGCCGCGGCTGGAGCGATGCGGACATCGCCGGCCTCGCCGGCGGCAATCTCCTACGGGTGCTGCGCGAAACCGAGCGGGTGGCGGCGCGGTCGCGCTAGGTGCGTTCGCGTTCGCGGGTGACGGTGCGCTCGATCGTGGTCTCTGTCGGCGCTTCATGCACCGCGACGCGATGGCGGAACGTCAGCTCGCCGCCCTTCCATCCTGTGTAGGCAAGGATCAGCGCCACGGCGACAGAAAGCGTCAGACCCCACGGCATGACCGCTTCTTCGGCGCCCTGCGAAGCGCGCAGGATCCAGCTGATCCCCGCGAGCGTGACGGCAACGAGGTTGCCAATCATGTGCCGCCAGGCGTCAGCGATCTCGCGCACGCGCTCGTCGCCAAAGAAATCGGCGAAGCCGGCGAGCGCTGCCATGAGCGCGGTGACCACGCCGGCGCCCACGAGCCAGAGCGAGGCCGTCGCCCAGCCCGGTTCGCCGGTGTTAAGGTAGACGATGTCGGTCGCGAGCACGGAGACGAGGAAAGCGATCGGGAACACGATCAGCATCGGGTGGATGGGGTGGCCTGCAATCTTGGCCGTGCTTCTGGGATTGCGATCGGGCATCGGCGCCTCCGGTGTTCGATTGAACGCCGGTTTGGACGCCGCCGTTCCGGGGAACGCAGGCCTCCGCCGTCTCGTTGTTCCCGAAAAGGGTATGGAGGCGCACAATGGCCAGCGAACACGGCTCCACCGACCCAGCCGATATCGCGCGCGTCTGGCGGCTGATGGAGCAGATCGAGATGTGCATGCTCGCCTCGCGCGACGGCGAACGCATCCGCGCGCGCCCCATGGCGGCGATCCCGCGCCAGGCCGCGCATGCGATCTATTTCCTCTCGAGCACCGAGGGCCACAAGGACCAGGAGATCGCCGAAGACGATCACGTGTGTCTCACCTTCGCCAGGCCGGGCGAAGGCAAGTTTCTGGTGGTCACCGGCCGCGCGCGGGTGTCGAACGACCGCGCCCTGATCCGCGACCTCTGGAATCCGCGCGTGGCGGCGTGGTGGGAAGGGCCGGACGATGCGCGCGTGCGCGCAATCGAGGTAACGCCGGAAGACGCGCAATTCTGGGAGGGCCCGCACGGGTTTGCAGGGACGATCGCCATGATCACCGCTGCCGCGACCGCCGGCCCGCCGGCGCTCGGCGATCAGCGGAAAGTGGATCTGCATTAAAGGAGTATCCGTCTTGATCAAGCGGGTTTCGGGCGCCAGTGGCGCTCCTCCCGGAGCAGGACGTTGGCGAGGATGACCAGCTTTCGCATGACGGCGGTCAGCGCGAGCTTTTTTGGTTTT